>Ga0181528_10000020_pt1 | contig 195216 bp, 166 predicted proteins | sample PEATcosm2014_Bin_47_FD_119742 | JGI IMG/M metagenome (GOLD analysis project Ga0181528, IMG submission 119742) | Peatland microbial communities from MTU Mesocosm Facility, Houghton, MI, USA - PEATcosm2014_Bin10_10_metaG | ecosystem: Environmental > Terrestrial > Soil > Wetlands > Peat | place... | reverse complement strand
GCGAACCAGAGACCCGAGACACACCGAAATCCTCAGCGCAAAAGGCGCACCGGACGCGCTCGTTCATACGATCACGGGCCCTCGATGGTCGCCAAACCTACGACGCTACCTATCCGGGTTTGAGAAATGCGCGATGGGATTTGGCAGGCGCGGTCCGACAGGGGAACTCTATGTTCGCGCCCGGCCTTCGTCCTCGCAGGAGGCACTGTCTACACCTTCGACGTCTAATCGATCTCATCCCAACGGGAAGCGAGCACCTCGCCAGTGTGCGGTGCGCCGCACATACGGCCTGCGTCGTCCCTGACGCCTTCGTCGACCCCCGCAAGCCTTCGCGGCGCCGTGCTTGACGGCAGTCAATGCGGAACTTTCAGAAAAGCATATTGAACAGTCGTGTTGCGCTGTTAACGTTGCGTAGGTTTCGGAGGATGCGCGATGACAGACCATGACGAGCTTGTGCGCGAACGCGCCTATAACCTGTGGGAGCAGGCGGGGCGGCCGAACGACCGCAGCTTCGAATTCTGGTTTGAAGCCATTCGCGAGTTGGAAGCGACAGCGCCGACGGGCATGCCGAGCCAGCACGTCGTAGAACAGGGAGTGCTCGACGAAGAGCCGGAACAACTGGCGTTCCGATCCTCCGCAAAACCCACAGCAGAGTGACGCGACACGCTGCCCGCCGGACGTCATAGCGCCTTCGCCCGCCGCGCATGACCATGAGGCGGAGCGCGCCTTCGCCCCCGTTCCCGATCTTCACACCACCTCGTCCGGCGCCAGCGCGCACAATCCCTCCTCGATCTCGATCTGGATCGTCGCGTGGCGGATGCGGAAGCGTCGGCTGAGCTCCGCGCAGAGCTCATGCAGGAACGGGTCGCCGGGATGGCCGTCCGGCGTCACCAGATGGCAGGTCAACGCGATCTCGGCCGTGCTGATCGGCCAGATGTGCAGATCGTGCAACGAACTCACCGCGGGATGCGAGGCGAGATAGGCCCGCACCTCTCCCGGTTCGACCCCGGACGGCGCGGCCGCCATCGACATGCCGAACGATTCGCGCAACAGCCGCCATGTCCCCACGACGATGACGGCGTTGACCGCCAGGCTCGCGACAGGGTCGAGCCAAGGCCAGCCCGTCACCGCGATGACGAGGCCGGCGACCACCACGCCCGCGGCGACGAGCGCGTCGGCGAGCATGTGCAGGAAGGCGCCGCGAAGGTTGAGATCGTCCCGGCCAGCGGCGAACAGCCACGCCGTCACGCCGTTGACGACGATGCCTATCGCCGCCACGACCATCACCGTCGCGCCCGCGACCGGCTCGGGCGAGCCCAGGCGCAGGATCGCCTCCCAGGAGATCGCGCCGACCGCGACGAGCAGGAACACGGCGTTGAACAGAGCCGCCAGGATGGTGGCGTGGCCGAGGCCGTAGCTGAACCGCGGCGAGGGCGCGCGCCGCGCAAGCTCGCTGGCGAGCCACGCCGCCGCGAGCCCGAGCACGTCGCCGAGATTGTGGCCGGCGTCGGCGAGCAGCGCGACCGAGTGGCCGATCAAGCCGTAGACCGCCTCCAGCACGACGAAGCCGAGATTGAGCGCGACGCCGATGGCGAAGGCGCGGCCAAAACTCGCCGGGGCGTGATGGTGATGGTTGTGGTCGCTCATGCGCGGGAGCTCCTTCAGGCCGCCCGCTCGCGCCGCGCGCGGGCCTTGGCCGCCTCGGCTTCGCGGGTCTTCGGCGCGGCGTGGGCGTTGAGGCCGTCGATCAGCTTCTTCACCGATGCGGCGATCTCCTCGACCGCGGCGTCGAAGGCGGCGGCGTTGTCGCGGGCCGGACGGGCGAAGCCGCTGACCTTGCGCACGAACTGCCGAGCCGCGGCGCGCAGCTCCGCGTCGCTCGCCGGCGGCTCGAAATTGAACAGGGGCTTGATGCTTCGGCACATGGCGCTGCTCCTGACCTCTGGCGCTCGATCGTGACTAATTTTACATTGAATTCCGATTCGGCTCGTACGCTTGCGCCGCGATGATAAGCCCTTGCGAGGCGCAAGGGCGCCGCAATGGAGCGAACTGCGCGCCGCCTCGCGCTCAGTTGCGCCGGACCGCTCTACGCCCCGGCGCAGCGCAACCGCATCGATGCCGCCGCCGCGTCGTCGAGCCGCCGCGTTACGCGATGCGTGAACGCACCGCGCCGGCCTCGCCGTTGAGCTTCAGCGGGTAGGGCGGCGACCGATCAGCCAAAGCTGTCAATGCGAGCGAACCCATCCACGGATCAGCCGACGCCGCCCGTCCGCACAGTCTGCGATCTCGGCGACTGTGGATGGCTTGGCCCCGCTCGCAACGACGCCGGCCGCCTGTCTTATCAGACCGGCGGCGCGCTCAAGTCTTCGCGTGGCGCTGGCGGATCATGAAATTGTCGAACGAATATTCCGCCACCTGCCACCACAGGTACTGATCGGAGCGAAAGCCGAGAAACGAATCCGCCATCTTCTTGAAGCGCGGATTGTCGGCGCCGAGTTGCTCGTAGAGATCGCCCGCGGTCTTGAAGCAGGCCTCCATCACGTCCTGCGGGAACAGCCTGAGCGACGCGCCGCCGACCACCAGCCGCTTGACCGCGCCCGGATTGGCCGCGTCGTATTTGCTCAGTACGTAATCGTCGGCGATCGCGCACGCCGCGCGCAAGGCCGATTGGTACGGCTTCGGCAGCGCTTCGTATTTGTCCTTGGCGACGACGAGGTGAAGCTGGAAGCCGCCCTTCCACCAGCCGGGATAATAATAGTTCGGCGCGACCTTGGCGATCGGCTGGCCGAACTTCTCGTCGTCATAGGGTCCGACCCACTCGAACATGTCGAGCGAGCCGCTTTGCAGCGCGTTGTGGACGGCGTCGCGCGGCATGGCGATCGGCTCGGCGCCGAGCGTCTGGAAGATCTTGCCGGCGAAGCCGCCGACCCGCATCTTGAGCCCCTGCAGGTCCTGGACGTTGCGCAGCTCCTTGCGGAACCAGCCGGCCATCTGCCCGCCGGTGTTGCCGGCCGGAATGGCGATCGCCTTTCTGTCGGCCAGCAGGTCGTCGATCAGCTGCCCGCCGCCGCCTTCGGCGAGCCACGCCGCGTGCTGGCGCGCGTTCATGCCGAACGGCGTCGACGAGCCGAAGATGAACGCCGGGTCCTGGCTCCAGGCGTAGGACAGCGCGGTATGCGCGGCGTCGGCCTTGCCGGAGCTCACCGCGTCGAGCGCCTCGCCGGCGGAGGCGATCTCGCCGGCGGGCGAGATTTTCAGCTTGAAATGGCCGTCGGTGATGTCGGAAAGCGCCTTGGCCAGCGTCTCGCCGCCGCCGTAGATGAGATCGAGCGCGGGGACGAAGCTCGACGTGACTTTCCATTCCACGTCGGGCGTCGTTTGCGCGAGCGCTGGCCCGGCTACGCCGGCCGCTGCGACCGTTCCGAAAGCAGTCAAGAATTGCCGGCGCCCGTAACGCATTCGCCCCTCGTTCGCTGTTTTTCGCGCTCTCACATTATATGACGCGCGAGTCTATAGATCGACGGATTGCGGCGCCATAGCGGAGCCTGGATGGCGGAATATCACAGCAACGAGATCGCCGTTGTAGTGCTGGCCGGCGGCGCCTCCTCGCGTATGGGACGGCCGAAGGCGCACATGCCGTTCCTTGGCCAGCGGCTCGCCGAGCGGGTGATCGCAAGGCTCCGCAATCAGGCGGCGATCGTCTATTTCAACGCGCGCGCCGACGACGCCGAGGCCGCGCGGCTCGGCGTCCCGCTCACGCCCGACTCCCCGCGATGGCGCGGCGCGGGGCCGCTCGTGGGCGTGGCGGCAGCGCTGGAGAGAGCCGGCGCAGAGGGATACGCGGCGCTCGTCACGGCGCCTTGCGACGCGCCGTTTGCGCCGCTCGATCTCGTTGCGCGGCTGCTAGGGGCGGGCGCGCCGGCCGCGGTCGCCGTTTCCGCCGCCGGGCTGGAGCCGATGTTCGCGCTGTGGCCGGTCTCGGCGCTTGGCGTCGTCGAGGCGGCGCTGGCGTCGGGACGCGCCTCGCCGCGCGCGGCGCTGCAGAGCCTTTCGGCCGCGCGCGTCGAGTTCCCGCCCGCCGACGGGCGCGATCCGCTCGCCAACCTCAACACGCCACAAGAATTCGCCGCCGCCGAGGCCGCGGCGCTGTTAGAAGCGGCGGGGCCGGCGGCGCCGGCAAATCCTCAAGGGAGAATTAGATGAGCGAAGTGGCGTTCCTCGGCCTCGGCGTGATGGGCTTTCCGATGGCGGGGCACCTGGCCGGGCGAGGCGGCCGCAACGTCGTGGTCTACAATCGCACCGCCGCGAAGGCGCAAAGCTGGACCGCCAAGCATGGCGGCGCCGCAGCGCCGACGCCGCGCGAGGCCGCTAGCGGCCGCGACGTCGTGGTCGCCTGCGTCGGCAACGACGACGACCTGCGCTCGGTCGTGCTGGGTCCGGACGGCGCCTTCGCCGGCATGAAGAAGGGGGCGATCTTCGTCGATCACACCACCGCTTCCGCCGATGTCGCGCGCGAGCTGGCGGTGGAGGCGGACCGCCTCGGCCTCGGCTTCGTCGACGCGCCGGTCTCGGGCGGACAGGCGGGCGCGGAGAACGGCCAGCTCACCATCATGTGCGGCGGGTCGGCGCAGCATTACGCCGCGATCGAGCCGATCGTCTCGGCCTACGCCAAATCCTGCCGCCGCATGGGCGAGGTCGGGGCGGGGCAGCTGACCAAGATGGTCAACCAGATCTGCATCGCCGGGCTGGTGCAGGCGCTTTCCGAGGGGCTGCACTTTGCCGAGAAGGCCGGGCTCGACCAGGCGTTGGTGATCGAGGTCATCTCCAAGGGCGCGGCGCAATCGTGGCAAATGGAGAACCGCTACAAGACGATGATCGCCGGAAAGTTCGACTTCGGCTTCGCGGTCGACTGGATGCGCAAGGACCTCGCCATCTGTCTCGACGAGGCCCGCCGCAACGGCGCGACTTTGCCGGTCGCGGCCTTGGTCGACCAGTTCTACGCCGACGTGCAGCGCATGGGCGGCCGGCGCTGGGACACCTCCAGCCTCATCGCCCGGCTGACGAAATAGCGGCGCCGCGGCAAACGGCGGCCTTGAGGCCGCCGAAAGGCGCAGCGGCGTCGCTTAGCAGTGCGGCTGACCGGGATGGCCGCAATTCGCCTCGTGTACGACCGGCTTGGCCGGCTCCGGACGGCGCCCCTCCGGCTCCGGATGGCGCGCCTCGGCTGCTGCGGGCTTGGGCGGCTCGGCGCGGCGCTCTGCGACCGGCGCGGGCTTCGGCTCGGCGCGATGCTCTACGACCGGCGCGGGCTTGGGCTCGGCGCGATGCTCTACAACCGGCGCGGGCTTGGGCGACTCCACATGGGGCGCGGGCTTCATCGGCTCGACCGTTCGCACCGGGCGCGGCGTTTCGACAGCCCTCGGGACTTCCGCTTTCGGCTTCGGCTGCTCGGGAGCGGACTTGGGCGGCGTTTTCGGCGTCTCAACGGCGGGGCGCGGCTCCGAGGTCTTCAGCGACGGCTTCGCTTCGACGGTCCCGGGCTCGGGCGTGGAGGAGCGCTCCGGCGTCGGCCGCACATGCGCCTTGCCTTCCGGCGCGCCAGTCCCGGAGGGCGTCGGCAGTGGCGACCGGCCCGCGTGCGGCGTCGGCTCGGCGGTCGCGCCAGGAGTCGGCGTGGCCCCTGCGCCGGGCGTCGGCAGCGGCGTGCGGCGCGCGTGCGGCGTCGGCTCGGCGGTCGCGCCAGGGGTCGGCAAGGCGGTTGCGCTGGGCGTCGGCAGCGGCGAGCGGCCCGCGTGCGGCGTTGGCTCGGCCGTGGCGCCCGGGGTCGGCGTGGGTAACGCCCCGGGCGAGCGCTTTGCGGCGGGCGCGGCCTCTACGCCGGCCGGCGACGTAGCGGCTGCGGGCGCAACTGCAGGCGCGGGCGGACGGCCACCGGCGGCCGCCGGCGGCGGCGGGGCGACGAATTTCACTTGGCCCTTGGCGCCCGGCGCCGGCGGACGCGGCGCAGCGGTTTCCTGGCGCTCGGTCACCTTCACCCCGCGCGGCAGCGGCGGCGGCCCGAGCGGACGCGGCGGCGGCGGCGCGGCGGCGGCGGGGGCGCGGCCGTCGGGACGCGGCCGGTCGTAGTAGGCGCGGGCGGCGAGCCCGAGCGGGATCGCGATGGCGAGCGCCGGCAGCATGCCCGCAACGGTCGGGCGGGGCGGCGGCGGCAGGTCGCGCCAACCGCTGTCCTCGTCGTCATCGTAGACGTAGTCGCGCGGCGGCGGAGGCGGCGGCGGGCCGAAATCGTCGCCGCCGAAATAATACACCGGCCGGTCGGCGTAGACGATCTCGGCCGGCGGCGGCGGCGGCAGATCGTCGTATTCGAGCGCCTCGAAATCGGGCGGCGGCGTGAGTTCCGCCCGGATCGCGCCGAGACGGCGGTCGGCGTCGTAGGCGTGCGGCCCCTTGGGGTAGCGGCGCAGATAGGTCCAGTAGGCGCGTGGACTGTTCTGCTCGAGCGTCCGACGCCAGAACATCGCCTCGCGGCGGGCCGCGACGATCGCCTCGATACGGCGGGCCTGCTCGGAGCGGGCGTGATCGCGCAAAAACTCCTCGTAGTCTTCGAGGCGGTCGCTCTGGATCACGGCCTCATAGGCTTCCGCCGGCGGAAGCTGCTTCAACGGCTTCCTCGCCGGCGCCTTGATGACGACCGGCGGCGCGTCGGCGGCGCGCTCGAACAGGAAATAGGGCGAAGTGAGCTTGCCGGCGCTCCACGGAAGCTGCGCGCCTTGCGTCTTCTGGTTCACATCGACGCGGACTTGGGCGAGCACCTGCGTGACGTCGACGCCGCCCTGACGCATCAGCCCGGCGAGCGACTTGGCGTAAACGCCGTAATCGCCCGCGTCCTGCACGCCGATGGCCCCCGGCGCGGCGTTGAAGGCGATGACGGAGCCGGGCTCCGGGTCGACCAACGCGAGGCCGCCGGCGAGCGGCTGGCCCTGTTGCGCGTAAGGATTGGGCCGGGCGCCGTCGATCACCACGACGCGGGCGAGGCCGGGGGCGGCGGCGAGCGCGTGGGTGAAGTCGGTGATCTTGACCGCCTCGATCGGAACGTCGCTGTCGCGGACGATGCGCGCGTCGACCGGGGCGAGGTAATTGTCGCCGGAATATTGCAGCGCGCGGCCGGAGATATAGACGAAGGCCTGCATGTCCGGCCCGGCGGCGTTGGCCTTGTCGAGGAAGTCGCGCAGGGATTCGCGCACCGACTTCTGGTCGAGATCGCGCGCGCCGACGACGTCGAACCCCGCCGCCTGCAGCACCTGCGCAACTAGGCCGGCGTCGTTGGCCGCGGTCGGCAGCGTCGCGTCGGGATAGGCGGCTTCGCCGATGACCAGCGCTATGCGCGGATTGGCGGCGTCTGCGCCCGCGCTCCAGACGGCGAGCGCTACGCCCGCCAGGGCGGCGCTTACAATGGTGATGACTCGCAAATCTCGTCCCCCTTCGAGGTGAATCGACATCTTGCGGGGTAGGCGCCGTTTGGGCCGAAGTCGAGGCGAAAAACCGCCGAAGTGAGGCGGTATAACGTCAGACTCCCGCCGCCTCCCGCCGTCCGCAAGAGCGCACGTCCCGCCATTATCCGGGCGGTTTCATACGCTCAGTCGCGAGGTTTTGTCGCCCGTCTCGGCGCTCCGCTCCTCGCGCCACGACCTGAAGGTGAAGAACAGCAGCGAGATGGCGATCAGCGCGAGCCCGATCAGATAGAGCGGGTTGACTTGGAACTTGAGGTCGGGGATGAGCCAGGAGAGCGGCAGCGACACCAGCCCGGTCAGCGCGGGAACGGCGAGAAAGAACATCGTCACATAGCCGTTGTCGCCGCCCGTGACGGTCAGCGCGACCTGATAGAACACGCGGCCGACCGAGGCCGCGATTATGGTGCCGAACATCATCAAAAGGATCGCCGGCGCTTGGGCGAAATTCAGTTCCCCGCTCGTCGCCAGAATATAGGTCGTGATCGGAATCAGCACCGCCGCAGGGGTGACGAAATTGACCGCGATCGCGGCCGATTCCTCATAGTTGCTGAACCACTTGCCGATCAGCGTGCCGTTCAGCGCCGAGAGGATGGGAATCGGAATCGCGAACACCCAGCTTCCGCGCAGGAAGCTCTCGAACATCTCGCCCTTGACCTCGCCGAGCTGGCTCCACGCCACCGACATGGCGCCGAAGAACGCCGCGGCCAGACAGCCGAAGAACGCCAGCGGCGCGACCGGGATTGGCACGCCCGAGACAACCCGCGCCACCATCGCCGCCCAGAACGGCGAGAGGTTGAAGATCGCGGCGATGATGATCGGATGCGCGCCGGTCAGACCGAGCTTGTAGAGGATCAGCCCGGCGATCCCGAGCGCGAAGATCGCGGCCAGCTTGGGATACATCTTGGGGCTAGCGAAGATTCTGGCGAAGTCGCGGCGGCTGGCGGGCCGCATGATCAGCAGCGGCACGGAGACGAGCAGCGAAACCTGGGTGACGAGAACGAAGGCTTCGGAGTTCAGCCGCTTGGCCGCCAGGAACGAGAACGGCTCCTGCACCGAAAGCAGAAGCGCCGTCGCGCCCGCGAGCAGCGCGCCGAGCCGGTAATTGTGCGCCACGGTCTGAGCCGGCATGTCTTGCCCCCTGGGCTCCGGCGCGACGCCGGGCTTGGCGAGCATTACGTGATCGCGCGGGCTGCGGTTACCCGGCCGCGCTCACTTCGGCTTGATCAAGCGGCGTCGGCCTTGCGCATCCCGCCCCAGCGGCGCGCGCGGGCGACGCGCCGGGCCTCGACCTCCTCCTCGGAGGGCGCGTTGGGATCGAGCGAGGCCAGCGCATCCATCACCCGCTCGGGCGGGAAGGCGACGATCACTTCCGTGCCCTCGCGCACCTTCGACTTCAGCGTGAACTCGCCGCCGTGCAATTCGACCAGGCCGCGCACGATCGGCAGGCCGAGGCCGGTGCCTTCCTCCGCGTTCTTCAGCGCGATCGAGCCGCGCCCGAACGACGACAGCACGGTCGGGATTTCGGACTCGGGGATGCCAGGCCCGGTGTCCTTGATCGAGACGTACTGCCCGCGGTGGGCGGTCCAGTCGACCTTCATCACGATGCGGCCATTCTGCGGCGTGAACTTGATCGCGTTCGACAGGATGTTGAGCGTGATCTGCCGCAGCGCCCGCTCGTCGGCCCACAGCCGCGGCAGGTCCTCGTCGATCTCCTCGACGACCTCGATGTTCTTGGTCTTGGCGCGCAGCGCGAGCAGATGCCGGCATTCCTCGACCACGCCCGGCAGCGACACCGCCTCCTCCTTCAGCTCGTAGCGCCCGGCCTCGACGCGCGAGAGATCGAGGATCTCGTTGATCAGCATCAAGAGATGCTGGCCGCTCGAATGGATGTCGCTGGAGTATTCCTTATACGAGAGGCTGGCGTGCGGGCCGAACAGCTCCGCCTTCATCACCTCGGAAAAGCCGAGAATCGCGTTGAGCGGCGTGCGCAACTCATGGCTCATGGTGGCCAGGAAGCGCGATTTCGCGAGATTGGCGCTCTCCGCGCGCCGTCGCCTCGTCGGAATTGTATTTCGCCTGCTCCAGTTCGACGATCAGCGCGTCCTTCTCCTCCTGGAACGAGAAGCCGGCGAGCGCGCTGCGCATCAGGCGGTTGGCGAGTACGATGAAATAGATCAGCACGCCGCCGCACAAAACCGCCAGCTGCGCGAAATCGCTCAGCGAGCGCACGCCGACCGACCACAGCACCGCCGCCATGATCGGGGCGAGACCGGCGCCGACCGCGGCCGGTATCGCCGAAGCGGTCATCGCGATCATGCCGGAGACGAGGATCACCAGCACCAGGGTGAAGCCGTGCGCGGCCGGTTCGGGCGCGTTCAACAGCAGCGCCACGCCGGCCGCCCACGCGGCGCCTGAGAGCCCTTCGGTCGCCACGAACAGGCCGCGATAGAGCTGCGCCTCGCTTTCGGGATTGGAAAGATTGAGATAGCGTGCTCCCAGCGCCCAGCGCGCGCCGATCGCGACGAGCGAGGCCGCCAGCCAGGCGAATGTCAGCTCCGGCGGCGCCCAGGACAGCGCGGCGGCGCCGACGCCCAGCGTCAGCAGCGCGGCGGCCGGCGCAGAACTGCGCGCGCTCTCGGCGAACAATCTGACCATGCTGTCGAACGGGCCGGCGGCGTCGCCGGTCGAACTTGTCAGCGCGTGGCGGACATGCTTGAGCTTGACGTTCATCTTGCGGCGACGCGAGGCCTGTTCGGGGTCGCCCCCGCGCCCCCGTTCGATCATCTCCGCCGTCACATCCGACATGGCCGCCCGAACACACGAAACGCTACGCACTGGGCTTGAGATATGGGCGGCATTCGTTAACGATGCGCTTACGATATCCGTCAGATTGGCGATTTCGTTGGGGAAAAACAGTTAACCCGGAGGACGCCGAATGCGGCTCTATCATTCCCCGCACGCGCCGAATGCGCGTCGCGTGCGCATGTTTCTGGCCGAGAAGGGCCTCGACGTCCCGCTGGTCGCACTCGACCTCGGCAAGCTCGAGCAGAAGGAGGGCGCCTTCAGCGCCGTCAACCCGTTCCAGACCGTGCCGGCGCTAGAGCTGGACGACGGCTCGGTCCTGACCGAATCGATCGCCATCTGCCGTTATTTCGAGGAGCTGCATCCCGCGCCGGCGCTGTTCGGGACGGGGCCTCGCGAGCGCGCCGAGGTCGAGATGTGGCAACGGCTGGCGGAGTTGCAGCTGCTGCTCTCGATCGCGCAGACCTTCCGCCACACCCATCCGGCGATGCGCGAGATGGAGAACCCGCAGGTTCCGCAATGGGCGGAGGTCAACCGGGCGCGGGCGCTGCTCGCGATGCGCCGCTTCGACGCTGCGCTGGCGTCGCGGCGCTATCTCGCGGGGGAGAATTTCAGCGTCGCCGACATCACCGGGCTCATCGCGCTGGATTTCACCCGGCCGGCGCGGATTGCGATTCCCGACGATTTCGCGCATCTGCGCCGTTGGCGCGACGAGATCGCAGCGCGGCCGAGCGCGGCGGCGTGAGGTCAGCGAAGAGCGTCGGCGTCCAGGCCGACGACTTATCGCAAGTGGACGCCTCGGCGGCCTAGAGGCCGCCGCTTCGCTTAGAACAGCGCCAGCCCGGCCGCGGACGGGCGTGTCGTGCGATACTGGCTGCGCGCGGCGACGTCGCACGAGATCACCGCAATGCCGAGCGAAACCGTCCAAAGCATGTCGCCGAAATTCTCCAGCAGCGCGCCGAGCGCGAGATTGCAGGCGAGCGCGGCGTCGAGATAAGGCGCCAGCCGCGTCGGCGCATCGGCGATGCGGCGGAAGCCGAACCAGATCAGCGCCGATGCGATCGCCGCGCCGACGATTCCCAGTTCGTACCAAATGGCGAACAACTGGCCGCGCGGCGCCGTGTCGGGGAACAGCCCTGTTTGGAGCGCGCGCACCAGCGCCTCGAAGCCGTGGCCGGGCACCAGGAGCAACTTCTCGTGGATGACCAGGGCCTGCGCCCGCGCCAGCGTCGTGAACGGCGGACCGAGCCCCGACAGTCCCGTGTTCATCACGCCGCGAGCAAGCTCGGCGGTCACTACCGTGACGAGCGGCCCCAGCGCCATCAGCGCGGCGGCGATCCAGGCGAGGTCGCGCGCCGTGCGCGAGAGATCGGCGACGGCGAACGACAGCGCGGCGAAACCCAGCAGCAGCGCGATCATCAGCGAGGTCGAGCCGAGCGCGTAGACGAACACGAAGGCCGCGATGAGCAGCAGCCGGCCCCAGCCGTTGCGACCGCGCGCGGCGAGACAGCCGATGGCGGGATAAAGCGTCGTCACCAGCACGACAGCGCCGTCGGAGATGCGCTGGTGCGGGATCTCGGCGCCGTAGCGGTCGGCGACGAAAACGGCGAACATCGCCGCCATGCCGACGACGAGGCCGATCGGGAACAGATAGACGTCGGTCGCCCGCGCGTGGCCGCGCGTCGTCGACAGCGCGAGAAACAGCGATATGAGCCATAGCGCCATCTTCAACAGGTGTTGGCCAGCGGGAATCGAGAACGGCGTCCACAACACCGAAACGCCCGCCCAGGCGAGCGCGGCGAGCGACAGGACGGCGACCGGCTTGCCGAAGGCGCGCCGCAACCGCTCGACCAGATTGCCGGGCGGATCGACCAGCGCCGCCAGCACGAACGAGGCGATGGCGATCGGGTAGAGGACGAAAACGCCAAGTTCATGCAGCACCGCCCCGGCGGGTGCGCCGATGGCGATCAGAACATAGCCCAGCCGCGACAGGAACTGCGCGGCGTCGGCGGCTTCGTCGTTGCGGGCTTGATTTGAAACCCAAGTCACTATTTTAAACCCAGCTCATGGGCCTTACCGTCTCGATCGGGTCTATAGCGCGGGACCGCGGCTCGCGCTGTGGACTCCGGGCAACACCGGCCCGCCAAAAAAACCACGCCCGAGCTTTACGCCATGAACGCGCCGACGCCTTCCCTCCGCCTGCCGCGCGTGCGCGCCGAGTTGCGGTTAGTCCTGGCGCGCGCCGGGGCCCGCACCGAGGCGGCGGAAGTGTTCGAGACCGGCGGGTGGCGGCTGCGTTTCCCGCGCTCGCGCGGCGCATGCGAGGCCGTGGTGGTCAACACCGGCGGCGGCATGGCGGGCGGCGACCGGGTCGAGATCGCCGTCAGCGCCCGCACGGGCGCTGACGGCCTCGTGACTAGCCAGAGCCAGGAGAAGATCTACCGCGCCGGCGGGGCGGCCTGCGAGCTTCGCGTGCGCCTGGACGTCGCGCAAGGCGCGAAACTGACCTGGGCGCCGCAGGAGACGCTGATGTTCGAAGGCGCTCGGCTGAACCGCCGCCTTGAGGCCGACGTCCACGAGAGCGCGACGCTGACGCTGATCGAGGCCGTCGCGTTCGGCCGCCTCGCGCACGGCGAGACGCGAATCGACGCCGCGCTCGTCGACCGCTGGCGGCTCAGGCGCGGCGGCAGGCTCGTGTTCGCGGAGAACCTTAGCATCGAGGACGCGGGCCGGACGCTCGACCGGCCGGCGGTCGGCGCCGGCGCACGCGCTCTGGCGACCATCGTGCGCCTCGCGCCGGACGCTCACGCCGGCCTGGAGCCGCTGCGCGGGGCGTTCGCCGGATTGGAGCAGGGCGGCGGCTTTGAAGCCGGGGCGAGCGTCGTCGACGGCGCGCTGGTGGCGCGGCTGGCGAGTCCTTCGCCGCAGCGGCTGCGCGAGGGCCTGATCGCCGCATTTTTCGTGCTCGAAGGGCAGGACGCGCCGAGGGTCTGGCGTTGAGCCGAACGGGATGGGCGGTCGCTGCGGCTGTGGCCTTGGCGCTGGCGCAGGCGTTCGCGGCGAGCCGGATCGAGCTGAGCTTCGACGAAGCCTATTACGCCTTGTGGGCGCGCTGGCCGCAGGCGGGCTATTTCGACCATCCGCCGATGGTCGCCTGGACCATTGCGGCGTCGCAGGCGCTTTTCGGGCGCTCCGAGTTCGGCGTGCGCGCGCTGTTCTGGCTCGAAGGCGCGGCGCTCGCGCCGATGGTCGCCTGGATCGGCTGGCGGCTCTACGGCGAGGCGGCGGCGCCGGCGCTGATCCTGCTCGGCGCGCCGCTGCTCGCCGGCGCCGCTCTCGCGACGCCGGATGCGCCGCTGACGTTCTTCTGGACGCTCGCTCTGCTCGGGCTGGTCGAAGTCTGGCGCGGCAATGGCCGGGCGTGGGGTCTCGTCGGTCTGGCGCTCGGGGCGGCGGGGCTTGCGAAGATGACGGCGGGGTTTCTGGCCTTAGGCGTCGCGCTGGCGCTGGTGGTCACGCCGTCGCTGCGGCGGCAATGGCTTAAGGCCGGCCCGTGGATCGCGGCGGCGCTGGCGCTGGCCGTGTTGTCGCCGTTCCTTTTGTGGAATTTCGCGCATGATTTCGCGACATTCCACAAGCAGGGCGGGCGGCTCGCGGCCTTGCGCTTCGCGCCGCGCTATCTCGCGGAGTTCCTCGGCGCGCAGTTCGCGCTGTTCAACCCGCTGAGCGCAGGGGCGGCGCTGTGGCGACTGGCGCGCAAGCCCGCTTTCCCTGCAACAGGAAGCGAGCCGGCGCGGCTGCTGCTGGCGACCGTCGCGCCGGCGCTCACCTATTTCGCGCTGCACGCCTTGCACGATCGCGTGCAGGGCAACTGGCCGGCGCCGCTCTATCCGGCGCTGGCGCTGCTCGCGGCGCGGGTCGTGCCGCGCTGGCTGCCCGGCGCGGCGGCGGCGCTCGGCCTCGCCGTGGTCGCGGCGGCCTATCTGCATCTGGCGCTTGGCTGGCCCCCGCTCGGCCCCGCAGACCCTGCCTTGCGCATTGGCGGCTGGCGGGATCTCGCCGGGCAAGTCTTCGCCCGCGCCCGCGACGCTCGCTATGTGCTCGCCGATGGCTATGCGGCGACGTCGCTGCTGTCGTTCTACGGGCCGGGCTCGCCGCCTGTCGCCGAACTCGGCGAGCCCGAGCGCTGGACGTTCCGGCCTGCGGTCGATCTCGGCGGCGCGGGGCTCGCCTTCGGGCGGCCGGACATGGCCGAGGCGCTCGCCCGCGCCGGCTTGCGCGCGACGCCGCTAGCGACGCTGCGGCGGCGCGTCGGCGGGGTCGAGCTTGAAACTTACACGCTGTTTGCAGTCGGGCCATAGAGAGAAACGATGCGACGGATTCTGATCGCCAATCGCGCCGACGCGGCGCTGCGGATCGCCCGCGGCTGCGCCGACGCCGGGGTCGACTTCGCGCTTGTCTACGCCGAGGGCGACCGCGGCCAATGGACCCGCGCGGGCAGGGCGCTGGCTCTGCCGGGCGCTGGCCCCGCGGCCTATCTCGACGCCAAGGCGCTCATCGAGGCCGCCGCGCGCGCGGGCTGTGACGCCGTCCATCCCGGCTGGGGTTTCCTGAGCGAGCGCGCGGATTTCGCCTGCCTTTGCGCCGAGGCGGGCCTGCGCTTCATCGGCCCCACGCCGGAGACGCTGTCGCTGTTTGGCGATAAGGCGCGCGCGCGCGCCCACGCCGCCGCGCACGGCGTTCCCGTGGCGCCGGGGACGCAGCGCGCCGTCTCGCTCGACGAGGCGCGGGCGTTCTTCGCCGAGCACGACGGCGCGCCGGTGATGGTGAAGGCGCTCGGCGGCGGCGGTGGGCGCGGCATCCGCGCCGCCCGGACGCTTTCCGACCTCGACGAGGCGTTCGCGCGGGCGACGTCGGAGGCGGGGCGCGGCTTCGGGGCGCAGGGCGTGTTCGTCGAACGGCTGATCGCGCCCGCCCGGCACATCGAGGTCCAGGTCGCGGGCGACGGCGCCGACGTCGTCGCGCTCGGCCAGCGCGATTGCACCGTGCAGCGGCGGCGGCAGAAATGGGTCGAGGCCTCCGCCGCCCCGCTGCCGGCGCTCGACGCCGCGGCGCTGAAGCTTGCGGAAGGGCTCGTCACGCTCGCCACGTTCGAATTCCTCGTCGAGGAGGACGGCGCGTTCTGGTTCATCGAGGCCAACCCGCGCCTGCAGGTCGAGCATGGCGTCACGGAGGAGACGACTGGCCTCGATCTCGTGCGCGCACAGATCGCGCTCAGCGGCGGGGCGAAGCTTGTTGAACTCGGCCTCGACCCGCCGCCGCCGGCGCGCGGCGCGGCGATCGAATGGCGTCTCGTCGCCGATGCGGCCGGCCGGCTGACGCGGTTGCGCCTGCCGTCGGGGCCGTCTCTAAGGGTCGACGCGGGCGTCGCCGAGGGCGAGGAGATCGGGCACGGGTTCGATCCGCTCATCGCCAAGCTCATCGTGCGCGGCGCCGATCTCGCTGACGCGCAATCCCGCTCGCGGCGCGCGCTGGCGGAGTGGGAGATCGACGGCGTCGCGACCAATCTCGCGCTGCTGCGCGCGCTGGCGCAGGAGGATTTGGCGAGCTTCGCCGTCGATACGCTGGACCGCCGGCTGGAGGCCTCCCCGCACCATCAAGCCGGCGAGATCGCCGCGCCGATAGCGGGCCGGCTGGTCGAGATCGCCGCCGACGGGCCGGTCGCAGCCGGGGCGACGCTGGCGGTCATCGAGGCGATGAAGATGGAGTACGTCGTCGCCGCGCCCGCGGCCGGGCGGCTGACCGCGCTCGCTCGCGCCGGCGAGCACATCGCCGCCGGGGCGCCGCTCGTCCGGCTCGACGACGCCCAGCTTGGCGCCGCGCCCGCCGCCCCCGCCGCTGAGACCGGTCCCCGCGCCGATCTCGGCCGCGTCGAGGCGCGCTGGCGCGCCACGCTGGACGCCGCGCGCCCGCAGGCGATCGCCAAGCGCCACGGGCTGGGCATGCGCACCGCGCGGGAGAACGTCGCCGACCTCCTCGATCCCGGCTCGTTGCAGGAATACGGCGCCTTCGCGGTCGCGGCGCAGACCTCGCGCCGCACGATGGCCGATCTCGTCGCCAACACGCCCGCCGACGGGATCATAACGGGGATCGGCCTCGTCAACGGCGCCCGGATCGCCGTGCTCGCCTACGACGCGACTGTGTTGGCGGGGACGCAAGGGTTGCGCGGCCACGAGAAGACCGACCGTCTGATCGAAGTCGCCGCCCACCGCCGGCTGCCGGTGGTGCTGTTCGCCGAGGGCGGCGGCGGGCGGCCGGGCGACACGGACGCGCACATCGTCGCCGGCCTGCATCTGACCACTTTCGCGCGATTCGCTTCGCTTGCGGGGCGGGCGCCGCTGATCGGGATCGCCGCCGGCCGCTGCTTCGCCGGCAACGCCGCGCTGCTGAGCGTCTGCGACGTGATCGTGGCGACGCGCGACGCCAATATCGGCATGGGCGGCCCGGCGATGATCGAGGGCGGCGGCTTGGGGACGTTCCGCCCGGAGGAGATCGGCCCGGCGCAAGTGCAGGCCGAGAACGGCGTCGTCGACATGGTTGTGGATGACGAGCGCCAAGCGGTCGCCGCCGCCAAGGCCTTGCTGGGCTGCTTGCGCGGCGAGGCCGCAGCGTTCACGGCGGGCGACCAGGCCGCCCTGCGGCGCGCGATCCCGGAGAATCGCGTGCGCGCCTACGACATGCGCGCGCTGATGCGCGGCGTGCTCGATCTCGATTCGATGCAGGAGATCGGCGTCGCCTACGGCCCCGGCCTGATCGTCGCGTTCGGGCGTATCGACGGGCGGCCGCTCGGCGTTCTCGCCAACGATCCCGCCCATCTCGGCGGCGCCATCGATTCCCGAGGCGCCCGCAAGGCGGCGCGGCTCATGCGCCTATGCGCCGCCCAGGGCCTGCCCGTGCTGTCGCTGATCGACACGCCGGGCTTCATGGTCGGCCCCGAGATCGAGCGCCACGGCCATGTGCGCGCCTGTGGCGAAATGTTCCTAGCCGCCGCGCGGCTGACCGCGCCGTTCGTCGCGGTGGTCGTGAGGCGCGGCTACGGGCTGGGCGCGATGGCGATGGCGGGCGGCGGTTTTCACGCGCCCGATCTCACCGTGGCGTGGCCGAGCGGCGAGTTCGGGCCGATGGGGCTCGAAGGCGCGGTGCGGCTCGGCTACCGCCGCGAACTGGAGGCCGCCCCGGACGCGGCGGCGCGCGAGGCTTTGTTCAAGCGCCTGCTGGCCGAGCAATACGAACGAGGCGGCGCGATCAACATGGCCGCCGCGCTGGAGATCGACGCGGTGATTGACCCCGCGGAAACAAGAGCGTGGGTCGCGCCGGCGCTCGCGGGCGAGCGGCGCTGAGGCGCTTGCCTGCGGTTGCGTTCGTCTTGCTTCTGCAGTGGTTGCAACTTAAGAGGGCGTTAACGATTTTTGCCCGCTATCGGCGGGCAAGTCGGAGCGACAGGGATTCAGGCCAAGGCAGAAATGATGCAAGTCCTGCGGGAGTACTGGCGGGAGCGCAAACGCAGCGACGGCCTGCGCGCCCGCTTCACCCTCGTGCACGACCACAATCTATGGGGCGCCGACGAATCGCGCTCCGGCTGGGGCTCGTGCCGCGGCGCGCAATCGGTCGCGGTGGCGAAAGCCGCGCTGCGCAAGGCCGTGACGGAGCACGGCGTGCGCTCGATCCACGACATCCCCTGCGGTGATTTCAACTGGATGCCGGACGTTCTGGCCGAATTCGGCGACGTCGGCTATATCGGCTTCGACATCGTGCGCGCCGCGCTTCATCGCAACCGCGACAGGCGCCCCGACGTCGAGTTTCGCTGGCTCGACATCACGGCCAAGGCCCCGCCCGCCGCCGATCTGATCTTCTGCAAGGACCTCCTCAACCATCTCAGCGACGCCGACGTGCGGCGGGCGATCGCAAACATGCGCCGCTCCGGATCGACCTACCTGCTCGCCTCCAACAATTCCGGCTACGAGAATTCGGCGCTGCCCGACCATCCCGCCGGCTCGCGCCATCTCGATGTCACGGCGCCGCCGTTCTGCTTCCGCGCGCCGCTGTGGACTTTGGGCGAGTACATGAGCTTCTGGCGCCTCGCCGACATCGGCGAGGGCGGGGTCTGAGCCGATGCGCAGGCGCGCCGAGCCGGCTCTTGCGGTGGCGGTGCTGGGCGTCTCCACGCCCTTCGCCTATTGGGGCTTTCATCTCGTGCGGGCCATCGTCGAAGCGGTCGCGGGACCGACGCTCGCGCTGCACACGACCGGTCTTGCCGAGTTACGCGCCGGCTCCGCGCGCCGCGACGGCGGCAATGTGGTGATGTCGAGCGACCTCCCCGACGCCGAACTTGCGCGTTTCGTCTCCGGCGCCGATCTGCCGGTCATCGTCTTCTCCGACGACGCCGGGCTGATGTTCGACTGGACGATGCAGAGCCGCGGGCTTGGGGCGCAGGACGCCGCGCGGCTTTGCTCGCGCGTCTGCTCCTCGCTGTCGCCGGCTCTGGAGGCGAGGCGCCGGCTGGTCGTCGCGCCGCTGGCCGCGCCCGCCGAGGTCGTTTCGGCGATCCTCGCCTTCTTGTGGCCGCGGCGCAGCGGCGGGCTGGAGAGCCTCGCATTCGAACCGCCGGCGCCTTGCGGGCCGGTCGCGTGCGGCCTGCTGCGAACCGAGATGACCGCCGCTTTGGCCGCCTACGCCGATCTGACGCTGGGGCGAAAGCCTGACGAGATAGTCTGGCCGTTGAGCCTGTTCACCCGCGGCGACGGCCGCTCCTGGCGCGCTCCGTTCGACCTCGCCGGCCCCGCGCGCGCGTTGCTGTACGGCCCCTACATGCATCTGCCGGTCGGCGACTGGACGGCGCGGGTCGAGTTCGAGATCGCCGGCGCGCTGTCGGGCGTCGAGGCGACGACGGACGTGAGAACCCACGAGGTCGTCACGCAAAAGGCGTTCGCCCTGCCGGCGAAGGGCGTGTTCGCCTACGACCTCAGCTTTGCGGTGCGCGACCCGCACCATCCCGTCGAGATCAGGCTGTTCCTGCGCAAGGCGGCGATCGAGGGCGTGTTCTTGGCCCGCTCGGTGAAGCTGAGGCCGCAGCGCCGCGCCGCCGCGCTCTAGCAGCGCGAATCCATCACGTCCTCGGCCTGCGCAAACCAGCCGCCGGATCGGGAGCGTAGCGCCACCACCACGAATTCCGCCCGGGTCGCGATCACGGCGAGCGTGGTGCGGGCGAGCGCGCGCTCGTCGCCGACGAGGTCGCGCGCCAGCCGGAACGGCTCCAATCCGGCCCAGTCGCGCGATCCGCTGCGATAGGTCCAAAGCTCCAGCTTCCTGCCGATATCGGGGCCGCGGAACCAGACTCCGGCGTTCGGCCCCAGAGCGCGCACGCGCATCCGCTGCGCGAAGCCCGGCGTCAGGCAGCCGATGTGAATATGCAGCTGGTCCTGCGAGCGCGCCAGCGTCGAGTTGACGGCGAGCGCGACCCGCTCGTCGGCGAGCGCTTGCCCGCCGGGCAGGAAGCGGCGCGACTGCCAGGCGAGCGCGAAGTAGTTGGGCGCATCCGGCGCCTGCAGCGCGGGGTCTTCGAGACCGACGATGCGGCGGGTCGGGGCCACGATCGTGTCGGGATTGCCGACCGGCGGCCGCAGCACGGCGTAGCCGCGCTCCGCGCCGTCGTCGAGGTTCACCTCCAGGCAGGGCAGCGGCGATCCCAAGGTCGTCTTGTCGAGCGTGCAGGCGCGCACCACCTGCCACAGCGCCGTGCGGCTGGCGAAATTGCCGGCATAGGCGAAGGCGGCCGAGCCGACCAGCGTCGCTGCGACCAGCGCGGTTCGCCGCGCCCAGCCGAATTCGCTCATGCGCAGGCGGCTCAAAAGGCGCGCCGGCAGCGCCGCGGTTTGAATCATCGACGCGTCCATGTCGAATATTTGTAGCCGAGCCGCGTTTACCTTCGCTTAACGCGCGCTCACAAGTTAATTACTCGCAATCCAGGCCGACGCTCCCGGAGCGCCGCATGAATTCTCGCTAGACCCCCAGCGCGCCGCCGTCGGCGCGCGGATCGTGGGTTGCGGCGATCTCGCCCTTGCGGCCGCGGCGCAGCGCGCCGGCGTGGCCGAATGCGTCCTGGCGTTCGGGCGCGAACCGCTCGACGTCGTGGCCGCGCCGCCGCAAGCCCGCGGCGAGGGCGTCGTCATAGGCCGCCTCGACCTTCACCGTGACGCTGTCGGCGCCCCAGGTGCGGCCCCACAGCAGCCGGGGGCTCGCCACGGCGCGGCTGAGCGTGTCTCCCGCCGCGATGCGGGTGAACACCTGCGCCTGGAACTGCGGCTGCCCGTCGCCGCCCATCGAGCCGTAGGACATCACCCGCCCATCGGCGAACACGGCCATCGCCGGGTTCAGCGTATGGAACGGCCGCCGCCCAGGTTTCAGCAGGCGAGGCGAGGCCGGATCGAGCGAGAACGCGATGCCGCGGTTCTGCATCAGCACGCCGGTGCGCGGCAGCACGACGCCGGAGCCGTATTCCCAGTAGATCGACTGGATGTAGGAGACGGCGAGGCCGTCCTTGTCGATCGCGCCCATCCAGATCGTGTCGCCCTGTTCGGGCGGCAGCGGCCAGGGCGCGGCGCGGCGCTTATCGATGCGGTCCGCCTCCGCCTGCAAGGAGGCTGGCGACAGCAGTTGCTCGAAGTCCGCCGTCGCGATGTCAAAGTCGACGCAATGCAGGTCGCGGTGGGCGAAGGCGCGCTTCGACGCCTCGATCAGCCCATGCGCGTGGTCGACGCCGTCGATCTCGGAAATTCCCAGCCGCTCGTAGATCCCGAGGATCATGAGCGAGGCGAGCCCCTGCGTCGGCGCGGGCGTGTTGTAGAGCGTCGCCTTTTGGGTCTTGATCGACAGCGGCTCGCGCCAGCGCGCCTGATAGGCCTTGAGGTCGGCGCGCGTCACCGGCGAGCCGAGTTCCTCCAGGTCGGCGGCGATTTCGCGCGCGACGTCGCCGCGGTAGAAATCGTCGAGCCCGGCCGCGCCGAGATGGGCGAGCGTGTCGGCCAGCCTGACCTGCTTGCGCATCGCACCGGCCTTGGGCGGCTCCGCGCCGTCGAAATAGACGCTTCGGAAATTGGGCAGATCGTAGAGCCCGCCGCCGTCGCGCGGCTGTGAGCGCTGCTCCGAGGCAGAGACGGCGACGCCTTCGCGTCCCTGCGCGATCGCCGCGCCTAGCAGGTCGGCGAGCGGCAGCCGGCCGCCGAGCGCGGCCGAAAGCTCCAGCGCCGCCTTCCAGCCGCCGATCGCGCCGGGCACGGTCAGCGCCGCCATGGGACCGCGGGTCGGAATGCCGCCGAGCGCTCCGTAAGCCGCCCGCGTCGCGTTCTCGCCGGCGAAGCCGCAGGCCTCGATGGCGCGCGCTTTCCCCTTCGGCTCGCGGATGATCCAGAAGCCGTCGCCGCCGATGGAGTTCATGTGCGGATAGACCACGGCGATGCTGGCGGCCATCGCCACCATCGCCTCGACGGCGTTGCCGCCCTGGAGCAGGACGTCGCGGCCGGCGGCGGCGGCGAGGCTGTGCGGGGCCGCCACGGCGGCGTGGGCGAAGATGGCGTCTTCGGTCATGGGCGGGTTCCGTTTGGGCGCTCCCGCTGCTATAGGCTGCCGCAGGAAACCGCGAAAGGGTCGCACCGTGGCGTCTGCCCGCCCCATCAACTGGACCAACGCCATCACGCTGGGAAGCGTCGCGGTGCTCGTCGGCACCGAGCTTGTCGGCGCCGGCGCGGCGGCGGGCTGGGCCATCGGCGGCCTGTTCCAGCTCGGCGAACTCGTCACCCACGCGCTTGAGGCCGTGCTGGTGCTATTGGCGCTGACCGGCCTGTTCTATTTTCTGCGCGCCGCGCTGAGCCACGAGCCGATCCGCGGTTGAAGCCGCTCTATATCGGCGCCGAGATCTATTCCCAAACGGCGTTCCCGCGCCCGCATCCGCTGGCGATTCCGCGCGCCGGCGCGGTCGAGGCGATGTGCCGGGCGTTGGGTTGGCTGAACGAAGGCTATGTGACGAGCCCGGTCGCTTCGCGCGACGATCTCGAACGCTATCACGATCCCTACTACATCGAGGCGCTCGCCCGCGCCGACCGCGAGCAACGCGTCGACGTTGAGACCCGCCAGCGCACCCAGATCGGCGCCGCGAACAATCCGATATTCCCCGGCATGTTCGCGCGCGCCTCGACCGCGGTCGGCGGCTCGTTGCTGGCGGCGCGGCTCGCGTGGGAAGGCCGCGTCGTGTTTCATCCGCCGGGCGGCACCCATCACGGAAGGCGGGCGAGCGCGCGCGGCTTCTGCTTCTTCAACGATCCCGTGTTCGCGGTGTTGGAATTGTTGCGGCTGGGCGCCCGGCGTGTCGCTTACGTCGATTTCGACGCCCATCACGGCGACGGCGTCGAGGACGCTTTCGCGCAGGAGCCGCGCGTGACGACGATCTCGATCCACGAGGCCGACCGCTGGCCGCGCACCGGGCGGCTCGACGACCGGCGCGGCGGCGGCGCGCGCAACATGCCGGTCCCGCGCGGGCTCAACGACGACGAATTCGCCTTGATAGTCGACGAGGCCGTGCTGCCGCTGATCTCCCGCTTCGCGCCGGATGCGGTGGTCGTGCTGACCGGCGCGGACGCGCTCGCCTTCGATCCGTTGGCGAAACTCGCGCTCTCCAATGTCGCGCTGTGGCGGGCGGTGGAACGGGTCGCGGCGACGGCGCGCGCCGCGGTCGTGCTGGGCGGCGGCGGCTACAATCCGTGGAACGTGGTGCGCTGCTGGTCCGGCCTGTGGGGCCGGCTGGCGGGCTTCACGTCGCCCGAGCCGCTGCCGCAGGCCGCCCGCGCCGTGCTGACGGGGCTGTGGTCGAGCCGCGTGCGCGAGGTCGATCCGGCGTGGCTCACGACGCTCGCCGACCCGCCGCGCGGCGGGCCGGTGCGGGCGGAAATCCGGGAGCTTGTGGCGGCAAGCTTGCTGTCGAGCACGGGGCTCGACGCCTAGCGTGTGCTCAGGAACCCTGTGATTGTCTGCTGCACATCCGGCCGCCCCGACACATGATGTTGCGCGCTTAACGGAATGTTGCGCGCTTAACGGATCGGGCGGGGTGAACACGAGCGCGCGCGACCCGGCGCGTCCTCGCATGAACGCGCCGCAATCGCCGCGCGCCCATTGCGCCGGGCAAGCCGGCCCAGGGCCTGCCGGATCAGAACTCCGTCCAATTCGAGTTCGCCGCGCGCGCAGCGGACGCGGCAGACGCGGGTTTCGCGGCGCCGCGCTCGTCGTCCTTCCTTCTCGCCGCGGACGCGGGCTTGGGAACGGCCGCGGGCGAGGTCTTGGCCGCTGTCTTGGGCGCGATCTTGGCCGCGAAGGCGTGCGGCGCCGCCCGCTTCAGTTCCGCGCGCAGCGTCTTCTCGGTGGGGGCGCCGAGCCGGAACTGGCCGATCAGCGAGGCGAGCTTGTTGGCCTCCGCCAGCATCGAATCGCCCGCGGCCGACGCCTCCTCCGCCATCGCGGCGTTCTGCTGCGTGCCCTGGTCCATCTGATTGACGGCGGAATTGACCTCGCTGAGCGCCGTCGCCTGATCCTGCGCGCCCTGGCTGATATGCGCGATCTGGGTCTTGACCGCCTCGATCTGCTCAATGATGGCGCCGAGCGCGCTCCCGGTCTTGCCGACCAGCCGCACGCCGTCGGCGACCTGTTCGCTTGAGGCCGAGATGAGCGTCTTGATCTGCTTGGCCGCATCGGCCGACCGCTGCGCCAGACCGCGCACCTCCGAGGCGACGACCGCAAAACCCCTGCCGGCCTCGCCCGCGCGCGCGGCCTCGACGCCGGCGTTGAGCGCCAGCAGATTGGTCTGGAACGCGATCTCGTCGATCACGCCGATGATCTGGCCGATCTCCAGCGACGATTTCTCGATCCGATCCATCGCTTCGTTGGCCTCGCGCACGACTTCGCCGCCCTCGACCGCATTGGCGCGCGCCGCCGTCACAAGCCGGCTCGCCTCCTGCGAACCCGCCGCCGTGGACTTGACGGCGTCGGTGACGGTGGTGAGCGCCGCCGCCGTCTCCTCCAGGCTCGCCGCCTGTTGTTCCGTGCGGCCCGACAGGTTCTCGGAAGCCGCCGCGATCTCCTTGGCGCCCGCCGTCACCGCCTCGGCGCTCGAAGCGATGCTGAGCATCGTCGCCTTCAGCTTTTCCTGGGCGAGGTTGAAGTCGGTCCGGATGGCGGCGAACATCGGCTTGAACTCGCCGCCGATGCCGCGCTCGACGTCGCTCTGCGCCAGACGCGAGAGCGCCGCACCCAGGTCGATCAGGTCGGAGACGTCGAAGGCGAACTTGACCACCTTGGCGACCTGACCTTTCAGGTCCAACACCGGACTGTAGGAGGCCTGCAACAGGACCAGCCGCCCGCCCTTGGCGACGCGCCGGAACAGGTCGACGACGGCTCCGCCGCTTTGCAGTTTGCTCCAGAACGCCTGATATTCGGGCGAGTTGGCGAAAGTCGGATCGACGAACATGCGATGGTGCTTGCCGCGGATTTCGTCGAGCGTGTAGCCCATCGTGGCGAGGAAATTCTCGTTGGCGAAGAGAATCTCGCCTTTGGGCGAAAGCTCGATCACCGCCATCGCGTGGTCGACGGCCTCAAGCTTCGCCTCGGACTCGACGATCTTGAGCTTCTCGATGGTGATATCGGAAACGACGCACAGGATGCCACGCACGCCGCCCTTGGCGTCGAAGACGGGATTGTAGGAGGTCCGGATCCAGGCCTCCCCGCCGCCCTTGCGAACCCGCTTGCCTTCGCGCGTGTCGAACTCGCCGCGGCGCAGCTTGGCCCAGAACTCCTGGTACTCGGCGCTGCGTGCATGGTCGGGATCGACGAAAATCGAATGATGGCGTCCGACGATCTCCTCTGGCGCATAGCCGAGGATGCGGCAGAAACAGGCGTTGGCCTTCAGAACGACGCCCTTCGCATCGAACTCGATGACGCCGAGCGACTTGTCCAAGGCGGCCACCAACGCGGCGTCATCGTTGTGTCTTCGACCAAAACCGAACGGCATTACGAAAACTCCTTGCGTCGCAATGCGGAGGCAAGCGCGCTGGCTGCGGTGGGGGTTGGAAACGTCCGGCCTTACCGGAGATGCGTGCGGCGTCATGCCAGCGGCGCGCGATGCGCCGCCTTCACGCAGGTGTCCACGTATCGTCTGCATTGTCCAGGGGGCGGATCAGCGTAGACCTATCGACGCAATAAGTTTAAACAATGCTAACGTGTATTTCGATTACGCGCGGTAGGTCAGGATGTTGTGGCGCGGCGCGTCCGCTCGGCGAGCGTAGGCGCGCCTTCGCTTTACGCCCGATGGCAGGCCACCCGCCGCGAGTCGGCGCGCGTCGTCAGCTCCGGCGCCTCGGCGAGACATTGCGGCCGCGCCAGCGGGCAGCGCGGCGCGTATCGGCAGCCGCCCACGGCGTCGGGAAACGGCGGCGGCGGGGCCGACTTCAGCGGCGCCTCCTCGAAGCGCGGCGCCGCCTCGACCAGTTCGCGCGTGTAGGGATGCGCGGGTTGCGTCAGCAGCAGGCTCGCCGGCCCCGTCTCGACGAAACGGCCCTGGTACATCACCGCGACCTCGTCGCAGACATGCGCGACCACGGCGAGATCGTGGCTGATCAGCAGATAGGTCACGCCCGCTTGCAACCCGAGGTCGGTCATCACGTTGAGCACCTGCGCCTGGATCGAGACGTCGAGCGCCGAGACCGGCTCGTCGGCGACCACCAGCTTCGGCCGCGTGACCAGCGCGCGGGCGATGGCGATGCGCTGGCGCTGGCCGCCCGAGAACTCGTGCGGGTAGCGGGCGCCTGCGTCGGCGTCGAGACCGACGGCTTCGAGCGCCGCCGCCGCGCGCGCGGCCTTCTCAAATCGCGGCAGCCCCAGCGCCAGCGGCTCGGCGACGATGCGCCCGACGCGCATGCGCGGATCGAGCGAGCCGTAGGGGTCCTGGAACACCATCTGGAAATCCGCCCGCGCCGCCTTCAGCTCAGCGCGCGACAGCGCGAACAGCGAGCGCCCGGCGAGCCGCACCTCGCCGGCCGTCGGCTTGACCAACGCCATGACCAGCCGGGCGATGGTCGATTTGCCTGAGCCCGATTCGCCGACGATGCCGAACGAGCGTCCGGCGTGAACCGCGAAATCGACGCCGTCGACCGCCAGCCGCTGCGGCCGCGGCCCGAACCATCGCGCGCGGGGCAGCGGATAGGTCTTGCGCAGGCCGGAAACGACAAGCAGCGGCTCGCTCATGTGAGCCGGCCGTCTGCGGTCACCCGTACGCAGCGCACGACATGGCCGTCGGCCAGCGCGACCGCGGGCGGATCTTCGCGGCAGGCGGGCAGGGCGAGAGGACAGCGGGTCGAGAACGCGCAGCCCTCAACCGCCGCGCCGCCCGCGCCAGGAATCGCGGCGAGCCTTTCGCGCGGGCGCCCGAGTTGCGGCCGCGCCGCCAGCAGGGCGCGCGTATAGGGATGCAGCGGCAGGCGCAGCACCGCCTCGACCGGCCCTTCCTCCATCACCGCGCCGCCGTACATCACCAGCACGCGCTGGCAATGGCGCGCGATCACTGCGAGATCGTGGCTGACCAGCAGAATCGCCAGCCCGCTCGCCGCGCCGAACTCGGCGAGCAGGTCGAGTATCCTCGCCTGCACCGTCACGTCGAGCGCCGTCGTCGGCTCGTCGGCGATCAGCAGCTTTGGCGAACACGCCAGCGCCATCGCGATCATCGCCCTTTGCCGCTCGCCGCCCGAAAGCTGGAACGGATAGGCGCGCGCCAGCTTCTCCGGATCGCGCAGCCGCACCCGCTCGATCAGCCGCACCGCCTCGGCGCGCGCGCGGGCGAGCCCGTGGCCGCGATGCAGCCGCAACGGCTCGGCGATCTGATCGCCGACGCGATGCAGCGGATTGAGCGCCGTCATCGGCTCCTGGAACACCATGCTGATGCGATCGCCGCGCACGCGCTGCATCTCAGCTTCGGAAGCGCGCGCGAGATCGCGGCCCTCGAAGCGGATCTCGCCGCTCACCTTCGCCACGTCGGGCAGCAGCCCCATGAGCGCCAGCGCCGTCATCGTCTTGCCCGAGCCGGACTCGCCGACCAGCCCGAGCGACTGGCCGGAATCGAGCGCGAAGGAGACGCCGCGCACGACGCGGCGCGGCCCGCCCGGCAGGCTCAGGGCGATGTCGAGACTGTCAACGGCGAGCAGCATCTAGCGACGCGCGCGCAGTTTCGGATCGAGCGCGTCGCGCAGGCCGTCGCCGAGCAGGTTGAGGCCGAGCACCGAGAAGGCGACCGCCAGGCCCGGAAACACCGCCAGCCGCGGCGCCACGTAGAGCCACGATTGGGCGTCGGCGAGCATCCGCCCCCAGGAGACGAGCGGCGGCTGCGCGCCCAGGCCCAGATAGGACAGCGCGGCTTCCGCAAGGATGGCGATGGCGAACTGGATGGTCGCCTGCACGATCAATGGCGCGGCGATATTCGGCAGCAGGTGCTCGAAGGCGACTGCGAACGGGCCTCGCCCGGCCGCTCGCGCGGCCAGGGAGTACTCCCGCGCCAGCACCGCGTTCGCCGCCGCCCGCGTCAGCTTGGCGAATACAGGGATGTTGGCGACGCCGATCGCCGCAATGGCGTTGACGACGCCCGGCCCGTAGGTCGAGGTGAGCAGGATTGCGAGCAGCAACGCCGGAAACGCATAGGCGAAGTCGCAGGCCTTCATGATCGCGTCCTCGACCGAGCCGCCGGCGCTGGCGGCGACGAGGCCAAGCGCGACGCCGAAAGTCAGCCCGATCCCGACCGCGATCACGCCGACCAGCAGCGACACGCGCGCGCCGGCCATGAGCTCCGAGGCGACGTCGCGTCCGAGCGCGTCGGCGCCGAGCCAATGCGATGCGGACGCAACAGCCAGCTTGTGCGGCACATCGATCGCCGTCGGCGGGTAGGGCGTCCAGACGAAACTGACGAGCGCGGCGATGACCAGCAGTCCGACGCAGAACGCTCCCAGGCGCAAACTGTTCACGCCGCCCTCAGCCGTGGGTCGATCGCCGCCGCGGCGACATCGATAGCGGCATTGACCAGGATGACCAGACCCGCAAGCCCCATCACGCAATTCTCCACCACCAGCACGTCGCGATTGGCGATCGATTGCGCGATCAGCCGGCCCAGGCCCGGCAGCACGAACACGTTCTCGACCACCACGGCGCCGGCGATCAGCGAGGAGAATTGCAGCCCGGCGATGGTGAGGATCGGCGGCGCGGCGTTGGGCAGCGCGTGCCGCCACAGCGCCGCACGCTGCGATAGCCCCTTGGCCCGCGCCGTGCGCATGAAATCTTCCGCCATCGCTTCGACCAGCGCCGAACGGGTGACGCGGGTCAGGATGGCGGCCTGCACCAGGCCGAGCGCCAGCGCCGGCAGGATGAGCGCGCGCAACGCCATCAGCGGATCGGCCCAGCCGGGAAAGCCGCCCGCCGGGAACAGCCGCCAGTGCACGGCGAAGATCAGCACCAGCAGGATGCCGAACCAGAAATTGGGAATGGCGAGGCCGAACTGCGAGGCCGCCATCACCGCGACGTCGCCCGCCTTGCCGCGTCGCTCGGCGGCATAGACGCCCGCGGTGAGCGCCACCGCTGCGGCGACGGCCATCGAGAGCAGCGTAAGCGGCAAGGTGACGGCAAGCCGCTCGCCGATCAGCGGCGCGATCGACGAATTATAAGCGTAAGACACGCCGAGGTCGCCCTGCAAGGCGCCGCCGATCCAGGCGAGATAGCGCGCGGGCGCTGGCCGGTCGAGGCCGAGCTTATGGGCGAGCGCGGCGACCGATTCGGGCGTCGCGCTGGCGCCGAGCATGGTCTGCGCCGCGTCACCGGGCAAAATTTCCAACGCAGCAAAGACAATCAGCGAGGCGAAGGCGAGCGTCGCTACGAGAATCACGAGACGACGCACGGCGAACAGCAACATGAACGAAGTCTAGTCGGGCGCGCGCGAGGTGGCAACCGACCGCGAATCTGCGCGGGTCTTGCCCGTATTAAATCTTAACATTTGCAGTCCGCCGCGCGGCGTAGGTGCGCCCTTACGAAGAATCAAGGCCTTACACGATCTCGTGAAGTAAATTTTAATGTCACTCAAATTTTTTTAGCGTTAACGATATGGTAAACGAATCTTGACAATTTTGTGGAGACAAGGGTACGGATCGCAGGCGCCGTCCGTTCCGTAATGCATGCGGGCTGCTTGGGCGCGTAATTTTCAGCTAAGTCTGGGAGGTCTCTAAGATGGGCAAGTTCGAGGATAAGTCCCTAACCCGACGCACGGTTCTGCTTGGCGCGGCCGCCGTTGCGGCGCCCTTGCTGGCGGTGAGCGGCGCGCAGGCCGGCACGATCCCGCAGAGCGCGGTCAACTATCAGCAGACGCCGAAGGGCTCGGATCATTGCAGCATCTGCAAGAACTTCGTCGCGCCGGCGAGCTGCAAGTCGGTGTCCGGGACGATCAATCCCAACGGCTGGTGCAAGCTGTTCAATCCTAAGGGCTGATCGGTCGGCCTCGCCCAGGCCCGTTCGGGCAACGGCTGGGCGAGGCAAAAAGTATGAGGGGCATTATGCTGAGACGCTCTGCCGAAGTCCTGCGGGGACTCGTTCCGTTACAGTTGAGTTGGTTGCTTGCGTTCGCCAGCTTCGCGCTCCTTTTGGTCATCGACGCTCCGAGCGCCAACGCGCTGCCCGCGTTCGCGCGCCAGACCGGCCAGCCCTGCGGCGCCTGCCACACCGCGATTCCCGAGCTGAGGCCGTTCGGCCGCCTGTTCAAGCTCGGCGGCTACCAGCTTTCCGACGGCGAAATGATGACGCCGCAACTCGCGCTGTGGATGATGCCGCAATTCACCCACACCCGCGCCAACCAGGACACGCCGCCGGTGCCTGGGAAGACGGGCACCAACAACAACGCGGCGATCACCGAGTTTCATCCGTTCGTCGCCGGCAAGATCGCCGAGGATCTCGGCGGCTTCATCCAGTGGACGGTCAACGGCTTCGACGGCCACATCAATTTCGACGACACCGACATCCGGTACGTCAAGAACATTCAGCTGTTCGGCGCGGACGCCATCATCGGCGTCACCGCCAACAACGCGCCAACCTTGGAGGACGTGTGGAACACGACCAATAACTGGTCGTGGCCGCAGTTCAACGGAAACGACAATGGTCTCGCGAACGTCACCCTTCCGAGCACGTTCATCGACACCGTCGACCAGCAGGTTGGCGGCGCCGGCATGTATCTCTGGTGGAACAACGTTTTCTATATGGAGGCCGCAGGCTACGGCGGTTTCGACCGCAAGACGCTGAACATCCTCGGCCAGGAGCCCGGGACCTCGCCGCCCCAATATCCGAACCCGATGCCTTACTGGCGCATCGCGTTCGAACCGAAGCAGGGCGACAACTATTTCATGTTCGGCGCCTTCGGCATGTACGGAGACGCTGCGCCGGGCGGAGTCACGGGCTCCATCCTGGATCACTATCTCGATATCGGCGTCGACTCGCAGTACCAGTACGACGGCGACGAATACCAGTTCACGCTCAAGACCTCCAACGTCTATGAGAAGCAGACCCTAGACTCGTCTTTCGCCAACGGGATCGCCACCAATCGGGACAACTGGCTTAACCTGTTCAAGATCAACGCGACCTCGATCTGGGACCATACCTACTCGCTGTCCGCCGGCTACTTCAACGTGAGCGGTAGTACGGATGCTAACCTGTGGGGATTTGGCACCAGCGCCGCTAACACCAACTTCAGCACCGTCGGTTCGCCCAACACCGACGGCTTGATCTTCGACGCCTCCTACTTCCCGTTCAGCAAGAAGCAGGCGCCGGGGCCGGACAAGCAGTTCAACATGCGCATCGGCGTGCAGTACACCAAGTACCTGCACCTTTACGGCGGGACCAACACGGTCAACGCCACCGGCGGCACCCGTAACGCCAGCGGCAACGACACGCTGTGGCTCTACGCCCTGACGGCGTTCTAATCGCGCCGTTCTGAATGAAGGCCAGCCGGCGGCGCACTTGACGCGCCGCCGGCTTCGTTTTTAGCTCAGGACGTCCCGGCGATGAGGAGACGACCGATGACCGACAGCGAGCCCGTCTGCCGCGTTCTCAAGGCCGGCGCGCCTTTCCAGGGCAAACAGGGTTTCCACTACGCGCCCGCCGTCTCCGCGCAGACCGTGGCGTCCAACGCGATCCACATGCAGCTGCTGACGATCCCGCCCGGCGGCCGCGCCAAGGCGCACAAGCACGAAGCGCACGAGACCGCGATCTACGTGTTGAGCGGCGAGGGCCATATGTGGTGGGGCGAGCGGCTCGAGCATCACATGACGACGCCTGCCGGTTCGTTCGTCTACATCCCCGCCAACATGCCGCACCTGCCTTACAATCCGAGCGCGACGGAATCTTGCGTCGCCGTCATCGCGCGCACCGATCCCAACGAGCAGGAAAGCGTCGCGCTGCTGCCGGAGCTGGACGCGATCCATCCGTAAGGCTGTAGGGGCGCCTCGTCATTGCCAGGCAAGCCAAGCCATCCACGTTTGCGCCGACGCGGTCGTCTGCGCGCGCTTTGATCTCGGCGCGACTGGATCGCTCGCTCGCCATGACGGCGCGCGCCGATGTTGTGTTAGGCGCAGGCTTCAGCCGACCGTCCCGTCGGGATGGGCTTCGCACACTTCGATCCAGTAATTGTCCGGGTCCTGGAAATAGGCCTGGCGCACCCCGTCGCCGCGCAGATTGAAGGTCATCGGCTCGCCGTGGATGTTGCCGTAGAGCACGCCGCGCGACTTCAAATATTCGAGCGTGGCGTCGAAGTGCGGCGTCGACAGGCAGAAATGCGCGTTGATCGGGCGCTGCGGCGGCGGCGCGTCGGGGCCGGTGATGAGGTGGACCGAGCGCGCGCCGTCGAACGCGAACCAGCGGATCGTCGGCCGGCGCGTCTTGTTCTCGATCTCCTTCAGGCCCAGCAGATCGCCGTAAAACGCGGCGCTGGCGGCGAGGTCGCGCACCTCGAGCGCGACATGGTCGATGCGGAATTCGGCCTGCATGGCGTATCTCCCTCTTTTGACGGCAATTCTGCGCCTCCCAGGCTGCGGCGTCGAGACCCTTGCGGCGCCCGGCGCCATGCGCCACGATCTGCCGGCATGCTCGTACTCGCCGACTGCCCGGAGCTATTGACGCCTCGCGAGATGGGTGAAGCCGACCGCTTCGCCATGCGCGCCGGCGTTCCCGGCCTGACGCTGATGGAGCGGGCGGGCTACGCGGTCGCGCGCGTGGCGGTGGGACTGGCGCGCACGCAAGGCCGAATCATCGTGCTGTGCGGGCCCGGCGGCAACGGCGGCGACGGTTTCGTCGCGGCGCGCTGGCTGCAAGCCTGGGGCTATCCGACCACGGTGTTCCTCAACGGCGAGCGCAGCGCGTTGCGCGGGGATGCGGCGCACATGGCGGGGCTGTGGGCGGGCGAGGTCGCGCCGGCGGCGGCGTTCTCACCCGAAGGGGCCGACCTCGTGATCGACGCGCTCTACGGCGCCGGGCTGTCGCGCGACGTCGACGGGCTCGCGGCGCAATGCGTGGCGCGAATCAACGCCTGGGGCGGCAAGACGCTGGCGGTCGACGTCCCCTCGGGGCTCGACGGCGAGACCGGCGCGGTGCGCGGCGTCGCCGTCGCGGCGACGGCGACGGTCACGTTTTTCCGGCTGAAGCCCGGCCATCTGCTGTCATCGGGGAAAGGGCGGCCGGGGCGGCTGGTGCTGGCCGACATCGGCATCCCCGCGGCCGCGCTCGACGAGATCGCGCCTCAGGCGTTCGCCAACCAGCCAAAACTCTGGCTCCAGGCGCTGCCGACGCTCTCGGCGCTTTCGCACAAATATGTGCGCGGCGCGGCGCTGGTGCTGTCGGGCGAGGCGCACCGCACCGGCGCGGCGCGGCTGGCGGCGCGGGCGGCGCTGCGCATCGGCGCCGGACTGGTCACGCTCGCCTGCGACCCCGACGCCGTCGCCGTCAACGCCGGCCACGAGACGGCGGTCATGGTCGCGCCGTTCGAGGGCGAGGCGGGCTTCGCCAATCTGCTTTCGGACCTGCGCCGCAACGCCATCCTCGTCGGCCCCGGCGCCGGGGTCGGCGAAGCGACGCGCGCGCATGTGAAGACGTCGCTCACGGCGGCGCACGCCCCGGCGGTCGTGCTCGACGCCGACGCGCTGACCAGTTTCTCGCGCGAGCCGGCGGCGCTCGCCGCGCTGATCGCGGCGAAACCCCGGCCGGTCGTCATCACCCCGCACGAGGGCGAATTCGGCCGGCTGTTCAGGAGCCGTCCCGACGTCACCGACGCTCCGGGCAAGCTTGCCCGCGCGCGCGCCGCCGCGCGGGCGCTGGGGGCGGTGGTGATTCTCAAGGGCGCCGACACCGTGGTCGCCGCGCCGGACGGCCGCGCCACCATCGGCTGCGACCTGCCGCCGACGCTCGCCACGGCGGGCTCCGGCGATACGCTGGCGGGCTTCGTCTGCGGCCTGCTGGCGCAGCGGGTTCCCGCTTTCGAGGCGGCGAGCGCGGCGGTATGGCTGCACGGCGCCTGCGCGCGGGCGATCGGTCCGGGCCTCGTCGCCGAAGATCTCTCCGATGCGCTGCCGCGCGTCCTCGCCGCCCAAGGTCTGCTCGCCAATGCGTAACCTCATCACCGACGTGGCGGGCGTCGCCGTCGGCAACGCCGACGACGCGCGCCTCGCCTCGGGCGCGACGGTCGTGCTGTTCGACCGGCCCGCGATCGCCGGTCTCTGCGCTCCCGGCGGCGCGCCGGCGCTGCGCGACGGCCTGTTGCTCAAGCCGGAGATGACGGTCGAGACGGTCGACGGCTTCGCGCTCTCCGGCGGCTCGGTGTACGGCCTCGACGCGCCGAGCGGGGCGATGGCGTATCTGGCCGCGCAGGGCCGCGGCTTCGATTTCGGCCAGACGCGGGTGCCGATCTGCCCCGGCGCCGCGCTGTTCGACCTCACCCACGGCGGCGACAAGGCGTGGGGCCGCCGCGCGCCTTACGCCGATTTCGGCTACGCCGCCGCCGAAGCCGCGGCCGCTGAGTTCGCGCTCGGCACGGCGGGGGCGGGCTTCGGCGCCTGGACCTACGACCTCAAGGGCGGGCTCGGCTCGGCGAGCGCCGTCTCCAGCCGCGGCTTCGTCGTCGGCGCGCTGGCGGCGGTCAATTGCGCCGGCCGCGTCACCCGCGGCGCGAGCCCGCATTTCTGGGCGGCGGCTTACGAGCGCGGTTGCGAGTTCGGCGGCTTGGGCGAAGGCGTGGCCGTCGCCGACCGGCTCGACTTCAAGCTGACGAGCGACCTCGCCGGCGCGACGACGATCGCCGTCGTCGCCACCGACGCCGCGTTCGACAAGGCGAGGATGACGCGCATCGCCATCATGGCCTCGGCGGGATTCGCGCTGGCCTTGCGTCCCGCCTTCGCACCCGGCGACGGCGATCTCGTGTTCGCCGCCGCGACGGCGCGCGCGTCGCGCACGCCGGACCTGCGCGACCTCGCCGAGATCGGGACGCTCGCCGCCGAGTGCCTGGCCCGCGCCATCGCGCGCGGCGTCTATTGCGCGACCGCGCTTCCGTTTGCCGGCGAGCGGCCGAGCTGGCGCGACCGCTGGGGGGCGCGGTGAACCTCTGGGAAGCTACGACCCGGCTGTTCCCGCCGGAGGCGCCGACGCTGGAAGGCGCGATGCGCGCCGACGTCGCGGTCGTCGGCGCCGGCTACACTGGGCTGTCGGCTGCGCTGGCGCTGGCCGAGCGCGGCGCTTGCGTCGTCGTGCTGGAGGGCCGCCAGATCGGCTACGGCGCCAGCGGGCGCAACGGCGGACAGGTGATACCCGGCCTCAAGCTCGATCCCGACGCGCTCGACCGCCGCTTCGGCGAGGCGACCACCGCCTTCGTCGGCGCCGCCGCCGACACGACCTTCGCGCTGATCGAGCGGCTGAAGATCGACTGCGGCGCGGCGCGCACCGGCTGGATCCAGCCGACCGTCAAGCGCTCGCATCGCAAGCTGCTGGCCAGGCGCGCCGAGCAATGGCGCCGGCGCGGCGCGCCGGTCGAGACGCTCGACATGGACGCCGTGCAGCGCAAGACTGGCTCGATCCGCTTCCACGCCGGCCTTCGCTACGCCCGCGCCGGCGTGCTGCATCCGCTCGACTACGTGCGCGGTCTCGCCCGCGCGGCGGAAGCGGCGGGCGCGAAGCTGCACGCGCTCTCGCCGGTCGAGCGGCTGGTGCGCACCGGCCCCGGCTGGCGGGTGACGACGGCGCACGGCAGCGTCGAGGCCAGCGATATCGTGCTGGCGGCCAACGGCTATACGGATGGGCTGTGGCCCGGCCTGAAGCAGACGATCATGCCGGCGCGCTCGTGCCAGATCGCGACCACGCCGCTGGACCCGGAGCTGCTGGCGCAGATACTGCCCGGCGGCGAGGCGGTCTCCGACACGCGGCGCATCGGCGTCTATTTCCGCATCGGGCCGGGCGGCCGGCTCGTCATCGGTGGGCGCGGGCCGTTCCGCGAGCCGCGCGCGCCGCACGACTACCGGCGGCTCAAGGCGGCGCTGACGTGGCTATTCCCCGCCCCCGCCGAGTTCGAGATCGAGCATTACTGGTCCGGCCGCGTCGCCATGACCGCCGACCATCTGCCGCATGTCCACCAGCCTGCGCCGGGCGTGGTCGCGGCGCTCGGCTACAACGGCCGCGGCGTTGCGATGGCGACGGCGCTGGGCTTGGCGATCGGCGCGCATGTGGCCGACCGCTCGCAGCCGTTGCCGCTCGAAGCCAGCCGCATGGCGCCGCTGCCGGTGCACGGCCTGCATCCCGTCTACGGCGAGTGGGCGATCGCGTTTTCGCGGCTGCGCGACGCGCTGGAGCTGTGAGGCGCTTGGGACAGTCCCGCGTGCGGGCTTTTCAGAGACTTAGGCGCTGAAAAGTGTCCCGTCCCGGCTACCCGGGTTGGACGCCGTCGTTGCGGCCGCGGCACGATTCGCGACGGCTTGAGACGGCGTCGGAAAGCTGCAAGCGAGTCTATTTTACTATCATAGAGTGTACATATAGCGCCCGAGGCCAGTCGGAAAAAACGTCAGCGCCACTCCACCTTGACAAACCGCATCGACCAGCCGAGCCGCGCGATCCTGCGCGCCTGACCGTAGAGCCGCCGCGCCTCGCGCGCGAGCCGCCGCAGCCCGCGCGGCTTGGCGCGCCGCGCCGCCTCGGTCATGCGGACGCGGTCGTGCTCGTGCAGGGTGGTGGCGATGCCGCGCTGGGCGCCGCGCTGCGGCAGCAGGTTGTCCTGCACGACGATGGCGGGATCGAGCTGATAGACGACGACGCGCCGCCCCAACACTGCGGCGCGGCCGAACAGCGTCTGATCGACCGGCTCGGCGAGCGGGCGGGTCAGGCTGAGGAACTTGCGCGCGCCGGCGCGGCTGACGAGATAGCCGGCCGAGGCCAGATGCTCGGCGCCGAGACGGCGCAGCGTCCGGCCTGCGACCGGCCGGCCGCGGCGCGCGATCCAGACTCGGCCGAACAGGCTTTCGAGCTTCACGGCGTCGAAGCTTAGGCCGCTCCAGTCCGCGTCCAGCAGCTCGGCGAAGCCCTCGCCGACATGCGCGTCGTCTTCGAGCACGACGGCGTATTCGGCCGCGCTCGCCAGCAGGCGCCGCCACGCCTTGCGATGACTGAGAATGAGCGCGGTCTCCGCCCGCGACAGCGCCGCCGGCGGCGCGCGGTCCGGACGGCAGGCGCGCCCGTCCACCGCCGCGACGAACTCCGGCGCGACGCCCGCCCGCGCCAGCCCCTCGGCCATGAAGGCGCGCCGCTCCGGCGAGCGGGCGAGGTTGATGACATAGACCGGGATCATGCGCCGAACCTGCGCTTGAGCCGCCGCCACCAGATCGCCTTGCGCCAGCGGGCGAAGCGGCGCGCCCATTTCTGATCGCCGCGGGTGTTGAGCGCTCTCATCATCAGCGCGGCGTAGTCGATCGCGCGGTCGGTGAGCACCGCCTGCGCGACGTCGAACAGGATGAAGGCGAACGGCGTCCAGCGCGACTCGAAGAGGTGGAACACACCGCCGCGATAAAAGGTGCCGACGCCATAGAGCCCGACGTCGCCGAGCCGCCATTTCGGCACGATGCACGCCCAGGGGAGGAGCATTTCGATCTCGACCCCGCGCGCGGCGGCGATATCGTTGAGCTTCTGGGCGACGTCGTTCTGCGCGTCGGGCTTGAAGCTGGGGCGGCCGAGCGCTTCCCAGGTGCGGCGCGAGAGCGCCATGAACATCGGCGCGACGAACAGCCGGTCGGGATCGACATGATTGGTCGATTGCGCGCAGCCGAAGATGCGGCCGTCGCGCGCCGCGGCGAAGGCGCGCTCGACGATTTCGCGGTTGAGCGGGAAGCAGTCGATGTCGGTCAGCAGCGCGACGTCATCCTCGGCCAGCTCCGCCATGAAGGCGTCGAGGAAATCGCCGTGGTTGACCCGCGTGCGCTCGCGCTGGTCGATGGCGTAGCCGAAATGCGCGAACACCGCGCGCTGCGCCTCAACAATGCGAGGGTCGATGTTGTCCCAGTAGAGGGCGACGATGCGTTCGGCGGGCGCGGCGGAAGAGGAGGCCATCGCGCCAGCCTCTAGCGCAACGCGGCTCACTTGGCGACGGCCGATTACGGCGCGCGCGGGCGCCCAGGATTCGGGAATCCGGCTACGGCCCCTTGCCGCGCAACCGGCGCCGCCAGCGCCGCGCGTAGCGCGCCAGGCCGCCGAGCGAGAACTCGTCCGGCCCGACCAAGGTCGAGCGCAGCCGGGCCGGATCGGCGGGATTGCGGATGAACACGTCGTCGAAGCGCGCCATGACGGGCTCGGGCGCGTAGTCGCGGCTGTAGCGATCCCAGTCGCGGCGGGAGAGTTCGCCGCGGTCGAGGTGCAGGAGCATCCGCAACAGATCGCGCTCGCCGCGGTAGCGCAGCGCCGCGTCGCCGAGCATGTCGAAATGTGCGCGCCTGGCGTTGCCGCTCCAGGCGAAGACCGGACGGTTGCAGATCGAAAACTCGGCGACCGACAGGCCGAAGGTCTCGCCTTTGTGGCGCGCGTGAACCATGACGTCGCAGGTGTCGATGAACCGGCGCTTGCGCGTGGTGTCCGCCGTTCCCGGCAGAAAGATCGCGCGGCTGTGCTGCAGGAACGGCGCGAGGTTGAGGCCGACGAAATAGAAATCGCGCCGCGCGTCGAGTGCGCGCGCCAGCGCCCGCCGGACGAAATCCAGCTCGATGCACTCGGGCGAGCCGTGGCAGCCGGCGACCATGGCGTCGGCGGGGATCTGCAGCTCCGCCCGGAGATCGCCGGAGGCCGCGGGCAACGCGACGACATGAGGCACCCACGCCGCCTTCGGTCCCGCCGAGTAGCGCGCCAGCCAGCGCGAAACGAAGGCGTAGCGCTCGCCGTGGATGTCGCGCGGCCAGACGGGAAACACCTGATGCACCGCGGTCGGCGCGGCGCGCGCCACCCATTTGTCGCGGCCGTCGCCCTTCAGCACGTGCACGATCTCGGCCCGCTCGCGCTCGAGCGCGCGATCGATCGCGTCGGGTCCGTCGCAGGCGATGACCGGGAAGCGGCGCTGGAAACGTTCGATGGCGAGCGGATCGTGCGGCGCGGCCTCGTCAATCAGGATCAGCGCGCGGCGCCCGAGCACGGTCTCGCTGCCCTCGGCGTAATCGTAGGAGGCGATGCTGGTGCCGCGCAGGTTCGCCAAGCCAACATAGAAAGCGATCGGTCGCATGGAGGAGTCCAGTTCGCAGGGCCGGGCGCTTCAGCCGCCGGCCTCGATTCGCGTCCCCGGCCTAGTATCGCTTAACGAAGCGATTTACGAGGTTGAACGCGCGCACGGCGTTGCGGGGATGGGCGATGCAGGGCCGCGTCGGCGCGAAAAGCGGCGCGCGCTTCAGCCAGCCGTCGATGCGCCAGCGCATGTAGCGCTTGAGGCTGCGGCGGCAGTAGTGCCGGAAGGCGGGCGCGGTCTCGCCGACGGCGAGCCCGTGCAGGCGGAAACTCTCGCTGACCGCGATCTGCTCGATGTTGAACATCCGCCGCCCCGCGTCCCACAGCGCGTCGATCAGCGCGACGGCGTCCTCCAGCGGGGCGGCGTCGCGCGCGGCGATCAGGCCGCTGTTGAACATGAGCGCCGTCTCCGGCGCATAGAGATAGGCGCCGGCGTGCGGCAGGCGCGCGGCGAAGCCCGTGAGTTCGGGATAGGGATCGGGCCGTTCGAACAGATCCATCGCCGCTCCGGTCGCTGCGGCCTCGTCGAGCGCGGCGGCGAAGCCCGGCTCGATCCAGGAATCGGTGTCCATCAGCACGCAGAGACCGCCCTGCGTCTTGATCGCGTCGGCGAGCGCGCAGGGCTTGATGCGATGGGTGTAGGCGCCGTCGCGGGTCCAGCGGCCGAGGTCCGCCCCGAGCGGCCGCGCGGCGACGCTACGGTGCAGCGTCGCATAGGCCTCGGGCTTGTCGGTATAAGCGAGGACGCGGGCCGCGGGAATCTCGGCGAGCAGCGTCGCCAGGGAATAGCGCAGCTCGCGGCCGATATAGGGCGACGGGCCGTAGTCGATATAGACGAAGGTGGTCGCGCTCACCTGACCAGCACGTTGCGGAACTGCCAGGGATCGCTGGCGTCGATGTCCTCGGGGAACAGGCCCGGACGGTCGGTCAGCGGCGTCCAATCGGTGTAGGCGCCGACGACCGGCCCGAGATAGGGCCGCTGCACCGTCAGGCAGCGGTGGTAGTCCATCTCGTCGGCCTCGACGATGCCGGCGTTGGGGTTCTCCAGCGCCCAGACCATGCCGGCGAGCACGGCCGAGGTCACCTGCATGCCGGTCGCGTTCTGGTACGGCGCGATCGCGCGCGTCTCCTCGACGGAGAGCTGCGAGCCGTACCAATAGGCGTTCTTGGCGTGGCCGTAGAGCAGCACGCCGAGTTCGTCGATGCCGTCGACGATCTCGCTCTCGGTCAGGATGTGATGCGTCGGCTGCATCTTGCCGGCGCGGCCGAACAGCTCGTGCAGCGACAGCACGGCGTCGTCGCAGGGGTGATAGGCGTAGTGGCAGGTCGGGCGATAGACCGCCTCGCCCTTGTCGTCGCGAACCGTGTAGTAGTCGGCGATCGAGATCGACTCGTTGTGGGTGACGAGAAAGCCGAACTGCGCCCGCGGCGTCGGCGTCCACGAGCGCACGCGGGTGTTGGCTCCGGGCTGCAGCAGATAGATCGCGGCCTCGCAACCGGTCTTGTGGAAGCCGGCGTTCGGCGGCGCCCAGCGTTCGTGCGTGCCCCAGCCGAGCTCGGCCGGCTGCATGCCCTCGGACAGGAAGCCCTCGACCGACCAGGTGTTGACGAACACGTCGCGCGGCTTGGGATGTTTGGCGCGCTGCGTGTCGCGCTCGGCGATGTGGACGCCTTTGACGCCGAGCCGGCGCGCCAGCTGGCCCCATTGCTCGCGACTGGCGGGCTCCGGCGCGGTGTCGCCGAGATCGGCGGCCAGGTTGACCAGCGCCTGCTTGACGAACCACGACACCATGCCGGGATTGGCGCCGCAGCAGGAGACCGCGGTCGTTCCGCCGGGGTTGGCGCGCCGCTCGGCGAGCACGGTCTCGCGCAACGCGTAGTTGGTGCGCGCCTCGTTGCCCTTGGACTTGTCGAAATAGAAACCCGGCCACGGCTCGACGACGGTGTCGATGTAGAGCGCGCCGATCTCGCGCGCGTATTTCATCAGGTCGAGCGAGGAGGTGTCGACGGACAGATTGACGCAGAAGCCCTGGCCGTCGCCGGCTTTCAGGAACGTGCCGAGAATGTCGCGGTAATTGTCGCGGGTGATGGCGAGATGGACGAACTTGATGCCGCGCGAATCGAGCAAAGCGCGGTCGCTATCGTCGGGGCCGATGACGACGAAGTGCTCCCGGTCGAAATCGAAATGGCGCTCGATCAGCGGCAGCGTGCCGCGCCCGATCGAGCCGAAGCCGATCATTACGATGGCGCCTTGGATGCGTCCGTACTTCGGCCATTGCGTCATAAGGGTCCCCCGGGCTTTCGAGCGCGGGTTAAAGCCATGGCGGGGCGCGGGCGTCAATAGCGCTTGTCCCATGGTGATTGGTCTGTTAGGTGCGCGGCGTTAAAGACGCGGGAGTTCTGTATGACGCAGGACGGGTTTCCCGTCGATCTGTCCGCGGCGTCCGAGATTTTTTGGGCCCCGCCGGGCGCGTGCGACGTCGCCGATCCGTTCGAAAGCGTTATCGTCACGGCGTTTTTCGACTTGCGCCGCGCCGAGTGGAGCTGCGAGCAGGGGGCGCCGTCAAAGTTCAAGCGCTCTATCGACCAATATTTCGGGTATTTCGCCAACCTTGCGCCGCTAAAAAACGCATTCGTGGTGTTCACCGAGCCGAAATTTGCGGCCGAAGCCTTGCAGGCGCGCCGACGCCACGGGCTCGAACACCGCACGGTTCTCGTCACCGTCGATCGTCTGTTCGAGACCGGGCCGGTGGCGCAGGCGGTCGCCGACGCGCGCAAGCGCATGACGCCTCGTTTTCACCAATGGTTGTTGCAACCGGAAAAACCGGAATTCCGCGAGCCGCGCTACCCCGTGCTAACCGGGCTGAAGGCCGCTTTCGTCAACACCGCGCTGCGCCTGTCGCTGGTGAAGGCGGAGCAGCTCGCCTGGATCGATTTCGGCTATTGCCGCGACCGAGGGCCATTCGACCGCGCCGATCCCTGGCGTTTCGACGCAGGCGGGCGCATGAACCTGTTCTGCATGGCCGAGCCCGACCATCGTCCCATCGCGTCGGTCGTGCGCTTCGGCGAGCCCTACTTTCACGGCGCTCACATGATCGCCCCGACCGCGGCGTGGCCGGATTTCGCGGCCGAAATGGCGCGCGCTTTCGAGGCGCTGCTGGCTTTCGACCTGATCGACGACGACCAGACGCTGATGCTGATGGCGTGGCGTCGACGCCCCGATCGCTACCGCCTGCATGGCATTCCGCTAGCCAACTATCGCGACCTGTTCCGGGAGTTCAACTGCGAGGCGCCGCTTCCTGGCCACCGCGCCCGGACTAGGAGCGGCCCCGGCGGCTCCGTGCTGAGCGAAGAGGCCAGGATCGCGCTGAAGCGACTGGAATGGCGGTTCAAGCGAGTGCGCGCGCGCCTCGGGTATCCCTGAGCCGCGCGCGCCCCGTTACGCCGCGAACCGCTTGCGCAACTCCCGCTTCATGACCTTGCCGTTGGCGTTCCTCGGCAGCATCTCCTGCTGCAGCACGATCTTCACCGGCGCCTTGAACGCGGCGAGCCGTTGTAGCACGAACGCGCGCAGCTCCGCCTCGCTCAGCAAAGCCCCCGGCTTCACCGTCACCACCGCCACCGGCTCCTCGCCGAGCTCGTGATGCGGACGGCCGACCACGGCCGCGTCGATCACCGACGGGTGCGCGGCGAGCGCGTTCTCGACCTCGACGCAATAGATGTTCTCGCCGCCGCGGATCAGCATGTCCTTGGCGCGGTCGACGATGTAGCAAAAACCCTCCTCGTCGAGCCTGGCGATGTCGCCGGTGCGCAGCCAGCCGCCGCCGAAGGTCTGCGCCGTGGCCTCAGGCGCGCGCCAGTAGCCCCTCACTACATGCGGCCCGCGCACCCAAAGCTCGCCGGTCTCGCCGGTCGCTCGATCTTCGCCGTTCGGCCCGACGATGCGCATGTCGCCGATCGGCAAGGCGTAGCCGCAGCTGGTCGGACGGGTCTCGTAATCCTCGCCGACGACGATTGTGAAGGGCGCCGAGGTCTCGGTCATGCCCCAGGCGGTGGCGAGCTGCGAGGCCGGCGCGGTCGACTTCAGCCGGCGCACCAGATCCGCCGGCGCCGGCGCGCCGCCATAAGAAAAACCCTCCAGCGAAGAGGTGTCGTGCTTGGCGAAATCGGGATGCTCGATCAGCTGCCAGGCGATGGTCGGCACGCCGCCGCAGGCGTTGATGCGCTCGCGCTCGATCACCTTCAGCGCCTCGGCCGTGTCCCAGCGGCGCATGGTGACGAGCTTCATCCCGGCGGCGAGACAGGGGATCAGCACCGACATGCAGCCGGTGGCGTGGAAATACGGCACCGACAGCAGCACCGCCTTCTGCGGCGCGGTCGGGTCGGGCGCGGCCGGAGCCTCGCCGCGCCGCAGCGCCGCCATGGCGATGCCGTAGGGCCGGGCGAACAGCGTCGAGCAGACATTACGATGCGTGCCGAGCGCGCCCTTCGGCTTGCCGGTGGTGCCGGAGGTGTAGAACAGCGTGGCGTCGTCGTCCGCGCCGAGATCGAGCGCGGGCGGCTCGAACGCCGGCAGCCGCGCCCAGTCCGCCGTGCGGCCGATCAGGGCCTCCCAGCTTTGCGCCTTCGGCTCGCCTAGCGGGCCGGCGGCGCGGCTGACCAGCGCCAGACGCAGCGCCGGGCAGGCGGCGAGATGCGGCCGGATGCGCTCGAATCTCTCCGCGTCGAGCACGGCGAGCCGCGAACCGGAATCGTTGAGCATGTACTCCAGCTCCAGCCCCGTGCTCCAGGCGTTGAGCGGCACGGCGATGGCGCCGGCGAGGATCGTGCCGAAGAAGGCGACCGGCCATTCCGGCAGGTTGCGCATGACGATGGCGACGCGGTCGCCCTTGCCGACGCCCATCGCCTGCAGTTCCTTGGCGAACAGGATGGAGGCGCGCGCGAAGGCCTCGAACGTAGCGCGCTCGTCTTCGTAGACGAGGAAGGTCTTGTCGCCGAAGCCGCGGCCGATCCGGAACACGTCGCGCAGGGTCGGCGGGGCGTTGCGCCACACCCGCGTAAGCTCGCCCCGGATCTCCGTTTCCGTGATCTCGAACGGCGACCCGGGCGCGGTCAGTCTGCGATGCGCCTCGGCAAGCGACAGGGCAGGGTAGGGCAAAGGCTTCCTCCAGTTTCTTGTGCGGGTTTTGAACCACGCGGCGGGGAAGCTTGGCAAGCGCGCAGGCTTTCGGCTGCGGCCTGTCCGGCGACGCTCGCGCAGAAAGCAAATCGGGAGAGGCCGGGCGCGGCGCGACGTGAACCGCAAATTATCCGACCCCGGACGTTGACGCTCGCATTTGTCCTGCCGTTGACGCTGCTGTCTGATCGAATAAAACTTAATCTATTCCCGCATTGAACGCTTGTTTAGAATTTGCACAGCTCGATAGAGCTTCACCCGCTTTCGATTCCAAGTTTTTCTCGAAGCATGGCCGGCCAGTAATGCCGACACTTTCTCCGGTCGTGAGGGTTACCGGCGGCGCGGCGGAGGGCTGCGAATACTTCGTCAGCCTTGTCAAAAACGTCGGTCAAGCCTGCGGGGTTGGAGCAATTATTACAACATTTGCGAGGTGAATTGTGGCCGATGAGACCTTTTAAGAAACGGGCGCGGTGGAGACCTTTACGGTTCAGACAACCGGCGAATATGAGATCACCGCTATCGGCGCCAACGGCGGAAATGCGGCTGAAAACCTTGCAGCCGTCGGGACCGGCGGGGCCGGGGCCGAGGTTCAGGGAACCTTCTATCTGACCGCGGGCGAGACCATCGAAATTCTGGTCGGCGGCGCGGGCCTCAACGATTATCAACCTCCGGGCGACCTGGGAGGCGGCGCGGGCGGCGGCGGCGGGACATTCGTCGTTCTGGAAGGCGCAACGCCTGCGCAAAATGTCCTGCTGGAGGCGGCAGGCGGCGGCGGCGGCGCCTCGGATTACTACGCGGGGGGATCCGCGGCGAACGGCGTCGATGGCCAGGCGGGAACCGCTGGGACGGCGGGCAAGTCGGTTGATCCCAGTCCCGGCCTGGACGTCTTCGGGACCGCCGGGGACGGTGGCTCGGCCGGGTCCGGCGGCGGCAGCGGGGTGGGCGCGAATAATGGAAACTATGTAAGCGGCGGCGGCGGCGGAGCGGGCTACAGCGGGGATGGCGACGTCATTGGGGACGCTACGAACGGCAGCCACGATCCGATACTGACCCCCGCGCAAAGCTTCCTGCACCTAGGCGCGGGCGGAACCTATCCTGGCGATGGCTCGAGTGGCGTCAACAATGGCGGCTTTGGCGGCGGCGGCGCCAGCGACGGCTTTGACGGCGGCGGCGGTTATGCCGCGGGCGGCGGCGGCGGCTCCTACGTCGACGGCAGCGCCACCAACGTCGTTGAGACGGCCGGGGCGAACACCGGCACCGAGGGGGGCAACGGGCTCGTCACTCTCACCGAGGTTTCCTGTTTCTGCCGCGGCACGCGTATCGCTGGCGAAAACGGCGCGCGGGCCGGGAATCGACGAGGCCAATTGCCACTGGCTGTCCTACGTCTACGCCTGTCTGCGCGCGAACGGCCGCGCCGGCGTAGCGAGGCAATGCAATCCGCTTCAGGCGAACTGGGCGGCTTCGACGTCGCGCCAGGGCCGGCGTCGCGGCTTTCGACCGGTTCAACAACTGAGGGCCGCTGGCGCGGATCAGATCGATCAGCCTCCAGCAGCCCCAGGGCGGTTCAGAAGCTTGGGCGCCCCGCCGCAACTTGCATCACCATGACACGCTGACGCCGCCCGTCGCCGCCAAGCTGCGCTCGCCCTCGCCCGCCTCGCCCAGGACGTTGCCGAAGATCGCCACGTTCTTTCCGATTTGCAGTTTGGCGCCGAAATTGGCGACCACGGAGTCGCGCGCCGGCCTCGCGCCCTGGATGACGAAGTTGAAGCCGGGGGCCGAGATGAACGCGCTCTCCGTCGAACGATCGTCGGCAAACTCGTGCTTCCACGCCGCCCTCGCCGATACGCTAAGCAACATGTCTTGGGCGAACGCCGTCTTGGCGTCTACCTGCAAGCCGAGGAAGCTCGGGAGAGTGTCTATGGTTCTTGCCGAGTAGGACAGTCCGATCACGCTCGGCCCGCTCTTGTTCGTCTCGGTGAAGGCGCCCGTGTTCAGCGAGCCGAACTCAAGCCCGACAAAAGGCGTCGCCTGGAAGCCGCCGAGATTGAACTTGTATCCTGTCTCGAAGTGACCGCTGATCGATTGCGAGGCGAAATTCCCCGACAGGTTCTCGTCGTAGCCGGGGATGGTGAAGTTTCCGTCGACGAACTGCGGCGCCGGCAGCGTGACGCCGGGGATCACCGCCTGACGGGACTCGGAATTGTTGAAGTGGTCGTACGACAAGATGCCGGTCGCGTAGGCGCTCTCCATACGCCAGGCGCCGTAGAGCGAAGCGTGGAAGGCGTCGACCGAGCCGGAGGTGGCGCGGTCCGGTACGCTGAAGCCCGACTCCCCGCCGCCGGCGGCGAAACCGATCAGCGCCTTGGGCGTGATCTGGTAATCGAGGCCGGCGCCCAACCCGGCTCCGCGCTCGGATACCGAGGCCGAACCGACGGACGCATTGCCCGCGTAGTTCGAGCCGGCGCCGAAGGGCGAGACCCACACGCGCCAGGTGCGAGGCGCCAGGCACGGCGCATTGACGTCGCGCCGCACGGGACCCGTGTTGTCGTACAATGTCTTGCTGTGGACGTCGTCGCCGCATTCGTCCGACAGCCAGCGCTGCATCTGACCATCGACCGTCGTCATATAGTAGTCGCTGGCGTCGAACGCGGTCTGCTGGGCCCCTGAGACGCCGCCGCCGGAAATCGAGTCATAAGCGGCGCCGAGCGTAGCGACGTTGGGCAGGTAGAACAGGTTGGTCGCGACCGGCCGGAAGGCCGGCGAAGTCTGCGCCGCCTGGATCGCGTTGACCGCGTTGCCGACCGAATGCTGGTTTTGCGTCAGGCCGGCCGGCGAGTAGTTGATGACGTACTGCAGGTCGATGTCGGTCGAATTGGGATAGACCAGAGAATAACCGGCGACCGCTGTATTGAAGGCCTCCAGCGTCAGGTTGGTATGCGTCTCGCCGCCAGCGGCCGACACGATCGTCAGGTCGTGGGTTCCCGGCTTGGCGAAGCCCGGCGCCGTCAGCGGGTTGACGAGATTGGCGAGCACATAGCCCGACATGGTCGCCGTGCCGGTGACGTTGGTCCGGTCGCTGGTCACATGCTGGATATCGACGTCGACGCCGTAAGTGCCGGTCGTCGTCTGCGCCAGATTTCCGGTGATGGTGGTCGTGAACACGTTCTGGAAGCCGCCGGGCGAGAACAGGCCCTGGTTGTTGACCAGATTGCCCGCACCGACATCGACGGTGGCGCCGGCGTCGAAGACCGCGCCCTGCATGTTGTCGAAGCCGTTGACGCCGCTCCCCAGATTGATCGATCCCATGACCAGGCCGGTGTTGTTGACCTGGTCGTTGCCGTCGGTCCCCACGATGGCGAAGCCGTTGACGGCCGAGATGATCGTCGACGCGCCGCCGCCGACCGGAGTGGTCGTCAGCGTGCCGTCGTTGGCGGAAACGCCCGTGATCGAATTGGCGTTCATGTCGATCTTCGCGACGGCGGTGATGACGCCGGCGTTGTTGAGCGTGTTGTTGTTGCCGTCCAGGATCAAGACGCCCTCGCCCTGGCCGAGGCCGCCGATGATCAGGCTGGTGGAGTTCGTGGGATTCAGGATGTTGATGGTGATGTCGCCATTGCCTCCCGCCGCCTGGCTTTGCGCGACGTAGGCGATCGAGTTTAGGCCCGTCGCGATCAGGCTGCCGGTCTGGTTGATGACCGTCGCCGCCGCCACGCCGGCGCCGCCGGCTGCTCCCGAGAACAGGAAGGCGCCGACCTGACCCGCCGGGTCCGCATCGAGGCCGACCGCGCCGCCGCCGCCGCCGACGCTCTGCGAGTAGATCGCGATGCTGTTGTCGCCGTTGATGATGATCGACCCGGCCGTATTGTCGATCGTGACCGTGCCGCCGTTGCCGGTGCCGCCGGCTTCCGTCGTCACTGAGGTCGCGCCGCCGCCCGGCGTCACCATGCCGCCGCCGCCGCCGACCGACTGGGCGAAGATGCCGATCGAGTTGTTGCCGTTGATGACGATCGAGCCGGTGTTGGTGACCGTCACGTCGCCGCCGACGCCGTTCACGCCTTTCTGGCCGCCGATGAAGACGGGAACGATCGACACGCCGAGCGCATCGGAGGCCGTGCCGCCGCCGCCGCCGACCGATTGCGCCATGATCGCGAGCGAATCCTTGCCGTTGATGACGATGGCGCCGTCGTTGGTCACGTTGACTGCGCCGCCGTCGCCGCCATTGCCGCCGCTGCCGCCGACCGAGACGGCGACCGAGGCGCCGATGGCCGCGGAAACCGCAAGCGAATAGCCGCCGTTGCCGCCGCCGCCGCCGACCGACTGGGCGAAGATCGCCGTGGAGCTGACGCCGTTGGCGGTGATGACGCCGCCGGCATAGTTGGTGACAGTCACCGCGCCGCCGTTGCCGCCGCCGCCGCCGCTGCCGCCGACGCTGACGCCGGCCGAGGCCGGGATCGGCGTCACCTGGAAGTTATAGCTGCCGGCGTTGGCGCCGTTGCCGCCGCCGCCGCCCACCGATTGCGCGAAGATGGCTTGCGACGCCATGCCGTCGGTCTCGAGCGCCGCGTAGTTGTTGACCACCACCGCGCCGCCGGCGCCGCCGGCCGCGCCGGAGCCGCCGACGCTGGTCGAGAAGCCGATCGGCGAGCCGCTGTAGGCGCCGCCGCCGTCGCCGCCGCCGCCGCCGATCGATTGGGCGTAGATGGCGTCCGCCATCATGCCCTTGGTCCAGATCATGCCGCCGGCATTGTTGTTCACCGTCACGGCGCCGCCGTTGCCGGTGTTGCCGCCCGAACCGCCGATCGCGACCAGACCGATCGCCAAGCCGCCGTCGCCGCCGCCGCCGCCGACCGATTGCGCATAGACGCCGTCGGACTTGGTTCCGGTGGTCTCCAGCAGGCCGGAGTTGGTGACGTTGACGACGCCGCCGTCGCCGCCGCCGCCGCCGCCGCCGCCCACCGACACGATCAGGCCAAGACCGAGGCCGCCGCTCGTCAGCGATTGGCCGACGCCGCCCGCGTCGCCGCCGCCGCCGCCGATCGACTGCGCCTTAACGGCGTTGGAATTGTCGCCGAAGGTCAGGACCTGGTTGGTGTTGGTGACGTCGACCTGACCGCCGGCGCCGCTCGAGCCGCCGAAACCGCCGACATTGACGGCCGAGACGAGCGAACCGCCGCCGTTGCCGCCGCTGCCGCCGATGCTCTGGGCGAACACGCCGTTGGCGTCGTTGCCGTTCGTGGTGATCAGGCCGTTGTTGAAGACCTGAACGTAGCCGCCCTTGCCCGAGCTGCCGCCGTGGCCGCCCACGGTGACCGCAGCCGCCAAACTGTTGCCGCCGCCGTTGCCGCCGCCGCCGCCGATCGACTGCGCCTCGATGCCGTCCGCGCCCATGCCCATCGTGACGATGGACGCTCCGTGTTCGTTGGTCACGGTGACCGCGCCGCCGTCGCCCGTCGAACCCAAAGCGCCGGCCAGGCCGCCGACAGCGATGCCGGAAAGCCCGGTGCCGCCGCCATTGCCGCCGCCGCCGCCGATCGACTGCGCGGAGATGCCAATCGCGTTGTCGCCAACCGTGCCGATCTTCGCGTAGTTGGTCACGATGACCGTGCCGCCGCCGCCCGAGGCGCCGCCGAAGCCGCCGAGCGCCAGCAGGCCGCCGGCAGTGCCGCCGTTGCCGCCGCCGCCGCCGATCGATTGCGCCAGGATGGCGTCGGACGACAGCCCGTAGGTGGTGATGTCGCCGCCGACATTGTTGGTGACGGTGACCGCGCCGCCGGCGCCGCTGGCCGATCCGAAGCCGCCGATGCTGGCCAGGCCCGTGACGCCGGAGGCCGCGTCGCCGCCGTTGCCGCCGCCGCCGCCGATCGACTGCGCCTCGATGCCGTAAGCCGAATCGCCGGTCGTGACGCCGAAGAACGGCGTGCCGCCGGTCATGATGGCGCCGCTGTTGGTGACGCTCACCGTCCCGCCGTTGCCGGCTGCGCCGCCGAAACCGCCGACGGTGATTTTGCCGACGCCCTGCGCCGCGCCCGTCGTGCCGATCGGCAGCGTCGCCAGCGTCGTGCCGATGTCGACATAACTCGAGTCCTGGAACATTCCGGTCAGGCCCATGATGGCCTGCCCGCCGTTGCCGCCGCCGCCGCCGATCGACTGCGCGACGATGCCCGAAGCTGCGCTGCCGAAAGTCCGGATCGTCCCGGTGTTGACGACGGTCACCGTGTTGCCGTCGCCGCCGGAGCCGCCGAATCCGCCGACGTTGACCTGGACGTTGACGCTGGGCTTCTTCGGCGCCTCGCAGTTGCCGATTTGCGGCGCCTTCGGGATGGTGAAGGTGCAAGAGGTCGCGAGCTGCAGCGACAGCGAGTTGGCGCCGCCGCCATTGCCGCCGCCGCCGCCGATCGACTGCGCCAGAATGCCGTTCGAGCCGCCGCCGTAGGTGACGATGGCGCCAGTCTGGTTCACACCGACCGTGCCCGCATTATTGCCGGTTCCGGCGAAACCGCCGACAGTGACGCCGACGCTGACTGCGTTTCCGCCGGATTGCGGATCGCCGACAGCGATCTGGCCGGTGAGGGCCGAGCCGCCATTGCCGCCGCCGCCGCCGAGCGACTGAGCCTCGATGCCATTGGCCGCGGAGCCATAGGTGGTGATGACGCCGTTGTCGGTCACGCTGACGTTGCCTGCGGTCCCGCCGCTGCCGCCGAAGCCGCCGACGGTCGCGCCGATTTGCAGCGTGGTTTCCGTTCCGGTCGGGGCCACGGAGCCGCTGAAGGCGAAGCCGCCGTTGCCGCCGCCGCCGCCGATCGATTGCGCCAGGATGCCGTCGGAGTTCGCGCCGGTCTCGACGGGCACCGTGGCGAACACCGCGCCCGGCAACGCCAGCTGGATCTGCGTCTCGACGATGGAGCCGGTGGTGATGTTGCCGGTGTTGTTGACGGTGACGTCGCTCGCGGTGCTGCCGGGGCCGCCGAAGCCGCCCACGGAAGCGGTGATCTGCTTGGTGTTGGCGCCGCCGATCGACCCGGCGACGCTGAGCCCGCCGTTGCCGCCGCCACCGCCGATCGATTGCGCCAGGATGCCGTAAGAGCCGTCGCCCGCCGTCGTCGTGTCTCCGACGCGCGTGACATTGACCGTGCCGCCAGCGCCGCCGGAGCCGCCGAAGCCGCCGACCGACGCGCTGACCGAGGGGACGTTGTTGTCGGTGCCGAAGTTGAACGTCGCCGCGACGCTGAGACCGCCGTTGCCGCCGCCGCCGCCGATCGATTGCGCGACCGCGCCGCTCGCGTTGGCGCCCTCGGTCGTGATGATGCCCGTCGAATTGACGGTCACCGCGCCGGCGTTCGCGCCGGAACCGCCGAAGCCGCCGAGCGAGGCCGAGATGACGACGCCGTTCATGTCGGGAATCGCCAGGGTGCCGGCGAAGCTGAAGCCGCCGTTGCCGCCGCCGCCGGCGATCGACTGCGCGAGGATGCCGTCGGAGCCGTTGCCCTGCGTCAGGATGTTGTCGAAGCTGGTGACCGTCACATTGTTCGACGAATTGCCGGCGCCGCCGAAACCGCCGACCGAGAAGGTCATCGACGCCGGCGCGCTGATCGTCGCGGTGAAGCCGCCGGAGAAGCCGCCGTTGCCGCCGCCGCCGCCGATCGACTGCGCTTCGATGCCGTTGGCGCTCTGGCCCGTCGTTTCGAGCGTCGCCAGCGCCGACGTCGGCGCATTGCCGACGTTGCTATTGACCGTGACCGCGCCGCCCTTGCCACCATTGGAGCCCTTGCCGCCGACGGAGATTCCGATGCCGGCGTTCTCCAGCGCGAAGGCGCCAGACAGCGAGAACCCGCCGTTGCCGCCGGAGCCGCCGATCGATTGCGCGAGAACGCCGTTGGACGCCGAGCCCGCGGTCATCAGATCGCCGGTGCTGGTCACCGACACCGCGCCGCCGTCGCCGCCGCTGGCTCCGAACCCGCCGACGCTCAGCGTGCCGGCGAATTCCGAACCCGCCGACAGACCCAGCGAGAAGCCGCCGTTGCCGCCGCCGCCGCCGATCGACTGCGCCAGCACGCCGTTCGAATTGTTGCCCGCCGTCATGATCGTGTTGACGCTGACGACGGTGACGTCGCCGGCGTTTCCGGCGCTGCCGCCGAAGCCGCCGACCGACGCCGCCACCGCGCCGCCGCCGAGCGAAACCGCGCCGGCCGCCGAGAAGCCGCCGTTGCCGCCGCCGCCGCCGAGCGACTGCGCCGCAATGCCGTTGGAATTGTCGCCGACCGTCGAGATCGTCACGACGTCGGCGCCGGTTCCGTCTTTCAGGGGCGTCGTCGGGGTCGAGCCGTTGGCGTAACCGTAGCTGTCGACGATCACCGCGCCGGCTGCGCCGCCGCCGGCGCCTCCGCCGCCGACGGATAGGCCGACGCCAGCCGTCTCCATCGAGAACCCGCCGGCGATCGAGAAGCCGCCGTTACCGCCGCCGCCGCCAATCGATTGCGCGAGGATGCCGTCGGAGTTCAGACCCTGCGTCTGAATGGCGCCGTAGCTGGTCACCATCACTTGCGACGCGTCGCCGGCGCTGGACCCGAAGCCGCCGACCGACGCCGCGCCGCCGAACTCCGAGCCCGCCGCCACGCCGAGCGAGAAGCCGCCGTTGCCGCCGCCGCCGCCAATCGACTGGGCGAGGACGCCATTGGAGTCGTTCCCCTGCGTCAGGATGTTCTGCACGCTGGTGACCGTCACCGTGCCCGCGGCGGCGCCGCCGCCGCCGAAGCCGCCGACGCTCAGGGCGATGGCCGCGCCGCCCGGATTCAGGGCGCCCGCGCCGGAGAAGCCGCCGTTGCCGCCGCCGCCGCCGATCGACTGCGCCAGAATGCCGTTGGAGCGGTCGCCGACCGTCTCAATCGAGATGACGTTGGCGCCCTGGCCGAACGAAGGCGTCTGCAACACGCCGTTGCCGGCGCCGTCGACCGCGAAATAGCTGTTGACGGTGACGTCGCCGCCAGCGCCGCCGTTAGAGCCCTTGCCGCCGACGGAGACGCCGAGCGCCGCGCCCTCGAGCGCGAAGGCGCCGCCGATCGAGAAGCCGCCGTTGCCGCCGCCGCCGCCAATCGATTGCGCGGCAAGACCGTTGGAATCGCTGCCCTGGGTGTAGACGTCGCCGTAGTTGGAGAGAGAGACCACGCCCGCCGAGCCGCCGCCGCCGGTCGCGAAACCGCCGACCGAAACGCCGCCGCCGAACACCGAGCCGGCGCCCAGGCTGATCGCGAAGCCGCCGTTGCCGCCGCCGCCGCCGATCGACTGCGCCAGAATGCCGTTGGACTTGTCGCCGAGCGTGGCGATCGAGTTGTAGCTGACGACGGTCACCGAAGACGCGGCGCCGCCGCCCGCGCCCGTGCCGCCGACCGAGACCCCGCCGGCCGCGCCGGTCAGCGCCGCTCCGACGCCGACCGCGAAGCCGCCGTTGCCGCCGCCGCCGCCGACCGATTGCGCGAGAATGCCGTCGGACTGCGCGCCCTCGGTCAGCAGGGTGATCTGCCCGAGCACTCCGCCGCCCGTCGTCGCCAGGCCGTTGTTGACGTTCAGGCCATAGCTGCTGACCGACACCGCGCCGCCGCCGCCGCCGCCGCTGCCCTGGCCGCCCACCGACACCGCCCCGGCCGCCTCGCCGTCCGTGAACGCGCCGGTGATGGCGAAGCCGCCGTTGCCGCCGCCGCCGCCGATCGATTGCGCGAGAACGCCGTCGGACAGCGAGCCGTTGGTGGCGATCGAATTATGGCTCGTCACCGTAACGATGGAGCCCGCGCCGCCCGCGCTGCCCGAACCGCCGACCCCCACCGACGCGTTGGCTGCGCCGTCCTCGGTCACGTTGATCGAGGCGCTGACCGCGATGGCGAAGCCGCCGTTGCCGCCGCCGCCGCCGATCGACTGCGCGACGATGCCGGCGGATTCGGCTCCGAGGGTCTGGACCGTGTAGGTCCCAGCCATCGCGCCGTTGGCCTTCGCGTCGGCGAAATTGCCGTTCGACGTCACGGTCACCGTGGAGCCGTCCGTCGCCACGCCGCCCTGGCCGCCGACGTTAACGCCGACCGCGACGCTGGGGATGATGGCGCCCACGGCGAGCGCGCCGCCGATGGTGAAGCCGCCGTTGCCGCCGCCGCCGCCGATCGACTGCGCGAGGATGGCGTCGGAATTGTCGCCCTGGGTGAACATGCTGCCGGTGCTGTTGACGGTCACCGTATTGGTCGCGCCGCCGCCGCCGCCGTTGCCGCCGACGCCCACGCCGATGCTCTCGAGGCCGACGGCGCCGTCGATCGCAAAGCCGCCGTTGCCGCCGCCGCCGCCGATCGACTGCGCGATCAGGGCGGCCGAGTTCTTGCCGGAGGTGGAGATGTCGCCAATGTTGGTGACGCTCACGCTGCCCGAGGCGCCGGCGCTGCCGCCGCTGCCGCCGACCGCGACCGCGACCGCGCCGAGGCTGACGGATCCGCCCCCGGAAAAGCCGCCGTTGCCGCCGCCGCCGCCGATCGACTGCGCGACGATGCCGGCCGACTGGGCGCCGTTGGTCGTGATCTCGCCGTTGCTGTTGAGGGTGACGATCGAACCCGAGCCGCCCGCGCCGCCCTGGCCGCCGACGCCCACGGCGCCGGAAATTCCGAAAGACGCAGAGGCGGCGACGGACGAACCGCCGTTGCCGCCGCCGCCGCCAATCGACTGCGCCAGCAGCGCGTCGGACTGTTGGCCATAGGTCGTGATCGCGCCGGCGCTGTTGAGGGTCGCGGTGTTGGCGTTGTTGCCCGTGCCGCCGTTGCCGCCGACGGCCGCAGCGCCGCCGATGGCGCCTTCCGACGCGCTGACCGCGATGCTGAAGCCGCCGTTGCCGCCGCCGCCGCCGATCGACTGGACCGCCATGCCGTTCGAGAAGTTGCCGACCGTCGTAATGTTGCCGATGCTGTCGCCTTCGGCCGTGCTTCCCAAACCGCCGCCGCCGCCGGAGCCGCCGACCGTCACCGCCGCGCCGCCGACGCCGAGCGAGCCCGACAGGGACGCCGCGATGCCGCCGTTGCCGCCGCCGCCTCCGATCGACTGCACCAGGATGCCGTCGGACCCGTTGCCGAGGGTGATGATGTTGTTGGCGGAGTTGTAGCCGCTCTGGACGAGGGCGGAGCCCGCGTTGCCGCCGCCCGAGCCCTTGCCGCCGAGCGACAACCCCAGGCTGGCGCCGCCCGAGAGCGCGAGAGAGCCCGCCAGGCCGCCGTTGCCGCCGCCGCCGCCGATCGATTGGGCGACGATGCCGGCCGAGTTCGCGCCCGTGGTCGCCAGGTTCCAGCCCGAGCCGTAAGCGCCGACCGTGAGATTCGTGCCGCCGCCGTCGGCGTAGACGTTGACGCTGGACGCGTTCTGCCCGGCGCCGCCGGAACCGCCGACGCCAATGGCGGCCGAGCCGGCGAGCGAGACGCCGCCTGCCGCCGAGAACCCGCCGCTGCCGCCGCCGCCGCCCAACGACTGGGCGAGAATGCCGTCGGAGTTGGCGCCCGAGGTCGAAATGGCGCCGGTGCTGTGGACCGTGACCGCCCCGGCAAGCCCGCCCTGCGAGCCCGAGCCGCCGACGCCGACGCTGACGCCGACCGCGCCGATCGAACCCGCAGCCGAGAAGCCGCCGTTGCCGCCGCCGCCGCCGATCGACTGCGCCGCAATGCCGATCGAGCCGTCGCCCGACGTGGCGACATTGCCGACGCTGGTCACGTCGACCGAGGACGCTGCGCCGCCGCTATTGCCCTTGCCGCCGACGCCGACGGCGACCCCGAGCAGGCCGGCCGAGCCGTCCGCCGTGAAGCCGCCATTGCCGCCGCCGCCGCCGATCGATTGGGCGGAGATGCCGAGCGAGTTCGCGCCATACGTCGTAATGTTGCTGAGGCTGGAGACCGTCACGCCCGAAGACGCGCCGCCGGCGCCGCCGGTCCCGCCGACGCCGACAGCGACGCTGACCGCGCCGGCCGACGCGGTTACGGCGAAGCCGCCGTTGCCGCCGCCGCCGCCGATCGACTGCGCCAGAATGCCGTTGGAGCTATCGCCATGAGTCGTCAGCGAGCCCTTGGTGTCGACCTCGACCGAACCGCCGCTGCCGCCGGCCGCGCCGTTGCCGGCGACGCCGAGCGCGACGCTGAAATCGGGGTTGATCGAGGCGGCGACGGCGAAACCGCCGTTGCCGCCGCCGCCGCCGATCGACTGCGCGATGATGGCGGAGGACGTGGCGCCGTAAGTGGTGATGTCGTACGACGTCGCCAGCGCGGCGTTGCTGTTATCGCGCAGGACGTTGACGCTGGCGCCGTTGCCCGCCATGCCGCCGGCGCCGCCGAAGGCCACGGCGATGCCCGGACCCGCCGCCACGGCGCCGCCGCCGTTGCCGCCGCCGCCGCCGATCGATTGCGCCAGGATGCCGGGCGAAGACGAGGCTGCGCCACCCAAGCCCGTGGTGATGTCGCCGCCGTTGGTGACCGTGACCGTGCCCGCGTCCGCGCCGGCGCCGCCCGATCCGCCAAAGGCGAAGAGGCCGCCCGAGGTGCCGCCGTTGCCGCCGCCGCCGCCGATCGACTGCGCAAGCACGCCCGCCGAGTTTGACGAATAGGTCTGCAGCGCGCCTTCGTTCTTCACGTTGACGGCGCCGCCGGTCGTCGTTCCGGAGCCGTTGCCGCCCTCGGAGAAGATGCCGCCGGAATTCGATCCGTTGCCGCCGCCGCCGCCGATCGACTGCGCCTCGATGGCGTTGGAGCCTAGCCCGAAAGTCGTGATCGCTCCGGTATTGGTGACCGTGACAGTCTCGCCGCCGCCGCCGCCGGCGCCGCTGCCGCCGAGCGCGATCGCGCCCGCGACATTGCCGGCGCTGCCGCCGCCGCCGCCGATCGATTGCGCAAGGATGCCCTGAGCGTATTGCCCCGAGGTCGTGATCGAGCCGTTGGCGTTGACGATGGCGGAGCCGCCGTTGCCGCCGGTGCTGCCGTTGCCGCCACCGGAATAGATCAGGCCGAAACCGCCGGAGCCGCTGCCGCCGCCGCCGCCCAGACTGAGCGCCGATATGCCATTGGCGTAATTGCCCTGAGTGTAGATCGACGTTCCCGCGTCGGTGTCGACTTCCGCATTCCCGGCCTGGCCCGCGGCGTTGCCGCCGCCGCCGACATAAACCAGCCCGCCGCCGCCGCCCGCGTTGCCGCCGTTGCCGCCCTGGCTCAAGGCCGCGACGCCGACGGCGCCGGTCCCTGTCGTGACGATCGAGCCGGCGACGAAGCTGGCCGTCGCATTGCCGCCGAAGCCGCCGAGTCCGCCGTCGCCGGCGCTGCCGCCGATCACATAGGCGCTGCCGCCGTTGCCGCCATTGCCGCCAAGGCTCTGGGCCAAAACGCCGCCAGAGGTGGCTCCCGGGATTTGCCCGGAAAATGTCACATTGACCGTGCCGCCGTCGGAGCCGGTGCCGCCGTTGCCGGCGGAGCCGAAGACATAGGCGTTGCCGCCATTGCCGCCGTTCGACCCGGCTGACGAACCGTAGACGACGACGCCGTTGGCCGCCGGGCCCGACGGGCCGAGAGTGACCGGGCCGGTGGCCGGCGCGACCACATTGACGGTAACGGCGGGGCCCGCATTCCCGGAAGGCCCGGCCTGAGCCGGCGAGCCGCCGTTGCAAGTCGCCGTCTGGCCGTTGTTGCCGGAGTTCACGCTGCAAGTGGGCGGGTTCGCGCTATTGTGGATGGTGCAGGTCGGGGCCGTGCCAGCGCCCGCGGAGCCGCTGATCGTGCAGGACCAGGTGGCGCTGGTGCTCCCGCCGTCGCCTGGCGACGACCCGGTTCCCGACAACCCGGTTTGCGACGGGCCGGTCGTGACGCTGTTGACCTCGAGATCGTTGATTCCCGAAGAGGTGTTGAAGTCCTGGGTTCCCGGGAGATCGCCGGTGCAGGTCTCGACCGATCCGTTCTGCGAGCATCCGGCGCGCGCGGGCGAGGCGGCGAGGATTGCGAGCAATGCGGCCAGGACCGGCAGCGCGACGAACGCCGCGAGCGCAACGGCGAACACACGGCCGCGCCCGCGCGGATGTCCTGCGCCGAGCCAAGCGAGGAAGCTTCCTTGCGACCGAAAGATCGGAGACTGCATCAGTTTGCCCTCAGCCGTGACGCTCAACACGCGTCAGTACGGCGCTCCTGCCCCAGATTCGACCTTAACGAGGCGGACTTCGGCCTCGAGGAAACCAAGAACGCTGGAATGCATTGGAATTGCAAGATAATCCCGTAGCTGTGCGCTTGATCGCCCGCGGGCAATTATGGTTAAAGAGCGACTGCTTGTCGCGCGACAAAACGCTTGCACAGAAAGAATTCGCCAAAGTGGGACAAAGTTGCAACAGTAAGCCGCCGCGCCTGCCGCAATGCCGCCACAGGGTGGAAAAAATGTCCGCCCTGCGCGCAAAAATCCCGCGCCGGCGCCGCAGCGCCGCCTTCAAAAACAGAAATAAGATGCTATTTGAGTGAGCGTGAAAATTTCTACTTTTTGACTTCGGCCAAAGCTTTCTCGAAGCCCTTCAAATTGATTTTGAAATTTACAGTATTGCCGTTGACGGCCACGACTGACGCCTCCGCAGTGCTCGCACTCGAAAGAACCTTGACGGTCGCATCGTCCATTGGGACGACAGCCTCGCAATGGTCCGGCAGGCAAGCCGTGTAACGGAGCTTCCTCTCATCCTTCTCGCCAATCTTCAGTTGCACGCCCGGCGTAATCATCACGCCTGGCGGCATCGACAAAACCGCCGCCAATTTTCCGTCACGATTGCCAACAAGCCAAGTAAAGACAACGCGCTCGGAATTGTTTACAGTCTCGGCGATTTTCAAGATCGCCGAACATTGCAAATTGGCGTTGGGTTGATCGGTTTCTGCGCAATTTACTGTCCAATTGTCGATCACGATACTTTCTGTTCTGCGAATCTTGGGTTGCGGCGCGGGAGTCGGCGAGGCCGCGGGAGTCGGCGCCGGTTTGGCGACCTTGGCAGGCTCCGGCGTCTGCGATTGTGCAAAGGCCGTCGCCGGCGCGAGCCAGGCAAAAGCGAACAAGAGCGCCATTGCCGATCCAGACAATTTCATTTGGCCGTCTCCCGATTGCATCCCACATCCCAGCATTTTCGCTCCGTCGTTTGCTGGAACGCTTGACGAATCAGCGGCGACGCTCGTTGCGAGTTAACAGACCCTATAGGCGCAGCGATAGCAGTTCATTTCCAGTGGTTCTAGTGCGAAGCCGAATATTAAATGACGTTGGAGGCGGCTTCCCTCCGCGCTAATAGCAGATTTACAAGGTGAATAACGCGAGCTTCGCCCGGGTCTGCTCAAATTAGCGGGTCGAGGAAGGCCTCTGGCGCCCGGCGCAATTGAAACTGCTCAAGCAAAACGTTGCGGCGTATGGCTTGGCGGTGGTGCAGGTATCCATCGAGTTCGAAGCTGCCAGCCAAACCGGTCGTGCGGCGTTCGGCGAGCGGGCCCCTCGCCCAAGGCGCGTCGGTCTGATCGCGTTATGCCGGCTGAGTAGACCGGCTCCATTGTCGCTCGCCGCGCGAGTGGGCGTGGTGCATTTGGCGTCCAAGACGCTCGCCCGGCGGCTCGCCGATGTCGAAACTATCCCGCAACAGGATTCGGCGGAGCACGCCTTCGACAAGCTGATGCGGACCTTTACCGCTCAAGGCGCCGCGCTCAAGGATTGCCGTGCGAAGGGCGAGCAAAAGATGACGGGTGCAACACGTCCATGTTGCGGAGGGCGGATAGGCCGTCGTCGGGAACGTCAACGCGGCTTCGGCGCGGGGCGGGGCGCGCGAGAAAAACCGGAGAACAACCCGGCGCGCTTGGCTATGCGCCGGGCGAAACGTTGTCGTGCGACCTCGAAGCTTTTTCATCGCTGTCGATCGCCGAATTGGCCGCCGCGCCCGCTTCTAACTCGGCGAAGTTAGGCTGATAGGCGTAGATGGCGGCTATTTTCCCGCTGGCCGAAACCAGCGGCGACGCCCAGCAAAGATTGAACGGCGCGCCTAAATTGCGGCAAGCCAACTTGTCCCTCGAAAATCAAGAGAGTTCACAACCACTTACGCAGGGGCATTGGCGGAGCCGGAGGGATTCGAACCCTCGATAGGGCTTTACAACCCTATAACGGTTTAGCAAACCGCCGCCTTCAGCCTCTCGGCCACAGCTCCGCATCGCTTCGCAGCGTCGCGTGCGACATATGCCCGACCGCGCAGGCCATGGCAAGCTTCAACTCTTGGCACGCGTCACCTCGCCGCCGCCGCCCGCGAACGCGCCCTCACGCGTTCGGGACGGCGAACCCGCGCAACCCACCGCCGCGCCTCGCGAGCCAAGCCGAGAGATCCCTCACGCCCGCAACGCATCCCTGCGGACCGGCAATGACGCAACACGCAAGCTGCGCCGTCAGACAACGCTTTAACGTCACGCGTGCTCGCAAACGCCGCCTTGCGCCGCGCCGCCGCGACGGGTTTGATAGACCGGGGCGCAATCTTGCGATCCGCCGTCCAACCAAGCTCCGAGCGGCCGCGTCGCGTTCAGCCTTCGGACGTCGGCTCGGGAGCCGGGGTCGGAGCCGGAGCCGGTTCGACGGGCTTGGCCGCGCGCTTCGCCGGCGCGCGCTTCGCTGCAATCTTCTTCGGCGCCGCCTTCTTGGCGATCGTCTTGGCGACCGCCTTGCGCGCGACGGTCTTCTTCGGCGCCGCCTTCTTGGCCACGGTCTTCTTGCTCGCGGTCTTCTTGGTCGTCGCCTTCTTCGCTATGACCTTGCGCGCCGGCGCCGCCTTCTTCGCCGCCGCCTTCTTGGCCGGGGCCTTCTTCGCGACGGCCTTGGCCGCCGCCGCCTTCTTCGCAGGTTTCTTGGTCGCCGCCTTCGCCATGATGATAGTTCCTCTCGTCTTGATCCTTCGCACGCGCACGCCTTCTTGCGCGCGACAAATAGACGTCAACTAAGGTACGCGCGTTTTCCCTAAGCTCAAGCCGCAGCACCATGCGCTCAGCGTCGCAAAGTCTCGCAAGGCGTCGTCGTCATCGAATAATCCTGCGCGCATCGCCGTCGCGCGCGCGTTGCGCAGAGACTTCGTTGAAGGCCTCGCCCAGCCGGCGCGACGTCGCCGCAGCGCGCGCGCGCGCGCTTGCGCCTTGCGCAACGCATCAACAAATCATTGGCTCCGGCGCCAATGTTTGTTTGATCGCTGCGCGCCTCGCCTGCGCCCCGCCGGGCGCCGCCGCGCGCTCGCGAGCGCCGCCTTGCGCGCGCGCCGTCGAGCCCTGCGAGGCGCGCGAGCCGCGCAAGGCAATCGAATTTTTCTTCGTGGATAACGTGACGATTCTTTTGCGTTCGCGCTTCACGGCCAGCGCTTAGGCGCCGCGAAGCCACGAATCGCCTGTCTTGCCAAGCGACTCCAGAGTCGACTCAGGGCAGGCCGAGCTTGCGCTTCAGCGCTTCGTTGACGCTCTGCGGATTGGCCTTGCCGCCGGTCTGCTTCATCACCTGACCGACGAACCAACCGAGCATCCCGGGCTTGCCCTTGGCCTGCTCGGCCTTCTCCACGTTGGCGGCGATCACGGCGTCGACGGCGGCTTCGATGGCGCCCGTGTCGTTGACCTGCACGAGGCCTCGCGCGCTCACCAGCGCGCGCGGGTCGGAGCCCTTCTCCTCGGCCAGCAGCAGCGCCAGCACGTCCTTGGCGATCTTGCCGGAGATCACGCCCTCGCCGATGAGATCGACGAGGCCGGCGAGCTGCGCCGCGCTGACGCCCGCCTCGCCGACGCCGACGCCGTTGGCGTTGGCGGCCGCAGAGAGGTCGCCCATGATCCAGTTGGCGACCGCCTTGGCGTCGCGCTGGACGCCGCCGTAGAGCGCCGCGTGCTCGAAGAACGAGGCCGTCTCGCGCTCGGCCGTGAGCACCATCGCGTCATAGCCGGAGAGCCCGTAATCGCCAATGAAACGGGCCTTCTTCTCGTCCGGCAGCTCGGGCAGATGCGCCCTCAGCTCCTCGACGAAGTCGTCGGTGAACTCCAGCGGCAGCAGGTCGGGATCGGGGAAATAGCGGTAGTCGTGCGCCTCCTCCTTCGAGCGCATCGAGCGCGTCTCGCCCTTGCTCGCGTCGTACAGCCGCGTCTCCTGCTCGATCACGCCGCCGTCTTCGATGATCCCGATCTGACGTCGCGCCTCGACCTCGATCGCCTGCCCGATGAAGCGGATCGAGTTGACATTCTTGATCTCGCAGCGCGTGCCGAGCGGCGCGCCCGGCTTGCGCACGGAAACGTTGACGTCGGCGCGAAGGTTCCCCTTCTCCATGTCGCCGTCGCACGAGCCGATGTAGCGCAGGATCGTGCGCAGCTTGGTCACGTAAGCCTTCGCCTCGTCGGCCGAGCGCATGTCGGGCTTGGAGACGATCTCCATCAGCGCCACGCCGGAGCGGTTGAGGTCGACGAAGCTCTGCGTCGGCGACTGGTCGTGCAGCGACTTGCCGGCGTCCTGCTCCAGATGCAGCCGCTCGACGCCGACCTTGATGGAATATTCGGGCGTCAGGTCGACCTGGATCTCGCCCTCGCCGACGACGGGGCTCTTGTACTGCGAGATCTGATAGCCCTGCGGCAGGTCGGGGTAGAAGTAGTTCTTGCGGTCGAACGAGGAGCGCTTGTTGATCTCAGCCTTGAGGCCGAGCCCGGTGCGCACCGCCTGGCGCACGCATTCCACGTTGATGACAGGCAGCATGCCCGGCATGGCGGCGTCGACCAGGCTCACATGGGCGTTAGGCTCGCCTCCGAAAGCCGTGGAGGCCCCCGAGAACAGCTTGGCTTTACTCGTCACCTGCGCATGGACTTCGAGGCCGACGACGACCTCCCAGTCGCCCGTGGCGCCTTTGATGAGACGGTTGGGTTCGTTGGTCATGAGTCGTGCTCCTGGAGCATTCTGCGATTGGGTTGGCGGGCCGCCTCCGACTCCCCTCTCCCTAGAGGGGAGAGCGGGCTCTCACGCCCACCACGCGTCGGGCATGGCGAGCTTCGGCGCCGATTGCTCCAGCGCCGCGCCGATCGAGAACAGCGTCTCCTCGTCGAACGGACGGCCGATCAACTGCAACCCCATCGGCAGCCCCGCCGACGACAGCCCCGCCGGCGCGACGAGGCCCGGCAGGCCCGCCATGTTGACCGTCACGGTGAACACGTCGTTGAGGTACATCTCCACCGGGTCCGCCGAGCCCTTCTCGCCGATGCCGAAAGCCGGCGAGGGCGTCGCAGGCGTCAGGATCGCGTCGACGCCTTCAGCGAAGACGGTCTCGAAGTCGCGCTTGATCAGCGTGCGGATCTTCTGCGCCCGCACATAGTAGGCGTCGTAATAGCCGGCCGACAGCACGTAGGTGCCGATCATCAGGCGCCGCCTGACCTCGGCCCCAAAGCCGCGAGCGCGCGTGCGCTCATAGAGGCCGATGATGTCGCCGCCGTCCTCGCGCAGGCCGTAGCGCACGCCGTCGTAGCGCGCCAGATTGCTCGACGCCTCGGCGGGCGCGACGATGTAATAGGCGGGCAAGGCGTGGCGCGTGTGCGGCAGACTGACGTCGACCACCTTCGCGCCCGCCGCCTTCAACCATTCCGCGCCTTGCCGCCACAGCGCCTCGATCTCGGCCGGCATGCCGTCGAGCCGGTACTCGCGCGGGATGCCGATGGTCATGCCCTTCACCGAGCGGCCCACCGCGGCCTCATAGTTGGGCACTGGCGCGTCATAGCAGGTGGAGTCCTTGGGATCGTGGCCGGCCATCGAGGTCAGCATGATCGCGGCGTCGCGCATGTCGCGCGCCAGCGGCCCCGCCTGATCGAGCGAGGAGGCGAAGGCGACCATGCCGTAGCGCGAGCAGCGCCCATAGGTCGGCTTGATGCCGACGATCCCGGTGAACGCCGCGGGCTGGCGGATCGAACCGCCGGTGTCGCTCGCGGTCGCGGCGACGCAAAGCCGCGCCGCCACCGCCGCCGCCGAGCCGCCCGAGGAGCCCCCGGGCGTCAGCAGGCCTTTCTTGTCGCCCGGCAAGGCGGCTTTTGCGCGCGCGCCGTCCCAGTTCGGCGGCAACCAGGGCGAGGCGACGGGGCCGTAGTAGGAGGTCTCGTTGGACGAGCCCATGGCGAACTCGTCCATGTTGAGCTTACCGAGCATCACCGCCCCGTCGCGCCACAGATGCGCGGTGACGGTCGATTCGTACTGCGGCTTGAAACCATCGAGGATGTGGCTGCACGCCTGCGTGTGGACGCCCTCGGTGGCGTAGAGGTCCTTGATCCCGAGGGCGACGCCTTCGAGCGGGCCGCCCTCGCCGCGGGCGAACTTGGCGTCGCTGGCCGCAGCCATCTGCAGCGCCTTGTCGGCCGTCACTTCGACATAGGCGTTGAGGCCCTTGGCCTTGCCGATGTTGTCGAGATAGGCGCGGGTGAGTTCGACGCTGGAGAGCGTCTTGGCGCGCAGCGCGTCGCGCGCCTGCGCCAGGGTGAGGGAGGTCGGGTCGGTCACGGGCTGACGTCCTTATTCGACGACTTTGGGCACGACGAAGAAGCCGTCTTCGGTGAGCGGCGCGTTGGCGAGCACCTTCGCGGCGATTTCCCCGTCGGTGACGACGTCCTCGCGCATCGGCAGCTTCATCGGGATGACTGACGTCATCGGTTCGACGCCCTCGACGTCGACGGCCGACAGCTCCTCGACAAAGGACAGGATGGCGTTGATCTCGCCTTGCAGATGCGGGATCTCGTGCGGTTCGACGGCGATGCGCGCGAGCCGCGCAATGCGGCGCACCGTGGCCTGATCCACGGACATGGTGTCTCCTTGCCCTTATGAGATAGAAGCCGAGCTATATACCCGCGTGGCCTTGGGAAGCAACGCGCGCGGCCTCGAGCGCGCCGCCGGCGTCGATCGCCCGCCAGCCGGGTTCGCCGAGCGGCTCGGCGCGCTGGCGGCGGGCGACCTCGGCGTCGGCGTCGGAGGCGTCGCCGCGGCGGGCGGCGATGCGGGCGACGCGGGTCTCCAGCGGCGCCTCCAGCCAAAGCCCGACGAAGGGAACGCCGGTTTCCACGGCGAGCGCGGCGGCGGCTTGGCGCTCGGCGGCGTGGGCGTGCGCAGCGTCGATGATGCACGCCGCGCCGGCGTTGAGCGCGCGCCGCGCCTTGTCGATCAGCCGCGCGTAAACCTGCTGGCTCGCCGCGGCGCTGTAGGCGGGCGCGGGCAGACGCGTCTGCTCGCTGACGCCGAACATCGCCTTGCGCTCGACGTCGCTGCGCAACCAGACCGCGCCCGGCGGGCGGCCGATCTCCGGCGCCAGCGCGAGGCTGAGCGCGCTCTTGCCTGAGCCGGAGAGCCCGCCGATGGCGACCAACCGCGCCGGCGCCGGCTCGAGGAAGGCGAGCGCGAACGCGAAATAGCGCTGCGCCGATTTGGTCTCGCGCGCGGCGGAGGCGCCGTGCAGGTGGCCGGCGATGTTGGCCTCGACCTTGGCGCGGATCGCCGCGCGCAGCGACAGGAACAGCGGCAGCGCCGCCAGCGCGTCGCAATGCTCCGCCGGTCCCAGCGCCAACCAGGCGTTGACGAGCAGGTTGGCTTGGCGGCGCAGATCGCGCTCCCACAGATCCATCGCCGCGAAGGCGAGATCGTACAGCACGTCGCCGGTGGCGATGCGGTCGTCGAATTCGATCGCGTCGAACGGCGTCGGCGTATTGTCGATCAGCGCGATATTGCCGAGATGCAGATCGCCGTGACAGCGCCGGATCCAACCGCGCGCGCCGCGCTCTCTCAGCAAAGGCGCCGCGCGGGCGAGGGCGTCGCGGCTTGCGGCTTCGAGCTGCGCCGCCTTGTCGGCCGGGAACAGATCGGGCCGGCTGGCGAAGGCTTGGCCGTTCTGCGCGATCCATTCGCCCATCGCGGCGATGGCGGGCTCGGCCGCGCGCGGCTCGGCGTGCGCGTGCATGGCGTGGATGGCGCGCGCGAGTTTGCGCATCAGCTCTGCGCTGAGCCGCTCGGGCGCGAGCTTGTCGAGCGTGGCGTTGTGGTCGAAGCGGCGCATGCGCGTCGCCCACTCGACGATCTCGCCGTCGCCCTCGAAGCCGAAGCTTTCGCCGCTCCGGCGGATCGGCGCGGCGTCCTTATATATGTGCGGGGCGTAGGGCCGGTTGATCGCGATCTCGGCTTCAGCTGCGGCGCGGCGTTTGTCGAGCGTGGAATAGTCGAGGAACGGGAGCTTGATCGCGCGGCGGATTTTCACCGCCTCGTCGCCTTTGAGAAACACGATGGCGCCCTGCGTGTCGATGCGCTCAGCGCCTTGCGCGAAATGCGCGATCACCGGCGCCTGATCGGGCTCGGCGTTGTCGTCGGACATGGCGGCCTCGCTGTTGGGTCTCAGGTAGAGACGAAGCCGCGGGCGCGCAACGCCCTGCGGCGTCAGAGCGCGCGCAAGGCGGTCTCGGCGTCTTGGAGCTCTGGCAGGCGGCGGTTGTAGCCGCATTTTTCGATGAGCTTGCGGGCGTCGTCGAGATCGGCGCGTGGGCTGGTCCAGGGGTATTGGGCCGGCCGGTTGGCGAGCAGGCCGAACAGGCGGGCGCGATGCAGGTGGATGTCGGCCAGATGCAGCCGCATCGGCCCGCGCTCGGCGATCTCGAAGGCCTCGTCGAGATCCTCGCGCGCGCCGGGGAAGTCGCCGGTGATGGCGCGGTAAAGGGCGCGGGTGAGAAGGGGGCGGGGGAGGTGGTCGAGAGAGCCAGCGCGGCGGATGAAGGTGACGGCTTCGTTTACGTGATCGGAGGTTGGCGACTCGTCGCGCAGAACATCGGCGTAGAGTGCGGCGCGCGCGAGCGTGAGTCGGTCGAGGCCGATGCTGAGTAATTCGCGGAGTCGTTCGGCAATTGCGAGGGCTGCGCTCGCACGCGAGGCCGCCTCGGCGCAAGCTTCCGTCAAGACGCCCCGGCTTTCTTCAGGCACCGGGGCCGGCGTCGAGATCAGCCGCCGCCACGCCGCCGTCTCCGCGGTACCGAGCTTGAGGTCGCAGTAATGATGACCTCGAACCGAGTAGAGGCGCGGCGCTTGGCCCGGTTGTTCGGCTTGCAGGGCTTCGGCGGCGGCGAATAGCGCCTCGGCCGCCGTCGCGTCGCCCGCTTGGTGCATCGCGTCGGCTTCGGAAGCGACTGCCACCGTGCGCTGGCGGACGTCGCTGCTGCGATCTGCGTGTGCGACGGCCGTTTCGCTAAGGCGAACCCCCTCCGTGACGCAGCCGAGCGTAAGATTGAGTTGGCTGAGATTGCCGGCGCCGGCAGCGGCGTCTTTCCAACCCTCCTGCGCGACGCGCATTTCCAAACCCACCCGCATAGGCTCACGCGCCTCCTCGAGTCGGCCCAACGCGCGCAGGAACGCCCCGGCGTCGCTCATCAGCCAGGCTTGGTAAGCGGGCCTCAGATGCGGCGAGACGCGCTTCCACGGCAGCTCGAAAAAACAGGCCACGACGCCAAGGTCCACGCCAAAGCCGCCGAGCTTCCTGACCGTGTAGGACTCGTCGCCGCGACGAATGCGTTCTTGGTAGACCTCCTCGCACGTCTCCTGCCAAAGCCCCGCCGCGCAGCCATGCGCGACGGCCTGATAGAGCGGCGCCAGATCGTCGAGTGTCGGCGCCTCCTTGTCCACGGTCGTCGTCGTGAGGTGTTCGTACAGCCGCCGGTGCGCCTCGCGCGCCGCGTCCGGCAGCGTTTCGCGCAACTGGCAAGCGAAGTACTCGCGCAGCAGCGGATGCGCGTCGACGTCGACCAACGCGCCGCCGGCTCCGCGCGTCACCGTCAGCAGCTTCGCGTCGTGCAGGCGGGTGAGCGCAATGTTGCGCTTGGCCTCGCTCAAGTCGACCAGCGCCTCCGTCAGCCCCGGGATCGCTGGCGCGCGCAGCAGCGCGCCGACGCAACCCACGGAAGCGGGGCGGTCGAACAGCCCCATCAGGCGCAGCCACGCCATCGCGCGGGGGCCGCGTTCTCCGTCGCTCGCCAGCCAATCCGCATAGGCTTTCATGGCGCGGAACGCGCGGCCGTTCGTCTCCTCCTTGTCGGCGGCCTCGAATTTGACGAGATCGCGCTTGGCGACATCGCCGCCGTGGGCCTCGCGCAGGTAGCCGCCGATAAACTCCAGCGTCAGCGGATGGCCCTTCACGTCGGCGACGAGGCAGCGCTTCTCCGCTTCCGGCCCCTTCACGCCGAGCGCGGTCAGCAGACGCGCGCCGGCCTCCTCGCTCAAGCCCGTGAGCTCGCGCTGCGGCGCCGCCTCGCCCTTGAGATCGGCGATGCGGTAGCGCGTCGTGACCAGACACAGGCCGGCGTTGCGCGCGCTTAACACCCGCAGCAGCCCCCTGAGGCCGTCGTCCTTCCATTCGCCGCGCTGCGGCGAAGTCGGCGGATATTGCAGCGGCTCGACGCCGTCGAGGATCAGCAGCGCGCGCTTGTCCGCGATGTGCTGCGCCAGCCGCTTGCCCTTGTCGTAGCCGCTCTCGCCCTCTCTCGCCTCCAGGCCGAAGAAGGCGAAGGCCTCTTCGAGGAACAGGTCTGACGAGGCGCCGGCCTGCTCCGCCGATCCCTGCCGGTAGAAGCTCCACGCAAACGCCGCGTCGCAATCCGGCCAGCCGCGTGCGGCGAGCGCGTTGGCGAAGGTCGCGACCAGCGACGTCTTGCCCTCGCCGCCGAGCGCGACGAAGGTCAGCACATGCGGATGCGTCTCGCCCTTCGCCGCCTTATCCCAACCCGTCGCGATGACAGCCGTCTCCGCCTCGCGGCCGATCAGCGCGTCGGGGGCGTAGGCGGAGATGCGGGTGATGTCGTAAGCGCCGAAGCTGGACTTCACGGCAAGCGCAGGTTTCGGCGCCGCCGCTGACGTCGGCGCGCCCAGTTTCACGACGCCGCCAAGCGGCCCCTTGATGACCTCGGGTTGATTCGTCAGCTCGCGATATAGCGCCTGAAAGCCCGGGTCGGCGAGATCGAAGCCGCGAACGCGATAGCGCGTATGCCCATTGAGCGGCGCCGGGATGCCGTTCTCGGACTCGTCGTCGAGCAGAACGGGGATGAAACGCGTGTTTCCCTTAGCGTCGTAGATGTAGTTGTAGACGAGCGCGCCTTCCCAGTAGACGCCGCGCCCCTCGTCGGCGGGAACCTTGTCCTCGACGCGCGCGCGGAATTTCGCGGTGCAGACGACCAGCACGTAGCGCGACGCCTCCGGTCGCAACTGCTCCTCGCACCAATGCGGCCAGCCGTGCGGCGGGCGCATGTGGTAGCGATCGAGTTCAATATCCACGCCGCCTGCGCGCAAAGCGTCCGCGAGCGCCAGCACCTTCGCGCTAAGCTCGGGGCTGTCGTGGCTGTAGCTGATGAAAACCTTGTCTGCAGCCATTGTCGCGCTCCCCAGCGCCAACGCAATGGGGAGAGCCTAGACTGCAAAGCAAGCGCGCGGCAAGCCGCCGCAACGCCTCACTTCTTCTTCGGCATATACAAGTCCGTCAGCGTCCCCGCGAACGCCTCGGCCGACATCGCGAAGGTCTCCGACAGCGTCGGGTGCGGGTGGATCGTCAGGCCGATGTCCTCCGCGTCGCAACCCATCTCGATCGCCAGCGCGGCCTCGGAGATCAAATCCCCCGCGTTCGTGCCGACGATGCCGCAGCCGATCAACCGGCCGCTCTCCTCGTCCCACAGCGTCTTGGTCAGGCCCTCGTCGCGGCCGAGCGCCAGCGCGCGCCCGCTCGCCGCCCACGGAAACACCGCCCGGCCGTATTTGATCCCCGCAGCCTTCGCCTCCGTCTCGGTGACGCCGACCCACGCCACTTCCGGATCGGTGTAGGCGACCGCCGGAATGCACTTGGCGTCGAACGCTGACCTGTGGCCGCTGGCGACTTCCGCCGCGACCTTGCCCTCGTGCGTCGCCTTGTGCGCCAGCATCGGTTGGCCGACGATGTCGCCGATGGCGAAGATGTGGCTGACGTTGGTGCGCATCTGCTTATCAACCGCGATGAAGCCGCGCGCGTCGACCTCGACGCCGGCGTGCTCGGCGCCGATCGACTTGCCGTTCGGCCGCCGGCCGACGGAGACCAGCATCGCGTCGAACTCGCCCTCTCCCGCGCCCGCCTCGCCCTCCCAGGAGACATGCAGGGCGTTCTCGCGCGCCTCGACCTTGGTCACCTTGGTCTTCAGCATGACCGCCGCGTAGCGCTTCTCCACGCGCTTGGCGAACGGCGCGACGATGTCCTTGTCGGCGCCGGGCATCAGCTGGTCCATCATCTCGATCACGGTGATCTCGGCGCCCAGCGACGCGTAGACCGTCGCCATCTCCAACCCGATGACGCCGCCGCCGAGCACCAGCATGCGCTTGGGGATGAAGCTCAGATCCAGCGCGCCGGTTGAATCCCAGATGCGCTTGTCCCTGGGGATGAAGCCCGGCGCGACCGGCTGCGAGCCCGCCGCGATGATCGCCTTGGCGAAGCGCACGATCCGCCGCCCGTCCGCCGTCTCGATCGCCAGCGTATTGGGGCTGGTGAACTGCGCCTCGCCGGTGACGACCGTCACCTTGCGCTGTTTGGCGAGCGCAGTCAGCCCGCCGGTCAGCCGCTTGACCACGCCGTCCTTGAAGCCGCGCAGCTTGTCGAGATCGAACGACGGCTTGCCCCAGCTGACGCCATGCGCGCCCATGTGCTCGGCCTCGTCGATCACCTCGGCGACATGCAGCAGCGCCTTCGACGGGATGCAGCCGACATTGAGGCAGACGCCGCCGAGCGTCTTGTAGCGCTCGACCAGCACGACGTTCTGGCCGAGATCGGCGGCGCGAAACGCGGCGGTGTAGCCGCCGGGGCCGGCGCCGAGCACCAGCAGATCGCACTCGAGGTCGGTCTTCTCGGGGGCGGCCGCCGGCTTCTCCGCCGCCTTGGGCGCTTCCGCGGCGCCGCCGCTGGCGTAGGTGGCGATGAGGTCGCCCTGGCTCACCTTGTCGCCGGCCTTGACCTTGATCTCGCCGATCACGCCGGCCTCCGGCGCCGGAATCTCGAGCGACGCCTTGTCGCTCTCCAGCACCAGCAGAATGTCGTCCTTGGCGACGCTCTGGCCGGGCTTGACGATGATCTCGATGATCGGCACGTCTTTGAAGTCGCCGATGTCGGGCAGACGGATCTCATGTCCCATAACCGTCTCCCGTCACAGCAGCACGCGCCGCATGTCTTCGGCGACATCGCACAGATGTCGCATGAACCGCGCCGCCGCCGCGCCGTCGATCACGCGGTGATCGTAGCTGAGGCAGAGCGGCAGCATCAATCGCGGCTGGAACGCCTTGCCGTCCCAGACCGGCGCCATCTTCGCGCGCACGACGCCCAGGATCGCCACTTCCGGCGCGTTGACGATCGGCGTGAACGCCGTGCCGCCGATGCCGCCGAGCGAGGAGATGGTGAAGCTCGCCCCCTGCATCTCGTTCGGGCTCAGCTTGCCTTCGCGCGCCTTGGCCGACAGCGCGCCCAGCTCGCGCGAGAGCTCGATCACGCCCTTCTTGTCGACGTCCTTGACGACCGCGACCACCAGCCCCTCGGGGGTATCCACCGCCACGCCGATGTTCCAGTATAGCCGGTGGATCAGCGAAGCCTTGTCGGGCGAGAGCGCCGAGTTGAACACGGGATAGGTCTTCAGCGTGGCGACGGCCGCCTTCATCAACAGCGGCAGCAGCGAGACGCGATAGGGCGCCTTTTTGTCCGCCTTGGCCGCGTCGTCGAGCGATTTGCGGAACGCCTCCAACTCGGTGACGTCCGCCTCGTCGGTGTGGGTGACGTGGGGGATGTTGATCCACGAGGCGTGCAGCCGCGGCCCCGAGATCTTCTTGATGCGCGATAGCGGCTTGGTCTCGATCGGTCCGAACTTGGCGAAATCGACCGTCGCAACCTCGGGCAGGGCCGCCCCGCCGGTCGCGCCGCCGCGCGGTTCCGAGCCCGCCAGCGCCGCAACCAGATCCTCCTTGGTGATGCGCCCCTTCTCGCCGCTGCCGGCGACGCCGGCGAGATCGACGCCGAGCTCACGCGCGAGCCGGCGCACCGAAGGCCCGGCGTGCACGCCGGAAAAGTCGGCGAGCTTGGACGGCGGCTCAGCCGGCGGCGGGGCTTGCGCGCTCTTGGCCGGCGGCTCCTGCGCCTCGGGCGGCTCGGTCTTGGCTTCCTGCTTCTGCGCCGCCGCGGCGGGGGCGGCGCCGTTGGACGCGGCCAGCGTCAGGATCACCGTCCCCTGGCTGACCTTATCGCCGACCTTGACGCGCAGCTCGCCGACGACGCCATCGGCGGGCGAGGGCACCTCCATCGCGGCCTTGTCGGATTCCAGCGTCATCAGCGGCTGCTCGGCCTTCACCGTCTCGCCGGGCTTCACCAGAATCTCGATGATCGGCACGTCCTTGAAGTCGCCGATGTCGGGGACCTTCACCTCGGTCGCGGCGGCGGGCGGCTTCGCCTCGACGGGCTTTTCCTCAGGCTTGGCGGCGGGGGCGGCGCTGTCCTCCAGCGTCAGGATCAGCGAGCCCTGGCTGACCTTGTCGCCGATCTTGACGCGCAGCTCGCCGACGACGCCGGCGGCGGGGGAGGGCACGTCCATCGCCGCCTTGTCGGATTCGAGCGTCATCAGCGATTGCTCAGGCTTCACCGCGTCGCCCGGCTTGACCAGGATTTCGATGATCGGCACGTCATGGAAATCGCCGATGTCGGGAACTTTCACTTCGATCTTCGACAAGGTTGTCTCCCTCGCGATGGCGGCGATGACTCTATCGTTCATGAATGCACTATCGGCGACAGCGTTAATTAGACCCGCGCCGGGTTTGGCTTCTCCGGGTCGATGCCGTATTTCGAGATCGCCTCGCTGACGCGCCGGGCCGGCAGCAACTGATCGTCGGCAAGCGACTTCAGCGCCGCAACCGCGACGTGATGCCGGTCGACCTCGAAGAACGAGCGCAGCGCCTTGCGGTAATCCGAGCGGCCGAAGCCGTCCGTCCCCAGGACCTTATACGTTGCCGGCACATAGGGCCGGATGCCGTCGCCGAGCGCCTTGATATAGTCGGTGGCCGCGATCACCGGCTCCTGGCCGCGACCCAGACATTGCTCGATATAAGGCACGCGCGCGGTCTCCTCCGGATGCAGCATGTTCCAGCGCTCGACGTCGAGCCCCTCGCGGCGCAACTCGGTGAAACTGGTCACGCTCCAGATCTCGCTCGTCACGCCGAAATCCTTCGCCAGCAGCTCCGCGCCGGCCTCGACCTCGCGCAGGATCGCGCCCGCGCCGAGCAGCCGCACCTTCAGCGCCGAGCCGCCGTCGCCCACCGTCTTCAGCTTGTACATGCCCTTGAGGATGCCCTCCTCGGCGCCCTCGGGCATGGCGGGATGCGGATAGTTCTCATTCAGCGTGGTGATGTAGAAATAGACGTCCTCGTTGTCGACATACATCCGCTGCAGCCCGGAATGGACGATGACGGCGACCTCATAGGCGTAGGTCGGGTCGTAGGTGACGCAGTTGGGGATCGTCGACGCGAGGACGTGGCTGTGGCCGTCCTCGTGCTGCAAGCCTTCGCCGTTGAGCGTCGTGCGGCCGGAGGTGCCGCCGATCAGGAAGCCGCGCGCGCGCATGTCGCCCGCCGCCCAGGCGAGATCGCCGACGCGCTGGAAGCCGAACATCGAGTAGTAGATATAGAATGGAATCATCGGGCAGTTGGAGGTCGAGTACGACGTCCCCGCGGCGATGAACGAAGCCATCCCGCCCGGCTCGTTGATGCCCTCTTGCAGGATCTGCCCCTTCGGGTCCTCGCGGTAGTACATCAGCTGGTCGGCGTCCTGCGGCCGATAGAGCTGGCCGACCTGGCTGAAGATGCCGATCTGGCGGAACAGCCCCTCCATGCCGAAGGTGCGGCTTTCGTCGGGCACGATCGGCACGACGCGCTGACCGATGTTCTTGTCGCGCAGCAGCGTCGAGAGAATGCGCACGAACGCCATCGTGGTCGAGATCTCGCGCCCTTCGCCGGTCGCCTGCAACAAAGTTTCGAACGTCTTCAGCGGCGGGATCTCCAACGGCGCCGCCTTGGCGCGTCGCGCCGGCAGCGGGCCGCCGAGCGCGGCGCGGCGCGCTTTCAGATAGGTCTCCTCCGGGCCGCCCACGGGCAGCTTGAGGAACGGGACCTTGGTCAGCTCCTCGTCGGTGAGCGGAATGTCGAAGCGGTTGCGGAACGCCTTCAGCGCGTTGTCGCCGATCTTCTTGGCCTGATGGGCGATCATCTGGCCTTCGCCGGCCTCGCCCATGCCGTAGCCCTTGACGGTCTTGGCGAGAATGACGGTCGGCTGGCCCTTGTGGTCGCTCGCCGCCTTGTAGGCGGCATAAACCTTGACGGGATCGTGGCCGCCGCGGGTCAGCGCCCAGATCTGTTCGTCGGTCCAGTCGGCGACCATCTCGGCGGTCTCGGGATGGCGGCCAAAAAAATTCTTGCGGATATAGGCGCCGTTCTTCGACTTGAAATCCTGATATTCGCCGTCGACGCATTCCTCCATCAGCTGGCGCAGCTTGCCGCTCTCGTCCCTGGCGAGCAGCGCGTCCCAGCCGGTGCCCCACAGGCATTTGATCACGTTCCAGCCGGCGCCGCGGAAATCGGCCTCCAGCTCCTGCACGATCTTGCCGTTGCCGCGCACGGGACCGTCGAGCCGCTGCAGATTGCAGTTGATGACGAAGATGAGGTTGTCGAGCTTCTCGCGCCCCGCCAGCGAGATTGCGCCCAGCGATTCCGGCTCGTCCATCTCGCCGTCGCCGCAAAACACCCAGACCTTGCGCTCCTTGGTGTCGGCGAGGCCGCGGCCCTGCAGATAGCGCAGGAAGCGCGCCTGATAGATCGCCATCAGCGGCCCAAGCCCCATCGACACGGTCGGGAACTGCCAGAAATCAGGCATTAGCCAGGGATGCGGATAGGACGACAGCCCATGGCCGCCGACCTCCTGACGGAAATGCACGAGCTGGTCTTCGCTGAGCCGGCCTTCGAGGAAGGCGCGCGAGTAGATGCCGGGCGAGGAATGGCCCTGGAAATAGACCAGGTCGCCGCCGTGCCTGTCGCTCGCCGCGCGCCAGAAATGCATGAATCCGGTGTCGTACAGCGTCGCCGCCGATTGGAAGCTGGCGATATGGCCGCCCAGTTCCGAGCTGTGCTTGTTGGCGCGCAGCACGATGGCGGCCGCGTTCCAGCGCACGTAGCGGCGGATCCGCATCTCCAGCGGACGGTCGCCGGGGTGTTCGGGCTGCTGGTCCGGCGGGATCGTGTTGACGTAAGCGGTATTGGCGGCGAACGGCAGTTTCGCGCCCTTGCGCCGGGCCGAGGTGATGACGGCGTCGAGCAACTCGTCGACGCGCTCCAGGCCCTCGAAAGCTTCGACGGAATCGAGCGCTTCCAGCCATTCGCCGCGCTCGGCGTCGTCTTTCGATTCGGTCATGCAACCGCCTCCCTGTATGGCCACTGCGCGACAATTCGCCGCCCTCTGGCTCCGCGGCCCCCTTCTCACGCGATATATGCGTTGGCAAGACGGACGCAGCTTATCTGTCATTCGCACGATGCATGACTTCTGCGGAAAAGCAACGCACGGCGGCTGTCTAACGGCGGGAAAAGCCGCTAAATTGAGCGCGAGCAATGAGGAAGCTGCATGGCTGGTCTGACGACGCACGTTCTCGACACGGTGAACGGCCGCCCCGCGGCGGGAGTCGAAATCGAGCTGTTCGAGCTCAGCGGCGACGGGACGCGCCTGCGCATCGTCCACGCGCGCACCAACGCGGACGGGCGCACCGACGTGGCCCTGATCCCGGTCGCTCAGGCGAGGGCGGGGCGGTTCGAGCTGGAGTTCCACATCGGCGACTATTTTCGTGGGCTGGGCGTCGCCTCGCCCTTCCTTGACGTGGTCCCGATCCGCTTCGTCATCACGGACGCGAGCGCCCATTATCACGTGCCGCTGGTCGCGACTCCCTGGAGTTATTCGACTTATCGCGGCAGTTGAGCGCCTTTGCGCGGCGGGCGGGCTTTACGCTAAGAGCGGCCGGTTCGGCCCGCCCGGAGTTCTCCATGCCCGCACCGTCGAAGGACGGACTACGCAGCGCCCGCCTCGATTATCTGGAGCGGCGCGGCGTCGAACTCGCCGAGCCATTGCTCGCCGCCGCGCTCGACGCGTCTGATCCACGACGCGCCGCCCGTCGAGCCGCCCGCGGCGTTTCGCCAGCGCCGCGCCGAACTCGGCTTCGCCGAGCCGCTGCGCCGGCCGCACGGTGTCTATCTCGCCACCCGCGTGCTCGACTTTCCCGACAACAACTACCGCCGCGCGGTCTGGCGCGATATTTTCGTGATCGAATCCAAGCGCGCCGCTTGAGAACGGAAGACCCATGCCGATCCAGCGATTCAAGCGGGTATTGCGCGCACGGCTGACGCGGGCGGCGGAATTGAAGCCCGGCCCGTTCGGCCCGACCGGCGTCAACGCGACGCGCCATATCGGCGACGATTGGCGCGCAACCGCGCACGATCCGCAGATCCTGTTTCCCGCCCCGGCCGATATCGCTTCGCTCGTCGTCTATCTCACGGCCGAGCGCGACGGTGGGCTGACGCCGCGGATCTATTTCAATTGGTCCGGCGGCTTCTCCGAGAGCGACAGCGTCGGCTTCGAGGGCGTCCGCGCGGCGCTGATCCGGCTCGATTTCGCCGGCTGCCCGGACCTGCGGCGGCTGCGGATCGACCCGCACGAGGGCGCCGCCGATTTCACCTTCCGCTGGGCGACGGACGCCTTCGGCGAGGCGCTTGCGCGCGAGGTCGAGCCCGAGCTGGCGGCCTTCGGGTCGCGCCGCGCGCCGATCCTGCGCGCCGACGTCAAGGTCGCCGACTACGGGCCCGAATATCGCGACCGGCCGTTCGGCGCCCGGCGCCGGCCGCATTCCGTGCAGGAGCATTTCCAGCACGCCTGCGGGCTCGCCGGGCGCGAGCTGGCCGGGCGCATCGCGGCCCCGCCGGCGCCGCTGATTTCTTTCGTGTCGCCGCTGTTCAACACGCCGGCGGCCTATCTCGACGCCCTCTACGCCTCGTTCCGCCGCCAGGCGCCGGGTCTTGCCGAGTTGATCCTGAGCGACGACGGCTCGACCTCGGCCGAGACGATGAAATGGCTCGCCGCGCACGACAAAGAGCGCGGACTGGTGGTCAAGCGCAACGGCGTCAACCGCGGCGTCGCCGGGGCCTGCAACGCCGGCGCCGCGGTCGCGCGGGCAGCGTGGATCAGCTTCGTCGATCACGGCGACGCGCTCGCCGATCACGCCGTCGCCGTCGTCGCGCGCGCGATGGAGGAAAACCCCGGCGCGCGCTTCTTCTACACCGACGAGCTGATCGCCGACGGGCGGCTGCGCGCGCTCGATCTGTTCGACAAGCCGGCGTTCGACGACGTGCTGCTGTCCGGCGTGAACTACATCAACCATCTCTCGATCTACGCGCGCGACCTGTTCGACGCGGTCGGGGGCTTTCGCGAGGGGTTCGACGGCTCGCAGGATTACGACCTGCTGCTGCGCGCGATGGCGCGGCTCAAGCGCGACGAGGTGCGCCACATCCCCTATCCCGCCTATATCTGGCGGCGCGACGGGCGCAGCTATTCGGTCAAGTTCATCGAGAAGGCGACCGCCAACGCCCGCCGCGCCCTGGCCGAAGCCTACGCCAGCCAAGCGACGCCGGCCGAGGTGGAGCCGGCGAACCTGCCCGACCTGCATCGCGTGCGGCTGGAGCGGACGTCGCCGCGGCCGAAGGTCTCCATCGTGGTTCCCAACCGCGACGCGTTCCGCCTGATGAGCGTGCTGACGGAGGGTCTGTTCGAGGCGACCTCCTATCCCGATTTCGAGCTGATCGTCGTCGACAACGGCTCGACCGATCCCGACACGCTGGCGCTTTACGACAAGCTGAAACGGCGGCGCCCGAATTTCACCCTCGACATCGAGCCCGCTCCGTTCAACTTCTGCGCCCAGGTCAATCGCGGCTTCCGGTTGGCGCGGGGCGGGGCGGTGCTGCTGCTCAACAACGACATCGAGGTGATCGAGCCGGGCTGGCTCGCCGAAATGGTCGGCTGCCTCGGCTACCAGGGCGCCGGAATTGTCGGGGCGCGGCTGCTCTATCCGGTCGGCGATATCCAGCACGCCGGCGTGGTGGTCGGGCTCGGCGGGCTCGCCGGCCACTGGTATTCGCATCGCGCCGCCGATTTCCCCGGCCCGATGGGCCGGCTGGCGGTGCGTTCAGGCATGAGCGCGGTGACGGGCGCCTGCATGCTGATCTCGCGCGCCTGCCTGGAGGCGACCGGGCCGTTCGACGAGACGAATTTCGCCGTCGCCTACAACGACGTCGATTTCTGCCTGCGCGCGCGCGCCGCGGGGTTCCGCACGATCTACACGCCGTTCGCGACGCTGGTCCGCCACGTGCCGGCGAGCCGCGGGCGCGACGATTACGGCGCGAACCGCCCCCGCTTCCTGCGCGACCAGGCCGCGCTGCTGGAGCGCCATGGCGTGGCCGATTTCCTCGATCCGGCGCTGAGCCCGTGGCGCGACCGCAACCATTCCGAGCCCGCACGCATCATGCTCGACGCGTCGCCGCGGGCGCGGTAAGCGCCGCCGTCGCGCCAACACGGCCTGAATCGGCGCCTTCGCGGCCATGCCGGAGGCGAATTTCATAAGTCGCCTCAACATCTCTTGACATCGTCCGGCTTGCTCCGCCGTCGCTGCGGCGCCACATCGGTGGCCATGCGTCCCGCCGTCGTCACAGCCCTAATTATCGCCACCGCTCTGTTCATGGAGAACATGGACGGCACGGTGCTGGCGACTTCGCTTCCCGCCATCGCCGCCGACCTGCACGAAGACCCCATCGTGCTCAAGCTCGCGCTGACCTCCTACATGCTGACTCTGGCGGTGTTCATCCCCGCCTCCGGCTGGGTCGCCGACCGGCTTGGCGCGCGCACGGTGTTCTGCTGCGCGATCGTCACCTTCACGCTCGGCTCGATCCTGTGCGGCGCCTCGACGAGCCTGCCGACGCTGATCGCCGCGCGCGTGTTCCAGGGTTTTGGCGGCGCGATGATGGTGCCGGTCGGCCGGCTCGTGCTGCTGCGCAGCGTGCCGAAGTCGGCGATGGTGGACTCGCTCGCCTATCTGACGATTCCGGCGCTGATCGGCCCGGTCGTCGGCCCGCCGCTCGGCGGCTTCATCACCACCTATTTTCATTGGCGCTGGATCTTCTGGATCAACGTGCCGATCGGCGTCGCCGGCGTCCTGCTCACGCTTCGCTTCATCGAGAACGTGCGCGAGCGCGACGTCGCCGCGTTCGACATGCGCGGCTTCCTGCTGTCTGGCCCCGGGCTGCTCAGCCTCGTCTTCGGCATGACGGTGATCGGGCGCGGCGTCGCCCCCGCCTATGTCGTCGCCGCGCTGGTGGCGACCGGCCTCCTTCTGCTGACGCTTTACGTGCGCCATGCGCGCCGCACGCCCAACGCCATCCTCGATCTCGATCTGTTGAAGCTGCCGACCTTCGTCGCCGGCGTGGTTGGCGGCTTCGTGTTCCGGCTCGGCATCGGCGCCATCCCGTTCCTGATGCCGTTGCTGTTGCAGATCGGCTTCGGCCTGTCGCCGTTCCAGTCGGGCTCGCTGACCTTCGCCGCCGCGGCGGGGGCGATGGCGATGAAGTTCACCGCCTCGCGGCTGATCCGCCACTTCGGTTTCCGCAGCATTCTCGTCGCCAACGCGATCATCTCGGCCGTGTTCCTCGCCTGCTACGGCCTGATCGGCGCGCATACGCCGCATTCCGTGATCTTCCTCGGCCTGTTGATCGGCGGCTTCTTCCGCAGCCTCGAATTCACCGCGCTCAACGCCATCGGCTACGCCGACGTCGAGCAATCGCGCATGAGCCGGGCGACCAGTTTCGCCAGCGTCTCGCAACAGATGAGCCAGGCGGTCGGGGTCGCGGTGGCGGCGCTTTCCGTGCAGGGGCTGCAATTCGCCTTTCACGATCCCGTGCTGACGGCGCGCGACATGCAGTGGAGCTTCTTCGTCGTGGCGGCGATTTCGTTGGCCTCGGTGCTGATTTTCGCCCGCCTGCGTCCGGACGCCGGCGACGAGGTCTCCGGCCGGCTGGCGGCGCCCGCCGATTCCGTGACCGATCAGGCGACGCAGACCGCGAGCGCGCCGGCGGAGTGATTGGGGGGGGGGGCGGGAGTAGGCAGTAGGTAGCAGTAGGTAAGGGAGGGAAACTGCCACTTGCCGATTGCCTACTGCCTATTCCCCAAACTTCCAATCAAACTGATAATCCAGCGTGAACGCGAACAGGTTCGCCGTATTGCCCGGCGCGTCGGTGACGCGCCAATGGCCGGCGCCCTGGATCCCCTTGAACTTGCCGGTGCCGCCGAGCACCGTCAGCGGCCCGTCCTCCGGCCCCTCGTAGGTGAGGTAGAGCTTGTCGCCGTCGCCGTCGGTCTCGACGCAGGATCCGGTGAACTTGTAGCCCGCCTTGCGCGCGACGGATGCTTCGAGACAGCGCAGGCTGAGATTGTCGAGCGGCTTCGAACCGTCCGTCGTCTTGACGATCCCGGTGCAGTCGGCCGCACTGTCCGAGCCGACCTCGCCGAGATCCACCGCGACCGCCTGCCGGCAGACCGTGTAGGCGGCATGTTTGACAGCTCCGGTTTTCGGCAAAGCATCGGCGCGAGCGGCGACGGCGGCGAGCGCGGCGGCAAAAAAGACGGCAAGGCGGCGCATGGGTGGCTCCCTTTCTCGCCCTTAAACGAACGGCGCGCGCCCGTGGTTGCGTCGCGCTGCGGATAAAAACGCAACCGATCCGGCAAAGCCTCGGCCTTGGCCGCGGGTTCCCGGCTGCGCTACGAACCCGATCGGCCCGGCGCTCCGACGCCCGGAGCTGGCATGGGTTTCGCCGGCCGCGCCTATCGCGTCTGCTGCGAGGCCCGCACGGGATCGAGCCTGCTGGCGGCGAAAAAACCGAGGGGCCGAGTCGCCGCAGCCGCCGACCGCCAGCCCTGGGACGGAACGGAATTTCACGTTCGCGTCCCCGACGGCGAGGTCATTTCCTTCGTCACCTACGGTTAGGCGGGTCAGCGGTCGTCGCGCGGCGGGGTCGGAACCCGCTCGATCAGCCCGTGCAGGCAGCCCTTGAACACGAAATAGCAGGCGACGCCGAGATAGCCCCAGAAGATCAATTGCAACAGCTGCAACAGCCCGCCGTCGAAGATCGCCATGACGCCGTAGGTCGTCAGCAGCGCAAAATTGGCGCGGAAGATCGAGAACAGATCGAAGGTGCAGAGCGCGACCCCGCCGGTGGCCGCGCCCATCGCCAAAAAGGTCAGCCAGGCGGGGCCGTAGAACAGGTAGGACAGCAATCTGGCGAGCCGCATGCGGCTGTACATAGCGCGTCGGTGCATCGCTGTCATGGCGCCGCTCAGCCGCTGTTGCGCAGCCCCGCCGAGACGCCATTGATGGTCAGTTGGATGCCGACCAGCACCTTCTCGCTGGTGGCGTGGGCGCGGTGCAGCTTGAGCAGCTCGACCTGCACATGATTGAGCGGATCGAGATAGGGGAAGCGGTTGCGGATCGAGCGCAGCAGCAGCGGATTGTGCGCGAGCAGATGCGTCTGCCCCATGATCGCGCTGAGCGCGTCGACGCACGCCTTATGCTCCTTGGCGATGCGCGAGAAGATCGCCTCGCGCAGCGCGACGTCCTGCACCAGGCTGGCGTAGCGCGAGGCGATGGCGAGGCTCGATTTCGCCAGCACCATGTCCATGTTGGAGAGCAGCGTGCGGAAGAACGGCCAGTGCCGGTACATGTTGCGCAACCGCTCCAGCCCCTTCTCCGGATTGTCGGCGCAATAGGCCTCCACCGCGGAGCCGAAGCCGTACCAACCCGGCAGCATCAGCCGGCATTGCGCCCAGGAGAACACCCAGGGGATCGCGCGCAGATCTTCGATCGCCTGGGTCTTCTTGCGCGAGGCCGGGCGCGAGCCGATGTTGAGCGTGGCGATCTCGGTGATGACGGTCGAGGACCAGAAATACTGCACGAAGCCCGGCGTCTCGTAGACCAGCCCGCGATAGGCCTTGTACGCCGCGCTCGACAAATCCTCCATGGTGGAGAGATAGGCGGGATCGGGCGCGGGGGTCTGCTCCTCCAAGAGCGAAGCCTCCAGCGTCGCCGAGACCAGCGTCTCCAGATTGCGCCGGCCGACCTCGCCGTTGGAATATTTGCTGGAGATGATCTCGCCCTGTTCGGTGATGCGGATCTGGCCGTCGACGGCGCCGCCGGGCTGGGCGAGAATGGCGTCGTAGGAGGGACCGCCGCCGCGTCCGACCGAGCCGCCGCGGCCGTGGAACAGGCGGATGCGCACGCCGTGCTTCCTGAACACGTCGACCAGCCCGATCTCGGCCTTGTACAGCTCCCAGCCCGAGGTGACGAAGCCGCCGTCCTTGTTCGAATCCGAATAGCCGAGCATCACCTCCTGCTCGCCGCCGAGCGAATTGACCAGCTTCAGATATTCCGGCGTGTCCAGCAGCCGGTCCATCACCCCGACGCAGGCGCGCAAGTCCTCGATGGTCTCGAACAACGGCGCCATGTTGATGCGGCTCGTCCCGTCGGCGGAGACGAGGCCGACCTCCTTCAGCAGCAGCGCCAGCTCCAGCAGGTCGGAGACGCCCTGGGCCTTGGAGATGATCGCGGTGACGATCGACGCCGCGCCATAGGTCGCCTTGATCGCGGCGGCGGTGCGGAAAATCGCCAGCTCGCTCGCCGTCTCCTCGCCGTAGACGTGGAACGGCGACAGCAGCGGCCGCGGCGAGGTCAACTCCTTGCGCAGCAGCGCGATGCGCGCGTCCTCGTCGAGCTTGAGATAATCGATCCCGGGCTCGACGGCGGCGAACAGCTCGGCGACCGTGCGCTCGTGCACGTCGGAGTTCTGCCTGAGGTCGAGCGGCGCGAGATGGAAGCCGAACAGGTCGACGGCGCGCCGCAGCGCCCGCAGCCGCCCGCGCTCCAGGATCGCCGCACCGCCCACGTGCAGCGAGTCGGCGATGATTTGGAGATCGGCGGCGAACTCCTCCGGCGTCGCATAGGCCGGCGCGTCGCCACGGGCGCCGTGCGGGGCGACGTAGTGGTCGAGCGTCGCGGCGGTCTTGGCGAGACGCGAGTAGATCCCGGCGATGGCGCGGCGATAGGGCTCGTCCTGGCGCGCCGGCGAATGATCGGTCGAGGCTTCGGCGAGCGCGATCAGCTCCGGCGTCAGCCTGGTCAGCGAGCCGCTGATCGACAATTCGCCGCCGAGTTCGTGCAGCTCGTCGAGGAAATGGCCGAGCGCGCGCGCGCTCTGCATCCGCGTCGCCTCGTTCAGCACCTGCGCGGTGACGAACGGGTTGCCGTCGCGGTCGCCGCCGATCCACGAGCCGACGCGCAGGAACGATTTGACCCGCCGGCCGGCGATCCTGGGATCCTGCGCGGCGAGTTCGTCCTCGATCGCCGCATAGAGCCGCGGCAGCTCGCGGAAGAACGTGTAGTCGTAATAGGAGAGGCCGTTGGCGACCTCGTCGATGACCTTCAGCCGCGTCTGGCGCAGCATGTTGGTGCGCCACAGCAGCAGGATCGCGCGGCGGAGCTGGTCTTCGTTGCGCTGCATCTCGTCGTCGTCGCCGGCGAGCCGCTCGCGTTCGTCGAGCAGCGTGGCGACCTCGAGCTCGCGGGTGAGCGTCACCTTGCGCCGAACTTCGGTCGGGTGCGCCGTCAGCACCGGGCTGATCAGCGCCTCGTCGAAGAAATGCAGCAGCGCCGCGCCGTCGAACCCGGCCGCGCGCGCCCGCGTCAGCGCATGGCGCATCGAGCCCGGCCGGGCGGCCGAGCGGCGCACGACATGGGCGCGGTTGCGGCGGATGTGGTGCTGGTCCTCGGCGATGTTGGCCAGATGCGAGAAATAGGAGAACGCGCGCACGATCGAGAGCGTCTGGTCGTTGTCGAGGCTGTCGAGGATGGCGGAAAGCTCGCGCCGCGCGCCCGCCTCGTTGTCGCGATGGAAGCGGATCGAGGCCTTGCGGATGCGCTCGACGAGGTCGAAGGTCTCGCCGCCTTCCTGCTCGCGCACGGTGTCGCCGAGCAGGCGGCCGAGCAAGCGGATGTCCTCGCGCAGCGGCGCGTCCTTCTCCGCGTCGGCGGCGGGATCGAAAGCAAGCACGTTCGACATGGCGCGGTTTTCCGGGGACGATTTGTTGAAAGTCTTGGCGGGCGGACCCGTCATGGCTTCGCTCGCAATGACGAATCCTGCGACGATCTGTCAAGCAAGCGCCGCGCCAAGCGTCGCGCGCAACGTCGCCGGGTCCTTCAGCGCGCATTCGTAGACGACCAGCGTGCGCCAGCCGAGCGCCTGTAGCGCCTCGACGTTGCGGGCGTCGCGGGCGCGGTTGCGGGCGATCTTGGCTCGCCAGTATTCGGCGTTGGCTTTCGGCGGACGCGCGCCCCGCGCGCAATCGTGGCCGTGCCAGAAACAGCCGTGCACGAAGATAGCGAGCTTGCGCTGGCCGTAGACGATGTCGGGCTTGCCGGGCAGGTCGGCGCGATGCAGCCGGTAGCCGGGCGCGATCTCGCGCAGCAGGCGCCGCACCGCGCGCTCCGGCCCGGTGTCCTTCGACTTGACCGCGCGCATGACGGCGGAGCGCTCGGGGGAGGTCATGCCTCGAACAGGTCGCCTTCGATGTCGGCGGCGAGGCCGAGCAGCTCGCGATGGTATTTCTGCAAGCGCTCGAAATGCGCCTGCATCGCGCCGGCGATCTCGCGCGAGTTCTTCACCGCGAGGAAATGCCCGACGATCTGGCTGTAGTGCTCGGCCTGGCGCGGCAGACGCAGCGCCGGGTCGAGCTTCTCGCGGATCTCGGCGTCGGTCATCACCTGCACCTTCTGCGCCGGCTCCGGTGGGGCGCGCATCCGCGCCGCCGCGCGCGGCGTCTTGCCGTTCATCAGCGTCGATTTGGCGCTGAAGGCGTGGAACAGCGCCGCCTCGACCTCGTCGATCTCGGCCCGCGCCTCGACCGGGTAGGCCCACACCCAGGCGATCTCCCACACATCGATCTGCCTGTTGGCGATGATGTCGCTACGCGCCGAGGTCAGATGGCGGTTGACCCGGGACCTGATGCCGTCGACCGACTGCCCGACATAGATCGGCGTCTGGTCGAGATCGCACAGCGCGTAGCAACCGATCTGATTGGTCAGCTTTCGCACCGCGTTGCGGCGGAACGCCAGATCGATCGCCATGGCTCACTCCGCAGCGACGCGCTCGGCGGCTGGCGCATCCGCGAGGATCGGCTCCAGCATCGTCTGCGCCAGGAAGCGCACGATGGGAACGCAGACCCCGTCGCCGCAGACATGGTAGGCGTCGTTGTAGCGCTCGGGAAGCCGGTAATCGTCGCCGAGCCCCATCAGCCGCGCCGCCTCGCGCGGCGACAGCAAGCGCGAGCGCACGTTGCGGCCCTCGACGACAAGAATCGTCTGGCGCGAGGAGCCGCCGGCCGGCGTGCGCAGGCAACCCGCGACATCGTCGAAGCGGACCTCGGCGCGCTGGCGTTTGACGCCGTTCTCGTCGGGCCGGGTGCGCCGGTAGACGGTCCCGACCACGCGCCCGCCCGACCGCTGCGCCGCCCCGACCTTGGCGCGGTTAACCTCCGACATCAGGCTGAGGAGATATTGCGTCTCCGGCTTGCTGCGCCATTTGACGCCGCCCGGCTCCGGCTCGATGAGTTCGACGAACCTCGCCGGCCGCGAGGCGGGCTCCGGCGGCGACCACCACAGCCATTTGCGCTTGGCCTCCCGGCTCAGGCTTGCATGCGCGCGGCGCAGCGCCTCGGGATGCCAGGCGGCGCAAGGCCCGTCCGCGGTCGAGCCGAGCCGCTCGCCCTCGGCCACGGCGATGAAGAACACGCGCGGCCGCGATTGCGGCACGAAGCGCGCGGCGTTGATGACCAGCGCGCCGAACCGGTAGCCCGCCGCGGCCAGCGCCGACGCGATGGCGGCGAAATCCTGCCCTCTGTGCGAGGTCAGGCAGCCGTAGACGTTCTCCAGCACGATGGTGCGCGGCGCGCGGCCGTCGCGTGCGAGCCCGCGCATCAGCCGCCAGAACGGCCAGAACGTGCCGGAGCGGGTCGGCGCGTTGTCGCGCTCGCGCCCGAGGCCGCGATAGCCGCCGGCGAGCGAGAGATCCTGGCACGGGAACGACGCCCAGGCGAGATCGGCGCGGCCGGCCGGGAGATCGGCGAGGGTGAGGGTCGCGACGTCGGCGTGGCGGATATGGCCCCGGCCCCAGTTCGCCTCGTAGGTCGCGACCTTCATCGGGTCGAAATCGTTGGCGAAGGCGCAAGTCCATGCGTCCCCGAGCCCGGCGCGCGCCATGCCGCCCCCGGCGAAGAACTCGTAGAAGGTGAACTTGCGCATGCGGGTCCGACTCGTCGCCCCGAACCTAGGACACGAGATCCGCAAACGGAAGCGGCGCCGGCGCTGTCTGGCGCTGATTCGCCGGTTAATCTGTGGACGGGGCGCGCGAGCGCACGCGCGCTCGGACGAATTTGAGCGCCGCGCGCCTTGACGCTGGCCGTCCGGCGCCGGCAAATCGGCGCCCATGACCTTCGCCTTTCCCGTTCTCGTCTGCGACATCGGCGGCACCAACGTGCGGTTCTCCCTCAAGGAGACGCCGAAGGCCGAGCTGTCCGCCCCCGTGCACGCCCGCACCCACGATTATCCCGGCCTCACGGAAGCGATCGAGGACGCGCTGCCGAAGCTGAGCGCCCGCCCGAAATCGGTGATCGCCTGCGGCGCCGGCCCGATCGTCGACGGCAAGCTCAAGCTCACCAACGCCCCCTGGGTCATCGATGGGCGCGAGGTCGGGCGGCGGCTGTCGTTGAGTGCGGGCCTGCTGCTCAACGATTTCGAGGCGCAGGCCTTGTCGCTGCCCGCCATTCCCGACGCCTGGACGCGCCGAATCGGCCCGCAAACCTTCGGCCACGAAGGCCCGCGCGCGATCCTCGGCCCCGGCACCGGGCTCGGCGTCGCGGCGCTGATCGAGGCCTCAGGCCGTTACACGCCGGTCTCCTCCGAGCTTTGCCACATCGGCTTCGGGCCGGAGACGGACGAGGAATGGGCGATCTGGCCGCATCTCGAACGCGCGCACGGCCGCATCACCACCGAGAGCGTCACCAACGGCGCCGGCCTCGCCCGGGTCTACCGCGCGCGCATGATCGCGCATGGCAAGACGCCCGAGTTCGACGATCCCGCCGCGGTCACCGCCGCCGCGCTCGCCGACGGGCAGAGTGAGGCGGCCGAGGGGGTGCGGCTCTATTGGCGCATCGTCGCGCGGCTGGCCGGCGACGTCGCCATCGCCTTCGTCGCGCGCGGCGGGGTGACGCTCGCCGGCGGGGTGCTGCCGCGCATCGTCGACTTGCTCGACGAACAGACCTTCCGCGCCGCGTTCGAGGCCAAGGCGCCGGTCGATGCGCTCGCCCGGGCGATTCCGACCCGTCTGGTCATGCAGGCCGATTCGGTGCTGGTCGGCATGGCCGCGATTGCCGCCGCGCCGCAGCGCTACGCCATCGATTACGCGGGGCGCGCCTGGGTTTGAGGCCGCGCGCCGTTAATTCGCCGTTTTCCTGGTGTGTGCAAATTGGTGTCAACATGCGTGCGGGCGGGGCCCCGCGCGCGCCGGGGATTTCGATGCTGAAACTCGCTCTGCCCGTCTTCGCGCTAGGGCTCCTGGTTGCGGTTCCCGCGCTTGCCGCAGGGGACTGCGCCGGCGACCTGCAAAAGCTCGCCGCGCGCCGCCAGGCGGCGTTGACGGGCATCAACGAGATTGTCGCCGCCGCCAAGGGCAAGAAGCTCGACCCGCAGGCGTTCTGCACCCACTCCCGCCCGCTCAACGCGTCCGAGGATGCGATGCTCGCCTACATGGTCAAGAACAAGGACTGGTGCCAGATTCCCGACGACGCCATCGCCAATCTGAAGGCGGCGCACGAAAAGAGCGTCGCCTTCGGCAGCAAGGCCTGCGCCGTCGCCGCGCAGATCGAGACTATGAAGAAAAAGGCCGCGCAGGCCCAGCAACAGCAGCAGCAGGCCGGCGGCGCGCCGCAGGAGCAGCCGTTGCCGGCCGGCCCGCTTTGATGAACGGCGCCGCCATCCTGCCCGACGCGCGGCCGGCGAGCCTGGCGCTGCGGCTCGCGCCGCCGTTCGCGTTGCCCTACGTCCAACTCGCGAGGCTGGACCGCCCGGCGGGCTGGCAGCTTCTGCTCGCCCCCTGCTGGTGGGCGACGGCGCTGGCCGGCATTTCGGCGCATCACGGGCCGAACCCCTGGCATCTGTTGCTGTTCTTCGTCGGCGCGGTCGTCATGCGCGGCGCCGGCTGCACCTACAACGACATCCTCGACCGCGACCTCGACGCCAATGTCGAGCGCACCCGAGGCCGCCCGCTCGCCGCCCGCCGCATAGGCGTCGTCCCGGCGGCGATCTTCATGGTCGTGCAGTCGTTCGTCGGTCTGGCGGTGCTGCTGCAGTTCAACGCCTACACTATCGCGCTTGGCATGGGCTCGCTCGCCGTCGTCGCGATCTATCCGCTGATGAAGCGGGTCACCTCGTGGCCCCAGGCGGTGCTCGGCCTCGCCTTCTCCTGGGGCGCGCTGGTCGGCTGGACGGCGACGTTCGGGCGGCTCGATTGGCCGGCGCTGGCGCTCTACGCCGCCTCGATTTGCTGGACCATCGGCTACGACACGATCTACGCCCAGCAGGATTCGCGCGACGACGCCATCGTCGGCATCCGCTCGACGGCGCGGCTTTTCGGCGAGCACGCGCGGGGCGCGATCGCGGCGTTCTATGCGCTCGCCGCTGCTCTGACCCAGGCCGCGCTCGTCGGCGCGGGCGGCGGCGTGTTCGCCGAGATCGGCTGGCTCGCCTTCGTCGCGCATCTGGGCTGGCAGGTCTGGCGCATCGACGGGGCGAGCCCGGCGACGGCGCTGAAGCTGTTCCGCTCCAACCGCGACGCGGCGCTGCTATTGTTCGCCGGCTTTGCGGCCCAGGGTCTTGCGGGCTGAGGCGCTGAGGCCCATGCGCTGCAACTCCGCATGGCCGTCGATCCACTGATGCTTGAGCGCGCCCAGAATATGGGCGGCGAGAAGCGCGTAGATCGCCCAGGCCGCCGCCTGATGGGCGAAGAACAGCGCGTCATGCCATTGCTCTTTCAGCTCCGGCGGCAGCGAGGCGATCGCGCCGATGCGCGGAAAAGGCGCCAGCCAGAACAGCTGCATCGGATGCGCGTCCCAGCCCTTCCAGGCCGAATCGTGCGCCCAGCCGGTGAGCGGCAGCGCGAACACCAACGCATAGAGCGCCCAGTGCACGGCCGAAGCCGCCCGGCGCTCCCAGGCGCGATAGAAGCCGGGCAGCGGCGGCGGCGAATGCGACAGCCGCCACGAAAGCCGCAGCACCGCCAAACCCAGAACCGTGATCCCGAGCGATTTGTGCGCGTCGATCAGCGGGCGCACCCAATCGTCGGGCGCGGCCTCTGCGTATAAGCCGAGCGCCGTGTTGCCGACGATCAGCGCCGCCACGATCCAGTGCAGCCAGATCGCGGGGCGGGAATAGCGTTGCATGGCGTTCACTTCGTTCCTCTAGGCGACATCACCGTCCATGCCTCTCGAAAGCGCCTTCCGCCTCGCCTCGCCGCGCCTCAACCCGAGGCCGATCGCGCCGCTGGGTCTGGCGATGATGGCGGTCATCGCCGTGTTCTGGGTCGTCGCTTTCGTTTCGGCCTTCCGCAGCTATAGCCTCGCGGCGTGGTCGATGGGAGTGGCGTTCATCATCTACGACCTCGCGCAGCTGCTTTTCGTCGCCGTCGCGGCGCGCAGGCTGTTCGCGCCGACGCCGACGGAGGGCGAGCGCCGCGTCAGCCTCGGGGTCGTGGTGGCGGCCTACAACGAGGCGCCGGCGCTGGGGCCGACGCTCGAGGCGCTGTTTGGCCAGTCGAGCCCGCCCGACCAGCTCATTCTCGCCGACGACGGCTCCGACGACGCCAGCGCCGCCGTGCTGGCGTCGCGCTACGGCCTCGTCGCGCCTGCGCTCGGCGGCCTCGCGCAGAGCCCGACGCATCCGACGCTGTTCTGGCTCCGGCTGCCGCACCGCGGCAAGGCGCATGCGCTCAACGCGGCGCTGGCGCGAGTGACGAGCCAAATCGTCGCCACCGTGGACGCCGACACCATCCTCGCGCCCGACGCGCTCGCCCACATGCGCCACGCCTTCGCCGCCGATCCCGCGCTGATCGTCGCCGGCGGCGTGCTGGAGCCGCGCTGCGGCGGCGGCGCGACGGCGGCGGCGTTGCAGACGTTCCAGCGTTACGAATACGTGCGCAATTTCCTCGCCCGCTACGCCTGGTCGCGGCTGGACTCGCTGCTGCTGATCTCGGGCGCCTTCGCCGGCTTCCGCACGCAGGCCGTGCGCGAGGTCGGCGGCTTCGATCCCGCATGTCTGGTCGAGGACTACGAGTTGATCCACCGTCTGCACCGACGCGCGCGCGAGCAGGGCGGCGTCGCCAAAGTGCGCATCGTCGGCCGCGCCTTCGCTTCGACCGACGCGCCGGCGACCGTTCCCGCCTTCCTGCGCCAGCGGCGGCGCTGGTTCGCCGGCTTCCTGCAGACGCAATACTGGAACCGCGACATGATCGGCGCGCCGCGCTACGGCGCGCTCGGCCTCGCCATGCTGCCGTTCAAATGCCTCGACGCCGCCGCGCCGCTGTACGGCCTGTCCGCCTTCGCGCTGATGCTGATGTTTGTCGCCACGGGACGGGCCGGCGCCGCGCTGCCGGCGACGGGGCTGGCGCTGGCGAAAATGGCGTTCGACTTCGCCAACATGGCCTATTCGCTGCAGGCCTACCGACGCTGGACCGGCGCGCGGCTGCCGCTCGGGCTCGCCTGGGCGTGCCTGCTCGCGGAGCCGTTGACGTTCCAGCCGTTGCGCCATCTCGGCGCGGCGCGCGGCTGGGCGGCGCTGCTCGGCGGCCGCATGCAATGGGGCAGGGCTTCGCGCGCTCAAGGGCGGGCGGCGAGGAACTCCAGCGCGCCTTCCTTGTAAACCTTGTCGCCGACGGCGCGGTTGTGGTCGCGCCCGGGGATGTCGAGCGCCCGCGCCTGCGGGAACATCGCCGCCAGCTTGCGCGCGTCGCCCGCAACGGTGTCGGCGGTTCCGATCGCGATCAGCGTCGGCGCGGCGATCGCGGCGACCTGTTCGCGCGTCAGCGTCTGTCTGGAGCCACGGATGCAGGCGGCGAGCGCTTTGAGATCGCTGCGGTTCTGCTCGGCGAAGGCGCGGAACATGCGCTGCGTGGGGTCGAGCAGCGCGGCGAGCGAGGGCGCCTCCATGGCGTCGGCGACGCCGAGCGGCAAGCCGACGCCGTCGACGAGGTGATCGCCCAATCCCCCGAGGATGAGCCCGCGCACCCGCGCCGGCTGCTCGAGCGCGAGGAAGGCGGCGATTCGCGCGCCCATGGAATAGCCCATCACGTCGGCGCGGCTGACGCTGAGATGGTCGAGCAGGTTCGCCGCGTCCTGCGCCATGCTTTGCGTCGCGTAGGCTGCCGGATCGTAGAGCTTCTCGCTGTCGCCGTGGCCTCTGTTGTCGATCAGGATCGTGCGCCGGCCGGCTTTGGTCAGCGTCGTCGCCCAGCCGGGCGCGATCCAGTTGATGCGATGCGACGAGGCGAAGCCGTGGATGAGCAGGATCGGCTCGCCGAGGTTGTCTCCCTCGGGAGGAATGTCGCGATAGGCGAGCCGCACGCCGTCGGAGAGGAAGGTCTGCATCAGGTTTTCATTTAGGCGCCGGCGCGCGCCGGCGCCAGCCTTCGCCGCCAATGAGCCGCATAGACAGCAGCGAGGCTTTGCGCGAAAATCGCGCCATGATCCCCAACGCCCCCCGCGCCTTCAACTTCGACCTCGGCGAGAGCGCCGACATGATTCGCGAGTCCGCGCGGGCGTTCTGCGACAAGGAGATCGCGCCGCGGGCGGCCGCAATTGACCGCGACAACGCCTTCCCGCGCGAGCTGTGGCCCAAGCTCGGGGCCCTCGGCCTGCACGGCGTCACCGCGCCGGAGGAATACGGCGGGCTCGGCTTGGGCTACCTGGAGCACTGCGTCGCGGTGGAGGAAGTCTCGCGCGCCTCCGCCTCGATGGGGCTCTCGTACGGCGCCCATTCGAACCTCTGCATCAACCAGATCGTGCGCAACGGGACCGAGCAGCAGAAGGCGCGCTATCTGCCCAAGCTGATCTCCGGCGAGCATGTTGGCGCGCTCGCGATGTCCGAGCCGGGCGCCGGCTCCGACGTCGTGTCGATGAAGACCCGCGCCGAGAAGCGCGGCGACCGCTTCGTGCTCAATGGCGCGAAGATGTGGATCACCAACGGCCCCGTGGCCGACACACTGCTGGTCTACGCCAAGACCGATCCGGCCGCCGGCGCCCGGGGGATCAGCGCGTTCCTGATCGAGAAGGGATTCAAGGGGTTCCGGCCCGGGACAAAACTCGACAAGATGGGCATGCGCGGCTCCGACACCTCGGAGCTGGTGTTCGAGGATTGCGAGGTTCCGCAGGAGAACCTCGTCGGCTCGCTCGGCCGCGGCGTCAACGTGCTGATGTCGGGGCTCGACTACGAGCGCGCGGTGCTGGCCGCGGGGCCGCTCGGCATCATGCAGGCGGCGATGGACATCGTGCTGCCCTACGTCCACGAGCGCAAGCAGTTCGACAAGCCGATCGGCGAGTTCCAGCTGATCCAGGCCAAGCTCGCCGACATGTATGTCTCGCTCAACGCCTCGCGCGCCTATGTCTACGCGGTGGCGAAGGCGTGCGACCGCAAGGAGACGACGCGAGAGGACGCGGCCGGCGCGATCCTCTATTCCGCCGAGCGGGCGACGCAGGTGGCGCTCGACGCGATCCAGGTGTTAGGGGGCAACGGCTACACCAACGATTACCCAGCCGCGCGGCTGCTGCGCGATGCGAAACTCTACGAAATCGGCGCGGGGACCAGCGAGATCCGGCGCATGCTGATCGGGCGCGAGCTGTTTGGGAAGAGCGGGGGGTGAGGCTGCGTCGGCGCTGACGCCTGCGCCATTGCAAGCGATGCGAAGCCATTTCGCTTCGCTTGCGATGACGCCAAGCCGAACTGTTGGTACGGAAGCCGCTTTACGTCCGCTTCCGCCCTAGCGCCCGCTTGACCCAGGCTTTCGTCTGCTCGCTCGCCCTCGCCGCCGCCTTCGCCAGCGCCAGCCACAAAGCCAGCGCCCGCTCAGCCCCCGGCCGCAGCCCCAAAGCCCAATCGTCGAACACGACCGCGTCGCCCCACACCCGCCCGATCATCGGGTGATCCTCGAGCGCGCAGGAATCGGCCAGCCGCAGCCCCGGCGCCTCGGCCAGCCGGCGCGAATGGGCGAGCGTGAGCTGGATCCCCGGCGACGCCTCGGCGAACGCCTCGTCATAGGCGGTCTTCCAATAAAAGGCCCGCGAACCCGCCGTCAGCACGAGCCCGGCGGCGATCGGCGCGCCGTCGAGCCGCAGCGTCATCGCGTCGAGCCGGCCCTCGCGGGCGAACGCCTCCAGCGCCGCGCGGGCGAAGCCGAGGCGGGCGGGGTCGTCGGCCAGCGCCGTGCGGAGTTCGCCCTTCCAGCCGCGGCGCTCGACCTCGAAGAACGCCTCGATCGCCGCGGGGCCGGGGACGGCCTCCAGCTTGCCGCTGAGCTTGCGCGCCTTGCGCGACCATTTCGTCGCCCGCTTGGGGTTGAGGCCGGCGTCGAACTGAGCCGCGCCGGACAGCTTCAGCGCCGCCCGCCGCCGCGCGCCGGCGACTTCGAGCGGGAGGCGCTGTGCTTGCGCGCAGGCGCGCAGCGCCGCCTCGAACGCCCCGCCGCGCTCGATGAAGGGCCAGACGATCCCGGTCAGGCGGGTTCGGCGCACCAGCAGCGCGGTCACCGCAGCGAGCGCTTGCCCCGCCTCGTCGCGGTCGAAAGCGCAAGCGGGCAGGGCGGCGTAGGGGCTCATCCACACGCGGCCGAGACCGAGGCGCGGCCGCCGCAGCGCGACGAAGCCGATCAGCTTTTCGCCGCGTCGCGCCAGCACGAAGACGAGCCGCGCCGGGCGCTCATAGGCGATCAGCGGCAGCAGGAAGCCGGGCTCGGCGAACGGATTCGGCTCGATCGCGCGGGCGCACAGCGCCGCCCATTCCGGCGCCGCGCGGCGCAGCTCGTCGAGCGACGCGAAATCCGCAACCGCCGCCAGGTCGGCCCCCCTCGCCAGAGCCTCGCGCGGCCCGCTCGCCCGCGCTACGGGGGTGAGCCGGGCCGCGCCGATCACAGCGACTTTTCTCCCGCGACGATGGCGTCGAACAGCGTCAGGTCCATCCGGCGATAGGCGTTTGCGGCGCGGTCGTCGAAATACAGCGGCTCCTCGATGCGCGCTGGGTCGAACCCCTCCGCGACCAGCGCGCTCTTCTTCGGCTTGAACGTGCTCGTCGCCTCCAGTTCGGTGCGGAAGCGCAGGAACAGCGGCCGCGCATAAGGCGGCAGCGCCTTTTCGATATGCGCGCGCAAGCCCTCGAGATCGAACCCGGCGATATGGTCGACCACCACCGCCGCCATGCCGGCGCGGCCCTCGTAGCCGGGAACGGCGACGCCGTAGACGATGGCCTCCTTCACGCCCTCGAACGGCCCGATCGCCTCGGCGACTTCTGTCGTCGAGACGTTCTCGCCCTTCCAGCGGAAGGTGTCGCCGATGCGGTCGACGAAATAGAAATATCCGCGCTTGTCGCGCCGCATCAGGTCGCCGGTGCGGAACCAGGAATCGTCCTTATCGAACACGCCGCGCAGGATTTTCGCCGAGGTCGAGGCTTCGTCGGCGTAGCCGTCGAAACGCGCGGCGGGATAGCGGGGATCGTCGCGGATCTCAGCCAGCAGTTCGCCGACCTCGTCGGGACGGCTGGCGCGGGCGCGCCCATCGGCGTCGCGCGGGTGGGTCTCGGCGTCGATGTCGTAAGCGACCAGCGCCATCGGGAAGCGCGAGGCGGCCCAGGAGGGGATGCGGCCGACGGCGCCGGGCTTGAAGTCGAAATTGACCATCACCGCGTTGCCCTCGGTCGAGCCGTAGAACTCCAGCACCGCGGGGATGCGGAAGCGCTCGCCGAACGCCTGGTAGATGTCGGGCCGCAAGCCGTTGCCGATGCAGGCGCGGATCTTGTGCTTGCGCTCCTCCGGCCGCTCGGGCGTGTTCATCAGGTAGCGGCACAATTCGCCGATATAGACGAACAGCGTACACTTCTCGCGCACGCAGTCGCTCCAGAACGCGCTGGCCGAGAATCTCTCTTTGATGTAGGCGGAGCCGCCGACCGTCAGCGCCAGCCCGAGCGCGATGACGCCGCCATTGGTGTGGTACATCGGCAGGCACATGTAGACGCGGTCGCTCGGCTTGGCGCCGACCGCCGCGGCGAAGCCGAGCATGACGCGAAGCAGGCGCGAATGGGTGATGCGCGCCGCCTTCGGCAGGCCCGTGGTTCCCGAGGTGTAGATGTAAAGCGCGGCGTCGTTGATCGATTGCTGCGGCCGCTCCGCGGGCTCGAGCGCGCTCTCCGAGAAGGCGGCGATTTCGAGATCGAGCCGCGCGTCGCCGCCGCGCGCCTCGCCGTAGGCGTAGGCGGGAACGTCATGGCGTTCGCGCACTTCGCGCAAAGCCTCCTCCAACGTGGCGTCGACGATGACGGCCTTGGCCGAGACGACGGCGAGGCTGTGGGCGAGGCTGGCGCCGGTCAGGTTGGTGTTGACCAGCGCGACGCCGACGCCGGCGCGCGTCAGGCCGAACCAGATCGCCACATATTCCGGCCGGTTCGGCATGAACAGCGCGACCGCGTCGCCATTTTTCAGCCCGCGCGCGCGCGCCCATCGCGCGTAAGCGTTGGCGCGCGCGTCGAGGCCGCGATAGCTGTAGGATTCGTGGTCGTTGGCGAGCGCCGGCCGGTCGCCGTGTTGGGCCGCCCATTCGGCGAGATGGTCGCCGAGCATGGCGTCGGGGCGCTTGGTGGCGACGCGCGTCGCGCGCACCACTCGCAAGAGGCCCGCGGCATAGGCGAGGTCGCTGCGCAGGCGGGAAAACATCAAACGCGGTCCGTTCGCTATCAGACTCTGTGGCGGCGGACTTTAAGCGAGCTGCGGCGATAATCACAGCGTCGCGTTAGCTTGTCGTTAATCGTCCAGCCCCTTGCCGGCGAGAATGCCGGCTGTGCATTTCTCGATTCGCGCCTCGCGCGTCCTGGCCTGCTTGGGCGCGGCGAAATGCAGCAGATAGGCGCGCTGGCGCCCCGGCGTCAGGCTTGAGAACGCCTCGGCCAGCTCCGGGGCGCGCGCGAACTTCTCCTGCATCTCGGCGGGCCAGGGCATGTCGGCGGCTTTCTGCTTCTCGACCTTCGCGCCGGAGGTCTCGACCTCGACCGCCTGAAGCACATAGGCCTTGAGCATCGCCTCGCGGCCGGCGATGTCGGCCATTCCGGCAAACCGGATCTGCCGGCCGGATTGCACGTTCTCCGTCTGCCGCACCAGCAGCTTGTGCGCGTCCCGCATCAAGGCGCCCTTGAAGAACAGCAGCGCGCAGTAATCGTTGAAGCCGTGGATGAGGACGATGTTGCGCCCGCGCGAGGTGTAGCAGGGCTGGCCCCACTTGATCACTTCGTCGAGCCCGCAGCCGAGCGCGATCTCGCGCAGCGCCGCCATTTCCCTCGCCCACGAACTCTTGGCGAGAATGGCGTCGACCTTTGGATTCCAGACTTTACCGCTCATTCCGCCCGTTCGAGTTGCAGCGCCGGCGCCTCTTCTACACTGTCGTACCATGGAGATCGTAGGCGTCGGCGCGCTCGATCTTCACATTGACGATATCGCCGGGGCGCAGCGGCCGGCGCGAGGCGACATGCACGGCGCCGTCGATCTCGGGCGCATCGGCCTTGCTGCGGCCTTTGCCGCCGTGCGGGCCGCCCTGGTCGATCAGCACGTCCAACCGGCGGCCGATCTTGGCCTTCTGCCGCGCCAGCGAAATCGCGTTCTGCTTCTCCATGAAGCGGCGCCAGCGGCTTTGCTTGACCTCGTCCGCCACCGGCTCCAGCCCGAGCTCGTTGGCCCGCGCGCCGCGCACCGCCTCGTATTTGAACGCCCCGACGCGGTCGAGCTTGGCCTCGTCGAGCCAGTCGAGCAGCAGGCGGAAATCCTCTTCCGTTTCGCCGGGGAAGCCGACGATGAAAGTGGAGCGAATCGTCAGATCCGGCTGAATCGCGCGCCACGCGCGGATGCGCTCCAGCGTCTTCTCCTGGTTGCCCGGCCGGCGCATCGCCTTCAGCACCTTGGGTGAAGCGTGCTGGAACGGCACGTCAAGATAAGGCAGCAACCCGCCGCCGCTCATCAGCGCGACGACCTCGTCGACGTGCGGGTAGGGGTAGACGTAGTGCAGCCGGATCCATGGCCCGAGCGTCCCCAACTCGCGCGCGAGATCGAGGAAGCGGGCGGATACCTCGCGCTCGCGCCACGGGCTCGCCGCATAGCTCAGATCCAGCCCGTAGGCGCTGGTGTCCTGGGAGACGACGAGGATCTCCTTCACCCCCGCCCGCGCCAGCTTTTCGGCCTCGCGCAGCACCTCGGCGGCGGGGCGCGAGGCGAGCTTGCCGCGCAGCTTCGGGATGATGCAGAAGGTGCAGGCGTGGTCGCAACCCTCGGAAATCTTCAGATAGGCGTAATGGCGCGGCGTCAGCTTGACGCCCTGCTCGGGGATCAGGTCGAGGAACGGATCGTGCGGGGCGGGCGCGGCTTCATGCACCGCCGCCATCACGCTCTCGTAATCCTGCGGCCCCGACACCGACGAGACATGCGGATAGGCGCCGCGGACCGCGTCGGGCTCCGCGCCCATGCAGCCGGTGACGATGACGCGGCCGTTGTCTTTCAGCGCCGCGCCGATGGCGGCGAGCGACTCCTGCTTGGCGCTGTCGAGGAAGCCGCAGGTGTTGACGATCACGGCGTCGGCCCCGGCGTGGGTCTTGCAAAGCTCGTAGCCTTCCGCCCGCAGCCGCGTCAGGATGCGTTCGGAATCGACGAGCGCCTTGGGGCAACCCAAGGAAACGAAGGAGATACGGGGCGCGGCGGACATGCCCGACCCCTTGCCACGAGCGGGGCCGGCCCCGCAAGGGCGCTTAACTTACGCTTGGCGGAAGCGGCGTTGCGCGCTATCGCCAACGTCGCGCGGGGCGCGCGCGCAAGCGCCGTCCCGTCGCCATGAAGGGAAAGCGATGCGCCACACGTTCCCCGCTCTGACCGTGCTCGGTCTTGCCGCCGCGCTTATGGCTTCGTGCTGCGCCGGGTTCGCCGACGAGACGCCGCGCACGGTCTCGGACTACGCGACGGCGATGAGCGGCGTGGCGGCGCAACTCGACATGCAGGTCTCGGACCGCCAGAAGGCCGGCGACATGGCGGCGGCGCAGCGTCTCGTGCTGGCGGCGAGCATGGTGCGGCGCACCGCCGAGGAGTTCCGCAACGCCGAACAGGGGGCGATGTCGCTGGCCGTGAGCGGCCTTCCCGCTCCGATTCCCGAACTCGCCAACGCCGCGCTCGCCAAGGCGGCGGAGGCCGAGCAACGGGCCGGCGACCACGCCGCCTTCGCCGACGAGGCGCATGTCACGTTCAACGCGCTGCTCGCCGCCTTGCCGGAAAAGATGGAGCACCCCGTGCTGTTCGGCATGCTGTCGGGCGATCTCGCCGACGCCGGCGCGCCGCTCGGTCACGACATCGTCATCTACGGCTACCGGCTCATCGACCCGACCTACAAAATCTCTCCCGTCGTGCTGTTCGGCAAGACCGAAATCGCCGACGACGACATCGTGGTGAAGGACGACCGGATCGACGTGACGCTGCCGGAAGCGGTGAAGACGGCGGTGAATTTCGCGCCGCCGCCGTGCGTGTCGCGGCCGAGCTTCGGGCTGCGCGTGCGCGGCACCTACGCCGAGGCGCTCGGGCGCTGGCCGATCATCTGGCACGCGCAGGTGCTCACCAATAGCGATTTCTACGCGCTGCCGACGCCGGTATTCTATTCGGCGGCGATCACGGCCAATGCGGAGACGAACTCGGCCACCAGCGCGACCGTCAGCTTCCGGCAGCGCAGCAGCCTCACCGTCGCCGACTGCGATGCGACCAGTTCGGCCAGCGTCCTGCTGCCGCTGCCCGACGACGCCCGCGACGCCGCCTGCTCCGCCGCCTGGGTCGACACGTCCAACGCCACGCGGGTGACGAGCCGCTGCAGCGTCGAGGACGGCAAAATCCACGCCGTCGGCGAGATTTCGGGCGGCTCGAAGATCTGCTCGCCGGAGAAGCTTTGCACCTGTTCGTCGCAGGCGCAGGGCTGGCTGGAGGCGAGCGGGAGCTATCACGTCGCCCAATCCGCGAGCGAGATGCAAGTCGACGCCGACTTTCCGCCGCTGACGTTCCCTGCCGGCGGCGTGGCGCATGGCCGCATTTCGCTGGGCGACGGGCAGAAGCTGCGCCATGTCTTTCTGGCGCTGACGCGCCGCGCCTGCCCGACGCCGGTCGACTCGATCGACCTGCAGATCGGCGACGATCCGGAAGCGAAAGCGACGGGGGTGTCGAAGACCGGGGCGTTCCGCGCGTCAATCCAGGGCGGCGAACTGACGGTCGGGAGCGCCGACGCGATCGCCGCGAGCGGCGAAAGGACGCCTTGACATCTTGCCTGAATGACCGTTGCCGATTTGTCATTGTGACGCCGCAATGCGGTCAAACATAGGTCCGGCGGCGCTCGCAGGAGTCTCGCCGCGAGCTCGTCGTTTCCGATTGTGCGGATGCGTTTCGCGCTTGCAAAGAAAGCCGCAAGGTCCTATTTTGCGCCCGTTTTTTCCCTTAACCAGCGCTTTGCCGCGTCTCGAGCGGACCTCGAGAGGCGTGGGCTCGCGCGGCTCGAAAGCTTTGGAACGTCATGCGCTCTACATCTGAACTTCGTCTGGCCGTCATCGGTCTCGGCTACGTAGGGCTGCCCCTCGCCGTCGAGTTCGCCAAGACGCGTCCGGTCGTTGGGTTCGACATCAACGAACACCGCATAGCGGCGTTGCGGGACGGTGTGGACGTGACGCGGGAGCTTTCCCGCGAAGAGCTCGCCGAGGGCAAGTTTTTGCAAGTCACGACCAAGTCCGCCGATATCGCCGGCTGCAACTTCTACATCGTCACCGTGCCGACGCCGGTCGACGAAGACAAGCAACCCGACCTCGGCCCTTGTCTGGCCGCCTCCGCCACCATCGGCAAGGTGCTGAAGCAGGGCGACATCGTCGTCTACGAATCCACCGTCTATCCCGGCGCCACCGAAGAGGATTGCGTTCCCGTGCTGGAGCGGGTCTCCGGGTTGAAGTTCAACCAGGACTTCTTCGTCGGCTACAGCCCCGAGCGCATCAATCCCGGCGACAAGGAGCGTCGCGTCGCGACGATCAAGAAGATCACCTCCGGCTCTACGCCGGAGACGGCCGACCTGGTCGATGCGCTGTACAACGAGATCGTCACCGCCGGCACGCACAAGGCGCCCTCGATCAAGGTCGCGGAAGCCGCCAAGGTGATCGAGAACACCCAGCGCGATCTCAACATCGCCATCGTCAACGAATTCGCGCTGATCTTCTCCAAGCTCGGCATCGACACCGAGGCGGTGCTGAAGGCCGCGGGCACCAAATGGAACTTCCTGCCGTTCCGTCCGGGCCTCGTGGGCGGCCACTGCACCGGTGTCGACCCCTGGTATCTCGCCCACAAGGCGCAATCGGTCGGCTATTATCCCGAGATCATCCTGGCCGGGCGGCGGCTCAACGACTCGATGGGTCCATATGTCGCGAGCCAAGTCATCAAAGCGATGGTAAAGAAGCGTATTCACGTAGTTGGCGCGCGTGTTCTGGTGTTGGGCTTGGCGTTCAAGGAGAATTGCCCCGACCTGCGTAACACCCGCATTGTCGACTTCGTGCGCGAGTTGAAAGATTTTGGCGTCAACGTCGACGTCGCCGACCCCTGGGTCGTGCCCGAAGACGCCAAGCGCGAGTATGCTATAGATTTGGTTAAGTCTCCGGAACAAAACGCCTATGACGCGATTATCGTGGCGGTGGCGCACGACGAATACCGCAAGCTTGGCGCCATCGGCCTGCATGCGTTCGGTCGTGACCCGCACGTACTTTACGATCTCAAGTACGTGCTGCCTTACGGGGAGTCGGATCTGCGGCTTTGACGCGCAGGCGGAGTCGGCGCGACGAGGCCAGGGGGGAGAGGGAACGTGACTTACGCCATCGAGCCTAATGCGATTGCGCCCGAGGCGCCGGTGTTCGCAAGGCCCGAATTCAACCGTGGCGGAACCGGACCGCGCCTCCCTCTGCTCGACCGCGCCGGGCTGCAACTGCCCGGCGCGCTGATCGCGGCGGTCGCGCCGCTGTTCTACTACACCTGGGACCCCTACGCCTCGGCGTCGCTGTTCGGCATGCTCGACGCCTATTCCGGCAGCGTGGTGTCGGTGACGCTGGGCTATTACGTCGTCAAGCAGATCACCAATTTCCCCACCACCCACGCGGCGGCGGCGGTGCTGCCGATCTTCACCGGCTGTTTCGCGCTCGTGCTCGGCGCCCTGGCTTCACTCGGCTGGCGTTTCGATTGGTGGCCGATGTTCATCGGTTTCGCGCTGTCGGTGCTGTGGCTGACCGGCGTGCTGCTGGTCGCGCACCAGATGCGGCGGCGCCAGTTCGCGCTGCTGCCGATCGGCGACACGCTGTCGCTGATGTCGCAGCCCGGCCCGCAATGGAAGGTGCTCGGCGCGACGCCGATCCTGCCGAGCCCGTGCGACGGCGTGGTGGTCGACCTGCGCGCCGACATACCTGGCCACTGGGAGCAGTTCCTGACCTCCTGCGTGCTGTCGGGCGTGCCGGTGTTTCACGTCACCTTCGCGCGCGAGAAGCTGTCGGGGCGGCTCGACATCCGCCATCTCTCCGAGAACATGCTGACCTCGCACGATCCCCATCACGGCTATCTCGCGCTGAAGCGGGTGATCGACACGGCCGGCGCGCTGGTGGCCCTGGTTTTGCTCGCGCCGTTGCTGATCCTGACTGCGATTCTGGTCAAGCTCGACTCGCGTGGGCCGGCGCTGTTCACGCAGGCGCGCATGGCCAAGGGCGGGGGCAAGTTCACGATCTACAAATTCCGCACCATGAAGATCGGCGCGGCCGCGCCGCAGTCGCGCAACGACGCGATGACCAAGGATCGCGACCCGCGCATCACGCGGCTCGGCGCCTTCCTGCGCAAGACCCGCATCGACGAGTTGCCGCAGATCCTCAACATCCTGAAGGGCGAGATGAGCTGGATCGGCCCGCGGCCGGAGGCCATCCCGCTGGCCGAATGGTATGAGAGCCAGTTGCCGTTCTACCAGTACCGCCACATCGTGCCGCCGGGGATCACCGGCTGGGCGCAGGTCAACCAGGGTCACGTCACCGACCCCTCCGACGTGCTCGACAAGCTGCATTACGACTTCTTCTACATCAAGAACTTCTCGCTCTGGCTCGATCTGCTGATCGTGCTCAAGACGCTGCGCACGATGCTGACGGGTTTCGGCGCACGCTGATGGTTTCTGACGCTGTCGCCTATCACGAGCAGCTCGCGGCCGGCTGGTCCGAGCGCTACGCCTCCGGCGGGATGCGCCGCCGCGCCGAGTTCTTCCGCGCGCAGGTGCTGCCGCGGCTCGACATTACCGGCGATTGGCTCGACGTCGGCTGCGGCTCCGGCGTGTTCAGCCGCATGATTGCGGAGGCTGGCGGGCGCGTGCTCGGGCTCGACGGCTCGCCGGCCATGGTGGAGGCGGCGCGCATGGCCTCGCTCGACGACGCGCTGCGGTTCGAGGTCGGGCGCGTCGAGGACGTCGGCGCGCTGGCGGGGACTTACGACGGCGCGATCTGCCTCAGCGTGATCGAATATCTGCCCGACCCGCGCCGCGCGCTCGCCGGCATAGCCGGCCGGCTGAAGCCGGGCGGCCGGCTCGTGATATCGGCCCCCAACCGCGCCTCGACGCTGCGCGCGGCGCAACGCCTGATTCGCCCTTTCGCCGCCGTGGTTGGCGTCAAGTCGCTCAACTATCTCGACTCGAGCCGGCATTTGTGGACGCGCGACGAGTTGGGTGAACTCGCCGGCGCGGCGGGTCTTCAGGTCGAGGCGATCCTGGGTTTCGATCCCGTCGCGCCGCGGCCGCTGTGGCCGGCGATCTCGCCGAGCCTGTGGTTCCTCGTCGCGCGCAAGCCTTTGTAGGCGAGCCGCCGTTAGAACCCGGGGCCGCAGCGCGTCGTCCGGCCCTCGATGGCAAGCTTTCGCGCTGGAGCGTCGGCCTACAGGCCAACGACGTACACTCGCGCGCCCCGACGGACTTGCGGCCGCCCGCCCAAACCGCAAAAGCCGTTCGGGTTTCCTTAACGTTAACGTTTCCCTGCGAGATCTCGGCGGTCAGCTCCCGACCCTAGAGGATGCCTTGCTCACGCGCCTTTCCGCCGCCCTCTTCGTCTTGAGCGTTCTCGTCGGCGCGGCCCACGCCGACGACGCCAAGGCGCCGCCGCCCGCCGTAGTCCCGCCCGCCGTCACCGTGCCGATCGATCAGCTCATGTCAATCGGGCCGCTGCCCGACATCGTCCAGGGGTCGGCCTCGGCCCCGGTGACCATCGTCGAATACGCCTCGATGACTTGCTCGCATTGCGCGGCGTTCCACGACACGACGTGGCCGGAGCTGAAGAGCAAATACGTCGACTCCGGCCGGGTGAAGTTCATCCTGCGCGAGTTCCCGCTCGATCCGCTCGCCGCCGCCGCCTTCATGCTCGCCCGCTGCGCCGGGCCGGACAAGCGCAACCTGCTCGTCGACCAGTTGTTCACGCAGCAGAAGACCTGGGCGTTCGTCGAAAAGCCGATCGAGCCGCTGCTCGCCATCGTCAAGACCGTCGGCTTCAGTCAGGTCGATTTCGAGACCTGCCTGCGCAACCAGGATCTTTACGAACAGGTCAGCCAGAGCCGCGAGCGCGCGGCGGAGGCGTTCAACATCGACGGGGTGCCGACCTTCTTCGTCAACGGCCGCAAGCTGACGGGCGAAACCTCGATCGTGGATTTCGACCACGCGATCGAGCAGGATGCGCATTGAGCTTGCCCCGCCGCCGGGCCGTTCATAAGCTGAGCCCGCCATGGGCCGTTTCGAGACCACCGCCGCCGCCTACGCCGCGCGGCGCGAACCCTATCCCGCCGCCTTCTTCGCGGCGGCCGCCGAGCGGCTTGGGCTGACCGGGCGCGAGGCGCTGATCGATCTTGGCGCCGGGCCGGGCCTGCTGGCGCTCGGATTCGCTCCCTATGTCGGGCGCCTCGTCGGCGTCGATCCCGAGCCGGCGATGGTCGCCGCCGCGCGCGAGGCCGCGGCCGCGGCCGCAATCGCCTTCGACGTGCGGCTCGGCCGCGCGGAGGACGTCGGCGCAGAATTGGGAGCCTTCGATCTCGTCACGATCGGGCGCGCGCTGCACTGGATGGAGCGCGAGCCGACGCTCGCCGCGCTCGAACGGATGCTGGCGCCGGGCGGGCGAATTCTCGTCTGCGGCTCGCGGATGGGCGCGGCGAACCCCTGGCGCTCGGCTTTCGAGCGGGTGACGCAGGCGTTTTCGAGCGGCGGCGAGGCCGGCTATCGGCGCGCGCACGAGGAGTTCTTCACCGCAAGCCGGTTTGCTCCCATTGCCGATCTGCTCGTCGCGCATCGCCAGCCGGTCGACGTCGAAACGCTCGTCGAGCGCGCGCTGACGCGCTCGACCACCTCGCCGGCGGCGCTGGGCGATCGCATCGACGCGTTCCGCGCGCAGCTGCGTCAGGCGCTGGCGCCGTTCTTGCCCGATGGCGAGGCTGAGGAGGTGATCGAGGCGAAGGCCCGCATTTACGCGCGCGGAGTCGGCCAGGTGTCGGACAGCCGGTAGCCCCCGGGCCAGGGGTCCGTCGGGTCCAGCATGTGCTGATGCGTCCCGGTGATCCAGGCCTGTCCGGCGATCACGGGAATGACGGCGGGGCGGCCGCGAAGCATCGCCCGCGCCTCGATGTGGCAATGGAACGTCGAGCCGAGGATCGAGCAGGCGACATAGCGGTCGCCGGCCTTCATGCGGCCCTTGGCGGCGAGCGCGGCCATGCGGGCGGAGCAGCCGGTGCCCGTCGGCGAGCGGTCGACCTTGCCCGGCCGGATCGCCACCGCGTTGGCGCCGGTCAGCGCGCCGTTCTCAAGCGCCAGCGGCCCCGCGAACTGGCAGAACGAGATATGGTCCCAATCGGGATTGTCGGGATGGACGAAGCCGAGCTGCGCGTTCGCCGCCGCGACGACGCGCATGCCGGTCTCGGCGATGTCGCGCGCCTCGTCGGGGCGGATCGCGAAGCCGAGCGCGGCGGCGTCGACGATGACAAAACTGTCGCCGCCATAGGCCGTGTCGACAGTCAGCGTCCCGAGCCCCGCCACTTCCAGCGGCGCGTCGAGCTTATCGGCGAACGAGGGCACGTTGCGCACGGCTATGCGCTCCGCCTTGCCGTTGCGGCAGGTGGCGACGATCTCGACGATCCCGCCCGGCGCCTCCAGCGTCAGCTGCGTCTGCGGCTCCTGCATGGCGACGAGGCCGGTCTCCAGCAGCACGGTGGCGACGCAGATCGAGTTGGAGCCCGACATCGGCGGCGTGTCGGCCGGCTCCATGACGATGAAGCCGTAGACCGCCCGCGGGTCCTTCGGCGGAACCAGCAGGTTGACATGGCGGAATACGCCGCCGCGCGGCTCGTTGAGCACGAAATTGCGCAGGGTCTCGTCCTGCGCGATGAAGCGCGACATCTCCCACAGCGACTCCCCCGGCGGCGGCGCGACGCCGCCAACGATGACGTCGCCGACCTCGCCCTCGGCGTGGCAGGAGACGACATGGATGATTTTGCCGCTGCGCATGGGGGCGTCCCTTCCGTCTGCGTTTCTAACATGTTGTCGTCGGAATCGTGACTGATGTAGCCTCGGCGCGGGAAATTCCGATGCGCATCCGACCCGCCACGCCCGCCGACCTGCCGCGTATCTACCAAGTGCGTCACGGCACGGCGGAGAACCGGCTCGACGACCCCTCGCTCGTCACCGAGCAGGAAGTCGATTGGTATATGCGCGAAGGCGTGTTCCTCGTCGCCGAGCACGACGGCGTACAAGGCTTTTGCTGCGCCAATCCGCAAACCGGCTATGTCTGGGCGCTGTTCGTTATCGACGGCCAGCACGGCCGCGGCTACGGAACCGCGCTGCTCGACGCGGCGACGGCGCGCCTGCGCGAAGCCGGCCACCGCCAATCCTTCCTGACGACGCAGGCGGGAAGCCGGGCCGAGGGCTTCTACGCTGCGCGCGGATGGCGGCCGACGGGACGGGCGCTCGACGGCGGCGTCGTCTACCGCTTGTGGTTGTAGCGCCGCTTTCCCCAAGGAAATGCGGGCGCCCTCTTGATCGCGCCCCATTCTTGTGAACGGTGGATAGCGCGATTCCCTCGCAGCGCATGGAGTGCGATGAAGTTCGAGCGGCTGAAGCTGGCCGGGTTCAAGAGTTTCTGCGATCCCGTGGAGTTCAAGATCGAGCCTGGCCTCACCGGGATCGTCGGTCCGAACGGCTGCGGCAAGTCCAATCTCGTCGAGGCCATGCGCTGGGTCATGGGCGAGAACTCCTACAAGAACATGCGCGCCTCCGGCATGGAGGACGTCATCTTCGCGGGCTCCGGCCGCCGTCCCTCACGCAATATCGCCGAGGTCGGGCTGGTGCTCGACAATTCCGACCGCCGCGCGCCGGCCGCGTTCAACGATTCCGAGACGATCGAAGTGATCCGCCGGATCGAGCGCGACAAGGGCTCGGCTTACAAGATCAACGGCCGCGAGGCGCGCGCGCGCGACGTGCAGCTGCTGTTCGCCGACGCCTCCACCGGCGCCCGCTCGCCCGCCATGGTGCGGCAGGGCCAGATCGGCGAGATCATCTCCGCCAAGCCGGCGGCGCGGCGTCTGGTGCTGGAAGAGGCCGCCGGCATCGCCGGTCTGCACTCGCGCCGGCACGAGGCGGAGCTGCGGCTGAAGGCGGCGGAGGAGAACCTCTCGCGCGTCGACGACGTGATGAAACAGGTCGACTCGCAGGTCGATTCGTTGCGCCGGCAGGCGCGGCAGAGCCAGCGCTACAAGGGCCTCGGGGCCGAAATCCGGCGCTACGAGGCGCTGTCCAAGCTGATCGCGTGGCGCGCGGCGGACGTGGCGTTCGTCGAGGCCGAGCGCGCCTTCTCGGGGTTCACCGGCGACGTCGCTGAGCGCACCCGGCTGCAGGCCGAGACCGCGACCGCCCAGGCGATGGCCGCCGCCGATCTGCCAGCCTTGCGCGACGCCGAGGCGCGCGCCGGGGCGGCGCTGCACCGCCTCACCGCCGCTCGCGACGCGCTGGCCGGCGAGGAGAAGCGGGCCGAGCAGCGCGCCAACGAGCTACGCCGCCGCATAGTGCAGATGGGCGGCGACATCGAGCGCGAGCAGTCGCTGGTCGCCGACGCCGCCGCGTCGCTCGAACGGCTGGACGCGGAAAGCCAGACGCTGAGCGCTGAGGACGAAGCCGGCGACGCGCGCGAGGAGGCCGACTCCCGCGAGGCCGAAGCCGCCGGGGCGCTGACGCAGACTGAGGCCGCGCTCGCCGCCGCGCAGGCCGCGGCGTCGGATTTCGCCGCGCAGCGCAACGCGTTCGGGCTTGCGTTGGACGAGGAGATCCGGCGCTGGCGCCGCTTCGAGGAGGAGCTGGCGGCGCTGAAGCGCGACCGCGACGCGCTGCCCGGCGCGGAGGCCGACGAAGCCGCCTTCGACGACGCTGCCGGCGCGCTCGAAGAGCTGATGGAGACGCTGGCGGAGGGCGAAGGCTTCGCGCTGGAGGCCGAGGAGCGCCACGCCGCCGCCCGGGAAGCCGAGGCTCGCGCGCGCACGCCGCTCGCCGAGGCGGAGCGGCTCGCGCAGCGGCTGGAAACCGAGGCGCGCACGCTCGAGAAACTGCTCGGCTCCGCGTCCGACGCCGAGCATCCGCCGGTGCTCGACGAGATCGTCGCGGCGCGCGGCTACGAGACCGCGCTCGGCGCCGCGCTCGGCGACGATCTCGACGCTTCGACCGTCGAAGGCGCCCCGGCGCGCTGGGCGGGCGCTGAGGCCGACGGCGACGCGGCGTTGCCTGACGGCGTCGAAAGTCTCGCCGTTCACATCGAGGCGCCGCCGCAGCTTGGCCGCCGCCTCGCGCAGATCGGCGTCGTCGCGCGCGCCGAGGGGCCGGCGTTGGCCAAGCGGCTGAAGCCCGGCCAGCGGCTGGTCTCGCGCGAAGGCGATCTCTGGCGCTGGGACGGTTTCGCCGCCGCGGCCGAAGCGCCGACGCCCGCCGCGCGCCGCCTGGTCGAGAAGAACCGGCTCGGCGAGCTGATCGCCCAGGGCGAAGCGGCCCGCGAGCGCGCCGAGACGCTGAAGGAGGAGGCGGCCCGCCTCGCCGCCGCGCTGCGCGAGGCCGCCAACGCCGAAATGGCGGCGCGCAGCCGCGTGCGCGAGGCCCGCGCCGCCGCGGACGCCGCCCGCGAGAAGCTCAGCGCCGCGGAGCGCCGCCGCGCCACGACGCGCACCAAACTCGCCGCGCTCGACGAGGGCCTCGCCCGCTCGACCGCCGCGCGCGACGAGGCGGTCGAGCGGCGCAACGCCGCCGGCGCCGCCCTTCAGGCGCTGCCCCCAGGCGACCAGCTCGCCGCCGAGCTTGAACGCACCCGCGCCGCGGCGGCGGAAGCGCGCTCCCGTCACGCCGAGGCCAAGGCCTACGCGCGCAATCTTACCCGCGAGCTGGAGTCGCGCGCGGCCCGCCTGCGCGCCATCGCCGAGGAGCGGCTCTCCTGGGACCTGCGCCGCGTCAAGGCCGAGCACCACATCGGCGAGATCGCCGAGCGCCGCAGCGGCGCGCAGGAGGAACTGGAGACGCTGGAGGAAGCGCCCGCCGAGTTCGCGCTGCAACGCCGATCGCTGATGTCCGAGCTGAGCGCGGCGGAAGCCGCCCGCAAGGCCGCGGCGGATGAGCGCGCCGCCGCCGAGGTCAGGCTCAACGCAGCCGACCGCGCCGCCCGCGCGGCGTTGGAAGCGATGTCGTCGTCGCGCGAGCAGCGCGCCGCCGCCGAGCAGCGCGTCGAGGCGGCGCGAACCCGGCGCGAGGATCTGCTCAAGCTGATCGCTGCTGAGCTGGAGACCGACCCGCACGGTCTCAACGAAATGGCCTCGGTCAAGCGCGACGAGCCCTTGCCGGCGGCCGACGTAGTCGACAAACGGCTGGAGACGCTGAAGATCGAGCGCGAACGGCTCGGCGCCGTCAACCTGCGCGCCGACGAGGAGCTTTCCGAGATCGAGGCGAGCCGCGAGAAGATGGCGGCGGAACAGGCCGACCTGACGGAAGCGATCAAGCGGCTGCGCTCGGCGATCGCCAGCCTTAACGGCGAAGGCCGCGAGCGCCTGCTCAACGCCTTCACCAACGTCAACAAGCATTTCGGCGAGCTGTTCACGACGCTGTTCGAGGGCGGCGCGGCGGAACTGCAACTCGTCGAATCCGACGATCCGCTCGAAGCCGGCCTGGAGCTGCTGGCGCGCCCGCCGGGCAAGAAGCCGCAGACGCTGACGCTGCTGTCCGGCGGCGAGCAGGCGCTGACGGCGATGGCGCTGATCTTCGCGGTGTTCCTGACCAACCCGTCGCCGATCTGCGTGCTCGACGAGATCGACGCGCCGTTGGACGATTACAACGTCGAGCGCTTCTGCGACCTGTTGGAGGAGATGCGCAAGCGCTCCGACACGCGCTTCGTCACCATCACGCATAATCCGGTGACGATGGCGCGGATGGACCGGCTGTTCGGCGTCACCATGCCGGAGCGCGGCGTCAGTCAGATCGTGTCGGTGGATCTCGCGACGGCGGAGAGCTTTTTGGAAGCGGGGTGAGTGGTCAGTGCGGCGTCAGCCCCAGATGCTGCTCGACGCGGCGCGCCTGCGCCTCCAGCTCGCTGATGAGGACGCCGTGGCCGACGGTGGCCGAGTGGGAACTCGACGACCGCACGGCGCAGGCCGACGATCTGCTCGGAAAGCTCCTTGCGGGTCAGGACGAAGTCGGAGGCGACGTCGGCGCGGATGCGCGGCACCATATTGTCCGGCTCGTCCGGCATAAACAGCGTCCCCGCCGGTTTGTAGCCGCATCACTACCACATTCGTGGCCGGCGCGAGGCCGCCCCGGTTGACTTCCGGCCAAGCCGTCGCGCAAGACCGACGGCTGTCGAACTCTGCCGTGAGCCTATGGAAAACCCCAATCCTCCGCACCGCCGCCGCACCCGCCTCGTCCATTCCGGGCACGATTTCGAGACCAGCCAACGCTTCGTCAACCTGCCCGCGTTCCGCGGCTCGACGGTGCTTTATCCCGACATCGCCACGCTGAAGGCGCAGAACCAGCGCTATACCTACGGCACGCACGGCACGCCGACGACGGACGCGCTGGCGAGCGCGTGGAGCGAGCTCGCCGGCGCCGCCGGTACGGTGATGACGCCCTCAGGCCTCGCCGCCATCGCCATGGCGCTGCAAACGGCGCTGAAATGCGGCGACCATCTGCTGATGACCGATTCCGCCTATTTCCCGGCGCGCCGCTTCGCCGAGCGCGTGCTGCGGCCGATGGGCGTCGAGACGAGCTACTACGATCCGCTGATTGGCGCCGGCGTCGCCGGGCTGATCCGCGACAACACCCGCGCCATCCTGACCGAGGCGCCCGGCTCGCAATCGCTGGAGATGCAAGACATTCCCGCCATTGCGGCTGAGGCGCACAAGCGCGGCGTCTGCGTCATCATGGATAACACCTGGGCGACGCCGCTGTTCTTTCCGCCGCACGAGCGCGGCGTCGATCTCGCCATCGAAGCCGGCACCAAATATCTCAGCGGCCATTCCGACCTGCTGCTCGGCCTCGTCTCCGCCAACGTCGAGTGGTGGCCGCGGCTCAGATCTTACGTCGATCTCTACGCCATCCCGCCCGGCCCGGAGGATTGCGTGCTCGCGCTGCGCGGCCTGCGCACGATGGAGCTGCGGCTGAAAGAAGCCGAGCGTCAGGCGCTGGCGCTGGCGCAATGGCTGCAGACGCGCCCGCAGGTGAAGCGCGTCATCCATCCCGCGCTGCCCGACGACCCCGGCCACGCGATCTGGAAGCGCGATTTCCTCGGCTCCTCCGGCCTGTTCAGCATCGTCTTGCAACCGGTCTCCGAGAGCGCGGTGGCGGCGATGCTCGACGGGCTCGAACTGTTCGGGCTCGGTTTCAGCTGGGGCGGTTACGAGAGCCTCGTGATTCCGTTCGACTGCTCGACCTACCGCACTGCGACCCAATGGGCGCCGGGCGGCCCGACGCTGAGGCTGCAAGTCGGGCTCGAAGACATCGAGGATCTCAAGGCCGATCTCGCGCGGGGCCTTGCGCGGCTGAGCGGCTTTGCCGAAAGCCCCGTCGGCGGCAAATAGCATGCGCGCCTTTCTGATCGACACCGACACCGCCTCCGACGACGCGGTGGCGATTCTGATGGCGCTGGCCGCGCCCGACGTGCGCGTCGCCGCGATTACTGTCGTCGCCGGCAATGTCTCGTTGCAGCAGGGCGCGCGCAATGCGCTGCTGACCTGCGAGATCGCGGGCGCCGAGATCCCCGTGCATCTTGGCGCCGACGCGCCGTTGACGCGCCGCTGGCTCGACGCGCATTGGTTCCACGGCCGCGACGGCCTCGGCGACGGCAACTATCCCGCGCCCAGCCGCGTGGCCGAGCGCGAACACGCCGTCGACGCGCTGATCCGCCACGCCGCCGCCGAGCCGGGCCTGACGCTGGTGACGCTGGGACCGCTCACCAACATCGCGCTCGCGCTCGCCCGCGATCCCGGCTTCGCCCACAACGTCGAGCGCTGCGTGGTGATGGGCGGCGCGCCGTGCTGCGAGGGCAACGCGACGCCGGCGGCGGAATATAACATCTGGGTCGACCCGGAAGCGGCGCGCCGCGTCTTTCGTTCAGGGCTGCCGATTGAGATGGTCGGCTGGCACGTCTCGCGCGGCGCTTCGGTGCTGAGCGACGACGAATGCGACGCGCTGCTGGCGAGCGGCGCGCCCAAAGCACGCTTCGCCATCGAATGCAACGGACGCGCGCGCGAAGCTTACTTCGTGCAGACCGGCGAGCGCGGCCTCTCGCTCGCCGATCCCACCGCCATGGCGGTGGCGCTCGACCGCGCGATCGGGCTGAACTGGAGCCGGCATCTGGTCGAGATCGAATGCGCGAGCGAACTGACCCGCGGCATGACGATCGTCGACCGTCTCAACGTCGCGCATGACGAGAACAACCGCACCGGCTGGGCCGATGCGCTGGCGGCCGGCGTCAAGGCCGATGTCTGCTGGACTTTCGACGCCGCAGCCTACAAGGCGCTGCTGAAGCGCTCGCTGTTGTGAACGCAGCGGGAATTCGACGCCGGTCGTTTACCCGGACTTAACATAGGTAATAGACTCTGAACCCGCCTCGCCGCGCCGACCCGGGTCGCGCGGTCTGGGACATGACGTCCCAAGCCAAGCTCTCGCGACGTTCCAAGCGAAGCTCTCGCGCCGGCCTTTCCCGCCTCCTCACAAGCGCGCAAGCTCCCATGTTCGACCGTCTGCGAATCGTCACCAAACTCATGATCGGCTTCGGCCTCATGCTCGGCATCGTCGCCGGGCTGTCGCTCGTCGGCGGCTTCAGCAATCTCAAGAGCCGCGCCGCGTTCGAGGAGCTGATGCGCTTCAAGGACGCGGAAGCGCTCGATTCGCTCACCGCCCGGCGCTTCGAAGAGGCGCGGGTGCAGATGTGGATGGCGCTCGCCACCGGCGACACCACCTATTGGGCCAACGCCGATCTTTCGCTGCAGATCGTCGCCAACGCGCTCGACGATCTCGCCGGCGGGACCCAGGACCCCGCGCTCGCCGGCAAGCTCAAGCACTGGAGCGATCTCATCGAGGGCTACAAGAAGCTGAAGGAGGACCTGCAAACCCTGCGCGGCCGCAACGAGGCGCTCGCCACCGTGCAGGGCAAGCAGCTGGCCACGCTGGCCAAGATTCGCGGCGCCGAGATCGCCAGCGCCGGCGAGCAGTTGCGCCGCGGCTTCGGCGCCGCCGCGACCGATGTGCAGGATCGCGCCACCCAACTGGCCAACCGCCTGACCGCGGCCGCCGTCGGCGTCGGCGTCGTCAGCCTGATCCTCGGCGCCGCGCTCGGCTTCTTCATCACCCGCTCGATCCGCCGCCCGCTCGCCCGCCTCGGCGAGGCGATGGCGCGGCTAGCCGAGGGCGACCATCAAACCCCGATCCCGGGCGTCGAGCAGCGCAACGAGCTCGGCGACATGGCGCGGCGCGTCGAGGTGTTCAAAACCGGCGCGAACGAGAAACTGCGCGTCGAGGCCGAGGCGGCCGCCGAGCGCGGCCGGGCCGAAAGCGAGCGCGCCCAGACCTCCGAGCGCATCGCCGAGGCCGCCCAGGTCACCGCCGAGGCGATGCGGGTGGTCGGCCAGGGGCTGGAGAGCCTCGCCTGCGGCGATCTCACCGTGCGCCTCAGCGAGGAGGCGCGCGCGCTGCACGGCCAAGTGGCGGTCGATTTCAACCACGCGGTCGAGCGCCTGCAGGCGACGATGCGCGCCATCGTCGACGCCGCGGGCGTGATTCACGAGGGCATGGGCGAGATCGAACACGCCTCGGCCGATCTCTCCGGCCGCGCCGGGCGGCAGGCCGCCGACATCAAGGCGACGGCTGCGCAACTCGACGAGATCACCGTGACGGTGGTCAAATCGACCGAGGGGCTGCGCCACGCGCGCGAGGTCGCCGCGACCGCCGACCGCGACGCCGCCCAGGGCGCAACCGACGTCGCCCGGGCGGTTGCGGCGATGGAGGGGATCTCAAAATCCTCCGGCGAGATCGGCCGCATCATCGGCGTGATCGACGAGATCGCGTTCCAGACCAATCTGCTGGCGCTCAACGCCGGCGTCGAGGCGGCGCGGGCGGGCGACGCGGGCAGGGGCTTCGCGGTCGTCGCGGCGGAAGTGCGCGCGCTCGCCGGGCGCTCCGCCGACGCCGCAAAGGAGATCAAGACGCTGATCTCGGGCTCGGCGGCGCAAGTGACCTCGGGCGTGACGCTGGTGGGCGAGACCGGCCGCACGCTGGAGCGAATCCTAAGTCGCGTCTCTGAGATCAACCGCATCGTCGCCGACATCGCCAGCGGCGCGCAGGAGCAGGCCGGCGGGCTCGAGCGCGTCAACGGCGCGATCAACCAGATGGACGAGGCGACCCAGACCTACGCCGCCATGGCGAGCCAGACCAGCGCCGCCACCCAGCGGCTCAACAAGGCGAGCGAGGAGCTGGCTGCCCTGATTGGCGAGTTCAGCCTCGACGAGCCCGAGCCGGGCCTCGCGCAAGCCGCGTGAAGCTCAGCCTTGCGGCTCGCCCTGGGCGGCGAAGTCGTGCGCGACCGGCGCATGGTTGAGCAGCGCCACCAGGGCCGTGCCGCCGACGGTGTTGCCGATCAGAGTCGGCGCGAAGAAGCGCCAGCCGTAATCCGACAGGCTCGCGTCGCCGCGGATAACGGCGTAGGCGGCCTCGGTCGAGCCGGCGATGATGTGCGGAAACTCGCCGAGCGCGACGACATAGGTCAGCGCCACGATCACGAACGCCGCCGCCGAACCCGCGGCCGGCAGCAGCCAGACCATCAGCGCGATCAGCCAGCCGGACAACAGCGCGCGCCCCGCGCTGACCAGGAAGGACGGGCCGAAGGCGGCCTTGGCTGTGGAGAGCAGCGCCGCGGCGACCTCTTGCGTCATCACGCCGGGTCGGGTGAGCAACCAGGCGAAGGCGAAGGTGCCCACGACATTGGCGACGAGCACCGCGACCCACATGCGGGCGACCTGCCCGAAACCCGCGACGGTCGGGTTATGCATGACCGGAAGCGTCGCGGTCAGTGTCGTTTCCGAGAACAATTGCTGCTTTCCGAGCACGACGATGAGGAACCCGACCGCATAGCCGAACGGCGCGACGAGTTGCGCGGCGGGGGCATCGCCGAGATGCGAGCGCAGCAGCGCCATCGTCAGGAACGAGAAGCCCATCGACAGCCCCGCCGCGAGCCCCGACCACAACAGTGCGCCGAGCGGCCGGCGCAGCTCGACCTCGCCCTCCTCGCGCAGCACCTCATGGATGACGCGCGCGGCGACCAGCTTGGATTGCGCCGCCTGTTCGCGCTCGTCGTCCAGCAGATGCGGCGAATCCCTGCCCGCGGCGGGCGGTTTGTCCTCGATGGCCGCGCTCAACGCGCGTCTCCGAGCTTCGTCGGCGCCAGAGCGCGGCTGTAGGTCAGCACCGCCAGTTGGCCGATCCGCTCGGCGCGTTGCTCGTGGCTCGCGCCGTTGTCGGCGAACGAGGCTCGGCAATAGGCCGCCGTCAGGTCGGCGAGCAGCGTGGGGGACGGCGGCTTCAAATGTTCGAGAAGGTCGTCAACGGCGCCGATGCGCCCGATCGGGTCGCTGCCGGCGACCTTGGCGATGGCGCCGCTGTCGATGAGCGCCTGTATCTGCGGCGAGCCGATCGTCGCGCAATCCGAGGGCTCGACCGGCGCCATCGTGGTGCGCACGGACTTGCGCGCCGCCGCGACATTTTTCGGCTCTGAGGTCGCAGGCGCGGCGTTGCCGAAACTGTTGCGCACGTAATCGGCGACGCGCGCGACGTCCTCGTCGCTGAGCGAGGCGCCCACCGCGGGCATCGGGCCGAGCCCATGCGCGGGCGGCAGGCCGCCGAGCACGGCGCGGATCACGTTCTCAGGCCCGCCCGCCATCACCGCGCCGTTGCCGGCCAGCCCCGGCACGCGGCCGGGCTGACCCTTGCCGTCGGGGCCGTGGCAGGAGGCGCACTGCGCGAGATATACGTCCTCGCCCGGCGCGCCTTTGCGATGATAGGCGCCCTTGTTGTTGGCGAAGGTCTCTTCCGGCCGCACCGACTTCAGATAGGCCGCCATCGCGTGCAGATCGTCGTCGCTGAGATGGCTGAGGCTGTCGTCGATGGTCTCCTGCATCGGGCCGAGCGCGACGCCGTGGCCGGAGCTGGCGCCGGTCTTGAGGAAATTGACCAGATCGTCCTCGCTCCACTGGCCGACGCCCTGGCGTCCGTCGGCGGTGATGTTGGGCGCATACCAGCCGTTGACGGCGCCGCCCTCGTATTTGCCGCTCCAGTCGGAGGCGCCGAGCACGTTGTGCCGGTTGTGGCATTCGCCGCAATGGCCGAGGCCCTCGACCAGATAGGCGCCGCGCGAGAGCTTGTCGTCGGGCTGTTTCGGCTCGGCCGGCTTGAAGAACAGCAGCCGCCATGTCGCGAGGCCCTCGCGCACGTCGAACGGGAAGCTGAACGCCACCGGCTTGTTCTGCTCGCGCACGGGCGGCAGCGAGAACAGATAGGCCTTGATCGCCAGCGCATCGTCACGCGTGACCTTGGTGTACCAGGGGAACGGGAAGGCGGGATAGAGATACTCGCCGTTCTTGCCGATCCCCTCGTGCAGCGCGCGATAGAAATCGTCGTCGCTCCAACCGCCGATCCCGGTCTCCTTGTCCGGCGTCAGGTTGGGCGAGTAGATCGCCCCGAACGGCGTGTCGAGCCGGCGGCCGCCCGCGAACGGCTCGCCGCCGGGGCGGGTGTGGCAGGCGACGCAATCACCGGCGCGGGCGAGATATTCGCCGCGCTTGAGGAGGTCGGCGTCGGCCGCCCGCGCCGGCCCCGACGCGAGGATCGCCAACACGAGTGCGAACAGAGCTTGCAGGCAGCGCGGCATCAGGTTTTCCCTCGCTCAACCTTGCCGGAACGTCAGATCCGGGCCGTTGTTCCTGGGCGCTCGATAGCCGTCCCGGCGCGGTTATAAGTTGACAAGGTTTGTGGAATGATGGAAACCGCCCGCCGCGCGGCGAGGCCGCGCCGGTCGCGGGGAGAAAAGCAATGTCACAGAAGCCGGAAACGCTGGCGCTGCATGCGGGATGGCGCGCCGATCCCACGACCGGCTCGGTCGCGGTGCCGATCTATCAGACGACATCGTACCAGTTCCAGAGCGCCGAGCACGCGGCGAACCTGTTTGCGCTGAAGGAACTCGGCAACATCTACACCCGCATCATGAACCCGACCAACGACGTGCTGGAGAAGCGCGTCGCCGCGCTGGAGGGCGGCGTGGCGGGTCTCGCGCTGGCGAGCGGGCAGGCGGCCAGCGCCTTCGCGCTGCAGAATCTGGCGAAGGTCGGCGACAACGTCGTCTCCTCGACCGATCTCTACGGCGGCACCTGGAACCTGTTCGCCAACACGCTGAAGGACCAGGGCATCGAGGTGCGCTTCGTCAGCCCTGAAGACCCGCAGAATTTCGCCCGCGCCACCGACGCGCGCACGCGCGCCTATTACGCGGAGACGCTGCCGAACCCGAAGCTGATCGCCTTCCCGATCGCCGAGGTCGCCGCCATCGGCCGCAAGCTCGGGATTCCGCTGATCATGGACAACACCGCGGCGCCGTTGCTGGTGCGTCCGTTCGACCATGGCGCGGCGATCATCGTCTATTCCTCGACGAAGTATCTCGGCGGCCACGGCACCAGCATCGGCGGCCTGCTGATCGACGGCGGCAATTTCCCCTGGGACGAGCACAAGGAGCGCCAGCCCGCGCTCAACACGCCGGACCCGAGCTATCACGGCGCGGTGTGGAGCGAGGCGGTCAAGCCGCTCGGGCCGATCGCCTACATCATCAAGGCGCGTGTGACGCTGTTGCGCGATCTCGGCGCCGCGATGTCGCCGTTCAACGCGTTCCTGACCATCCAGGGCGTCGAGACGCTGCCGCTGCGCATCGAGCGCCACAGCGCCAATGCGTCGCGCGTAGCGGGATTTCTCGCCGAGCGGCCGGAGGTGACGAAGGTCATCCATCCGAGCCAGCAGACGGGCTGGGCCGCCGAGCGCGCCGCCAAATACCTGAAGGCCGGCCACGGCGGCCTCGTCGGCTTCGAAATCAAAGGCGGCAAGGACGCGGGCCGGCGCTTCATCGACGCGCTGAAACTGTTCTATCACGTCGCCAACATCGGCGACGCCCGCTCGCTCGCGATCCACCCCGCGACGACGACGCATTCGCAGCTCTCGGCGGAGGATCAGCTTTCGACCGGCGTGTCAGAGGGCTATGTGCGGCTGTCGATCGGCATCGAGCACATCGACGATATATTGGCGGACCTGGATCAGGCGCTGAAGGCGTCGGCGTGACGCATCGCCTATGAGGCGCCGCAGCGCCCGCCGCTCCCACCCCCCGGCTTGCAGGGCGGGGGGAATGGCGGATGAGCAATTGCGCCTCGCGGACGCTCCGCCTCAGCCTCTTTGCTTATCCGCGATAGCCCCGCCCGCTTGACCGATGGGGGATGGCGGCGGCGGTTCCTCTCGGGCTCCGGCGGCTTACTTGCCGAGCCAGGGCTCCGGCGTCGTCGCGCTGCGCACCGGCAGCACCGGATATTCGATCTTCGGCAACTGGCCCGTCAGCGCGCCGAGGAAGGCGACGATGTCTTCGGCTTCCGTATCGGTGAGCTTCTCGCCGAGTTGCACGCCGCCCATCAACTCAACCGCGGCCTTTAGGCTCCAGATCTGGCCGGAGTGGAAATAGGGCGCGCGCAAAGCCACGTTACGCAGCGGCGCGGCGCGGAAGACGAACTCGTCGAGCCGCGCCTTGCTGACGTTGTAGCGGCCCTTGTCGCCCGGCGGCATCACCGCAATGCCGGGCTTCTCGACGATGCCGAACGGATAATAGTCGTTGCCGCCGACGTTGATCCCGTTGTGGCAGGCGATGCAATTCTTGCCGATGAAGGTCTTCAGGCCCGCCTTCTGCTGCTCGCTCAGCGCGTTGGCGTCGCCTTCGAGATACTGGTCGAACGGGGCGGCGGGCGTGATCAGCGTCGCCTCGAAGGCTTCGATCGCCTTGGCGAAATTGTCGAAGCTGACCGGCGTCGCGTCGCCGGGGAACGCCTTCGCGAACAGCGCGATATATTCCGGCATCGACTCCAGCGTCTTGACGACATGCTCCGGCGTCGCGTTCATCTCGACGCTGGCCTGCACGGGGCCTTTGGCCTGCGCCTTGAGGTCGGCGGCGCGGCCGTCCCAGAACTGCGCGACGTTGAACACGGCGTTGTAGACCGTCGGGGCGCGCCGCGGACCCTTCTGCCAGCCGTGGCCGACAGAGGTCGGGCCGGCGTCGACGCCGCCGGTGCCGAGATTGTGGCAGGTGTTGCAGCTGATGATCTCGCTCGACGACATGCGCGGATCGAAGAACAGCAGCTTGCCGAGATCGACCTTGTCGTGCGTGACGGCGTTGTCCTTCACGGCGGGGACGATCGAGGGGATCGGCTTGAACACCTCCTGCGCCTGCTTCATCAGCGCGTCGTCGGCCAAGGCCGAACCCATCGCCGCCGCGACCGCCACGGCCGCCAGCGCGAGCGAAATGTTGCGCATCGAAACCCCCTTTTGATTGGCCGGCCAAGCCCTTGGCCGTGTTGCGGCGCAACATCGCGCCCGCGCGGCGCCGGCCGCATGACGCCGCGCAAAGCTTTTCCCGTCTGTCTCGTGTCAAAATGTCGCAGTTCGTCGGCGCGCGCGGGGCGCCGGCGCGGTCGCTCCGGCGGCGCCGGTCGAAAAACCGCAAACCACTAGTCGGCAACGCGAATCCCGCCCGAGCAGTAACCAAACATGCGAAACGGGGTTGCTCTCGCCGCCATAAACACGTTAATGAACCGTTAAGGACGGCGGATGGCGGCCGGCGCTCCTGGCTCAATGGGTTCGAGGAGCGACCATGGCGATCCGCCGTGACAGGGAGATTCTTCGCCGCGATGAAGCTTCGGGCGCCGAGCGCGGCAGGCGGACGCTGGCCGCGTTCCTGCTCGGCGGCGCGATCTCGATTGCAGGTCTGGCGGCGCTGGCCTCCTATCCCTCGCTCGCGCATGGTCCGTTCACCGCCGTCAATCCGACCGGGTTCTTGGTTCCGGACGCGGCCCCGTCGCACGCTGGCTTCAGCTTCGCTGCGGGCGAGCGCGGGACGGCGCACGGGCTGCGGCGCGAGCGCATCACCGTGATCGCCGGCGGCGGCGAGCGTTCGGCCTCGCGCGGCCACGCCGGCGCTCAGCCGGTCTGCGTGCGGTTGTGCGACGGGTTCTTCTTCCCGCTATCGGCCGCGGCGGGCGACGTGGGATCGCAGAACGCCGCCTGCAACAGCCTGTGCCCGGACGCGCCGACGGAGGTCTACTACCGCAACGGCGCCGACGGGATCGAAGGCGCGGTCTCGGCGCAAGGGCGGCCGTATACGGCGCTGCCGGTGTCGCTGCGCTACCGCGAGACCTCGGACAGCACTTGCGCGTGCCACCGCGACGTGGTCGCGTACGCGCCGCTGCGCGACGCCACGCTGAAGCACGGCGACGCGGTCATGACGCCTGCGGGTTTCATGGTGTTCCGCGGCCACGAGGCGGCCTCGCACGGGCCGGGCGAGTTCGCCGCGCTCGGCGGCGCCGGCCTCGCCGCGGGCACGAAAGGCGCGCTGCAGGCGATGGAGCGCGCCAGCCTGACGCCAACCCATCCGACGCTAAGGGATTGGCTGGTCTCGCAGGCGGGGCGCGCGTCGCGGGTCGCGGCGCGGACCGGACGGGGCGACGACAGAATCCGCCTGCTGGTCCTGGGCGGCGACCAGAACTGAGCGACGCGGCGGAAATCGCGCTATAGAGAGGCCGCCGTCCTGGTTTCGAATCGTAGCGGCGGCTAGGGTTGTCGAATGCGTCATTGGGCGATAGCGGCTGGCGCCGCGATCGGCGTCGCGTTCGGCGTTTCCCTCGGGACTGTCGCCTGGCCGATCGATCCGGGCCGCGTCCAGCGGGATTTCGCCGTCGCTTTCGGCCGTCTCGAAGCGCCCACGCGGGCGACTTTCACGCTGTTGCCGCGCCCGACGCTGCGTATCGAGGGCGTGCAGGCCGCCGGCGCCGGCGGCGTCTTCACCGCCCATGCGACCGAGGCCGAGGCGACGCTGCGGCTGGACCGGCTGCTGATCGGCGAGTTCTCGCCGCATACGCTGACTTTGCAGGGCGCCGAGGTGCGCATCGACGCCGAGGCGGCCAAAGCGGCGTTCCAGCGGCTCGGCCCGCTGCCGCTGAGCCGGCTGGTGCTGCAGGGCGCCGCGGTCGATCTCGTCTCGGCCGATCCTGCCGTGGCGGGGCGTTTCGACGTCGCCTCGGCGCGCATCGACTGGCCTTCCGCGAAGGCGACGCTGCGCGCCCGGGCGACCGGGCGCTGGCGCTCGCAGCCGGTCGACGTCAGCGCGGAACTCGACGCGCCGCTCGCCGCCGCGCGCGGCGAGGCGAGCGCGGTGCGCGCCGCCGTCGACGCGCCGCTGGCTCAATTGCGCCTCGCCGGCGACTGGTCGCCGGCGGCAAAGCTCGACGGCGCGCTGTTTCGCGGCCAGGCGTCGGCGCTGATTCCCTCGCTGACGCGGTTCGCGCGCTGGATCGGCGTCGAGCCGCCGACGGGGCATTCGCCGCCGGGGCTGGAGCTGCAGGCGCGGCTCAGCGCGGAATACGACCGGGTCAGGCTCGCCGAGGTCACGCTGACGCTCGGCGGTCAGGCGTTCGACGGCGCGCTCGACATCCTGCGCGCGCCGCGGGGGCTTTCGGTCTCCGGCACGCTGGCGGCCGATACGCTCGACCTGGAGCCGCTGATCGGGCCGCCGCCAGTGCTGATCGACGCGTCGGGCGGCTGGTCGCAGGCGCCGGCGCTGCCGTCGCCGAGCGACCGGCTCGACCTCGATCTGCGCATCTCCGCCACTCATGCGGTGTGGCGCGGGGTGGCGGTGGACGAGGCGGCGGCGGCGGTGTCGCAGCGCAACGGCCGGCTCGGCGTCAGGCTGCTCGAAGCCGATTTCGCGCATGGCTCGCTGAGCGGGGAAATGTCGGTGGAGGACAAGGACGGCGCCTGCGAGAGCCGAATGTCGCTGGCGCTGGAGAACGCCGACTTGGGCGCGCTGCTCGCCGATTTCGGCGAGCGCAATTTCTCCGGCCTGGGCGAGCTCAAGGTCAGCATCCGCGCGCACGGCCGCTCGCCCGCCGAGATCGCCGCGAGCGCCGACGGCGAGGGCACGCTCGACATCTCCGACGGCGCGCTGCGCCGGCTCAATTTCGAGGAGGCGCTGCGCCGCGGCCAGCGCAAGCTGCTCGACGTGGCGCACGACATGAACGCCGGCGCCACCCGTTTCGGCTCCGCGCACGGCCGGGTCGAGATCTCCAACGGCGAGGCGCGCTTCGTCGACGCGGCAACGCAATCGCCGGGCGTTTCGCTGGCGCTGACCGGCGGCGTCGATCTCGTCAACCGCGCCTGGCGCGCCAAGCTCGCGGTGCGGCAAAGCTCGGACGACGGGCAGCCGACGCCGGACGGCGCGCATATCGATTTCACCCTCGACGGACCCTGGGGCGGCGTCGTGCTGGCGCCGCTCCTCCCTCCGGCGAATTGACGCGGGCGCGAGAGCCGACTTAGAGCGGAGGCCGTCATCCAGCGGCCGGACGACGTGCGGCCCCCGGGTCCCCGGTTCCGCCGGGACGACGTGAAGGAGCGATCCATGAAAGCGCCGCGCAAGTATTTCGAGCCGCTCGCCATCGGCGCGCCGGCGCCGCTGCGGGATCTGCCCGCGCGGTTGGAGCGCATGATCCATTTCGTGCCGCCGCATAACGAGAAGGTGCGCGCCAAGGTCGGCGAGCTGGCGGGGCAGGTCGACGTCGTGCTCGGCAATCTGGAAGACGCGATCCCGATCGAATCGAAGCAGGCCGCGCGCGAAGGCTTCATCGCCATGGCGAAGGCGGTGGAGTTCGGCGCTACCGGGCTATGGGTGCGCGTCAATGCGCTGAACTCGCCGTGGCTGCTTGATGACCTCACCCGCATTGTCGCGGAGATCGGCGACAAGCTCGACGTGGTGATGGTTCCCAAGGTCGAGGGGCCGTGGGACATCCATTTCATCGACCAGTATCTGGCGCTGCTGGAGGCGCGGCATGGGGTGAAGAAGCCGATCCTGGTGCATGCGATCCTGGAGACGGCGCAGGGCGTCAACAACGTCGCCGCGATCGCCGCCGCCTCGCCGCGGATGCAGGGCATGAGCCTGGGGCCGGCCGATCTCGCAGCCTCCAGGGCGATGAAGACGACGCGGGTCGGCGGCGGCCATCCGGATTATCGCGTGCTCGGCGACATCAGCGAGGGCGGGCGGACGAGCGCGCAGCAGGATATGTGGCACTACACCATCGCGCGCATGGTCGACGCCTGCGCCGCGCATGGGCTGAAGGCGTTCTACGGGCCGTTCGGCGATTTCTCCGACGCAGAGGCCTGCGAGTCGCAGTTCCGCAACGCCTTCCTGCTCGGCTGCGCCGGGGCGTGGAGCCTACACCCGTCGCAGATCGCGATCGCCAAGCGGGTGTTCTCGCCCGATCCGGGCGAGGTGGCGTTCGCGCGCAAGATTCTGGCGGCGATGCCGGACGGGTCGGGGGCGGTGATGATCGACGGCAAGATGCAGGACGATGCGACCTGGAAACAGGCGCGGGTGATCGTCGATCTGGCCCGCCAGGTGGCGGCCAAGGACAAGGATTTCGCGGCGGCTTACGGGTTTTAGAGAATATTCCCTCTCCCCGCCGGGGAGAAGTTGGGACGAACGACGCGGCGTCGCGCTGGGGGCGACAACGTGCGGAATTGACACAGGCGGCGGCGCGGACTTAAGCACCGACCCTCATATGCAGTCTCGCTCAGCCAAATATGCGATCGGGCAGGTCGTCAAGCACCGCGTCTATCCGTTCCGGGGCGTGATCTTCGACGTCGACCCTGTGTTCGCCAACTCCGAGGAATGGTATCGCTCCATTCCCGTGGACGTGCGGCCGTCGAAGGACCAGCCGTTCTACCATCTGTTCGCCGAGAACGAGCAGACGCAATATGTCGCCTATGTCTCGGAGCAGAACCTGCTGCCCGACGACAGCGGCCAGCCGGTGCGCCACCCCCAGGTCGCCGAGCAGTTCGAGCCGGTCGAGACCGGACGCTACCGGCGCAAGGCGAACAGCGCGAACTGAGGCGGGGCGGCCTAAGAGCCATTGCCGAACCGACACAACCCGCTGCGCGTCCCGGCGCGGATGCCCGGGACAAGCCCGGGCATGACGGCTGGTGCGCCGCTTTACTTAGGCTTGGCCGTCGGCGTCGGCGCAGGCGACGCCGCGGCCGCGGGGGGCGGGCCCTTCTCGATCTGCTCGCGCTGCTCCTTGGCCTTCTTCTCGAGCTGGTCCTGCAGCGTCTTGTTCTGCTCCTCGATCTTCTTCGGATCGACCGGCGGGCCGTCGATGGCGGCGGCGAAATCGTGCATCGGCACGTTGAACGTCACCTCGGCGCCGACCTGGTTGCGCACCACTACGGAGGCGATCTGCGCCTTCTTCAACAGACTGAGTCCGGCATTGTTGGTTTCCGCCTCCGCAAAGCAGGAGCCGCCGGCGCAGATCGAATAACGGCCGTCGATCGGATCGCTCTTTTCGACCACCAGGCGGAAACCGGGACGCAGCAGCAGACCTTCCGGCAGCTGCATGCGGATGATCTTCTTGTCCTCGCCGGTCAGCGTGTCGATCGCCATCGCCAAGGTTGGCGGCTGGTCGGCGGCTTGGCCGAAGGCGCGGATGGTGCGGCAGAACTCCTTGGCGCCGTTCGGGTCCTTCTGGCACACCTTCGTCCACGGCGCCTGCAGCGGAATGAGGTCGAGCTTGATCGGCTGCGGTGCGGCGGGCGCGGCGCCGGTCGGCGCCGCGAGTTTGGGCGTCTGCGCGAGCGCGAGAGAGGCGCCGAACAGGGTCGCAAAGGCCAGGGCGCCGACGCGCATAAGCCGGGATTTCATCCATCGTCCTTTCATTGCGGACCGGGCGCACGCGCTGAAAACCGCTGGCGACGCGAGCCGCCGGGGCGCCCGTTCCTGTTCGGAAAGCGCGCCCTCTTTCCATATTCGCCGCCGCAATCCAACTTCTTTTTCGTCAGGCGACGCGAGCCGCAGGAGCAGGCGATGGATTTGACTCCGCGCCGCCGCTATCCTGACGCAAACATGAACCCAAAGGAGGCCGCGCTTGCCCGAGCCGCTCGTCATCGACGTCGTCAGCGACGTGGTCTGTCCCTGGTGCTACCTCGGCAAGCGCCGGCTCGAAGCGGCGCTGGCGCAGAGCGGCGGGGCTGAGGTGCGCTGGCGGCCCTACCAGCTCGATCCCACCATTCCCGCCGCCGGTGTCGAGCGCAAGGCCTATATGCGGGCCAAATTCCGCGACGAGGCGCGCCTCGCCGAGGCCCACGCGCGGCTGACGGCGCTTGGGCTCGAAGCGGGGATCGCGTTCGACTTCGAGGCGATAAGCCGCTCGCCCAACACGCTCGACGCGCACCGGCTGATCCGATTCGCCAGCGCGGCCGGCAAGGCCGACGAGGTCGTCGAGCGGCTGTTTGCAGCCTATTTCGAGCGGGGCTTAGACATCGGCGACCGCGCCGTGCTGGCTGAGATCGGGCGCGACGCGGGGCTCGACGAGGTCGAGGCGCGGCTGGCGCGTGAGGAGGGCGTCGCCCAGGTGCAGGCGGATATGGACGCGGCGCGGCGCGGCGGCGTCGAAGGCGTGCCGTTCTTCTTGTTTGGCTCGAAATATGCGGTGTCAGGCGCGCAGAGCGCGGAGATTCTCGCCGCCGCCATGGCGGAGGCGCGGGCGTGAAAATCGGCCGCGGCGATCTCGCCGATCCCAGCGTGCGCGCGCTGCTGGAGACGCACCTTCATCACTGCCGGAAGCAGACCGGATCGTGCAGCGCGCACGCGCTCGACGCCTCGGGGCTGGCTGCGCCCGATGTCGACTTCTTCGCCGCCTGGGATGGCGCAACGCTGGTCGGCGTCGGGGCGCTGAAGCGGCTCGGCGACGGGCGCGGCGAGGTCAAGTCGATGCATACGACGGCGGCGCGGCGCGGCGCCGGGGCGGGTGCGGCGATGCTGGCGCATATTGTCGCTGCGGCGCGCGGGCAGGGGCTGGAGCGGCTGAGCCTGGAAACAGGCGCGTGGGATTACTTCTATCCCGCCCGCCGGCTCTACCGCCGCCACGGATTCCGCGATTGCCCGCCATTCACCGGCTACAAGCCCGACCGCAACAGCCTGTTCCTGACGCTCGATCTCGGCGACGACGAGGCCGTCATGGCGACGCGGGACGCGACCGAGGCCGACCTGCCGGCGATGCTGGCGATCTACAACCGCATCATCGCGACCTCGACCGCGATCTATCGCGACGAGCCGACGACGCTGGAAGAGCGGGCGGAGTGGTTTGCGAGCCGGCGCGCGCGCGGCTTTCCGGTCATCGTCGCAGAGCGCGGCGGCGAGGTTTTGGGCTTTGCGACCTATGGCGATTGGCGCGGCGCCTTTCCCGGCTACCGGCACAGTGTCGAGCATTCCGTGCATATCGCGGAAGGCGCGCGCGGGACGGGGGCGGGCGCGGCGCTGATGGGGCATTTGTTCGACCTCGCCCGCGAGGGCGGCGTGCATGTGATGGTCGGCGCGGTCGACGCCGACAACGCGGGCTCGCTGCGCTTTCACGACCGGCTCGGGTTTGCCCGCGTGGCGCATTTCCACGAGGTCGGGCGCAAATTCGGCCGTTGGCTCGATCTCGTCTTCGTGGAGAAGGTTTTCGGAGCGTCCGGCGGCGATTGAGGCCGCGCGTCCCCCTTTGGGGAGAAACGCGGCGTCAATTCAGATGCGACGCACCGTCAGGCGCCGGGAAAATCCTCCAGCCGGCCGACCGCGGGCTTTCGCGTCCGCCGCAGCGTCTGCGCCGCCGCCTCGACCCCGCGCATGGCGCGCAGCGCGTTGCCGCAGGCGATTTGGCCGATGTCGGCCTCGGAGAAGCCCCGCCGCATCAGCTCGGCGATCAGCGCCGGGAAGCAGCCGACATGCTCCAGCCCCTGCGGCTGCGGGCCGCCGAAAAAGTCGGAGCCGATGCCGACGTGATCGAGCCCCGCGGTCTCGACGAGATAGACGATGTGGTCGGCGACTTGCGCCAGCGTCGCCTTGGGCGCGGGGCCGTGGCGCAGCTCGGCTTCCGCCATCTGCGCCTTGGGATCGGCGCCCGCCGGGGCCTTGCCGTAGGCGTCGCGGGTGCGTTTGAGCCAGTCGCGCACGTCCTGGCTGACGAAGCCCGGCACGAAGGTCGCCATGACGACGCCGCCGTTGGCCTTCAGCCGCGCCAGCACATCGTCGGGCGCGTTGCGCGGGTGATCGCAGAGCGAGAAGGCGTTGGAGTGGGAGAGGAAGATCGGCGCCTCGCTGACGTCGAGCAGCATGCGCAGGCCGGTATGGCTGACATGGGCGCCGTCGACGATCATGCCGAGACGGTTGCACTCGCCGATCACGGCGCGGCCGAAGGCGTTGAAGCCGTTGTGGCGCGGCGTGTCGGTGGCGGAATCGACCCAGTCCAGCGTTTCGTTGTGGCAGGGTATCAGCATGCGCGCGCCAGCGGCATGCCAGACGCGCAGCGGCGAGAGCGAGTTCTCCAAGCCGACGCCGCCCTCGATGACAATGTAGGAAGCGATCTTTCCCTGCTGCTGGGCGCGGGTGAAATCGCCGGCGGAGCGTCCGGGCAGGAACACGTCCGGGTGGGCCTCCTCGATGCGCAGGATGGTGTCGATCAGTTCGAGCGTGGTGCGGGCGGGGTGGGGCGCGCTGGTCGGCTGGAACGCCGACCAGAACTGCGCGCCGACACAGCCTTCGCGCAGGCGGGGTATGTCGGTGTCGCCGCGCTCGCGCGTGAGATCGTAGACAAAAACGTCGCCGCGGGCGCGCGGGTCGTGGCGGATTACCCAGGGCAGGTCGTTGTGGCCGTCGAAGATCGGCGTCCGGGCGAGCGTCGCCCGGGCCGCCGAGAGGGTATCCGTTGCATCCATATCTACGACGCCTTTCAGGTCTTGCGTTCGCTGAGCAAAGCACCGGAGCGGCTGTCGTTCAACCGGATGGGCCGATTCTCCCGTCAGGTTGATGGATGGGGAGGGAGGGGGCGCCGGCGCGCGCGCGCCCCCCGCGTTAATTTCTGTTGACATTCGGACGTAGGCCAGCATTTTCAAGGCGAAAGGATGACGCCCTTCGGCGCGTCCCGGAGGGGTCAGCTTGAGTCTGCGGATCGGGTGCTTGGCGGCGGCCGCCGCGCTGAGTGTCACCGCGCCAGCCAGCGCGGCCGACCCCTACGGCGAGCTCGCGCCCTTCCAGCTGGTCGAGGAGTTGCGGGCCGGCGTGTTCGGCGACGACGCGGTGGGTCGCGAGCGGCAGGCGCCGATGGGCTCGGTTGAACTGCTGTCGTCGCCGATGCAGTTCTACGCAACCGCGAATCCGGCGCTCGCCGCGCTGTTCAATCCGCGCTTCGAGACGGGCGCGATGCTGAACGGTTATGGGCTGACGAGCTACGCCTTCGCCGGGCTCAACTGGCGTACGCCGCAGTGGAACCGGGTGTTCGGCGAATTCGGCTTCGGCGGCGCGGTCAACGATTCCTCGAACGATCCGCATAACCCGCGGCGAACCGATCTCGGCTGCCCCGTAACGTTCCGCGAATCGGCGGGGCTCGGCTTCAATCTCACCGATCGTATCGACATCGTCGGCTCGATCGAGCACATTTCGCAAGCCCAACTGTGCAGCCGCAACAATCCCGGGCTGACCAGCGTGGGATTGCGGATCGGGTATAAGTTCTAGCGGCGGCGGTCGTTTCGGCGCCCGTTGGCTCGAACTGGTCGACTGTCCCGCTGAATCCCGGCCGCGGCCCTATTTCGCCGCGCCTTGGTCGGAGCCTGCGAGCTTGTCGTAGTACTTCACGACAAGTTCGATGTTGCCCTTGTACTTTATCGGCGTCAGCGCCTTCTGCTGCGCCTGCAACGTCTGGAGCGAGGCTTTGCGGTCGGGCTCCTTCATCTGTGTATCGGCCTTCACGTCGGCGATGGATTTCGCGATCAGCTTGTCGGCGCCGACATAGGTCTTGCTCTGCGCGTCGACGCCGTCGAGCACGAGCGAAATGTTGCCGGCCACAGTGTTGTAATCGTTGAAATCCTTGAAGCCGTATTTTTTGGCGATGACCTCCAGCTTCGCCATGGTGCTGGCGTCGGGCTCGGCGGCGTCGGCGGGCGCGTCGCCCATCGCGGCCTGCATGTCGCCGATCGAGGCGATGTAATTGTCGATCTGCGCCTCGGTGAGCTCCACCTGGGACAATTGGTCGTAGGCGGAGGCGGGCGCTTCCGCCGCGGGCTGTTCGCCCTGTGCAGAGGCGGGCGCGGCGAGCAGGCCGAAGCTCACGGCCAAGGCGGCGACAACGGCGCGCATGCGATCTCCCTGCAATGAGGCCCCGGCGGCCTTATAGCCGTGCGGCGCGCCTCGCGTCGCCGGCAAAAAGTCGTATTCATTCGACGAGCGTGACGCGTACGCCGGCGGCGGCGAGCGGCCGGCCGGCCTTGGCCGCCTCCTCAACACGGTCGAGCCGCAGCAGCGCCAATGCGTTCTGCCCGGCGCAGGCTCCCAAGTTTCCGACGGCAAGCTCGCCGTCGAGGATCGCCGCGCCGGCGGGCGGCGCGGGTCCGTCGAGTTTCACACGCACGACGCGCTTGCGCAACGCCCCGCGGTGCTTCATGCGCGAGACGACCTCCTGGCCGACATAGCAGCCCTTGGCGAAATCGACGCCGTGCAGCAGGTCCATGTTGGCGTCGTGCGGGAAGGCGTCGCCGTAGGCGAAATCGAGCCCGCCCTGCGGCGCCCCCGATGCGATGCGGCGGGCCTCGTAGGCGGCGCGGGCTTGCGCGTGCGCGGGCGGCGCGGCGTCGCGCGCCACGATGCGGCGGGCGCCGAGGCCGGGCGCGCGGGGATCGCAGGGTTCGCCCTCGGGCGCGGCGACGACGGCCAGCGTCGCGGTTTCGTCCGTGATCGCTGCCTTGGCGCGCAGCTTGTAGAAGCCCAGGCGTTTGGCGAGCTCAGCGGTCTTGTCGGCGGGGAGGTCGATGAGGAACGCCTCGGCGCCCTCGCGGTAGACGAGGAAGTCGAACAGGATCTTGCCCTGCGGCGTCAGCAATGCGGCGTAGCGCCACTGGCCCACGTCAAGCTTTTCGACGTCGTTGGTGATGAGGCCTTGCAGAAAGCTCGCCGAATCAGGGCCGGCGACCCTGATGACGCCGCGATCGTCGAGAAAAACTTCGCTCACCAGCCGCTACTCCCGCTTGGGTTCGTTCCCGCGTTAGAGTTAGACCGGTTTGCGCGCCGGGCAAGGATTTTGGGCCATGTCATCGTTCGATATCGTTTTTGAAGGCGGAACCGTCGTCAACCAGGACGGCGCCGGCGTGCGCGACGTCGGGGTGAAAAACGGCCGCATCGCTGAGATCGGCGCTCTTGGCGGCGCCCCCGCGGGCGGGCGGGTGGATTGCCGGGGTCTGCATATCCTGCCCGGCGTGATCGACAGCCAGGTGCATTTCCGCGAGCCGGGGCTCGAACACAAGGAGGACCTCGCCACGGGGGGGCGGGCGGCCGCGATGGGCGGCGTGACGGCCGTATTCGAGATGCCCAACACCAACCCGCAAACGACGAGCGCCGCCGCGCTGGAGGACAAGATCGCGCGCGCGACCGGGCGGATGGCCTGCGATTTCGCGTTCTGGGTCGGCGGCACGCATGAGAACGTCGCCGACCTGCCCGAACTCGAGCGGCTGCCGGGGGCGGCGGGGATCAAGGTGTTCATGGGCTCGTCGACGGGCTCGCTGCTGGTGGCGGACGACGCGGGCGTGCTGGAGATCCTCAAGCGCACGCGGCGGCGGGCGGCGTTCCACTCCGAGGACGAGGCGCGGCTCAATGCGCGCAAGGGTTTGCGCGTCGCTGGCGACCCCGCATCGCATCCGCTGTGGCGCGACGAAATCGCCGCCGTGATCTGCACGCAGCGGCTGATCCGGCTGGCGCGCGAGGCGCGGGCTCAGGTGCACGTGCTGCACATTTCGACCTGGGAGGAGATCGACCTGCTGTCGCACGCCAAGGACGTGGCGAGCTGCGAGGCGACGCCGCATCACCTGACGCTGTCGGCGGACGATTACGCGCGGCTCGGGACCAAGCTGCAGATGAACCCGCCGGTGCGCGGGGAGGATCATCAAAACGGCGTGTGGCGCGGGATCAAGCAGGGGGTGATCGACGTGCTCGGCTCCGACCACGCGCCGCATACGCTGGAGGAGAAGGCCAGGCCGTATCCCGACAGTCCCTCGGGGATGACCGGGGTGCAGACGCTGGTCCCGGTCATGCTCGACCATGTCGCGGCGGGGCGACTGACATTGCAGCGCTTCGTCGATCTCACCAGCGCCGGGCCGCAAAGGTTGTTCGGGATCGTCGGGAAGGGGCGGCTCGCGGTCGGCTACGACGCGGACCTAACGCTTGTGGACCTGAAGCGGCGCGAGACGATCCGCGATTCCTGGATCGCCTCGCGCTGCGGCTGGACCCCCTACGACGGCAAGACCGTCACCGGCTGGCCGGTCGGGACGGTGGTGCGCGGCAAGCGCGTGATGTGGGAGGGCGAGTTGCTGGCGGACGGCGGCGGCGCGGCGGTGACGTTTGCGTGAGCATGGAGTTCGCCGAGGTGATCGTCTGCGGCCGGGTGCAGGGCGTCGGCTACCGCGAGTTTGCGCGACGGGTGGCTGAGGCGCATGGCGTCGCCGGGTTCGTGCGCAACCGCTCGGACAGGACCGTCGAGGCTCGGCTGGTCGGAACGCCCGAGGCGCTGGAGGCGGTTCTCCTGCAGCTGCGGCGCGGGCCGATGTATGGGCGGGTCGACGCGGTCAGGATCGCCGCGCGCGGGCCGTGTGCGCCGGAGAGCGGCTTTCGCGTCGAGGCGACGCGGTAGCTCTTTCCAAGCGTTTCGCCGCGTTATAAGGCCGGATGAGTTTCTTGCGGTGTTTGCGAGAGTCAAGACCCGCGGCCTCCGTCATGGCCGGGCTTGTCCCAGGCATCCACGCGGTTCAACGTTGCGAACGATTGCGGGTGGATACGCGATCGCAAAACGCTGACCGGCGCCGGGGCGGCGCGACGTGGATGGCCCCGACAAGCCCGGCCACGACGGCCACGGTCGCGCTGACTCTCTTAGCCGTGGCGCGGGGAGGCCGATTTTTGTTTTCCAATGTGTTGATCGCCAATCGCGGCGAGATCGCCTGCCGCATCATCGCCACCGCCAAGCGGATGGGCGTCGAGACCATCGCGTTGCACACGCCGGTCGATAGTGGCGCCTTGTTCACGAGGCTCGCCGACCGCACGGTCGAGGTCCCGAGCTACCTGGATGCGCAGGCCATCGTTGCCTCGGCCAAGGCGGCGGGGGCGCAATGCCTGCATCCAGGCTACGGGTTCTTAAGCGAAAACGCCGATTTCGCGGAATATTGCGCCATCGAGGATATCGTTTTCGTCGGGCCGTCACCCGAGGCGATGCGGGCGATGGGGCTGAAAAGCTCGGCCAAGGCGGTGGTCGCGCGCACTGGCGTGGCCGTAGTGCCGGGCTATTACGGCGAGAACCAGACGGCGAAATTCATGCGCGAGCGCGCCTATCAGCTCGGCTATCCCGTGCTGATCAAGGCGATCGCCGGCGGCGGCGGGCGCGGGATCCGGCGGGTCGATTCGCATATCGAGTTCGAGGCGGCGCTGGAATCGGCGCAGCGCGAGGCGGAGACCGCGTTCGGCGACGGGCGGGTGCTGATCGAGAAGCTGATCGCCTCGCCGCGGCACATCGAGGTGCAGGTGTTCGGCGACAGCCACGGCGACGTCGTGCATCTGTACGAGCGCGATTGCTCTTTGCAGCGGCGGCGGCAGAAGCTGATCGAGGAGACGCCCGCGCCCGGCCTGCCGGCGCTGACGCGCGCGGCGATGACGGAGGCCGCGGTCGCGGCGGCCAAGGCGGTCGGCTATGTCGGGGCGGGGACGGTCGAGTTCATCGTCGACGCCAGCAAGGGCTTGTCGCGCGACAGCTTCTATTTCCTCGAGATGAACACGCGGCTGCAGGTCGAGCATCCCGTCACCGAGGCGCTGCTCGGGATCGACCTCGTTGAATGGCAGTTCCGCGTCGCCGCCGGGGAACCGCTGCCGCTGAAGCAGGAGGAGCTGGTCGCCAACGGCTGCGCCATCGAGGCGCGCGTCAACGCCGAGGACCCGGAAACCGGGTTTTTGCCTTCGCCGGGGCTGCTTCGGGCGCTGCGGCTCGACGATCTGGGTTGCCGCGTCGATTCCGGCGTCGAGCAGGGCGACGTCGTGTCGCCGCACTACGATTCGCTGATCGCCAAGCTGATCGCGCACGCGGATACGCGCGAGGAGGCCTTCGCGAAGCTCGACGCGGCGCTGCGCCAAGCGGTCGTGATGGGGCCGAAGACCAACATCGCTTTCTTGCGCGCGCTGCTCGCGGCGCCGGAGTTCCGCGACGGCCGGCACGACACCGGCTTCATCGACGCCCATCTGGAGGAGCTCGGCGCGGTCAAGCAGCCGCCGGACCCGCGCGCGGCGCTGGTCGGGGTGGAGGCGATCTATGCGGCAATCGCGCCCGCTGCGGCGCCGGCGGTCGAGGGCGATCCGTGGTCGGTCGCCGATGCGTTCGAGCTGATGGGGCCGCGCCGGCTGCCGTTCGAGGCCGAGGTGGACGGGGCGAAGCAGAACTTCGTCGCCGTGGCGCGCGGGGCGAGCGTCGATATCGCGTTCCGCGACGGGCGCGCGGCTCCGGCGGCCGAAGTCGCGCCGACGGTGCTGGCGGTCGAGGAGGGCGTACTGGTGCTCAACGGCGGTCGCCAGACGCATGTCGCGGCGCCGCGCCATTTCGTCGGCGAGGACGAAGCGGCCGAGGACGCCGGCGGCGACGTGCGGGCGCCGATGCACGGCCGGCTGATCGCGCTCGCGGTCGCGGAGGGCGAGGCGGTCGAAGCCGGGCAGCGGCTCGCGGTGCTGGAGGCGATGAAGATGGAGCACGCGCTGACCGCGCCGAAGGCGGGTCGCGTGACGCTGGCGGGGCACAAGGTCGGGGATATCGTCGAGCCGGGCGAGGTGGTGGCGAGCGTGGGGGAATGAGGGGCTCCCTCCGGTTCGAATAAAGCAACCGCCGCCCGTCGAACCCCTTCTACCGCCCCCGCCGCTCGGCGACCGCGACCGCGAGCGTCATCGCAAGGCAGAAGGTGGCGCTGAGCGAGCGGAAGGCGCCGAAATCGCTCTCCACCACTTCCAACCGCCGGTCGGCCAGCCCCGCCAAAGGCGACAGCGCGTTGTCGGTGATCGCGACGATCTTGGCGCCGCGCGCCCGCGCCGCCTGGGTGTGCGACAGCGTCACCGGCGAATAGGGCGCAAAGCTGATCGCCAGCGCGGCGTCGCGTTCGCTCGCAACCGCCAGCTGCTCGGGCCCCAGGCCGCCGACGTCGTCAACTAGCAAAGCCGGAACGCCGAGCTGCCCGAACGCGTAGGCGAGATAATGCGCGACGCAGAACGAGCGCCGCTGCGCGATCAGGAATACCAGCCGCGCCTCGGCGAGCGTCTCCACCGCGCCCTCCAGCGCCTCGTTGTCGATGGCGGCGCGCAACGCGGCGGCCGAGCGCTCGGCCGATTCGGTGAAGCCCATCAACAGGCCGACGGGATCGCCGGGGTCGTGCGCGCGTGTGTGCAAAGCCTTGAGCCGCTCGGGATATTCCGGCCAGCGGTTGCGCAGATGGGTGCGGAACACGCCCTGCAGCTCGGTGAAGCCGGCGAAGCCCAGCGCCTGCGCGAAACGCACCAGCGTGGACGCCTGCACATGCGCGCGCCGGGCGACGCCCGAGGCGGTGCCGAGCGCGATCTCGTCCGGATGCTGCAGCGCGAAGGCCGCGGTTTGCCGCAATCGCTTCGGCAGGTTCGGCTCGATCTCGACGAGCCGCTGCTTCAGGGCTTCGAAATCGCCCGGCGCCTCCATATCCGCTCCCGATGGTTCGCTCGGCCGTCATGTAGACCGGAAGAACGTCCGCAGAAAAGCGGAACCGCCGGACCGGCGGCGCGTTTCGTCGACAATTCACGGGGCGGGAGAGGCGATCATGCGCTCATCAATGCCAGCTGCGGGCCTCGGCGGCGCGGCGACGACGGAGCAGCCGCACTGGTTTCGCACGCTGGCGGTCAGGACCTCCTACTATACCGGACGGCCGCTCGCCTTCTTCACCGCGGTGGCGCTGATCGTCGTCTGGGGCGCGACCGGGCCGGTGTTCCACTACAGCGACACCTGGCAGCTGGTCATCAACACCGGCACGACCATCGTCACTTTCCTGATGGTGTTTCTCATCCAGGCGACCCAGAACCGCGACGCAGCGGCGATCCAGCTCAAGCTCGACGAGCTGCTGCGCGCGCTCGAATCGGCGCGCAACGAGATCATCGACGTCGAGGAGCAGCCGGACGCCGAGATCGAACGGCTGAAGGCGGAGATGGCGGGCGAGCGGCGGGCGGGATAAGCCCGCCGCCGCTCCGGTCGGGAGCCGGTCGTCGCTTTCCCCGAGCCGTCACCGGCGCCGCTTGGCGTGCCAGGCGAGCACCCGGTCGAGCAGCATGTTGGCGACGGCGACGCGGCGGTTGGCGAGATCGCGGTCGAGATCGCCGCGTCGGTCAGGATGATTCTCCCACATGAAGCGGCGGCGCGCGCGGGCGACCTCGGCGGCGCTGCGCAACGCCGTCAGCCCCAGCTCGGCGGCGATGTCTTCGGGGCGCGCGCTCGGGCGCGGCGGCGGCGGCGGCGTCGGGCGGGGCGGCGGCGGATCGGCCTCCGGCGTCCACGCCGCGGCGAACTCCCACAGCGAGTGGCTCCCCGCAGCGGGTTCGGGCCCGTGCGACAGAGTCGAAACCATGTCGGCGAACGCGCGGATCGGCGGCGGCGGCGTTTCGGCGTGGCCACGTTCGAAGTCGTCGAGCGCGGCTTCAAAGGCGTGGCGCATCGGCTAAGCCCTCAGCTCGCCTTGCGGGCGGGCGAAGGCGTCGCGCCGTCGTCAGCGACGAGCCGGTTGCGGCCGAGCGCCTTGGCCCGCATCAGGCGCGCGTCGGCGCGGCGGATGAAGCTCTCTGCGCTTTCGCCGGGCGCGAGCTTGGCCAGCCCGAACGAGGCGGTCACGACGCCGAGCGGCTGCTCGCTCGCGCCGAGCACCCAGCGCTTGGATTCGAGCTCGCGCCGCACCGTCTCGACGATCCGCCGCGCCTCGGGGAACGGCACGCCGGCGAACAGCAGCGCGAATTCCTCGCCGCCATAGCGCGCGGCCTTCGCCCGCCCCTTGCAGCCCTTGGCCATGGTTTCGGCGAACGAGGCCAGAAGATGGTCGCCGACGACATGGCCGAACTTGTCGTTGACCAGCTTGAAACGGTCGATGTCGGCGAGTGCGAGGCACAACTCGGCGCCCGAGGCGACGCAATTGGCCATGTCGGTGCGCAGCGTGCGATCGAAGAAGCGCCGGTTGCCGATCTGCGTCAGCGGATCGATCAGCGCCAGCCGCTCGACCTCGTCGACCGTCTCGCGCAGGCTGGTGATCTCGCTGCGCGCCGCCTCGAGCTCCTGCGACATGCGCGAGGATTTTTCCTCCATGCGGCGGTTGGTCAGACGCAGCGCCGCAATCGCCTCGCGGGCGCGGGCGGGATCGGTCACGTTGGCGAGCCCGGCGTCGATGCCGTCGAGATCGGACCGGAACAGCAGGCTTTCTTCCAGAAAGACGCGCAGGCCGGTAAGCACCCGGTCCATCGCCTCCTTCAACAGCGCCTCGGGCGGCGCCTGCGGCTCGCCGGCTTCGTCGCGCGGCCCGCCTCCCGCCATCTCGCCGATGGCGACGCCCAGCAGGCCGACGCAGGCGCCGGCGACTGCAATCGCGTCACGGATGGGATCGCCGAGGCCGAGCCAGATTTGCAGGGCCGCCAGAGCGAGGATGGCGAGGACCGCGGCGAGTTCGCCGCCGCGCAGGAGCACCGCTCTCATGGCGCGCACGCGGGCGCAATTGCTGGCGCGCACGCGGGCGCGATTGCGGGCCGCCGACGCAGGGCGGATGAGCGAACGCGCAGGGAAACGCAGACAAAGACGCACATGGGAACGCAACGACCCCGACGCTTTCGCGCGAGACGGCCATAATGGCGCCGGCCGCAACGGGCCTTGTCCGCGAAACTCAACAAGCGTCCGGTCACATGGCCGCGACGCATAAGGTAGGGGCCAAGTGTTAGGGAGCGGTTACTCCACCGCGTTGCGGGACCTGGCGCGAGCCTGGCTCAACCGGAATTGAGCGTAAAGATGCTATCGCGCCTGCATCGCGCACCCGCCGCTTAACTCGACGTTAAGTACGCAGCTGTACTCCGGAACTATTGTTGACGTAGGGTCATGTCTATGCGCGCGCTTCCCGTCGACGTTGTCAGGGCCCTGGTCGCCATCGTCGATTGCCGCGGCTTCACCCGCGCCGCCGAGAGCCTCGGGCGCACGCAGCCGACGATTTCGCTGCAGATCCGACGGCTGGAGGAGCTGATCGGCGCGCCGGTGTTCGACAACACCGCGCGGTTGAGCCTCAGTCCGCAAGGTCGCACGGTGCTCGACTACGGGCGCAAGCTGTTGTGCGCGCACGACGAACTGATTCAGGCGCTGAAGCGGCAGGAGAGCGGCGACGAAGCCGTGCGGCTCGGCATGCCGAGCGAATTCGCCTCCGTTCTGGCGCCGAGCCTGGTCGATCTGGCGAGCGGTCGCGGCGATTCCTACGTGTTCGAGGTGAGCTGTGACCAGTCGGAGACGCTGATCGAGCGGGTTCGCGCGAATCAGCTCGACATGGCGCTGGCGATGACGTTGGGCGAGGCGGCCGAGGGCAGCGTCGCGAGCTGGTCGCTGGCTCTAAGCTGGTGCGCCGCGCCGCACCTGCCGCTGGCGGTGGACGCGCCGGTCAGGCTGGTGACGCCGCCGGAGGGCTCGCTGTTCCATCGCATCGCGGTCGAGGCGCTGGGGCGCGCCGGCCGCAAGTTCGAGATCGTCTACAAGAGCGGCAACCCGGATGTGCTGCGCAGCGCGGTCGACGCCGGCTATGGGGTTTTGCTGGCGCCGACGGCGCTGGCGCCCAAGGGCGCGCGACGGGTGTCGGAAGCGCTGCTTGCGTCGCTGCCGCAGGTCACGCTCGGCCTCTATGCGCGCGAGGGCGCCGGCGCCGGCGCGGACGAGCCGCTGGTCGCGCATATGATCGATCTGCTGCTGGCCTCGCCGGCCTTCGCCGCGACCGCTCAGCCGCAGAACGCCCGGGCGTTCGGCGTCCAGGCGCCGACGCCGGTCGCCACCATGTGTGAGATGACGGCGCAGATGTAGGCGTGCTGCGCGGCGGGATTGTTGGGGCCGGCGTTGTAGCGCGCCACCGCCATCGTCCAGCTGCCCTCCTGCGCCCGCAAGGTCTTCAACAGCCCCGCCGCGTAGCGCACGTTCAGCTCGGGATCGAACATCTCCGCCAGCGAGCGGAAACTGGCCGAGTGATAGTGGTGGTTGATCTGCATGCAGCCGATGTCGATGAATTTCGCCCCCGCCTTGTCGGCGCGCTCGTAGGCGGCGAGCGCCTCGCCAAGCGATAGCGAATGCACGGAGCGGCCGTCGACGTTGAGATCGTAGGGGCCGAGCACGCCGTTGTGTCCGGTCTCGGTGAGCCCGACCGAATAAAGGATGTCGAGCGGCACGCCGTTGTCGCGGGCCGCTTGCGCCATCGCCTTCTCGCAGATCGGCGCGGCGGCGCCGGGCGCAGCTTCAGACGAGGAGATCGCGGAAAGCCCCGCCAGAGCCAGCGCTGCGGCGAGACGCAGGCCGTTTCGATGACGAGGCGTCCGGCTCGCCTTCGGACGCTGCGTCGCTGGTGTCGCTGTCGCTGCCGGAAGCATGGCTCGAACTCGTTTCCTGGGTCGAAGAACTGGGGGCCTGACGCTGGATGACGAGATCGTCCAGCGACTGCGCGCCGCTCGCGAGGCGGGCGGCGATGAGCGCGCGGTCGTCCTCGATGGCGCTCAGCGTCTGCGGGTTGGCGACGGCGATGGTGACGGAAAGCTTGCCGTCGATGAGCCGCAGCTTCAGCGTCATCGCGCCGAGATCGGCGGGATCGAGCGAGATCTGCAGTTCCTTGACGGCCTGGGCGGCTTTGAGCGTCGGCGCGGCGGCGGCGGCGGTCGGCGATGCCGACGTTTCGGCTGCGAGCGTTTCCGCCTCGCCGGCGATGAACGCGGGCAATTGCGCCAGGGTGACGGTCGCGACGGACGCCGTCGGACTGTCGGCCGGCGCAGTCGCCGCGGCGGCGGTGACGGTTTGCGACGCGTCGTCGGCGCGGCTGCGCGACGCGGCGGACCCCAACGTTGTGGCGGAGACTTCGCCGTGATCGGACTGCGGCGCGCCAGACGCGGGCGCGGCGCCGCGCGCGCCGGAAGCCGGCTGCGACGCGCGCGTCATCCGCGGCGATGCGCCGCTGTCGCTGTGTTGCGCGGCCGCTTGCGTCGGGGCGCGCGCGGCAGAGACTGGCGTGGGGGAAGCTTGCGAAGCGACCGCCGCTGCGGTCTCGACCTGCGCCGCCACGGCCGGGGCCGCCTGCGGGCTGTCCACTGGGATCGGATCGGCGACCTGCGCCGCCGTGGTCGCAGCCGGTTGCGGGCTGGCTGCCGGGGTTGGAGCTGTGACCGCCGCCGCCGGAGCCGCTTGTGGGCTGGCCGCCGGCGCCGCCGCCTGCGGGCCGGCCGCGGGGGTCGAAGCCGCGATCCATCGCGCTGCTGGTGAAGCGGCGGGCGAGCCGGCGACGGCGGATTTCGCCGCCGGGCCGCTTGCGTTCGGCGTCGTCGAGGCGGCGGTCGCGGCCAGCTTGACGGCGTCGAGCGGGCTCCACGCTGCTTCGGCGCCCAGCGTCGCCGCGCCCGTTCGCGCCGGCGTAGCGCCGGTTGCGGCGAGGAAGGTCTTGACCTGGAAATCGGTCAGCCCCAGCGAGGGATCGGCGGCGAGCAGCGTTTTCAGCGGCGTCTTGCCGGAGAAGTCCTCGCTTCCGCCGCCAAGCGCGCCGGTCGCTGCGGCGAGCGTCGAATCGAGACGCGACGCGGTCGATTCCGCCGCTGCGCCGGTCGTCGCCTCGGCCGCCGCGGGCTTGGCCGCCGTCGCGCCCGCGGGAGTGGCGTAGAGCGCGAGGCCCGCGAGCGCCGCCTCCAGCGATTGCAGGGCGGCGCTGGTCGAGGAGTCCGGCGCGTCCTTGGCGCTGGAGGCCCCGGCCTTAGGCTCCTGTTTCGCGGGCGCGGCGTCCGAGAACTGGCTGAGCAACGCGGCAAAGCCGCTATCCGCCTCGGCCGCGGCGACGGCGCTGACGGCCACGGGCGAAGTTGGCGCGGCGATCGCCGCCTGAACCGCAAGCGCGCTCATCGAATGTCCTGTCCTCGTATCGATCGGGCTGCGTCGACGGCGGCGGCGGCGCGGCGAATGGTCGCCGTCGCGGCGTCGGGCGGCGCTTCCGGCAAATCGGGCGAGCGCGCCGCCGCAACCGACGCTTCGCGCCAGATCTCCATATAGGCGGTGAGCGGCGGCAGATTGTAGAGATTGCCTTGGACATAGGTCGCGGCGGCGAGAAGGTCGCGGTCCTGCGTCGTCAGCTTGTCTATCGGCACGCCGGCAAGCGCCGCCTTGGCCTCGGCGTCTTCCATGTGCGAGAAACGGGCGGCGATATCGTAGAGCAGCGCGCGCCCGGCGTCCGGCGAACCCGGCGGCGCGATCTTCAGCGCGCTGCGCGCGGCCAGCGAGGCGACCTCGAAGCGGCCGAGCAGCAGCGAGGCGCGCGAGACCGCGAGCAGGAACGTGCGCGACTGCTCCGATTGCGCGACGTTCAGCAGCGCCGAGAATTTCGCCAGATCGTCGGCGTTCGCGCACAGGTCGTAGCGCACCACCGTCTCCGAAAGCGCCGCCACGAAATTGCCGGCGTAGAGCGATTTGCCGAATCGTTCGACATACTGGCGCGCCAGGAACGCGAGGCGCTCGGGCTGGCGCAGGTCGCCCACCAGCAACACCTCGCGCCTGAGCGCCGCCTCCTCGACCAGCGTGCCCGGCCCGAGCACGCGCGCCAGGTCGAGCAGCTCGATCGACTTCGCGGCGTCCTTGGGCGTCATCAGCACCGATTGCGCGTAGGCGAGCTGGCTGCCGAGCCTGAGGCTCTCGGCCCTGGGATTGTACGGCAGCAGGGCGGCCGCGTCGTCCTGCCGCCCGGCGGTGTAGCCGGCGGCGCCGCTCAGCATGCCGCGCTCGGCTTCGGGAAAATCGCCGCGCTGGACGATTCCGCCGATGTCCCTGGGCTGGCCGCCGCTGAGCAGGTAGACGATGACGGCGTCGCGCTCGGCCTTCACCTTGAAGGCGTCCTTGCCGGCGGCGGCGATCGCGGCGCCGACCTCTTTGATCTTGACGCGCTGCGCGGCGTAGGCGTCCTTGTCGCCCTTGGCCATGCGCGCCTGCAGGCGCTGGACGTCGAGCATCATGTCGGCGAGCGGCGTCGGCGGGGCGGCGATTGGCTCCGGCGGCGGCGCGTCCTTGGCCGCGCCGCTGGGCTCGCCGGCGAAGGCGGGCAGCGCGAGCGGCGCAAGGGCGAGCAGAACGAGCCAGCGCAGCCTCAAGGCTTCGGCTCCTCGATGAGAATTTCGAGCCGCCGGTTGACGGCGGCGAGCGGATGGGCGGGATCGCGCAGGTCGCGGTCGGCGTAGCCCTCGATGCGGGTAAAGCGAGCGGCCGGGGCGCCGCCGCGGGTGAGCATGTAATAGGCCATCTGCGCGCGGTCGGAGGAGAGCCGCCAGTTGTCGTAGGCGCCGTTGCGATACGGGCGCGCGTCGGTGTGGCCGCGCACGATGATGTGGCCGGGTCTGGCCTTGATCAGCTTGGCGACCGCGTCCATGGCGCGCACGAGTTCGGGCTGCGGCGTCGCCGAGCCGACGCCGAACATGGAGAAATCGAGCTTGTCGGTCAGGCTGATGAGCAGCCCGTCCTTGGTCTGCTTGACCTCGATCTCGGGCCCCTTGCCCTGGTTGAGCGAGGCCTCGACCTTGTCCTTGATCTCCTGCTCCAGCTTGCCGGCGTCGCCCTGGAACTTGACGTCCGTGGGGCCGCCGCTCGGCGCGGCGGCGGGTTTGGCGGCCTCGCCGGCGGACGACTTGTCGCGAGCGGTCGCGGTCGTGGGCGCCGGGTTGGGGCGGGGCTTTGGCTCCGTGCCCGCCTTCTGCGACTCGACGTCCTGCGCCATCTTGTTGCGCGCGTCGGCGTCGAAGGCGACGGGGTCGTCGGGCGAGCCGGGGCCGATCGGCTTGAACGGGTCGCGGAACGCATCGATGCTGAGCGCGCCGTTGAGGCGTTGCGGATCGTCGTCGCCCTTGTCCGGCGAGGCGCCGGGCGCCGCCTTGCCGACGCCGCCGGCGATGCGGTCGAGCGTCTCGTAAGGCGCGGTGAACAGTTCGGCCTCGGCGGCCTGCATCTTGGCCTCCGCCTGGACCAGCCGGTCCTTGGGGGCGTCCTTCAACTGGTCCGGCCTTTCCGCGCCCGGCGCCGGCGTGCCGCCGCCCTGCTTCTGGTTCGGCGACGGGTTGGCGGCGGACTTGTCGCTCTTCTCGTCCTTGCTGTCGGCTTGCGACGAGGTCGCGCCGTGCACGCCCTTCTTCGCCTTGGCCGGATTTTCCAGCTTCACCGGGTTGAAGTAGCGGGCGATGACGGTCTTGGTCTGCTTGTCGGTGGCGTTGATGATCCACAGCACGAGGAAGAACGCCATCATCGCGGTCATGAAGTCGGCGAAGGCGATCTTCCAGGCGCCGCCGTGATGGCCATGCCCGCCGCTCACCTTCTTCTTGACGATGATGATGTCGCCGTGGTGGTGGTCGTCCGCCATGGAGTCAGCCGTTCTCGACGATGTCGTTGATGAGCTGCATCCACGACCCCAGTTCGGAGCGGATTTCCGTGGTGTCGGCGGCGACGGTGATCTCGACGCCGCTCTCCTCGACATATTCGACGTCGACCGCCAGCGCCTCGACCCTGGGCTTCAGCGCCGAGAGCAGCCGTTCGGGACCGCGCACCTTGAGCAGGGCGATGCCGCCCGCTCGAGTGAGCCGCGCGACGTTCTCGGCGAGTTCGTCGACGATCTGGCGCGAGACGGATTCGACCAGCAGCGGCTTCAGCAGTTGCGCCGCGGCTTGCGCGACGCGCCGCTCCATGTCGGCGAATCCGTTGGCGATCGCCTCGTTGATGCGCGCGTATTCGTTCATCTGGAAATCGAGCTTGTCGATCACGGCGCGCTTTTGCAGTTCGGCGCGCTCCATCGCCCGCGCGGTGGCGGCCTCCGCCTTAGCGGCGTCGATCCCCTCCTGCACGCCGCGGTGGTAGGCTTCCGACAATTGCGCCTCGATGTCGGCCGGCGGCTCGGGCGGCGGCGCGGGCTGGCGCGGGATCGGCGGCGGCGGCGGCTCGCGGCGCGACGCGAAGGCGTTGACGTCGAGCGGGCGCACCAGTGGCGGCTGTTCGGGCGAGCGCTTGGCCAGCGCCGCGACGAGGCCGGAGCGGCGGAATTCGGGCTCGGCGTCGTCGTTCACGGCTGAGATCTTTCGCGGATTGAACGCGCTTTGCTGGGGAGCGGCGCGCGGGCCGGGCTCGGACGATTTGCGCGCCAGGAATTCCGCGATGGGAGTCGCTTTCATGCGCTGGCTCCGTGGTTAATCCACTGTTTGAGGATGCGCGCCGCGTGCTCCTCGTCGAAGTCGACGAGCTTCTGCAGCTTCTGCTTGGCCCCGTTGTCGCGCCGCTCGCGCAGCGAATCGATCAGCGCGTCGCGGTCGCTGGAGCGCAGCAACAGGTTGTCTTCCATGCCGCCCATCGCCGCCATGTCGGGAAGCTCATCGCCGAAGGCGTTGCGCATCTCGAACGGACCTTCGAGCGCCGCCGGCGCCGACGGGTCGGAGGCGCCGCCCGCCGCCGCCGGGGCTGCGAGCAGCGCTTGGGTCAGCGGCTTGACGCCAAACAGGATGAGCAGCGCGCCGACGGCGAGGATGGCGATCGCGCTGAGGATGGTTCCGAGCTGGCGGCCGAGCATGTCCATGATCGACGGCCCCGCCACCGGCTCCATGTCCTTGGTGGCGTCGGCGAAATCGACGACGGCGGTCTTGATCGTGTCGCCGCGCGCCTTGTCGAGCCCGGCGGCTTGCGCCGCGAGCGCCTCGATATCCTTGGCCGCCTTGTCGATCGCCGCCTGATCCGGCCTGTCGCCGAGGGTCGCGGCGAGCGCGGCGCGGTTGACCAGCAGCGCCACCGACAGCCCCTTGACGGTGAAGCCCTGGCTGACGACGGTGGTCTGCTTGGAGGAGACCTCGTAGTTGGTCAGCTCCTCCTTCTTGTCCGACTGGTCGCTCGACTGTTTGTTGTCGCTGCTCTGGTTCTGCTGCTTGGGCAGATTGGCTTGCACGCCGGCGGGCGAGGCGCCGGCGGTGTTCTGCGAGTTCGCCTTCTCCTTGGTGACGCGGACGCTGCGCTCGACGCGTTTGTCGGGATCGAACACGGTCTCGTTGGTCTGCGTCTTGTCGGCGTTGAGCTTGGCGGCGACACTGACTTGGAAATTGCGCGGATTGAGATAAGGCGACAGCGTGCGGGTGATCGATTCGCGCAACTCGCGCGAGACGTTGAGCTGCAGCGCCAGCAGATTGTCGGGCGCGTTCTCCATCGAATCGGAGCCGCTGGCGAGCAGCTGGCCGTTGACGTCGAGCACGGTCACCTCCTCCGCCTTCATGCCGGGCACGGCGGAAGCGACGAGCCGGCGGATCGCCTGTCCGGCGATGCGCGGATCGAGATTGTCGCCGCGCACGATGACCGAGGCCGACGCCGGCTGGCGCTCGCGCCGGAACGAGCCCTCGTCGCCGAGCACGACATGGACGCGCGCCGCCTTGACGCCGCGCATCATCTGGATGGTGCGGGCGAGCTCGCCTTCGAGCGCGCGCACCCGGGTCACTTCCTGCATGAACGAGGTGAGGCCGAGCGAGCCGAGTTTGTCGTAGAGTTCGTCGCCGACGTTGCCGCTGTGCGGCAAGCCTTTTTGCGCCAGGATCATGCGCGCCTGGGCGGTCTGGCCGACCGGCGTCAGCACGTCCTTGCCGTCGGCGCTGACGTCGAAGGCGATGCCGGACTCGGTCAGCGCGGCGCCGATGCCGACCACATCGTCGCGGTCGAGGCCGGAATAGAGCGTCTCCTGAGTCGGGCGGCTGAGATACCAGCCGGCAAAGCCTGTCAGCGCGAATACGAGCGCGCCTATGAGGCCGAGCGCCGCCAGCTTCTTGGCGCCCAGAGCCATGAGATTGGCCCATACTCGCTTGGCTTGCGCCACAGCGTTCATTGTTTCACCCGCCCGAGAAATCGGTCTTGCGGTCTTCCCGCGCCAAGCTTGTGCGGGCGTTGTGCGGCGGCGGGGCGAGCGGTAGCGGAAAAAATCCGCGCGGGAGGGCGGGCAAGGTAACTTAAAATTAAGCCGAATTGCTCAAGGTGGCTTCAACCTTCACGGGCGTCGCAAAATCCCGCGGCCACCGAAGGAATACACGGCGAATAGGCGCTGTTTCCAGCGCCTAGGGCATAAGGCCGCTTCGCTGTCTCGGTGTAAATCCGAAATGTCACGCCAATGTTGTGATCAATCGGACGGGAGCATCCCTCGTGAACTCAATTCTCCACAACTCTGCGGCCATGTCGGCGTTGCAGGCGCTCAATCTCACCCAGCAGGCGCTGAACACGACGCAGAACCAGGTTTCGTCAGGCCTCGCGGTCTCGAGCGCTTCCGACAACGCCGCTTATTGGTCGATCGCCCAGCACCTGCAGGCCAACAGCGGCATGGTTACCGCGGCCAACTCGGCGATGTCGCAGAGCCAGGCCATTCTCGACACCGCCAACACCGCCATCAATTCGGTCATCACCACGATCACTTCGATCCAGACGGCGCTGACCGAAGCGACCAACCCCGGCGCGGATCTGACCAACATCGGCACGACGCTGGATGCGCTCGGCCAGCAGCTGACGGACGCGGTGACCGGCGCTTCGTTTAATGGCACCAACGTTCTCGACGGCTCGACGCTCGCCGGCGAATACACGGACGCCAACACCAAGACCGCGGTCTCGTTCGTCGCGGGCTTCAACGCCTCGACCACCGTCAACAACCTGACGACCATCGATATGGAAGTCCAGGGGGTCTACTCCGTCAGCGCCGCTACCGCGGGCAACCCCCCTACCGCCACGCAGGGCGCGACCAGCGGCCAGCCGGGCGCCGGCATACTCGGAGCGGCGCAGGGAACGGCTCTGACGGCGTTGGGCGGCACGTCGGGCACCTACGATCTGACGCAGCTCGACTACTATGCGAACGGCGGCGGCGGCACCGCCACCCCCTCGCTGGGCACCACCAATGGCCAATTCTCCACGCTGTCGACCGGCCAGATCAAGGATATGCTGACCGCGGTCACCTCGGCGCTGTCCTCCGTCACTAACTATGCGGCGACGATCGGCGCCACCCAAGATCGTATGTCGGCGATGAACAACCTCAACACTGCGCTGACCACCAACTACGCTAACGGCGTCAGCGGCCTCGTCGACGCCGACATGAACACCGCCTCGACCCGCCTGCAGGCGCTGCAGACCCAGCAGCAGCTCGGCATCCAGTCACTGTCGATCGCCAACCAGAACGCGCAGCTGATCATGAAGCTGTTCGGCTAATCCAAATCGGCGCGGCGCCGCGAGGCCCGCGAATCGGGGGGACGCTGCGCAAGCCCGTCAGGCTTGCGCAGCGTTTTTTTGGCCGCAGCTGGGTTCGACGGACTGCGGGCTGCGTCGCCGCCGCGAGAGGTTCGCGCCGACGTCGGTCGCCGGCGCGATCTGTCCGGAAGCGGCGATCGACGCGGAAAAAGGTCGCCGCCGACATGCAACCCCGCAACGACGGCGCCAATTTCGAAGCGCGCCGCCCCTGCGTCGCCTCGCCGACGCGCTTGCCCTGCGATCCCAAATCAGACTTCTGCGATCGGCGGCAAAAAAATAGGGCGCCGAAGCGCCCCGTTGTTTGTAGAGATACGCAGATGAGTCGGATCAGTCCTCGCCGCCCGGACGCTTGAGGCAGTAGCCGAGGAAGCGCTTGGAATCGATGGGATCGTAGCCGAGGCGATACTTGAGCTTCTTGCGCAGCTTCGAGATATGGCTCTCGACGACGTTCTCGTCGACGTCCTCGTCGAAGATGCCGTAGACAGCGTTGAAGATCTGCGACTTCGACAGCCGGCGGCCGCGGTTGCGCACCAGACACTCGAGGATGCGACGCTCGCGGCGCGGCAGCGGCAGGGCTTCGCCATGCACCTCGACCTCGCGGCCGTCGAAATAGACTGTGAGATCGCCGATTGTGACGTCGCGGTTCTCGGCGATGTTGCGGCGCGCGATGGCGCCGACGCGGGCGAGAATCTCGCGCACATGCACGGGCTTGCGCACCACGTCGTCGACGCCGGCGGCGAACAGGCCAAGCGTGTCGTCGAGCGAGGGGCGGTCGCGCAGGCACAGCACCGGCGCCTTCGAGCGCTCGCGGATCAGCTTGGGGAAGTGCTCGCGCCCCTGGCAATCGCCGATCAGGAACGCTTCGACCGCTTCGACGTCGCCGTCGCTGGCCTTCTCCAACCACTCGCCGAACTCGATCGGATCGATCCCGGTCGTAGTGACGCCCTCGCGGTCGAAGCTCGAAGCGTATCCCCCTGTCACAATATTCCGGTCGTCCACGATAATATACATGTCATCCCCGCCTTATTGATCTCGCCTAGACATGGCTCGGTTCACACAGGCACTCGGCTTTCGAACTCCCCGTCGCCGATTGGATTCTGCAACCAGGAGTTGATAAAATGGGTTTAATCGCGCTATGGTTAAAAAAGAGATAAACTCGCGCAATTCATCCATGTGCTTTGGCTATGGGCGGGCGCATGGGGGCGTTCAACGTTAACGTGGCCTCAAGGTTATCCGAGGCTTAAGTCGTCAGCGTCGAGACAGGCCGGCGAATCGACGCGGCCCGCGGGCCTCAGTTTCGGCCGATTTGCGGGGCATCGCACTCCGACCGCCTTAACGATTTCGCTTGTATCCCGCGCTTGACGAGGCCAGCCGAAGCCATGCCCGACGCCGCCGCCGACACGACGCTTCTCCAGATGTTCTGGACCGCGCATATCGTGGTCAAGATTGTCATGCTGGGCCTTCTGGCCGCTTCGTTCTGGTGCTGGGTCATCATCGTCGACAAAGCCATCCTGTTCCGACGCTTTCGCGTCGAGATGGACCAGTTCGAGCAGACTTTCTGGTCCGGCCAGAGCCTTGAGGAGCTTTACGCCTCGCTGTTGCAGAAACCGGTCTCCGGCGCGTCGGCCTTGTTCGTGGCGGCGATGCGGGAGTGGAAGCGCTCGTTCCAGCACGCCCAGTCCTCGTTCCGCGGCCTGCATGCGCGCATCGACAAGGTGCTCGACGTCTCGATCGCGCGCGAGGTCGAGCGGCTCGAATCGAACCTGCTGTTTCTGGCGACAGTCGCCTCGGCGGGGCCGTTCGTCGGACTGTTCGGCACGGTCTGGGGCATCATGACCTCGTTCCGCTCGATCGCGGCCTCGAAGAACACCTCGCTGGCGGTCGTCGCGCCCGGCATCGCCGAGGCGCTGCTGGCGACCGCGATCGGGCTGTTCGCGGCTATCCCTGCGTTGATCGCCTATAACAAGCTGCAGGGCGACGTCGCGCGCGCGCAGGCGCGGCTGGAGAGCTTCGCCGACGAGTTCTCCTCCATCCTGTCGCGGCAGATCGACCAGCATCTGCCCGGCGAGCGGGCGGCCTGAGATGGGCGCTTCTGTAGGGGGCGGGCGCAAGACCAGCCGCGGCCGCCGCGGCGTGCCGCGCTACGGCGCCATGGCCGACATCAATATGACGCCGTTCATCGACGTGATGCTGGTGCTGCTGATCATCTTCATGGTCGCCGCGCCGCTGCTGACCAACGGCGTCACCGTCGATCTGCCGAAGGCTTCGGCCGGGGCGCTCAATGTCGATCAGAAGCCGGTGAGCATCGCCGTCGACGAGAAGGGGCAAATCTTCATCATGGATCAGCCGGTCGCCGACGCCGAGGTGATCGACCGCCTGAACGCGGCCGCCAAGGACGGGCCGGAGACCCGCATCTATCTGCGCGCCTCCAAGACGGTGCCGTACGGCCGCGTCGCGGAGATCATGGGCGAGGTCACCACGGCGGGTTACAAGAAGGTCGCGCTCGTCACCGAGCCCCAGGCGAAGTGAAAGGCCCCAGCGTTGGACGGGGAGTCGCAAAGGGCGGGACTGGTCGTCTCCGGCGCCATGCATTTGGCGCTGCTGGCGGTCCTCGTCATCGGCTTCTCGCGCGCGCCGCGGTTCGACGACGCGCCGGAATCGATTCCCGTCGAAACGATCACCTCGACGCAGCTCAACGAAATCATGCAGGGCGAGAAGACCGGCAAGCCCGCCCCGGCGCCGCCTAAGCCCGCCCCGGCGCCGCCCGAGCCGGCCAAACCCGAGCCGCCGCCGCCGGAGCCGCCGAAACGGCCGGACCCGCCGCCGCCGGAGCCGCCCAAAGCCCCGCCGCCCAAGCCGGCGCCCAAGCCCGAGCCGCCGCCGCCCGAACCGCCGAAACGGCCGGAGCCGCCGCCCAAGCCCGAGGCCGAGGACGCGCCGAGCCCGCCGGTGCGCCCGCGTCCGCCCAAGCCGGCGGAAGAAACCCCGCGTCCGCCGGACCGGCCGCGCCTCGCCAAGGCGGAGGAGACGCCAAAGCCCGAAAAGTTCAAGCTCGACGAGATCGCCAAAACTCTCGCCAAGGAGAAGGCGGAAGACAAGCCGCGGCCGAAGCCGCCCGCCTTCGATCCCAACGCAATCAACAAGCTGATCGGCCAGCAGACCCGCTCGGCCGAGCTGAGGCCCAATCCGGGGCCGGCGCAGGGGCTGCCGAACCACAACGCGCCGCGCATGTCGGTCAGCCTGGAGAACGCCCTGAACGAATGGTTTAGGGATTCTTATAAGAATTGCTGGAACCTGCCGCCGACCAACCCGGCAGGCGAGAATTACGTGTTCGACGTGCGCGTGACCTTCAATCCCGACGGGTCGCTCAGCGGCCGGCCGGTGATGCTGAACCCGCCGCACGATCCGGAATGGCGCGCGCACGCCGAAAGCGTGATGCGCGCGGTGCAGCGCTGCAACCCGCTGCACATCCCGAACGAGTACGCCCCGTTCTTCGATCAATGGCGGTCGAAGATCATCCACTTCGATCCGTCGAGCGCTGAAGGCTGATGGCCAAGCAACCCAAATCCCGCAAATCCGCTTCCCGGCCGCGCGACGCCCTGCTGGCCGGTCCCGCCCTGCGGATCGTGGCGCTGCGCGTCGGCGCGGCGGCTGCGCTGATCGCCGCGGCAGGCGGCCTCTATCTCTGGCGCGGGCGGCCGGTCGAGGTCGCGCGCGAGCGCCCGGCCGCGGTCGCCGAGGCGCCGGCGAGCCCCGGCCCGCTGGCGGCGCTGACGCTGCCGGCGCCGGAGCCCGAAACCGCGCCGGCTCCCGAGCCGCCGCGTCGCGAGGCGAGCGTCGAGCCGGCCAAGCCGATGTCGAACGCGCTGCGCGCCGCCTTCGATTCCTGGCTGATGGCGGCTTACGCCAAATGCTGGAAGGCGCCCAAGACGCTGCCCGAAGGCGAGGCCTATCTGCCCAAGGTGCGCGTCGCCTTCAAGGAGGGCGGCGAGCTCGCATCGCCGCCCCGGCTGGTCAATCCGCCGTCGGACCCAGCGTGGAAGCCGCATGCGGAAGCGGCGCTGAAAGCCGTCAAAGGCTGCGACCCGCTCCACGTTCCCGACAAATACGCAGAATACTACCCCTCGTGGAAGTCGAGGACGGTCTATTTCGATCCGACGCGGAACTAGGGAACAGCGCTGCTGATGAGAAATGCTATCGCCGGCCTCGTTCTGGGCCTCATCGCCTTCTCTTGCCTGCCGGCCCATGCCGAGAGCGACGTCTACGTGCGCCCGGGCGGCGAGTTCAAGCCGGTGACCATCGCCGTGACCCCGTTCGCCGGCGATTCCGCCAAGATCGGCGCCGTGATCGCCAACGACATGGCGCATTCGATCTTCCTGTCGCCGCTGAACCCATCAACCTTCCCCGACAAGCAGGCCGATCCTGACGCGCCGCCCAATCTCGACGCCTGGCGGACGGTCAACGCGCAGTTCGTGCTGACCGGCGGGGTCGAGGGCGGCGGTTCGAAGCTGACGGCGCGGTTCCGGCTGTGGGACGTCGCCACCGGCGAGCAGGTCGCGGGCGAGCAGTTCTCGGCCGACGCCAGCGGCGCGAGGCGGGTCGCGCATCTGATCTCGGACCGGGTGTTCTCGCGCGTCACCGGCGAGAAGGGGTTCTTCGACAGCCGCGTGGTGTTCGTCGACGAGACCGGCCCGAAACAGAAGCGGGTCAAGCGGATCGCGCTGATGGACATGGACGGGGCCGCCGTCCGATTTCTGACCAGCGGCGAGCGGCTGGTGGTGACGCCGGCGTTCAGCCCGACCACGCAGCAGGTCGCGTTCATGGCGTTCGGCGGCGACGAGCCGAAGGTGAGCCTGCTCAACCTCGAGACCGGGCAGCGCCAGACGCTCGGCGAAGGCGCCGGCATGAGTTTCGCGCCGCGCTTCTCGCCCGACGGGCGGCATGTGGTGATGTCGCTGTCGGACGGTTCGAACGCCAGCCTCTACGAGATGGACATCGGCTCGAAACAGACGCGGCGGCTGACCGACGCCAGCGCCATCGACACCTCGCCGTCTTATTCGCCGGACGCCTCGCAGATCGTGTTCGAGAGCGACCGCGGCGGCCAGCAGCAGCTCTACGTGATGGCGGCCGACGGCGGCGAGGCCAAGCGCATCTCGTTCGGCGACGGGCGCTACTCGACGCCGGTGTGGTCGCCCAAAGGCGACCTGATCGCCTTCACCCGGCAGAAGGGCGGCGAGTTCGGCATCGGCGTGATGAAGCCGGACGGCAGCGGCGAGCGCATCATCGCCGAGGGGTTCCACAACGAGGGGCCGACGTTCTCGCCCAACGGGCTGTTCCTGATGTTCTTCCGCGATCCCGGCGGGGCGGGCGGGGCGCATATCTACATGGCCGATATCTTCGGCCACGGCGAGTTCCAGGTGCCGACGCCGGCCTACGCCAGCGACCCCTCGTGGGGGCCGCTGCTGAAGTGAAGGACAGGCCGCGCGCCGGCGATTTCAATCGCTTGGGCGCCGTTTTGTGTCCCCATGCGGTGGCGGGGCCGGGTCGCGCGGGCGGCTATTCGGCCGCGACCGCGATTTCAGCGGTCTGCGGGAACAGGCTGTCGGCATAGTGCGTGAGCAGGGTCATCGCTCCGTAGAAATGCAGAAAATAGGCGCATTTTAACTGCGAGCGGACAATAATGTGCAAGAATTGTGCTATAAATTCTGGACTTTCGTCACCAAATGCGCCGTTGTTCAAGACAAGCTCGACCGTCTCTATTATTCCCCAGTTGTATCTCGGCGAGAGAAAATGCGCGAGATCTTGCTCCAGCAGGCAGTGGGAGAGTCGCGGTTGCTCGGACAGGTGCGAGAACTGAGGATAAGCGTAGGCGCTCTTCAGCACCTCGTTGTGATGCGCCGGCGACAGCACCATTACGCCGGTGTTGATCATAACATCGTGCGGCGGCGTATCGTGTCTGGCGTACAGCGCGCGCATGGCGGTGGGCCACGAAATCAGCACGCTCTGGGGAGTAAACTTCATCTTGGTCTTGCCCTCGAGGTAGATCTGCGCCTGTGCAGGCGACAGCTGCGCCGAATCCGTGCATACGCCGACCTTCTCGAGTGGCCCGCCGCATTCCAGAATGTCGGGGGCGCTGTCGTTGATGATGATGTCGCAGTCGAGCCAGATGATCCGCTCGTAGCGTTTCGCCCACGGCAGGTCGAGGATCAGCAGCTTCTGCCAGGCCGGCGAACGGGAGACGTCGCTGGCGTCGATGCGGTCCTTGAGAACGATGATGTCGGCGCCGATCCTGTCGGCGTATTGGGCCCAGGAGGACGCGCACAGGCAGGTCCATGCTCTCTCGTAGGTCGCGCCGATGACCAGGGTGACGATCGCCGCGCGCGCGGAACTGGGTGCGGGCTGGTCGTGCGGCGACCCCAGGATCTCGATCATGTGTTCTCGCCTCCGCGCTGCTTTGCTCGCGGCAGCGTAAATTAACAATCTTGCGCAGGGCTAATCGCGGACGCAGTCGCGGGCGCGCCTGGAGGACGTGTACTCACATTCCATTCGGCCGCGGCCGGGGCGCGCGCGTGCATAATGTCGGCATATTGGGTGAGCAGGCTCATCGCCCCGTAGAAATGCAGGAAATAGGCCGACTTCAATTGCGATCTGACAATGACGTGCATGATCTGCGCCAGAAATTCCGGCGTCTCGTCGCCGACGATGCCGTTCTTGAAGATAAGCACGTACAATTCAATTATGCCCCAATTGAAGCGCGGCGACAGGATATGCGCGAGGTCGTTGTCGAGCAGGCCGTGGGAGAGTTGCGGCTGTTCATACAGGCGCGAGGTCTCGCGGCAGGCATAGACGCGCTTGAGCGCCTCGTTGTGATGGGCGGGCGACAAGACGATCACGCCGGTGTTGAACATCACATCGTGCGGCGGCAGGTTGTGGCTGATGTATCGGTCTCTGGTGAACGTGCGCCATGTCGTCAGCACGTCGCAGGGCGAAAATCTTGGCTTGCCGCCTTCCAGATAGGCCTGCGCCTCCGCCGGCGAGAGGCGGCCGGCGTCCTCGCATATCCCGACTTTGTCGACCGGCCCGCCGTATTCCAGAATGTCCGGCGCGCTCTCATTGATGATGATGTCGCTATCGAGCCAGATGATGCGCTCGTAACGTTTCGCCCACGGCAAATCGAGAATCAGCAGCTTCTGCCAGGCCGGAGAACGGGAGGCGTCGCTGGCGTCGATGCGGTCCTTCAGGGCGATGATGTCGGCGCCGATCCTGTCGGCGTAGCGGGCCCAGGACGACGCGCACATGCAAGTCCATGTTCGCTCGTAAACCTCGCCGATGAGCAAGGTGACGATCGCCGCGCGCGCGGAGCTGGGCGCCGGCTGGTCGTGCGGCGACTCCAGGATCTCGATCATGGCTTCTCGCGCTCCGCGCTGCATCGCTCGCGGCACTGTCCATTCACGAACTTGCGCAGGGCTATTCGCGCCGCGGCGCGCCGTTGCAGGAGGCGGGGCCGAGCGCGTAGTCTCGTCGCCATCCGGCGCGGGAGGAGAGATGCGACAACAGCTTTGGCGGGGCGTTTTTCCGATCGCGCCGACGCCGTTCCTGCCCGACGGGCGGCTCGACTTCGTCAGTCTCGACCGGCTGATCGACCATTACGGCGCGATTGGCGCGGACGGCTGCACGATCTTAGGGATCCTGGGCGAGGCGCCGAAGCTGGAGGCTTCGGAGGCGCTGGAGATCGTGCGGCGTTGTGTCGGGCGGGCGGGGTTTCCGTTCATCGTCGGCGTGTCGGCGCCGGGCTTTGCGGCGATGCGGGCGCTGGCGCGCGAGGCGATGAGCGCGGGCGCCGCCGCGGTGATGATCGCGCCGCCGTCGTCGCTGCGCACCGACGATCAGATAGTCGGCTATTACGCGCAGGCGGTGGAGGCGATCGGGGCCGACGTTCCGTTCGTGATCCAGGATTATCCGCTGACGCTGTCGGTGGTGATGACGCCGGGCGTGATCCGCCGCATCGTGGTCGGCAATCCGTCTTGCGTCATGTTAAAGCATGAGGATTGGCCGGGGCTGGAAAAAATCTCGGCGCTGCGCGGCTTCGAGCGCGACGGGACAATGCGGCGCGTCGCGATCCTCACCGGCAACGGCGGCCTGTTCCTCGATTTCGAGCTGGAGCGCGGCGCGGATGGGGCCAACACGGGATATGCGTTCCCGGAGATGCTGATCGACGTGGTGAGGCTGTCGCGCGAGGGTCGGCGCGACGCGGCGCACGACCTGTTCGACGCGCATCTGCCGCTGCTGCGCTACGAGCAGCAGCCGGGCGTCGGGCTCGCGGTGCGGAAGTATGTGCTGACGCGGCGGGGGATTCTGGCGCATGACGCGCAGCGCAAACCGGGGGCGGGGCTGTCGGCCGCAGCGCGAGGCGAGGTCGATTATCTGCTCGCGCGGCTGGCGACGAGGGACAGGCGCGCAGAGGCACTCAGATGATTCAATGTCAGGATTGAGGGACGATGGCGTTCGTAAGGCTGGCGTGAAACAATCCTTCCTTCAACTCGACGAAACGGCTTCCCATGTTCGTGACCTTCAATCGACCGACGAGGTTTTCGCCGTCTGTCAACTCGGGAAATTGAAACATTTCTACGTATCCGTGATCTCTTAAATAGCGTAAGTCATGGTCGAACGGCTCATCGCGTCGATAGCGATATTCACCAAAACGACTCTTGTATTGATCGATCGTGCCTAGATGCAAATATTTTAGTTTGTCATATATATAATACGCCATTGAATAAAGCGCAAGATCATCAAGTATCTTCCGCTGTTCGGCAATTCTCAGATCCTGATCGCTGACTTTCTTTTCGAGCATTTCAATTTTCATATTTCCAATTTCAATTGAGCCGATGTTGGCGTCGCTGAAAGCGCTTCCAAGCATTCGCAAACCCAGGATTAGCGCAGGGAAACTCCATGGCAATACGGCTATAATCAAAAGGATTATTGCCCACCCATCTATTTTGATTTTTTGATTGATGTCGGCGTAGAAAACGACCAGGAACACGGCTGTCACGATCAAGGCAATGGGAAATCGTTCTCGGGCAGGAGAACTCGATTGCGGTTGATCACTCATAGTCGCGCTCCATAAGTTCCATTTGGTTGGACTCCTATGCCGCCCCTCTGAGCCACGCCCTTGGATCGGCCTTCGAGCCGTCGCCTTCGAGCGCGCGCACCAGTTCGGCCATGCTCGCCAGCGAGTGGATCGGGCGGAACTCGTCGACCTCGGGCAGCATCGCGCGCAGGCCCTGCGCTTTCGCCGCAAAGCCGTCGAAGCGCAGCAGCGGGTTGAGCCAGATGAGCCGGCGGCAGGATCTATGCAGCCGCTGCGTCTCGGCGCTCAACTCCTCGACGCCTTCGCGCTCGAGGCCATCGGTGAACAGCAGCACGACGGCGCCTTGGGCGAGCACGCGGCGCGACCAGTCGCGGTTGAAGGCGTGCAAAGAGGCGCCGATGCGGGTGCCGCCGGACCAGTCCTTCGCCTCGGCCGAGCAGCGCGCCAGCGCCTCGTCGGGATCGCGGCGTCGCAGCGCGCGCGTCACGTTGGTGAGCCGGGTGCCGAACAGGAAAGTCGAGACGCGCCGCTTTTCGCCCAGCGCATGCAGGAAATGCAGGAACAGCCGCGTGTATTCGGCCATCGAGCCGGAGATGTCGCACAGCGCCACGATGGGCGGCGGCTTCTGGCGCGGCGAGCGCATCTCGAGGTCGATGATCCCGCTCAGCGAGCCGCGGAAGCTGCGGCGCGGATCGATGCGGCGGCCGTTGCGGTTAGGGGCGTAGCGGCGGGTTGGACGGCGGTCGTCGGGTAGGGCGAGCCGGTCGATGAGCTTTCGCGCCTGCGCGATCTCTTCCGCCGTCATCTGCGCGAAGTCGCGCGTTTGCAGGATCTCGGCGCCAGACATGGTGAGCCGCGCGTCGAGGTCGAGCTGGGGCTTCGGCTTCTCCTGTCGCGGCGCGTTCTTGAACAGGGCGTCGGCGACGCGGGCGGCGCCGGCGTCGGGCTTTTGCGGCTTGGCGTCGGGCTTGGCCTGCGGCGACATCATCGCGATCAGCTTTTCGAGGAAGCCTTTGCGGCGCCAGTAGACGTCGAATATCTGATCGAACAGGAGCGTGTGCTCGTGTTTCTTGACGAACACAGCGTGCAAGGCGGCGCGGAAGTCCTGCTTTTGGTTGAAGCCGGTCGCCTCTATGGCCGAGACCGCATCGAGCACGGCGCCGGGGCCGACGGGCAGGCCGGCGTCGCGCAGGGCGCGCGCAAAGTGCAGGATGTTCTCGGGCAGGGCGCCTTGGGGGGCGGCTTCCGTCATGGGAGAGCAGAACCGCCCGAGACTCCCTCCCCCTTGACGGGGGAGGGTTGGGGCGGGGGTGAACAGCGCCGCGCTTTCAGGATGCGGCTACCCCCCTCCCTAGCCCTCCCCCGCAAGGGGGGAGGGGACTTCCCGCCCGCGTTCAATTCGCCGCCTCCGCCAGCTTCAGATCCGCGCGCGCGGCGTCGATCAGCTCGCTCGCCTTGGCGCCTTGAATTTTAGCAATGTCGTCCTGGTATTTGAGCAGCACGCCGAGCGTGTCGGTGACCTGGGCGGGGTCGAGGCTGACCGCGTCGAGCTCGACGAGCGCGCTCGCCCAGTCGAGCGTTTCGGCGACGCCGGGCGACTTGAACAGGTCGAGCTTGCGCAGCCGCTGGACGAAGGCGACCAGCTCGGCGGTGAGCCGCTCGGGCGCGCGCGGGGCCTTGGCGCGCAGGATCGCGCGCTCGCGCACGGCGTCGGGATAGCCGACCCAGTGGTAGAGGCAGCGCCGCTTCAGCGCGTCGTGGACCTCGCGCGTGCGGTTGGAGGTGACGACGACGATCGGCGGCGCCGGCGCCTTGACGACGCCAAGCTCGGGGATGGTGATCTGGAAGTCGGACAGCAGCTCCAGCAGATACGCCTCGAACGCCTCGTCGGCGCGGTCGACCTCGTCGATCAGCAGCACCGGCGCGCCGCCCTCGTGCGGCTCCAGAGCCTGCAGCAGCGGGCGCCGGATCAGGTAGCGGTCGGCGAAGATGTCGTGCTCGATCCGTTCGCGGTCGTGCTCGCCGGCGGCCTCGGCCAGGCGGATCGCCATCATCTGGGCGGGATAGTTCCATTCGTAGACGGCGGTGGCGACGTCGAGGCCCTCGTAGCATTGCAGCCGGATCAGCTTGCGGCCGAGGGAAGCCGCCAGCACCTTGGCGATCTCGGTCTTGCCGACGCCGGCCTCGCCCTCGAGCAGGATCGGCCGGCCGAGCCTGAGGCCGAGGAACACGACGGTCGCCAGCGAGCGCTCGGCGACGTAATGCGCGCGGGCGAGCAGGCTGAGCGTGTCGTCGATCGACTGCGGCAGGCGTTGAGCGGCGTCCATCAAGGTCTCCAAACAGCAGCGCCCTCCGGCATGGGCCGGAGGGCGCTTTCAAGTCAACTCGTCAGCGGTTTCAAGCCGCCGAGGCGACGGCCCGGCGGGCCATCACGCCGACCAGATGGGCGCGATAATCGGCGTCGCCGTGCAGGTCGGAGAGGATGCCGTCCGGGCTCACCCTGATCCCCTTGAGCGCGTCGGGGGAAAAGTTGGCCGACAAAGCCTGCTCCATCTCGGCCTGCCGGAACACGCCGCCGGAGCCGGCGCCGGTGACGGCGACGCGCACGCCCGACGCCGTCTTGGCGACGAACACGCCGACCATCGCATAGCGCGAGGCGGGGTTGCGGAACTTCTCGTAGCCGGATTTCTGCGGGATCGGGAATTTCACCGCGGTGATGATCTCGTTCTCCGCCAGCGCGGTCTCGAACAGGCCGTGGAAGAAGGCTTCCGCCGCGATCTCGCGCGTGTTGGTGACGATGGTGGCGCCGAGCCCCAGCGCGGCGGCGGGATAGTCGGCGGCGGGGTCGTTGTTGGCCAGCGAGCCGCCGATGGTGCCGATGTGGCGCACGGCAGGGTCGCCGATGACGCTCGCCAGATGGACGAGGCCCCTGATCGCCGCCGCCGTCGTGCTGGTGGCGACCTCGGCGTGCGGGGTCATCGCGCCGATGACGATGGCGTCGCCCTCGCGGGTGACGCCTTTGAGGCCGGCGACCTTCTTCAGGTCGACGATGGTCGCAGGGGCGGCGAGGCGCTGCTTCATGGTCGGCAGCAGGGTCTGGCCGCCGGCGAGGATCTTGGCGTCATCTTTGGCGAGCGCGGCGACCGCGTCGGCGACGCTGGCTGGCGCGGAATATTCGAAAGCGTGCATGGCGTTTTCTCCGAAAGGTTTATTCCGCGGCCTGCTTCAGGCGCGACTTCTGCGCCGCCTTCCAAACGGCGGCGGGGGTCGCGGGCATGGCGATATCCTCGTGGCCGAGCGCGTCGGTCACCGCGTTGATGACAGCCGGCGGCGAAGCGATCGCGCCGGCCTCGCCGCAACCCTTGATTCCGAGCGGGTTCGTTTGGGTCACCGTCTCGACGTTGCCGACGTCGAACGAGGGCAGGGCGTCGGCGCGCGGCATGCAGTAGTCCATGTAGCTCGCGGTCAGCAGCTGGCCGTCTTCGTTGTAGCGCGCGCCTTCCATCAGCGCCTGGCCGATGCCTTGCGCGATGCCGCCATGGACCTGGCCATGCACGACCATCGGATTGATCTGCTTGCCGAAATCGTCCACCGCCGTGTAGCGCTGGATGTCGACGATGCCGGTGTCGGGATCGATCTCGACCTCGCAGATGTGCACGCCCGCGGGGAAGGTGAAGTTGGTCGGCTCCCAGAACGCGCTTTCCTTCAGGCCGGGCTCCAACTGATTGCCGTCGAACTTGTGGGCGATATAGGCGTTGAGCGCGACGCCGCCGAAGTCGATCGACTTGTCGGTGCCTTTGACGGTGAACTTGCCGTCCTTGAACTCGATGTCGTGCTCGGACGCCTCCAGCACGTGGCCGGCGACCTTCTTGGCTTTCGCCTCGATCTTGTCGAGCGCCTTGAACACCGCCGACAGGCCGACCGCGCCGGAGCGCGAGCCGTAGGTGCCCATGCCGAACTGCACCTTGTCGGTGTCGCCATGGACGACCGAGACGTTGTCGATCGGGATGCCGAGCCGCTCGGAGACCAGTTGCGCGAAGGTGGTCTCGTGGCTCTGGCCGTGGCTGTGCGAGCCGGTCAGCAGTTCGACGGTGCCGATCGGGTTGACGCGGATCTCGGCCGATTCCCAGCCGCCGACGCCGGCGCCCATCGAGGCCATGGCGCGCGACGGCCCGAGGCCGCAGGCTTCGATGAAGGCGGAGAAGCCGGCGCCGCGCAGCTTGCCCTTGGCGGCCGAAGCCGCCTTGCGGGCGGGCAGGCCCTTGTAGTCGGCAAGCTCCAGCGCCTTGTCGAGCGCCGCTGCGTAATTGCCGATGTCGTAGTTCATGATGACAGGCGTCTGGTGCGGGAACTGAGTGACGAAGTTGGCGCGGCGGAATTCGGCGGGGTCGCGCCCGTTCTCGCGCGCGGCGACCTCGATGAGCCGCTCGACGACGAAGGTCGCTTCCGGACGGCCCGCGCCGCGATAGGCGTCGACCGGCGCCGTCGTCGTATAGACGGCGTCGACCTCCACGTAGATCGCCGGGATGTTGTACTGGCCCGACAGCAACGGGGCGTAGAGGAAGGTCGGCACCAGCGAGGCGAAGGTCGACAGATAAGCGCCGAGGTTGGCGGTCGTGTGCACGCGCATGGCCAGGATCTTGCCGCCGGCGTCGACGGCAAGCTCCGCATGGGTGACGTGGTCGCGGCCGTGCGCATCGGACAGGAACGCCTCGGTGCGGTCGCTGGTCCATTTGACCGGGCGGTCGATCTTACGCGCCGCCCAGGCGCAGACCGCCTCCTCGGCGTAGATGAAGATCTTGGAGCCGAAGCCGCCGCCGACGTCGGGCGCGATGACGCGGAACTTATGCTCGGGTTGAAGACCCATGAACGCCGACATCACGAGGCGCGCCAGATGCGGGTTCTGGCTGGTCGTGTACAGCGTCATCTGGTCCGCGCCGCTGTCGTAATCGCCGAGCGCCGCACGCGGCTCCATGGCGTTGGGGATCAGGCGGTTGTTGACGAGATCGATCTTGGTGACGCGCGCCGCCTTGGCGAAGGCGGCGTCGGTCGCCGCCTTGTCGCCGAGATGCCAGTTGAACACCGTGTTGTCGGGCGCGGCGTCGTGGATGGTCGCGGCGCCGACGGCCTTGGCCAGGTCGACGACAGCGGGCAGCTCGGTGTAGTCGACGACGATCTTCTCGGCCGCGTCGCGCGCCTCAGCATAGGTGTCGGCGATGACGACGGCGACGTGGTCGCCGACATAGCGCACCTTGCCCTGCGCCAGCGTGGGATGCGCGCCCGCCTTCATCGGCGAGCCGTCCTTGTTGACGATGCCGACGCCGCAGATCAGGCCGCCGACCTTGTCGGCGGCGATGTCGTCGCCGGTAAAGACGGCGACGACGCCGGGCGAGGCCAGCGCCTCGGAGGCGTCGATCGCGTTGATGGTGGCGTGCGCGTGCGGCGAGCGCAGAAAGTAAGCGTGCGCCTGGCCCGGTCGGTTGATGTCGTCGACGTAGCGGCCCTTGCCGGTGATGAAGCGAATGTCTTCCTTGCGCTTGACGGAAGCGCCGAGTCCGGTGGCTGACATGGGTGTCTTTCCTTTACTCGGCGGCCTGGGCCGGGGCGGCCATTTCGCGCGCGCCCTGCGCAACGGACTTGACGATGTTGTGGTAGCCGGTGCAGCGGCAGATGTTGCCCTCCAGCTCGTGGCGGATCGTCGGCTCGTCGAGGTCGTGCCCGAGGCGGTTGACCATGTCGACGGCGGTCATGATCATGCCCGGGGTGCAGAAGCCGCATTGCAGGCCGTGATTGTCCTGGAACGCCTGCTGCATCGGGTGCAGCTGCGCGCCCTTGGCGAGCCCCTCGATCGTGGTGACGTGAGCGCCCTGGCAGGAGACGGCGAGCGTCGTGCAGGATTTGATCGCCTTGCCGTCGACATGGACGACGCAGGCGCCGCACTGCGAAGTGTCGCAGCCGACATGGGTGCCGGTGAGACGGAGGTTCTCGCGCAGGAACTGAACCAGCAGAGTGCGCGGATCGACATGGGCCGAAACGGCTTTGCCGTTGACCGTCATCGCAACCTGAACCATTCGAAATTTCCTCCCATTCGACGCCGGCGTCTCCGCGGCTTGAGCCGAGGAGTTCGCGGGGGTCGCACAATGGCGCGGCCATGCGCCGCCCTTGTGTGTGGGATGCTTGCCCGCGCGCCGGTGAGGCGTCAACAGGAAAAAGGCGCCGATATGCTTGGCGGAACATAGCGATTGCTGGAGCTCCACGGCTTTCGTCGGATTCTATTGCGGCGCCGAAGTAGAGGCCGGCGCCGGCGGGCTTAGACTTTACCGCGGCAATATAGGTCGGCCGACGCGGGCGTTGTCCGGCTTGACAAAGCCTAAAAAAGCCTCAATGCCGCTACTGTCGACGCGCGCGGGCGATGAGCGGACCTGCGTGCGAAACGGAGCGATGAGGAGGTTACGCGCTTAAGGCGCCGCGGCCTGTTTGGTCCGGGGTTGGCGCGTTTCGTGCTTGCCGTTCCGCACAGCGTTTTGGGGCAGGATGGGGGCGTAATCCCGTATGGACAATTTCATTCAGCAGCTCATCAACGGGCTGACGCTCGGTTCGATCTACGGACTCATCGCCATCGGATATTCGATGGTTTACGGCATCATCGGCATGATCAATTTCGCTCACGGCGACGTGTTCATGCTGTCGGCGTTCATCGCCCTGATCGTCTTCCTGTTCCTAACCAAGATGATGGGCTTGGGCTTCCTGCCGCTGGCGCTGGTCATCGTGCTGCTCGCCGGCATGGCGCTGACCTCGGTGTGGAACTGGACCATCGAGCGGCTCGCCTATCGCCCGCTGCGCGGCTCGTTCCGGCTGGCCCCGCTGATCTCCGCCATCGGCATGTCGACGTTCCTGTCGAACTTCGTCCAGGTGACGCAGGGGCCGCGCAACAAGCCGATCGCGCCGATGTTCGCCGAGATCGTCAACATCCACCTCGGCGACCATCTCATTTCGCTGCAGTACCGGCAGATCGTCATCGTCGCGGTGACGGTGACGATGCTGGTGATCTTCTGGTGGCTGGTGCAGCGCACCAGTCTGGGGCGGGCGCAGCGCGCCTGCGAGCAGGATCGCAAGATGGCGGCGCTGATCGGCGTCGACGTCGACCGCACGATCTCGATCACCTTCATCATGGGCGCGGCGTTGGCGGCGGTGGCGGGCAGCATGTACGTGCTGCAATATGGCGTGGTGAGCTTCTCCGACGGCTTCCTGCCCGGCGTGAAGGCGTTCACCGCGGCGGTGTTGGGGGGCATCGGCTCGCTGCCCGGCGCCGTGATCGGCGGACTGATGATCGGCCTGATCGAGACGCTGTGGCAGATGATCCCGACAGAGGGCGTACCGGAGTACAAAGACGTGGCGGCGTTCTCGATCCTGGCGATCACGCTGATCTTCATGCCCTCGGGGCTGCTCGGCCGGCCCGAAATCGAGAAGGTGTGAAGATGTCCGGCGCAGATTCGAAAGCCGCCGGCGGCGCCTTGAAGGAAGCCGCCGTCGCCGCGCTGATCACGCTGGCGTTGTGCACGCCGATCATCATGTTCCGCACCGACTCGGACGTGAACACCGGCCAGCTGGAGCTGACCTGGCGGCCGCTCGCGGTGCTGATCTTCATGGCGCTGGCCTTCTTCGGGCGGCTCGCCATGCTGACCTGGGGCCTGCGTCCGGCGCGCGCCAAGGCCGCGCCGCGGGTCGGCGCGCCGACCGGGGTCGCGGCGTTCTTCAGCTATGTGATCGGGCCGATCGGGCTGATCTTCCTGTTCGTCTACCCGGCCGTCGTCGTCTGGTATCTCGGCCCGGGCGGGGCGCTCAAATGGGTCGACAGCTACGGCATCCAGATCCTGATCTACGTGATGCTGGGCTGGGGCCTCAACATCGTCGTCGGCCTCGCCGGCCTGCTCGATCTCGGCTATGTCGCCTTCTACGCGGTGGGCGCCTACGCCTACACGCTGCTGGCGATCAACTTCGGCCTGTCGTTCTGGATCTGCCTGCCGATCGCGGGCATTCTGGCGGCGTGCTGGGGCATGATCCTGGGCTTTCCGGTGCTGCGGCTGCGCGGCGATTATCTGGCCATCGTCACGCTGGCGTTCGGAGAGATCATCCGCACCATCCTGGTCAACTGGACGGCGTTCTCCGGCGGCACGGCGGGCATCTCGTCGATCCCGAAGATCACCTTCTTCGGCCTGCGCTTCGCCGACGTCGACGACGGTTTCGACGCCTATTTCGGCATGGATTACTCGCCGATCCACGGCAAGCTGTTCCTTTACTACGTGATCCTGGGGCTGGCGCTGATCACCAACCTGGCTTCGCTGCGGCTGCGCCGGCTGCCGATCGGGCGCGCCTGGGAGGCGTTGCGCGAGGATGAGATCGCCTGCCGCTCGCTGGGCATCAACACAACCAACACCAAGCTGACCGCGTTCGCGCTCGGCGCGTTCTTTGGCGGGCTGGCGGGGTCGTTCTTCGCCGTGCGGCAGGGCTTCATCTCGCCCGAAAGCTTCACCTTCAACGAATCGGCGACGATCCTGGCCATTGTCGTGCTCGGCGGCATGGGCTCGCAAATCGGCGTCGCGCTCGCCGCCATCACCTTGATCGGCGGCTTCGAAATGCTGCGCGAACTGGATTTCATCCACTCGCTGTGGTTCGATCTGGAGATCGGCGTCGGCTTCGTGGTGTTCATGGCCGCTGGCCTGTTGAGCCACAGGTGGCTGACGGCGGCGCTGGCCGGCCTGTTGGCGTTGCTATTGGCGCACATCGTGCTGGCGCAGGGTCTGGCCAATGTGTTCCAGGTCTATGCGCCGCCGGTTTACGCGATGCAGCAATCGGTGGTGGCGTTCCTGAATGCGCAACTGCCGTGGCTGTACAATTACCAGCTCGATTTCGACCCGACGCAGTATCGCGGGCTTATCTTCGGCTTTGCGATGGTGGTGATGATGGTGGTCAGGCCGCGCGGCTTCGTCTCGACGCGTTCGCCGTCGATCTATCTGACCCGGCGCACGGCGGTGGCCGGCGATCTCGTGAAAGAGGGGCACGGCTGATGCGCTGGAAGACCGATCCCCTGCTCGTCGTCGAGAGCCTGACGATGCGCTTTGGCGGCCTCGTCGCCGTCAACAATCTGTCGTTCGATGTCGGCCGCGGCGACATCACGGCGCTGATCGGCCCCAACGGCGCCGGCAAGACGACGGTGTTCAACTGCGTCACCGGCTTCTACAAGCCGACCGAAGGGCGGCTGGCGCTGGCGCGCTCCGGGCGCGCCGATCGCGATGCGGTGGAAAAGCTGACGCGCTCCTCGGCGCGCTTCGCCCGGCAGGGCGACAACGAGCTTTATCTGCTCGAACGCATGCCCGGCCATCTGATCGCGCATCACGCCAAGGTGGCGCGCACGTTCCAGAACATCCGGCTGTTTCAGGGCATGACGGTGCTCGAGAACATCATGGTGGCGCATCATAACGTGCTGATGAAGGCGAGCGGCATGACCGTGCTCGGCCTGGTCGGCGCGCCGCACTACCGCAAGACCGAGGCCTGGGCGGTGGATCGCGGCAAATACTGGCTCAACAAGATCGGCCTGATCGACCGCGCCGACGATCCCGCCGGCGAGCTGCCTTATGGCGCGCAGCGGCGTCTCGAAATCGCCCGCGCGATGTGCGCCGATCCGGTGCTGTTGTGCCTGGATGAGCCGGCGGCGGGCCTCAACCCGCGCGAATCGCTGGAGCTGAACGCGCTGCTGAACTCGATCCGCGACGATCACGCCGTGTCGATCCTGCTGATCGAACACGACATGTCGGTGGTGATGAAGATCTCGGATCATGTCGTGGTGCTCGACTATGGCACCAAGATCTCCGACGGCACGCCGGAGGAGGTGCGCAACGACCCGAAGGTGATCGCCGCTTATCTCGGCGTCGCCGACGCCGAGGAGTTCGCCGAAATCGAAGCGGAGATCCACGCATGAGCGCGGTCGCTCAAAGTCTGAGCCCACGCCCCGCGGGCAAGCCGCTGCTGCAATTGCGCGGCGTGCAGACGTTCTACGGCAAGATCCAGGCGCTGAAGGGCGTCGACATCGACGTCAACGAGGGCGAGATCGTCACCCTGATCGGCGCCAACGGCGCCGGCAAGTCGACGACGATGATGACGATCTTCGGTAGCCCACGCGCCCGCACCGGGACAATCACCTTCGCCGGGCAGGACATCACCGGGCTCGCGCCCCATGTCATCGCCCGCATGTCGATCGCGCAATCGCCCGAGGGGCGGCGCATCTTCCCGCGCATGACCGTGTTCGAGAACCTGCAGATGGGCGCTTCGATCGACGGGTTCAATCATTTCGACGAGGATCTCGCGCAATCCTACAAGATGTTTCCGCGGCTGAAGGAGCGCGCCCAGCAACGCGGCGGCACGCTGTCGGGCGGCGAGCAGCAGATGCTCGCCATCGCCCGCGCGCTGATGTCGAGGCCCAAGCTGCTGTTGCTCGACGAGCCCTCGCTCGGCCTCGCGCCGCTGATCGTCAAACAGATCTTCGGCGCGATCCAGGAACTCAATCGCAAGGAGGGGCTGTCGGTGTTCCTGGTCGAGCAGAACGCGTTCCACGCGCTGAAGCTCGCGCATCGCGGCTATGTCATGGTCAACGGCCTGATCACGATGAGCGGCACCGGCGCCGAACTGCTGGCGCGGCCGGAAGTGCGGGCGGCCTATCTCGAAGGGGGCCACTGATGCAGACCGCGTGGCTGTTCCCCGACACCGATTCGGCGCTGATCGCTTTCTGCGTGCTGACCGGGCTCGGCGTGCTGGCGGCGATCGCCACCGGGCGCTCGTTCGCGGCGTCGTGGAGCCCGCTGTGGCTAATTGTCCCAGCGATGGCGGCGCTGGCGTTCGCCGTGCATTTCCTGCACTACGCGTTGTTCGAGGAGAACCTCGGGTCCGCCTATTATTACGGCGTCACCTTGCTCATTCTGCTGATCTTCGCGGCGCTCGGCTATCGCTCCAAGCGGGCGTCGCAGATGGGCTCGCAATATCGTTGGCTTTTCCATAGCCAGGGCATGTTTTGGAACGAGCGGCGGCATTAGCCGTGGGGTGAGAAAAATTCCCGCGCGGGCTTTGCTGGGCGCGTGACTTCAACCGGAAAACACGCTTTAAGGTTTGCCAGAACTGGGGGCGGCGAAGATGTGACGCGCTCCCCGTCGGTTAGAAGCTAGGGAGTCTAAACGCATGAAGAAAATCGGGTTGACGGGCGTACTGCTCGCCGCCGGCCTCGCCTTCGCGGGCGCGGCTAACGCCGACGTCAAGATCGGCGTCGCCGGACCCATCACCGGCCCCAACGCCTCGTTCGGCGCGCAGCTCGTCCAGGGCGTGACCCAGGCGGCCGAGGACTTCAACAAGACCGGCGGCATTCTCGCCCAGAAGATCCAGGTCTCGCAGGGCGACGACGTCTCCGATCCCAAGCAGGGCGTTTCGGTCGCCAACAAGTTCGTCGGCGACGGCGTCAAGTTCGTGGTCGGCCACTTCAACTCGGGCGTGACCATTCCGGCGTCTGAAGTCTACGCCGACAACGGCATCCTGTTCATCACGCCGTCGGCGACCAACCCGAAGGTGACCGAGCGCAAGTTGTGGGACGCGTTCCGCACCTGCGGCCGCGACGACCAGCAGGGCAAGCTGTGGGCCGATCTCGCGCTCGGCAAGTTGAAGGACAAGAAGATCGCCATCCTGCACGACAAGACCCCGTATGGGCAGGGCCTCGCCGACGCGGCGAAGGGCTTCATGAACGCCGGCGGCAAGAAGGAAGTGCTGTACGAAGGCGTCAACGTCGGCGAGAAGGATTATTCGGCCGTCGTCTCCAAGATCAAGGCTTCCGGCGCCGATTATCTGATGTGGGGCGGCCTGCACACCGAGGGCGGCCTGATCGTGCGCCAGATGCGCGACCAGGGCCTGAAGACGGTGATGATCTCGGGCGACGGCATCACCGACGACGAGTTCGCGCAGATCGGCGGCCCTGGCGTCGAAGGCACGCTGATGTCGTTCCCGCCGGACCCGCGCAACAACCCGGTCGCCAAGCCGATCGTCGCGGAATACAAGGCCAAGGGCTACGATCCGCAGGGCTATACGCTGATCTCCTATGCGGCGATGCAGGTGTTCAAGCAGGCCGCCGAGGCGACCAAGACGCTCGATCCCAAGAAAATGGCCGAGTACATGCACTCCGGCAAGAGCTTCGACACCGTCATCGGGCCGCTGTCCTATGACAAGAAGGGCGACCTGACCGTCTCCACCTACGTCTGGTACGTGTGGGAAAAGGGCGCGGACGGCAAGATCAGCTATCATCAGGAGTAAGCTTGCGGGATTGAGCGGGATCGTCTCTCGCGCGAGGGGCGGTCGCCGAATCTCCGCGCTTGGCTGAATGCGCCCAAGCGGGACGTCACCAACAAGCCCGCCGCCCGCCGCGGCGGGCCTTTTCGTCGGGAGGCGCCGATGGCCCTGGAGCTGCGCCCGAACTGCGAATATTGCGACTGCGATCTGCCGCCGGCTTCGCCGCTCGCGCGGATCTGCACCTACGAATGCACGTTCTGCGCGGATTGCGTGGAGAACCGGCTTAGCAACGTGTGCCCGAACTGCGGCGGCGGTTTCGCGCCGCGGCCGATCCGGCCGGTGCGGGAGTGGCGGCCGGGCCTGTCGCTGGCGTTGCGGCCGGCGTCGACGATGCGCAGGCGGCTTGCCTATGGCGCCGCAGAGATCGCAGAGTTCGCGCGCGCGGTGCACAAAATTCCTCCGCAGGAGCGCTGAGAGTTACAGTGGCGCCGCGGGCATTCTAGGTTTAAGGAGGAGGCGACCGCCCTTCGTTGCTTGGCCTAACGGCTAGTGGCGACGGCGAACGGTTGGTGTACAGACCTCTTAACGAAGGTGCGCGCCGCTCTCATATCAGGGCGGACCCAACAAGGAGACGCTCATGTCGGCCAAGGATATCGTGATCGCCAGCGCCAAGCGCACGGCGGTAGGCTCGTTCAATGGAAAATTCGGCAACATCCCGGCGCACGATCTCGCCGCGGCCGCCATCACCTCCGCGCTCGCCGCCGCCAATGTGGCCGCCGCCGACGTCGACGAGGTGATCCTCGGCCAGATCCTCTCCGCCGGCCAGGGCGGCAACCCGGCGCGCCAGGCGGCGATGAAGGCCGGGGTGCCGCAGGAGAAGACGGCTTTCGCCATCAACCAGCTCTGCGGCTCCGGCCTGCGCGCGGTCGCGCTCGGCCTGCAGCAGATCGTCAACGGCGACGCCAGCATCGTCGTGGCGGGCGGCATGGAGTCGATGTCGATGGCGCAGCACGCCGCGCATCTGCGCAACGGCGTCAAGATGGGCGACTTCAAATACGTCGACACGATGCTGAAGGACGCGCTGATCGACGCCTTCCACGGCTATCACATGGGCAACACGGCCGAGAACGTCGCCGTCAAGTACCAGATCGGCCGCGAGGAGCAGGACCGCTTCGCCGTCGCCTCGCAGAACAAGGCGGAGGCCGCGCAGAAGGCCGGCAAGTTCAAGGACGAGATTGCGCCGTTCACCATCTCGAGCAAGAAGGGCGACGAGGTCGTCGCCGACGACGAGTATATCCGCCACGGCGCCACCTATGACCAGATGGCCAAGTTGCGCCCGGCGTTCGCGAAGGACGGTTCGGTGACGGCGGCCAACGCCTCGGGCATCAACGACGGCGCGGGGGCGCTGGTGCTGATGACGGCCGCGGAAGCCGAGAAGCGCGGCATCACGCCGATGGCGCGAATCGTCTCCTGGGCGACGGCGGGCGTAGATCCCGCGCTGATGGGCACCGGGCCGATTCCCTCTTCGCGCAAAGCGCTGGCCAAGGCGGGCTGGAGCGTGAAGGATCTCGACCTCGTCGAGGCCAACGAGGCGTTCGCGGCGCAGGCGCTGGCGGTCAACAAGGATCTCGGCTGGGATCCCGAAATCGTCAACGTCAACGGCGGCGCGATCGCCATCGGTCATCCCGTTGGCGCCTCGGGGGCGCGCATCTTGACGACGCTGCTGTACGAAATGGCGCGCCGCAAGGCGCACAAGGGGCTGGCGACGCTGTGCATCGGCGGCGGCATGGGCATCGCCCTGTGCGTCGAGCGCTAAAGCAAGCCTAAAGCCAAGGGCGGGAGCCGAGACTCCCGCCTGTTCTGGAGCGAAACACCAAGGGGAGCGAACAGATGAGCAGGGTTGCAGTCGTTACCGGAGGCACGCGCGGCATTGGCGCGGCGATCTCCAAGGCATTGCAGGCGGCGGGCTACAAGGTCGCCGCGACCTATCACGGCAACGACGAGGCGGCGTCGAAGTTCAACGCCGAGACCGGCGTCGCCGTCTACAAGTGGGACGTGAGCAACTACGACGCCTGCGTCGCGGGGCTGGCCAAGGTCGAGGCGGAACTGGGGCCGGTCGATGTGCTGGTCAACAACGCCGGCATCACCAAGGACGGCTTCTTCCACAAGATGACGCCGGAGCAGTGGTACGGCGTGATCAACACCAACCTGAACTCACTGTTCAACATGACTCGCCCGGTGTGGGAGGGCATGCGGACGCGCAAGTTCGGCCGGGTGATCTGCATCTCCTCGGTCAACGGGCAGAAGGGGCAGGCGGGGCAGGTCAACTATTCCGCCGCCAAGGCGGGCGACATCGGCTTCGTCAAGGCGCTCGCCCAGGAAGGGGCGCGGATCGGCGTCACGGTGAATGCGATCTGCCCCGGCTATATCGCGACCGAGATGGTCAAGGCGATCGCGCCTGAGGTGCTGGCCAAGAACATCCTGCCGCTGATCCCGATCGGACGGCTCGGCGAGCCCGAGGAGATCGGCCGCGCAGTGGTGTTCCTCGCCTCCGACGAGGCGGGGCTCATCACGGGCTCGACGCTGAGCGCTAACGGCGGGCAGTATATGGTTTAAGACAAACTGCGCTGGATTGGAAACGCAGCCGTGGCGTCCCCGCGAAAGCGGGGAGCCAGGGTGTACGGTCGCCCTGGATTCCCGCTTTCGCGGGAACGACGACCATGAATCGTCTCCATCGCCGGTTGCTCCGACCACGGGGCGGCGGCCGCCTCAAACCAACTCCGCCTCCGCCGCCGCCGCCTTGATCTCGCCGCGCAGCGGCCGCTCCTCCATCGCGACGAAGAAGCCGAAACAGACGGCCATGCACCCCGCCATCAGCGCGAAGGCGGTGCGGAACGCCGCCGCCGACGTCGCCACGTCCGCGCCCGTCCCGGCGCCCGGCTCGCCCAGGCCGTAAGCGAAAATCACCGCGCCGAAGATCGCCACGCCGAGCGCCGACCCGAGCGAGCGCACGAAGGCGAGCGTCGCCGTCGCCGCGCCCATGTCGCGCGGGTCGACCGCGTTCTGCACGCTGACGGTCAGCGTCGGGAACAGGGCGCCGAGGCCGAGGCCGTAGACCAGGATCACCGCCTCCGCGGTCCAGAAGTCGAGCCGGTAGGCGAGCGCCGAAAGTACGACCAGGCCGAGCGCCGCTATCGGCAGCCCGACATAGCCCATTATCTTGTAATGCTTGAGCTTTGGCAGATTGAGGCCGGTCAGGTTGGAGCCAAGCGTGCTCGCTCCCAATACGACGATGAGTCCGAGGCCGGAGGCGGTCGGGTCAAGCCGCAGCACGCTCTCGAAGTAGATCGGCAGGTAGACCGTCGCCGAGACATAGACCAGCATGCCGAAGAACATCGCCAAGGTCGCCTTGTCGACGACGCGGTTGGCGAAGATCGCCGGCGGGATCAGCGGCTCCGGGGCGCGACTCAGGTGAAACACGAAGGCGGCGCCGAGCGCCAGCGCCGCCACGCCGAGCCCGATCACGGCGGGAGAACTCCAGGGCAGGGCGCCGCCGCCGAGCGTCAGCATGAGGTTGAGCGCCACGGTGGCGCCGACCACCAGCGCGCCGCCGAGCCAATCGAGCCGGTGCGGGCGACGTTGCTGCGGCAGGTGGCGCAACAGACGGTCGCAGACGACAAAGGCCAGCGCTCCGAGCGGCAGGTTGAGCCAGAAAATGACGGTCCACGACAGGTATTGGGCGAAAAAGCCGCCGAGCGCCGGGCCGGCGACGCTCGAGGTCGCCCACGTCGTCGAGATGTAGACGGTGTAGCGCGCCCGTTCACGCGGCGCGGCGACGTCGGCGACGACGGTCTGCGCCAGCGCGATCAGCCCGCCGCCGCCGACGCCCTGCAGCGCGCGGGCGAGGATCAGCGCGATCATGTTGGGCGACAGCGCGCAGGCGACCGAGCCGGCGAGGAACAGGCCGAGCGCGGAAAGGATCACCGGGCGGCGGCCGTGGATGTCGGAGAGCTTGCCGTAGAGCGGCGTCACCGCGGTCGAGGTGAGGAAATAGACCGAGACGATCCAGGGCAGGAAGGCGGCGCCGCCGAGCTTGGCGCCGATGGTCGGCAAGGCGGGGGCGACGATGGTGGAATCGAGCGTCGCCAGGAACATCGCCAGCATGACGCCGATGACGATGTTGCGCTTGGCGCGGGGGCTGAGTTCGGGTTGAGGAGGCGACAATGCGCACGCTTTCTCGGGAAGGCCTGGGAAAATGCGGGAGCGGGCGGACCCGCGCAAGCGAAACGGCTGATGGCGTCGAAAAAGTCTTCCCGGCCGGCCGACACGCGGCCTTTCAGGCCCGGCGATAGCCCGGCAGCGAAGCATCCGCGACATCGGCGAGGTTGACGACGATGTTCTCCGGCGAGCGGCAGGCGATCCAGATAAGCTCCTCCGTGACGCTCATGTTGGCTTCGAGGTGGGGCAGAAACGGGGGGACGAACATGAAGTCGCCCTGCGCGAGATCGACGAACTGCTGATAATCCGCGCCGAAATAGATCCGCGCGCGGCCGCTCAGGACATAGGCCCCGGTCTCCGCCTCGCCGTGATGGTGCGGCAACGAGCGGAAGCCGGGCTTGTTGCTCGCCTTGCCGAACCAAAGCCGGGTCGCCGGCGTATGTTGCGGCCCCACTCCGGTGACGAGGGCCAAACCGCCCGATTGGCTTGTGCCGGTGTGCTCGGCGCCGCCTCTCGTCACCACGATCCGATCGTTCGCAGCCATTCGACTTCCCTCGCTCGGCGGCTGAGCGTCTGCCGGGATCGGCGGCGCCGCCCGGCAGCCATAACCGGTCGCGAGTGCGGCGCGGATAAAATGACGGTGTAGGGCGGGCGCTAACGCGCCAGCATCGCCTCGATCGCCGCCATCTCCTGGGCGGCGACGTCGCGCATCTTGCGCTCGGCTTCGCGATAGGCGGCCAGGATCGCCAGGCCCGAGGCGGTCAGCGACGCGCCGCCGCCCTTGGGGCCGCCCGGCTGGGCGCGCACCAGCGGCTCCTTGAACAGCCGGTTCAGCTCGTCGATCAGCAGCCAGGCGCGGCGATAGGACATCTTGTGGGCGCGGCCGGCGGCGGAGATCGAGCCGGTCGCGGCGATCGCCTCCAATAGCGCAACCTTGCCGGGGCCAAGGCGGCGGTCGGCGGCGAAATCGAATCGTATGGTGAGCCGTGTCGTCATGGCCCAGCGCGTTCCCCCTGGCGGCCATACGCCGCTAGCCGCTCTCCTTAGCCGCTCTTGCGGCGCCCGTCACCGCACCAGCGTCAGCCGCTTGGCCGCGCGCGTCACGCCGGTGTAGAGCCAGCGGGCGCGGTGCTCGCGGAAGGCGTAGGACTCGTCGAACAGCACCACGTCGTCCCATTGCGAGCCCTGCGACTTGTGCACGGTCAGCGCGTAGCCGAAGTCGAACTCGTCGGATTCGCGCCGGATGGGGTAGGGCAGGCCGGCCTCGACGCCCTCGAAGAAGGCGCGGTGGACGGCGACGCTGAGCGGTTCGCGCGCCGGGTCCTCCTCCGGGCGCAGCGTGAGCCGCGCGAAATCGTTGACCATGCCGACGGATTTGGCGACGCGCCACAGCCCGCCGTTGAGCAGGCCCTTCTCGTGGTCGTTGCGCAGGCAGACGAGTTTCTCGTCCGGACCCGGCGTCAGGCCGGCGCGGCCGAGAAGCTGGCGGATGCGCGCGTTATAGGCGCGCCGCGTCTTGTTGAGGCCAACCAACACCTGATCGGCCGCCATCACCGCCGCGGCGTCGATGCCGTCGCGGCGGATCACCCGGCTTTCGCCATAGGCGCCGTAATCGACGCCGCGGCCCTCGCGAATCGCATGGGCGAGGCGGATGATCGGATTATCCCGCGCCTGCCGGTGGATCTCGGTCAGCATCACGTCGGGCTCAGCTTCGGTGAAGAAGCCGGCGCCCTTGATCGGCGGCAGCTGCGCGGGATCGCCGAGCACCAGCACCGGCTTGCCGAACGAGAGCAGGTCGCGCCCAAGTTCCTCGTCGACCATCGAGCATTCGTCGATGACGATCAGCGCCGCGCGCGAGGCCGGGCCTTCGGTGTTGAGGGTGAAGCTGGGACGACCGTCGTCGGCCTCGCTGGCGGTGTAGATCAGCGAGTGGATGGTGGTGGCGCCCGCGCAGCCCTTGCCGCGCAGCACGAGCGCCGCTTTGCCGGTGAAGGCGGCGAAGGCGGCCTTGCCGGAGGCGTGGTCGGCGACATGGCGGGCGAGCGTGGTCTTGCCGGCGCCGGCGAAGCCGAACAGGCGGAACACCGGCTGGTCGGCGGCCTTCAGCCACTTGCCGACGCGCTCGAGCGCGCCGGCCTGCTCGGCCGACCAGCGCGGCGCGGGCCGGCGGACGGGCGGCGGGGCGGCGGGCTCGGGTTCGGCCGGCCTGGCCGCCGCCGTCTTGCGCCGCTCGATGTCGACCTCAGCCTTGCAACGCGGGCAGACGACCGGGCGCTGGCTCTTGTCGTAGAATTTCGCCCCGCAGGCGGGGCATTGCCGTTTGACGCCGAGTTTCAAGATCGAGAGCCGTTATCCAAGTCTTCAACTTTGGCGCGCAGCCTCTCTCGCCAGGACCGGGGCTGATGACGGGGCGGCCCTTGAAGCGCGCGCAGAATCGCACATATCATGCACCGACGGGTCGCCTTAAGGGGCCCGTCGAAACCAACCGCCGGTCGGCCGTTGCGTCATGCGCGAGGTCCCTCATCGGCGAAGCGCCTGAAAGGGGCTCGCATGGTGCGCGTGACGACGATGAGTTCGCCGTTCCTGCTCGGTTTCGACGAAATCGAACGGGCGCTCGAAAGGGCGACAAAGACGGGCTCGGACGGTTATCCCCCTTACAACATCGAGCGGATTCCTGCGCAAGGGAATGCGCCCGAGCGTTTGCGGATCACTTTGGCGGTCGCCGGGTTCTCTCGGGAGGACATCGAAGTGACGCAGGAGGAAAGCCAACTCTGGATAAGGGGACGTCAGCGTGAGGACAAGTCCCGCGACTATATCCATCGCGGGATCGCCGCAAGGCAGTTCCAGCGCAATTTCCTGCTCGCCGAAGGCATGCAGGTGTTGGGCGCGGAACTTGCGAACGGGCTTTTGTCGATCGACGTTGTCAAACCGCAACCCGACCGGGTGGTCAAGAAGATAGACATATCGGCGCGAGACTGACGGTTTGCGCCGCAGGACGGGTCGCCGAAGGCTTAAAGCGACCGTCAGACGAGGAGAATGCCGTGAACAGCGAAATCCTTGACAAAGACCCGGAACTGACGCCGGCCCAGTTCGCCCATCAGGGCGTCGGAGCGATCGCCTATCTCAAGGCGATCCGCTCCGAGGACGCGCAGCGGCTGTTTCCGCAGGCGCCGCCGATCAAGCCGGGATTGCAGCTGTTCGCGCTGCTCAACGCCGACGGATCGCCGATCCTGCTTACCGACTCCAAGGACGCGGCGATCGCCAACGCCTGGGAGCAGGAGCTGGAGACGGTCAGCGTCCACTAGATTCTTCGTCCGGCGCCCTTCCCGGGCGCCGGCGAGATGGTAACTGTCTCCCCGCCGGGGGACGTGATGCAAGCTTATCTCGATCTGTTGCGCGAGGCGTTGGAGCAGGGCGTCGTCAAGGGCGACCGCACAGGCACCGGCGTGCGCTCGCTGTTCGGCCGGCAGATCCGATTCGATCTCAGCGCGGGGTTTCCGCTGGTCACGACCAAGCGGCTGCATTTGCGCTCCATCGTCCATGAGCTGGTCTGGTTCCTGAAGGGCGACACCAACGTGCGCTATCTGCAGGAGAACGGCGTCGGCATCTGGGACGAGTGGGCCGATGCGGACGGCGATCTCGGACCCGTCTACGGCAAGCAATGGCGCGCCTGGGAAGGCGCGGACGGGAAGACATATGACCAGATTTCCTGGCTGCTGGCGGAGATCCGGCGCAATCCGGAGTCGCGACGGCTGATCGTCTCGGCCTGGAACGTGCCCGACATCGAGCGCATGAAGCTGCCGCCGTGTCACTGCCTGTTCCAGTTCTATGTCGCGCAGGGGCGGTTGAGCTGCCAGCTTTACCAGCGCTCGGCGGATCTGTTTTTGGGCGTGCCGTTCAATATCGCCAGCTATGCGCTGCTGACGCACCTGATCGCGCGCGAGTGCGGGCTGGACGCTGGCGATTTCGTGCACACGTTCGGCGACGCGCATCTCTATCTCAACCACGAGGAGCAGGCGCGCGAGCAGCTTTCGCGCGCGCCGCGGGCGCTGCCGAAGCTGAGGCTGTCGGCGGCCCCGGGGCGGCTGTTCGATTTGCGCGCGGCTGACATCGCCTTCGAGGGATATGAGCCGTGGCCGGCGATCAAGGCGCCGGTGGCGGTGTGAGTGTCTCGCTGATCGCCGCGGTGGGGCGCAACGGCGCGATCGGCGCGCAAGGTGGGCTGCCGTGGCGGCTTTCCAGCGACCTCAAGCGGTTCAGAGCGCTGACGATGGGCAAGCCGCTCGTCATGGGCCGCAAGACCTTCGAATCCGTGGGGCGGCCGCTGCCGGGGAGGCGGGTGATCGTGGTGACGCGGGACGCGAGTTGGACGCGGCCCGCCCTTGAGGTCGCGCATTCGTTGGACGAGGCGCTGGCGCTCGCCAAGGACGCCGAGGAAATCATGATTGGCGGCGGCGGCGAAGTTTACCGCCTCGCGCTGCCGCTAGCGTCGCGGCTGTATCTGACGGAGGTCGATCTCGCCCCGCCCGCCGACGTGCGTTTTCCCGCCATCGATCCCGCGCAATGGCGCGAAGTCAGCCGCGAGGCGGGCGTGCGCGGGCCGAAGGACGAGGCGGATTTCGCCTTTGTGGAATATGACCGGCGGAACGGCCGCACGTGAAGCGATTTCTGGCTTTGATTCGGTCCGGGCCATTTTTTTGGGTCGGATGCGCTTGCTCTTGCTTCGGCGGACTTCTCCTAATAGGTCTGCTTGTCCGCGGAACAGTTATTGTGCCTATTTCTGCCGATGGCGAAAGACGTTATGAAACAACATCAGATTTGCTTAATAATATTGTTACTCATTGCTTGCTAATTTTTCCAATAACAAATATTATTTTATACATAGCGAGGCGGAGGTTATTCACGCAAATCGCTTTTTCGATCTTATCTTTTTGGTGGGTGTTCTATATTGCGCTGATAGGTTATATTGGATTGCAAGAGGGGACTGATTTTAGTGATTGGAAACCGCGAGAGTATACGACGTGGCCTGAGGCCGATAGTGCGCTGGCATTCTATGAAATCGGATCGCTCCTGTTATATTTGTCAATTTTCTTGTCGTTTATTTGTCGTAGAACGACATTCCTAAAGTTCATATCTGGAGTTGGGCTTGTGTGCCTGCAGTTTATTCTGGCCTGGATTTATCTTTTCAACGATTGAAATTTGCCGACTCCCGGCGGTTTCGGTGAAACCGCCGTTGCGCATCGACTTCAGCTTAAGGCCGCCACGCTCCCGGCGGGATATTCCCCGGCTCGACATAGGCGTGATGCAGCGCGTCGAGCTGCGCCCACAATACATTGCACTTGAAGCGCACGGCGTCGACGCAGGCCTCCTGCGTCGCGCGCGTGCGCGCGTGCTGCTTGATGTAGTCGAGCGCGAAATCGGCGTCCTTGGGCGCCTGGGCGAGCCGGCGCTTGAAATAGGCCATCACGTCGTCGCCGATGAAATCGTAGTTCTCCAGCATGCCGGAAATGCGCTCGCGGTGGATTTTCGGCGCGAACAGCTCCGTCAGCGACGAGGCCACCGCCACGGTCAGCGGCTCAATGGCGACGAAGCGCACGTAAGCCTCGACGGCGAAGCGGGTCGCCGGTAGGGCGCCGCGCTTGGAGATTACATAATCGCGCTCGAGCCCTAGGCCGCTGGTCAGCACGAGCCAGCGCTCGATGCCGCCTTCCTCGGCCTCGTAGCCGTCGTGGTCGAGGATGCGGTGGATCCACTCGCGCCGCAACTCGCGCGATTCGGCGCGGGCGATCAACGCGGCGTCCTTGCGCGGCACCGCCTCCTGATAGCAGTAACGGTTGAGCGCCCAGGCGGCGACCTGGCCCTTGTTCAGCTTGCCGCCGTGCAGCAGCTTATGGAACGGGTGCTTGTCGTGATAGCGCTCGGCTCCAACGGCGCGGATCGCGGCCTCGAAGTCCTCAGCCGAAAGTTTTGGCGCGTCGGTCCAATCGGTGTCTGGCATAGGCTCCTCCCCAGGATGGCTTAAGCCGGCTCGCGCGCATAGCGGCGCGGCGCGAAGCCCTCGACCGGGCCGGCGCTGTCCGCCGCCGCGATCTCCAGCACCAGCGCATGATGCGGCGATTTCGTGCAGATCGGGTCGCAGGCGGCGGCGTCGCCCAGCAGCGCCATCGCCTGACAGCGGCAGCCGCCGAAGTCGATTGCCTTGCGTTCGCAGGAGCGGCAGGGCTCCTGCATCCAGTCGTCGCCGCGGAACGCCTGGAACGCCGGCGACCGCCGCCAGATCTCGGCCAGCGGCCTCTCGCGGGCGTTCCAGAACTCCAGGCCGGGGATGATCTCGGCGGAATGGCAGGGCAGCACCTTGCCGCTCGGCGTCACGTTGAGCGTCTGCCGGCCCCAGCCGCTCATGCAGGCCTTGGGGTATTTCGCGTGATAGTCGGGCGCGACGTGGTCGATCACGACCGTGCCGCGGTAACGCTCGCGCGCGGCTTCGACAGCGGCGAAGGCGCGGTCGGTCTCAACGCGCGTCGGCATCAGCTTGGCGCGGTTCTTCAGCGCCCAGCCGTAATATTGCGTGTGGGCGATCTCGACCCGGCGCGCGCCGAGCTCGACCGCGAGATCGACCATGCGCGGCGCGTCCTCGACGTTGCCGCGGTGGATGACGGCGTTGACGGTGAGCGGCAGGCCCTCGGCCGTCACCCAGGCGGCGACCTCGCGCTTTTTCGCATAGCCGCCCTTGTAGCCGCCGATCTCGTCGGCCTGGCGGGCGTCGGCGCCCTGGATCGAAAGCTGCACGTGGTCGAGGCCGGCGGCGACGAGGCGCTCGAACAGATCGCGGGTGAGGCCGACGCCCGAGGTGATGAGGTTGGTGTAGAGCCCAACCTTGACGGCGTGGGCGGTCAACTCGGCGAGGTCGCGGCGCGAGCAGGGCTCGCCGCCGGAGAGGTGCAGATGCAGCACGCCGAGCGCGGCGGCTTCGGAAAAAATGCGCTTCCACTCGTCGGTGCTCATCTCGGCGGCGGGGGCGTCGAGGTTCACCGGATTGGAGCAGTAGGGGCAGGCGAGCGGGCAGCGGTGGGTCAGCTCGGCGAGCAGCCCTTCGGGAGGCGCGACGGTCATAGCTCGGCCATCCTTTTCTCGGCTAGCGAGGCGAGAAGGGCGCGCACGTCGGCGCCGACGCGCGCGGGGTCGGCGTTGAAGCGCGCGGCGAGGCCGGCGACGATCTCGCCCAGCGAGCGCGAGCCGTCGCACAGTTTCAGGATCTCGACTGCGATCGGGTTCACTTTGACGATCCGCTCCGGCGCCAGCAGCACCCAGCGCTCGCGCACCTTGTCCTCGCGCAGGCGCACGCCGCGCGGCAGGCGGGGCTTTGCGTCGTCGGGGATCATAGTTCGAGGCCGTCGTGGGCGACCGTCCAGCCGGAGGCCTCGACGCGGGCGCGGGCCTCGCTGCCGCGGCACAGCACGGGGTTGGAGTTGTTGATGTGGATGTAGACCTTGCGGCCGATGTCGACGCCGGCCAAAGCCTCGAGCGAGCCGCGGGCGCCGTTCATCGCCATGTGGCCCATGCGCCAGGCGGTTTTATGCGACAGGCCGAGGCGGATCATCTCGTCGTCCTCGTAGGTGGTGCCGTCGAACAACAGGAGATCGGCGCCTTCGAGCCGCGCCCGCAAGGCGTCGGTGACGCGGGCGCAGCTGGGGACGAAATAGGCGCGGGTCGCGCCGTCGGTGATTTCCAGGCCGAGCGTCGTCTCGCCCTCAACGCCGAGCGTGAGCGTCGATTCGTCGGGCGGCTCCATGTAGAGCGGGATCTTGCCGGCCACGGCGAACGGCGTGATGGTGAAGCCGAGGCCGGTGTCGAGCGCGACGTCGAGCGCTACGGGCCGGCGCGGGCAGAGGGTCTCGTCGACCACGGCGAACACGCCGCCGCGCACGTGGGCGAGCGTCGCCTGCGAGCCCCAGATCGTGAACGGCTGCATCTCGCGCATGACCAGCAGGCCGGCGATGTTGTCGATGTCGCCGTTGGGCAGAAACACGCCGTGGATCGGCGTATGGCGCGGCGCGTGGCGCGGGTGCAGCGCGGGTGAGTCAAGGATTTGCTGGCGCAGGTCAGGCGTGGCGCCGAGCAGCACCCACCTTTCGCCGTCGCGGCTGACGGCGAGACTGGCCTGGGAGCGCCGCTCCGCGCGGGGATCGCGCTCCCATGCGAGCCGGCAGTTGGGGCACAGGCAATTCCATTGCGGGAACCCGCCGCCCGCCGCCGATCCTAGTACGAGATAGCGCACGTCCAGACGACCTCATGCCGTTGACGAGCGCCAAGCGAGATCAGATCTCGGCGGAGGCGTAGCTGGTGACTTCCATGCCGACGCAGACTTCGCAGATTTCCGGAGTGGTCCAGGCCATGTGAATTCTCCTTGAGAGTCCCGCCGAGAGTCGTTTTTGCGCCGAAGCGTTCGCCGCGCGGCAGGGACGGGCGTACGCTTGCGGTGTTAAGCAATGTAGTGAGTCAGGGTTCCCGCCGTCTAGGCCTCGAACGGGGATTTGCGGACGGAAACGGCGGGAAAATTTCCCGTAAAGGTCTCATTCCGCCGCGAGGCTTTGCGGGAAGGAGACGGGACACGATTTCAGCCGTTGGCGCAGGTCGGCGACCAGCCAGCGGCCGGCGCGGCCGAGCGGGCGGGCGCGCAGGCTCGCGACATAAAGCGGAAACTCCGGCGGCGGCTCGCCGTGCGCCATGTCGAGCCGTTTGAGACGCCCGGCGGCGATCGGCTCCTCGACCATGTGCAGCGGCATGTTGCACCAGCCGAAGCCGTTGACCAGGAACTCCAGCCGCACGCTCTGGTCGACGAAGCGCCAGATATGCGGGCTGATGACGCCGCCGCGCAGCGATTGCGCGTAGGCGTTGCGGCCGGTCAGCACGAGTTGGACATGGGCTTCAAGATCCTCGCGCTGCACGGGGCGGCCGAGCCGGGCGAGCGGATGATCGGCGGCGGCGACCGGCGCGAGCGCGATGCGGGCGAGGAATTCGGCGGCGACGTCGCCGGGCGGGCCGCCGAAGATCGGATAGATCGCCATCCGCGCGGCGCCGGTCGTCAGGGTTTCGCGCGCGCCGCCGAGCGATTCGGTGAACAGCGTCGCCGGCAAGGTCGGGAACGCGAGGCGCAGCGCGCGCAACGATTCGATCAGCAGCGGCATCGGGAACACGGTCTCGACGGCGAGCGTCAGTTCGGGCTCCAGGTCGTCGAGAATGCCGCGCGCGCGGGCCTGCATCGCTTGCGCCCGGGCGAGCACCGCGCGCGCGTCGTCGAGCAGCGCGGCGCCGACCTCGGTCAGCGTCGGGACCTTGCGCGAGCGGTCGAACAGGGTCAGCGCCAGCGCCGATTCCATCGCCTGCACCGCCTGACTGACGGCCGATTGCACGCGGCCGAGCTTGCGGGCGGCGGCGGAGAAACTACCTTCCTCCGCAATGGCGACCAGCACGCGCATCTGGTCGAGCGTCAGCGGATCGATCATCCATCACCTCTGCCGATGGATATTAGCAGATTTTTGTCGATTGCAAAGATGCACGCGGTCGCCCATGTCATGCTGCACGGCAAACAAAGGGTGAGTCCATGAACGTACATGTCGCTTCGGCCAAATCGATCGACGAGGCCGCGCTGGCGCAGCTGTTCACGCAGGCGCGCACGCACAACGGGTTCCTGGCTACGCCGGTGTCGGACGAGCTGTTGAAGCACGCGGTCGACCTCGCCAAGATCGGGCCGACCAGCGCCAACCAGTCGCCGATGCGGATCGTATTCGTGAAGTCGCCCGAGGCGAAGGCGCGGCTGCTGCCGGCGATGATGCCCGCCAACGCCGAGAAGACCAAGCTCGCGCCGGTGACGGCGATCGTCGGCTACGACGAGAAGTTCTATGAGCATCTGCCGTTCCTGTTTCCGCACGCCGACGCGAGGTCGTGGTTCGTCGGCAACGAAGCCTTCGCCAAGCGGGCGGCGTTCCAGAACGGCACGCTGCAGGTCGCCTATCTGATCCTGGCCTTGCGCGCCGTCGGTCTCGACACCGGGCCGATGACCGGCTTCGACAACGCCAAGGTCGACGCCGAGTTCTTCGCCGGCACGGACGTCAAGTCGAACGTGATCATCAACATCGGCTACGGCGACGCGTCGAAGCTGTTCCCGCGCAGCCCGCGGTTCGCGTTCGAGCAGATCGCCAGCATCGTCTGACACAGACGCCCGCGCCGCGGCGCGGGCGTTCGCTGTTACCAGTCAGGAGGGTTCGACCATGAATTTCGGCATCATTCCCGCCAGCTTCGCGCCTTACATGCTTTCGCTCTCGCGCATCGTCGTCGGGCTCCTGTTCATGGAGCATGGCACGGGCAAGATCCTGAACTTCCCGCCCATCCACGAAGCGTCGGCCAAAGTGCTGGGCTCCGGCTTGCTCTACTTCACCGGGACGATTGAACTGGTCGGCGGCGCGCTGATCGTGCTCGGCCTGTTCACCCGGCCGGTCGCCTTCGTGCTGGCGGGCTTCATGGCCTACGCCTTCTGGGGCGTTCACTACATGATGGGCGGCCTTTACCCCGTGCTCAACGGCGGCGAGGCGGCGGTGCTCTATTGCTTCGCGTTCCTCTATTACGCGACCGCCGGCGCCGGCCCGATCTCGGTTGACGCCCTGGCGGGTTCGCCGAGCGGTTCGGCCTCGCCGGCGTTGACCCGGAACTGAGCGCTCAGCGCCGCCTGAGAAGCATGCGCATGCCGTGGCGCGGCCGCAGCGTGATGCGCTGCTGCAGGGCGATCGGGTGGCCGGGGAACAGGTCGAGCCGCACCCGGCCGAGCAGCTGCGCCAGCACGATCAGCCCTTCCTGGATCGCGAACGCCTGGCCGATGCAGACCCGCGGGCCGGCGCCGAACGGGATGTAGGCGAAACGGTCGATCTTCTCGCGATGGCCCGGCAGGAAGCGCGCGGGGTCGAAATCGTCGGGGTTGCGCCACAACGTGCGATGCCGGTGCAGCACATAGGGCGAGACTGAGACGATGGTCCCCGCCGGGATGCGGAAGCCCGCCAGCCAGTCCTGCGATATCGCCTCGCGCACGAGATTGGCGGCGGGCGGGTAGAGCCGCATCGCCTCCTCGAACACCGCGCGGGTGACGGGAAGGCGCTCGGTCGGGTCGGTCTCGTCGGCGGAATCGAATTTCTCGTCGATCTCGGCCTCGACGCGGGCGCGCCACTCGGGCGATTGCGACAGCAGGTAGAGCGTCCAGGTCAGCGCGTTGGCGGTGGTCTCGTGGCCGGCGCCGATGAAGGTGACGATGTTGGCGCGCACGTCCTCCTGCGACATGCCGCGGCCCGTCTCCGGGTCGGCGGCGCGCAGCAGCAGGGTCAACAGGTCCTCGGGCGGCGTCGCGCCGCTGGCGATCAGCGTGCGGCGGGCGGCGATGATGTCATCGACCGCGTCGGCGAAGAATTTGAGCGAGTCCTTGCCGCGCAGGCGGCCGATGCGCGGCAGAAAATCCGGCGCGCCGAGCACGTCGAGCGGGTCGATGCGGCCGATGGTGTCGAAATAGCGCGTCACCGCCTTCTGGAACTGGCTCGCGTCGCGCGCCAGGCCCTGGCTGAACAGCGTCTGCTCCAGCACCTTGAGGGCGACCAGTCCCATCTCCTCCTGCGCCTCGACAATGGCGCCGTCGGGACGCGCGGCGATGGCCTCGGCCTGGGCGCGCGCGACGCGGTGCATGGCGGGCGCGAACGACGCGACCTGACGCGGCGAGAACAACGGCGCCAGCGAACGGCGCTGGGCCTTCCAGGCTTCGCCGTCGACCGTCAGCAAGCCGCTGCCGAGGCCGGGCTTCAGCACCCGCAACTGCACCGCGTCCTTGCGGTAGTTGGCGACATTGTCGAGAAACACGCGCCGGACCGCGGCGGGGTCGCTGACCACGGCGCGATAGCCGAAGAAGGTCTTGCCGATCAGCACCGGGCGTTCAAAGTGGAAATCCGACCAGATTTCGACCGGGTTGCGGGCGAGCGCGGCGAGGATGCCGAGCGCGCTCAGCGGCCGCTTGTTGCGCGGCGCGGACGGCGGGCGGAACGAGGGCGCGACCGCGATGTTCATGGGCTCGTCTCCTGAAATCGGGCAGATCGTCATTTGCGCGAAAGCGGGATCCCGCGGGTTCCCGCTTTTTGCCGCAACGACGAAGCGTCAGAACGCGGTGCGCTGGCGCATCGCCGCCGACAGCGTGCCGTCGTCGAGATAGTCGAGCTCGCCGCCGACCGGCACGCCGTGGGCGAGACGGGTTATCCTGACCGAATAGGGCGCCAGCAAGTCGGTGATGTAATGCGCCGTGGTCTGGCCGTCGACGGTGGCGTTGACCGCCAGCACGACCTCGGCGATCCCGCCCACGGCGACCCGCGCGACCAGCCGGTCGAGCGTGAGATCCTCGGGGCCGACGCCGTCGAGCGGCGACAGCACGCCGCCGAGCACATGGTAGAGGCCGCGCGTCGCCTGCGCCCGCTCGAGCGCCCAGAGATCGCCGACCGCCTCGACCACGACCAGCGTCGTCGCGTCGCGCCGCGCGTCGGAGCAGATCGTGCAGGGGTCGCGGGTATCAATGGCGCCGCAGACGGAGCAGGTGAGGATGCGCTCCTCGGCGGCCTTCATCGCCTCGGCGAGCGGCCCCAGCAGCTGCTCGCGCTTACGGATCAGATGCAGCGCCGCGCGCCGCGCCGAGCGCGGCCCAAGGCCGGGCAGGCGGGCGAGCAGCTGGATCAGCCGCTCGATCTCGGGGCCGGCGACCGGCGAGGGCATCAGCGCGGCCTGCCGTTGCGGCCGGGCTTGTCCCGGCCATCCACGTCCCGCCGCGGCGCGTTGCTGTGCAAGCGTGCGCCAGCGTCGAAAACGCCGAGGGGTCGTGCGCTCGCCTGCGTGGACGCCCGGGGCAAGCCCGGACATGACGGATGCGACATTGGCAAAACAGCGCCCACTCGCGCCCTCAGAACGGCAGTTTCATGCCCGGCGGCAGCGGCAGGCCGGCGGTCATTTCCTGCATCTTCTCGCCCGCGACCCGCTCGGCCTTGCCCTTGGCTTCGGCGAAGGCGGCGACGATGAGATCCTCGCACATCTCGACCTCTTCCGGCTTCATCAGCGAGGGGTCGATTTTCAGCGACTTGAGGTCGCCCTTGCCCGACATCGTCACCTTGACCAGACCGCCGCCGGACTCGCCCTCGACCTCGGCGCGCGCCAGCTCCTCCTGCGTCTCGGCGAGCTTGGACTGCATCGCCTGCGCCTTCTTCATGATGCCCAGAATATCCATCGAACCCTCCTAGAGATCGTCGTCGTCGCCCGGGGGCTCGCCGTAGCCGACGTCCTCGTCGGTCGGCGGCGGGGCCTCGGGCGCGTGAACTTCGGGCGCGCGCACCGCAACGATGCGGGCGCCGGGAAACTGCTCCATCACCTTGCGCACGACCGGATGCGCCGCGGCGCCCTCGCGCTTCTCGACCTCGCGCGCCTCGGCCGTCTCACGCAAAGTCGGCGCGGCGGCCGCGTCGCGGGCGATGACGATCATCCAGCGCTCGCCGGTCCAGTCCTGCAGCTTCTTGGCCAGAGTCGCCGCCAGCGTCGGCTGCGCGGAGGCGATTGGCGTGAACTCGATGCGGCCCGTTTCGAAGCGGGCGATGCGCATGTCGTGCTCCAGCGCGCGCAACAAGGCGACGTCGCGCTTGGCCCGAGCCAACGCGACGACGTCCTCGAATTTCGCCAGCCGCGGGGCGGCGGAGGGAGCGGCGACGGGCGCCGGGGCGGGCGCAACGGCCGCCGCGCCCGCGCGCGGGCCGCCCGAAGGCGAGGACGGCGCAAGGCGCGGGGCGGCGACGGCGCCGCCCTCGGAGAGCTTGCGCAAAGCCTCCTCGGGGCCGGGCAGGTCGGCGGCGTAGGCGAGCTTGACCAGGGCCATGTCGAGCGAGGCGAGCGGGCGCGGGCTGTCCTTCACGTCGGCGTAGCCGGCCATGATCAGCGTCCAGGCGCGGCTCAGCGCGCCCATCGAGAGCGCGCCGGCGATCTCGCCCGCGGCGCGCCGCTCGGACTCGGAGACGGCGGGGTCTTCCAGCGCGGCGGGGCTGATCTTCGCCCGCGTCACGTAATGGCAGAACTCGCTTAGGGACAGCAGCATCTCGGCGGGATCGGCGCCGGCGCGGTAGAGCCGCGCGGTCGCCTCCAGCGCCGCCGCGATGTCGCCGCGCATGGCGAGGCGGAACAGTTCGACGATGTCGCCGCGGTCAGTCAGGCCGAGCATGCCGCGCACGCTTTCGATCTCGACGCCGGCCGCGCCGCCGTGGGCGATCGCCTGATCGAGCAGCGACAGCGAATCGCGCACCGAGCCCTCCGCCACCCGGGCGATCAGCGCCAGCGCGTCGGGCTCGGCGGTGACGCCTTCGAGGCCGCAGATCTTGGTCAGGTGCTCGGCCAGCCGGTCGGCCTCGATGCGCTTGAGGTCGAAGCGCAGGCAGCGCGAGCGCACCGTGACCGGCACCTTTTCGATCTCGGTGGTCGCGAACAGGAATTTGACGTGTTCGGGCGGCTCTTCGAGCGTCTTCAGCAGGCCGTTGAAGGCGGCCTTGGACAGCATATGCACTTCGTCGACGATATAGACCTTGGTGCGGGCGCTGACCGGGCGGTAGCGCGCGTTCTCGATGATCTCGCGCACGTCGTCGATGCCGGTGTGCGAGGCGGCGTCCATCTCGATCACGTCGACATGGCGCGATTCCATGATCGCCTGGCAATGGGTCCCGAGCACGGGCATGTCGATGCTGGGGCGGTCGATCCCGGGCGCCTCGTAGTTGAAGGCGCGGGCGAGGATGCGCGCGGTCGTGGTCTTGCCGACGCCGCGCACCCCGGTGAGGATGTAGGCCTGATGGATGCGCCCGGCCGAGAAGGAATTGGCCAGCGTGCGCACCATCGCCTCCTGACCGATCAGGTCGTCGAAGGTCGCGGGGCGGTATTTGCGGGCGAGGACGCGGTAGGCGCCGGCGGCGTCGGGGATCAGTTCGGCCATGCGCGGGCGGTCAGAACGAGCGGCCGTCGACGTGTTTCGGGGCGAGCGCGCTGGGATCGACGCCGTCGAGGCAATTGACGTTGACCGCGACCATCTCCGTTCCGTCCGGCGCCAGCGCGAAGGCGAACGGCTCGATGCCGCAGGTCGGGCAGAACTGGTGGCGGATGCGCCGCTTGTTGAACAGGTAGGCCCGGGTTTCGCCTTCGCCGTGCGAGATCGTCACCTTGGCGCGCGGCGTAAACGCCATGACCCAGCCGAGCCTCTGGCAGCGCGAGCAGTTGCACCGCATGGCCTTGTCGAGGTCGAGGGCGGCCTCGAAACGGACCGCCTGACATTGGCAGGAGCCGCGATAGGTTTGCTCGGTCACGGGCTTGGCTCCTGGCCGCAAAACAGGCGCGGACGGCCAAGCGGCGGTAGGAGGTTGGACAAAGACCCGCCCTGGCTCGTTAGGGCTGCTTCCTTCCGGACCTGACCCAGTTGGCGAGCGGTACGTCCTTCGCCAACCTCCCGCCGCCTATCTGGACTAAGCGGCGGGGAAGCGCAAGAGGGCGGCCGGCTCAGTCGGCGTGCGAGAGATAGTCCGCGACGTCGCTGTGCAATGACAGCGGCGCCGGCTTCGCCTCGGCGGCGGCGATGGTGCAGAACTCGCTCCAGGCGATGACGGCGGTGGCGACGGTCCACAGCAGCGTGAAGGCGATATAGAGGCTCGCCACGTCGGGCAGGCCGTACGACGTCGTGGCGAAAAACGCGGCCCAGCCGATATTCCAGGCGACAACGCCGAAGCGCAGCACCTGGATCATGCGCCGGCTGGTCGGGCGCCTCGCGCCGACGAAGGCGCACAGCTCGGCGGCGACGAACAGGAAGCCGTAGCCGACGATGAACGGCGTGCATTGCGAGAACGGCAGGTCGAAATAGCGCTGGATGCCGACGCCCGCCCCGGCCATGACGAGACAGGTGGCGGCGATCTGGTGCTTGCGCGCCTGTGGCGAGCCGCCGACGATCCACTGGCCGGCGAGCGCCAGCGTCAGGCCGACAAAAACGATCTGCCACTGGCGTTCCTGCGCTTGCGCGTCGGCGTCGCCGACTTGCCAAGCCAGCCAAAGCAGCGCCACGCTGCCCGCAAGGCAGAGCGCAATCAGCGCATTCTTGAGCGAAGAATTCGCAGGGATCGATTTGACGGAAACGCCGTAGGACATGCCGCCCCTCCCAGGCCGCCGCAACGCGCGGCGAATTGACGCAAATATGACGTCTTTGTTGCGTCAATGCAAGCCGCAAGGCTTTGACGCGACGCGCTTTGCGCGAATTTTTGTTTGTTGCGCTGCAACAGCGGCCCGCGCCGGGCCGCTGCGTGCGGGCTTACGCCCCCGGCGCAGACCAGCGCCAGCTCTTTACTTCGGGCATGTCGTCGCCGTGCTCGCGCACATAGAAACTGTGCTCGATCAGCTTGTCGCGCATCGCCTGCTTGACATAGGCGCCCGAGGCGCCGAGTTGCGGCAGCCGGTCGATCACGTCGCCGACGAGGTGGAAGCGGTCGAGGTCGTTGAGCACGACCATGTCGAAAGGCGTCGTCGTCGTCCCCTCCTCCTTGAAGCCGCGCACGTGGATGTTGGCGTGGTTGGTGCGCCGGTAGGTGAGGCGGTGGATCAGCCAGGGATAGCCGTGATGGGCGAAGATCACCGGCTTGTCCTTGGTGAACAGCGAATCGAACTCACGGTCGGTCAGGCCGTGCGAATGCTCCTCGTGCGGCTGCAGCGTCATCAGGTCGACGACGTTGACGACGCGGATCTTGAGGTCCGGCAGATGCTGGCGCAGCAGGCAGACGGCGGCGAGCGTCTCCAGCGTCGGCACGTCGCCGGCGCAGGCCATGACGACGTCGGGATCGCCGCCGCGGTCGCTGCTCGCCCATTCCCAGATGCCGACGCCGGCCATGCAGTGCTTGACCGCCTGATCGAGGGTCAGCCACTGCGGCGCCGGCTGCTTGCCGGCGACGATGACGTTGACCCGGTTGTAGCTCCTCAGACAATGGTCGGTGACATAGAGCAGGGTGTTGGCGTCCGGCGGCAGATAGACGCGCACCACGTCGGATTTCTTGTTGCAGACGTAATCGATGAAGCCGGGGTCCTGGTGGCTGAAGCCGTTGTGATCCTGGCGCCAGACATGCGAGGTCAACAGGTAGTTGAGCGACGGGATCGGCCGCCGCCAGGGGATGTTGCGGCAGGATTCTAGCCATTTGGCGTGCTGGTTGAACATGGAATCGATGATGTGGATGAAGGCTTCGTAGCAGGAGAAGAAGCCGTGCCGGCCGGTCAGCAGGTAGCCCTCGAGCCAGCCCTGACAGGTGTGCTCGGACAGGATCTCCATCACCCGGCCGCCGGGGGCGAGATGATCGTCGTAGGACAGCCGCTCGGCCTGCCAGGCGCGATCGGTCGCCTCGAAGACGCGGCCTAGCCGGTTGGAGGCGGTTTCGTCGGGGCCGAAGACGCGGAAGTTGCGCGTCTTGGCGCTGTCGCGCATCACGTCGCGCAGATAGGCGGCCATCACCGCGGTCGAGCCGGTCTCGGTTTCGCCGGGCGTCTCGACCTTGACGGCGTAGCGGCCGATCTCGGGCAGCTCCAGCTCGCGCATCAGCAGGCCGCCGTTGGCGTGCGGGTTGGCGCTCATCCGCCGCTCCTTCAGCGGCGCCAGGGCGGCGATCTCCGGCTTCAGCACGCCGGCCTCGTCGAACAGCTCCTCGGGACGGTAGCTCAGCATCCATTCTTCCAGCACGCGGATGTGGTCGGGCTTGCTTGCAAGCTCCGAGAACGGCACCTGATGCGAGCGCCAAAAGCCTTCGGTCTTCTCGCCGTCGACCTCCTTCGGGCCGGTCCAACCTTTTGGCGTCTTCAGAATGATCATCGGCCAGCGCGGGCGCTCGACCGGGCCGCCGGCGCGGGCCGCCTGCTGGATCGCGGCGATTTCGTCGAGCGCCGTGTCGAGCGTGCGAGCCATGATCTGGTGCATGGCGTCGGGGTCTTCGCCCTCGACGAAATAGGGCTTGTAGCCGTAGCCGACGAACAAAGCCTCCAGCTCCTGGCGCGGGATGCGGGCGAGCACGGTCGGGTTGGCGATCTTGTAGCCGTTGAGATGCAGGATCGGCAGCACCGCGCCGTCGTGCACGGGATCGAGGAACTTGTTGGAATGCCAGGAGGTCGCCAGCGGGCCGGTCTCGGCCTCGCCGTCGCCGACGACGCAGGCCGCGATCAGGCCGGGATTGTCGAACACGGCGCCGTAGGCGTGGCTGATCGAATAGCCGAGCTCGCCGCCCTCGTGGATCGAGCCGGGGGTCTCGGGCGCGACATGGCTCGGAATCCCGCCGGGAAAGCTGAACTGCTTGAACAGCCGCTGCATCCCCAGCGCGTCCTGCGCGATGCGCGGGTAGACCTCGCTATAAGTCCCTTCGAGCCAGGTGTTGGCGACGATTCCGGGGCCGCCGTGGCCGGGGCCGGCGAGATAGATCATGTCGAGATCGCGCGCCCGGATCGCCCGGTTCAGGTGGACGTACAGGAAATTGAGCCCCGGCGTGGTGCCCCAGTGGCCGAGCAGGCGCGGCTTGATGTGCTTGAGCGTGAGCTTCTCGCGCAGCAGCGGATTGTCGAGCAGGTAGATCTGGCCGACCGAGAGATAGTTGGCCGCGCGCCACCACGCGTGGATCAGCTCGAGCTCGCGGGAAGACAGCGGGCCGGCTTCGTTGGCGTTCGGCATTGGCGGGTCTCTCCTGGCGAGGGTCCGGCGTGAGCGCGCGACGCAGCCAGAATAGCGGACGCCGGCGCCGGCGTCCTGTTCGACGCTATCGCGGGCTCCGGCTAGCCGCCGCGCAAGACAAAACTGTGACCTACCCTCGACGCGGCCCGGCGACGCCGACGGGTTGTATTACCCATCGCCATCCGTAGTAAACACGACTGAAGATACGCGCCGTTTCTGTTTGAGCTGGACCAACTTTAAAGAAAATGACTAAAAATTTGAAGCGGATGCGGCGGGGTTCTGACTTGAATCAATCTTTCCGAGCCGGCCCGTATTAGGTAAATGCGACAGGCGTCGAATTCGTCGCAATCTGCCCCCAAGACGAATCGTCGTGAGAGATTGCGCTCTTTTCCCGTGAGGAAGCTTTGACGCTTGAAGCCGAGGCGGACGATGAGGCCACGCTCATCAACCTGCGCTACGCGCTGGCGGACGCGATCGAATTCTGTCGCCGCCTTTCCGGCGGGGCCAAATCCGAATCGTCCGACATCGAGCAGAGTTTAGCGTCCGCCGCGCTGCAGGTCATGTTGCTGTTGCGGTTGCAACAAAAAAACCTCGCGGCGGAGCGGGAGCTGGCCCGGCTGACTGCGAACGCGGCCTGATTCGCCGTCCCCCAAATTCGACAGCGTTTCTGCTTATTTGAGCGTCACTCTGCAGCCAGGGCGGGTAGGTCCGCGCGAACGCACGCGGCGCATCTCGCGTGAGCCGCCCATGACGATAGGTCAACCTATCCTCCTGCTGATCTTCGCGCCCGCGTTGGCGCTAATGGTTTTCGCCGGCCGGAACCTGTCGGAACGTTTCTCCGCGCTCGGCGTAAGCGTCATGTTGCAAAGCGGCGAGCGGGCGGTTTTTGCGGTCGACGCGCTGGTGGGCCAATGGCAGCGCGAGCGCGGCCGCTCCCGGCCGCGGCGTAAAGCCTTGTTTACACAGTATTTCTACGTAGGTGAGTCGGCTCCTCTAATTGCGCCCGGTCAACCGAAGGGGTTACAGAAACGATAATGTGCAGGGCAATATAAACAAGAACCCACGCAGCGTTCATAATGCGACATGAAATGCAGATCAAACCGCGCGATGAGCAACTGGTGCAGCAGTTGCAAAATCTGCTGGGGTACTTGGAATGTGAGTTTCTTTACCTCGTGAAGGACATTGAGTTTTCTACGGATGGAGTCATGCTCGAAGCCGATCTGCCGTCGGCAAAGCTGGCGCTGGCAGCTTTTTGCGTCGAGCGCGCTTCCCGCATCGTTCAGGAGAAGGGCGTGGTCGATCTGCTGCGTTCCCGGCTGCAGACGATAGGGAGCTAGCGCGGAGCTTCTTGGCTTCGCCCGCGCTTCGCTCGCCAAGGCGGCGTTAGCCGAGTTGCGATTCTCCGCCTAGCGCCGGACGGCGATGGTTTGGAGTCGCGGCGCCGTCGTTCCCGCGAAATCGGCGAGCTAGGGACCGCGCGGCGGCCCCTGGACGCGCTTTCGCGACGATGACAAGTCCGTGTCATTTAAAAGCAAGTGGCGACCGGCGCCGGGCTGCGCCGGCAGCGGCGGACCGAGCCCCAGGCCGAGACCAGGCCCGCCAGCGCGATGTCGATGACGATCAGGGGCGAGGACAGATAGGCGACGTCGCCCTTGATCAGGCCGAACCCGGAATCGATGTAGGTCTTACAGTGCGGAAATTACTCTCCGGCCGGAACTGCGTGCGGAGGATGATCTGCGCGCCGCGCAGGCTTCTCGCGCTCGCCGCTCAGCCACTGCTGAACCCCGTCGAGATGGAGATACACCACCGGCGTCGTGAACAACGTCAGCGCTTGACTGACAATAAGCCCGCCGACCATCGAATAGCCCAGCGGCTGCCGGATCTCTAGGCCGGCGCCGTGGCCTAGCATCGGCGGCACGCCGCCCAGGATCGCGGCGAAGGTCGTCATCAGGATCGGTCGGAAGCGCAGCAACGCCGCCTGCTGATCGCGTCAAGCGCGGAGAGGTTTTGCTCGCGCTCGGCCGTCATCGCGAAGTCCACCAGCATGATGCCGCTTTTTTGACGATGCCGATCAACAGGATTAAGCGGCTCTACCGGATTCGTCGTCCATTTGGCGACCGCCGCCAGCGGCGCCTCGCCGCCTTGAGAGGATTTGATGAAAATTTTGTCGAGCGAGTTGAGATCGTCTTGCAGGGCGAGCAGCACTTCAAGGATAACCTCGTAGCTGGCGAGTTGGGGTTGCAACCGCGCGATCACCTGATCGGCGGTGGCGTCGCGCTGGTCGCGCGGTTTGAGCGTGATGAACATGCGCCCCGTGTTGGAAGGGTTGTCTGTGCCGCCGATCGCCATCGCCATATGCGCGACCGTCGGGTCTCTCAGCGCGATGGCGCCCAGCTTTTCCTGCACCCTCATCATGTCGCGCACCGAAATATCCTGCGCGCCCTGCGATATGCCGGTGATCAAGCCGGTGTCCTGCTGCGGGAAGAACCCCTTGGGGATGATGAGGAACAGATCGCCGGTCAGGGCGACGGCGCCCAGAAACACCATCAACGTGATGAAGCGATGCGCCAGCACCGTGTCGAGCCCACGCTCGTAACTGTGCAAAAGCCGATCGAACATGCGCTCGAACAGGTTGTAGAGCCGCCCGTAGTCCTTTGGGTCGACAGGCTCGAGGAAGCGCGAGGCCATCGTCGGCGTCAGCGTCAGCGAGACAAAGGCGGAGACGACAATTGTTATCGCCAGCGCCCTTGAACGCCGCGTCGCGCGGATTCATGCCGTCTTCGACGTAACGCTGGATGTTCTCCAGCATGGCGATAGCGTCGTCGACGACATCAGCGCGAAGGCGCCCAGGAGCGCGAGCGGCGCCGTGACGCTCGGAATCAGCGTCGCCCACAGGCTGCGAAGGAACACAAAGATCACCGCCACCACCGGTGCGATGGTGATGAAGAGGGTATTTTGCACATCATTGACGGAAGCGCGGATGGTCGTCGTGCGGTCGCTGACCACCGAGATGTCGAGGGAGAGCGGCATTGACGCCTTGATGCGCGGAAGTTCGGCGTAGATTTCTTGCACGGCGTCGATCACATTCGCGCCCGGCAGCTTGTAGATGACGAGGAAAACGGCGCGCTTGCCGTCGGCCCAACCGGCCTGCGTTGTGTCCTGCGGCCCCGCGACCGCCTGCCCGATGTCGCGTACGTGCAACGCGCCGCCGTTCTTGTAGGCGACGACGACATCGTTCCACAGCGTCGTCCGCGTGATCTGATCGTTGTCGTAAATCGTAAAGGCGCGCGCGCCGCTATAGACGGAGGTTCCCTCTTTCAGGTTCACGAAGCCGCTGATATTGCTGGCATAAGCTTCTTTTGGGCGCCATTGTGTACCCATGTAATGTAGCGAATTCGGTTGATTTTCGTTGCGGCGCTGG
>Ga0181528_10000019_pt1 | contig 200975 bp, 170 predicted proteins | sample PEATcosm2014_Bin_47_FD_119742 | JGI IMG/M metagenome (GOLD analysis project Ga0181528, IMG submission 119742) | Peatland microbial communities from MTU Mesocosm Facility, Houghton, MI, USA - PEATcosm2014_Bin10_10_metaG | ecosystem: Environmental > Terrestrial > Soil > Wetlands > Peat | place... | reverse complement strand
GACGACGACGAGGTCGACGCGGTCGTCAGCTGGACGACCCCACCGCCGCCGCGAGTCGTCCAGCAGTCGGGGCGATAGAACGCCGCGTCCTCGTCGCGCAGTTCGATCGTCGACCTGTTGTTCGCCGCCGGCGGCTGTTGCAACAGTCGAGGCTGGTGCTGCAGCTGCGCTCCACGACCGCCGGCGACGACGACGCCGCCGCCGCCGCCGCCGCCGCCACCGCCGCCGCCGCCGCCGCCGCCGCCGTAACCGCCGCCGCCGCCGCTGAAGTGACCACCGCCGCCACCGCCGCCACCGCCGCCTCCGCCGGTGCGGAAGCCGGCCGCCGCCGGGCTCGGGTTCAAGACGACCGCGGCCGAGAACGCCAGGACCGCCAGCGCGGCCACCGCCGCCGCTCCGATAGGCTTGAACATCGCAGACCTCCCAAATTCGGTGAGTCCGCGGTTATTCGCCAACTATAAGCCGCAACGCGCCATGACTTGCGGCAAACAGACGCAAATATTGGCCGGGCGTCCGGCTATTGCATCGCCTGCGCCAGGATCTCGTACGACCGCAGCCGCGCCTCGTGATCGTAGATCGCCGCCGCGACGATCAGCTCGTCGGCCCCCGTGTCGGCGACGAAGCGGCGCAACTGTTCGACGACCTGGCCGCCGGTCCCGACGAAGGAGCAGGCGAGCATGCGCGAGACATGCGATTTCTCGGCCGGCGACCAATAGGCCTCGATGTCGTCGATCGGCGGCTTCAACTGCCCGCGGGTTCCGCGCACGAGGTTGACAAAGCTCTGCTGCGTCGAGGTGAACAGGCGGCGCGCCTCGGCCTGGGTCTGCGCCGCGACCACGTTGCAGGCGATCATGGCGTAGGGTCGGTCGAGCTGCTCGGACGGCTCGAACCGCTCGCGGTAGACCTGGAGCGCGTCCTTGAGCGCTTCGGGCGCGAAATGCGAGGCGAAGGCGAACGGCAGGCCGAGCATGGCGGCGAGCTGCGCCCCGAACAGGCTGGAGCCGAGCATGTACAGCGGCACCTTGAGCCCCGCGCCCGGCACCGCGAGCACCTTTTGGCTCGGCTGCGGCTGCGCCAACAGGGCCTGCAGCTCCATCACGTCGTGCGGGAAATCCTGCGCCGCGTCGGGCGTGCGGCGAAGCGCGCGGATCGTCAGCGCGTCCGTGCCCGGCGCGCGGCCGAGGCCGAGATCGACCCGGCCGGGATAGAGCGCCTCCAGCGTGCCGAACTGCTCGGCGATCACCAGCGGCGAGTGGTTGGGCAGCATCACGCCGCCGGAGCCGACGCGGATGCGCTGCGTCCCCGCCAGCACATAGCCGATGGCGACGGAGGTCGCGGCGCTGGCGATGCCGACCATGTTGTGATGCTCGGCGAGCCAGAAGCGCCGGTAACCCCAGTCCTCGGCGTGGCGGGCGAGATCGCGGCTGCGGCGCAGCGCGTCGCCGGGGGTCGCGCCCTCCGGCACCGGGGCGAGATCGAGAATGGACAGGGGGGTCTTCGGCATGGCGCTAAGATCGCCACTCCCTCGGCCAAGCGCAAGGCGGGGCGCTGCGGACGCTAGCGTCGCGACAGGGTGCGGCGACGTCGCCGCCCAGAAATTGGGCGGGAAACGCCCAGCGGCTGGGCAAATTTATCCTGTGAAGGAAAACCCGGCGTCGCTGTCGACCCACGACGCTGGCATAACGATTGCTGAAGCTCCCCCGTGCGCGGGACCGGCGCGCCTCTCACCCACGCGGGAGCGGCGCGCCCCTCTCGCGTTCGCAGACGAAGCGGGGGTTCATGGCGTCGCCTGGCAATCTGGAGCTGGTGAAGGTCTCGAAGCGTTACGGCGTCACGTTGGCGGTCGACGATATCGACCTGCGCGTGCCGGCGAACGCCTATTGCTGTCTGCTCGGGCCGTCCGGCTGCGGCAAGACCTCGACCTTGCGCATGATCGCCGGCCACGAGAGCGTCAGCTCCGGCGATATCCTCATCGGCGGGGCCAACGTGACCGACGCGCCGCCCGCCAAGCGCGGCACGGCGATGATGTTCCAGAGCTACGCGCTGTTCCCGCATCTCAGCTGCGTCGACAATGTCGCGTTCTCGCTGAAGATGCGCGGCGTAGAGAAAGCGGCGCGGCGCAAGCGGGCGATGGAGTTTCTCGAACTCGTCGCCATGACCGCCTACGCCGAGCGCACGCCGGCGCAATTGTCGGGCGGCCAGCAGCAGCGCGTCGCGCTCGCCCGCGCGCTGATCACCGACCCGCGCGTGCTGCTGCTCGACGAGCCCTTGTCGGCGCTCGACACGTTCCTGCGCGTGCGGATGCGCGGCGAGCTGAAGCGGCTGCAGACGCAGCTCGGCATCCCGTTCATCCACGTCACCCACGGCCAGGACGAGGCGCTGGCGCTCTCCGACCTCGTGGTGGTGATGAACAAGGGCAGAATCGAGCAGGCGGGAACGGCGCGCGAGGTGTTCGAGAAGCCGGCGACCGAATTCGTCGCCCGCTTCCTGGGCGGCCACAATGTCGTGCGCACGCCCGCCGGCCTGATCGCCGTGCGCGCCGACCACACCCGCATCGCCCGCAACGGCGAGAGCAACGCTTTTGCCGCGACCGTCACCGGCGTCGAATACCAGGGCGCGAGCTATGCGGTGTCGCTCGAAGGCGGCGGCGCGGCCGACCTCTCGGCGATCGTCGGCGACGCCGAGTTCCTGGGCAAGCCGGTCGCCGTCGGCGACAGCGTCGGTCTGGTCTGGAATGAGGCCGACATCCAACCGGTTTCTCCCGCGAATTGAGTTCTCGCGGGTTCTGAAGGAGGGTACTCTTGTCTGACAACGAAGCCAACGGCGTTTCGCGCCGCGACCTGATGAAGAAGGGCGGCCTGTTTGCGGCGGCGAGCGCGCTCGGGTCGTTCCCGGCGCCGGCGGTCTGGGCGCAAGAGGAGAAGGTGCTGCGCTACCTCGGCACCGCGGTCAACCAGTCCGACGACATCACCAAGAAGGTGAAGGCCGACACCGGCATCACCATCCAGAACATCGTCGCCACCACCGACGACGTGACCAAGCGCGTCGCCACGCAGCCTAATTCGTTCGACATTCTCGACACCGAGTATTTCAGCCTGAAGAAGCTGGTGCCGTCGGGCAACATTCTGGCGATGGACGCCAAGAAGATCAAGGAATTCGACAACATCACGCCGATCTTCACCAAGGGCCAGTTGCCCAACGGCAAGGTGATCGGCGACCAGGGCACCGCGCCGAAGAAGGTGATGTTCCTCGACGGCGAGCACTCCAAGGCGTTCTCGAAGACGCCGACGGAATGGGTGACGCTGATCCCGACCGTCTACAACGCCGACACGCTCGGCATCCGGCCGGATCTGATCAAGCGCCCGATCAACTCATGGGCGGAGCTGCTCAACCCCGAGTTCAAGGGCAAGGCCGCGATCCTCAACATTCCCTCGATCGGCATCATGGACGCCGCGATGGTCGTCGAGGCGCTCGGCAAATACAAATATCCCGACAAGGGCAACATGACACGCAAAGAAATCGACATGACGATGACGGTGCTGACCGACGCGAAGAAGTCCGGCCAGTTCCGCGCGTTCTGGAAGGATTTCAACGAGAGCGTCAACCTGATGGCGTCGGGCGAGACGGTCATTCAATCGATGTGGTCGCCCGCCGTGACGGCGGTGCGCACCAAGGGCATCCCGTGCGTGTTCCAGCCGCTGAAGGAGGGCTATCGCTCCTGGGCTTCGGGCTTCTGCATGTCGAAGGGCACGACAAAGAAGCAGCAGGAATGGGTGTATGAGTTCGTCAATTGGTACCTCAGCGGCTGGGCCGGCGCGTATCTGAACCGCCAGGGCTACTACTCCGCGGTGCTCTCGACGGCGAAAGCCAACATGGAGCCCTACGAGTGGGCCTACTGGATGGAAGGCAAGCCCGCGGAAAAGGACATCCACGGGCCCGACGGTTCGCTGCTGGAGAAGGCCGGCGCGAAGCGCGACGGCGGCTCCTACGACGACCGCATGGGCAACGTCGCCTGCTGGAACGCGGTGATGGACGAAAACGATTACATGGTCCGCAAGTGGAACGAGTTCATCGCGGCGTGATGTGACGGCCGCAGCCGCGCGCGTCGTCGCACGGCGAGGCCGTCATGGCCGGGCTCGTCCCGGCCATCCACGCCGTTGAGCGATGCGCTTCATCCGGAAAAGACTCTGAAGCGCCGCGACGCGGATGCCCGGGACGAGCCCGGGCATGACGGCGGCGGGGTTGGTTGATCTGAAAGCCTGACATGTCCTCCCCCAATCTCGACCGTTTCGGCGTACCCGGCTGGCTGCAGGCGCTGCCGTTCGGCCTCGTCTTTCTCGCCTTCTTCATCGTGCCGCTGATCCTGGTCGTGATCGTCAGCTTCTGGGACTACAACGACTACGAGATGCTGCCGGCCTTCATCACCCGCAGCTACACGGAGAGCTTCGAGGGCTGCCTCACCAGCCTGCCCGATCTCTGCACGATCTTCCGCACCTATCTGTCGACCGCCAAATTCTGCCTGATCGTCTGGGCGTTGACGCTGGTGATCGGTTTTACGGTCGCCTACTACCTCGCCTTCTATATCCGCTCGACGACGATGCAGATGGTGCTGTTCCTGGTCTGCACGATTCCGTTCTGGACCTCGAACGTCATCCGCATGATCTCCTGGATTCCGTTGCTCGGACGCAACGGCCTGGTCAACCAGGCGTTGATCGGCGCGCATGTGATCAACCAGCCGCTGGAGTGGCTGCTTTATTCGCCGTTCTCGGTCGCGCTCGCCTTCGTGCATCTGTTCGCCTTCTTCATGGTGGCGCCGATCTTCAACTCGATGATGCGTATCGACCGCCGGCTGATCGAGGCCGCCTACGACGCCGGCGCGACCGGCTGGCAGATGCTGACCAACGTCATCATCCCGCTGTCGAAGCCGGGGATCGCCATCGGCTCGATCTTCGTCGTCACCATCGTGATGGGCGATTTCATCACCTTCGGCGTGATGGGCGGCGAGCAGATCGCGTCGGCCGGCAAGGCGATCGAGACGCGGCTCAACGCTTTGCAGTTTCCGCCCGCCGCCGCCAACGCCGTCATCCTGCTCGGCGCGACCATGCTGATCATCGCTGTGATGAACCGCATCGTCGACATCAGGAAGGAGCTCTAGACCATGAACGAGGGCCGCTCCCCCGCCTTCTATGCGCTGACGGCGTTCTTCATGCTGTTCGTGCTGTTCCTGTATGGCCCGACCATCGTCATCTTCATCCTGTCGTTCCAGGGACCGACCGGCGGGCTCACCTTCCCGCTCAGCGGCGTCTCGGTGCATTGGTTCGAGAAACTCTGGGCCGGCGGCGGGCTGGTCGACATCGGCGGCGCGTTCCGCCGCTCGCTGGCGCTCGGCCTCGTCATCACTATTCTCACCGTCCTCTTGTCGTTGCTGGCCGGACTCGCCTTCCGCAAGCGCTTTCCGGGCTCGGATCTGCTGTTCTACGTGACGGTGGCGAGCCTGATCGTGCCCTCCATCGTCACCTCGCTCGGCATCGCGCTGGAGTTCCGGCTGATCGACGATCTGGTCAAAAACTACGCGCCGTCGTGGATCGCCGACGGATTCCAGACCTCGATGGGCAATTTCACCTCAGGCCTTGGCGCGCATCTGACCTGGACGCTGCCGTTCGGCCTGTTGGTGATGTTTGCGATCTTCAACCGCTTCGACGGCCGCTTCGAGGAGGCCGCGCGCGATCTCGGCGCGACGCCGTGGCAATCGCTGCGCTACGTCGTGCTGCCGATCATCCTGCCGAGCCTGGTTGGCGTCGGCCTGTTCGGCTTCACGCTGTCGTGGGACGAGATCGCGCGCTCGTCGCAGGTGATGGGCGAGCACAATACGCTGCCGATGGAGCTGCAGGGCCTGACGACCTCAGTCACGACGCCGGAGATCTACGCGCTGGGAACTGCGACGACAGGCGTCTCCTTCGCCGTGATTGCGGTGGCGCTGTTTTCGATCGGCGCCCTTCGCGCAAGGCAGGCCAGGCATGGTTCCGACGCGGGCAAGGCTTGAGGCCAGACCGTAAGCAGAGAACTCTAAGTTACAGTTCGCAGAACTTCCTGGGACCGCGGGCCGGACGCCCGCTTGCGGCGCGCTAGGCGTGGTCCCAGGAACCCAGGTCAGGCTTTGATGAACGGGCAGCCGCCCTTGTCGAGCGGCCGGAACGCGTCTTCGGGCGGGATGGTCGAGACCATCTTGAACGCGTCCCACGCGCCCTTGGATTCGGCCGGCGTCTTCACTTGCATGAGATAGACCGGATGCATATGCCGTCCGTCCTCGCGGATGCGCCCCTTGCCAAACAGCGGGTCGTCGGTCGGCATGGCCTTCATCGCGTCAACCAGCTTGACGCCGTCCTGCGCGCTTTTCACCTCAGCGTAGGCCTTCATCAGATGCGCGGTCGCGGCGTACATGCCGGCCTGCATGTCGTTGGGCATCAGCTTCTTGGGCTCCTTCTCCTGGTAGCGCTTGGCGAACGCGCGCGTGCCGTCGTTGAAATCCCAGTAGAACGGCGTCGCGATCAGCGAGCCGGCGATCACATCGAGCCCTAATCCAGGCACGTTGGTGATGTTGAGCACGAAGCTGGCGAGCCTTTGTTTGGGCGCGAGGCCGAACTCGTGCGCCTGTTTCAGCGCGTTGTTGAGATCGCCGCCGGCGTTGGCGAAGGCGACGACGTCGGCGCCCGAGGCCTGCGCCTGCAGCACGAAGCTGGAGAAATCCGCGGTGTTGAGCGGATGGCGCGCGTCGCCGACGATCCTGCCGCCCGTCGCCTCGACCGCGGCGGCGCAATTGTCGCGCAGATCCTTGCCGAACGCGTAATCGGCGCTGATGAAGAACCAGCTTTTGCCGCCCTGCTCGGTCACGCCTTTGCCAATCGTGTGGCCAAGCTCATAGGTGTCGTAGGTCCAGTGCACGAAATCTCTTGAGCACTTCGGCCCGGTCATCACCGAGGAGCCGGCGCCGGAGCCGATGACGCACCTGTTCTTCTCGGTCGCGACCGAGAGCACGGCGAGCGCGACCGCGGAGTTCGGCAGGTCCATGACGACATCGACGCCATCCTCGTCGAACCATTTGCGCGCAATCGCCGCGCCGATGTCGGGCTTGTTCTGATGATCGGCGGCGACGATCTCCACCTGCACGCCGAGCCTGGCGGAATAATCTTCCGCCGCGAGCCCCGCGGCGATGACCGAGCCGCGGCCCTGGAAATCGGAATAGACGCTGGACATGTCGTTCATCACGCCGATCTTCAGCGGCTTCAACCCTTGCGCGCGGGCGAGGCCGGGGGCAAGCGCGAGCGAGGCGCCGCCTAGCAGGATCTGTCTTCGGTTCATGGACGTTCTCCCTGATGTTTGGCCGGGCTTGGCCCGCCATTGTGATCGTGGCTCAAGTCGGGTTGATAAGTTGCGACAGCTTCTCCAGCGTGGCGATCAACTTTCGCCGCTCCGTCTCGCCGATCGCGGCGCCGATCGCCGCCTCCTGCTCAGCATGGGTGACAAGCGCGCGCTCGAGCAGCGCCGCGCCGTCCCTGGTGAGCTCCAGCGCATTGGCGCGCCGGTCCTCGCCCGAGCGCACGCGCGCGGCCAGCCCGCGCCGCTCCAGATTGTCCATCAGCGCCACGAAATTCGGCCGCTGCACGCCGAGCGCGGCGGCGATCTCGGATTGCCGCCGGCCCGGGTTCTCGCGGATCGCCAGCAGCGTCGAGAACTGCGCCGGCGTCAGATCGAGCGCGGCGAAGCGGCGGGCGAAATCCTCGAACACCGCCAACTGGGCCCGGCGCAACAGATAACCGACCGCGCCGTCGAGCAGCCCGAGCCTGATCTCGTCGCCGGCGTCAACCATCGCCCGCCTCGCTGAGCCGCTGCACGACCTCCGCGGGGATGTTCTGCGCCTTGAGCCGCTTGGGGTCCTGCGGGTGCGGCCCGGCCCAGACGCGGGTGTCGAGCGCCTCGATGGCGAGCGTCTCGCCCTTCCAGACGCGATGCTCGACGTCGAAGCTGGAATTGCGCAGCGCGGCGATGCGCGTTTCGATGACGATGTCGTCGCCGAAGCTCGAGGCGACCAGGAATTTCGCCCGGGTGTCGACCATGGGGTAGCCGATCATGTCGAACTGAGCCCGCAGTTGCGCCTTCGTCCAACCCGCCGCCTCGAACAGATAATGCGTCGAGGCGTCGAACATGGCGAAATAGCGGGGATAGAACACGATCCCCGCGGCGTCGCAGTCGCCCCATTCGATGCGCACGGTGCGGCGGTGCGAGAACATCAGCGCGGCGCCATGCGCAAAGCGCCGTCGATGCGGATCGTCTCGCCGTTGATGTAGCCGTTCTCGCAGATATGCACGACCAGCGCGGCGTATTCTTTCGGGTCGCCGAGCCGGGCGGGGTTGGGCACCGAGCGGCCAAGCGAATCCTGCGCCTCCTGCGGCAGGCCGAACAGCATCGGCGTCATGAAGATGCCCGGCGCGATGGTGTTGACGCGAATGTTGAACTGCGCCAGCTCGCGCGCGATCGGCAGCGTCATCGCCACCACGCCGCCCTTGGAGGCGGCATAGGCGGCCTGGCCGATCTGGCCCTCATAGGCGGCGACGCTAGCCGTCGAGACGATCACGCCGCGCTCGCCGTTCTCCAGCGGCTCGGCCTTGGCGAGCGAGGCGGCGACGAGGCGGATCAGGTTGAACGTGCCGACCAGATTGACGTTGATGACGCGCTTGAAATCGGCGAGCGGCTGTGCGCCGTCGCGCCCGACGACGCGCTTGGGCGTGCCGACGCCGGCGCAGTTGACGAGGATGCGGGCGGGGCCGTGCGCCGCTTCCGCCGCCGCGATCGCCGCTTCCGCCGAGGCCGCGTCGGAGACGTCGCAGGGGAAGGCCGCGCCGTGGATGGCGTGCGCGGTCTCATCGGCCGCCGCATGGTTGAGGTCGAGCACGGCGACGCGCGCGCCTCTCGCCGCCAGCGCTTCCGCCGTCGCGCGGCCCAGCCCCGAGCCGCCGCCGCTGACAATGGCTGCCGCGCCTTGGATGTTCATGATTGATGCTCCTGTTTATTTGAATAGGCCGCCGCCGCGACTCCCCCCGTTGATGGGGGAGGGAAGGGGAGGGGGTGAACTGCGCCGCGCTTCCTGAATGGGGCTACCCGCCTCCCTAGCCCTCCCCCGCAAGCGTGGAGGGAATAGCCGCCGCTCTCACAACCTCACCTCGTTCTCGCCCACCCGCTCGCCATACAGCGCCTCGACGTCCGCCTTGCGGTTCGCCAGCAGCAGGCGTTGGTTGAGCGAGCCTTTGTCGGTGATCTCGCCGCGGTCGATCGAGGGCGGCTCGGTGATCAGCGCGAGCCGCGTGATCCTGGTCGAGGAGCCGGTCGCCGCCGCCGCCATCGCCGCGAGCTTCTCGGCGAACGCCGCTTTCACCCGCCCGTCGCGCGCCGCCTCGACCCGCGTCAGGCCGGGGGCGATCCGCTCCAGCACGGCGAAATTCGGGTACACGAGCGCGCCGACGTCGTCGCGGTCCTGGCCGGCGATCACGACGTCCTGCGCCAGCGGTTCGAACTGGTTGAGGAAGGCGAGCCGCAGCGGCCCGACGCTGACCCAGGTGCCGGTTCCAAGCTTGAAGTCCTCCGACACGCGGCCGTCGAACATGAAGCCGGCGTCCCAGTCGCCCGGCACGGCCAGCTTCAGCGCGTCGCCGATCTTGTAGAAACCTTCGTCGTCGAAGGCGGTCGCGTTCAACTCGGGATGGCGCCAGTAGCCGGGCATGATGTTGGGGCCGGCGAGCCGCGCCTCCAGCTTGCCCGCGTTGGGGACGAGCTTCAGCGTCACGCCGCGGTGCGGCACGCCGACAACCTGCGTCCGGGTCAGGCCGCGCACGTTGATGATGGCGCCGGGGCCGGTCTCGGTCGAGCCGAGCGAGGTCGTCCACGGCACGGGCGCCCCAAGCGCCTGCGCCGAGAGTTCGTTGTAGGCGTCGAAGATCGGTTGGCTGAGGCCCGCGCCGGCGTAGAAGAACATCTTCACCCGCGAGAAGAAGGTTTTGCGCAAAGCCGCGTCGGCGCGCAGATAGGGCAACAGCTCCTCGAAACCCTTGGGCACATTGAAGAAGATCGTCGGCGCGATCTCGCGCAGGTTTCTCACCGTGGCGGCGATGCCGGCCGGCGTCGGGCGCCCCTCGTCGATGTAGAACGAGCCGCCGTTGTAGAGGATCAGCCCGAAGCTCGAATTGGAGCCGAAGGTGTGCGCCCACGGCAGCCATTCCACCAGCACCGGCGGCTCCTCCTTGAAGAACGGCAGCGCCTCGCGCAGCATCACGTGGCTCGAACACATCAGCCGCTGCGTGTTGATCACCGCCTTCGGGTGGCCGGTCGAGCCGGAGGTGAGCAGGAACTTGCCGATGGAATCGGGCGTCAGCGCCGCGCGCGCGGCCCGCGCCGCGGCGGTGACCGGCGTGGCGAGCAGTTCCGACAGCGGCGTCGCGCCGGCTTGCGCGGCGAAAGCGTCGCCGGCGACGAGGCCGATGCCGCGCTCGCGGGCAAGCTCCAGCGCGCGCGCGTAGGCGACCGCGTCTTCGGCGAAAACGAAGCTCGGCGTCATCAGGTCGATGACGCCCTTCAGCTTCGAGAGGTCCTGGCTGATCAGCGAATACGCGGTCGAGACCGGGCAGGTCGGCGCGCCCACCGCCATGCCGGCCAGCGACATCAGCCCATGCGCGATCGAGTTGCCGGAGAGGATCAGCAGCGGCCGGTCGGCCGATGCGCCATGCGCCAGCAGCCAGGAGCCGATCCGCATCGTCTGGTCGAGCGCGTCGCGGTAGGTCAGCGTGCGCCAGCGCTCGCCGTCGCGCTCGGCCAGGAACGTGCGGTCGGGCGCGGTCTCGGCCCAGTGCTCCAGCCGGTTGATCCAGGATTTCGCGTAAGGCGGCAGCGGCTCGGCGGTGCGCACATAGGCGACACCGTCGGGATGCGACTCAACGACCGGGGTCAGCGGACCGAACAGCGCCATCGTTTCCTCCCTTGTCGCCGCCGGTTAATCCGGTCGTTCGACTTTCGCGGCCCGTTTCTCCAGGAAGGCCCGCACCCGAGCCTTCGCCTCCGGCGCGCTTTGCGCCAGCGACGCCATCAGCGATTCCATGACATAGCCGATGCGCGGATCGGCCTCGGCGATGCGCGGCAGCGCCTGGATGACGCCGAAATTGGTCAAAGGCGCATTGCCCGACATTTTGTGCGCCAGCTCCAGCCCCTTGGCGTAGCCGGCGCCGTCCTCCACCAGATATTGCGCGAAGCCTACGGCCGAGCCCTCTGCGGCCGTGTAGACGCGGCCAGTCAGCATCATGTCCATCATGCGCGCGACGCCGACGAGGCGCGGCACGCGCACCGAGCCGCCGCCGCCGACGAAAATGCCGCGTTGGCCCTCGGGCAGGGCGTAGAAGGCGGACTTTTCCGCGATCCGGATATGCGCCGCCGCCGCCAGCTCCAGCCCGCCGCCGACCACCGCGCCGCGCAGCACCGCGACCACCGGCAGCGGCCCGGATTCGATCTTCTCGAAGCAGGCATGCCAGGAGCGCGAATGCAACACGCCCTCGTGCGCGTCGCGCTCGGCGAGTTCGGAGAGATCGAGGCCGGCGGAGAAATTCGCGCCGGTGGCGTGGATCAGCACGGCGCCGGCGTCGGCGGGGATTTTCGAGAATGCGTCGTCGAGCGCGGCGATGGTCGCGTCGTTGAGCGCGTTGCGCTTCTCCGGGCGGTCGATGCCGACGATCAGCACCGGGCCGTCGCGCTCGACTTTGAGCGGGCTTTTCGTGCGCGCCTCGGCCATGCCTTGCTCCCTGCGGTTTCGTTATGAAACATAACTAACCCGCCGCGTCAAGGCGTCGCATGCGAATTGAGCGGCGGGCTTGCGTCCGCCGCGAAGCGTCGGCTCACGCCGGGGGCTTGGCGATCAGGCTCTTGATTCGCTCGCCAAGCTCGCTGATCGCGGCGCCGATCGATTCGACATGGGCGTCGCGCACGTGCTCCGTCTCGCTGCGGCTCTCGGCGAGGCGGCGTTCGAGATCGGCGAAGCGCGCCTCGATGGTCGCGGTCAGCGCCGCGAGCCGGTCTTCCAGCGTCTTCAGCGCGCTTTCCGTCGCGCGGCGATGATCGCCGAACAGCAGTTCGCGCACCTGTTCGACGACGGCGGCGGCGTCGAGCGGCGCAGCGGCTTCGCCGGCAAGCGGCGCGGCGGCTTCGCCTCCGGGCGGGTCATTGGCGCCGTGCGGGGGGATGTATTCGTTGTCCATCGCGTCCTCTGGCTGGCGGGCGGCGGCCCGGACAAGCCAGACTAGCATTGCAATTCCGGCGAAGAGAAGAAACCCGCTCTTAACCTTGATCAAGCCCGCTCACTCCTCCGGCGGCCTTTTTTTGCGCCGCTTGCGTTCGGGCCGTTGCGGCGGCCCCGCTTCGGCGGCCCGCTTGGCGAGCAGCGCCGCACGCGATTGCGCCAGCCGCGAGGCGCAGAAGCCGAGCCGCGGCTCGCTGGCGTAGTCGCGGCAGATCTCGTCGCGCTCGGCGGAAAAATCGTTCTGCTCGCGCGCGAGCGAGGCCGCGGCGTCGCTGTCGCGCTTCTCCATCTCGCGCAAGGAGTCCTGGATCGCGCGGTCGGCGGCGTCGCGCGCCCTCGAGACCGCCTTGGGGTCCTTGTCGAGTTCGGCCGGCTCCGGTCCCCACAGGCCGCTTGGCGAGGCCTGGCAGTCGGCGGCGGCGAACACGCAGGCGTCGGTCTGCGCCGGGACCAGCACGCCGTCGGAGACGAGGTCGAACGAAAGCGGGCAGGCGGGGATGGCGGCGCTGTAGCGGGCGAGGCCGTCCGGCTCGCCTTTCGCGGTCGCCACGATCGGCTCGTCGGCGACGATGTCGATCCGGCAGGGCTGCGCGGGGGTGGAGACGACCTCGCCGAGCAGGCTGTACTTGACCACTTTCAGCGCGCCGTCGTCGCCGCGCTCGAGCCGGAGCTCGCCGTTGCGGCCGTTGAGCCTGAGAACGCGGCCGAGCGCCGTGGCGGGGTCGACGGCGACGCTGGCGGGGCGCGCAGCGGCGTGGCGCAGATGGCGCTTGGGCTTGTCCGGCTTGGCTGCGGCGTCGGCCGGGGCGGATTCGGCGGGCGTCGCGCCCGGCAACATCAGCTGCGCCTGCGCGGCCGAGCCGAGAGCGCCGATGGCGAGGCCGAAGATGGCGATAGCCGCCAGGAACCGACTCATGCGAGGCGTCCCGAACCGGGCGTTCCGGGGACGGCTCGATTTAGCTTTTTCATAACGAATTCCCGCGATTTCGCGCTTTCGGGCGGTCTCGAGCCGCCTTGCGCGCCCTTGGGGCCCCTCCTATATACCCGCCAGCTTCGGCGGGAAGGGCGAAAAGCCCGGCCCGGCGAAATCGAAACCGAGCATCGGGGACCGGCGCGCGAGCTTCAGATCAGTTGCCACACGCCATCGCCTGGCCGCTTCGGGGCCTCGCGGTCTCGCGAAACATGGGGAAACATCAATGGCTAAAGTCATCGGCATAGACCTGGGAACGACCAACTCCTGCGTCGCGGTCATGGAAGGCGCGACGCCCAAGGTAATCGAGAATTCGGAAGGCGCGCGCACCACGCCCTCCATCGTCGCCTTCACCGACGACGGCGAGCGCCTCGTCGGCCAGCCGGCCAAGCGGCAGGCGGTGACCAACCCCGAGCGCACCTTCTTCGCCATCAAGCGCCTTATCGGCCGTTCGTTCGACGATCCGATGACCAAGAAGGACATGGGCCTCGTTCCCTACAAGATCGTCAAGTCCTCGAACGGCGACGCCTGGGTCACCTCCGACGGCAAGCCCTATTCGCCCTCGCAGATCTCCGCCTTCACGTTGCAGAAAATGAAGGAGACGGCGGAGGCGCATCTGGGGACGCCGGTCACACAAGCCGTCATCACCGTCCCGGCCTATTTCAACGACGCCCAGCGGCAGGCGACCAAGGACGCCGGCAAGATCGCCGGCCTCGAGGTGCTGCGCATCATCAACGAGCCGACCGCGGCGGCGCTCGCCTACGGCCTCGACAAGAAGAAGCAGGGCACCATCGCGGTCTACGACCTCGGCGGCGGCACCTTCGACATTTCCATTCTCGAAATCGGCGACGGCGTGTTCGAGGTGAAGTCGACCAACGGCGACACCTTCCTCGGCGGCGAAGATTTCGACATGCGCCTGGTCGAGTACCTCGCCTCCGAGTTCAAGAAGGAGCAGGGCATCGACCTGACCAAGGACAAGCTCGCGCTCCAGCGCCTCAAGGAGGCGGCCGAGAAGGCCAAGATCGAGCTGTCGAGCGCGACGCAGACCGACATCAACCTGCCCTACATCACCGCCGACGCTTCCGGTCCGAAACACCTCGCGTTCAAGCTGACGCGCGCGAAATACGAGGCGTTGGTGGATGATCTCATCCAGCGCACCGTCGAGCCGTGCAAGAAGGCGCTGAAGGACGCGGGGCTGGCGGCCGGACAGATCGACGAGGTCGTGCTGGTCGGCGGCATGACCCGCATGCCCAAGGTGCAGGAAGTCGTCAAACAGTTCTTCGGCAAGGAGCCGCATAAGGGCGTCAACCCGGACGAGGTCGTCGCCATCGGCGCGGCGGTGCAGGCGGGCGTGCTGCAGGGCGACGTCAAGGACGTGCTGCTGCTCGACGTGACGCCGCTGTCGCTCGGCATCGAGACCTTGGGCGGCGTCTTCACGAGGCTTATCGACCGCAACACGACGATCCCGACCAAGAAGAGCCAGGTGTTCTCGACCGCCGAGGACAGCCAGACGGCGGTGACGATTCGGGTGTTCCAGGGCGAGCGCGAGATGGCGGCCGACAACAAGATGCTCGGCCAGTTCGATCTCGTCGGCATCCCCTCGGCGCCGCGCGGCGTGCCGCAGATCGAGGTCACCTTCGACATCGACGCCAACGGTATCGTCAACGTGACGGCGAAGGACAAGGCGACCAACAAGGAGCAGCAGATCCGCATCCAGGCCTCGGGCGGGTTGTCCGAAGCCGACATCAACAAGATGGTGAAGGAGGCGGAGGCGAACGCTGCCGAGGACAAGAAGCGGCGCGAGGCGGTCGACTCGAAGAACCACGGCGAGTCGCTGATCCACGACGCCGAGAAGTCGTTGAAGGAATACGCCGAGAAGGTCTCGGCAGCCGACAAGAGCGCCATCGAGGCGGCGATCGCGGCGTTGCGCACGGCGCTGCAGGGCGAGGACGTCGAGGCGATCAAGGCGCGCACCAACGACCTGATGCAGGCGCAGATGAAGCTCGGCGAGGCGATGTACAAGGCTTCGCAGGCAGGACCTGAGGCCGCCGCCCCCGGCGGCGCGCCGAAGGACGACGTGATGGACGCGGAGTTCCGCGAGGTCGACGACGACAAGAAGAAGTCGGCGTAAGGGATTGGTCTGAGACCGAGCGGCCCCCGGGGAGACCCGGGGGCCGTTTTGCGTTGGGGATCGCTAGCGGTCAAATCCAACCCTCGGCGCCCCATCTGCAAAGGTCGACAGCGTGCGGTTGGCGCGCCTGCGACGCCGCCGCGGCAAATTCCTCATCCAACGGTTCGGAGTTCGTTTTCCCGGAGCGCCGCAATGAGCGCCGCCAAGGACGGGCAAGTTCAATTTGTGGCAAGCGGACAGTCCTGATCCGGCTATCCGACGAAACAGAAGCCGTCATTTGGGTTTCGCGCCGCCGCCATCTTCGGGCGCGTCTGTGGCGCAGAAAATCGCGGCTAGTCGCAATCGGCGCGCACGGCTTTCAATAGAGCAATTGCACGGCTTAGGCGCCGCATTCGAATTGCAACGGCGTTAGCCGCGTATGCGACTTCCACTTTTCCGCCGCTTGCGCATCCCCACAATCCCCCTTATCTGCAATTGACTTTCTTAAGGGGCGGGCGCTGAGCGGCGCTTTACGCCCCCTTTGGCGCGAGACTCCGGCGGGCATGGCCAAACGCGACTTCTACGAGATCCTCGGCGTCGCCAAGACCGCCAGCGACGCGGAGCTGAAGGCCGCCTTCCGCAAGACGGCGATGTCCTGCCATCCCGACCGCAACCCCGGCGACAAGCAGGCGGAAGCCCGCTTCAAGGAGCTCAACGAAGCCTACCAGCACCTCTCCGACCCGCAGAAGCGCGCCGCTTACGACCGCTTCGGCCACGCTGCATTCGAGCAGGGCGGCGGCGCCGGCGGCATGGGCGACGGCTTCGGCGCCTCGATGTCCGACATTTTCGACGACCTGTTCGGCGATATCATGGGTCGGCGCGGCGGCCGCAATCCCACCGGCAAGGAGCGCGGCGCGGACCTCCGCTACAATCTCGAGATCAGCCTCGAGGAGGCCTACAAGGGCAAGAACGCGGCGATCAAGCTGCCGACCAGCATCACCTGCGAGGCCTGCCAGGGCTCCGGCGCCAAGCCCGGCTCCAAGCCGGTGACCTGCCGTACCTGCGCCGGCGCCGGGCGGGTGAGGACGCAGCAGGGCTTCTTCGCCATCGAGCGCACCTGCCCGAGCTGCCACGGCCGCGGCCAGATCATCGACAACCCCTGCGACAAATGCACCGGCGCCGGCCGCGTCACCCGCGAGCGCTCGATGACCGTGAACGTTCCCGCCGGCGTCGAGGACGGAACCCGCATCCGCCTGTCGGGCGAGGGCGAGGCGGGCTTGCGCGGCGGCGGCCCCGGCGATCTCTACATCTTCCTCGCCATCAAGCCGCATCCGTTCTTCCAGCGCGACGGCGCCGATCTCTACTGCCGCGTGCCGATCTCGATGGTGCAGGCCTCGCTCGGCGGCGAGTTCTCGGTGCGCACGCTCGACGGCGGCGACGCCAAGGTGCGCATCCCCGAGGGCGCGCAGTCCGGCCGGCAACTCAAGCTGCGCGCCAAGGGCATGCCGATCCTGCGCTCGCGCGACTTCGGCGACCTATATATTCAAGCTGTCGTAGAAACTCCGCAGAACTTGACGCGCCGTCAGCGCGAGTTGCTGCTGGAGTTCGAAGCGGAATCGTCGAATAAGACGCACCCCGAAAGCACCGGCTTCCTGGCCAAGATGAAAGAATTCTTCGAAGGTTTAGGGTAAGCCGGAATCGGCCGTACGCGCCGGGGCGCGTGCGCAACGTCAGGGGAGACACAGCTTGGACGACCTGTTCGCAAATCCCGGCTCTTGCCCCCGTAAGGGAAGCCTGCGTTGACCACTGCGCGCCGCAAGCCGCTGAGCGACGAGCACTCCTTCCTGCGCCGCTTCCTGGACAACCCCAAACGCACCGGCGCCGTGGCGCCGTCGAGCCCGTTCCTCGCCCGCGAGATGGCGCGCGCCGTCGACCCCGCGGCCGGCCTGGTCGTCGAGCTCGGGCCGGGCACCGGTCCCGTCACCAAGGCGCTGATCGCGCGCGGAATCACGCGCGAGCGGCTGCTGCTGGTCGAATTCGATCCGCATTTCTGCAAGCTGCTCGCGGAGCGCTATGGCGCGTCGCGGGTGGTGCGCGGCGACGCCTATGCGCTCGCCGCCACGCTGGCGGGCCATACCGGCGCCCCGGTCGCCGCCGTGGTGTCGAGCCTGCCGCTGCTCAACGAGCGGCCAGAACGGCGGCTGCGGCTGCTCGACGAAGCCTTCGAGCTGATGGGGCCGGACGGCGTGTTCGTACAGTTCACCTATGGCCTGAAGTCGCCGATCCCGCGCGAGGCGCTGGCCGGGCGCTATGTCGCGCGAAGCGGCGCGCCGATCCTGCGCAACCTGCCGCCGGCGAGCGTGTGGACCTTCCGCAGGGTGGGGCATGGGCCGGCCGCCGGCGCCAAGGTGATGCGGCTGAAGGATCACGCCGAGCGTTTCGGCGCCGGGTTCAAAGCGCGGCGCAAGAAGACCGAGGACATGCTCGGGCGGCAGGGCGACCGGGTGATCGAGATCTGGAAGCGCGAGGTGGCGAGCCTGCGCGAGACCGAGGAGAAGCTCGGGCGGCACAGCGACCGGGTGATTGAGCTGTTGAAGCGCGAGGTCGCGAGCTTCGGCCGTCCGCGCAAGCGGGACGATCGGTGAGCGCTCGCGACCGGCTGATCGTCGCGCTCGATCTGCCCACGCAGGAGGAGGCGCAGGCTTTGGTCGCGCGCCTCGGCGACAGCGTTTCGTTTTACAAGATCGGCATGGAGCTGATCTACGGCGGCGGCGGGCTGGGCTTGGCCCAGCGGCTGATCGGGGCGGGCTGCAAGGTCTTCATCGACCTGAAGCTGCACGACATTCCCAATACGGTCGAGCGCGCGACGGCGCAGATCGCGAAGGCGGGCGCGACGTTTCTCACCGTGCACGCGTATCCGCAGACGATGCGCGCGGCGCTCGCCGGGGCGGCGGGCAGCGGGCTCGGCGTGCTCGGCGTCTCGGTGCTGACCTCGGCCGACGACGCCGATCTCGCGGAGGCCGGCTACGCGTTTGGCGCCCGCGCGCTGGTGTCGCGCCGGGGGCGCCAAGCGGAGGCGCTGGGGCTGGCGGGGCTGGTGGCGAGCGCGGCGGAGGTCGCGGCCTTAAGGGCCGAGGGACGTCGGCTGACGCTGGTGTGTCCGGGGATACGGCCGGCGGGCGGCAAGGCCGGCGACCAGAAGCGGGTGGCGACGCCGGGGCGGGCGATCGCCGACGGGGCGGATTATCTGGTGGTCGGCCGGCCGATCAGCGGGGCGAGTGATCCGCGGGCGGCGGCGGAGGCGATTGCGGCGGAGATGGCGGGGGCGATGTAGAGCGAGGGCGGGGAGGGGACCTTGTCCGTCCTGAGGCTAGACCTAGCAACTTTTATAATGCAGGTCAGGCCCGAAGCGGGGTAAGGCGATATTTGCCTTGCGAGAGGGAGAAAACTCCGGTGGATGCAGTCAAATTCTTCAATTTGCTTAAGCAGCGCATCGCAAGGCCGCTAAATTTGGTCGACGTCGGCGCTGCGGGCGGCGCCCTCGACGTTTGGCGCCAGTTCGGCGACGCGGCGAATATATTCTGTTTCGAGGCGCGAGAGGGAGAAGCCGATTACCTGACCCGAGGCAATAGCGAAAACAACATCGAATACGTTCCTGTAGCGCTATCAAGCAACAACAAAGGTCTCGATCTTCATCTGGCGGATAACCTTGGCTGTAGCTCGGCCTATCCGCCGGCGGCGGAGGTCTGCCGGCGCCATCTCGCCTGCGGCCAACATCGAGAAATGCGAACGATCCGTTGCCCCTCGATCACGCTCGACGAGTTCGTCGCCAAGCGCGGCATCGACGAAATCCACGCCATAAAGCTCGACACGCAGGGCTCCGAACTTGACATCCTCAAAGGCGCCGAGATCGCTCTCAAGCATTGCCAGCTGGTCATCGCCGAGGCGGAGTTTAACGAGCTCTATTCAGGCCAAAATCTGTTCTGCGATCTCGACCGCTATCTCAGAGATCACGGATTCGTACTCTGGCGCTTCAACAATCTGGCCCATTACTCGACGGGACAAATTGGCAGCGACGAGCACGTCATGCATATCGGATCGGCGCCAGGTAGTCATCAACTGATACATTTTCCCAACGGTCAGCTTTTTTGGGCCGACGCTCTTTATGTCCGGAGGGAAGCGACGGCCGCCGCCACAGGCCCCATGAGCGAACCCGCCGCGCTTGCTGGCGCGGCTCTCGTCTCACAATGGCGGTTTTTCGACCTCGCGATAGAGATGGTGCGCAAGTCCGGCGATCATGCGCTTGTCGACCAACTCTACGATGCCCTTGGAGAGAAGTTCGCGCCTTTGCCCGCTGGCCGGATACCGCCCGGCCGGTTCGCATCGCTCATCTGCCCCGTCCGGGAAGACAGGATCGAAAGCGACTTCTCTCACGCCGATGGGTGTATTGTTTACGGGCCATATCTACCCCTGCCGTATGGGGCGATGGAGGCTGTCTTTCATGTCGAAGCTAGCGGGGTGACGCCCGAGAAGTTTACAACTCCGTTGCGTTTTGACGTCGCGCAAAACGAAATGGCTATCGCTTCGGTCGATCTGATTGGCGCGGAGGGCGCCGAAGCCCTGCGTTCCGGCGCCGTCCGCGTCCCTTTCTTCAACAACAGTCCGCGAGAAAAATTCGAATTTCGCATCGAACAAAGAGGCGGCAGGCCGTTTGAGGGGCGTCTCACGTTTTTGGGCGCCACAGTCAGACGGGCGGATGCGCATTAGCCCTCGCGAACTCCGGGGCCTGCGCCAAGTGGTCAAGCTTCTCGCGCTTTGAGGGCGTGTTGGCGCCCTGCCCGATGAAGACGCCGGAAATTGAAACCGGTCTTGCGCCGCGCGCGGCCGAGCCGAGGACGCCTAATCCTCCTCCGCCGCCGCGTCGCCGTCCCCATCGTCGAACCCGCCGAGCCCGTACCGCCGCAGCTTGGCGTAAAACCCCTGCCGGCTTAAGCCCAGCATCTCCGCCGCGGACGCCCGGTTGTCGCGCGTCAGCTCGAGCGCCGCCTCGATGCACAGCCGCTCGATCAGATCCGTCGTCTCGCGCACCAGGTTCTTCAGCGGCACGCGGCCGACGAGGTCGGTGAACTGCTCCACCGTGCGCGGCAGCTCGCGCCCGCCGAGCCGGTCGCGCCCGGCGCCGAAGCCGACTTGCCGGATGGTGAAGCCGTAGCAGGTCTCGGCGGCCTCCAGCGTCGCCACGGCGGATATCTCGACGTCCTCGTTGCCGCCGAACTCGCCGCGCGCCACGGTCGAGAACCGCCGCACCACGCCATGCGTCTTCAGGTTGGCGAAGATCACGTCGAGATCGACGCCGGGCCGGCCGATCCAGCGCTCGAGGGGTTCCCCACGCGCTTGCGCCTCCGAGCCGATCTGCACGAGATCGACGAAGGCGGCGTTGGCCGAGACGATGCGGCGCTCGCCGTCGGTGATCGCCAGCGCCTCGGGCATCGCCTCGATGACGCTGAGGCGCTGCGCCTGCTGCTTGGTGCCCGGCGTCGCCTGGCCGCCGAGCCGCGCAAACAGCACGATCAGATGCGTCGCCGTATCCTGGCGGAACAGCGAGCCGGAGATCAGCACCGCGGCGCCGTCGCGCGCCAGCGTGACATGGACGTTGTCGACCCGCGGGGCGACGCGCGCCGCGCCCAGGAAGGATTGCGCCGCCTGCCGGCTGGCGGGGGCGAACAGCTCCTCGAACGGCTGCGTCGCCAGCCGCTTGGCGTCGATGCCGAACAGCGCCGCCGCCGCCCCGTTGGCCTCCAGCACGCGATGATTGGCGGCGTCGATGATCAGCACCGGCTCGGCCGCCATCTGGAACAACAGCCGGTAGCGCTTCTCGGCGTTGCGGATGCGCTGGTATTCGCGCTCCATCGCCTGCGCCTGCTCGGTCAGCCGCTGCTGCGCCGTGGCGAGCGCGCGCAGGTCGCGCCCGATCGCCAGCACCCGCCGCTCGGCGCCGAAGCGAATCGCTGCATAGCGGACGGGAACGTCCGGCCCGCCCTCTTGCGGATGGTTGACCTGGCGCCAGCGGGTCGGCTGCGAAGGCGTCGCCTCGCGCAGCAGATCCTCGATCTTGGGGCGGGTCTCCGCGGTCACGGTGTCGGACCAGCGCTGGCCGATCCAATCGCGATAGGCGGCCTTGGCGAGCGCGGGATCGGAAAAGGCGACGTCGAGCACGAGGCCGGAGGAATCAAGCACCAGCGAAACGTCAGCAGCCGCTGCGACCAACACGCCGCAGGCGGTGGCGTCCAAGCCGCCGAGGCTCTGATCGGGCCAAGCGAACCGCCTCCGCGGAGCGGAGTCGTCCAAAGTCTCGATCATCGCAATTTCATCCGCTTGACCATAGTTCCGTACTGTGACGCTTGTGTTTAGACAGTTACGATTGTTGCCGCTCTAGCAAAGCGCGGGATATGCGCCTAGTCGCCTCCAAATCGGTTGCAGCAAAATCCGCGCCTAACGCGCCGGCGAGCGCCGGGCTAGTGTTGAACAGCGCGCCTCCGACGAGGATGGCGAGTTTGCCCGGACGCGCAGCGCGCGCGGCGGCGAGGAACTCGGGCAAAGCCGGATAGACGCGATCGCTGCCGCACGACACGCCGAGCGCGTCGAAACGCCGCTCGGAAAGTTGCGCCAGGCGGGTTGAATCGCCGCGCTCCACCTGCCAGCCCTCGCGGCGGAACAGTTCGGCCGCCATGTCGGCGCCGAAAGCATGGGTCTCGCCCGGCGCCGTCAGCAGCAGCATGGCGGGGTCGGCGCGACGGCGCGGCGCCTGGCGCAGCCGCAGCCGCGCCAGCATCGCCTGCAACCGGGTCACCCCCTGGGTCACGGCGAAAAAGTCGCAGGCGTCCTCTTCCCACATCGTTCCCAGTTGCCGCGCGGCCGGCGCCAGCACGTCGAACATGAGTTGGGCGTCGGGCAGACGGGTCGCCCAGCCGCGCTCGAAAGTCGCCGCCGCGGCCGTGTCGGCGGCCAGCAGCGCGCCGAGCAGCGCCTCGAGCGCCGCCGTCGGGCTCTCGCGCGCCGGCGGGGCCGCGGGATGCGCGCCGAGCAGACGGGGCAGGATCTCGAATTCGACGAACCGCTCCAGCCGCGCGCGACGGCGGGACAGGCGGGTCTGGGGCCTGAGCCGGGGCCGTGCGACGACGGGGGCCAGGACCAGTCCGGCATCTCCGCGCAGATCCTGCATGGCGCCGCCCTCCTCGCGAGCCGGATGGCGTCAGCCGTTCCACGTCGCGACAATGGGACTATGGTGTATTTTTTCGAAGACGTCAATTTAGATTGACAGTTCCTCGCCCGCGGACCTATCCTTACCCGGCGTTGGGACCGATGGGTGCGACGCGGCGCCCGAGAGGGGCCAGAGCCGCCGAGGGCTTGAGGATGCAAGTGAATCGGGCGAGATCGGCGCCACACCGGCCGCTTTACACAGCAGACCAGCGCCACCGGCGCGACGCCTCGCCCTGGACCCTGGTGCAAGGCGTCTTGGCGCCGGTGCAATTCCTGGTCTTCCTCGTCAGCCTCGCCCTCGTGGTCCGTTATCTCGTGACCGAGAATGGACAATATGCCGCGACAGTGTCTGTCGTCATCAAGACACTGGTGCTGTACACGATCATGATCACCGGCGCGATCTGGGAGAAAGTGGTGTTTGGCCGCTATCTCTTCGCGCCCGCCTTCTTCTGGGAGGACGTGTTCAGCATGCTGGTGCTGGCGCTGCACACGGCTTATCTGGTCGGCCTCTTCGGCGGGTATCTGGCGCCGCGCGCGCTCGCCTTCGTAGCGCTTGCGGCCTATGCGGCCTACGCCATCAACGCCGCGCAGTTCGTGTTGAAGCTGCGCGCGGCGCGGCTTCAGGCGCCGGCGGCTTCGGTCGCCTGGGAGGCGTCGCGATGAATGCGCCTTGCGCCGCCCCGGCGGTCGCCCATGAATCCGGCCAGCATGAGGTATTCTGCGGCCTGACCAGCATCGTCTGGCTGCACCGCAAGATCCGCGACGCGTTCTTCCTCGTCGTCGGGTCGCGCACCTGCGCCCATCTGATCCAGTCCGCCGCCGGCGTGATGATCTTCGCCGAGCCGCGCTTCGCCACCGCCATTCTCGAAGAGCGCGATCTCGCCGGCATCGCCGACATCGACGACGAGTTGGATCGCGTCGTGGCGCGGCTGCTGGAGCGTCGGCCGGACATCAAGCTTCTGTTCCTGGTCGGCTCGTGCCCGTCCGAGGTGATCAAGATCGATCTCAAGCGCGCCGCCGCGAGGCAGTCGCGCCGCCACGCGCCCAGCGTGCGCATCCTTAGCTATTCCGGCAGCGGCATCGAGACGACGTTCACGCAGGGCGAGGACGCTTGCCTCGCCGCGATCGTCGCCGATGCGCCGGCCGAGCCCGCCAGAACCGAGCCCAGTCTGCTCGTGGTCGGCGCGCTCGCAGAGGTCGTCGAGGACCAGTTCGCGAGGCTATTCAGCGAGTTGGGTATTGGTCAGGTGCGATTCCTTCCGATGCGCACGGCCGCCGAGGTCCCCCCTCTCGGCTCCCAATCCCGATTCCTGCTCGCGCAGCCGTTCCTCGGCGACGCCGCGCGCGCGCTCGAAGAGCGCGGCGCGCGGCGTATTGCCGCTCCTTATCCGCTCGGCGCCGAAGGCACGACGGCGTGGCTCAAGGCCGCGGCGGACGCCTTTGGCGTGCCGGCGGAACGCTTCGAGTCCGTCACCGCGCCCGGCCGCGCCCGCGCCAAGCAGGCGATCGCCCGCTATCGCGAGCAACTGGCCGGCAAGAAAATATTCTTCTTCCCCGATAGCCAACTCGAAATCCCGCTCGCCCGCTTCCTGGCGCGCGAGCTCGACATGCGCCCGTGCGAGATCGGCACGCCTTATCTGCATCGCGGGCTGCTCTCCGAGGAGCTTTCGAACCTGCCGCCGGGCGTGCGCATCGTCGAGGGCCAGGACGTCGACGCCCAGCTCGACCGTTGCCGCGCCGAGCGGCCCGATCTCACGGTGTGCGGCCTCGGCCTCGCCAATCCGCTCGAGGCCGAGGGCCTGACCACCAAGTGGTCGATCGAACTGTTGTTCTCGCCGATCCAGGGCTACGAGCAGGCCGGCGATCTGGCTGAGCTTTTTGCCCGTCCGCTCAACCGGCGCGCTCGGCTGGAGGCCCAGCCATGCAACTGACGCTGTGGACCTACGAGGGGCCGCCGCATGTCGGGGCGATGCGGGTCGCCACGGCGATGCGCGAGCTGCACTACGTGCTGCATGCGCCGCAGGGCGACACCTACGCCGATCTCCTGTTCACGATGATCGAGCGCCGCGGTGCCCGTCCGCCGGTGACCTACACGACCTTCAAGGCGGTCGATCTCGGCAAGGACACTGCTGAGCTGGTCAAGAACGCGGTGCGCTCGGCCTATGAGCGGTTCAAGCCGAAGGCGATGATCGTCGGCTCCTCCTGCACCGCCGAACTGATCCAGGACGATCCCGGCGGCCTCGCCAAGACGCTGAACCTGCCGATTCCGATCGTGCCGCTGGAGCTGCCGGCCTATCAGAAGAAAGAGAACTGGGGCGCGGCCGAGACGTTCTACCAGCTCGTGCGCGCCTTCACGGGCCCGCGGCGCGAGCGTGCGACGGGCGAGCCGCCGCGCTGCAATGTGCTGGGGGCGACCGCGCTCGGCTTCCGCCATCGCGACGATGTGCGCGAAATCGTCGCGCTGATCGAGAAGCTCGGCGTCGGGGTCAACGTGGTCGCGCCGCTCGGCGCCTCGCCGGTCGATCTCGTCGGGCTGGGCCAGGCCGATTTCAACGTCGTCATGTATCCCGAAATCGCGCTGCCGGCGGCGCAATGGCTGCAGAAGAACCGCGGCCAGCCTTTCACCAAGACCGTGCCGATCGGCCTGGGCGCGACGCGCGACTTCATCAACGAAGCCGCGGCGCTCGCCGGCGTCGATCCCGCCCCGGCGCTCGACGATCCGAACTCGCGCGCCTCCTGGTGGTCGCGCTCGGTCGATTCGACCTATCTCACCGGCAAGCGCGTCTTCATCTTCGGCGACGCGACGCATGCGCTCGCCGCCGCGCGCATCGCCAAACAAGAACTCGCGTTTGAGGTCGTCGGGCTGGGAACCTACTCGCGGGAGTTCGCCCGCGACGTGCGCGACGCCGCCAAGGTCTACGGCGTCGAGGCGCTGATCACCGACGATTATCTCGAGGTCGAGGCGGCGATCGCCGCCGCGCACGCCGATCTCGTGCTCGGCACGCAGATGGAGCGCCATATCGCCAAGCGGCTCGGGCTGCCCTGCGCGGTCATTTCCGCGCCGGTGCATGTGCAGGATTTCCCGGCCCGTCACGCGCCGCAGATGGGTTTCGAGGGCGCGAATGTGATGTTCGACGCCTGGGTGCACCCGCTGATGATGGGCCTCGAAGAGCACCTCATCAACATGTTCCGCGAGGACCCGGAGTTCCATTCCGGCCCGTCGCATTTGGGCGCCTCGGCGCCGATCGTAGCGCCCGAGCCGGCGCCCGCTCAGGGGCTGGTGTGGAACGCGGAGGCGGAGAAGGAGCTGAAGAAGATCCCGTTTTTCGTCCGCGGCAAGGCGCGCGGCAACACCGAGAAGTACGCGCGCGAGCGCGGCGTGAGTCAGATAACGGTTGGGACGCTGTACGATGCTAAAGCGCACTTCGGCCGCTGAGGGGAGCGGTCCGCGCGTGACGATCGTCACGCTGGATAATCATCTGGCCAGCGCTGTCGACCGCGCCCGGGCCAAGCTCGCGCCCGAGATCCCAGGCCTCGATCTCTCGTTCCACGCCGCCGCCGAGTGGGGCGATCCCGCCGCGCTGCAACGCTGCCTCGACTCGATCGCCCGCGCCGACATCGTCGTCGCCACCATGCTGTTCATGGAGGAGCACGCCGAGGCGGTCGCGCCCGCCATCCGCGCGCGCCGCGACGCCGCGGCCGCCGTGATCGGTTGCATGTCGGCGCCCGACATCGTCAAGCTGACCCGCATGGGCAGCTTCAACATGGACGGCACCAAGCGCGGCGCGTTCGATTTCCTCAAGAAGCTGCGCGGCAAGTCCGACAAGAACGAGACCGGCGGCGCCGCCCAGCTGTCGATGCTGCGCCGCATTCCGAAGATCCTGCGCTTCATCCCCGGCGCCGCGCAGGACGTGCGCGCCTATTTCCTCACGCTGCAATACTGGCTCGCCGGCTCCGACGGCAATGTCGTCAATCTCGTGCGCTTCCTGGTCAACCGCTATGCGAGCGGCGGCCACGCGCATCTGAAGGGCAAGCTGAAGGCCGACGCGCCGATCGACTATCCGGAGGTCGGCGTCTACCACCCGCGCATGGCGGGCCGCGTCTGCGCGGACGCCGCCAAGCTGCCGCGCCCGGCGGGCGAGTGTAAGGGAACGATCGGCCTGCTGCTGATGCGCTCCTACATCCTCGCCGACAACACCGCCCATTACGACGCCGTCATATCCGCCTTGGAGGCGCGCGGCCTGGCGGTGATCCCCGCCTTCGCCAACGGCCTCGACGCACGGCCGGCGGTGGACGCCTATTTCCACGGGCCGCACAAGATCGACACGCTGCTATCGCTGACCGGCTTCAGCCTCGTCGGCGGCCCCGCCTACAACGATTCCCACGCCGCGGCGGAGACGCTCGGCTCGCTTGACGTGCCCTATCTCGCCGCCCAGGCGCTGGAGTTCCAGACGCTGGAGCAGTGGGAAGAATCCGAGCGCGGCCTGTCGCCGGTCGAGGCGACGATGATGGTGGCGATTCCCGAGCTCGACGGAGCGACGACGCCGATGGTGTTCGGCGGCCGCGGCGCCAACGCGTCGGCCGACCGGATGCGCGACATCCAGCCGCACGCCGAGCGCGTGCAGCGTCTGGCCGACCGCGTCGAACGGATGGTGCGGTTGCGCCGCAAGGACCGCTCCGATCGCAAGCTCGCCATCGTGCTGTTCAACTTCCCGCCCAACGGCGGCGCGACCGGAACGGCGGCGTTCCTCGGCGTCTACGCCTCGCTCTACAACACGCTGCGCGCGCTGGCGCAGCAGGGCTACGACGTCGAGCTGCCCGCCGACGTCGACGACCTGCGCGACCGCATCCTGAAGGGCAATGCGCAGAAATTCGGCATGGCCGCCAATGTCTGCGCGCGCATCAGCGTCGACGATCACGTGCGCCGCGAGCGCCACCTGAAGGAGATCGAGTCGCAGTGGGGCCCCGCGCCCGGCAAGCATCAGAGCGACGGCGGCGCGATCTTCGTGCTCGGCGCCGAGTTCGGCAGCGTGCTGGTCTGCGTGCAGCCGGCGATGGGCTACGAGGGCGACCCGATGCGGCTGCTGTTCGAGCGCAACTTCGCGCCGACGCACGCCTTCTCCGCCTTCTACCGCTATCTGCGCGAGGATTTCGACGCCGACGCGATCCTGCATTTCGGCATGCATGGGTCGCTCGAGTTCATGCCCGGCAAGCAGGTCGGCATGTCCGCCGCGTGCTGGCCGGAGCGGTTGATCGGCGCGACGCCCAACATCTATCTCTACGCCGCCAACAACCCGTCGGAAGGCGCGCTGGCCAAGCGGCGCTCGGCGGCGACGCTGGTGTCCTATCTAACCCCCAGCCTGTCGCACGCCGGGCTTTACCGGGGCTTGCTGGACGTGAAGGCGACGCTGGAGCGCTATCGCGCCACCGACCCGGAAGCCAAGGCCGAACGCGAGCAACTCGCGCTGATGCTGCAGGCGCAGGCGGTCGCGATCGATCTCGCCAAGGCGGAGCCCGCCTGGGACGACGCCGCCGACGCCGAGGCTTTGCGGCTCAGCAAAGCGATTCTCGAACTCGAATACACGCTGATCCCGCACGGCCTGCATGTCGTCGGCACGCCGGCGAGCAAGGAAGAGCGCATCGACACGCTGGTCGCGCTGGCCGAAGGCGCGCATGGGCTGAGCGATGCTCGCAAGGGCGTCGCCGCGCTGGTCGCAGGGGCGGAGGTCGGGAGCGTTCTCAACCGCGGCGCGAGCGACGAGCAGCGGGCGGCGTGGGAGGAGCTGGCGCGCTGCGCCCGGGTGCTCGGCGAGGACCATGAGCTGCCGGCGCTGATCCGCGCGCTCGACGGCCGCTTCATCCAGCCCGTCGTCGGCGGCGACCTGATGCGCACCACGGCGATCCTGCCGACGGGGCGCAACCTGCACGGCTTCGACCCCTACCGCATCCCCAGCGCCTATTCGGTCGCCGACGGCGCGCGGCAGGTCGAGCGCATCCTGAAGCGCTACCGCGAGGACGGCAACGCGCTGCCGGAATCGGTGGCGCTGGTGCTGTGGGGCACCGACAACCTGAAGAGCGAAGGCGGACCGATCGGCCAGGTGCTCGCCTGGATCGGCGCCAAGCCGCGCTTCGACGCTTATGGCCGCCTCGCCGGCGCGGCGCTGATCTCGCTGGAGGAGCTTGGGCGTCCGCGCATCGACGTGGTGGTGACGCTGTCGGGCATCTTCCGCGACCTGCTGCCGCTGCAGACGCGGCTCCTGGCGGAAGCCTGCTGGCTGGCTGCGACCGCCGACGAGCCGGAGTGCGACAATTTCGTGCGCAAGCACGCGCTCGCCTATATGGCCGAGAAGGGTTGCGACCTCGAGACCGCGTCGTTGCGTGTGTTCTCGAACGCCGAGGGCGCCTATGGCGCGAATGTCGGCATGCTGATCGATTCCTCCGCCTGGGAGAACGAGGACGAGCTCGGCGCGGCCTATGCGCGGCGCAAGTGCTTCGCCTACAGCCGCAAGGGCGATTGCGCGCCGCAGATGGAGCTGCTGCAGAACGCGCTCGGCAAGGTCGATTTCGCCTATCAGAACCTCGATTCGATCGAGCTCGGCGTCACCACCATCGAGCATTATTTCGACAGCCTCGGCGCGATCTCCCGCGCGGCGGCGAAGGCGCGCGGCGGCAAGCCGGCGCCGATCTACATCTCCGACCAGACCCGCGGCGAGGGCAAGGTGCGCTCGCTGACCGAGCAGGTCGCGCTGGAGACGCGCACCCGCACGCTCAACCCGAAGTGGTATGAGGGCCTGCTCGCCTACGGCTACGAGGGCGTGCGGCAAATCGAAGCGCACGTGACCAACACGATGGGCTGGTCGGCGACGACCAATCAGGTCGAGCCGTGGGTCTACGAACAGATCAGCAAGACCTTCGTGCTCGACCCGGAAATGCGCAAACGTCTGAGCGAGCTCAATCCGGCCGCATCGGCGAAGCTTACAAACCGGGTGCTCGAAGCCCACGAGCGCGGCTACTGGCGTCCCGATGCGGAGACGCTGGCCGCGTTGCGTGACGCCGGAGACGAGTTGGAAGATCGCCTTGAAGGCGTAGAGGCGGAGATCGCAGCATGAACATCGCTCTCGACATAAAGCGCCCGGCCGGCTCGATGCAGGTCGAGCTCGACCCGAACATCGATATCGGGACCGCGAAAGTGTTCGCGATCTACGGCAAGGGCGGCATCGGCAAGAGCACGACCTCGTCCAACCTGTCGGTCGCCTTCTCCAAGCTCGGCAAGCGCGTATTGCAGATCGGCTGCGACCCCAAGCACGACTCGACCTTCACGCTGACCAAGCGGCTCGCGCCGACGGTGATCGACGCGCTCGAGGCGGTGAAGTTCCATGTCGAGGAGCTTCGCGTCGAAGATTACATGGTCGAGGGCTATAACGGCGTCATGTGCGTCGAGGCGGGCGGACCGCCAGCGGGCACCGGCTGCGGCGGCTTCGTCGTCGGGCAGACAGTGAAGCTGTTGAAAGAACACCGGCTGCTCGAGGACACCGACGTTGTCATCTTCGACGTGCTCGGCGACGTGGTTTGCGGCGGCTTCGCATCGCCGCTGCAGCACGCGCAGCGCGCGCTGATCGTCACCGCCAACGATTTCGACTCGATTTTCGCGATGAACCGCATCGTCCAGGCGATCAACGCCAAGGCGAAGAACTACGAAGTCAGGCTCGGCGGCGTCATCGCCAACCGCAGCTTGAACACCGACGAGATCGACCGTTACAACGCCGCGGTTGGCCTGAAGCGCGTCGCGCATCTGCCCGATCTCGACGCGATCCGGCGCTCGCGGCTGAAGAAATGCACGTTGTTCGAGATGGACCCGACGCCGGAAATCGTCGCGGTGCAGAACGAATATTTGCGGCTGGCCGATCTGCTGTGGCGCGGCTTCGAGCCGATCGAAGCTAAGCCAATGAAGGACCGCGACATCTTCGAGTTCCTGGGGTTCGATTGATGACGAACGCCACCTACGACGCGAAGCGCACGGAGCTTGAGACCTATTTCGACCGCACCGCGGCCGACGCGTGGAAGCGTCTGACCTCGGACGCGCCGGTTGGGCGGGTCCGCGCCACCGTGCGCGCGGGTCGCAACGAAATGCGCGAGACGCTGATCTCCTGGCTGCCCGCCAACCTGAGCGGCGCGCGCGTGCTCGACGCCGGCTGCGGCACCGGCGCGCTCGCGGTGGAGGTTGCCCGCCGCGGCGCCGACGTGCTGGCGATCGATATTTCGCCCACTCTGGTCGGGCTTGCGCAGGAGCGCCTGGCGCGCGAATACGGCGACGGCAGGGTGCGGTTCGAAGTCGGCGACATGCTCGACCCCGCGCTCGGCAGTTTCGATTATGTCGTCGCGATGGACAGCCTGATCCACTACGAGGGGCCGGACATCGCGCGCACGCTCGCCACGCTGGCCAAGCGCACGCGCCGCGCCATGATCTTCACCATCGCGCCGCGCACGCCGTCGCTGACGGTCATGCACGCCATCGGCAAACTGTTCCCGCGCGGCGACCGTTCGCCGGCGATTGCGCCGATCTCGCGCAAGCGGCTGGAGAAGGCGCTGGTCAAGCACGGCGGCCTGATCGATTGGAGCGTAACCCGCGCCCATCGCGTTTCGCGCGGCTTCTATATCTCCGAAGCGTTGGAGGCGCGCCCGAAGTGAGCGCCGCCCGCAGCCTAGTTGTTCGGGAGTTGATGCGGATCGGGCCGCAGATGCTGCCGTTCGCCGATGCGGCGACGCCGGAACTGCCGCTGGGCCGGCTGTTGCGGCTGTCGCTGTTCCAGGCGACGGTCGGCATGGCGGCGGTGCTGCTGATCGGCACGCTCAACCGGGTGATGATCGTCGAGCTCAACGTTCCCTCGTGGATCGTTGCGTGCATGCTGGCGCTGCCGCTCGTGTTCGCGCCGCTGCGCACCTTTATCGGCTTCCGCTCCGATCATCATCGTTCGGTGCTCGGCTGGCGGCGCGTGCCCTATATCTGGTTCGGCACCCTGCTGCAGTTCGGCGGACTGGCGATCATGCCATTCTCGCTGCTGCTGCTGTCGGGCGATACGACGCAACCGATGTGGGTCGGCGAGGCGGGGGCGGCGCTCGCGTTCCTGATGGTCGGCGCCGGGCTGCATACGGTGCAGACCGTCGGCCTCGCGCTCGCCACCGATCTCGCGCCCGAGCGCGCGCGTCCGCGCGTCGTGGCGTTGCTGTGGGCGATGCTGCTGCTCGGCATGGCGCTGAGCGCGGTGATGTTTGGCCTGCTGCTGCACCATTTCAGCCAGATCCGGCTCATTCAGGTGGTGCAGGGCGCGGCTGCGGTGACGTTGGTCGTCAATGTCTTCGCGCTGTGGAAGCAGGAGCCGCGCGGCCTTCCCGTGCGCGAGATCGGCGCACGGTTCTCGGTCGCGTGGGGCGCGTTCTCGCGCAACCAGCGTATGCGCCGCCGTCTCGTCGCCACGACGCTGGGCACCGCCGGCTTCAGCATGCAGGACGTTCTGCTGGAGCCGTATGGCGGCAAGATTCTGCACCTGCCGGTCAGCGCGTCGACGGCGCTGACGGCTGCGTTGGCGCTCGGCGGCGGCCTCGGCCTCATGCTGGCCGCGCGGCGGATCGCGGGTGGCGAGGATCCGCACCGGGTCGCCGGCTTCGGCGCCCTGGCAGGGCTCGCCGCTTTCGCCTGCGTGATGTTCGCGGCGCCGGCGGAATCGGGAATTTTGTTTGCCGCCGGCGTGGCCTTGATCGGCTTCGGCGGCGGTCTGTTCGGCCATGGCACACTGACCGCATTCATGGACTCGGCCGATTCGGAGTCGCGAGGACTGGCGCTCGGCGCCTGGGGCGCGGCGCAGGCGACCGCCGCCGGTCTCGCCATCGCCGCTTCTGGTTTTATCAATGACGTGGGGTCCGCGCTGGCAGTGAGCGGCGCGCTCGGCGAGGCGCTGCAAAGCGCCGCGACCGGGTACGCGCTGGTCTACGCCATCGAGATCGTGCTGCTTGTGGCGACGATCGCGGCGATTGGTCCCCTCGTACGCGCAAGAACGGCCCGACGACAGCCGGGCCTCAACTCTGTTTCATCGTCTGTCTTGAACCCTGGAGGATTAAGATGATTCGCGGAGCTCTCGGCCACATGGATGTGGCGCAGATTACAATTTGGGCTTTCTGGCTGTTCTTCGCCGGATTGGTGTTCTGGTTGCGCCAGGAGGACCGGCGCGAGGGTTATCCCCTCGAATCCGAAGGCGTGCCGCAGTTCAACAAAGACCGCGGCTTCCTGCTGCTGCCGCGGCCCAAGACCTTCCGTCTCGCCAATGGCGACGTCATTCAGGCGCCCCGCTTCGAGGAGCCTCAGACTCCCTACAGCGCCGAGAAGGTCGAGCCGTGGCCGGGCGCTCCGATCGCGCCCAAGGGCGATCCCCTGAAGGCGAACGTCGGCCCGGGCGCCTACAATATGCGGCCTAACAAGCCCTATAACGCTCTGGACGGGTCGGATCTGATTCAGCCGTTGCGCAACGCCAAGCACTTCGCGCTGTCGCCCGAGGGCGGCAACCCGATCGGCATGCCGGTCGTCGGCGCCGACAACAATGTCGGCGGCAAGATCGCCGACGTGTGGGTCGACATCTCCGAAAGCGTGCTGCGCTATTACGAAGTCCAACTCGCCGACGGGACCGGGAATATCATCCTGCCGGTCTATTTCGCCGACGTGCAGTGGTCGAAGCGCCGCGTTCTGGTCAACGCGCTGACCGCCCCGCAGTTCACCAAGGCGCCGCGGCTCGCCAACGCCAACCGCATCACCATGGCGGAAGAGGACAAGCTTTCGGCCTTTGTCGCGGCCGGCACTCTCTACCGTGACGCGGAGCGCGCGGAGCCCTTTATATGAAGGTTCTCAACCTCCAAAAGATGCTGCCGGCGGATCTTCCCGCCGGCGAAGAGATCGTATGGTTCGGCAGGCCCAACGCCACAAGCCTGTGGCGGCGGGCCTACAGGGCCGATTTCATCGCGATCTATTTCGCCGCCTGGGCGATCTGGGGCTTCTTCTCCTCGGCGCCGCTGGGTCCGCAAGGGTCCTGGCCGGCGCTGTACCAGGGGCTCGTCAACCTGGGCGCAGGCGTCGCGACGCTCGCGATCCTGGGTGTCCTGGCCTATATGAGCGCGCGTACGACGCTCTACGTCGTCACCACGCAGCGGGTCGTGCTGAAGGTCGGCATCGCTTTGCCGATTTTCTACAACGTCCCGTTCAAGCAGATCGAGTCGGCGGGGCTGCGCAAGTTCGGCGACGGGACAGGCGACATCGCCTTCAGGCTCACCGGCGGACAGCGCATCGCCTATCTCACGCTGTGGCCCTCGGCGCGGCCGTTCCATTTCCTGCACCCCGAACCGGCGCTGCGTTGCATCGGCGACGTTCGCGGGGTGGGGGGCATGGTAAGTCGCGCCATGGTCGAGGCCAATGGCGGCAAGGGGGCCTCGATCGGCGAACCGCAGCGTGCGGCTCCCGCCATGACGGCCGCCGTCACCGCTTGAGGAATCAGATATGAACGCCGAGCAGACGCATCGTCGCCGAAACGGCGTTCTACCTCCCGGCATCCTCATCGCGGCCGCCGTCTTGATCGTTTTTTCAATGGCGGCTGTGTACTACTCGCGGGTCACCGGCTACGGCCGGACCGCGCTGCAGGGCGCTCAGCCCTACAAGATTCTGCAACTGCGCTTCGAGGACATGCCGAATGGCGGCGTCGAAGTGCGGGACGCGACGCGCGGCGACGTGATCTACGTCGTCGAACCCGGCGCGGGCGGCTTTTTGCGCGCCACGCTGCGCACCTTCGCGCAGGCGCGCAAAAACGAGGACAAAAGCGCTTCGACGCCGTTCCGTCTGACGCGTTGGACCGACGGCACGATGTCGCTCGACGACCCGGTCACCGGCCGCAACGTCGGCCTCGACGCCTTCGGCCCCACCAACGCCGGCGCGTTCGCCAAACTGTTCACCGGACGGGAGGAAACAAAATGAGACTCTTCGGCGCCTTAAGACGCGAACGGTTCGAGCTCCCCTGCACAGTGGAGATCGAACATACGCCGCGCAGCCTGCATGCTCACGTCGAGATCGGCGGCGATTTCGTCGTCCGGCCCGGCGACGAGGTCCTGGTCAAGGACGCGCCGACCGATGTCCCGTTCGGCGACCGGATGAAAGTGCGCCGCACCGCCGTCGTCACCCGCGCGAGCTTGCTCGAACGCGCCTGGACGCGGTTCGCAGGCAATTTCGAGCTGACCGAGCTCTACGACGTCAGCTTCACCGAAAGGAGGCGGCTGTGAACGCTCCTTTCAAGTCGACCGAGGCGTTCGACTCCACTCGCGCCGCGCAGGATAGCGCGTTGCTGTCGCCGCGCTTCTACACCACCGATTTCGCCGAGATCGACCGCATCGACGTCAGCTCCGTCCGCAAGCCGTGGGACGAGCTGATGGCGGAGATGCGCGCCGATCCCAACAAGCGGCATTTCCAGCGCACGGACGAGTTCGACGGGCAGTTCAATCTTCCCGCCGATCTCGACGCCGAGTTCCGCGATTTCCTCATCAGCTCGATCACCGCCGAATTCTCCGGCTGCGTGCTCTATGCCGAGATGAAGAAGCGGGCCTCGAACAAGGACGTGCGCGAGCTGTTCACCTACATGAGTCGCGACGAGGCGCGTCACGCCGGCTTCATCAACGATGTCTTGAAAGATTTCGGCATCGGCGTCGATCTCGGTTTTCTCACGAAAATCAAGAAATACACCTATTTCCGGCCGAAGTTCATCTTCTACGCGACCTATCTGTCGGAGAAGATCGGCTATGCGCGCTACATCACGATCTACCGGCAGCTGGAGAAGCATCCGCAACTGCGGTTCCATCCGATCTTCAAGTGGTTCGAAAAGTGGTGCAACGACGAGTTCCGCCACGGCGAGGCGTTCGCGCTGCTGATGCGCGCCAACCCGAAACTGCTGCAGGGCGTCAACGTCTATTGGATCAAATTCTTCGTGCTGGCGGTGTTCGCGACCATGTATGTGCGCGACCATTTCCGCCCCGCTTTCCACAAGGCGGTCGGCATCGCGCCAGAGGACTACGATTTCGCGGTGTTCCGGCTCTGCTCGGAGATTTCGCGCCAGACGTTCCCGCTGACTCTCGATCTCGACAACCCGAAGTTCAAGCAGGGGCTGCAGCGGCTTTACCGTATCGCCAAAGCCAACGAAGAGGCGAAGGCGGCCGGCGGCGTCTCCGGCCGGTTGCGCAGCGGGCTTCACGCGATCGCCGCCGCGGCGACGTTCGGGCGGCTCATGCTGCTGCCCGCCAAGGCCAACCCGCTGCCGGCCGAGATCCGCTTGTCGCCCATCTGGTGAGCGCGCCATGACCGTGTATGGATTGCCCGTTCTCGCAACCATCGCGCTCTGGTGGGCGAGCACGGGCGCGATCCTGTTCCTGCACGGTCTCGCCCCGCGCACCTATCGCTTCACCATCGTCGGCGCCAGCGTGCTGGTCGTGTTCGCGATCTGGGGCCTGCTGGCGACCGCCTCGGACACCAGTTCGGCGGGCGCCTACGCCGGCTTCAGCTACGGCGTGATCTGCTGGGGTTGGCAGATCGTCACCTTCTACACCGGGCTCATCACGGGGCCGCGCAAGGACCCGTGTCCGCCGCAGCTGCGGGGGTTGGCGCGCTTCGTCGAGGCCGTGCGCACCAGCCTGTATCATGAGCTTGCCTGCCTGATCGGCGCGGTCGCGCTGCTGGCGTTGACGGCGGGCCAGCCCAACCAGCTCGGCGTGTGGACCTATATCTGCCTGTGGTGGATGCACGAGAGCGCCAAGCTCAATCTGTTCTTCGGCGTGCCGAACCTGGGCGAGGACCTGTTGCCGCGTCGCCTCGCCTATCTCGAGAGCTTCATGGCGCGGCGGCCGATGAACGGGTTCTTTCCGTTTTCCGTTACGATCTCCACGGTCGCCGTGGTGATGCTGGTGGAGCGCGCCGCCACGGCGCGGGCGGCGTTCGACACTACGGGACTGACGATGCTGGCCTCGCTGATGGCGCTCGCCGTGGCCGAACATTGGTTCCTCGTCGCGCCGATGAACGCCAACGCGCTTTGGGGTTCGGCGGCGCAGCGCGATTCCTCGGAATGGGTCGGCGCGCTCGAACAGGAGCTGGCGCTGCTGGTCGATTTCGAGGGCGCCGACGAGGGTGAATCGGCGGCCTGGTCGGTGGCGCTGCCGCATGTCTGCAACCCGCGCGATCTCGCGCATGTGTTGGAGCTGATCGCCGCCGGCGGCTTCGGCGAAGTCGATTCGGTGCGCGGCGCAGTGAGAACTCCCGGCGCCTGGGTGGCGTTCGAGATGCGCGGCGGCGCGCGGGCGCGCATGGCGCCGTTCGAGCCGCGCGACCTCGACGAACCGATGCTGGTCGCCAAGGGTCGGCGTTTCGACCGCAACCGTCTGCACGCCGCGCTGCGACGCTGCGCCGCATGAAACAACAGAGATAGGGGAAACGACGATGAGCAAGACGCACGCGGTTCACTTCGAGAAGGCGATCGCCCGTCTGAAGGCCGAGAATCGCTATCGGGTGTTCGCCAATCTGGAGCGCGACGTGACGCGGTCTCCGCTCGCGATCTGGCGTCCCGCCGAGGCGGACGAAGCGCCGCGCGAGGTGATGGTGTGGTGCTCGAACGACTATCTCGGCATGGCCGGCCACGCCAAGACGCTGGAAGCCGCCGCTGCGGCGATTGGACGCCACGGAACGGGCGCGGGCGGCACCCGCAACATCTCCGGCACGCACAACCCGATCGTCGAACTCGAGCGCGAACTCGCCGACCTGCACGGCAAGCAGGCGGCGCTGGTCTTCACCTCCGGCTGGATCTCCAATCTCGCCGGCATCTCGGTCATCGCCTCGCTGCAACCCGATTGCCTCATTCTCTCCGACGCGCTGAACCACAATTCGATGATCGAGGGCGTGCGCCGCTCCGGTTGTGAGAAGCAGGTTTTCCGCCACAACGACGTCGCCCACCTCGAGCAGCTGCTCGCCGCCCAGCCGCTGGCGCGGCCTAAGCTGATCGCGTTCGAGAGCCTCTATTCCATGGACGGCGACATCGGGCCGGTCGCCGCGATCGCCGATCTCGCCGAACGCTACAACGCCATGACCTATATCGACGAGGTGCACGCGGTCGGCATGTACGGCGCGCGCGGCGCGGGCATTTGCGAGCGCGACGGCGTGATGAGCCGGATCGACGTGATCGAAGCCACGCTGGCCAAGGGTTTTGGCGCGCTCGGCGGCTATATCGCCGGCGACGCGGCGGTGGTCGACGCGGTGCGCAGCTATGCGCCGCAGTTCATCTTCACCACGACGCTGCCGCCGATGGTCACCGCCAGCGCGCTCGCCGCGGTGCGCCACCTGAAGCAATCGGGCGAGGAGCGCAAGCGCCACCAGTACATGGCGGCGCTGACCAAACACGCGCTGGTCGCGGCCGGCCTGCCGGTGCTCGAGAACCCCTCGCACATCGTCCCGCTGATGGTGCGCGACGCCGAGAAGTGCAAGGCGGCCAGCGACCTCTTGATGCGCCGGCATTCGATCTACATCCAGCCGATCAACTATCCCACCGTCGCCACGGGCGAGGAGCGCCTGCGCATCACGCCGACGCCGCGCCACACCGAGGCGCATCTGAGCGCGCTGGTGGAAGCGCTGGTTGACGTCTGGACGACGCTGGGTCTGCCGTTCGCAACCGCCAAGGTCATTCCGCTTCAAAAGGCCGCAGCGGAGCCGGCGGCGCAGTGCGCTTACCCGGAAATGCGGAAAGCCGCGGAATAGCTTGAGTTTGCTGGCGAAAGGCCCGCCGCGCGGCGGGCCGTCGGGTCCTCACAAGTCTGGGTTCGGTTGTTTGCTGGCGTAAAGATTAGTTGACACTCAAAAGTGTCCGATTATAGTCACCCTTGTTTTGAGGCAGAAGAAACGCCGGGCCTTGTACCCGGAGCCGGCTAAAGCGGTAGGGGAAGGCGAAAGCCTAATCGGAGCCCGCGGAAGTCGACATCGTGGATCCTGTCGTGAGACGGTATCGAGAGCGAACGCGGGGGGTTGCGTATTGCCTCGCGCCGGCGCCGAAACGACAACCGCGCAGAGTTCTGCGCGGGGTCAAAACTCCGGAGGAGTTGCAAATGGTTGATGATCCCAACAAGGTCTGGCCGACCGGTCTGACTATTGCTGAGTCTGAAGAACTGCATAAGCACGTTATCGACGGTACGCGCGTCTTCGGTGCTGCGGCGATCCTCGCCCACATCCTGGCGTTCGCCTGGTCCCCGTGGCTTCACTAAGGAGGTCCAGTCATGAATCAAGGTCGCATCTGGACTGTTGTCAATCCTAACCATGGATTGCCTCTCCTGCTCGGTAGCGTCACCGTTATCGCGCTTCTCGTGCACTACGCCATTATCAGCCACACCACTTGGTTCCCGGCCTATTGGCAGGGCGGCGCCAAGGCCAAGGCTGCGCAGATCGAAATGGTTCTGCCGACTTTCGGCTGATACCAATTGAGAAATCCGCCCGGCGGGACGCAACAGTCCCGCCGGGTGGCCATTTTGCGCTTGCTGAACAAGCCGCGCCCAGAGCTTACGGAGCAGACGTAGTTGGCACGTCTCACCCAGCGAGCGATAAACTACTGGATCAGTTTCGGCGCGCGCTTCCTGCCGTTCGCCGATGCGGCGACGCCGGATCTGCCGCTGGGCCGTCTGTTGCGACTCTCCCTGTTTCAAGTCTCGGTCGGAATGGCGCTCGTGCTGCTCGTCGGCACGCTGAATCGCGTCATGATCGTCGAGCTTGGCGTTCCCGCCTCGCTGGTCGGGATCATGATTTCGCTGCCGCTTTTGTTTGCGCCGTTCCGCGCCATCATCGGCTTCCGCTCCGATATTCATAAGTCCGCCTTGGGCTGGCGGCGGGTTCCCTTCATGTACCGGGGAACCATGGTGCAATTCTGCGGACTGGCGATCATGCCGTTCGCGATTCTGGTGCTGTCGCGCACCAATGAGGCGGCGCATGCGCCGGAGTGGCTGGGCCTTGTGGGCGCAGGCGCCGCATTCCTGCTGGTCGGCGCGGGGCTGCACACGATTCAGACCATCGGGCTGGCGCTCGCCACCGATCGCGCGAGCACGGAATCGCAGCCGAAGGTGGTCGGCCTCATGTACATCACCATGCTTTTGGGCATGATGGTGAGCGCGCTCAGCTTCGGCTGGTTCCTCGCCGATTTCACGCCCGCCCGGCTGGTTCAGGTCATTCAGGCCGCGGCGGTGGCGACGATCGTGCTCAATATCGTCGCGCTGTGGAAGCAGGAGCCGCGCGGCCGCTCCACCCAGCACGTGCGCACGCGCGATCCGAGTTTCGCCGAGTCCTGGGCGCGTTTCGCCGCCGGCGGCCATGCGGTGCGCCGGCTGGCCGCCATCGGCATGGGCACGATGGCGTTCAGCATGGAGGACGTGCTGCTCGAGCCCTATGGCGGGCAGGTGCTCGGCCTTGCGGTCGGCGACACCACGAAATTGACCGCGGCCCTCGCGGTCGGCGGCCTGATCGGCTTTGCGCTGGCGTCTGTGGTGCTGAGCCGCGGCTTCGAACCGTTCCGCATGGCGGCTCTGGGCGCTCTTGGGGGCGTGGCGGCTTTCGCGGTGGTGATCGCGGCCGGCCCTGCGGGTTCGACGCTGATGTTCGGCGCCGGAACGGCGGGTATCGGGTTCAGCCTGGGTCTGTTCGGCCACGGCACCTTGACCGCGACCATGCACGACGCGCCGAAAGGCCACACCGGCCTCGCGCTGGGCGCCTGGGGCGCGGTGCAGGCTTCGGCGGCGGGTCTGGCGATCGCATTCGGGGGCGTGCTGAGAGACGTCGTGGCGATTTGGGCGCCGGCTGATCTGTACAGAGGCGCTGTGCCGTATGATTGCGTGTACGCGTTGGAGATCGCGCTTCTGCTGGCGACTCTGGCGCTGATGGCGCCGTTGTTCCGACGTGTCGCCGCCCTGGCCTGAGGGCGACGAGTTACGCAAACCGAGAGGTAAGTCATGGCACAGCTGATTGCTAGAATTTACGCGGGCGCCGACAAGGCCGCCGCCGCGGCCAAGGAGGCGAAGGGCCTCGGCTACGGCGACAGCGAAGTGTTCGTCTGCAGCCCGTCGGCCGGCGCGGCGAAAGCCGATCTGGCCGCCGGTTTGGCGCAGGCGGGCATGGGTAAGGAAGAAGCCGACGCCTGCGCGGACGAGGTTGTGAAGGGCCGCAGCGTCGTCATCGTTCACGCGGCGTTCGGCGGCGGCGCCAAGGCGACGGCCGCATTGGACAAGTTCGACCCGATCGCAGCTCCGCAGGCGAAGCCTGTGGCGGCCCCGCAGAAGGCGAAGTCGGCCGCCAAGCGTGGCCCGCTGTTCACCGGCGACGTCAAGCACGACGGGGTGTGGACGGGCGAGACCAAGCTCGACGACGCGACCCCGCTGTCGAGCTATTTCAAGTGGCCGACGCTGATCAACAGCGCGACGCCGTTCTCCGACTGGTTCAAGGCTCCGACCCTCTCCGAGTCGAAATCCAACGTTCAGCTGATCGACGAGGCGGCGCCGTTGTCGAAGAAGATGGGCTGGCAGGTGCTGCGGGACGATCCGACGCCGCTGTCCAGCAAGATGGGAATGGCGGTGCTCAAGGACTGAGGCGGAGTTGTGCTCTGAGGGCGGCTTGCCCTTTGGGTGAATCCTGCACGTCGTTCCCACCAAAGCGGGAATTGCGGGCGCCTGAATGGGATCGGCGCTGGCGCTTTGCTTGCGGGGACGACAGATCGGCGTTTCGATAGCAATCGAGAGCTGTGCGCGACGATGCGGCCCTTCGGGGCCGCATTTTTCGTCTGCCGGCCGGGGTTGGCGGCGGCGGACGCGTTTCGCCGCCGCCGTGATCGGCAGGCGTCCGCAACTTCAAACCGGATTGGCGCCGGAGAGCTTTCGCCGCGCCGGTTGCGCAGCGCACGCTGGATCGGCCGCGACCGGGCGCCCTACAAAAGATGGCGGGCGAATCGTCTCGCATCGCCGGGACTGTCGGCGCCGCCGCGACCGGGCGCTGTCCGCGACGCCGCCGCCAAGTCGCGAATTTGCGGCAAACTGCCGCAAGCTGCGTCGAATTCGCCGCTTGCCAACGGCTTGCGGCGGGGCGCCACTCCGTCGCAGCCGGCAAGGGTTTGCGCGCTTCGACTTGCGCGCGCGCCTATGGTAACGGTTCGTTGACGAGGACTAGCGCGGCAGCGGGCGGCAGACTCGAGACAACGCCGGTCAATCCCTATCTGTGGAATGAACCCGGGCCTGTGTCCGGGTCGCCGCCATCCGGGCGGCGGGCGCGCCGGCGTGGAGCAGGGGTTCGGAAACGATGAGAGTAGTCGTTGTTGTTCTCGCGTTGCTGCTCGTAGCGGCCGCCGGTCTGGCGCCGACCCTGGATTCCGGGGCGGTCCCCGCGGTCAACGCCGCGCTGGCCCCCTACGCCGACCTCATTCGCGCCAATACGCCGTGGGCGATCCTGGGGCTGGCGGCGCTGCTGTTCCTCATCCTGCTGGTCTGGCGCCCGAAGGCGGTTGCGCCGGCTGTCCAGCCCGTCGCGCCCGCGCCGCCGCGCAAGGCCCCGAGCGCCGACGCCGAGGTCGTCAGCTTCCTCGGTCTGCTGCAGGAGAAGGGCCGGTTCGTCGACTTCCTGATGGGCGATGTCGCCGGCTTCAGCGACGCCGAAGTCGGCGCCGCCAGCCGCGTCATGCACGAGGGTTGCAAGGCCGTGCTGACCGAGCATTTCGGCGTCAAGCCGCTGCGCGAGGAGGGCGAGGGCTCGAAAGTCACGGTGCCTGAAGGCTATGCGCCGGACGACTACCGTCTCGTCGGCCGCATCAGCGGCGAGGCGCCGTTCACCGGCACGCTCGTCCACCACGGCTGGCGGGCCGAATGGGTCAAGCTGCCGCGCCTGATCCGCACCAACGCCGACAAGCTGCCGGCGATCGCACCCGCCGAGGTCGAACTCGGCTGAGCCGGCGGTCCCGTTAACCGAAGGCGTCTCCCATGGCCCCGCGATATAGTCTCGATTTAGACCCCGGCGCCAGCAGCAGCGCGATGGCGCCCGGCTGAGCCGGCCGCAGTTTACCCGAAGGCGTTTCCCATGGCCCCGCGATACAGTCTCGGCATCGACCTCGGCACCAGCAACAGCGCCATGGCGCTCGGCGCGGTCGACGGCGACGGGACGGAAATTCTCGACGTCACGGAGATCGTCGGTCCCAATCGGATCGGCGAGAAGCCGACGTTGCCGTCCGCGCTCTACATCCCGCACGCGCAGGAGTTCGCGCCGAACGCCTTTCCGCTGCCGTGGCCGAGCGAGCCCGGCGTCATCGTCGGCCAGTTCGCGCGCGACCACGGCGCCCTCATCCCCGACCGGCTGATCGCCTCGGCCAAGTCCTGGCTGTCGAACCCGCATATCGATCCGCGCCAGAAAGTCCTGCCGTGGAAATCCGAGATCGAGCAGGAGAAGCGCTCGGCGTTCGATTGCTCCCGGCTTTATCTGCAACACCTCAAGGAGAGCTTCCTCTACGCGCTCAAACAGCGCGGCGAGGCGGTCGCGCTCGCCGAGGTCGAGACCGTGCTGACGGTTCCCGCCTCGTTCGACGAGGTCGCCCGCAACCTCACCGCCGAGGCGGCCGAGGCGGCGGGGCTTGGCAAGGTCACGCTGCTCGAGGAGCCGCTCGCGGCGTTCTACGCCTGGACCGCGCAGGCCGGGAAGGACTGGCGCAGCCAAGTGCGGCGCGGCGACATCGTGTTGGTTTGCGACGTCGGCGGCGGCACCGCCGATTTCAGCCTGATCGCCATCTCCGAGAAGGAGGGCGACCTCGACCTCAACCGCATCAGCGTCGGCGAGCACATCCTGCTCGGCGGCGACAATATGGATCTCGCGCTCGCCTATGCGTTGCGCGCCCGGCTGGAGGCGGAGGGCAAGTCGCTCGGCGCGACGCAGTTCCTGGCGCTCACCCATGCCGCGCGGGCGGCGAAAGAGGCGCTGTTCGAGGACGAGGCGATGGCGGAATTCCCCATCGCCGTGCCATCGCGCGGCTCGGGCCTGTTCGGCGCGACGCTGTCGACCAAGCTCGACCGGGCGACGCTGGAGCAGGTGATCCTCGACGGCTTCTTCGCCCGCACCGAGGCAGCCGACCAGCCGCAGAAGGCGCGCCGCTCCGGCCTGCAGGAGTTCGGCCTGCCTTATGCGAGCGATCCCGTGGTCAGCAAGCACCTTGCCCGCTTCCTGACCCGCAGCCTCGAGAACGTTCAGGCGAGCGAGGCCTTGCGCACGTTGGTTGGGGAACAGGCGCTGACGAAGCCGTTCCTGGCGCCCACCGCGGTGCTGTTCAACGGCGGCGTGTTCAAGGCCGGCCCGGTGCGGCGGCGCGTCATCGAGCTGCTGAGCGCCTGGAACGGCGCCCCCGTGCGCGAGCTGGCCGGCTTCCAGCCCGATCTCGCGGTCGCCAAGGGCGCCGCGGTCTATGGCCGCATCCGCGTCAGCGGCAAGGGCATCCGGATCAAGGCGGGCGCGGCGCGCTCGTATTACATCGGCCTGGAGTCGTCCGCCCCGGCGGTGCCCGGCTTCACGCCGCCGCTGAAGGCGCTGTGCGTGGTGCCGCAGGGCATGGAGGAGGGCTCCGAGATCCTGATCGAGACCGGCGATCTCGCGCTGGTCGTCGGCCAGCCGGCGGAGTTCCGCTTCTTCTCCTCCGAGGTGCGCAGCGGCGATAAGCCCGGCGAGATCCTGCCCGAGGCCGAGAAAGAGCTGTCGGAAATCTCCATGCTGGATGTCGATCTCCCCGCCGCGGAGGACATCCCGGCCGGGCAGGCCGTGCCGGTGCAGATCGACGCCGTGCTGACCGAGCTCGGCGCGCTTGAGCTTTGGATGAAACACACCCAATCTGACCGCCGCTGGAAAGTCGAGTTCCAGGTGCGGACGGAGTAGGGATGGCGCGGTTCAGCATTGGCGTAGACCTCGGCACCAGCAATTCCGTGCTCGCCTATTCCCCGCTGTGGGGCGAGGGCCGCACGCAGGTGCTCGCCGTCGCGCAATACGAGACGCCGTCGACCACGGTCGAGGCGCAGACCCTGCCGTCGTTCCTCTATCTGCCGGAGGAGGCGGTCGCTGCGCAATTGCAGCAACATGGGTTGGAGCGCGGCGAATGGGTGGTCGGCCGGCTGGCGCAGCGCCGTAGCGGCGAGACGCCGGGCCGGGTCGTCAAGTCGGCGAAGTCGTGGCTCGCCCATCACGCCGCCGACCGCTCGGCGGCGTTCCTGCCCTGGGGCTCGGACGCGCTCGGCGCCGCCGACAAGATCTCCCCCGTCGCGGCGTCGGCGAAGATCCTCGCGCATTTGCGCAACGCCTGGAATCAGCGTTTCGCCAAACACGGGCCGGATTTCGAGTTCGACGCGCAGAACGTCACCGTCACCGTTCCCGCCTCGTTCGACGCCGCGGCGCAGCGGCTCACGCTGACCGCCGCCGCCCAGGCCGGCTACCCCGAGAACGTGCGCCTGTTGGAGGAGCCGCAGGCCGCCTTCTATTGGTGGCTCGAGCGTCACGGCAAAGACCCCTGGCGCGCGCTGCCGGACGCGCATGCAGCGGCGCGCCATGTGCTGGTGGTCGACGTCGGCGGCGGCACTTCGGACTTCAGCCTGTTCGAGCTGACGCCGCACGGCGATGGCCGCGAGCCCACGATCAAGCGCGTCGCGGTCAGCGACCATATCCTGCTCGGCGGCGACAATATCGATCTCGCCATCGCGCATCTGTTCGAGCCGCGCCTCGCTGGCGGCGGGCTCTCGCCGGGCCAGTGGGACCACCTCGTCGCCCGCTGCCGCGCGCTGAAGGAGAAGGCGCTGGGCGCCGAGGGGCCGCCCGACGAAGCCTTCACCGTCTCGATTCCCGCGCGCGGGTCGAACCTGTTCGCGCAGACGCTTTCGGCCGAGGTCAAGCGGGCCGAGCTGGAGGAGCTGATCCTCGACGGCTTCTTTCCGCACGCCCGCGCCAACGACCGGCCGCGCCGCGCGCTCGGCGCGGTCAAGGAGTTCGGGCTGCCTTACGCGTTCGACGGCGCCGTCACCCGCCATCTCGCCGATTTCCTGCGCGACCGCCCGACGGTCGACGCCGTGCTGTTCAACGGCGGCTCGCTGCATGCCGAGCGGCTGCGCAAGCGGCTCGTCAACGAGATCGGCGGCTGGCAGGACGGCCGCAGTCCGCTCGCGCTGGAGAACCCGCGGCCCGATCTCGCCGTCGCCTGCGGCGCGGCCTATTCCGGCCGGCTCGTCGCCGAGAAGGCCGGCCTGATCGAGGCCGGCAATGCGCGCGCGGTGTTCCTCGAAGTCAACCGCGCGGCGGCGGGGGCGGGATCGAGCGAGCTCGTCTGCATCCTGCCGCATGGCGCAGCGCCCGCGCAGGCGTTCGAGCTGGAAGACCTCGACCTGCGCCTGCGGCTCAACCGGCTGGTGCGCTTCCAGCTCTACACCTCCACCCGCGACGAGCGGACGCAGGTCGGCGATCTCGCCAAAACCGCGCCCGACGCGCTGCTGGCGCTGCCGCCGCTGGAGACCGTCGCCGAGGCCCCCGGCGGCGGCCTGTCGGAAATTCCCGTCAGCGTCAGCGCCCGGATGAACGAGCTCGGCCTGTTGCAGGTCGCCTGCCGCAGCCTCGATCCCGGCGCGCCAAGATCCTGGCCGCTCGAATTCAACCTGCGCCCGGCGGAGCGCCCCGCCGCCGCGCCCGCCGCGCCGCCGCCGGACGCGCCCAACGTCCCCCGGGCCGCGCTCGCCGCCGCGCAGGCGCGCATCACGGCCGCTTTCGCTCAGGGAGCCGGCAAGAAAGACAAGTTCACTGCGCCGCGGCTGCTCGACGCGCTGGAGAAGACGCTCGGGCGCCCCAAGGGCGATTGGAACGGCATCCTGTTGCGCGATCTCTGGACCCGCCTGGAGGCGGCCGAGCCGGGCCGCGCGCTGTCGGCCGAGCACGAGGAGGTCTGGCTCATCCTCGCCGGCTATCTGCTGCGCCCCGGCTTCGGCGTGACGGCGGACGGGGCCCGCGTCGACGCGCTGTGGCGCATCCTGCAGGGCGGCTTGCGTTTCCAAGGCAAGCGCAGCCGGCTGCAGGAATACATTCTCTGGCGCCGCGTCGCCGGCGGCCTCTCGGCGCAGCGGCAGGAGGCGCTGCTGGCGCGGGAAAAGGACCGCATCTTCCAAAGCGCCAACGTCGCGCCCGAGCTGATCCGCATGGCCGGCGCGTTCGAGCGCATCGGCGCCGACGCCAAGGCGGAGCTGATCGAGCGTTTCCTGGTGACGGCGGTCGCGCTCGCCGCCGGCAAGGGCCATGTCGCGCCTTATCTCGCCGCGCTCGGCCTGCTGCTCAACCGCACGCCGTTCTACGCCGGGCCGGAGAACGTCGTCGCGCCGTCGCTGGTCGAGCGCGCCTACGACGATCTGCGCAAGCTCGACTGGAGCCAACCGGACGCCGCCGAGGCGCAGACCCTGTTCCTGCGCGCCGCGCGCGTCGTCGACGACCGGCGGCTCGACCTGCCGCCGTCGCTGCGGCACCAGATCGCCGACAAGCTGGTGAAGAGCGGCGTGACGCCGGTCAAGGCCGGGCGGGTGCGGCGTTTCGTTCCGCTCGAACGGGCCGAGCGCATGAGCCTCTACGGCGAGGCTTTGCCCGCCGGATTGATCCTGAGCGAGTGACGCCATGGAGCCCATCACTGCCGAGAACGTCGATCTCACCAGCTGCGACCGCGAGCTGATCCAGTACCCGGAGGCGATCCAGCCGCACGGCGTGATGCTGACGGTCGACGAGACCTCGGGCCATATCGTGCACGCCAGCGCCAATTGCGCGGCGGCGCTCGGCGTCGGTCCCGAGCATGTGCTGGGCAAGCTGGCCTCGAGCGTGCTCGGCCGCTCCGAGCGCGATTGGCTCGGCGCGCTCAAGCGCACCGCGCTCGACGCCGGCCCGGTGCATCTGGCGCGCGAATCCTTCGTCGACTCCGACCGCGGCTATCATCTGTTCGCGCACCGCTCGGGCGGCCTGATCGTGCTCGAGATGGAGCTCGCCCGCGCCGCCGCCGACCCGCCCGCGCGGCTCTATTCCGACTTGCGCACCGACATCGCCAAGCTACAGGCGACCCGGAGCCTCGACGAATTCTTCGCCCTGGCCGTGCAGCGCATCCGCGATTTCACCGGCTACGACCGCGTCATGGCCTATCGCTTCGACGAGGACGGCAGCGGCGAGGTCGTCGCCGAGTCCAAGCGCGACGAGCTCGAGGGCTACCTGGGCCTGCACTATCCCGCCAGCGACATCCCCGCCCCGGCGCGACGGCTGTTCTCGCTGAGCTGGGTGCGTCATCTGCCTGATGTGGATTACGTAGCCGCGCCGCTGGTCGCCGCCGCGCATGCCGTCGTCGCCGGCCCCATCGACATGAGCTACGCCGCCTTGCGCAGCGTGTCGGTGATGTACAGCGCCTATCTCAGCAACATGGGCGTGCGCTCGTCGATGGTGATGCCGCTGATGAAGGAGGGCCGGCTGTGGGGCCTGATCTCGGCCATGCACCACTCCGGCCCGCGCCACGTGCCGCACGAAACCCGCATGGCGGCGGAGTTCCTCGCCCATACGCTGTCGCTGATGATGTCGGCCAAGGAGGACGCCGGCATTTTCGAGCGCGTGCTGGCGACGGGCGCGGCGACCGACAAGCTGATCGAGGCCTTGTCGCGCGACCCCGCTCCGCAAGCAAGCCTGCCGCAAGTCCTGGCGCTGGTCGAGGCCGGCGGCGCGGCGTTCGTCGGGCGCGACGCCATCGCCCGCGTCGGCAAGACGCCCGCGCAGACCGAGCTGCGCGCGCTCGCGCAATGGCTCGCTGCCCGCGAGGGGCCGATCTTCGCCACCGACCGGTTGGCGACGCTCTATCCCGCGGCGGAGGGTTACGCCGGCGTCGCCAGCGGCGTGCTGGCGGCCCGGCTTGGCGAAAACGAATGGCTGATCTGGCTGCGTCCCGAGCAGGTCGCCGATGTCAGCTGGGCCGGCGATCCGCATAAGCCGGTCGACGTCGTCGAGACCGAGGGGGCGATCCGGCTGCGCCCGCGCGGCTCCTTCGCCTTGTGGAAGGAGAGCGTGCGCCACCGCTCGACGCCGTGGCGCGACTACGAGAAGGACGCCGCGCTGAAACTCGCCGCGTTCGGCGCCAGCCGCAAGCCCGCCCCCGCGCCGCCGCCGCAGCGCGCCGACGAATTCGCCGAGGCCGCCTCGCTGGAGCTGAAGAGCCAAGTGCGCGGCCTGCAACATCTCGCCGTTCAGCTCAGCCGGCGCCAGGGCGAGGCGTGGGACGAGGAAGGCCGCAGCCAAGTCGCCGCCATGCTCAGGATCACCCAGCGCATCGACGGCCTCGCCGACGCGTTGATGAGCCACGCCCACATCGGCCGCGGCCTCGACGTCGAAACCGTCGATCTCGACGCGCTGGTCGACGAGGCGCTCGCCGCCGCACGTTTAGACCCGGCGATAGAGCTGCGCCGGCCGACCCGTCTCGGCGTCGCCGTTTGCCATCGCGGTTCGCTCGCCGAGGTGTTCGCCAGCCTGATCGACAACGCCGCGCGCTACAACGACAAGCCCGCGCGGCGGATCGAGATCGGCGTCATGCCCGGCGAGCCCAAGCGCTACTATGTCGGCGACAATGGCGTCGGCGTCGCGGCGGGGGATCGCGATCTCATTTTCCAGGCGTTCCGGCGCCTGGGCGGCGACCTGAGCGGCGGCGCCGGCGTCGGCCTCGCCTTCGCGCGCCGCATCGTCGAGCGCCACGGCGGCCGGCTGTGGGTGGAATCGACGCCTGGCGAAGGCTCGACCTTCGTGTTCACGCTGGCGCCGGAAGCCGACGCCGCCGCTTGAGCCATCGCAACGCCTGCCGAGCCGCGCGGACTAGGCTATTTCCCCAGAGCAGGGCGCATTTTTGCGGAATCGAAGCTTCGCGAGCGCTTGGCCTGTCGTCCCCGCGAAGGCTAAGGACCCGGTGGCCGCCGCACGTCGGCCGGCTGCGGGATCCCTAGCTTTGCGGGGATGACGGGATGATTCTGCTTCCAAGCGGGGCGCTCTACTCGGGAGCCAAGCCATGAACCTGGAGAAGGTTGTCTTCGCCTTCGTCATTCTGCTGGCCGCCACGCTCAATTTCGGTTTCGTCTACGGCGGCGTCGACAATCCCGCGCATCATCATCTCTGGGAGCTGTTCGCCGCCACGACCGTCAACCTCGTCGCCGTCGTGCTGAAATTCGGCGACCGCACGCATATCGGCGCGGTGCAGCAGGCGGCGGGCCTGGTGGCGCTGCTGCTGCTGCTGGCGGCGAGCTTCGCCTGGTTCTTCCTGGCGCCGCGAGACAGCGCCGCGCTCGGGCCGGACGCGCTGTCGAGCATCGTCTCGCTCGCCGTCGGCGCGCTGCTCGCCAACGGCGTCTCGGTCGTCATCCTGATCGTCGACACCTCGATCCAGAGGCGCTGACGTGCAGGACGTCTTCCTGATCACCATCCGCCGCCTCAGGGCGCCGCTGGTGACGATCATCCTGGTGTTCGCCTTCTCGACCGCCGGCATGACGCTGATTCCCGGCGTCGACCCCTCCGGCCACCCCTGGCGCATGTCGATCTTCCAGGCGTTCTATTTCGTCACCTACACCTCCACGACCATCGGCTTCGGCGAGCTGCCCTATCCCTTCACCGATGAGCAGCGGCTGTTCGCCACCCTCATCATCTATTTGCTGGTGATCGGCTGGGCCTTCCTGGTCGGCTCGCTACTCAGCCTCACCCAGGACAAGGTTTTCCAGCAGGCCCTGGTCAGCGCCCGCTTCCGCCGCTCGGTCGCGTCCCTGGGCGAACCGTTCTATCTCGTTTGCGGCCTCGGCGAGACCGGCGTCACGGTCTCGCGCATGCTCGACCGGCTGGGCTTTCGCTTCACCGCCATCGACCGCGACGAGCGGCGCGTCCAGGCGCTCGAGATCGAGCAGCTTTCGCTCGACGCCCCGGTGCTCGCCGCCGACGTGCGCTCGGCGCAGACGCTGGCGATGGCCGGCCTGATGAAACCCGAATGCAAGGCCGTGCTGGCGCTGTCGGGCGACGACGAGGTCAATCTCGGCGTCGCCATCGCCGCCTGTCTGCTGCGGCCGGGCCTGCCGGTGATCAGCCGCGCCAATTCGGCCGGCATCGCGGCCTCGACCGCAGCGCTCGGCGTCACCCGCGTCATCAGCCCGTTCCGCGAGTTCGCCGAGCGGGTGGCGCTGGCGATGCGCGCGCCCGACACCTACCGGCTGCTGGTCTGGCTGACGAGCCCGCCCGGCTCCTACCTGCCGCCGAGCCAGCCGCCGCGCATACCCGCCCCGCCGGGGCGCTGGATCGTCTGCGGCTATGGCCGGTTCGGCCGCGAAGTCGGGGCGGCGGTGCAGCGCGCCGGCTTCGAACTCGCCATCATCGACCCCTCGGGCGCGCAAGAACCCGGCGTGCGCACCGTCAAAGGTCTCGGCGCGGGCGCTGGCGAGCTGCGCGAGATCGGCGTCGACACCGCATGCGCGCTGTTCGCCGGCTCCGACGACGACACCGCCAACCTCGCCGTGGCGATCGCGGCGCGGCGGCTGAACCCCGAGATGTTCATCGTCATGCGGCAGAACATGCTGTCGAGCGAGGTGCTGTTCGCCCGCTTCGGCGCCGACATGACGTTGGCGCCGCCGCAGATCATGGCGACCGAATGCCTGGCGCTGCTGCGCACGCCGCTGCTGGCGCAGTTCCTCGATCTCGTCCGTCGCAAGGACAATCTGTGGGCTTATGCGCTGGCCGAGAGCCTGCGCGCGCTGGTCGGCGAGGAGGCGCCGCTGTTCTGGAGTTTCGCCATCGACGCCGACGAGGCGCCGGGACTGAGCGACGTGATGATTCGCGGCAAGGACGCGCTCCTCGTCGCCGACCTCGCCCGCAACGCCCACACCCGCGATCTCAGGATCGCCTGCCTCGCCGTGCTGCTGATCCGCGGCGCGGAGACGATCGAACTGCCCGGCGACGACGTCAGCGTGCGGCTCGGCGACCGGCTGCTGTTCGCCGGCCGGCGGGCGGCGAAGGACAACCAGTCGCTGACGCTCTCCAACGCCAATGTCGCGGCCTACGTGCTCGGCGACCGGCGCCAGGCCGAGGGCTGGATCTGGCGGGTTTTCGAGAAAGCCGTGGCGCGCTGAGGGCTTAGGATAAGCCTACTATTCTTGTCGAGAGTAGGCTATAGCCGAGCCATGTCTCGCCCACCCGAACTGTCGCCCGCCATCGCGGACGAGGTGAAATTCACCACCTGCTACATGTGCGCCTGCCGCTGCGGGATCAAGGTCCATATCAAGCACGGGCAGATCCGCTACATCGAGGGCAACCGCAACCATCCCGTCAACAAGGGCGTGCTGTGCGGCAAGGGCTCCGCGGGGATCATGCAGCACTATTCCCCGGCGCGGTTGCGCAAGCCGCTGAAGCGCGTCGGCGAGCGTGGCTCGGGCGAGTTCGTCGAGATCGAGTGGGACGAGGCGATGGAGCTTGGGCGCGCGCGGCTTGACCGCATCCGCCGCACCGACCCCAAGAAGCTCGCCTTCTTCACTGGCCGCGATCAGAGCCAATCGCTTACCGGCTGGTGGGCGATGCAGTTCGGCACGCCGAATTTCGCCGCGCATGGCGGCTTCTGCTCGGTCAACATGGCCGCGGCGGGGCTCTACACGATCGGCGGCTCGTTCTGGGAGTTCGGCGAACCCGACTGGAGCCACACCAAATACCTCATGATGTTCGGCGTCGCCGAGGACCACGATTCCAACCCGATCAAGATCGGCCTGGGCAAGCTGAAGGCGCGCGGCGCCAAGATCGTGTCAATCAACCCGATTCGCACCGGCTATTCCGCGATAGCCGACGAGTGGATCGGGCTCAGGCCCGGCACGGACGGCCTGTTCGTGCTGGCGCTCGCGCATGAGCTGCTCAAAGCCGACGCCGTCGATCTCGAGTTCCTGGTGCGCTACGCCAACGCCGGCTGGCTCGTCATCCGCGCGCCCGGCGCGCCCGACGACGGCCTGTTCGCCCGCGACGCCGACGGCGATCCGCTCAGCTTCGACCAACGCGCCGGCGCGCTTGCGAAGGCCACAGCCGCCGACATCGCCCCCGCCGTGGTTGGCGAGCATACGCTGCCTGACGGCCGCAAGGCGGTTCCCGTGTTCCACCTCATCGCCGAGCGTTATCTCGACCCGCGCTACGCCCCGGAGGCGGTCGCCTCCGCTTGCGGGATCGAGGCCGACGTGATCCGCCGCGTCGCCGCTGAGATCGCCGACATCGCCTTCAAACAACCCATCGAGCTTGACGTCCCGTGGACCGATTGGGCCGGCCGCCGCCATGAGAAAATGCGCGGCCGCCCGGTCGCGATGCACGCGATGCGCGGGATTTCGGCGCACAGCAACGGCTTCCAGACCTGTCGCGCGATTCATCTGCTGCAATGTCTGATCGGCGCCGTCGATTGTCCCGGCGGCTTCCGCTACAAGCCGCCGTTCCCCAAGCCGATCCCGCCGGCGCAAAAGCCCGCTGGCAAGACTTGCGCCGCGATGACGCCGCTCGCCGGCATGCCGCTCGGCTTCGTCACGGGGCCGGAAGACCTGTTGATTGATGGCGACGGCCAAGCCATCCGCATCGACAAGGCCTACACCTGGGAGGCGCCGCTCGCCGCCCACGGCCTCATGCATATGGTGATCTCCAACGCCTGGGCCGGCGATCCCTATAAGATCGACACGCTCATGCTCTACATGGCCAACATGAGCTGGAACAGCTCGATGAACACCGCGCGCACAATGGAGATGCTGACCGACAAGGACGCGGACGGCCAGTACAAGATCCCCTACATCATCTATTCCGACGCCTACGCCTCCGAGATGGTCGCCTATTCCGACCTCGTGCTGCCCGACACTACCTATCTGGAGCGCTGGGACTGCATCTCGCTGCTCGACCGTCCGATCTGCGACGCCGACGGCCCCGCCGACGCGATCCGCCAACCCGTCGTCGCGCCCGACCGCGACGTGCGCGCGTTCCAATCCGTGCTGCTCGATCTCGGCGCGCGATTGCACCTGCCCGGCATGACGCGCGACGACGGCTTGCCCGCTTATCCCGGCGGCTACGCCGACTACATCGTCAACCACGAACGCAGCCCGGGCGTCGGCCCGCTCGCCGGCTGGCGCGGCGCCAATGGCGGCGCCGACGGACGCGGCGCCGTCAATCCCGCGCAGCTCGACGCCTATATCGACAACGAATGTTTCTGGCGTCACGAGCTGGCGCCCAACCAGCGCTACTACAAATTCGCCAACAGGGATTATCTGGAGTTCGCAGCGCGGATGGGCTTCATCGGCAAACCCGAACCGATCGTGATGCAGCTCTATAGCGAGCCGTTGCAGAAATTCCGCCTCGCCGCGCAAGGCCACGGACCCGCGCAGCCGCCGCAAGCCATGCGCGAAACGCTCAAGACCGCCTTCGACCCGCTGCCGATCTGGTACGCCCCATATGAGGAGGCGCTGGTTGACCGCAAGCGCTACCCGCTGCACGCGCTGACCCAGCGGCCGATGATCATGTATCATTCCTGGGGCTCGCAGAATGCGTGGTTGCGCCAGATCCTCGGCCGCAACAAGCTCTATGTCGCGGCCTCGAAAGCGCGCGAGCTGGGGCTTTGCGACGACGACTGGGCGCGCGTGATCAGCCATAACAGCTCGATCAAGGTTCAGATCAAGCTGATGGACGGCGTCAACCGCGAAACCGTGTGGACCTGGAACGCCATCGGCAAGCGCGCCGGCGCCTGGAATCTGAGCCCGGACGCGCCCGAATCGCGCAAGGGTTTCCTGCTCAACCATCTCATCAGCGAGCTGCTGCCGGACGCCGAACGCCGCTCCAATTCCGATCCGATCACCGGACAGGCGGCGTGGTTCGACCTCTGCGTCAGACTGGAGAAATGCGATCCCGGCGACGAGACAAGCGAGCCGCAGTTCGCTGCGCTGCCGCCGCTCGCCGGCGTGCCCGCAGCGCCCGCGATCAACCAATTTGGCGCGCAGTTCAAGCGATGACCAGCCTGCCGAAAACTCCGAGCCCGAAGCGGCTCGGCCTCGTCATCGATCTCGACACCTGCGTCGGCTGTCACGCCTGCGCCACCAACTGCAAGGAATGGAACGCCGGCGGCGTCAGCGCGCCGCTCACCGACATCAACGCCTACCAGGCCGAACAGCGCGGCGTCTGGTTCAACCGCGTCTTCACCTACGAAGCCGGCGGCTGCGGCGCCGACGCCCGCACCGTGCATTTCCCCAAGAACTGCCTGCATTGCGAGAAGCCCGACTGCGTCACCGTCTGCCCCACCGGCGCCTCCTACAAGCGCGCCGAGGACGGCATCGTGCTGATCGATCACGACCGCTGCATCGGCTGCAAGCTGTGCTCGTGGGCCTGCCCCTATGGCGCGCGCGAGTTCGATGAGGTCGAGGGCGTGATGAAGAAATGCACGCTGTGCATCGACAAGATCTACAACGAGACTTTGCCTGAAGCCGAACGCGTGCCAGCCTGCGTCTCGACCTGTCCCACCGGCGCGCGTCATTTCGGCGATTTCAACGATCCTGAGTCCAGGGTCTCGCGCCTGACGCGCGAGCGCGGCGGCTTCGACCTGGCGCCCGAGACCGGCTACCAACCGACAAGCAAATATCTGCCGCCGCGCCGCCAACGCGCCGACGGCCCGGCTCGCCTGGAGCCCGCCGAGGCCGCCGCTAGCGGCCTGTTGCGCTGGGTCGACCGCATGCTTTCCAGATAGCATGTTTCCGGCCGCTTCCGTCATCCTGTTCACCACCGCGTCCGGCGCCGGTCTCGGGCTGCTGGCTTGGTTGGCGCTGCTCGCGTTGCTTGGGCTTGCGCCGGCGACGACGGCGTTTGGCCTCACAGCCTTCGGCCTCGCGTTGGGAATGTTGTCGCTCGGCCTGATGAGTTCGATCTTTCATCTCGGCCGCCCCGAACGGGCGCTCAAGGCGCTGACGCAATGGCGCTCGTCCTGGCTCGCCCGCGAGGGCGTCGCGGCGCTCGCGACCTATGCCGCGACCGGCCCGTTCGCGCTCGGTTGGATCGTGCTCAACCGGACGGACAGCGCCTTCGCCTTCGCCGCCGCCGCTTCGCTGGCGATGTCGCTCACAACGATTTTCTGCACGGCGATGATCTATGCGAGCCTGAAGCCGATCCGCCAATGGAGCAACCGCTGGACGGCGCCGGTCTACCTGCTGCTGGCGGCGGCGAGCGGCGGCCTGTTGGTTGTCGATCTCACTTCCGTCATGGGTGGATTCCGCCCGGCGTTCGGCTTCGCCGCCGCGGCGCTGGTTGTCATCTCGGCGGCGGCCAAGCTCGCCTATTGGCGCCATACCGACGCTGAGCCGCCCCGCTCGACGCTGGCGACGGCGACCGGGCTGGCGTCGTTCGGCTCGGTGCGTTTGCTCGAACAGCCGCATACGGAAGAGAATTTCATCATGCGCGAAATGGGGTTTCGCATCGCGCGCAAACACGCCGCGAAGCTGCGGCGGCTCGCGATCGTCCTGCTGTTCGTCGCACCCGGCTTGTTGATTGTCGCGGCGACGCTGCTGGCGGGCGTCTCTACCGCCGCAACCGCCGGGCTCGCCTTGCTCGCGACCTTGTGCGCGGCTCTGGGCCTTGGCGTCGAACGCTGGTTGTTCTTCGCGCAGGCGACGCATGTCTCGATGCTCTATTACGGCCGCGCGCCGTGAGACCGCGCTCAGCCGCCTAAAAAACAGCCGATATTTGCGTTTCGAGCGGTCCGTGCGCGCCGGCGCCCTAAAATCGTCGGGTTGAGAGATAGGGTTGTCCCCTCCAGCGACGCGTCGGCGAGATTGTGGACGGCGCGGCTTCATGCCAAATCGTCGCCAGCGGGGGGCCTATGATCAATCAGGCGCGTGCGGAGCAACCGCAGGACAACGAGGAGGGGCCGCTCTATGCAGTCGCCGCCGCCGAATCGCTGGCGGAGATGCGCACGCTGACGCTGAAGAACGGCGATACTTTCGCGGTGTTCAACCGCGCCGGCGACATCGGCGCGAGCCCCGGCGGCCCCGAGGGCGTCTATCACCGCGACACGCGCCATCTCTCGCGCTTCTTGCTGACCATGCGCGGCGCGCGGCCGATGCTGCTCAGCGCCACGCTGCGAGACGACAACGCGCTGCTGACCTGCGACCTCGCCAACCCCGACCTGTCGGACGGGCAGGGACACATCGAACACGATCGCATCCACATCCGCCGCTCGCGTTTTCTGTGGAAAGGCGCCTGCATGGAGCGCATCGCTGCGCGCAATTTCGACCGCCGGTCATTGACTGTAGAACTCGAACTCGCCTTCGCCGCCGATTTCGTCGACGTATTTGAGGTGAGAGGCGCGCGGCGCGAGCGCCGCGGCGCCTTGCGCACTGCTGAAGTCTATCCCGATTGTGTCAAACTCGGCTACGACGGCCTGGATTCACAGCGCCGGGAGACGCGCGTGCGCTTCTCCCCCGCGCCAACCGAGCTGACCAGCCAACGCGCGCGCTATGTGATTCAGCTTGCGCCGGGCGAATGGCGCTCGATATTTGTCGAAGTGATTTGCGGCGAGGATGGGCCGGAATCCGGTCAGCGCGCCTTCCTGGTCGCGCTGCGCGACAGTAAACGGGCGCTGCATCGCGCCGCGTCGAGGGCGGCGACGATCTCGTCGAGCAATGAAAGCTTCAGCGAGACGGCGAGCCGCAGCGTCTCCGATCTCTATATGCTGCTGACCGATACGCCGGAGGGGCCGTATCCCTACGCCGGCGTGCCCTGGTTCTCCACCGCGTTCGGCCGCGATGCGCTGATCACGGCGTGGCAGACCCTGTGGCTCGATCCCGCGATCGCCGCCGGTGTGCTCAACCATCTCGCCGTCTTGCAGGCGACGACGACCGACGCGGCCGCCGACGCCGAACCCGGCAAGATCCTGCACGAGGCGCGCAACGGCGAGATGGCTGTTCTCGGCGAGGTGCCGTTCCGCCGCTACTATGGCAGCGTCGACTCGACGCCGTTGTTTGTCGCGCTCGCCGGCGCCTATTTCGAGCGAACCGGCGATCTGACGACGGTCGAGCGCTTGTGGCCGAACATCGAGGCGGCGCTCGACTGGATGGCGCGCTACGGCGACCGCGACGGCGACGGATTCATCGAATACGGCCGCCAGTCGAGCGACGGCCTTATCAACCAGGGTTGGAAGGACAGTCACGATTCGGTGTTTCACGCCGACGGCTCGCTGGCGCGCGGCCCGATCGCGCTTGTCGAGGTTCAGGCCTACGCCTATGCCGCGTGGCGCGCCGCCGAGCGCATCGCCCGCCGCCTCGGCCGCGACACCGAGGCCGCCGGCTACGCCGCACGCGCGCATGCGCTGCGCCGCCTGTTCGACGAAGCCTTCTTTGACGAGCAACTGGGATCTTATGTGCTCGCGCTCGACGGCGCCAAGAAGCCCTGCCGCGTGCAGACATCCAACGCCGGCCATGCGTTGTTCGCGGGCGTCGCTTATCCTGAGCGCGCCAAGGCCGTCGCCCGCGCGCTAACCGGCAGCGCCTCGTTCAGCGGCTGGGGCGTCAGGACGCTTGCCTCCAGCGAAGTGCGCTACAATCCGATGAGCTATCACAACGGCTCGGTCTGGCCGCACGACAACGCCATGATCGCCGCCGGACTCGCGGCCTACGGTCATCACGCCGAGGCGGCGAAGATATTTGATGGCCTGCTCGCCGCGTCGCGTTACATCGACCTGCGCCGGCTGCCGGAGCTGTTCTGCGGCTTCCCGCGCAAGCCGGCGCAGGGGCCGACGTTCTATCCCGTCGCCTGCTCGCCGCAGGCCTGGGCGGCCGCGGCGCCGCTGTCGATGATCCAATCCTGCATCGGGCTCAACTTCGATCCCGAGGCGCATCAGATCATCCTGCGCGAGCCGATGCTGCCGAGCTCCGTCAACGATCTCGTGCTGCGCCACGTGCGCGTCAAGGGCGGCTCGGCGGATATCGAGCTTCGCCGCTCCGGCCGTCGCGTCGTCGTCGACGTGCTGGCCCGGCGCGGCCCGGTGAAGGTGGTGACGATCGACTGACGTTCAGGCCGCGTGCTCCTTCAACCATCTGAGTTCGCGGTCAACCAGAGCGCTGTAGACGCCGCGCCGCCGCAACAGCAGATGCGGCGCGCCGTCCTCGATCAGGCGTCCGCCTTCGAGCACCAGGATGCGGTCGAAGTTGCGCAGCGTCGACAGCCGGTGCGCGATGGCGACGACGGTGCGGCCTTCAATCAGGCGGTCGAGCGCACGGCGCACCGCCTCCTCGGACTCGCCGTCGAGCGAAGACGTCGCCTCGTCGAGCAGCAGCAGCGGGGCGTCGCGCAGGAAGGCGCGGGCGATGGCGATGCGCTGCCGCTGCCCGCCGGAAAGCTTGACGCCGCGGTCGCCGACGATGGTCTCCATTCCCTCAGGCAGCGCGTCGAGGAACGACAGGCATTGCGCCGCCGCCGCCGCCTCGAACACCTCTTCGTCGCTCGCCTCCGGCCGGCCGTATCTGATATTCTCCGCCAGCGTGCGGTTGAACAGCGCCGTATCCTGCGGCACGACCGCCAGCGCCTGCCTGAGGCTCAGGTCCGTCGCCTGCGCGATGTCCTGCCCGTCGATGAGGATGCGTCCGCCGTCGGGCAGATAGAAGCGTTGCAGCAGCGCCGCCAGCGTCGACTTGCCGGCGCCGGATTCGCCGACGACGCCAACCCGCTGGCCCGGCGGTATCTCGAAGCTGAGGTTGTCGAAGATCGGCCGCCCGCCGGGGTAGCGGAACGACAGATGCTCCACCGTGATATGCGCGCCTTCCACAAACAGCGGCGCGGCGCCGGGGGCGTCGTTGAGTTCGTGCGGCGACAACAGCGTCGACAGCGCCTCGCCCAGCCGCGCCCAATGCTGCGTGACGTCAACCAACGCCACGGCGAGATCGCGCGTCGCGCTGAGCAGCGACAGCCCGAGCGTGGCGATCAGCACGACGTCGCCCGCCGTCGCCACGCCGTCGCGCCACAGCGACAACGCCCAGATAAGCAGCGCCACCGTCATCACGCAGACCGTCAGCGCATGCGCGATCCTCAGCTTCTCGAGATGCCTGAGGCTGCGCCCGCGCGCGTGCAGTTCGCGCCCGATGGTGGCGTCGAGCCGCGAGCATTCGTGCGCGACGCGGCCGAACGCGCGCGTCAGCCCCATGTTGGCGACCACGTCGACCATCTCGCCGTCAACCAACGCGGCGCGGTCGGCGAACGCGCTGTGCAGCGGCCGGCCCGCCGCAGCGAAACGATAGATGGCGGCGACGACGATGGCGGCGACGACGACGAGAACGAAGGCCATCTCCGCGTTGACGCGGCTGATCAGGATCACCGCCCCGAGCGTCGTCGCGCACGGCGGCAGCACGCTCGACATGGTCATCATCTCGATCTGGAACACCGCGTTGGACGTCGCGGAGATGCGGCTCGTCAACGTTCCCGGCAGGCGCTCGGTGAAATAGCTCGGCGCGTGTCCGGTCAAATGGCCGAACAACTCGCGCCTGACGTCGCCGGTCACGTCGACGAAAGTGCGGCTCGCGATCCAGCACGCCACGCGCCAGAGCAGATTGTCGGCTGCAACCAGCGAGGCGATCGCCACGACGGCGCCCCACGGCGCCAAGCTCGCGCCCGGCCCGCGCGACAGCGCGTCGACCAGCATCTTCACGGCAAATTGCGTCGTCACCGAGGCGCCGACGGCCCCTAGCACGCAAAGCACGATCGCGCCATGCGCGAAGGCGCGGCGCCGCACGTATCGGGCGATGAAGCGCAGCGGCTCCTCGCGGTAGCGGCATAGACCCGAAGTCACTTTCGTCTCCCCGACCGGCGGCGGACAATAGTCGCGGCCCAGACGCGATCTTTGTGACCGCAAGGCGCCGAACATTTGTTCGTCAATTGCTGACGGATTATCCCACTCGGGTTGAACGCAAGAGCGCCAGCAGAGTTTCACGAAAGCCGTAGAAAGCAATTCACGGTTGGCGAAGGAGAACAACAATGAGGATAGCCCAGGTCGCGCCGTTGACCGAGGCCGTGCCGCCCAGCCTTTATGGCGGCACGGAGCGCGTCGTCTCCTGGCTCACCGAGGAGTTGGTCGCGCTCGATCACGACGTGACATTGTTCGCCAGCGGCGACTCCGTCACCTCAGCAAAGCTCGAACCGGTCTGGCCGCGCGCGTTGCGGCTCGACGGCACGGTGCGCGACCCTTACGCGCTGCATATGGAAATGATCGAGCAGGTCTATCGCCGCGCCGCGGAGTTCGACATCATCCACTTTCACATCGACTATCTGCCATTCTCGCTGATGTCGCGGCAATCGACGCCGTTTGTCACCACCTTGCACGGCCGACTCGACCTGCCGGAACATCAACCGGTGTTCTCGACCTTCTCGCATGTTCCGGTCATTTCGATCTCGGATGCGCAACGCCGCCCCGTGCCGCAAGCCAATTTCATCGCCACCGTACATCACGGCTTGCCCGAGACGCTGCTGCAACCGACGAGCGGCGCGCCGTCCTACCTGGCGTTTCTCGGCCGCGTTTCGCCGGAGAAGGGGCTCGAGCGCGCGATCAAGATCGCCCGCATGTGCCGCCTGCCGCTGAAGATCGCAGCCAAGGTCGACCGCGCCGACGAGGACTATTTCAACGCCGAGATCGCGCCGTTGCTGAAGGACCCGCAGGTCGCGTTCGTCGGCGAGATCGGCGACGCCGAGAAGCCGGCTTTCCTCGGCGGCGCGGTGGCGCTGCTGACGCCGATCGATTGGCCGGAGCCGTTCGGTCTGGTGATGATCGAGGCGATGGCGTGCGGAACGCCGGTCGTCGCGTTCAACCGAGGTTCGGCGCCGGAGTTGATCGACCACGGCGTCAACGGCTTCATAGTTGAAGACGTGACCAGCGCCGCCGCGGCGGTGAAGAAGGCCGCCGGTCTGTCGCGCGAGCGCGTGCGCGCGAGCTTCGAGCAACGCTTCAGCGCCCGACGCATGGCCAAGGATTATCTGGCCGCCTATCGCAGCCTGATCTTCGCCCAGCGCGGCCGGGCGCGGCTCGTCTCTGTCTGAAGCGCGCTCGCGCCCTGGTCAATCCGGCGAGGGCGCAGGGGCTTGCGTCTCGGCGGGACGCGTATCCGGCATGGCGTAGGCGAGAAAGCCGAGGCTCAGGACGGCGAAGGCGGCAAGCATGTTGAAGGCCGCGGCGCCGCCGTAGAGATCGGTGACATAACCGCTCAGCGTCGTGCTGAGCGAGGCGCCAAGACCCATCGCGCAACCGACGACGCCTTGCGCGAGATTGAAATGGCCGCACTCGCGGGTGAGATCGGCGATGGTGAGCGGCGCGAGCACGCCAAGCGCGGCGGCCGAGAGGCCGTCGAGCAGTTGGATCGCGGCGAGCGCGCGCGGATCGGCGAACATCGCGAACAGTACGCCGCGCAGCGCCAGCGCGCCGAAGCCGAGCAGCAGAAGCGGCTTGCGTCCCCAGGAATCGGCGAGGCGTCCGACCAGCGGCGACAGCAGCGTGACCGTGAATTGCGGAACGACGATGGCCGCCGCCACCAGGATCGTCGCCATCTGGTTGGAGCGCAGCGTCACCAGGCTCGCCGCCAGCGGCAGCATCGCCGCATTGGCGAGATGAAACAACATCACGCAAATGGCGAAAATCACCACCGGCGGGCGCCGCAGCAGATCGGCGACATTGCTGAGCTGCGAGCCAAGGTTGGTCTTGCGGCCCTGTGCGGCGTCGGAGGCGGGCGCGATCTCGTCGGCGCGAATGCACAGCAGCGCGACGATGGCCGGCGCCGTCAGCGCGCCGGCGATATAGAACACGGCGCGGCCGGTCAGATAATAGCCGCTGAGGCCCATCAGTCCGGCGGCGATGCCGGTTCCCGCCGAGGCGAAGGCGGCGTTGCGGCCGAGCCGCCGCGCCAGCCCGCCGCGGCCCGCCAATCCCAGGCTGATCGCGACGATGGCGAGGCCCAATATGCAACTCGCGATCGCCATCGCCACGCGCGAAATCGCGGCGACGATGAAGATCGGCCAGGCGGCGAAGGCGAAGGCGCTCGCCGCGATAACCGCCAGCGCCGCCGCCGCCAGCGCGCGCTCGGATTTGACGGCGTCAACCAGCGCGCCGCACGGCGCCTGTCCGAACAGGCTGACCAGGCCGCTGAGGGTCAGCAACAGGCCGATGTCGCCTTGCGTCCATTTCTGCTCGGTCAGAAACACCGAGACGAAGGCGCCGAATCCGGTCTGCACGTCGGCGACGAAGAACACGCACCAATCAAGGCCGCGCGAGCTGCGCCTCGAGGCTCGCGGCCGCGGCGGGGGATGCGAATGAGCCACGCTGTCAGGGTGTGGCCGCCGGGGGGCTCGGCGGCGGCGGCGCGGCCGGGCTCGGCGCCGGCGCGCCCATGATCACGATCGGTTCATTCGGCTTGTAGACCGGCGCGTTGCGCAGCTGATCGCGCGGCAGGTCGGCGATCAACTTGTCCATGCCGTCGGCCTGCGGGAAATGCAGCGAGCGCCAGTCGACCGCGATCTTGCGCGTGCCGACGCCGAGAAAGCCGCCGAAGTCGACGATGGCCGCGAGCGGATCGCCATGACGATCAACCACGACGTCGACGACGCGGCCGAGATCCTCGCCCTTCGACGTCTGCACCGGCATGCCGAGCAGCGGCTGCGCCCCGGCGCCGTTGACCACCAGCGCCGATGTCGCTTCCGATCCCGCAGGCGTCGCCGCCGCAGCCGCGCCCGCGCAAGCGGCGATGATGAGCAAGGCGGCGAGCGCGCGCGAGGAACGGTCCGACATCTACAAACCCGTCGTGCTGATGAGAAGACCGGGCGCTTCCCGCTTCCGACAAACAACAAACCGAAGATAGCGCAAGGGCGCCGCATCTGCGCCGCTACACGCATTTGTGACGTCGCTGCGCGCGGCGACATGCCAGAGCGGGAGCGCGCGTCGCCGCCAAACGCGATGCGCGAGGGGGAGGATACGATGTCTGGGGATCGACAGCAGGCCGCCGCGAGCGTCACGCGACGTTGCGCGCTTGGCGGGCTCGCCGCGGCGCCGCTGGTTGGCGGCTTGCCTCACATCGCCCGCGCTCTGGCGGCGCAGACGTTGAAGTTCTGGCATGTCTACGCGCCCGGCGGCGGCGAGGCGAGGCAATCGAAATGGTTCGAGGACATGGTGGCGTCGTGGAACGCGTCGCATGAGCCGAAGGTGGAGCTGGTGTACGTTCCCCACGACGCCTACATCGGCGCAACCCTACTGCCGTCGGCGTTCGCCGCGGGCGCAGGGCCGGATCTGTTCCTCATCAGCGCCGGCGATTTCCTGCGCTACTACAACGACGGCGTGTTGCTCGAGCTGACCCCGTTCATGGATCAGGCCGCGCGCGACGATTTCTTTCCCGGCGTCGTCGCCAGCCAGATGGTGAACAACCGGCTCTATGGGCTCCCCTTAGAGGTCGCGCCGATGGCGATGTTTTACAGCGTCGAGGCGTTCGACAAGGCGGGCTTGAGCGAGAAGGACATCCCGCGGACTTGGGACGAGCTGCTGACGCTGGCCAACAAGCTCACCACGCCCGAGCGGTTCGGCGTGCTGTTCGAGACCATGCCCGGCCATTATCAGAACTTCAGCTGGTATCCGTGGCTGTGGCAGGGCGGCGGCGAGATCGTGAGCAGGGACGGCAAGAGCGCGTTCAACTCGCCCGCAGCCGTGCAGGCGCTCAAATTCTGGCGCGACGCGATCAACTCCGGCGCGGCGGCGCGCCGGCCGCGCGGCGGCGGCGGCTGGGACAGCGTGCGCAACATCGGCTCCGGCTATTGCGCGATGCAGAACATTGGCGCCTGGGCGATCTCACAACTGCGCGAGGGCGCGCCAAAGTTCAAATACGGTGTGTTCAAGCTCCCCGCGCCGCCCGGCGGCAAGGCCGTCACGATCGCCGGCGGCTGGGCCTTCGCCGCCAACGCGAGGGGCGCGAACCCCAAGGCGGCCGGCGAGTTCTGCGCCTGGGCGCTCGGCGCGATGAAGCCCGACAGCGTCGCGCGCGGGGTTGACTGGTGCGCCAAGGCCAGCAGCGCCATGCCGCCGCGCAAATCCGTGCTCGCGGCGGGCAAGTCCGCGTTCGCCTCCGGCTTGCTGAAAGTGTTCGCCGAGCAGATCTACCCGCGCGCGCGCGCCGAACCGCGCCTGCCGCCGCCGGTCAACAAGGCGATCTCGGACGCGATCCAATCGTGCCAGCTCGGCGGCGTCGATCCGCAGGACGCCGCCGCAGCGGCCTCGCGCGAGATCGACGGCTTCCTCGCCGGCTACCGAGGCGCGCCGATCCTTTGACCGTCGCAGCGCGCAAAGCGAAGCGCGCCCTTAGCCTTTGCGCGGGTAAGAGCGCGACGAGTCGCGCTCACTGAAAAAGCGCCTCAGATCTCGCGGCCGATCAGCCCGTCGATGGAGATGCGGCCGCCGCCGCGTACGGCGAAGTAAAGCGCGACGGCGCCCCACAGCAGCGGATACTCGAAGCCGCCGTTGGTCCAGAAGTAGCCAGCCGGCAGGTGCACCGCGACGATCGCCACCGCCATCAGCCCGACCACCAGGATGGCCGCCAGCCGCGTCAGCAGCCCCAGCGCCAGCGCAATGCCGCCGAACACTTCGATCACGCCGGCGAGCAGCGCCAGCGGGGCCGGCAGGCCGAGCTTGGCGGCGAAGAACTGGCCGGTCGCCTCGACGCCGTAGCCGCCGAACGCGCCGAACAGTTTCTGCGAGCCGTGCGGCACCAGCATCAGGCCGGCGAGGACGCGCAACGCCGGCTCGGCGAACGGCGACAGCGCGCCGGTGAAGGCGGCGAGCGAGGGAACGATCGGCTTGGGGTGGGAGGAGGAGACGGCGAGCGACATCGGGGAATTTCCTTATCGAGACCGCGCAGGGAAGGGCGCTGGCGGCAAATTAGCTTGCATCAGATGCCGCAACAATTAAGCTTATCGCGACAACACTGTTCTAGGAAAAGGAACAATGGACCGCTTCGCCGCGCTCAGCGCTTTTGCCGCCGTGGTCGAGACCAAATCGTTCTCCGCCGCCGCGCGGCGGCTGCGCGTCGCCAAATCCGCCGTCAGCCGCCAGGTCGGCGAACTCGAGGCGGCGCTGGGCGTGCGGCTGATCAACCGCACCACGCGCTCTTTGAGCCTGACGGAGGTGGGCCGCGCCTATCACGGCCGCGTCGAGCGCATCCTGGCCGATCTCGCCGAGGCCGACCGGGCGGCGAGCGACGCGCGCGCGGCGCCGCGCGGCCGGCTGAAAGTCTCAGCCCCGATGAGCTTCGGCTTCTTGCATCTGGCGCCGGCGCTGAGCGATTTCCTCGCCAGCCACGCCGAAGTCTCGCTCGACCTCGCGCTCAGCGACCGCTTCGTCGATCTCGTGGAGGAAGGTTTCGATGTCGCGGTGCGCATCGCCACGCTCGCCGACGCCAGCCTGATCGCCCGCCGGTTGGCGCCGGCGCGGCGGGCGATCTGCGCCAGCCCGCAATATCTGGCGGCCCGCGGCGCGCCGCTGACGCCCGACGATCTCGCCGCGCATGCCTGCCTGTTCAACAGCAACGTGGCGCCGGCGCGCGACTGGCGCTTCGTGCGCGCCGACGGCTCGCCCTGGCCGGTCAGCGTCAAGGGCCGCCTCACCGTCAACAACGGCGACGCGGTGCGCGCCGCCGCCTTGCATGGCCTGGGGTTGGCCAACCTGCCGACCTTCATCGTCGGCGCCGATCTGCAGGCCGGCCGGCTCGTCGCCGTGCTCGAGGCCTATGTGCCGCAGGATCTCTCGATTAACGCGCTCTATCCGCATTCCAGGCATCTGTCGCCGACGGTGCGCGCCTTCGTCGACTTCCTCGCCGGGCGTTTCGGCCCCGAGCCCTATTGGGATCGCTAGGCTCAGCCCGGACGGCGGCCGAACATCGCCCGCACGATCTTGTCCTGCTGCTTGAGATCGCATTCGAGCTTGCTGACGAACACCCGCGGCAACGGCCGCTGCGGCCGCGGCTCGTTCGATTCCTGCCGCGTCGGGCGCTGAGGACTTCGGAAAATGAGGTTCGACATTACGATCGCTCCCGTAGTGCCAAGCTCATGTAGTCGGGGGCGTGCGAAAGTCATGTGGCGAAACTCACAGACGCGACGCCGGCTAGGTGCAATAGAGCCCGGTCCGGGCGCGACCGTCATACGCGTTTTACAAAACTCTGATCTTGCCGAGTTGAGGATTGCCGCAGTTGGTTACTTCCTGCCGTTGCGAGGGCGGCCGGGAAGGGTGCGTGTTGCGTCAGTTGATCCTCGACGAGAAGCTGCCCCGTCTCCCCCGGCGCCGTTTCCGGCCCCCTCTCCCCTTTTGGGGCGAGGGGGCGCCGCCGGTTCAACGCGCTTTGCGGTCGAGCCCGCGCGCCCCACGCCGCAGCGGCGCCAATCTCACGCAAATCTGGCCCAGGCGGACACGACGCGGGACGAATAGAGCGTGCGCTGGTTGGCGACCGCGTCGGCGCGCAGCCGATCCGCCAGCGTCTCGATATCGATCGTCTCGGACTTCGGGCGGCCGACCCGTTGCAACACCGGCAGAACGCTGCGCAACACCTCGGTCAGGAACTCGTAATAGGGCGTGGCCGAACCGCTCTCGACCCGCTGCATGGCGATCATCTGCGGGCGCGGCAGCCCCGCCTCCAGGAACGTTTGCGGCAGCAGCGCGCCCATGTCGTAGACGGAGCCCGTGGCCTGGAACGCCGAGGCGATCCAGCCCCTCACGTCGCTGAACAACGGCGAGGGCGGAAACTCCGAGGAGGCGGAATTGTCGATCTCCTGGAACAGCGCCACGCCGCCCGGGTTCAGGTTTTGCTTCAGCCGCGCCAGGATCTGCGCACGCGTCGGCAGGTATTGCAGGATGAACCGGCCGACGATGGCGTCGAACCGATCCTCGCCGGGCTCGAACTCCTCAAGCGCCGCCTGAACGAAGCTCACGTTGTCGAGCCTTTTCCGCTCGCAGCGTTGGCGGGCGATGCGCAGCGAAGGCTCCCATCGCTCGACGCCGACAACCGAGCCCTGCGGACCGACGAAATTCGCAACGACCAGCGCCACGTCGCCCACGCCCGATCCGAGATCGAGCACGCGCATGCCCTTCTCCACTCCGGCGCGGCGCAGGCCGTCTTCCAGTATGTCTTGGCTGAGGGCGGCTTGCCATTGCAGCCGCTTCGCCTCCTGCTCGGAATATCCCAACGCGTAATTCAACGCTTGCGCCACGGGCTCCCCCTTCAGGCAACGTTGCTGATGCGGATCTCGGCGCCCAGATGCGCGCCCAGATGCCGGTCGATCCCCGCCGCGACCGTCTCGGCGGCCCGCTCCCAGGATTGGTCGATCATCATGTCGTGGCCGAGCTCGGGCACGACGACGGGTTCCTGCCGATAGGCGGCGGCGGTGACTGCGAGGTCGGCGGCGTCGATCATGCGATCTTCGGCGCCGCCAAACACCAGCATCTGCGTCGTGATCCGCTGCGGATCGACCAGATCGAGGAACAGATAGTCCGGCACCCCGAGGATGACGTCGTCTTGCAGACGGGCGAGGCAATCCTGAATGACGCCTTCGGGCGTGCGCTCGGTGAACAGCAGCCGGCGCACTTTCTCGGCGTCGGAAAACAGCGGCCGCAGGCTGAAGGCGAGATGCGAATGCAGCATGGCGAGCGGCTGCGATCGCATCACCCGGCGGGCCATGCGGGCGCCGCCGTTGGGCGGCACGCTCGCCATCAGAACGCCGAGCTCGGCCTCGTGCGTCTCCAGGTATTTTTGCACGATGAAGCCGCCGAGCGAATGGCCGATCAGTATCGGCTTGCCGTCGATCTGATTGATCGCCTCGCCGACATCCTCGACGAAGTCGCGAATCCGGCAGAGCCGGACATCGCGCCCGCCCTCGCTGGCGCCGTGTCCGCGCAGGTTCAGCGCGTAGCAGGCGAAACCGCGATTGGCGAAATAGCTGAGGAAATGATCCTCCCAGCACCAGGCGCCGTGCCAGGCGCCGTGAACGAACAGCAGCGGCGGCCCCAGCCGCGGCCTGGCCGGCAGCCGCGCGACGATTTCCAGATGGGGAGTCAGCGGCCGGGCGCCGGACCGGCGAATATTCCAGATCGCCACCGCAAGACTCCATAATGGTTGTTAATGGCAGCAAGCCGGACAATAGTTTCAAGTCCATTAAATAGATGAGCGCGTTTGGACGCAGCCGGCTTCAGGCGCGTGTCCAATAGCCGCACAGGCGCAGGACTTGCCGAAAGCACGCGCGGAACGCGGGATCTGCGAGTGGATTTCGCGCTCCGCACGTGCATCGGCGCAGCGAGCGTCTAGCGCCCGCGCCGGCCCGCCGCCGTCGCCCGCGCGCCGATACGCTCCAGCGGCAGCGCCGTCTTGTACTTGACCTGCTTCAGCGCGAAGCTGGAGCGGATATTGGCGACGCCGCGCGTCTTCGACAGCCGGTCGACGATGAACTTCTGGAACGCGTCGACGTCGGGCACCACGACGCGCAGCAGATAGTCGGAATCGCCGGTCATCAGATAGCATTCCATCACTTCGGGGAAGTCGCGCACCGCCGCCTGGAACGCCGCCAGCCGGCTCTCGATCTGCTTCTCCAGCGTCACCTGGACGAACACGCTGACCCCGGCGCCGACCGCTTGCGGGTCGATCAGCGTGACGCGGCGCAGAATCACGCCCGACGCCTCCAGCGCCTTCACCCGCGCCAGGCACGGCGACGGCGACAATCCGACGCGCTCGGCGAGATCGACGTTGGACAACCCCGCGTCGTCCTGGATCTCGGCGAGGATGCGCAGGTCGATGGCGTCGAACTTCCGTTCCGGCATTTTGTGCGGCCCTTGCGATCGCAAACGGGGGATAATGCCGAAAGCGGCGGCGGGCGCAACATCTTCGGCAGGACATTTCGGCGCGGTTTGGCGTACAATGGCGTTCCCCTGCCGGGAGAGCGCCGGCAGCCAAACCGGGGGTGGAGACATGCTCGACAAGTCGTCAGCGCCCGACGGCCGCCGCGACGCCGATCCCGACCCCGCCGAGACGCAGGATTGGCTGTCGTCGCTCGACTCGCTGATCGCCCACGCCGGCCCGCGCCGCGCGCGCGCGATCCTCGAAGCGCTCGACGCCCACGCCCGCGAACTCGACGTGCTCACGCAGGACGCGCCTTTTTCCAACTACCGCAACACCATCGACCTCGACGAACAGCCCGTCTATCCCGGCGATCTCGACATCGAGACCCGGCTCACCGCGATCATCCGCTGGAACGCGCTCGCCATGGTGGTGCGCGCCAACCGGGCCTATGGCGAACTCGGCGGCCACATCGCCAGCTACGCGAGCGCCGCGGAGATCTTCGAGACCGGCTTCCATCATTTCTTCCGCGCCTCGGAAGACGGCCGCGGCGACGATCTCGTGTTCTTCCAGCCGCATTCCGCCCCCGGCGTCTACGCCCGCGCCTATCTCGAAGGCCGCCTGAGCCAACAGCAACTGGAGCGCTACCGCCAGGAGATCGGCGGCGGCGGCCTCTCCTCCTATCCGCATCCCTGGCTGATGCCCGAGTTCTGGCAGGTCCCGACCGGCTCTATGGGCATCGGCCCGATCAGCGCGATCTATCAGGCGCGCTTCCTGCGCTATTTGGACAACCGCGGCCTCGCTGAAACCAGCGGCCGCCATGTCTGGGGCGTGTTCGGCGACGGCGAGATGGACGAGCCCGAGAGCACGGCCGGCCTGTCGTTGGCGTCGCGCGAAGGGCTCGACAATCTCACCTTCATCGTCAACTGCAACCTGCAACGGCTCGACGGCCCGGTGCGCGGCAACGGCCAGATCATCCCGGAGTTGGAGCGCCTGTTCCGCGGCGCCGGCTGGAACGTCATCAAGGTGCTGTGGGGCTCCGACTGGGACGCCCTGTTCGCGCGCGACAAGACCCACGCGCTGCTGCGCCGCTTCGCCGCCACGGTGGACGGCAAATATCAGACGCTCGGCGCCAAGGACGGCGCCTACAACCTCGCCCATTTCTTCAACGAGGACCCGGAGCTGCGGGCGCTGACCAAACACATGACCGCGTCCGAGATCGACTCGCTGCATCGCGGCGGCCACGATTTCCGCAAGCTCTACGCCGCCTTCGCCGCCGCGCGCGCGACGGAGGGACGCCCGACGGTGATCCTCGCCAAGACCAAGAAAGGCTTCGGCATGGGCGGCGCCGGCGAATCGCGCATGACCGCGCATCAGGCGAAAAAGCTCGATGTCGCCGCGCTCATCGCCTTCCGCGACCGCTTCGCGCTGCCGCTGACCGACGCCGATGTCGAGGCGCTGAAATTCTACCGACCCACAGAGGACAGCGCCGAGATGCGCTATCTGCGAGCCCGCCGCGCCGCGCTCGGCGGCGCGCTGCCGAAGCGCCGCGCCCGGGCCGCGCCGCTGCCGGTCCCGCCGCTGGAGAGCTACGCCGGTTTCGCGCTCGCGGCGCAAGCCAAGCCAATGTCGACCACCATGGCGCTGGTGCGCCTGCTCTCCGGCCTGCTGAAAGACAAGGCCCTCGGCCCCCGCGTCGTGCCCATCGTCGCCGACGAGGCGCGCACCTTCGGCATGGCGAGCCTGTTCCGTCAGATCGGCATCTACGCGCCGCAAGGCCAGCTCTACGAGCCCGAGGATTCCGGCTCGATGCTCGCCTACCGCGAGGCGCGCGACGGGCAGTTGCTGGAGGAGGGCATCAACGAAGCCGGCGCGCTCGCCTCGTGGACGGCGGCCGCCACCTGCTACAGCGTCAGCGGCCTGCCCCTGCTGCCGTTCTATATCTACTATTCGATGTTCGGCTTCCAGCGCGTCGGCGATCTCATCTGGGCGGCGGCCGACCAGCGGGCGCGCGGCTTCCTGATCGGCGCCACCGCCGGGCGCACCACGCTCGCCGGCGAGGGTCTGCAGCATCAGGACGGAACCAGCCATCTGATCGCCGCGACGGTTCCGACCTGCCGCGCCTACGATCCCGCCTTCGCCTACGAAGTCGCCATCATCCTCGACCACGGCGCCCGCCGCATGCTTGAGCAGGGCGCCGACGAGTTCTACTACCTCACCTGTGGCAACGAGAGCTACGCGCAGCCTTCCGCGCCGGAAGGCGTGCGCGAGGGCGTCGTGCGCGGCCTCTATCGCGTGCTCGCGGCCGAGCGAGCCCGCGTGCGCCTCATCGGCTCCGGCGCGATCCTCAACGAAGCCTTGCGCGCCGCCGAGCTGCTGGCGGCCGACTGGGGCGTCGCGGCGGAGGTCTATTCCGCCACCAGCTTTTCCGAGCTTGCCCGCGACGCGCGCGAGGTCGAGCGCTACAACCGCCTGCATCTAACCGGGACGCCGCGCGTCAGTTGGTTGGAGCAGACCTTGCCGGGCGACGCGCCCATCGTCGCCGCGACCGATTACGTGCGGGGCTATCCGCAACTCGTGGCGAGCTACTTGCGGGCGCCCTTCGTGGCGCTCGGGACCGACGGCTTCGGCCGCAGCGACACGCGGGCGGCGCTGCGGCGTTTCTTCGAGGTCGACGCCGGCTCGATTGCAGCGACCGCGCTGTGGACGATCGACCCGGCGAAGGCGGCCGACGCGATCGCCCGCTACGGGCTTGCAACCGACGCCGCGCCCTGGGGGCTGTGAGCCAGCGAAACGACGCCGGCCATCCACGTCGCAACGATCCGCCGTCCGCGCCCCGGCGCAGACGCCCGGGACAAACCCGGGCAACTTGCGGACGATGCGCTCTCACCCCGCGAAGATCGACGCCCCCTGATCGGCGCGCCCGACCTGGCCGCGGAACGCGCCGAACAGCTCGCGCCCGGTCCCGACATGCATGGCCGTGAGGTCGCACACCGCCGCCTCCCGCGCGGCGAACTCGGCCGCATCGACCAGCACCTCGAGCCGGCCGCCGACCGCGTCGACCCGGATCACGTCGCCGTCGCGAATCCTGGCGATATCGCCGCCGCACGCCGCCTCCGGCGTGACATGCAGCGCCGCCGGCGCCTTGCCCGAGGCGCCCGACAGCCGCCCGTCGGTCACCAGCGCCACTTTGAAGCCGCGGTCCTGCAACACCCCGAGCGGCGGCATCAGCTTATGCAACTCCGGCATGCCGTTCGCGCGCGGCCCCTGGAACCGCACCACCAGCACCCCGTCGCGGTCGAGTTCGCCGGCGCGGAACGCCGCGTGCAACTCCTCCTGGGCGTGGAACACCCGCGCCGGCGCCTCGATCACAAGCCGCTCCGGCGCTATCGCCGAGGTCTTCATCACCGCCCGTCCGAGCGGCCCCTCAAGCACGCGCAAGCCGCCGTGGCTCTGGAACGGCTCGGCGGCGCCGCGCAGCACGCTTTCGTCGCCGCTCTTTCCCGTCGGCCGCCAAACGACGCCGCCGTCCTGCAACACCGGCTCGACGACGTAATCCGCCAGCCCCTCGCCCCATACGGTGCGTGCGTCGCCATGCAGCAGCCCCGCGCCTAAGAGCTCGCCGATCAGCACCGGCATCCCGCCCGCCGCCTGGAAATGGTTCACGTCCGCCTTGCCGTTGGGATAGATGCGCGTCAGCAGCGGCGTCACCTCGGCGAGATCGGCGAAATCGTCCCAGGTCAGCTTGATCCCCGCGGCGTGAGCCATCGCGATCAGGTGGATCGTCAAGTTGGTCGAGCCGCCGGTCGCATGCAGCCCGACGACGCCGTTGACCACCGCGCGCTCGTCGATCACGCGCCCGATCGGGGTGAAGGCGTTGCCTTTCGCGCTCAACTCCAGCGCGCGGCGGGCGGCAAGCTCCGTCAGCGCCTCGCGCAACGGCGTGTTGGGGTTGACGAACGAGGCCCCCGGCAGGTGCAGCCCCATGATCTCCATCAGCATCTGGTTGGTGTTGGCGGTGCCATAGAAGGTGCAGGTGCCCGGCGAATGGTAAGCCTTCGCCTCCGCATCCAACAATTCGGCCCGCGTCGCTTTCCCTTCGGCGTAGAGCTGCCGGACCTTCGACTTCTCGTCGTTGCCAAGCCCCGAGGGCATCGGCCCCGCCGGGATGAACAAAGCCGGCAGATGCCCGAACGACAGCGCCCCGATCAGCAGCCCCGGCACGATCTTGTCGCAGACGCCGAGATAGACCGCCGCGTCGAACATCGCGTGGCTCAGCGCCACCGCGGTGGAGAGCGCGATGACGTCGCGCGAGAACAGGCTGAGGTCCATGCCGGCCTCGCCCTGGGTGACGCCGTCGCACATCGCCGGCACGCCGCCCGCGACCTGCGCCGTCGCCCCGACGCTGCGCGCCGCGCGCTTGATGACGTCGGGGTAGCGCTCGAACGGCTGATGCGCCGACAGCATGTCGTTATAGGCGGTGACGATGCCGAGGTTCGGAGCCTCGCCCTGCTTCAGCGCCGCCTTGTCGGTTGCGCAGGCGGCGAAGCCATGCGCGAAATTGGCGCAGCCGAGCTTTTTGCGCGCGGGGCCGTCGCCGGCGGCCTTGTCGATGCGCTCCAGATAGGGCGCGCGGGTGGCGCGGCTGCGGGCGGCGATGCGCGCGGTCACTTCGCCGATACGGGCGTGAACGGGCATGGGGGGCTCCTTCGGCTTGCGACTTTGGTCTCATAAGGCGCCGGAAGGTTCAGCGGAACCCCGCGCCGGCGCCGGGCAGGGTCGCGCGGCGCGGGAGGCTAGTCGCCGAGCCCGAGGAAGGCGAGCGCCCGTATCGCCTCCTCGCCGAGGCGCCCGAACGCGCGCCCGACCTTTGCGCGGGGAACCGCCGCCGCCTTGTCGATCATGACCCGCGATGTCGCCCGCAAACCGTTCCCGGCAGTCGGTTCGACCGCGATCCGGGCCAAATGCGCGGGATCGACCTCGCTGGAAAACCGCGACACAGTCGCGGACGGCGACTCGGCGAAAGCGTCGAACCGGTTCATCAGCGCCGTTCCCTAGTCGCCGGACAGGGCGGCGGTCACGAGATCGCCGCGCCGCACGCCTATTCGTTCGACCAAGACGACGGATCATTCATTTCCGCCTCGATCTCGCGCGTGACCTGGGCTTCCTCGCTATTCGGGTCACGCGCCGCTTCGGCAAGCCGGAGCGACTGCCGCCGCGCCTCGGCCGCGAAAACCCGGCGCTCGCGCTGCTTCACATAGTCCCGCATGAACTCGCGCACGACCTGCGCGGCGGGCTTGTCCTCCTCCTGCGCGGCGGCGGCGAACGCCGCCTTCAGGGCGGGATCGATGCGAAGGTTGAAGCTGGCGTCCTTAGGGTGTTGGCTCGTCCGTGGCATGGCGGATCTCGCAATTACATATTGTATATATAATGCAGTTACATAATTCCCGCAACACCTTCGCCGCCCGCCGAAGGGACAGTTTTCGCCACCCAACCCGTTGAATTCCCCCCGTGCAGGACTGTCCCAGCACGAGAGCGACGACCCGCCCGCTTGACACTTGGCGCCGCCTCTGGCGAAGACGTCGCGGCCGAAGGAGCGCCCATGTCCGACAAACCCAAGCTTCGCGTCATCCTCTGTTCGCCGCGCGGTTTCTGCGCCGGGGTGACGCGCGCCATCGACGTGGTGGAGACGGCGCTCAAGCTGCACGGCGCGCCGGTCTACGTGCGCCACGAGATCGTCCACAACAAGTATGTGGTCGACTCGCTGAAGGCCAAGGGCGCCGTCTTCGTCAAGGAGCTCGACGAGGTCCCGGCCGGCGACGCGCCGGTGATCTTCTCCGCCCACGGCGTGCCGAAGTCGATCCCCGAGCTCGCCGAGGCCCGCGGCCTCAACGCGGTCGACGCCACCTGTCCGCTGGTGACCAAGGTGCACCGCGAGGCGCTGGCGCATTTCAAGCGCGGCCGCCACATCGTGCTGATCGGCCACGCCGGCCACCCGGAAGTCGTCGGCACGCTCGGCCAGCTCCCCGAGGGCGCCATCACGCTGATCGGCGAGCGCTCGCAGGTCGCGACGCTGGAGGCGCCCGAGGGCAAGGAGATGGCCTTCGTGACCCAGACCACCCTCTCCGTCGACGACACCCGCGACGTCATCGAGGCGCTGAAGCTGAAGTTCCCCGGCATCCAGGAGCAATCGGTCGAGGACATCTGCTACGCCACCACCAACCGCCAGGAGGCGGTGAAGGCCGCCGCCAAGCTGGTCGACGCCTTCGTCGTCGTCGGGGCCGCCAATTCCTCCAACTCTCAGCGGCTGCGCGAGGTCGCCGAGCGCGAGGGCTGCAAGGTCGCGCTGCTGGTCGCCGGCGTGCAGGCGCTCGACTTCTCGTTGCTCGAGGGCGTCGGTTCGGTGGCGATCTCCGCCGGCGCCTCGGCCCCCGAAATCCTGGTCGAGCAGATCCTCGACGGCCTCGCCGAGCGCTATCAGCTGGCGGTCGAGACGCTGACGACGCGCGAAGAAAACATGTTCTTCCCGCTGCCGCGCAACCTGCGCGAGCCGGCGCCGGCGTCCCCCTGATGGCCGTCTACACCGAGGTCGGCGACGAGGCGCTGGCGCGCTTCCTGAGAGGCTACGACCTCGGCGCGCCTTTGTCGCTGAAGGGCATCGCCGAGGGCGTCGAGAACTCGAACTACCTGCTGCACGCCGAGCGCGGCGTATATCTGCTGACGCTGTACGAGAAGCGGGTCGACGAGAACGACCTGCCGTTCTTCCTCGGCCTGATGGAGCATCTCGCCCGGCGCGGCGTGAACTGCCCGCAGCCAGTGCGGGCGAAGGACGGCGCCGCGGTCGGCCGCCTCGCCGGCCGCCCCGCGGCGATCGTCACCTTCCTGGAGGGGCTGTCGGTGCGCCGCCCCACGGCCGAGCATTGCGGCGAGGTCGGCGAGGCGCTGGCGCGGATGCACGCCGCCGGCGCCGACTTCGCGCTGAAGCGCGTCAACGCTTTGTCGATCCAGGGCTGGCCGCCGCTGTTCGAGGCGGCCCGCGCGCGGGCCGACGAGGTGATCCCGGGCCTGGCGCAGGAGACGGCCGCGCAGCTCGCCGCGTTGCAGCAAATCTGGCCGCAGTCGCTGCCGGCCGGCGTCATCCACGCCGACCTGTTTCCCGACAACGTGTTCTTCCTCGGCGACCAGCTGTCGGGGCTGATCGACTTCTATTTCGCCTGCAACGACTTTCTCGCCTACGATCTCGGCGTCTGCCTCAACTCCTGGGCGTTCGAGCCGGGCGGCGAGTTCAACCCGTCCAAGGGCCGGGCGATGATCGCCGGCTACCAGAGCGTCCGCCCGCTGACGGCTGCGGAGGCGCAGGCGCTGCCGATCCTGGCGCGCGGCTCGGCGCTTCGCTTCATGCTGACGCGGCTGGTCGACTGGCTCAACGTGCCGCCCGGCGCGCTGGTCAAGCCGAAGGACCCGCGCGAGTATCTGCAGAAGCTGCGCTTCCACGCCGCCGTGAAGTCGGCGCGCGATTACGGCCTATGAGCCGGGTCGAGATCTGGACCGACGGCGCCTGCTCCGGCAACCCCGGCCCCGGCGGCTGGGGCGCGATCCTGAAATTCGGCGGCACCGCCAAGGAGCTCTGCGGCGGCGAGCCGCTGACCACCAACAACCGCATGGAGCTGATGGCCGCGATCTCCGCGCTGGAGACGCTGAAGCGCCCGTGCGGCGTCGACCTGCACACCGACTCGCAATACCTGCGGCAGGGCGTCATGTCTTGGATGCATGGCTGGAAGCGCAACGGCTGGCGGACGGCCGACAAGAAGCCGGTGAAGAACGAGGACCTATGGCGCCGCCTCGACGAGGCTGCGCAGCGCCACGATATCGAATGGCGCTGGGTCAAGGGCCACGCTGGCGAGGAGCTGAACGAGCGCGCCGACGTGCTGGCGCGGCTGGGGATGAAGCCATATCTGAAGCCGCGTAGCGAGCGCGCTCCGGCCTAGACTCGCGTCATTGCGAGCCAAGCGAAGCTATCCAGCTTTCCGTGATCGATGGCTCGGCCTTCGAGTTGCGCAGGCGTGGATTGCTTCGCTTGGCTCGCAATGACGGTTCCAACCGATCGCCGACCGGTCTACCCCAACAGCCCGCCCGACCGCGGCGCCAGCGGATTGTCGGCGAGCGCGGCCCAATCCGGCGCGTCGGGCGCGGCGACGCCGGTCAGCGCGTCCCACAGCCGCTGCGTCGGCGCCGCGACGTTCTCGCCGATGACGACCAGCGTCGTCTCCGTCGCGCCTTCCGGCCAGCCCGCCAGCCGCTCCGGCGCCGCCATGACGTGCTGCGCGCCCTGCACCAGCCACGGCCGCTTCGGCGCGTCGGCGGTCGCCACCAGCCCCTTGACGCGCAGCAGCCGCGGGCCGGCGAGTTCGCCCAGCAGCGCAAGGAACCGCGCGAAGGCCGCCGGCGCGATCGGCTTCGCCGAACGGAACGCGCGCGCCTGCGCCCCGCCATGCGTCGCCCGCGGGCTGTAGTTTGTCGGCGGGCGGGCGGTCTGCTGCAGCAGCGCCGAAGCGTCGAGTTCGCTGATGTCGACGATCTCGGCATAGGGCGCGAGTTCGGCGAGCCGCTCGCGCAACGGGCCGGCGGGCGCCAGATCGGTCTTGGTCAGCGCCAGCCGGTCGGCGAGCGCGACCTGCCGGCGCGCCTCGCCATGGCGCTCCAGCGTGTCGAGCCCGTTGACCGCGTCAACCAGCGTCGTGACATTGGCGAGCCGCACCCGCGCCGCGAGATGATCCTCTGCGAACAGAGCGTGCAGCATCGGCCCAGGGTCGGCGAGGCCGGAGGTCTCGACCACGACCCGGTCGTAAGCCGCGCCGCGCCGCACCAGGATGTCCAGCAGGCCGTCGACGAAATCGCCGCGCAGCGTGCAGCACAGACAGCCCGAGGCGATCAGCAGCGTCTCGCCGTCGAGCCGCTCGTACAGCAGGTGGTCGAGCGCCGCCTCGCCGAACTCGTTGACGACGACGAGCGTGCGCGCCAGCGCGGGGTCGCGCAGCAGCCGGTTGAGAAAGGTCGTCTTGCCGGCGCCGAGGAAGCCGGTGACGAGATGCAGCGGGATCATCGGCCGACCGGCGCCAGCTTGCCGAAGAACACCGGGGCGCCGGAGGGCTTGCCGTCCGGCGAGCCGCCCTTGGGCTCGACGGTCACGGCGTAGGTCGCCTCGCGCACGATTCCCTTGTCCTCCGTCAGCGGCCGTTCGCCGGTCGCCGCGTCGATGACGCCGAGCGATTTCGGCGCGGCGTTGGGCGCGATGATCCAAAGCTCGTAGGACTTGTCGGCGGGGGCCTGCGCCGCGACCGGCCGCACCGAAAACTCCAGCCGGTCGATATCGACGGTCATGACGAAAGCCGGGGCGTCGGGGCTCTTTTGCAGCACGGCGACGAACTGATGCGGCGGCGTCGGCCGGGTCGCCAGCACGAAGGCGAGCGCAGCGGCGAGCGCCCCCGCGCCGACCGCAGCCGCCCGCCAACGCGCCGCCCGCGCCCGCAGCGTCGCAAGCTCGACGACCTCGCCGCCGAGCCGCGCCTCGATCCGGGCGAACAGGCCGGGCGGCGGCGCCAGTTCCGGCGCGGCCTCGATAAGCGGCGCCAGGCGCTGCTCCCAGGCGGCGATGGCGGCGTCCAACTCCGGCTCGCGCAGGCGCCGCGCCGCGACGGCGGCGCGTTCTTCCGCGTCGAGCGTGCCCAGCGCATATTCGGCCGCGAGGCCTTCGTCGTCGGGGTGCAGGCTCATGACGACAGGCAATCCCTGAGATCGGCGAGGCTGCGCCGGAGCCACGTCTTCACCGTGCCGACGGGGGCGTTGTAGCGCGCCGCCAGCGCCTCCCGGCTCGCGCCGCGATAATAGGCGGCCAGCACCATCGCGCGCTTGTCGGGCTCGAGCCGCTCGAGGCAGCGCAGCAGCGCGGCGTAGGCCTCGCTGCGTTCGCGCGAGGCGAGCGGGTCCTCGCTCTCGCCGGCCGGCTCGAAACCTTCGGGCATGTCCTCCAGCGACAGCGGGCGGCGCTTGCGCGCCTCGTCGAGCGCGCGGTTGCGGGCGATGGTCGCCATCCAGGCGAGCGGCGAGCCCCTGGCGGCGTCGTAGTCTCCCGCGCGCTGCCAGATTTTCACGTAAGCCTCCTGCAACGCCTCGCTCGCGTCGCCATGGACGAGGATACGGGCGATCACCCCGTAAAGTTTCGCCGACGTCGCGCGATACAGCGCTGCGAAGGCGGCGCGGTCCTTCGCGGCGATCTTGCCCAGCAAGGCGGCGAGTTCGTCGGGGGAGCTCGTCATAGCGCGATCTTGGCCGCTGCGCAGGATTTCAGCAATAGCGCTCGATGTTATTCCACTGCGCCTCGGTGTAGCGGTCGCCTGCCGCCCAGCCGACCGGCAGCACGCGGGCGAGCGCCTCGGCCTCGTCGGAGGTCAACGGCTTCCCAGCGGCGCGCACGTCGTGTTCGAGGTTCTCGGGGTAACGCGTGCCGGGGATCGCCAGCACATGCGGCCCTTGCGCGAGAACCCAGGCCAGCGCCAGTTCGCACGGGTCGCGGCCGAGCGAGTTCGCCAGTTCGACATAGGCGTCGATGCGGGCGAGGTTGCGCTTCCAGCTCAAACCGGAGAACCGCGGCGTGTTGCGGCGGAAGTCGCTTGGCCCCAGCGCCTCGATGTCGCGCACCCGCCCGCTCAGCGCGCCACGCGCCACCGGCGAGAACGCGACGAAGGCGACGCCAAGCTCGGCGCAGGCTTGCAGCATCCCCAGCTCCGGCCCGCGCGTCCACAGCGAATATTCCGACTGCATGGCGGCGATCGCATGCACGGCGCAGGCGCGGCGTAAAGTGTCCGGCGCCGTCTCCGACAGGCCGATGGCGCGGATCTTTCCCTTCTCGACCTGGCGCGCCAGTGCGCCGACCGTGTCCTCGACGGCGAAGCGCGGATCGAGCCGATGCACGTAATAGAGATCGACGCAATCGACGCCGAGCCGCCGCAGCGAGCCCTCGAGCGCCGCGATCATATGCGCCTCGCTGTTGTCGATGACGCGCTTGCCTTCGGCCGTGCGGCTGATGGCGAATTTCGTGGCGAGCTTGATCCTGCCGCGCCGCGAGCGGTCCTCGGCCAGGAAGGCGCCGATGCGGGTCTCGCTCAGGCCCTCGCCATAGACATTGGCGGTGTCGAGGAAATCGACGCCGAGGTCGAGCGCGCGGCCAAGCAGGCGCATCGCCTCGGCCTCGCTGCTGGGGCCGTAGAAGCCCGAAAGGCTCATGCAGCCGAGGCCGACGGAATTGACCGAAGTCTGGCCAAGGGGACGCGCGATCATGGGGCCTCGCTGATTAGGTCGGCCCCGCCGCTAGCGCCTCGCGCCGCGCCGGGCAAGGGCTCAGCCCAGAAGCTTGGCCGCCGTCACCAAACTTTGCGCGACCTCGACGACGCGGCGGCTCTCGCTCATCGCGGTGGTGCGCAGCAGCGCATGCGCCGCCTCCTCCGAGAGGCCCTTCGACTGCATCGGGATCCCCTTGGCGCGCTCGATCGCCTTGCGGTGCTCGCGCGCCTGTTTCGTGCGCTCCAGTTCGTTCTTCAGGCGCCGGTAGGCGTTGAAGCGGCTGATCGCCATGTCGAGAATGGTCTTGACCCGCTCCTTGCGCAGGCCGTCGACGACATAGGCCGAGACGCCGGCGTCCATCGCCGCCTTGATCGAGGAGCGGTCGGCCTTCGACGAACATCGCCACCGGCCGTGGCGCCGTGCGCGAGACCTGGAACATCTCGTCGAGCGCGTCCCGATTGGGATTGTCGAGCCCGCTGATGACGACGTCGGGCTCGGCGTCGACGATACGGCGCAACAGATTGCGCATGTCAGCGAGGATGGCGATGTTGTCGTGGCCGGCTTCTCTCAGGCCAAGCTCGATGACGGCGGCGCGCACCGAATTGTCGTCGATGACGAGAATCTTGAGTTTGCCGTCCGCCATGGCGCACGCTTTGGCTGACGCGGCTGATGTTGGGAACCGCCGCATGGCGCCCGCAATCTCGCCGCCCTCGGCCATATGGCGGGCGCGTCCTGCCTAGGGGCTGGCAAGCGGTCTATGGCGTGCTGCTGATCCCGATGGCGGCGATCCTCGCCTTCTACATTCTCGCCGCCAAGGACGCGCCGGCTCGCAACAAGCGGCTGGCGCTGAAGGACAACAAGCTCGTCGGCGCCGTTCTCTACGGCGACGCTGGCGACGGCGCCATGTGGCGGAAGGCTTCAAGCAAACCACCGCTGCGCACGGGCCGGATTCGGTCGCCTTCTACGCCTCGGGGCAATTGCTGAGCGAGGACTATTCCCTCGTCAACAAGCTCGCCAAGGGTTTGATCGGAACCGCCAACATCGACACCAACTCGCGGCTGTGCATGGCCTCCAGCGTCGCGGGCCACAAGCGCGCCTCCGGCGCCGACGTCGTGCCCGGCAATTACGAGGATTTGGAGCTCGCCGATCTCGTCGTGTTCGTCGGCTCCAACGCCGCGTGGCGTCATCCGGTGCTCTATCAGCGCATCGCCGCAGCGAAGCAGAAGCGGCCCGAAATGCGCGTTGTGCTGATCGACCCGCGCCGCACCGACACGGCCGATCCCGCCGATCTGCATCTTGCACTGCGGCCCGGCAGCGACGCCGTGCTGTTCAACGGGCTGCTCGCGCATCTGGCCGGCAGCGGCGCGGGGGACAGCGAGTTCCCGTAAGCGGCGCCGAGGCGGCGCTCGCCGCCGCCGCTCGTCACACGCCCGAACGCGTCGCCGAGATCTGCGGTCTGCCGCCAGGCGCCGTGGCTTTGTTCTTCGACCGGTTCGCCAAGCGCGAGAAGACCGTTACGCTCCACTCGCAGGGGGGCAACCAATCCTCGAGCGGCGTCGACAAGGTCAACGCCATCCTCAATTGCGTTCTGCTGACCGGGCGGATCGGCCGCGCCGGCATGGGGCCGTTCTCGCTGACCGGCCAGCCCAACGCGATGGCCGGGCGCGAGGTCGGCGGCCTCGCCAACCAGCTCGCGCCGCATAGGGAGCTAGACAATCCCGCCCATCGCGATCTCGTCCAGCGCTTTTGGAGCGCGCCGCGCGTCGCTGAAATGCCCGGCTTGAGGGCGGTCGATCTGCTCGAGGCGATCGGGGCCGGAAGGGTCAAGGCGGTGTGGATCGTGGCCACCAACCCGCTCGTCAGCCTGCCCGATTCCGACCGCGTCCGCGCGGCGCTGCCGGCCTGCCCGCTCGTCGTCTCCGATTGCGTGGCGAGCAACGATACGCTGCGCTACGCTCATGTCGTGCCGCCGGCGACGACCTGGGGCGAGAAGGACGGCGCCGTCACCAATTCCGAGCGCCGCATCTCGCGCCAGCGCCGGATTCTCACCATTCCCGGCGAAGCGCGCGACTGCTCAACACCGGCCGCGTTCGCGATCACCGGCGCACGCTGACGCGCACGGGCCGCGCCGCGCGGCTGTCGCAGCATGTATTCGAGCCTTACGTCGAAATGCACCCCGACGACGCGCGCCGCTGCGGCCTGCGCGAGGGCGAACCGACGCGCCTCGCCAGCGTGCAAGGGCGGATGATCGCACGCGTGCGCCTCAGCCTGGGGCAGCGGCTCGGCTGCGTGTTCGCGCCGCTGCATTGGAGCGACGAATTCGCCGGCGCAGGCCGCGTGAACGCGCTGGTGGCGCCGCACGTCGATCCCCTCTCCGGCCAGCTCGAGTCCAAGCAGACGCCGGTCGCCGTCGCGTCTTATCCCGCGGCGTGGCGCGGCTTTGCGCGGATGCGCGAGCGGGTCCGCGTCGACCGCGACGGCTATTGGGCGCTCGGCCGCGGCGACGGCCATTGGCGCCAGGAGCTTGGCGCTCTCGCCGCCCCCGGCGCGTGGGGCCCCCAAGCGCGCGCATGGCTCGGGGACGGCGGGGAGTGGCTGGCGTTCCGCGATCCCGCCGCCGGGCGTTCTCGCTTCGCGCGGCTGACGGCGGGCCGGCTCGACGGCTGTTTGTTTGTCGGCGACGATCTCGGTGAGGTCTCGCGGTCCTGGCTCGGCGGGCCGTTCGCCGCCGGGCGGCTCAGCGGCTGCTGCCGGGGCGTCCGCCGGACGGACGCGCCGATTCCGGGCCGCTCGTCTGCGCCTGCTTCGGCGTCGGCCAACGACAGATTGACGCGGCCATCGCCGCGGGCGCGGCCAGCGTCGAAGCCGTTGGCGCCAAACTGAAAGCGGGCACGAATTGCGGCTCGTGCAAGTCGCAGATCGCCAGCCGGCTGCGTTCCGCCAGCGCCGCGTGAGGCTCGCCTTTCGCGGCGCGATAAACTATAGCCGGCGTAAGTGCAAAGCAAAAGGGAGATCGCCATGCCCGCCATCAAACGCCGCGCCCTCGTCACCGGATCGACCAGCGGCATCGGTCTCGCCATCGCGCGCGCGCTCGCGGCCGAAGGCGCCGACGTCGTCATCAACGGCTTCGGCGAGGCCGGGCAGATCGAGCAAACCCGCGCCGACATCGAGGCGCAGCACGGCGTCAGGGCGCTCTACGACGGCGCCGACATGTCGAAGCCCGACGAGATCGCCGCGATGATCAAAAAGGCCGAGGACGCGCTCGGCGGAATCGACATTCTCGTCAACAACGCCGGCATCCAGTTCGTTTCGCCGGTCGAGGATTTCCCGGTCGACAAGTGGAACGCGATCATCGCCATCAATCTGTCGTCCGCCTTCCACACCATCCGCGCCGCCGTGCCGGGCATGAAGGCGCGCAAGTGGGGCCGTATCGTCAACACGGCCAGCGCTCACAGCCTGGTCGCCTCGCCGTTCAAGTCCGCCTATGTCGCCGCCAAGCACGGAATCGCCGGGCTGACCAAGACGGTGGCGCTGGAGCTGGCGACGTTTGGCGTCACCGCCAATTGCGTCTCGCCCGGCTACGTCTGGACGCCCTTGGTCGAGAATCAGATCCCCGACACGATGAAGGCGCGCGGCCTCACGCGCGAGCAGGTGATCAACGACGTGATGCTGGTGGCGCAGCCGACCAAGCAGTTCGTCACCGTCGAGCAGGTCGCTTCGCTGGTCTGTTATCTCTGCTCCGACGCGGCGTCGCAGATCACCGGCGCCAATCTTTCCATGGACGGTGGTTGGACCGCGGCGTGAAACGCATCAACCTCGCGCTGCAAGGCGGCGGCTCGCACGGCGCCTACACCTGGGGGGCGCTCGACGCCATCCTGGAAGACGAACGGCTGGAGATCGTCGGCGTCAGCGGCGCCAGCGCGGGCGCGATGAACGCGGTGGTGATGGCCTCCGGCCTGATCGCCGGGCGCGCGGCGGCGCGGGCGAAGCTTACGGCATTCTGGCGCGCGGTGGCGCTGGAGGGGTCGCCGGGGTCGGAGATTCCAGGCGTCGACGCCTGGCTCTCGTGGTGGAAGGCGATGTTCGCGCCGCCGGGCGTCGCGGCTGCGGCGGCAGAGGCGTCGAGCCCCTACGCGTTCAATCCGCTCGACTTCAATCCGCTGCGCGACACGCTGGCGGCGCAGGTCGATTTCCAGGCGTTGCGCGAGAGCGCGGGGCCGAAACTGTTCATCGCGGCGACCAACGCGCGCACCGGCATGGGCGCGGTGTTCAAACGCGAGATTCTCACCCCCGAGCATGTCATCGCCTCGGCGACGCTGCCGCATCTATTCCAGGCGGCTGTCATCGATGGCGAGCCCTATTGGGACGGCGGCTATTCCGGCAACCCGCCGCTGTGGCCGTTGTTCTACGACACCGATTGCTGCGACATCGTCATCGTGCAGATCAACCCGGTCGAGCGCAGCGAGGCCCCGCGCACTCCGGACGGCATCAGTAACCGAATCGACGAGATCACCTTCAACGCGAGCCTGCTCGCCGAGCTGCGCGCCGCCGATTTCGTCGCCCGGCTGATCGCGGACGGCGTGTTGAAGAGCGAGCGCTACCGGTCCGAGCGCCTGCACCGCATCGGCGGCGACGGCCAGCTCGAAAGCTACCCCGCCGACACCAAGTTCGACGTGTCCTGGAGCTTCCTGCAGGAGCTGCGCGATCTCGGCCGCGCCAGCGCCAAGGCGTGGTTCGCCGCCAATTTCGACGCCATCGGCGAACGCTCGACGCTCGACGTGGCGGCGACCTTGCGCAAGCCCGCGGCGGGCTGAGCATGCAGCCGCTCACCCTCGGCTTCATGCGGCCCGTCGACGCGGCGCCTGTCATCGCGGCGCAGGCGTTCGGCTTCGCGGCGGCCGAGGGGCTGGAACTCAGGCTCGTGCGCGAGACCTCGTGGGCGACATCCGCGACCGTGCGGCGATAGGCCGTTTCGACGCGGCGCAGATGCTGGCGCCGATGCCGCACGCCGCCACGCTGGGCTTGCTGCGCGCCGAGCCCGCCCCTCGCGCCGTTCGCCCTCGGCCTCGGCGGCAACGCCATCACGCTGGCGAACGCGCTCGCCGCCGAGATGGACGTGGCCGCCGACGCGGGACCGGCCGAACAGGCGCTTGCGCTGCGCCGGCGCAGCGCGAGCCGCCGAACTTCGCGGTCGTGTACCCGTTCTCCGGCCGCAATTACGAGCTGCGCTACGGGCTGGCGTTCGCGCGCGTCGACCCCGACCGCGACGTGCGCATCGTCGTGGCGCCCCCGTCGCAAATGAACGAGGAGCTACGCGAGGGCCGTATCGACGGCTTCTGCGCCGGCGAGCCGTGGAATTCGCTCGCCGTCGAGGCGGGGCTCGGGGCCATCGTCGCCACCAAGTCGCAGCTGTGGCGGCAGGGTCCGGACAAGGTGCTAGGGCTTACCGAAGCGTTCGCGCAGGCGCGGCCGGACGCGCTGCGGCGGCTGTTGCGCGCGCGCCATGCGGCGTGCGTGTTCGCGAGCCGGCCCGACAAGCAGGAGCGGCTCGCCGCGACCCTTTCGCTGCCCGAATATGCCGACGATGCGTTCGGCGTGACGCTCTACCGCATGTTCGCGCGCGGCTACTCCTACGGCGAGATCGAGCCGTTCCAGCGGCCGCGGTTCGAGGGCTACCGCCCGCTTTCCCTCGCGCGCGAGGATCTTCCGCCCTGGCTCGACGCGGCGGTGGCGAAGGCGGTCGCGCTCCACCCGGCGCAGCGCCACGGCGACGCGCTGGAGTTCGCCTACGAGTTGGAGACCGGCCTGCGGCTTGCCGCTCCGGCGCCGCGCGCGAGTCCGCCGCTGATCGAGCGCGACCCGGCGAAGGTTTGAAAAGCCGCGGCGCTGCTGCCGGCGTTGGCTCTGGCGTTGCTGCTGCTGGGCGACGGCCTGCGCGGGTTCTGAACGCTTACGAGAGTGCGGACTTCACTGCGCCGAGCGCGAACACCGCGAGTCCCAAAGCCCCGCCCAAGGCGAGCCCTGCGGCGAAAATCATCTCGGCCATGCGCCGCCTCCCGCGAATTGCACGCGCAGGATATAGGTTTAGCCGCGTTATGCGCAAGAGCTATGGGATACGATTTATATAACCTATAAAATAAGTATAACTAGCCCGATGCGCACTCGCCGCGGCGCAGGCCGCGCAGCGTAGCGGCAAGCAGGGAGCGGACCTGTTCGTGCAGCTCTTCGGCGCCGATCGGCCCGAGCTTGCCGTCGAGGCCGAGCGAGACGACGCCATGCACCGCGGCGAACAGTGTCCGCGCCAGCCTGCGGCGTGCGGCGGGGTCGATGTCCGGCAACAAGGCGTGCAGCGGCTGCTCGATATTGGTCAGGATCACGTCGAGCCGCAGCATGTAGGCGCTGAGCGCCTCGGAATCGCTGGCCCGATGCTCGAACACCGACGACCACAGCCGCCAGTGGCGCGCCGCGAAATCGAGATAGACGCGCCCGAGCTTGAGGAACCGCTCGGCGGCGGCGTCCGGCCCGGCGGCGACAAACGGGCCGAGCTCGCGCACGACGTCGCTCTCCAGCATGTCGAGCGCGCGCGCCTTCACCGCCAGGAACAGCGCGTCGATGTCGGGAAACACATTGTAGATCGAGCCGACCGCGCAGCCGACCTCAGCCGCCAGCTCACGCGCCTTGAGCGACTGATAGCCGCGCTCGGCGACAATCTTCGTCGCCGCCGCCGCCAGCGCTTCGCGCAGCTCCGCCCGTTGCGGGCCCGTGTTAACCATTTCGACGCCTTTCTTGAACGTCGTTCAAAAATGCGCTTGAACAACGTTCAGGTTGTGCTAGCTTGTGATCGTGAACGCGGTTCACCTCTATCATGGAGACGGAAATGTTCAAGCTGATGATGACCCTGTGGCGAGGACGGCAGGCCGAGGCGGCCGAGGCGCTCGCCGACGCCAACGCGCTGACGCTGCTCGACCAGCATATCCGCGACGCTTCCGCCGACCTCGACCGCGCCCGCCGCGCGCTCGCCATCGCCGCCGCCCAGGACGCCAGCGAAGCCGGCCGCATCGAAAGCGTGCGCGCCAAAATTGCAGACCTCGAGACCCGCGCCGTCGCCGCGCTGCAGGGCGGCCGCGAGGATCTCGCAGCGGAGGCGGCCGAAGCCATCGCCGGGCTGGAGGCCGACCTCGCCAGCGCCGCCGCCGCCCGCGCCAGCTTCGCCCGCGAGACCGGCAAGCTCAAGGCGATGACGGCAGACGCCGAGCGCCGTCTGGCCGAACTGGAGCGCGGCCGCCGCGCCGCCCGCGCCGCCGAGGCCGTTCGCCGGCTGCGTTCGCGCGGGAGCGAGACCCTCGGAGCTGGCGCGCTGCGCGACGCCGAGGCGACGCTGAAGCGACTGCGCGAGCGTCAGATCGAGGACGAGGCGGCGACAGCGGCGATGGAGGCGGTCGAAGGCTCCGGCGGCGCCGATCTCGTCGCCGACAAGCTGGAGAGCGCCGGCTTCGGCCCCCCGACCCGCCCGAGCGCGCGCGAAGGTCTCGAACGCCTCAAACTACGCCAAACCGCCGCCTGACCCCCTCTGACCCTGAAAGGACCTAAGCCATGAACGAGAACGCAACCCACTCCGGCGCCTGGATCAGCTTTACCTATATCAACATGATCGCGTCGCTGGCGCTTACGCTCGGCGGCCTGTTCTTCCTGCCGATCGATCTCTGGATCAAAGGCTACATGCTGATGGGCGTGACCATGCTGACCACCTCCACCGTCATCCTGACCAAAACGCTGCGCGACCGGCAGGAATCCTCGCGGCTCGTCAATAAGATCGAAGAGGCGAAAACCGAGCGCCTGCTCGCCGGCCTCAAGTCTTGACAGGAGCGGGGGCGCTTCTCCTTAAGCGCCCCTAAACTCTGTTAAATGACGCAACGTTAAAGCCAGCCTGTCACATACGTTCCTGATTTTTGGAGACGGCCGTGGTCAAGCAACTCTTAACCTCCCGTCGTTTCGCGCCGCTGTTCTGGACCCAGCTGCTAGCGGCGCTGAACGACAATTTCCTCAAGCAGACGCTCGTCCTGCTTTGCCTGTTCAGCATCGGCGGGCGCGAGGGCGCGACGCTCGGCACGCTGGCCGGCGCAGTGCTGATCGCGCCGTTCTTCCTGCTCTCGGCCTTTGCCGGCGAGCTCGCCGACAAATACGACAAGGCGATGCTGGCGCGGCGGATGAAGTTCGCCGAGATCTTCGCCGCCGCCTTCGCCGCCGCCGGCTACGCCTTTCAGTCGGTGACGCTGCTGATGATCGCGCTCGGGCTCTACGGCATCGTGGCGGCGCTGTTCGGGCCGATCAAATACGGCCTGCTGCCCGATCTGCTGGCGATGGAAGAACTCGCCGCCGGCAACGCGCTGGTGGAATCGGGCACGTTCCTGGCGGTGCTGATCGGCCCGGTCGCGGCCGGATGGGCCGCCGCGCGCGGCCAATCGCCGGTCATCGTTTGCGCCCTCATCATGGCGGTGGCGGTGGCCTGCTGGCTGGTCTCGAGGCTGATCCCCGCCGTCGAGCCGAAGGCGCGCGAGCTTGAGATCACCCGCAACCCCTGGACCTCGACCCGCCATCTCATCCACGAGACGCAGCGCGACAAGCGCATCTGGACCGGCACGCTGATCGTCTCCTGGTTCTGGCTCGCCGGCGCGGTGACGCTGTCGCTGCTGGCCCCCATCGTGACGCAGTCGATCGGCGGCGTCGAGAACGTCAACACTTTGTTCATGCTGGTGTTCGCCATCGGCGTCGCGGTCGGCTCGCTGCTCGCGGCGCGCTGGAGCCCGCATCGCCCGAACATGGCGCTGGTGCCGACCGGCGGCGCCGTCATGGCGCTCGGCAGCCTCGCGCTGAGCCTGACGCTGATCGGCATGACGCGCGGCGACGAGGTCGGCGCGCTCGCCTTCGCGCTGAGCCCGCGCGGCCTGGCCACGCTCGCCGAGTTCCTCGTCATCGCCATCGGCGGCGGCTTCTACGTGGTGCCGGCGTTCGCGGCGGTGCAGGCCTGGGCGGCGCCGGACATGCGCGCCCGCGTCATCGCCGTCAACAATGTCATGTCGGCCGCCTTCATCGTCGGCTCCAGCCTCATCGTCGCCGGGCTGCAATATCTCGGCGCCGGCAACGCCTTCCTGTTCGCGCTGCTCGGCCTGGGCCACGTCATGGTCACGGCCCTGGTGCTGATCGCCTGGGGCCGCGAGGGCGTGCGCGACTTCGCCGGCTTCCTGTTCAAGGCGTTGTTCCGCGTCGAGACCCGCGGGTTGGAGAACCTGCCGGCGCAGCACGAGCGCGTCGTGTTCGCGCCCAACCACGTCAGCCTGCTCGACGGTCCGCTGCTGCACGCGGTGCTGCCGGTCGAGGCGGCCTACGCCGTCGACACCACGATCGCCAACGCCTGGTGGGCGAAGCCGTTCATGGCGATGATCCGCGCCTTCCGCATCGACCCAAGCAGTCCTTATGCAACCAAACACCTCGTCAATCTCGTCAGGTCCGGCGCGCCGCTGGTGATCTTCCCCGAAGGGCGGCTGACCGTGACCGGCGGGATCATGAAGGTCTACGACGGCGCGGCGATGGTGGCGGACAAGGCCGACGCCTGGATCGTGCCGGTGCGCATCGAGGGCGCGCAGCGCTCGACGCTGTCCTACATGAAGCCGTGGCAGATCAAGAAATCCTGGTTCCCGAAGATCACCATCACCTTCCTGCCCAAGGTCAAGCTCGTCATCGACCCGGAGCTGCGCGGCCGCGCCCGCCGGCGCGCCGCGGGCGCGGCGCTGCAGGACGTGATGATCGAGGCGATGGTGATCAACTCGACGATGGACGAGACGCTGTTCGAGGGCCTCGTCGCCGCCTGGCGCAACCGCGACGCCGGCCAGCCGATCCTGGAAGACCCGGTCTCCGGCAAGCTGACCTATCGCAAGCTCATTCTGGGCTCGCAGGTGCTGGCGGCCAAGCTGAAGCCGATGGGCAAGACGGGCGAGAACGTCGGCGTGCTGCTGCCCAACGCCAACGGGATTGCGGTCACCTTCTTCGCGCTGCAATCGCTCGGCCGCGTGCCGGCGATGCTCAACTTCACCGCCGGGCCGCAGGCGCTGCTCAGCGCCTGTCAGGCGGCGCAGGTGAAGACGGTGCTCACCTCGCGGGTGTTCATCGAGAAGGGCAAGCTCGACGACCTCGCCGCCGCCCTGAAAACCCGGACGCAGGTGGTCTATCTGGAAGATCTCAGGGCCGAGATCGGCCTGATCGACAAGCTGTCGGGCCTTTGGCAGGGCGCGCGGCCGCGGGTGGCGCGCAAAGCTGACGATCCCGCCGTGGTGCTGTTCACCTCGGGCTCCGAGGGCGCGCCGAAGGGCGTCGTGCTGTCGCATCGCAACATCCTCGCCAACACCGGGCAGGCGCTCGCCCGCGTCGACGTCAATTCCGGCGACAAGGTGTTCAACGCGTTGCCAGTGTTCCACTCCTTCGGCCTGACCGGCGGGCTGATGCTGCCGCTGCTGGCGGGGATTCCGACCTACCTGTATCCCTCGCCGCTGCACTACCGGATCGTGCCGGAGCTGGTCTACCAGACCAACGCGACGATCCTGTTCGGCACCGACACGTTCCTGGCGGGCTACGCGCGGGCCGCGCATTCCTACGATTTCCGCTCGCTGCGGCTCGTCATCGCCGGCGCCGAGGCGGTGAAGGCCTCCACGCGGGAGACCTATCACCGCCGCTTCGGACTGCGCATCCTGGAAGGCTACGGCGTCACCGAGACGGCGCCGGTGCTCGCGCTCAACACGCCGATCGCCAACAAGCCGGGCACCGTCGGGCGGCTGTCGCCGTTGATGAAGGCGCGGCTGGAGCCGGTTCCCGGCGTGTCCGACGGCGGCCGCCTGTTCGTCAGCGGCCCCAACGTGATGCTCGGCTATCTGCGCGCCGAGCGGCCCGGCGTGCTCGAGCCGACGCCGGGCGGCTGGCACGACACCGGCGACATCGTCCACATCGATGCGGAAGGCTTCATCACGATCAAGGGCCGCGCCAAGCGGTTCGCCAAGATCGCCGGCGAGATGGTGTCGCTGGCGGTCGTCGAGGCGCTGGCCTACGCTGCGTGGCCGGCGGCCGATCACGCGGCGGTCTCGATCCCCGACGGCCGCAAGGGCGAGCGGCTGGTGCTGCTGACCACCGAGCCGAACGCGACGCGCGAGCCGCTGTTCAGGGAGGCGCGTCTCAAGGGCGTAACCGAGCTTGGCGTGCCCGGCGCGTTCTTAGCCGTCGAGCAACTGCCGCTGCTCGGCACCGGCAAGATCGACTATGTCGGCGCGGCGGAGCTGGCGCGCGCGGCCTTCGCGCCGGCGGCGGACGCGGCTTGAACCGGGCGGGCGCGGGACTAAAGCAGCCCGAGCGCGCCCAGCCTTGCTTGAACCGTCGCCGTCCAGTCTTCGAGCAAAGCCTCGTTCGGTCGATGGCGCAGGCCGAAGCGTCGCAGCGTTTCGAACCGCACGGAGTTGGCCGTACCAAAACTCGCGGCGACGCGCGGCCGCCAATAGGCGACCGACGCTTGCGCCGCCGCCGGCTCCCTCGCCACAATGCGCTCGAGCCCCTCGAAGCCAAGCTCCGTATGGCGGGCCTCGCGCGGCGCGATCTCGCGCAACGTCTCGGCCAGCGGGGCGTAGGAGGCCCTGGCGAACTCCGTAAGCTGCACGCCGACGGCCAGCCCCATCAAAACGTTCATCACCACAGCGTCGGTCCAGCCGGTGATCGGATAGTGGAACACCGACAGCCGCATGTCGCCGCCGTGGCGCGCGGCGCCGAGGTCGGCGTCGCGGTCGAGCCGCTGGCCCCAAGGGTGATGCGCGGCGTAACGGGCTTCATCCGCGCCGAACTCGCCCATGATCTTCAGCACCCGCTCGGCGTGATCGGTCTTTTCCAGCACGATGCGCGCCGCGGCGATGCGCTCCTTCACGCCCGGCGCGAAGTTGATCGCGTCGGCGAAGCCGGCCGAACCGCTCAGCTCGCTGTCGACGAAGGTCGCCATCAGCCGCAGCAGCTCGCCGCGATAGCGCGGCGGCGCGTTGGCCGGCGAGGTCAGCACGCCGCCCTGGGCGAGATATTGCTCGATCGTCATCGTCTCGGACATGACGGCCTCTACTGGTCGTAGCTGACGACGAGCCGGTCGCTCAGCGGATAGCTCTGGCAGGTCAGCACATAGCCCTGGCGGACCTCGTAATCCTCCAACGCATGATTGGCGGCCATCTCGACCTCGCCTTCCAGAACCTTCGCCCGACAGGTCGAGCAGACGCCCGCCTTGCAGGCGTAAGGCGCGTCGAGGCTATGCGCGAGCGCCGCATCGAGCAGGCTCTGCCCCTGCTTGGCCATCCGGAACGCTCGCGTCGCGCCGTCGAGCGTCACGCTGGCCTCGCAGGAGGCGCTCGCCTCGGCGGCTTGGCGTGCGACGGCGCGCGCGCGGGCGCGGCCGGGTTGGCCCGAGGCGAACAGCTCGAACTTGATCCGCTCGTCCCCGACGCCATGCGCGCGCAACGACGCGGCGATGGCCAGCATCATCGGCTCGGGTCCGCAGATGAAGGCGTAGTCCACGCTGGCGATGTCGATCCAACCGGCGAACAGCGCCTTGCATTTCTCAGTGTCGACGAGCCCGGTGAACAGCTCGATCTCCTGCGCCTCGCTCTCCAGCACATGCAGCAGCGAGAGCCGGCCGAGATGGCGGTTCTTCAAGTCCTCCAGCTCCTCGCGAAACATGATCGAGGAGATCTTCTTGTTGGCGTAGACCAGCGTGAAGCGCGACTTCGGCTCGCGCGCCAGCGTAGTCTTGAGGATCGACAGCACCGGCGTGATCCCGCTGCCGCCGGCGAACGCGAGATAATGCCGGGCCGCGTCCGGCGCCGGGGCGACGTGGAAGCCGCCCATCGGCGCCATCGCCTCCAGAATGTCGCCGGGCGCCAGGCTCTCGTTCGCGAAGGTCGAGAACGCGCCGCCCTCCACCCGCTTGACGGCGACGCGCAAGGCGCCGTCGTCCTTGGCCGAACAGATCGAGTAGGAGCGCCGCAGCTCGACGCCGTCGAACTCGCGCCGGAAGGTCAGATACTGGCCGGGGATGAAGTCGAACAGCGCGGCTTCGGCCTCGCGCGGCTGCAGGGTCACGACGACGGCGTCGCGCGTCTCGCGCCTGACGTCGACGACCTTGAGCGGGAGAAAACGCGCCATGAGCCCTCAGATGCACTTGAAATGGTCGAACGGCTCCAGGCAATCGCGGCAGCGGAATTGCGCCTTGCACGGCGTCGAGCCGAACTGGCTGATCTTCTCGCTCCGCGTCGAGCCGCAGCGCGGGCAGGCGACGGCGCGGCCGGCCTCGGCCGGAGGCGCGATGCCGTACTCACGCAGCTTGTCGCGGCCCTCGCGGCTGATCCAGTCCGTCGTCCACGGCGGCGACAGCCGGCGCTCCAGCCTCAGCTTCTCGACGCCGCGCGCCCGCAGCGCCTGCTCGATGTCTTGGTTGATCACGCGGGTCGCCGGGCAGCCGGAATAGGTCGGCGTCACCGTCACCACCAGCGTGTCGCCGTCCCACGCGACGTCCCTGATGACGCCGAGATCGACGAGCGAGAGCACGGGAATTTCGGGGTCGGGAACGCCGCCGAGCCAGTCCCAGATCCGCTCGACTGCATAGGGCGCCGCGCTCACCAGACGGCGTTCGGGTAGGCGCGCTGCAGGAACTGCATCTGCGCCAGGATATAGCCGAGATGCTCGGTATGCACGCCGCGCCGGCCGCCCTTGTGGGCGAAGCGGCTCTCCGGCGGCTTCAGCGTCGCCTGCGCCAGCGCCGGCTGCACGATCGCGTCCCAGCGGGCGCGCAGGCTCGACGGCGGGGGTGCGACGCCGCTCTGCGCCAGCGCGCGGTCGGTCGCGTCGTCGAGAAACAACTCGCCGGCGTAGGGCCAGAGTTCGTCGAGCGCGGCTTGCATGCGGCGATGGCTCTCGTCCGTGCCGTCGCCGAGGCGGATCACCAGATCGCTCGACCGCTCCAGGTGATAGGTCGCCTCCTTCAGCGCCTTGGCGGCGATCTCGGCGACGCGCGCGTCGCTCGACGCGGTGAGCGCCTTCAGTTGCTGCACATGCCACGCGTCAAACAAAAACTGCCGCATCAGCGTCATGCCGAAATCGCCGTTCGGACGCTCGACGATCAGCGCATTGCGGAACTCTGCGGCGTCGCGGAGATAGGCAAGATTGTCGGCCGTCCGGCCGCGCCCCTCGACCTCGCCCGCCAGTCCCAGCCACAGCTGGGTCTGCCCGATCAGGTCGAGCGCGATGTTGGCGAGCGCGATGTCCTCCTCCAGCACCGGCGCGTGGCCGCACCATTCCGACAGCCGATGCCCCAGGATCAGCGTAGTGTCGCCCATCCGCAGCAGAAACTCGAACAGCGCGCTCACATGCGCCCCACGTCGTCGGGGATGTCGTAGAACGTCGGGTGACGATAGATCTTGGAGTTCGCGGGCTCGAACAGCGGGCCTTTGTCGGAGGGGCTCGAAGCCGTGATGTCGTTCGACTTGACCACCCAGATGCTGACGCCCTCGTTGCGCCGCGTATAGACGTCGCGGGCGTTCTTGAGCGCGAGCGCAGCGTCAGGCGCGTGCAGGCTGCCGACGTGGCGATGGTTGAGGCCGTGCTGGCCCCGGATGAACACTTCCCACAACGGCCATTCGCTCGACATGGCTACGTCTCCCGCTTTCTCGCATGCGCCATCAGCCCCTCGCGAACCCAGCCGCCGTCGTCCCAGGCTTTCACCCGTGCGCCCAGGCGCTCCTTGTTGCAGGGGCCGTCGCCGGCGAGCACGTCGTAGAACTCCGACCAGTCGGGCTCGGAGAAGTCGTAACCGCCCCTCTCCTCGTTCCAGGCGAGCTTGTCGTCGGGGATCGTCAGGCCCAGATATTTGGCTTGCGGCGCGGTCTGGTCGACGAACTTCTGGCGGAGTTCGTCGTTCGAGTTGATCTTGATCTTCCAGCGCATCGACTGCGTGGAGTGCACGGAGTCCTTGTCGGAGGGGCCGAACATCATCAGCGAGGGATACCAGAAGCGGTTCAGCGCGTCCTGCGCCATCGCCTTCTGCGCCGGCGCGCCGAACGCCATCTTCATCATGATGTCGTAGCCCTGGCGCTGGTGAAAGCTCTCCTCCTTGCAGATGCGCACCATCGCGCGCGCATAAGGCCCGTAGGAGCAGCGTTGCAGCGGCACCTGGTTCATGATCGCCGCGCCGTCCACGAGCCAGCCGACAGCGCCGACATCGGCCCAGGAAAGCGTAGGATAGTTGAAGATCGAGGAATATTTCATCTTGCCGCTATGCAGCAGCGCCAGCAGCTCGTCGCGGCTGACGCCGAGCGTCTCGGCGGCGCAATAGAGATAGAGCCCGTGCCCGGCCTCGTCCTGCACCTTGGCGATGAGGATCGCCTTGCGCTCCAGCGTCGGCGCCCGGGTGATCCAGTTGCCTTCCGGCAACTGGCCGACGATCTCGGAATGGGCGTGCTGGCCGATCTGGCGGATCAGCGTCTTGCGGTAGCCCTCGGGCATCCACTCCTTCGGCTCGATCTTCTCGCCGCGATCGATGCGCTGCTGGAAGGCGCGCTCCTGCGGGCTCTGTTCGTCGAGCGGACGGACGGCTTCGGTCTTCACCATCTGCGCGTACATGGCTTCCTCCCGGCGAAGCGAGGATGACGCGCGATCGGCGCCTTGCGAGGCTATGTGGCCGATCGGGCATGGCCTCGCAAGGCGTCATTCGTCGGGGCCGGCGGCATTTCGACCGCGTTGCGCCGGCTCAGGCATTCGCCAACCGCGCGGCAGGCGCCTAAAAAAGACGTTCGCAGACTGATGTTTTCGCTTTTGTGCAGTGCACAAGGTGGGTTAGATGAAGCCCACGCGGCCGACCGGCCTCCGGCCGGGCGGCCGGAAAACCACTACGCGCGGGCCGGGGGGCCCGCGACGGGGGACCAAAATGTCGTTGATCAATAGCGAAATCAAGCCGTTCAAGGCGACCGCGTTTCACCAGGGCAAGTTTGTCGAAGTCACCGAGACGACGCTGAAGGGCAAGTGGTCGGTCGTGTTCTTCTATCCCGCCGACTTTACCTTCGTCTGCCCGACCGAACTCGAAGACCTCGCCGACAATTACGACCGCTTCCAGAAGATGGGCGTCGAGATCTACAGCGTCTCGACCGACACACATTTCGCCCACAAGGCGTGGCATGATACGTCCGCCGCGATCAAGAAGATCCCCTACGTGATGGTCGGCGATCCCACCGGGCGTATCTGCCGCAACTTCGACGTGCTGATCGAGGAGGCCGGCCTTGCCGACCGCGGCACGTTCGTGATCGATCCGGCCGGCAAGATTCAGATCGTCGAGATCACCGCCGGCGGCGTCGGCCGCAGCGCGACCGAGCTGCTGCGCAAGGTCAAGGCCGCGCAATATGTCGCAGCGCACCCGAACGAGGTCTGCCCGGCCAATTGGGAGGAGGGCGCCAAGACGCTCGCCCCCTCGCTCGATCTCGTCGGCAAGATCTGAAGCCGCCGTCGCCGCGAGAGCTAAAGCCCCAGGGGCAGCCGTGCGCTCCCCTGGATTTCCGCTTTCGCGGGCATGACGCAAGCGGCTCGATCGGAAATCGGCCTTAGCCTTGCCGCGTGTCGCCGAGAGCGGCCCGCGCCTCGCCTCACGCAGGAACGAACATGCTCGACAGCGCGCTCAAAGACCAGCTCAAGGCCTATTTCGAACGGATCGTGCACCGAATCGAACTCGCCGCCTCGCTCGACGACGGCGAGAAATCGCCCGAGCTGTGGGCTTTGTTGCAGGATCTCGCCGGGCTCTCCGACAAGATCACGGCGGTGCGCAGCGACGACGACCCCCGCCGCCCCTCGTTCGCCATCCGCCGCGCGGGCAGCGACATCGCCGTGCGCTTCGCCGGACTGCCGATGGGGCATGAGTTCAATTCGCTGGTGCTGGCGCTGCTGCAGGTCGGCGGCCATCCGCCGAAAGAGACGCCAGAGCGCATCGCGCAGGTGAAGGCGCTCGACGGCGATTACCGCTTCGAGACCTATTTCTCGCTGACCTGCCAGAACTGCCCGGACGTGGTGCAGGCGATCAACCTGATGGCGGCGCTGAACCCAAAGGTGCAGGCTGTCGCCATCGACGGCGCGCTGTTCCCGCAAGAGGTGGCGGCGCGCGAAGTGCTGGCCGTGCCCTCGATCTTCCTCAACGGCAAGCCGTTCGGCCAGGGGCGCATGGGCCTGGAGGAGATTCTCGCCAAGCTCGACGCCGGCGCCGAGGCGCGCACGGCCGGGGCGTTGGCCGCGCGCGAGCCGTTCGAGGTGCTGATCGTCGGCGGCGGCCCCGCCGGCGCGACCGCTGCAATCTACGCCGCGCGCAAGGGGCTGCGCACCGGGTTGCTCGCCCAACGCTTCGGCGGCCAGGTGCTCGACACCATGTCGATCGAGAATTTCGTCTCCGTGCCGCATACCGAGGGGCCGAAGCTGGTCGCCGGGCTGGAGGCGCATGTGCGCAGCTACGACATCGACCTGATGACGGCGCAGAGGGCGGTCGAGCTCATCCCGGCCAGGAAGCCGGGCGGCCTCGCCGAGGTCAAACTCGCCAGCGGCGCATCGTTGAAGGCGCGCGCGGTGGTTCTCGCGCCCGGCGCGCGCTGGCGGCAGATGAACGTGCCCGGCGAGCGCGATTATCTCAACAAGGGCGTCGCCTATTGCCCGCATTGCGACGGGCCGCTGTTCAAGGCCAAGCGCGTGGCGGTGATCGGCGGCGGCAATTCCGGCGTCGAGGCGGCGATCGATCTGGCCGGCGTCGCCGCGCACGTGACGCTGATCGAGTTCGACAGCACGTTGCGCGCCGACGAGGTGCTGCAGGCGCGGCTGCGCGCGCTCGCCAATGTCGACGTGGTGACCTCCGGCCAGACCACCGAGGTTCACGGCGACGGCGCCCGGGTGACGGCCTTGAGCTACCGCGAGCGCCAGGGCGGGGCGATCCGCCGCGTCGCGCTCGACGGCGTGTTCGTGCAGATCGGCCTCACGCCCGGCACGGATTGGCTCAAGGGCGCGGTCGCGCTCAACACGCACGGCGAGATCCAGATCGACGCGCGCGGCGAGACTTCGGCGCCGGGCGTGTTCGCCGCCGGCGACGCGACGACCGTGCCCTACAAGCAGATCGTCATCGCCGCGGGGGAGGGGGCCAAGGCCTCGCTCTCGGCGTTCGATTATCTGATCCGCGCCGCGAGCGGCGCCGAGGCCGCAGCGGCCTGACGCTCAGCCCAACACGAAGCGCGAGAACGCCAACGACTGCCGCGCCGCCTCGTCGAGCGCCGCCTCGTCGGCGCCTTCGCTGAGGTCGCGCCAGACCTTGATGTCGGCGCCGACCTGTCCGCCCATCCTGACGAACGGCTCCATCACGACCGCGCCGTCGTAGCCGATTTCGCGCAACGCGCCGCCGATCTCGTGCCACGGCAGCAGGCCCTTGCCGGGCACGCGGCGGTTGTTCTCGCCGGTGTGGAAATGTCCGAGCAGCGGCCCGGCGGTGCGGATCGCCTCGGCGAAGCTGTTCTCCTCGATGTTCATATGGAACGTGTCGAGGTGGACCTTCACATTGGGTTTGCCGATTTCGCGCACGAAGGCGACGCCTTCCTCGGCTGTATTGAGCACATGGTTCTCGAACCGGTTGAGCACCTCCAGACAAAGGTTGATGCCGAGATCAGCGGCGAAATCGGCGAGGCTGGCGACGCCCTCCAGCCCGCGCGCGCGGTCGCCGATCTTGTCGACCGGCTTGGAATAGTCGATCGGCCAGTACGAATGCAGCGCGCCGCCGATGACGTGAACGTCGAGCTTGGCCAGATTGGTCAGCGTCTCCTCGAAGAACGCCCGCCCCGCCTTGCGGATCTCTGAGTCCGGCGAAGACAAGTTGCGGTGAACCGAAGGCCCCAGGCCGGCGGTGATCGCAATACCGTTGGCTTTCGCCGCGCGCGCGACCTCGGCGACATGTTCAGGCGAGTAGCCGTTGATATGATGCGCCGCGATCTCGATGATGTCGAACCCGAGCTTGGCGCATTTCTCGACATATTTGAGGCAGTCGGCGCTCCACTCCTGCTCCCAGTACGAATAGTAGATGCCGAATTTCATGGTCGCCTCCTTGTCAGGGCTTGGTTGAGGGAGCCACCGCGGCGCTCAGGTTCAGCAGCATTTTCTTCACCGCCGACGACCGCACGATCATGACGGCGACCAGGAACAGACCCCAGACGGCGGTGGAAAGATGCTGGCTGGCGCCCAGCAGGTTGAGGCCCGACGACAGCGTCTGCAGGATCAGCAGCGAGACGAACACCGGCGCGACGCGGCCGAAACCGCCGAACGGATCGACGCCGCCGAGGAAACAGGCAAGCACCGTGACCAGCAGCAGCGCCTCGCCGTGGCCCATCCGCACGGAGTTGAAACGCGTCAGCATGATGATCCCGGCGACCGCGCACATCACGCCCGATAGCGCATAAACCAGCGTGATCGAGCGCTTGACCGCGATGCCGGAATATTCGCTCGCGCGCGGGTTGGAGCCGATCATCGCCACCGCGAAGCCGTGACGCGTGCGCGAAAGCAGCACGCTCCAGACAATCGCCGCCGCGATGAACGCCAGCATCGGCGTGGGCACGCCCAATATCGCGCCGTGGCCGATATCGCCGACGAAATCGGGGAAGCCGGAGATGTCGCCGCCGCGGGTGAGAAACTCGCCCAGACCCTTGAGGAAAATCATCATCGCCAGCGAGGCGAGGATCGGATGCGCGCCGAAATAGGCGATCACGGCGCCCATCGCCGCGCCCGACACGGCCCCGACGCCCATCGCCGCCGCGACGCCGGCGACGAAGGCGGCGACGCCGGCCTGCGGCCCGCCGTTCAGGTTGAGGATGAAGGCGAGCGTCAGGCCGCTCAGGTTCGCCGTGGAGATGATCGCCAGGTTGATGCCGTTGGCGACGATCGGCGCCAGCATCGCAAGCGTCAGCAGGCCGAGATCGGGCAACTGATAGGCGATGGAATCGAAATTGCCGGCGCTGAGGAAATGCGGCGTCGTCAACCCGAAGGCGATGACCGTCAGCGCCAGCAGCGCCAGCAGGCCCGCGGTGTCGCGCCCCATCAGCTTAACTCCCGGCACGGCCGCGCCTCCCCGATGCTCCCGCCGCGAGCGCGCTCAGCTCCACGTTGGAGAGCGAGATCGCCGCCAGGATCGTCAACCCAATCACCATCTTGAACGCATAAGGCGAGACGCCGAGCAGGTTGAGCCCGTTCTGCACCACCGCCACCAGCGCCACGCCGAGGAAACAACCAACCACCGAGCCGCGCCCGCCGCCCAACCGCGCGCCGCCGAGCACGACCGCCGCGAGCACGTCAAGTTCGCGCCCGATCAGCGCATTCGGCACCACCTCCTGCGCGAGGTTGACCTGGAACAGGCCGCCGATCCCCGCCATCAGCCCCATCCAACCATAGGCGATGAACTGCATCTTCACCGTGGCGACGCCGGCGCGGCGCGCGCCTTCCGGGTTGTCGCCGAAGGCGTAGAGCTGGCGTCCCGTCGTCGTGCGGGTAATCAGGAACCAGGTCGCCGCCATCGCCGCCGCCATCGCCGCGACCGGCAGCGTGAGCGAACCGCCGGGCCCAAGCGGCAGCACGGCGATGCGGTCGGTCCACCAGTCCGGCAGATCGTAGATCGAGCGGCCCGAGGTCATGAACATCAGCAAGCCGAAGAACGCGTTGAACGTCGCGATGGTGACGACGATCGAGATGATGCGGAAGCCGGCGATCAGCGCGGCGTTGACGCAGCCGAGCGCGATTCCGAACGCGCCCGCAAACAACAAGCCGAGCAGCCAGTTTCCGCCCCCGACGCCTTGCAGCGCCAGCGCGGTCAGATATTGCGCCACCGAGGCGGCGACGGCGAACGAGATATCGATGCCGCCCGTTATCAGCACCACCAGCAACCCGACCGCCCAGATGACGTTGACCGCGTTGTTGTTCATCAGCGAGGCGAAATTACCGGCGCTGAAGAACGCCGGCGAGGCCCAGCTCAGGAACGCGATCAGCGCCGCGAGCACGACGAAGATGCGCGCCTCGCCCTCGTGGGTGCGCAGATAGTCACGCATAGACGGCGCGCTCCAATTCGGCGAGGGGGACGCGGCGAGGATCGTATTGCGCGACGATGCGTCCGGCGGCCATGTGCAGGATGCGGTCGCAATTGAAGAAAACCTCGGTGACTTCGTCGGAGATCATCAGAATGGCGATGCCGCGACCGGCGAGTTGGCGCACGATTTTGTAGATGCCGTCGCGCGCGCCGACGTCGACGCCGACGGTGGGACAATCGAGGATCAGCAGCTTCGGCCTCGTGGCGAGCCATTTCGCCAGCACGACGCGTTGTTGGTTGCCGCCCGACAGCGTCGACACCGCGTCCTCGGGCCTGCCGATCTTGATCGCGAATTCGCCGACGGCGCCCGCGACGGCGGCCGCCTTCTTGGCGCCGGAGATCAGGCCGGCGCGATCGGAGATCGCGCGCAGCGTCGTGATCACGGCGTTGTCGGCGATCGACTGCGGCTGCACCAGGCCGAGCGTCAGGCGGTCCTCCGAGACATAGGCGACGCCGGCGGCTATTGCCGCGCGATTGCTGGCGAAGCTCACCGGCGAACCCAACAGGCGGATCGCGCCCGCCTCGGCGCGGGTCATGCCGAACAGCGTGTGCGCGAGTTCGGTGCGCCCGGCGCCGATGAGGCCAATCAGGCCGACGATCTCGCCGGCGCGCACGGTCAGGCTCACGTCCTCGTACTCGCCGCGGCGCGCGAGCTTTGCGGTTTCGATCACGACCGGCGCGGCGTCTATGTCGCGCGCGTTGACCTCCTGATCGAAGCGCTTGCCGGTCATCAGTTCGGTTAGGCGCGATTGCGTCATGCCGGCGGCGTCGAACACGCCGACCAGCTTGCCGTCGCGCAGCACGGTGACGCGGCTCGAAACATCCAGCACTTCCGCCAGCCGGTGGCTCACAAACACCACGGCGACGCCGGAAGCCGACAGCGTACGCACCACCGCGAGCAGGTGATCGGTCTCGGCTTGCGTCAGCGAAGCGGTCGGCTCGTCCATGAAGATGATCTTCGCCTCCGCCGCGAGCGCGCGGGCGATCGCCACCACCTGCCGGCCGGAGATGGCCAGGCTCCTCAGCGGCGCGCTGAGGTCGAGCGTGACGCCGAGTTTCGCCAGCGCGGCGGCGGCGGCGGCGCGGATCGCGCGATAGTTGACCAGCCGCGGCGCGCCGACGAGGCTGTCGAAGGCGATGTTCTCGGCCACCGTCATCTCAGGAAACAGCGCCAGATCCTGCCAGATCACCGCGACGCCGTTGCGCCGCGCCAGTTGCGGCGTCGGCGCGCTCACGCTCTGGCCGAAATACTCGGTGAGCGCGCCGGCCGAGGCCTGATAGACGCCGGCGATCACCTTGATCAACGTGCTCTTGCCGCTGCCGTTCTCGCCCGCCAGACAATGCACCTCGCCGCGCCCGACCGAGAACGAGACATTGTCGAGCGCGCGCACGCCGCCGAAGCGTATGGACACGCGCTCGAAGCGCAGGGCGTCGGAACGGGAGGGGTCGGACATGGTTGATGTCATCACATCGTCGTTTGTAGTCATGGCCGGGCCTGTCCCGGCCATCCGCGTGGCGCCGCCTACAAGCTGCGCATCCGCGCGGCTGCAATCAGAGCCCGAGATCGGCGAGCTTGTCGACCGTCTGCTTGTTGATCTGCAGCAGGTTGTCGGTGATGATGTTATGCGTCGTCGTGTTGGGATGCACGACGCCGAGCCCCTCGATGGTCTCGCCGTCGGTGATCGGTTGGCCTTGCGCCAGCATCTTGCCGACGCGCACGAACACGCGCCCGGCTTCGGCCGGGTTCCACATGAAGCCGCCCAGGATCGCGCCCTCCTTGATCAGCTTGCGGCCCTGGCCCGGCGAGAACGGCCCGACGACGAAGATCTTGCCGACCTCGCCCTTCTCCTCGATGGCGCGCCCGGCGCCGATCGGCCCCTGGCTGCCGAAGCCGAGGAAGCCATGCAGATCCGGATGCGCGGCGATCAGGTCGAGCGCGGTCTTGCGGCTGTCGTCGACATTCTCCGCTACGCCGTAGCGGTCGCCGACCGGCTTCATGTCGGGATAGTGCACTTTCAGGTAAGCGATGGCCGCGTCGGCCCAGGCGTTATGCAGCGGCACCGTCAGCGAGCCGACATAGACGGCGTATTCGCCCTTGCCGCCCATCGCCTTGGCGAGCAACTCGGCGTGCGCCTCGCCGAACCCCTTGGCGGACGCCAGCTCGAAATCCCAATCCTTGTTCTGGATCCCCGGCCCCTCGTGGGCGACGACCTTGATGCCCGCCGCCCGGGCCTTTTCCAGCACCGGCTCCAGCGCCTTCTCGTCGTTCGGCACCACGCCGATGACGTCGACCTTCTTGGCGATCAGATCCTCGATGGCGCGCACCTGCAACGCGGGATCGGCGCTCGTCGGTCCAATCATCGAAGCGTCGACGCCGTCCTTGGCGCCGGTCTCCTTGATGCCGGCCTCCATCGCGTTGAACCACGGGATGCCGCCGATCTTGACGACGACGCCCATCGTCGGCTTGTCGGCGGCGAAGGCGCTCGAGCCGAGCGCGAGGCCGAGAACGGCGCCGGCGACGAGTGCGCGCCGGCTTGCGATCAACTTCAACATATCAACCTCCCTGTATCTGCGGATCGTTCGATCCGACTGCTCTGGACCCTGGGCTTACGATCCAGCATTCTCCATGCGGGCCTGACGCGCCCGCGACGGCGCGGCGGTCGAGTCGCGCAGCTTCAGTTCGCCGGCCAGGCGGATGCGCTCGGCGGGCGAGGCGTCGCCCTTGATGCGGGCGGCGAGCCGCTGCCACAGCAGCCGGCCCATCTCGCGCACCGGCTGCGCGATGGCGGTCAGCGGCGTCGCGCGCGCGCGCATCCAGGGGTAATCGTCGAAGCCGACCAGCGAGACGTCCTGCGGCAGCCGTAGCCGGCGCTCGGCCAGGATCGACAACGCCGCCAGCGTCGTCGAGTTGGTCAGCGCCTGGATCGCGGTCGGGCTCGGGTTCTGCGCGAACCACTGCGAAAGCCGCCGCGTCGCCTGTTCGACGTCGTGTCCGAGTTCGACGATGTCGGGCGGCGGCAGTCCGTGCGCCGCCAGCGCCTGCGCCGCGCCGGAGCAGCGCTGGCGGATGTTGGCGAGGTCCATCGACGTGGCCGCGATCAGGATATGCTCGTGGCCGAGTTCGACCAGATGCCGCGCCGCCAGCCGTCCGGCCTCTTCGTTGTCGAGCGAGACGGCGTCGGCGCTGAAGTCAGCGGTCACGCGGTCGGCGATCACGTAGGGCGTCCTCGACGCTTCAATCAGCTCGCGGCCGGGAAACTCGTCGGAGCAGGGCACGACGATCAGGCCGGCAGGGCGCCAGCCCAGCATCGCCCTGAGCTTCGAGCGCTCTGTCGCTTCGGCGCCGTGCGAACTGGCGACGATGACCTCGTAAGCGTCTTTGCCGAGGCGGCTTTCGACCGCCGAGACGATGGAGGTGAAGAACGGATTGTCGAGATCGGGCACCAGAATAGCGACGATCTTCGCCTCGCCCGAGCGCAGCATCGAGGCGAGCGGATCGACCCGGTAATTGAGCGCCTTGACCGCGGCCGCAACCTTCGCCGCCAGCGCCGCGCTGACCGGCTTGCGCCCGGTCAGGACGTTCGACACCGTCGCCGCGGAGACGCCCGCGAGCCTCGCGACATCGTTGATTGAGCTCGATCTTTCGACCATGGCCCGCGCGCTTCCATCCCTTGAAAATCGATTTACTGAAAATCGATTTACAGCACGAACGCGACGGACGCAAGCGCGAATTGCCGCCGCTGCGCGCCGCGTTGGCGCAGACGCCGCCCCCGGAGGGGAGACGCGACAGCGGCGGCGATCGCTGTCAACCGTCCAGCGAACCGAGCGGCGGGGTCAGGAACGCGGAAGCCGCGCCGATGTTCTCCTTCGACCGGTTGATCTCGCGCCGCGCGATGGCGCGCAGATGCACCTCGTCCGGCCCGTCGGCGAGGCGCAGCGAGCGGGCCATCGTCCAGAGATCGGCCAGCGGCGTGTCGGGCGACAGACCCATCGCGCCGAAAGTCTGCATCGCGCGGTCGGTGACGCCGAGCTGCATGCGCGGCACGATCGCCTTGATCATCGAGATCTCCGGCGCCGCCGCCTTGGCCCCCTTGGCGTCGATCAACCAGGCGGTTTTCAGCACCAACAGCCGCGCCTGTTCGATCTCGCAGCGCGACAGCGCGATCCATTCCGCCACCGGCCCATGCTCGTGCAGATAGCGGCCGAACGTCTTGCGCTCCTTCGAGCGCTGCACCATCAGATCGAGCGCCAGCTCCGCTTGTCCAATCGAACGCATGCAATGGTGGATGCGCCCCGGCCCGAGCCGCGCCTGCGCGATGGCGAAACCGCCGCCCTCCTCGCCGAGCAGGTTGGCTTTCGGCACGCGCACGTTGCGGAACACGATCTCGCAATGCGTCTCTTCCGACAGATGGTTCATCACGCTGATGTTGCGCACCAGCGTCAGGCCGGGCGCGTCGAGCGGAACCAGCACCATGCTCTGCTGACGGTGGCGCTCGCCGTTCGGGCTGGTGACGCCCATCACGATGGCGATTTTGCAGCGCGCGCGCATCGCCCCGGTGATGAACCACTTGCGGCCGTTGATCACCCACTCGTCGCCCTCGGCCTCGATCCGGGTCGAGATGTTGGAGGCGTCGGACGAGGAGGAATCCGGCTCGGTCATCGCGAAGCAGGAGCGGATCTCGCCCTCCAGCAGCGGCTTCAGCCAGCGCTCGCGCTGCGCCGGCGCGGCGAACGCGTGCAAAATCTCCATGTTGCCGGTGTCGGGGGCGTTGCAGTTGAACACCTCCGAGGCCCACAGGATCTGGCCCATGATCTCGGCCAGCGGGGCGTATTCGAGATTGCTCAGCCGCGTGCCCGGCTCGTCGGGCTTGAGGCCGGGCAGGAACAGGTTCCACAGACCTTCGGCCTTGGCGATGGCCTTGAGTTCGTCGACCACCGGCGGCGGGTTCGCCCCCTCCGCGACCTCGCGCCGCCAGCGCGTATTGTTGGGAATCACATAGCGGTCCATGAACTCGCGCACGCGCGCGCGCAGTTCCTGCTGATTCGGGCTGTATTCGAAATCCATTTGGAACCCCTCCGTCTGACGATTGAGCCGGCCTCACGCGCCCGCTTGATGATGGCTGTGCGCCGTCCGGGCTTGCAGCGCCCCGACGCCGCCAAGCGCGAAGCTCACCGCGCGCTCGAGCGCGCCTCCCGCGTTCTGAGTGTCGCAGCGCCCGCCGGAGAGCGCGTCGAGCCGCTTGAAGTTGGTGTCGGTGCACTGGTGCGGCAGCCCGACGACGAAATGCAGCGCCCAGCACGCTTCCGCCTCGCTGCAGCCCGGCATCGCGCGGGCGAGCGGGGCAAGAAAGCGCTGGAGATGGCTGACGTCGGTTTCGAGGATTTTCCGCAGCTCCGGCGTCGCCTCGGAGAGGACGCGCGAGATGAAGCGCGACGCCGTGTCCTTGCCGCTCGAGGGATCGCGCCACAGGATCGGCGGCCCGAGCAGCGCGCGCACAATCGCCTCCAGCGGCGCCCCGTCATGCTGCGCTTCCGCCGCGCGCAGCCCTTCGCGCCGTTCGCGGTTCAGTTGCTTCGTGCGGGCGCGGAACACGGCGAGCAGCAGCTCGCTCTTCGAGCCGAAATGATAGCTCACCGCCGCGAGATTGACCTCGGCCTCGGCGACGATGTCGCGCACGGAGACGCCCTCGAAGCCGCGCTCGGCGAAAAGGCGCTCGGCGGCGAGAAAGATGCGCGCCGCGGTCGGGCTCAGCTCCTCCGGGGGCGTATCGTTGGCGCGCGTGGTCTCGGCGTTCGACACTGGCCCTCCCCGAAGCTCGTCGCCGCAAGCTAGCCGAGCGCGCCGCCTAGGTCAAACGTTCGTTTTATTACGTCTGAAATTCAGAAATGCGACATATCCTTTGACTTCTCAGAAATCCTGCATAGGATCCATGCCGCCGACGACCCGAGGCTCGACCACGTCCCTCGGCGACGGCCGCAGAGGGACACAAAACGGCGCCTAACTGCTTGTAAGCAAGCCGCCTCGTCCTGTCCCTGCCGCGTCAGCCGCGCTTGCGGCGGTTGCGCCAGACGAAGGTGTTGCTGGCCGCGTAGTTCCACACCACGCCGATCAGCGCGCCGGCCAGCCCCGCCAGCGTCCAGCCGCGGTTCCAGTGATAAAGCGCGCTGGCGACGTTGACGTTGGCCACCGCGCCGACGCTGCACAACGCCGCGAAGATCAGGAAGCCGCCGATCTTGCCGAAGCCGCGATAGCGCCGGTTGCGGTAGGTGATCTCGTTGTTGAGCACGAAATTGCTCGCCATCGCCGCCACCGTCGCAGCGATCTGGGCGAAGGTGAAATCCTCGGCGACGCCGCCGCGCAGCAGGATCGTCAGCACCATCAGATGCACGACGAGGCCGACGCCGCCGATGATCGCGAACAGCACGAACCGCGTCGGCAGCAATCCGCCGCTGGCGTGATGGGCGACCAGGCCGAGAAAATCGAGCCCGACCAGCGGCGACAGCTTCGATTCGCCCGCCGTGCGCGGACGGAACACATAGGGGACCTCGACCACCTTCAGCTCGCCGCCGCGCGCCGTCAGCACCACGTCGACCAGGATCTTGAAGCCGTCCGCCGACAGCTTCGGCGCCAGCCCCGCCACGATCTCGCGCCGGGTCATGAAGTAGCCGCTCATCGGATCGGACACGTCGACGCCGGCGATCAGCCCGAAGAACCATTTGCCGAGATCGCTCAGCCGCTGGCGCGTCGGCGACAGCCCGCCGGGCTGGCTCGGATCGGCGACGCGGGTGCCGATGACGAGATTGCCCTTGCCGGCCTGAAGCGCGGCGTACATCTGCGGCAGGATCGATTCGTCGTGCTGCAGGTCGCCGTCGATCACGGCGACATAGTCGGCGCTGGAGGAGAGCCAGCCTTCGATCACGGCGCCGGCAAGCCCGGTGCGGTTGACGCGCCTGAGGCAGCGCATGCGGGGATCGCGGCGGGCGATCTCGTACGCGACGTCGTAGGTTCCGTCGGAGGAATCGTCGTCGACCACGACCATCTCCCACGGCAGCCCGCCGAGCACCTTGGTGAGCCGCTCGAACAGCCGCGGCACGTTGGCGGCCTCGCGATAGGTCGGCACGATGACGGACAGCGCAGGTTGGGTCGCCGAAGACATGAACGTTCTCGAAATCGCTGGCTTCGCCGCAGACCCTACGTCATGGCGCGCAAAGGCCGGGTAAACGCCGGCGGGTCCGATTCGACGCCGGGCGCGAAAGCGTCGAACGCCTTGAGGAACAGCTCGCGATAGCCGTCGCGCTCGAGCATGATCTCGTGCCGCGCGCCGTCGACGACGATGAGATTGCCGGCGCGCAGCCGCGTGGCGAAGCGTTCGATCGCGCGCGTATCCACCACCCGGTCGGCCCCCGAGGCGATCACCAGCGTCGGCGTCGCGATCGCGCGGGGATAGTCGGGCTCGGCGAATTCTCGCATGAGGCGCAACGCCGCGTGCACCCAGCCGATCGTCGGCCCGCCGAGACCGAGCCTGGGATGCGCGCGCAAGGCGTCGCCGATGCGCGCGTAACGCTCCGGGTCGGACGTCAGCGCATTGTTCTCGAACGGCCCGAAGCTGTAGGGGCGGCGTCCCCCGGCGCCTGGCGCATAGGCGCCGCCCAGCCCGGCGCTGTCGAGCGCTTCGGCGAGCCAGCGCGCGTAACGCGGCTCGGGCAGGCCGGAGAGGCCGATCATCGGCGCGGTCAGCACGAGGCGCTCGAACGGGCAGCGTCCCTCGTGGGCGATGCGCAGCATGACGGCCGCGCCCATCGAGTGGCAGAGGCCGATCCACGGCCGCGGGCAATGCGGCTCCAGCACGCCGCGCCGCAACGCCACGAAGTCGCGCTCGTAAAGCGCGAAATCGTCGATATGGCCTTTGAACGGATCGCGCAGCTGCCGCTCGGAGCCGCCCTGGCCGCGCCAGTCCATCGTCGCGACCGTGAGATCACGGGCGTTGAGGTCGCCGACGGTCTCGTAATATTTCTCGATGAATTCGGCGCGACCGCCGAGCAGGACCACCGTTGCGCGGGGTTGTCGCGCATCCCAGCGCGCGGCGCGCAGCCGCACGCCGTCGACGGCGACAAGCTCGTGTTCGACCGCGCCGGGCGGAACGGAATTGTGTTCGGCGCCATGGAGCGCCATGTCGGATTTCCACGAGGTTGAATCCGCGCGCTTATGCCGCAATGGCTGCGCGCGGGCAAATCGGCGCCATCGCCCGGCGCAGCAGGACCAACCCGAGCGCGGCGATGACCAGCGGGCTCAGCGGCAGGTGCAGGGTTTCCGCCAGCGGGCGGGCGACGGCGGGCAGTACGAAGGCCGCGCCGAGCGCCGTCTTTTCGTAGGCGCGGAAGCCGGTCGCGAGTCCCTCCTCGGCGAGCACGGCGACGGGGACGATGAGCAGCGCCAGATCGTAATCGAGCAGGAACGGCGTCGTCAGGCAGGTGACGACGGCGACCAGCGCGAACTGCCGCCGCGCGTCGCGCTCGCGGCGCAGCCCGACGATCAGGGCGCCCAGCGCCGCGACCGCCGCCGCCGCCTGCGCCGCATAGGCGAGCGCAACCCCGCCGCCGAGCGTCCGCACGGCCGCGAATACGCTCTGCATCTTGGCGGGATCGACGAGGCCGCGCTCCAGCGTCGCCTGCGCCATCGGCGTCTCGGCGAGGAACGCCGTCCAGGCGTCGAGCCCGAACACCCAGGCCGACAGCCCCGCCAGCGCCGCAACGGTCGCCGCAAAGGCCGCCAGCGCGCGCCAACGCCCGGTAACCAGCAGGGCGAGAGGCGCAAGCAGCGCCAGTTGCGGCTTGAAGCCCAGCAGGCCGAACATCGCCCCCGCCAGCGCCGGCTGGCGCTCCATGAGCCGCGTCCCCGCGGCGAACAGCGCCGCGCTGAGAAAGGCGTTCTGCCCGTGGCCGATAACGCTGAACACGACAGGCGCAGCGGCCAGCGTCAGCGGTTGCGCGAAGCGGGGCGCCAGCGCCCGCAAAGCCGCCGCGAAGGCGGCGAAGGTCGAGGCGAGCCAAAGCGCCAGCGCCACGAAATAGGGCGCAAGGCCGAGCGGCAGGCAGGCGAGCAGGAAGATCGGCGGATAGAAGAAAGCGTACCAGCCTAGCGGCGCGCCGAAATAGGCGCGCTCGGCGGCGAGATGGCTCTGCGGGACGTAGACCTCCGCCGCCCGATGCGCGAGCGCCATCTTCCCGGCCGACCAGAAGCTGACGAAATCCGACCCGACCGGCTCGCCGCGCGGGTCGACGCCGCCGCTCCAGATATAAAATGCGAGAACCAGCAGCCCCGCGAGGTTCGCCAGCGCCAGCAGCTTCAGATAGACGCCGAGCCGCGCCGGGTTCGCCCATTCCGCCTCGCGCAGGAAGCGGCGCAGCCCCAGCAGGGGCGGGCGGGCGGCGTCAAGGGCAATGTCGGGGCGCATCGCCGCGGAGCTTGGCAAGCCCCGCTTAACGCGGCGTGAAGCCTCAGCTCACGACGCGCTCGCCGCGGCCATAAACCAGCAGCATCAGGATGATGACGCCGCCATAGATCACCTGCCGCCCGGCCTCCGGCATCTCCATGATCGACAGCACGCTGTTGAGCAGCACGATCAGGATGACGCCGACCAGCGTGCCGATATAGCGTCCGCGTCCGCCCAGGATGTTGGTGCCCCCGATCACCACCGCCGCGATCGCCGGCAACAGATAGGCGTCGCCCATGCCCTGATAGGCCTTCTGTGAATAGCCCGCCAACAGCACGCCCGCCAGCCCCGCCATCAGGCCGGACAAAGCGAAACACGCCACCGTCACCGCGCGGGTGTTCACGCCCGCGAGATAGGCCGCCGCCTCCTTGTTGCCGAGCGCGTAGATGTAGCGCCCGAGCAGCGTGCGTTGCAGCATGCCGGCGACCAGCACCGAGACGCCGAGCCAGACATAGAGCGCCGCCGGCACGCCGAACCAGCGGTCGGCGGCGAGCGTGCGCATCAGGTCGGTTGCGGCGGTCTGCGGCGCGAAGCCGCCGGTATGGGCGACCATCAGCCCGCGCATGACAGCGTTGACGCCGAGTGTGAAGATCATCGAGGGCACGCGCAGATAGGCGACGCCGAGGCCGTTGAACACGCCGACCGCCAGCCCGACCGCCAGCCCGACGGGTATCGCCCAGGGACCGCCGACCGTCGTCGCCATCATCGCCGCGGCGGTCAGCGTCCACGGCACCGAGAGGTCGATCTGCGAGATCAGGATGACGATCATCGCCCCCGCCGCGACGACGCCGAGAAACGCGCCGATCTGCAATTGCTGCATCAGATAGTTGGGCGAAAGCAGCGGCGCGCTGCCGAAGCGCTGCATCGTGTAAGCCGTCCCGGCGATCAGGATGATCACGATGAACAACGCCGCGATCACGATCGGCCGGTCGTCGCGCGACAGCCGCAGGGCGGGCGCGTTCATCGAAACAGCTCCAGCGTGTTCTTGACCCTGAGCACGCGCAGCGAGCCGACGCTGACGGCGACCAGCAGGATGATCCCCTCAAACAAAGGCTGCAACAGCGGCGCGATGTCGAAGATGCGGAAGGTGAACGAGATCACCCGCAACGTCGCCGCGCCGAACGCCGAGCCGACGACGCCGCCGCTGCCGCCCAACAGCGACGTGCCGCCGATGACGACGGAAGCGATCGAGTTTAGCGTATAGGCGCCGGCTTGCGGAATGTCGGCGTTGCCCGACGAGGTCTGGATCGCCAGGAACAACCCGCCGCATCCGGCGAAGAAGCCGCCGAGCGCGAAGGCGGCGATGCGCGCGCGGTTGACGTTCAAGCCCGACATATAGGCCGCGCCCTCCGCCGAGCCGATGGCGTAGACCGTGCGCCCGGTCACCGTCGAGCGGAACGGCAGCCACACCAGCACGATGATCAGGCCCAGCAGCACGAACGGCGTCGGGACGCCGGCGAAAGGCGCGAACCAAAGCGCCGCGCCGTCATTGAAAATATGCACGGTCGAGGCGAAATCGCCGAGCGAATTGGTCAGCGCCCAGTTGAGATCCTCGTCGATCTTGCCGCCCGGCTGCGGCCGCAGGAACAGCGCAATCCCGATATAGATCGCGCCGGTGGCCAGCGTCGCGATGATCGGCTGGATGCGGCCGTAGACGACGACCAGGCCGTTGACGACACCGGCGAGCAAACCGATCAGCAGACAGATGATCGCGCCGACGGCGAGGCCGCCGATTCCGGCGGGTAGCCCGCCGAGCGGGATAGCGACGCCGAACAGTTCGAGCGCGAGCGGCGTCCCGGTTCCGGTGAGCAGGTAGCTGGCGCAACAACCGACCATCGTCATCAAGGCGCCGACCGAGAGGTCGAGCCCGCCGGCGAGCACCGGCACGCTCTGCGCCATCGCCACCAACGCCAGCGCGAACACCTCGTCGGCGTTCTGCACGAACACCGCCGAGGAGAAGCCCTTCGGGTGCAAGCAATGATAGAGCCCGTAGACGACGAAGAACAGCCCGAGCGCGGTGAGGAAGGCGACGTTCTGGCGCGCGCGAAGCGCGAGATCAGACATGGTTGGACCTCGCGGCGGCGACTCCCTTTCCCCGCTTGCGGGGAGAGGGCGGGGGCAAGCGGCGCAACGCCGTGGCCGCCTCAAACATGCGCCGCCTCCTCGACGTTGAGCGAACTGGCGACGATGTTGGTCTCGGTGATCTCGGCCCCCTTCAGCTCCCGCACGATGCGGCCGTCGTACATGATCGCGACGCGGTCGCAGCAACCGATCAGCTCGTCGTAATCGGTCGAGTAGAACAGGATCGCCGCGCCCTGGTCGGCGAGCTCGCGCATCAGCCGATAGATCTCCTGCTTGGCGCCGACGTCGATGCCGCGGGTGGGATCGTTGAACAGCACCACGCGAGGGCTCGTCATCAGCCATTTGGCGACCACGACCTTCTGCTGGTTGCCGCCCGACAGCGTCGAAACCGGATCTTCCGGCGCGCCGATCTTGATGCGCAGCCGCTCGACGCCCTGTTTGATCGCCTCCGCCTCCTTGGCGGGATCGATGAACGGTCCGGCGGCGAGCGAACCAAGCGAGGCCAGCGTCAGGTTCTCGCCGATCGACATCGCCAGCATCAGGCCCTCGGTCTTGCGGTCCTCCGGCACCAGCGCGATGCCGATGTCGCGCGATTTGGCCTGCGCCGGCGAGCGCATCCGCACGACGCGGCCGTTGACCTCGATGCGCCCGCCGACGCCCCTCAGCACGCCGAACAGCGCCAGCAGCAGCATCTTCTGCCCCTGCCCGTCGAGCCCGCCGAGGCCGACGATCTCGCCGACGCCGACGTCGAGCGAAATGTCGGAGAGCTTGTTCTCCCAGTTGAGATCGCCGACGCGCAGCGCCGGCTCACGCGCCCTTGGCGCCGGCTTTGGCGGGTATTGGGTGGCGATGTCGCGCCCGATCATCAGTTGCACGATCTCAGCCGTCGAGCGCGCGCCCTTGTCGAAGCTCTCGATATGGCGGCCGTTGCGAAACACCGAAGCGCGGTCGGCGAGCGCCTCGACCTCGTGCATGCGGTGCGAGATGTAGAGGATCGCCGCGCCCTCCGCCTTCAGTCGCGCGAGCAGGCGGTAGACCTTCTCGACATCCGCGCTCGTAAGCGCAGACGTCGCCTCGTCGAGGATCAGCAGGCGCGGCTTGTGGCCCATCGCCTTGGCGATCTCCACCATCTGCCGGCGCGACAGCGGCAGGTCGCGCACCCGCGACAGCGGATTGACGTCCTCGCAACCGATCTCAGCCAGCAGCTTCTCGGCGAGGCGGCGCTGCGCGCGCGAGTCGATCAGGCCGAGACGGCGCGGCGGCGCGGAGATCGAGACATTCTCCGCCACGCTGAGGTCCGGCATCAGCGAAAGTTCCTGGAAGATGCAGACCACGCCGGCCTTGGTCGCCTCGGCGGGATTGCGGAAATCGCGCGCCGCGCCTTCGAGCGTCAGCGTCCCCGCATCGGGCCTGACGACGCCGGCGACGATCTTGATCAGCGTCGACTTGCCGGCGCCGTTCTCGCCCAGCACGGCGTGGATCGAGCCGCGCCGGCAGGCGAAATCGACCCCCTCCAGCGCGCGCACGCCGCCGTAGCGTTTGGAGATCTGGTTGAGGACGAGGTAGTCGTCTGATGACGGCAAGAGCTACAGACTCCGTCATGCCCAGGCGCCCCGGGCGTCCACGCGGTTCAATCTGGCGAAGGCTGGGCCGTTAAGGCCGCGCGTTCCGCAATTGCGGCAGCGGCGATGTGGCGGCACGGCGCGAATGGCCGGGACAAGCCCGGCCACGACGGAGACTGACCCGCGGTTACTTCGTGTTGGCTTCGCTCTGCGCCATGATCTCCGGCGCGGTGAAGTTGACGCCGCAGGGCGTGAACTGGTTGGGCGCGAAGAAGTCGGCGTTCAGATCTGGCCAGAAGTTCACGCCGGGCTTCAGATCCGTGTAATCGGCCACCGGCAGCGGCGCCGCCACCATCTGCGGCATTGCGTTGCCCTGCAACGCCGTGATCGCCGCCTTGATCGCGATGGCGACGAGCGCCGGCGACTGGCCGTAGCTCATGCCCTTCAGGCCGTCCTTGTTGTATTCGTAGATCTGCTTGCGGAAGCGGTTTTCGCCCTCGCCCGACATCGGCACGAAAGGATGATGCGCGTCCATCATCGCGCGCACGGTGCCGTCCGAGCCGCCTTGCGTGAACACAGCGTCGAAATGCTTGTGCACGGCGAGCGCATCGGCGGTCACCTTCTGCGAGGTGCCGGGGTCCCAGTTGCCGACCACTTCGGTGATGTTGAACTTGTTGGGCGCCTTCTCCATCACTTCGCGGAAGCCGACATGGCGGTCGCGGTCGACGGAATTGCCGGGCAGGCCGCGCACTTCCAGCACGTCGCCCGACGTCTTGCCCATCTCCTTGATCAGGAAATTGGCCGACATGACGCCCATCTCATGCTGGTCCTCGTTGACCTGCATCACCTTGTCGGTGTCGAGCGTGTTGTCGAACGGGATCAGCACGACATTGTTCTTGTCGGCGAGGCGGATGACGCGGTCGTAGCCGTCCGGCGCGACGGCGTCGGTGATGATCGCGTCATAGCCCTGGTTGATGAAGTCCTCGATCGCGCCGAGTTGGGCGGCGACGTCGGTGCCGGTCGAGACGACCTTGAACTCCTTCAGCTCCTTCTTGATCTCGGGCTGCTCGGCGAACGCCTTGGCGGTCTTGACCATCTGAATGCGCCAGATGTTGCCGACGAAGCCGTTGACCAGCGCGACGCGATAGGGGCCGGGCTTCTTCGCCCACTGGAGGAACTTGGTCTGTTCCGACCACGGCTTGAAACATTCCGGATTGGCGCCCGGTCCGGCGACGGTCTTCGGGCCGGCCAAGGCCGCTGAGGCCGCGAATACGGCGGCGAGCGCAAGCGCGGACGCGCAAAGTCTCATGGCGTTTCTCTCCCATTTTGCGCCGGGCCTCTAAGCCTTCGGCGCCGCCCCATTATGCCGGGGCGACGGGAGCTAACATGCCAGAGGCGGAGGCGCCCCGCAAGGCGCTACTTGCCCTTGCGCGCGCCTTTCTTGCCGCCCTTCGGCTTCGGCGGCTCGTCGTGCGGAGCGGCGGCGGGCTTTCGCGCGGCTGCGGGCGCCGCGGGGGACGCCGCCGCGGCCGGCGCCGGTTTGGCGCTGGCGGGCGCCGCCGCGGGAGCGTGGGCGGCTCTCCTCACGGCGGCGTGGGCGGGCTTGGCCACGGCGGCGGGCGGCGGCGGCGCGATCGGCGCCGGTTCGGCGCTGGCGGGCGGCGCCGCGGCGGCGTGGGCGGCCGGCTTCACGGCTGCGGCGTGCGCAGGCTTGGCCACGGCGGCGGGCGGCGGCGCAGCAGCCGGGGCCGGCGCACTCGCCGCCGCGTGCGTGCTCGCGACGCTGGCGGGCGGAGTCGCCGGGGCGGCGGCGGCCGGCTTGACGGCGGCGGGCGCCGGCGTGGGAACCGGCGCCGGCGCGCTCGCGACGACGCCGACAACCGGCTTGTCCGCGGGGGCGCGCGCGGGCGCAACCGCCACCGGCCGGCTCGGCGCCGCGGGCGCTTTGGCGGCGGCGCTCGCGGTCGGGCGCAGGCTTTCGCCCGCCTCGTCGCCGGTCACCCGCCAGATCACGTCGCCGACGTCGTCGGCGACCAGCAGCGACTTGTCCGGGCCGACGACGACGCCGACCGGCCGGCCGTAAGATTCGCGCTCGTCGCGCGCCAGGAAACCGGACAATATGTCACGCGGCGGCCCGCTCGGCCGGCCGTCCTCGAACGGCACGAACACCACGCGATAGCCGCTCAGCTTCGAGCGATTCCACGAGCCGTGCTGGCCGATCGCCATGCCGTCGCCGAAGCCGGGCAGGGTGCCCGCCGGCATCCAGCACAGGCCGAGCGAGGCGGTGTGGCCGCCGAGCGCGTAATCCGGCTGCAACGACTTGGCGACCATCTCCGCATTGCGCGGCACGCGGAAGTCGACCCTGCGGTTCCAGTAGCAGTAGGGCCAGCCGTAGAAGCCGCCCGGCTGCGCGCGGGTCAGATAGTCCGGCGGCGTCTCGTCGCCGAGGCCGTCGCGCTCATTGACGACGGTCCACAGCTCGCCCGTGCGCGGCTCGAACGCCATGCCGACGGGATTGCGCAGGCCGCTGGCGAAGACCTCGCAAGTCCCCTTGGCGATGTCGTAGCGGTAGATGCAGGCGCGGCCTTCCTCGGCGGCGAAGCCCTTCTCGGCGATGTTGGTGAACGAGCCAACGCCGACATGCAGCGCCTTGCCGTCCGGCGTCGCCAACAGGCTGCGCGTCCAATGGCCGCCGGGCTTGAAGCTGGCCAGCGGCTTGCCCTCGCGCTTGAGCGTCGTCGCGCCGGGCTCAAAGGGAAACGCGACCAGCCCGTCGGTGTTGCCGACATAAAACGTGTCGCCGACCACGGCCATGCCGAACGGCTGCTTGAGGCCGTCCAGATAGACCTCGCGCATTTCGGCGACGCCGTCGCCGTCGGCGTCGCGCAGCAGGGTGATTCGGTTCGGGCTGACGCCGAGCGCCCGCGCCCGGCGCATCGTCGCCACCATCGCCTTGTCGAACAGCGTCCTGTCGCTCTGCTCCTCCTGCAGCGCCTCGGCCGCCAGCACGTCGCCGTTCGGCAGCACATGAAGCCAGCGCGGATGCGTGAGGCCGGCAGCGAAGGCGTTGACCTTGAGGCCGGGCGCAGCGACCGGCGTCTTTCCGGCGTCCCAGCCGCGCGCGGTCGGCATCTTCAGCGTCGGCAGCGCGCCTTGCGGATTGGCGCACGGAATCTCCGGCTGCGGACCGACCGCAGCCGCCCGGTCCGGACCCCGGCCCAGCCGCCGCCATGCGATCGTCGCGGCTCCGATGCCGGCGACAAGGCGGCCGAACGCCTTCGAGCTATCCATCGTTTCGCCCCTTCTTTAGCCGGCGGCCGCCGTCGACGGTTTCGGCGTCGCGTTGGCGAGCGCCTGCCGGTCCACCGCGAGAATCGCCGCAACGACCTCATCGGGGGCTGCAAAATGCGGGGAATGGCCGATTCCTGGCAACAGCCGCAGTGTCGCATTGGGAATTTGCCGCGCCAGGGCGCGGGCGTGGATGTCGGCCGACACCAGACGGTCCTCGTCGCCCATCAGGATCGCGGTCGGGCACGAAATCCGCGAATAGCCCGGCGACAGCTCCACCGTCTCCGCGTGCAGATCGGCGAAATCCTCGGAATTGGCGCGGAAATGCCAGGGCCGCAGCACCAGCGTCAGCCGTGTGCGGCGCACGTAGTCGGGCGGCACCGGATTGGGCGCGAAGGTGTCGCGCACCCCGTTGGCCATCTTCGCCAGCCCGACGGCCGGCACGACCAGCCAGCGGAACGGCGCGCCCAGCCAGCGATGCGAGGCGAGCGTATAGTACCAGGAGACCCCGCCCGGCCAGGGATGGCTGACCGGCGCGAGCAGCACGAGCCCGCGCGTGAACTCCGGCGCGTCCATCGCCATCGCGAGGCCGAGCACGCCGGCCAGCGAATGCACGACGACGATCGCCTCGCGCGCGCCCAGGCGCTCCAGCGCCTGCCGGATCCAGGCGGCTTGCCGGCGCGGCGAAGTCGCGCCCCTGCCGGCGAGCCGGTCGCTGTAGCCGTGTCCGGGCCGGTCGACGGCGAAAACGCGGAAGCCCAATTCCGCCAGCCGCTCCGCCAAAGCGACATGCGGGTCAGCGAAATTGCCGGACGCGCCATGCGTGAGCAGCACGGCGCCGCGCTCAGGCGCCCGCGGCGGCGTCTCCACCACGTGCAGCCGGCCGGGTCCGAGGTCGACGAGATGGCCGATTTGCGGGTAGCGCGCGGCGAGCGCGACATTCAGCGCCAGAGTGAAACCGATGGACAGCGCCGCCAGACCCGCAAGCGCCCCGAACGCCGCAAAGATCACGGCGAACTGCTCCACAGCAGGGTCTGGGCGCGGGCGCGCGCCTCCTTGAGACGCTCATAGGCCGGGGCGAGCGCGAGCGCCCGGTCGAGGGCGCGCAACGCGCCTTCGGGCTCGCCGGCGTCGGTCAGGATCGAGCCCACCCCAGCCAGCGCGCCGACGTCGCGCGGGTCGCGTTTCAGGGTTTGCGCGAGATCGCCCATGGCGCCTTTGACGTCGCCGTTCTGGAATCGCGCCGTGGCGCGCTCGCTCCAGGCCTCCGACCAATCGGGGTAAAGCTCCACGACGGCGTCGAACAACGGCAACGCGACGTCGAGCCTTTCGCTCTCGCGCGCCTTCATAGCCCGCCCGAGCAGCAGGTCGGCGGCGTCGGAGCCCGACTGCATCCGCAAATGCTCGATCTCCGCGAGAATGCCCTCGGCCTCCTCGGGAAACTGCGTCCTGGCGAGGCGCGCATAGAGATTGTCGACGACGCCGGACGCCGTCTCGTCCCCGGCCGTCGCGGGCGCGGCCTGCGGCGCGCGCATATCCTCCGCGCCGACCGGCGCGAGCCCAAGCAACACAGCGATAGAAAGCGCAGCGAACCGCCTCATGCCGGGGAGACTAGCGCCCCGGCGCCGAACGGTCAAAAACTTGGGTTAGCCCTGGCGCGCTTTGAAGCGCTTCTGCGTCTTGTTGATGATATAGACGCGGCCCTTGCGCCGGACGATCTGGTTGTCGCGATGACGGTTGCGCAAGGACTTGAGAGAATTACGGACTTTCATGGCTTCACCCGAGATTTGACGCTGCGGGCTGAACCCACGGGTCGCGAATTGGCCGGTCCTATGCCCGATTCACGCCCGCGGATCAAGCCTTCGCTCGCTGAGACGTGAAGAACGCCAGTTTGGTGTCGCCATAGAGTCGCTCGTCGGCGAGCGTCAGCCCCTCGGGCGCTGATATCTCCGCCTTGGCGTTCTCCTCGACCACGGCGAGCGCCTCCGCGCCGAGCCAGCCGCCGGCGACGAGGCTCGCCAGCGCCGGGCCGGCGAGGCCCTGCCCGTAAGGCGGATCGAGAAAGGCGAGGTCGAACGGCGGTCCGGCCGGCGCGCGGCCGAGCCTAGTCGCATCGGCGCGCCAGATGCGGGTCACGCCGCCGAGCGCGAGCGCTTCGACATTGCCGCGCAGCAGCGCCCGCGCCTCCGCGCCATTGTCGACGAACAGCGCGAAGCCGGCGCCGCGCGACAGCGCCTCGATCCCGAGCGCGCCTGAGCCGGCGAACAGATCGACCACCCGGGCGCCTTCGATCAGCCCGGCGTGGCGATGGGCGAGGATGTCGAACATCGCCTCGCGCAGCCGGTCCGAGGTCGGGCGGATGGCGCGCGAGGCGGGCGCCTGGAGGCTGCGTCCGCGCAGCCTGCCGCCGACGACGCGCATCAGCCGCGCGGCTTGCGCGGCGGACCCTTGCCGCGCGACGGCCCGCCGCTGCGCGGCGGCTTGCCACCGGAAGGTCTTTCGCCACGCGGCGCGCGCTTCTCGAACCCTTCGCCGGGGGCGCCACGTGGCGGGCGGGCGAAACTGCGCTTTTCGCCGGAAGCCTCGCGCGGCGCCCGCTCGCGCTTCTCGAACCCTTCGCCGGGGGCGCTACGCGGCGGGCGGGCGAAACTGCGCTTTTCGCCGGAAGCCTCGCGCGGCGCCCGCTCGCGCTTCTCGAACCCTTCGCCGGGGGCGCCACGTGGCGGGCGGACGAAACTGCGCTTCTCGCCGGAAGCCTCGCGCGGCGCCCGCTCGCGCTTCTCGAACCCTTCGCCGGGAGCGCGGCGCGGCGGCCTAGCGAAGCTGCGCTTCTCGGCGGAAGCCTCGCGCGGCGCCCGCTCGCGCTTCTCGAACCCTTCGCCGGGAGCGCGGCGTGGCGGGCGGGCGAAACTGCGCTTCTCGGCGGAAGCCTCGCGCGGCGCCCGCTCGCGCTTCTCGAACCCCTCGCCGGGAGCGCGACGCGGCGGCCGGCCGAAACCGCGCTTCTCGCCAGCGCCCTCGCGCGGCGCCCGCTCGCGCTTCTCAAAAGCCTCGCCGGGAGTGCGACGCCGCCCGCCGGCGCCGGCTTCGCTGCGGCCGCGCTTGGCGAAATCCTCGCCGGACGTCCGTCGCGCCGCCGGGCGGCGCTCGCGAACCGGCTCCGTCGCCGGCCGCTTGGCGAGGCTCACCATCTCGACCTGCACTGCGCGCCCCTTGCGGTCGGCGGTGGTCGCGCGCGAGATGCGCTTGCGCGGTCCGGCGGCCTCCTCGCGCGCCTCGGCGCGCAGCACCGAGACGTGCTTGCGCTTGCGCGGCGGACCTTCGCTCGACTTGTCGTCGCGCCCGCGCCGCGGCGGCGGGTCGCCGCGCGGCGCCTCTTCGCGCGGCGGTTCCGGCGCCGCCTCGACGGGCGCGTCGAAATTCGCCGCCGCCTGCTTGGCGAGCTTGGGCCCGAGTTGGTCGCGCAACACCCGCGTGCGCACCTCGACGACTTCGCCCTCGGCGAGATCGCCGAGCTCGAACGGACCGAACGAGACGCGGATGAGGCGGTTGACGCTCATCCCCATGTGCTCCAGCACGCGCTTGATCTCGCGGTTTTTGCCCTCGCGCAGCCCCATCGTCAGCCAGACGTTGCTGCCCTGCTGGCGCTCGAACTTCGCGTCGATGGCGAGATAGTTGATCCCGTCGATGGTGACGCCGTTCTGCAGGCCGTCGAGTTGCTCCTGGGTGATCTCGCCGTGCGCGCGCACGCGATAGCGGCGCAGCCAGCCGGTCGAAGGCAGCTCCAGCACCCGCGAGAGCCCGCCGTCGTTGGTCAGCAGCAGCAGCCCCTCGGTGTTGATGTCGAGCCGGCCGACGGCGACCACGCGCGGCAGCTCCTCGGGCAGGGCGGCGAAGATGGTCGGACGCCCCTCCGGGTCCTTCGCCGTGGTGACGAGGCCCTTGGGCTTATAGAACAGGAACAGCCGCGTGCGCTCAGGGGCCGTGAGCGGTCGCCCGTCCACCAGCACCTCGTCGGCGTCGCTGACGTTGAAGGCGGGCGAGGCGAGCACCTCGCCGTTGACGCTCACCCGCCCCTCGGCGATCCAGGCTTCAGCGTCGCGGCGCGAACACAGTCCGGCCCGGGCCATGACCTTGGCGATACGCTGGCCCTCGCGCGCCTCGCTGGACGTCTCTTCTTGAATCGGCATAAGCGCCGCTCTAGCAGCTTCGCGCGCGCCTGTCGCGCGCCGGACATGAGGTTATGGCTGAGGATCCGATGAGCGTCGCCTTTGCCGAAGCGCGCGCGGCTGAAGCGCGCGGCGAGGCGCCGATCGGGGCGGCGATCGCGCGCGACGGCGTCATCGTGGCGCGCGCCGGCAACCGAACCCGCGCCGACGCCGATCCGACCGCGCATGCGGAGATGCTGGCGATCCGCGCCGCAGCGCAGGCTCTGGGCAATCATCGGCTGACCGATTGCGATATCTACGTCACGCTGGAGCCGTGCGCGATGTGCGCCGGCGCGATCAGCCATGCGAGGTTGCGTCGGCTCTATTTCGCGGCGCACGATCGCAAGGGCGGGGCCGTCGAGAACGGGCCGCGCTTCTTCGCGCAGCCGACCTGCCTGCATGCGCCGGAAATCTATGGCGGAATTCGCGAGCGCGAAGCCGCCGCGCTGCTCAGCGCCTTCTTCCGCGCGCGGCGCGGATGAACCGGCTCAGTGCGGAAAATTCCTCACCACTTCCAGCGCGCGGCCGTCGGGCAAGTCGGTCAGCTCAATGATGAGTCCGTCGCGGAAACGGAAGAAGGCGACCGAAGCGAAGGTGAAGCTCACGCCGCTGCCGCGCTCGCGCAGCGTGGTCGTGCGATGCACCGCCGCCTGATCGGCGTCGATCAAGGTGCGGTGCACCTCCATGTCGACGATGACATAGTTGATGTGGCGCTGCCTGAGCGCTTCGCGCATGGCGTCCTTGCCGACAATGCTGCGCGGATAGTAGGCGTGGCCCCAAGTCTGGTCAGGAAAACAAACAATGTCGGGCGCCATCAACATCAACATGCCTTCGATGTCGCCGGCGGCGCGGCGCTCGAATATCGACTTCAATATGCTTCCGATCCGTTCTCTGTCGACCTCGCTCAGCCGCCGCGTCGTTTCCAGCGTTTGCAAGTTAACGTCTCACAAGTTCAGCGCCCAACTGGCTGCACTGTAGGACGCGTAGGACATATTGTCGACAAAATCGGGCGCGCGCGAGGTCGATCGCGACTGGGCTGAAAGTCGCGCATTTTCAACGACTTGCGTTAAAAGAGAGCGGAATCTGCCCGGGATGGGTTACGTTTAAGTGCAATGTAACTCTAAGGGATATATCCGTACAGCAATTGTTATAAATGTTCGAAGATTCCGCGTTTCCCGCGACTGCGCTTTTGCGCGCCGCTTCGCAACGCCGGGCGTCAGTTCTTCGCCGGCTGCAGGATCAGAATATGCAAATCTGTCGTCGGGCGGAAATCGCTTCTGCGCGTCTCGAACAGCGTCGGCCCTATCTTGGCGACGCCGTTGGCGCAGAAGCTGACAAGGTTCTGCGGCTCGCCCTTGTCGACCGTGAGGCGGAAGGCGCCGATCGGCCCGGCCCAGTTCGCGCCGGTCTTCAGCACATAGTTGATGCGCGTCTCGCGGAACGGCGCAAATTCCGCATGGGCCGCCGCCGTCGCCCGCTTCACCGCGGCTTCGAACGCCGCATCGATGCAATATTTGGCGGGATAGTCGCGCATATAGTCCTGCGCCCGCCAGCCCGGCGAACCGACCGACGTGCCCGCGGTCCCGCCGACGCTCGGCGCATAATCCTGCACGACGCGCACCGGCGCGCCTGCCGGAAAAGTCTGCGTCCAGACATAGGCCGCCCGCCAGGTCCATGTCGGCGCCAGATGCTTCTCCATCACGCCGTCGGCCCGGGTCGAATATTCGTCGATCGCCGCGATCCCGGCCTTGACGAAAGCGTCCTTCGTCGCCTGCGGCAGCCGGTCCAGCGTCTCGCCGGCGCCCTTGGCGAAGGGCATCAGCGGGACATGCACGCTCGCCAGCTTTTCGGTCACTTCGGCGGCGCCGACAAATGCGCGCGCGTCGAGTTTCGGGCGGATTTCCACCCCGTCTGCGGCGACCCGGAAGCGGAACGGGTTCGCCGCGTCCGGGTCGGGCAGCCCGACGTTCTCGTCGATCCCGCCGGTCACGTCCGGCATCGGAAAGGCGATCGTCACCGTCTTGGCCGCCGCGCCGCGGTTGACGAATTCGTATTCGACATGCACCGCCGTCGCCGAGATCGACAGATCCTCCGACGTCATGGCGATGTCGGGCTCCTGCAACAGCCTCAGGCCGTTGTTGTCGAGCTCGGCGGTGGAATCGTTGGCGAGCGCCGGCCCCGCGGCCAGCATGGCGGCGAGGGCGGCGAGGGCGCGCATCAGGCGGTCAGCACGTCCTTGGAGGAGACGGTCGAATCCGCCTTCAGCCGGTAGACCAGCGGCACACCGGTGGCGAGCTCCATCGACGGGATCGTCTCCGGCGTCAGGTTGTCGAGCACCATCACCAGCGCACGCAGCGAATTGCCGTGCGCGGCCACCAGCACGCGCTCGCCGCGCAGCACCGCCGGCAGGATGTGCTGGCAGTAATAGGGCAGCGCGCGCGCCACCGTGTCCTTCAGGCTCTCGCCGCCGGGAGGCTGCACGTCGTAGCTGCGCCGCCACAGGTGAACCTGCTCCTCGCCCCACTTCTTGCGCGCGTCGTCCTTGTTGAGGCCGCAGAGATCGCCGTAGTCGCGCTCGTTCAGCGCCTGGTCGCGGGCGATCGGCAAGCCGGTCTGGCCGAGCTCGGTCAGCGCGAGATCGAGCGTGCGCTGGGCGCGGCCGAGCGCCGAGGTGAAGCAGGTGTCGAAAGCCAGACCGCGCGCCTTCAGCCGCCGGCCGGCGATCTTCGCCTCCTCGACCCCAAGCTCGCTGAGGTCGGGGTCCTTCCAGCCGGTAAACAGGTTTTTCAGGTTCCACTCGCTCTGGCCATGGCGCAGCAGCACCAGCAAATGTTCGGACATGGAAACCCCTCCAGGAATTCGGCGGCTCAATCGCACGTATCGCCGGCGGCGCCAACTCTCAAAGCCGGCCCCGGCTTGCGGTCGGCGCCAGCGCGGGCTCGATCCGGATCAGCCGGCGCTGCGCCAGCCGCCGCGCGCCCACGGGTCTATAGACCTGCTTGATCGCCTCGACGATATGCACGCCGGCGAACGGCAGCCCCAAAGCCGAGCCGACCCGCTCGATCGCCGGCCCCCAGTTGACGAACACGCGGCGGCGGAACGGCGGCGCATAGAGCGCCTCGCCCCAATAGACCGCCGAGAATGAGGCGTCGCGCACGAGATCGCGCAACTGCCCGCGCGAGAACGGCTGGCCATGGCCGAACGGCGTGCCGTCGACCCGCGCCCAAACGCCGCGCCGCGACGGGACGACGACGATGGCGCGCCCCTCCGGCGCCAGCACCCGCCAGACCTCTTCCAGCACAACGCTCGGGTGTTCGGCCGTCTCCAGCGCATGGGCGACCAAAGCGCGGTCGATGCAGCCGTCCGGCAGCGGCAGCATGTCGCCGACCACCAGCGCCGTCGCCGAGCGGCCGGTCGAGGGCCAGGGCGAGACCCCCTGGTCGGCCGGCGTCAGGGCGAGCGTGCGCTGCGCCTCGTCGCGGAAGCGTTCGAGATAGGGGCCGCAATAGCCCAGGCCCATCAGCGCCAGACCGTTGCAGTTCTCCCAGCGCGCGCGCAGCACCCGGCCGATCAGCCGCCGCGAGGCCTCGCCGAGCGGGGAGGCGTAGAATGCGCTGAGTTCGTGAACGTCGAGCGTCATGGCCACAGGCAGGAGGGGCTTTGCGGGTTCATAATAGCTTGCGACGGCGCGACAGGCTATCAAGCTGCGCAAGCCACGGGAGAAGAGCCGATATGACGACGCATGTGTTTCAGTTTCCCTGCCTGAACGACAATTATGGCGCGCTGATTCACGATTCCGGCTCCGGCCGCACCGCTTGCATCGACGCTCCCGACGGCGACGCCGTCGTCGCCGCCGCCAAGGCGCAGGGCTGGCGGCTGACCGACGCGCTCATCACCCACCATCACGCCGACCACACCCAGGGCATCGCGGCGGTGCGGGCCGCCTTTCCGGGCCTGCGCGTCGTTGGCCCCGCCAAGGAGGCCGCGCGCATCGGCGGGCTCGATCTCGAGGTGAGCGAGGGCGACTTCGTCGAGATCGGCGCCCTCAAGGCGCGGGTGATCGAGACCCCCGGCCACACCGCCGGGCAGGTCGCCTACGTGTTCGACGAGGACGAGATCGCCTTCACCGGCGACACTTTGTTCTCGCTCGGCTGCGGGCGCGTGTTCGAGACGCCGATGGCGGTGATGTGGAATTCGCTCTCCAAGCTGGCGGCGCTGCCGGGCGAGACGCAGATCTATTGCGGACACGAATATACGGAGTCGAACGCGCGCTTTGCGCTCACCATCGAGCCCGGCAACGTCGATCTGGTCGCGCGCGCCGAAGCGGTGAAGGCGCTGCGCGCCAAGGGCCGGCCGACGCTGCCCACGACCATGGCGCTGGAGCTGGCGACCAATCCGTTCCTGCGCGCCGAGATCCCGGCGGTGCAGAAGGCGGTGGGGCTCGATGGCGCCGATCCCGCGCAGGTGTTCGCCGAAATCCGCCGGCGCAAGGACAATTTCTGATATTTACGTCTGTTATCGGTCTTTAAGAGGTTGTTAACCGTTTCCGACGCAAGCTCCCTGGCTTAATGGGGCGGCGCGCCGCGTCCCCCTCAACCAGCGACGGACGGCGGGCTTGGGCGACTTGCAACGCAGGCACGGACTCGCCGCGGCGAACGACCCGCTCGCCATTCTGAGCGCGCTCGATTCGGTCGTCTACGATTGGGACATCGCCACCGACCGCCTCGCCTGGGGTCCCAACGTCGCGCAAACGCTGCGCAATCTGCCGCACGAGGCGCTCGCCAGCGGCGGCGCCTACGCCGGGCTGCTCACCGCCGACTCCGAATCCTCGCGCTATCACGCCATTTTCAATGGCCTGAGCGCGGACGAGGGCGAGGGGGCGCCGTTCCGCGTCTGCTACCGGCTCGGCGCGCCGGGCGAGCGGACGGTCACGGTCGAGGATTTCGGCCGCTGGTTCGCCGACGCCGATGGCCGGCCCTGCCGCGCGCACGGCCTGTTGCGGGTGCTGAGCCGGGCGTCCGAACTCCCCGCCGCCGACGGGCCGAACGAGGCGACCTTCGGCGACCGGCGCGCCTTCAACGCGCATGTCGACCAGCGTTGCGCCGAGCCGCGCACGCCCGACGCCGCGCTCGCGCTGATGGTCGTGGGGGTGAGCAACCTCCCCGAGGTCAACGCGCGCGACGGTTACGACGCCGGCGACGAGCTGATCGCCTCCGTCGGCCGCAGGCTGGCCGCGAGCCTGCGCGGCGGCGACAGGCTGGTGCGCTATTCCGGCGCCAAGTTCGCGCTGCTGATCGCGCTTTCGGCCAACGACCACCCGGCGGTGGCGGCCGCCCGGCTGGCGCGGCGGGCCAACACCCAGTTCCACCCGACTTCGGCCGGGCCGCTCAGGGCGATGGCGCGCGTCGGCGTCGCGCTCAGCCCGCGCCACGGCCGCAACGCCCATCTGCTGCTGCAGCGCGCCGACGAGGCCTATGCGCAGACCTCGCCGGGCGGCCAGAATGTCGTCGTCTACGCCGCCAGCGACGCGCTGGCCGAGACCCGCCGGCGCGAGACCTGGGTCGCCGACGAGATCGTCGCCGCGCTGAACGAGCGGCGCATCCATCTCGCCTTCCAGCCGGTCGCGCCCGCCCGCGCCGGCCTGCCGGCGTTCGAGGAGGCGCTGGTCCGGCTGCGGCTCGACGACGGCGCCGTGCTCGGACCCGACGCTTTCGTGCCCATCGCCGAAAAGCTCGGGCTGATCGAACTGATCGACGAGCGGGTGCTGGAGCTCGCCATCGCCCGGCTGGCCGCGGCGCCGCAGAGCCGGCTCTCGGTCAACGTCTCGATGACCACGCTGCGCGCCTCCGACTGGATCGAACGCCTGCGCGACCGGCTCGGCGCTGCGCCGGGCGCGGCCGAGCGGTTGACGGTGGAGCTGGTCGAGACCCAGGCGCTCGGCGACGTCGCCGAGGTCGCGCGCATTCTGGCGCGCATGAAAGCGCTTGGCGTGCGCGTCGCGATGGACGATTTCGGCGCCGGGCATACCTCGTTCCGCAACCTGCGCGCCCTCGGCGTCGACATGGTGAAGATCGACGGCGCCTTCGTCTGCGGCCTCGCGACTTCGGCGGACGACCGCTTCTTCGTGCGCACGCTGGCTTCGCTGGGGCGCCATCTCGGCGTCGTCACCGTCGCCGAATGGGTGGCGGACGCCGATTCGGTGCGCCTGCTCACGGAATGGGGCGTCGATTACCTGCAGGGCCACTACATCGGCCGCGCCGAGGAGCGCGACGCGGCGAGAGGCGCGCGGGCGAGCGCCTAAGAACTACTCTTGTCGGATATCTCGTCGAGCCGGCGCTTCATTTCGCTGAGCTGGTCGCGCAATTCGCCGATTTCGGCGCTGGCGTCCTTGGCCGGCGCGGCGGGAGGCGGATTGCCGCCGGGAAATGGCGAGAACATGCCGAGCGCCTTGTTGAAGGCGACGAGGTTCTTGCGCGTCAATTCCTGCAGAGCGCCGAACGAGGCGGTCGAAAGGCCGGTGGGATCGAGCGCGCGCGACATCGATTCGCGCATCTTCTGCTGCTCGCCGGAGAACCGCTCGATCGAGAATTCGAGATAGCTCGGCAGCAACGACTGCACGCTGTCGCCATAGAAACGGATCACCTGCCGCAGGAACGCGATCGGCAACAGCGACTGGCCCTCGACGCCTTCCTGTTCGAAGATGATCTGGGTAAGCACCGAGCGGGTGATCTCTTCATTGGTCTTGGCGTCGAAGACGACGAAGTCTTCGCCCTGCTTGACCATCTTGGCGAGGTCGGCCAACGTGACATAAGCGCTGGAGGCTGTATTGTAGAGTCGTCGATTGGCGTATTTCTTGATCGTGATCGGGGTGACGGCGTTCGTCATATGCGCCTGCGGGATAAGCGGTGAGGCCCAAAGACTAAGCAGATTTCCAGCGCTGCGAACAGTCTTTTTCGCACTTGCAACAGCGGCGCGGCGCCGCAATGGCGAACCTAAACTTGACAAGCGCTTGCCGCGAAATGAGGTTGCCGGTCACGCAAACGTCATCGCACCGGGAGGACGCCCGTTGAGCCGCGGTCTCCTGCAAATGACCGGCGTGGTGATCGACATTCTGCAGAAGGTCGAGCGGCTGCCGCGGCCGGGCGAGGAGATCGCCGCCGAGGCCTCTCAGGTCGGCGCCGGGGGCGGCTTCAATGCGCTCGCCGCGGCGCGGCGCGCCGGGGCCGATGCGGTTTACGGCGGTGTGCTGGGGCAGGGCGCGTTCGCGCAACTCGCGCGCGCGGCGCTCGCGACGGAGGGCGTCGAGGCGTTGCAGACCCGCGCGGCCGGCGTCGACCAGGGCCATTGCGTCGTGCTGGTCGAGCGCGGCGGCGAGCGCGCCTATGTCTACAGCCCCGGCGCCGAGCGGACCGCGACCGCCGCCGACCTCGCCGCGCTTCCCGTACGCGATTTCGCCTGGGTCCTGCTCGGCGGATATGCCGCGCCCGATCCGCCCGGCGACGACGTGTTCGGCGACTGGCTCGCCGCTTTGGCCGCCGGCCCACTGCTGCTGTTCGATCCGACGCCGCTGGCCTTGCGCCTCGCGCCATCGCGGTTCGCGCCCGCGCTGGCGCGCGCCGACTGGGTGAGCGCCAACGCCAACGAGGCGCGGGCGCTGACGGGCCTCGATCCCGCGCAAGCGGCGCAGGCGCTCGCGCAAGGGCGCGCCGGCGCCCTCGTGCGCGACGGCGCGAACGGCTGCTGGCTGGCTTGCGCCGGCGAGCCCGCGCGTCACGTCGCCGGTTTTCCCGTCGAGCCGCTGGACGCGACCGGGGCGGGCGACACGCACAACGGCGCCTTCATCGCGGCGCGGCTGGCGGGCCAGCCGCCGCTGGAGGCCGCGCGCTTCGCCAACGCCGCAGCCGCGCTGAGCGTGCTGCGGCTCGGCGCGGCCACGGCGCCTGATCTGGCGGAGACGTTAGCGTTCCTGCAGGCGCGCGGCTAACAACGTCCGCGCCGACGACCCGCTTCATCCCCTCGCGCGCAAAAACGTTTCCACCTCGGCGGCGATGCGCTCGGCCGCCTTGCCGTCCCACAGCGCCGGCTTGCGGCCGGTCTTGCCGCCGGTCGCCAGGATGTCGTCGACGATGGGGCCGATGTTGGCGGGGTCGGCGCCGATCAGCGTGTTGGTGCCTTCCGAGATGGTGATCGGCCGCTCGGTATTGTCGCGCACGGTGATGCAGGGCACGCCGAGCGCCGTGGTCTCCTCCTGCATGCCGCCGGAATCGGTGACCACCGCCTTGGCCTCGCGCATCAGCCCGAGCGAGGCGAGATAGGCGAGCGGTTCGCAGGCGAGCAGCCCCGGCGATTGCAGTTTCCCGGCAAGCCCCGCCTTCTCGATATTTCCGCGCGTGCGCGGATGCAACGCGAACACCAGCGGCAGCCGCTCGGACACCTTGGCCAGCGCCTCGATCAGCGCCGCGAGCTTTATCGGATCGTCGACGTTGGACGGCCGATGCAGCGTGGCGAAAGCAAAGCCCTTCGCCGCCGCCTCGCGGAAAGCGGGCGAGGCGCCGAGCGCGGCGAAAGTCTGCGCGGCCGGAGTGGCGCGGTCGAGCCCGTCGAACAGCGTGTCGATCATCACGTTGCCGACGAATTTGATCCGCTCGGGGGCGATGCGCTCGGCGATGAGGTTCGCCTCGCCCTCCTTCTCGGTGATGAAGTGGAGATCGGAGAGCTGGTCGACGACGACGCGGTTGTTCTCTTCCGGCATCTCGCGGTCGAACGAGCGCAGGCCCGCCTCGACATGGGCGATCGGGATGCGCAGATAGGTCGCAGTCAGCGCCGCCGCGACCGTCGAGTTGACGTCGCCGACCACCATGAGCAGATGCGGCCGGTCTTCGACGAACAGCGGATGCAGGCCCAGCATGATGCGGGCGACCTGCTCGGAAGCGGGGCCGGAGCCGATCTTCAGGTTGACGTCGGGCGGGGGAATGCGCAACTCGTCAAAGAACACGCGATCCATGAGAAAGTCATAATGTTGGCCTGTATGGATCAGGCGCGGCGCAAATGTTCCCCTCGCCCGCAAGGCCCGCACGATGGGCGCGATCTTCACGAAATTGGGGCGCGCGCCGACGATGAGGTCGACGCGGAACGGTGGGCCAGAGGTCATTAATCTTGATCTCGCGTTGTCGGTTGGGTCAAAGGCGGCGGGTATCTGACGGCGCGCGGCGCCGGAAAAAAGGCGAAGGGGCGGCTTTCAGTCATGCGCATTCTGTTTTTTACGCATTATTATCCCCCGGAGGTGAACGCCCCCGCTTCGCGAACCTCGGAGCACTGCCGCGCCTGGGCGCAATCCGGCGCCGACGTGACGGTCGTCACCTGCGCGCCAAATCATCCCGACGGCAAGGTCTATCCCGGCTTCAAAAACAGCCTGTGGCGAACGGAGACGCGCGACGGCGTCAAGGTCGTCAGACTTTGGACCTATATCGCCGCCAACAAGGGCTTCGCGCCGCGCATCCTCAACTATCTCAGCTACATGATCGTTGCGATCCTGGCTTTGCCATTGCTGCCGAAGGCTGACGTCGTGGTGACGACGTCGCCGCAGTTCTTCTGCGGGCTGGTCGGATTGTTTGCGCGAGTCGTCAAGCGCGCGCCTTGGGTGCTGGAGATTCGCGACATCTGGCCAGAGAGCATCGTCGCCGTCGGCGCGATGAAGAAGGGCGTCGCCATCCGCTTCCTGGAATGGCTGGAAGGCTTCGCTTACCGTCAAGCGGACGCCATAGTTTCTTTGACGCGCGGCTTTGTGCCGCATATCGCCGCCCGCTGCGGCGACCCCGCCAAGATCGCCATCTTCATGAATGGCGCTGACCTCTCCGCCTTCACCCGGACCGGCGACAGCGACGAGGTCAAGCGCAAGCTCGGGTTGGAGGGCAAGTTCGTTGCGGCTTACGTCGGCACGCACGGCATGGCGCACGGGCTGGACACGATCCTCGACGCCGCCGAACTGCTGAAGCGCGAGCCGCGCTTCGCCTTCCTGATGGCCGGCGGCGGCGCGGAGGAGGCGCGGCTGCGCGCCGCCCGCGACGCGCGCGGGCTCGACAATGTCATCATGCTTGGCCAGCGGCCGAAAGCCGAGATGCCGGGCCTGTGGAGCGCCACCGACGCCAGCCTGATCCTGCTCAAGCGCAGCGACACGTTCAAGACCGTCTATCCCTCCAAGATGTCGGAGGCGATGGCGATGCAATGCCCGATCATCCTGGGCGTCGAGGGCGAGGCGAAAGAGGTTTTGGAGGCCGCCGGCGCGGGCGTCGCGATCACGCCGGAAGACGCGCAGCAACTCGCCGCCGCCATGCGCAAAATCGCCGGCGACCCCGAGCTGGCGGCCGCCTACGGCCGCGCGGGCCGCGCCTACGCCGATCAGAACCTCGACCGCGCCAAGGTCGCCGCGCGTTTCCTGGCGCTGTTGCGCGAAGTGGCGGCGCGCCAGCCGATCAGCGAACCCGCGCTCGCCCGCCAAAGCGCGCGCTAGACCTCTCCAAAGCCCGGCCGCCCGCGTGAGCCCGCTCGCCTTCCTCGACCGTGCGCGAAAGTCGTTCGCGTTCGCGCGCCACATCCCGCCGCGCCGGGCGCTGCGGCGCGTGGCGCTGACGCTGAAGCGCGCGCTGCGCGACCGCTCGGGCGCGCGCATGGCCCCGGCCGACCCGCCGCCGCTCGCGCCCGCGCCGCCGCCGCCGTTGTTTGCTCCACGCACGGGCATGGTTGACGGCGACGTCTTCAGCTTCCTCGGCCGCGCGCATCGCATGGGCGACCGGGTTGATTGGGCGGCGCCCTCGCTGGCGGCGAAAGATCAGCTCTGGCGCATGAACCTGCACTACATGGAATATCTCGAAGAGGTCGACGATGCGCGCTTCGTCGCGCTGATCGAGGACTGGATCGAGGCCAATCCGGCCAACCGGCCCGGCGCTTGGAAGGACAGTCACAATTCCTATGCGCTGTCGCTGCGCGTCGTCGTCTGGATGCAGCAGATGGCGCGCCGGCGCCTGCCCGAGGCGGCGCGCCGCACGCTCGCGGCGAGCCTCGCCGAGCAGTTGCGGTTTCTGGCCGACAATCTCGAAACCGATCTCGGCGGCAATCATCTGATCAAGAACGTCAAGGCGCTGATCTCAGCCTCGGCGTTCTTCTCAGGTCCCGCCGCCGAGCGTTGGCGCAAGCGGGGCCTTCGCCTGCTCGACGAGGCGCTGGAGCAGCAAATCCTCCCCGACGGCGTGCACTTCGAGCGCTCGCCGTCCTATCACGCGCAGGTCTTCGCCGATCTCCTGGAATGCCGCCATGCGCTGCGCGACACCGCGCCGCCCGCGCTCGACGAGGAGCTGAAGGCGATGGCCCAGGTCGTCGCCGATCTCGTCCATCCCGACGGCTTCCCGGCTCAGTTCAACGACGCCGGGCTGACGATGGCCTATGCGCCGGCCGAATGTCTGGCGGCGTTCGAGCGCCTGTACGAACAATCAATCGCTCCTGCGCCTGTCTTCGCCTATCCCGACGCCGGCTATTACGGGCGGCGCGACGGCGGCGACTATTTCGTCGCCGACTGCGGCCGCATCGGTCCCGACGAACTGCCCGCGCATGCGCATGGCGACATTCTCTCGTTCGAGCTGAGCCTCGCGGGCGAACGCATCGTCGTCGATCCCGGCGTCTATGAGTACATCGAGGGACCGCGCCGCCGCGCCGCGCGCGCCGCTGCCTCGCACAACACGCTTTGTTTCGATGGCGCAGATCAGGCGGAGTTCTTCGGCGCCTTCCGCTGTGCGCGCAGGCCGCATGTCGAGACGCTGGAGCTGATTTGCGAGCCCGACCGGCTCGCGCTCGAAGGCGCGCACGACGGCTTTCGCCCCCGCCGCCATGTGCGCCGCTTCGAGCAGACAAGCGGCGCCTTGCGCATCGACGACCGCATTTCCGGCCCGCCGGGCGCGGCGCGCATCTGTTTCCTGCTTCACCCCGATGTCGGGGTCGCGCTCGACGGCGAAGGCGCGGTTCTGACGCGCGGCGCCGCGCGGGCGCGGTTTCGCGCCAATGTCGCGGTGAGCTGCGAAGACGCTGTCTGGTGGCCCGACATGGGCGAGGAGCGCGCGACCCAGCGGCTCACGCTCAAAGTCCCGCCGGGCCGCCAAGACGTCACAAGCGAATTTGACTGGTCCAGCCCTAAGGGGGGCGCAACTTGAAACAAGTGCAACAGAACTACCGCAGCGGCGAACTGAAGGTCGCCGAGACGCCCGCGCCCGCCCATGGCGCCGGCGAACTGCTGGTCGCCACCCGCGTCTCGCTGATCAGCTCCGGCACCGAGCGGCAGTTGATGCAGCTGGCGAAATCTTCGCTGATGGGCAAGGCGGCGGCGCGGCCCGATCTCGTGCGTCGCGTGCTGGTCAACGTCAAGAAGGAGGGGCTGAAGCCGACCTTCGACAAGGTGTTCGCCAAGCTCGATACGCCGATCCCGCTCGGCTACAGCCTCATCGGCGAGGTCATCGCGATCGGACGCGACGTCTCCGGCTTCTCGCTTGGCGACCGCGTCGCCTGCGCCGGCGCAGGGTTGGCCAACCATGCCGAGATCAACGCCGTGCCGAAGAACCTCTGCGTGCGCGTGCCGGCGAGCGTCGATGACGAGGACGCCAGCTTCGTCACCCTCGGCGCCATTGCGCTGCAGGGCGTGCGGCAGGCGGCGCCGACGCTCGGCGAGATCGTCGTCGTCATGGGGCTTGGCCTGATCGGCCTGCTGACCGTGCAGATCCTCAAGGCCAACGGCTGCCGCGTCATCGGCTTCGACCCCAACCCCGCGCGCGCGGCGCTGGCCAAGCAACTTGGCGCCGACATCGCGGTGAGCGAGGCGCTCAACGAGATCGCGCTCGCGCGCACCGGCGGAATCGGCGCCGACGCCGTCATCGTCACGGCGTCGTCGAAATCGAGCGAGCCGATCAACCAGGCCGCCGAGATCAGCCGCGCCAAAGGCCGCATCGTCGTGGTCGGCCTCGTCGGCATGACCATCGACCGCGAGCCGTTCTACAAGCGCGAGCTGGAGCTGAAGCTGTCGATGTCCTACGGACCCGGCCGCGGCGATCCCGCCTATGAGTTCGCCGGCCGCGACTATCCGCTGCCCTATGTGCGCTGGACCGAGCAGCGCAACATGGAGGCGTTCCTCGGCCTGATCGAGCAGGGCCGCGTCACGCCGAAAGCCTATGTCACCCATCGCTTCGCCATCGCGGATGCCGAAAAGGCTTATGAGCTGATGGAGAAGGGCGAGCCGCATCTGGCGATGCTGCTGACCTATCCGCAACAGACGGCCACGCCGGAACGCGTCATCGTGCGCGCCGCCGCGGCGCCGGGGGCCAAGCTCGGCGTCGCGTTCATCGGCATGGGCAATTACGCGCGCAGCGTGCTGCTGCCGAAGGTGAAGGGCGCCGACGGCGTCGCGTTGACCGCCGTCGTCACCAAGACCGGCCTCAGCGCCAACCATTCGGCGCAGAAGTACGGCTTCGCCAAGGCGGCGACCGACGGCGCCGTCGCGCTCGAAGACCCTGCGACGCAAGCTTTGTTCATCGCCACCCGCCACGACACCCACGCCCGCATCGCCGCCGGCGCCTTGCAGGCCGGCAAACACGTGTTCTGCGAGAAGCCGCTGGCGCTCGACCGGGCGAGCCTCGACGAGGCGATGGCGGCCGCGCGCGCATCAGGAACGACGCTGACCGTCGGTTTCAACCGCCGCTTCGCGCCGCTGCTCAAACAGGCGAAGGAGGCGCTGCAACCGCGCTCGGGACCGCTGATGATGATCTACCGCGTCAACGCCGGCGCGATCCCCGGCGACAGCTGGATCCAGCGCGACGAGGGCGGCGGGCGAATCTTAGGCGAAGTTTGCCATTTCGTCGACAGCCTGACCTATCTGTGCGGCTCGCTCCCGGTCGAGGTTCAGGCTTGCGCCGCCGAGGGCCACGCCGACGCGGTTTCGGCGATCCTGCGTTTCGCCGATGGCTCGGTGGGGACGATCGTCTATTCCTCGCTCGGCGACGCCAGCCTGCCGAAGGAATATCTGGAGGCGTTCGCCAGCGGCCGGGCCATCACGCTCGACGATTTCAACGCGCTGACGATCCATTCCGGCGGCAAGACCAAGACAGTCAAACAAGCGCAGGACAAGGGGCAGGGGAGCCTAGTCGCCGCCTTCCTCGCCGCCGCGCAGGGCAAGGGGCCGACGCCGATCCCGCTCGACGAGGTCGAGGCGGTCTCGCGCGCCACCATCGCCATCGAGGAGGCGCTGCGCGCGACGACGCTGTGAAGCTGCCGATCACGCTGATCCTCCTCAGCTACAACGAAGAGATTCATCTGGAGCGCTGCCTCAGCCGCATCGCGCCCTGGATGAGCCGCGTCGTCGTGATCGACAGTTTCTCGACCGACGCCACGGTCGAGATCGCCGAGAAGCACGGCGCCGAGGTCATCCAACACAAGTTCAAGAACCACGCCGACCAGTTCCGCTTCGGCCTGCAGGCCGCGGCGCCGACGACCGACTGGGTGATGCGCATCGACTGCGACGAATATTTCGAGGAAAGCGCATTCGAGGCGCTGGCCGCATTGCTGCCGTCGCTGCCTGCCGAGGTCACCGGCGTCAACGTCAGGCGCAAGCTGATCTTCCGCGAGCAGTGGATCAAACACGGCCGCTACTACCCCGTCATCCTGCTGCGGCTGTGGCGCAACGGCGCGGCGGAGATGGAGCAGCGCTGGATGGACGAGCACATGGTTCTCACGCGCGGCCGCGCCGTGCTGCTGGAGGGCGGCGATCTCGTCGACCACAATCTTGCCGGACTCGACGCCTGGACCGCCAAGCACAACCGCTACGCCACGCTGGCGATGGTCGACGCGATCAACCGCGAGCATCCGCTGTTCCAGGAAGACCGGCGCATGGAGAGCGCGTCGGGCGCGGCGCGGCGCAACCGCTTCCTGAAGAACTCCGTCTACGGCCGGGCGCCGCTCTATCTGCGCGCGCTCATGTTGTTCCTCTACCGCTACATCTTCCGGCTCGGCTTTCTCGATGGCCGCATCGGCTTTGCGTTCCATACGCTGCACGGCTTCTGGGTGTTCATGCTGATCGACGCCAAGATCGACGAGGCGCGCGACGTCATCCGCCTCCACGGCCTGGAGGCGTTCAAACAAAGCCTGCGGGCGCAGCGGATCGACCTATGAGCAAGCCGCAAATCCTGGTGGCGCTTGGCTGTTTCTGGCCGGGCAACGACGCCAGCGGCCCCAACCAAAGCTTCATCGCGCTGGCCACCGCCTTGCAACGCGAGTTCGATTTCCGCGTCATCGCGCGCGACCGCGCCCCAGGCGCGCAAAGCTCGACCGCGCCGCGCGGCTGGGTCGATCTCGGCTACGCCCAAGCCCGCTACATGGAGATCGGCCGCTTCGGCGCGCGCGGGCTGACAAAGCTGCTGCGCGAGACGCCGCACGATGTGCTGTGGCTCAACAGCGTCTACGACCGCGAGTTCACGCTGCCGGCTTTGCTGGCTTCGCGCCTCCATGGCGGCGCGCGGGCGATCCTGTCGCCGCGCGGCGAGTTCGGCGCCGGCGCGCTCGACGTGAAAGCGGGCAAGAAGCAGTTCTTTCTCAAGCTCGCCCGTGCGTGCGGGCTCTGGCGCGGGGTGATCTGGCACGCGACCAGCGAGGCGGAGGCGAGCGACATGGCCGCTCAGGCGCCGCAGGGCGCTGTCATCGCCGTCGCCCCCAATCTGCGCCTCATGCTGACGCCGCCCGCCTATCAACCGCCCGGCGATGCGCTGCGGGCGATCTTCGTCGGCCGCATCGTGCCGATCAAGGGGCTGGATTTCGCGCTTCAAGCGCTCGCGCGCGTGAGGGCGCCCGTAGAGTTCGAGATTTTCGGCCCCGAGGAGGACCCCGCGACCTCGGCGCAATGCCGCGCGCTCGCCGCGGAGCTGCCGCCCCACGTCGCCGTGCATTGGCGCGGGGCGGCGAGCAACGAGGCCATCGTCGCGGCGCTGGCGCGTTCGGATCTGTTCCTGCTGCCGACGGGGGGCGAGAATTTCGGCCACGCCATTTTCGAGGCGCTGTCGTGCGGCGTGCCGATCCTGATCAGCGACCAGACGCCCTGGCGCGGGCTCGCCGCCAAAAAGGCCGGCTGGGATCTGCCGCTCGCCGACCGCCAAGCCTTCGTCGACGCCTTGGAGAGCTACGCCGCGCTCGGCCCGGAGCCGCGCGCGGCGTGGCGCGAGGGCGCTCGCGCCTGCGCCCGCGCTTACACGCAAGAAAGCGGCGCGGCGGAGGCGACTGCGGCGCTGATCCGCCGCGCGCTCGGGAGCAACCCGCGGTGAGCGCGCTGCGTCTGGCCGTCGTCGTCTCGCATCCGATCCAGTATTATGCGCCGCTGTGGCGCGCGCTGGCGCAGGCGCCTGACGTAGATGTCCACGTCATTTTCGCCACCCGGATCGGCCTCGACAAGACCTACGACGCCGAGATGAAGACGACGCTCGCCTGGGCGACCGACCTCACCGGCGGCTATAACCACGAATTCCTGCCCGAGGCGGCGGCGTTCCAGCGCAGCGGCTTCCATGTCGACAACCCCAGCGTCGGCGCGGCGCTGGCGAAGTTCCGGCCCGACGCGGTCATCCTGCACGGCTACGGCTCGAAGACGCTGCTGCGCGCGCTGCTGTGGTGCAAGCTGCGCCGCGTCCGCGCCCTGCTGATGGCCGATTCCTCGGCGCATCTGGCGCGCGGGCTGCGACGGCGGGCAAAATCGCTCGTCATGCCGATGCTGCTCCGGCGCTACGATGCGGCGCTGACGATGGGCGACCGCAGCGAGGCGCATCTGGCCGCGCTCGGGTTTCCGCGCGCGCGCATGTTCCGCACGCCGACCCTGATGGACGAAATGTTCTGGCGGGCGCGGCGCGAGCGCCTGGGCCTGCGCGCTGAGACCCGCGCGGCGCTGGGATTAAGCGAAGACGCCTTCGTGGTGCTGGCGGCGGCGAAGCTCTCGCCCCGCAAGCGCATCGGCGACCTGATCGCTGCCGCGGCAGGGCTCGACGTCGTGCTGCTGATCGCCGGCGACGGCGAGGAGCGCGAGCGGCTGCAGGCGCTGGCGGCGGCGAAGGGAGTCGACGCGCGCTTGCTCGGCTTCGTCAACATCGACCGGCTGCCCGCGCTCTACGCCGCGGCCGACGCATTCGCGCATCCGGCGGAAAATGAGCCTTACGGCATGGTGGCGGTCGAGGCCGCCATCGTCGGCCTGCCGCTGATCTTCACCGCCGACACCGGCGCCGTCGGCCCGACCGCGATCGCCCGGCCGGGCGAGAACGCGCTGGTCTACCCCTGCGGCGACGTCGCGGCGCTCGCCGCCGGCCTCAAGCGTCTGCGCGACGATCCCGAATTGCGCGCCAAACTCGCAGAAAAATCGCTGTTGCTTTCGCAAGATCATGACGGAAAGCGCAGCGTCGCCGCCGTGCTTGCGGCGGCAAGTGCAAAAATAGCAACGCCAAGCCACTTGCCAAAAGGTTAATGTTCTGCAAATGTTCCTTCCTTGGCGGGAGGCGGGCATGGTGACGCGCGTGGCGACGGTGGCGTTCGAGGGCGTCGAGACGCGGCCCGTCGACGTTCAGGTGCATATTTCAAGCGGCCTCGTCGCCTTCAACGTCGTCGGCCTCGCCGACAAGGCGGTCGGCGAATCGCGCGAGCGGGTACGGTCCGCGCTCAACGCCTCGGGGCTGGCGATGCCGGCCAAGCGCATCACCGTCAATCTCGCCCCCGCCGACCTGCCGAAGGAAGGCAGCCATTACGATCTGCCGATCGCGCTCGGCGTGATGGTCGCCATCGGCGCCATCCCCTCCGACGCGCTCGACGCCTACGCCGTGCTCGGCGAACTCGCGCTTGACGGGACGATCAGCTCGGTCGCGGGCGTGCTTCCCGCCGCCATCGCCGCCAACGCGCGCGGGCTCGGGCTGATCTGCCCCAGTGTGTGCGGGCCGGAGGCGGCCTGGGCGTCGAGCGATCTCGACATTCTCGCGCCGCGCTCGCTGATCCAACTCGCCAATCACTTCAAGGGCGCTCAGGCGCTGAGCCGGCCGGAGCCGGCGCTGCGGGCGCTGAGCGCCGACCTGCCGGATCTGCGCGACGTCAAGGGGCAGGGGAGCGCCAAGCGCGCGCTCGAGATCGCCGCCGCCGGCGGCCACAATCTGTTGATGAGCGGCCCGCCCGGCGCCGGCAAGTCGATGCTGGCGCAGCGCCTGCCCTCGATCCTGCCGCCGCTGGGCCCGCGCGAACTGCTCGAAGTCTCGATGATCCATTCCGTCGCCGGCATGCTGCCGGGCGGCGCGCTGACCGACCGGCGGCCGTTCCGCGCGCCGCATCATTCCGCCTCGATGGCGGCGCTGGTCGGCGGCGGCCATCACGCCAAGCCCGGCGAGGTCTCGCTCGCCCATCAGGGCGTGCTGTTCCTCGACGAACTGCCGGAGTTTTCCGCGCAATCGCTCGACAGCCTGCGCCAGCCGCTCGAGACCGGCGAAGTCGCGCTCGCCCGCGCCAACCACCGCGTCGTCTATCCCGCGCGGTTCCAACTCATTGCGGCGATGAACCCGTGCCGCTGCGGCCACGCCGACGATCCCGGCTTCTCCTGCGCGCGCGGGCCGGTCGCGCGCTGCGCGGCGCAATATCAGGCCAAGCTGTCGGGGCCGCTGATCGACCGCTTCGACCTTTCGATCGACGTCGCCGCCGTCACCGCCGCCGACTTGCTGCGCCCGCCGCCGGCCGAAGGTTCGCGCGAGGTCGCCGAGCGGGTCGCGGCGGCGCGCGCGATCCAGGTCGAGCGCTACCGCAAGCTCGGGCTCGACGCGATCGGCTGCAACGCCGCAGCGCCCGCCTCCGTCATCGAGGAGGTGGCGGCGCCGGAGGCTTCCGCCGCGGCGCTGATGCGCGAGGCCGCCGACCGCATGCGGCTGTCCGCGCGCGGCTACCACCGCGTGCTGAAGCTGGCGCGCACGCTCGCCGATCTCGACGGCGGCGGCCCGGTGCTGCGCGCCCATTTCGCCGAGGCGCTGAGCTACCGCGGCGTCGCCGAGCGCGCCGCCGCTGCGTGATCTATCGGCGCCGGCCGGGGCGCTTTCAATCGTGGCGTCAAGGGATTTTCAACCTCGTTCGGGGAAGGTGGGGCGCGACGGCCGCCCGCGTTGATTAAGAGTTACGCCCATGTTCAGCCTGTTTTCGGACCCGCATCTGGCGGATCTCGCCACCCTGGCGATCCATGTCGGTCCGCAAGTCGCGCTGGTGACGATGATGGGCGTCGAACTGCTGCGCCGCCGGCTCGCCGCCGAGGCGCGGGCGAAGACCGCCGAGGCCGAGAACGAGACGCTGCGCGACGAGCTGTGGCGGCTGAAGGCGGCCGCCGCCGAGCGCGAGCGCGCCGAGGCGGCCAACGAGGCCAAGTCGCGTTTCCTCGCCACCATGAGCCACGAGATCCGCACCCCGCTGGCCGGCATTCTCGGCATGGCCGATCTGTTGCGCGACCTCGGCCTGGCGCCCGAGCCGGCGAGCTATGTCGAGGCGATTCGCGGCTCCGGCGCGGCGCTGGCGAGCCTGATCGACCAGATCCTCGACTTTTCCCGGATCGAGGCCGGGCGGCTGGAGCTGGTCGCCGAGCCGTTCGAGCTGCGCCCGCTGGTCGAGGGCGTGTGCGAGCTGCTGGCGCCGGGCGCGCAGAACAAGGGGCTGGAGATCGCCGCCTCGATCGCCGCCGATGCGCCCCGCTTCGTGCGCGGCGATGCGCTGCGGCTGCGCCAGTGCCTGATCAATCTCGCCGGCAATGCGGTGAAGTTCACGCCGTCGGGCGGCGTCGGCGTCTCGGTGACGCGCGGCGAGGGCGACGTCCTCGCGTTCAGCGTCGCCGACACCGGCCCCGGCGTGCCCGCCGACCGGCGCGAGCGCATTTTCCAGGATTTCGAGCAGGGCGATCCCGCGCGCCAGACCGAGGGCGCCGGGCTCGGCCTGGCCATCACCAAGCGCCTCGTCGGGCTGATGGGCGGCGAAATCTCGCTAGGCGACAATCCCGGCGGCGGCTCAGTGTTCGCGCTCACGGCGCCGTTGCCGGCGGTCGAAGGGGCCGAGCCGGTCGAACGCGCGGCGGCGCAAAAGGCGCGGCTCCTAGGGCGGCGGGCGCTCGTTATCGCCAATTCGCCGTTCGAGGGGCCGGCGCTGGCGGCCCGGCTCGCCGAGGGCGGGGCGATGATCGCCCGCGCCGACGGGCTAGAGGCCGGCCTTAACGCGCTCGCCGAGCGTCCGGCGCCCGATATCGTCATCGTCGATTGCGCGCTCGGCCAGGAGGCGACGCAGACGCTGGCGCTGGCCGCGCGCGCCGCGGGGGTCGCCAAAAGCCTGGTGCTGTTCTCGCCATTCGAGCGCCGCGCCTTCGGCGCCCACGCGGTCGAGGGGTTCGACGGCTGGCTGGTCAAGCCGGTCCGGGCGCGCTCGCTGTTCGAACGGCTGGCGGAGGAGTTTCCTCATCCGCCCGCGGGCGCCCCGGCGGCGAGCCTCGCGCGTTCTGCGCCCGCCCGCGCCCGCGCGCTGGTCGCCGAGGACAACGACATCAATTTCGTCATCGCGCAGAAGGCGCTGCGCCGGCTCGGTTTCGAGGTCGAGCGCGCCTGCGACGGCCGCGCCGCCGTGCGCATGGCGGACGCGGCGACCCGCGGGCGCGCCCCGGCCTACGATCTCGTGCTGATGGACATGCGGATGCCCAGTCTCGACGGCCGGCAGGCGGTGCGCGAAATCCGCGAGATCGAGCGCGAGACCGGCGCCGCCAAAGTCGCCATCGTCGCGCTCACCGCCAACGCGACCGCGGAAGACCGGCGCGCGGCCTTGGAGGCGGGCGTCGACGAATATCTGGTCAAGCCGTTCGATCCGCCCAAGCTCGCCGAGACCATCGAGCGCGCGCTTGGGGCCGCCGCGCCGGCCGAACCGGCGCGGCTGCTGTCATAATTCCTTTTGTTTGACGTGTTGAAGACGGTATCCTGAACTTCCGGGAACTGTCGACATGGCTGAGCACACTCCCCTCGCGCGCGCCGGCGATCTCGTCGTCAGGCTCGCCGCGAGCGCCGCCGAAATCGCCGCCGCGCAGGCGCTGCGCTATCGCGTGTTTTTCGAGGAGGGCGGCGCGGCGCCGGACGCGGCCAGTCGCGCCAGCCGGCGCGATCTCTGCCGGTTCGACGAGGTTTGCGATCATGTCATCGCCGTCGATGCGACGTCGGGCGAGATCGTCGGCGCCTATCGCCTGCTACGGCAAAACGTCGCAGCGGAGCGGTTCGGCTTCTACAGCGCGGCCGAGTTCGAGATCGGCCCGCTGCTCGCCCGTCATCCGCATTTGCGCTTCATGGAGCTTGGCCGCTCCTGCGTCGCCGAGGGCTATCGCGCCAAGCGAACGATGGAGACGCTGTGGCGCGGCGTCTGGGCCTATGCGTTGCGCCACGGCGTCGACGCGATGTTCGGTTGCGCCAGCCTGCCCGGCGCCGATCCGCAGCTTCACGCCGCGGCGCTGTCGGTTTTGACGGGTCTGGCGGTCGAGCCGCAGTGGCGCGTCACGCCCGCCGCCGGGGCCCGCCGTGCCGAAGTCCCACGCGCCGCTCCGCACGACGTCCGCGCCGCGATCCGCGACCTGCCGCCGCTGATGAAAGGCTACCTGCGGCTGGGCGCGCGTTTCGCGCCCGAGGCCGTCGTTGACGAGGCGTTCGGAACCACCGACGTGTTCGTGGTGCTGCGCGTCGCCGACATCCAGGCGCGCTATCTCCAGCATTTCGCGCCAGCGCCGATCGCAGCGTAACCCGCGGACGCTGGGGCAGGCGTTTGTTAAATCTTCGCGCTTAAAGGTTGCGGCGTGTCCCCCGCGCCGCTTGCCATGACGCCAGTTGCTTACCCGCTCGCGCCGATCTTCGTTGCGGCGCGCGAGGCGGAGCGGGCCGCCGCATGAGCGCCGTCGTCGCCGCCGAACGGCGCGCGGGGCGGACCGCGCCGCCCTGGAGCTGGATCGCCGCGACGGCGCTCGTCGGCCTCGCCATCCTGTTGCAGATCCGTTTCGGCATGATGGCCGACGTCGCCTGGCTGATCGACTGCGACGAACGCTGGCTCAACGGCCAGGTCCCCTACCGCGATTTTCTCGAGATCAACCCGCCGGCCTCGCTGCTCATCTACCTGCCCGCGGTCGCCGCCGCGCGGGCGCTAGGGATCGCCTCGGAACTCGCCGTCAGCGTCTTCGGCTTCGCCGCCGCGGGCGCCGCGCTGGCGCTGAGCGCCGCGATCCTGCGCCGCGCCACGTCAATGGGCGCCGCCGTCGCGCTCGCGGCGATACTCGCCCTCGTAGTCCTGCCCGGCCAGACGTTTGCCGAGCGCGACCATCTCGCCATGATTCTCGGCGCGCCTTTCGTGGCCCTGATGCTGGCGCGGGCGGAGCGCGCGGCCGTGGCGACGCCGCTGGCGCTGCTGGCGGGCCTCGGCGCCGGGCTGATGGCCTGCGTCAAGCCGCCCTATGCGCTGATCGGCTTGGCGCCGGCGCTCTATTGTCTGTCCCGCTGCGGCTGGCGCTCGGTGCTGGCCGCGCCCGAGGGCTACGTGGCGGCGGCCGTCGGCGCCGCCTATCTCGCCAGTATCGGCGCGTTCTTCCCGCACTACGCCGGCAACGTGCTGCCGTTCCTGCTCGACATCTACGTGCCGCTGCGCGAAAGCCTCGCCACGATGGCCGCTTCGCCCGGCGCGCTGATCTTTGTGGCGATTGGCGCGACGACCCTGCTGATCGGCTCGCAACGCGAGCTGCGCCCGGCCGCGGCGATCTTCCTGCTGGCGGCGCTCGGCGCTGAGATCGCTTACGGCGTCCAGGGCAAGGGCTGGGTCTATCAGGCCGTGCCGGCGCTGATGCTGGCCGCCGTCGCCGGCGCCGCGGCGCTTGGGGACACCGCCCGCGAGCGCGCCGCCGCGCTCGCCGCCGCGGCTTTCACCGCCGCGCTGGCGCTCTTCTACCTTCGCTCGCTCGGGCTGGCCTGGGCGCTCGGCGTCGCCGCCGGCTTCGCGCTCGAGGCGGCGCGGGCATGGATCAAGCCGGATCTGAAGCGGCTGGCCCCGCTCGCGCTCGCCGCCGCGGTCGGCAGCGCCTGCGGGCTCTGCCTGATCGAGCGGCCGCTGACGCCGGCGCTGGAAGCCCGGCTCGCCGCCATGGGTCCGGGCCTCACGCTCGGCGCGATCTCCGAGGACGAGGGCCTGAGCTTCCCGCTCGTGCGCCGCGTCGGCGCGCACTGGGCGATGCGCTCGCACAGCCTGATCGTCACCGCCGCCGCGCGCCGGCTGATGTCGATGCATCCGGGGGACGCGGTGCTGGCGGAGAGGTTGCGGCCCTATATCGAGCGCGACAAGACCGCGCTGCTGGCCGACCTTTCCGCGCAACGCCCCGACGCCTTGCTGGTGGGGCCGCTGAAGTCGAAGCTGCACGCCGACCTGTTCGCCGACCCTCAGGTGCTGGCCGTCATGGCGGATTACCGGCTGGTCGAGCGCGAGGAGGCGCCGGATTACGGCGCGGAGCTGTGGCTGCGCAACGATTTCGCGCCGCTGCGGCCGTAACCCCTCAGTGCAACCTTCCCGCCCCCTCCGCGCCGCCGGCCAAATCGAACTGCGCGATCGCGACCAGAATCTCCGCCCGCGACTTCAGATCCGCCGCCTCCAGCATCGCCTGCTTCTCGCGCGGGCCGTAGGGGCTCATGATCGCCAGCGAATTGACCAGCGTCTCATTGGAAGCCTTGCCGATGTCGTCCCAGTCGATCTTGAGATCGTTGGCCTTGGCGAAGTCGCGCAACGCCTTCAGCAGCGCGTCGCGGTCGACCTCCGCCTCGCCCGAGCCCTCGACGAAATCCTGCGCGTAGGTGGCGTAATCGGCGCGCACGATGCGGTAGGGCGTCAGCGTCGTCATCTCCTGCGCGACGCGGAACCGCGTCACCCCGAGGAGACTGAGGAAGCAACGCCCGTCGCCGATCTCGGCGAATTGCACGATGCGGCCGAGGCAGCCGATCTCGCACAATTCCGGCGCCGCGCCGACCGCGTCGTCGCCCGCCTTCGGCTGGATCATGCCGATCAGCCGCTCGCCGCCGAGCGCGTCGTCGAGCATGCTGAGGTAGCGCGGCTCGAACACGGTGAGCTGGATCGGCCGGCGCGGCAGCAGCAGCGCCCCCGCCACCGGGAACACGGGCAGCGTCGGCGGCAGTTCGGAACCGCTCGCATAGGTGCGGTTGAGTTTCATCGCGCTCCCTAGAACCAGATCGCCGACAGTTTGCGCCGCGCGGCGACGGTCACCTTGTCCATGAGGCCCCAGGCCTCGAAGAATTGCAGCAGCTGCTTGCGCGCGGCGTTGTCGTTCCAGGCGCGATCGCGCTTGATGATGGTCAGCAGCTCCTCGGCCGCCCGCTCGCGCTCGCCCTCGGCGTTGAGCGCGACGGCGAGATCGAACCGCGCTTGATGGTCGTCCGGGTTGGCGGCGAGCGCCTTCTGCAGCGGCGCGAGATCGCCGACGTTCGAGGCCTGCTCGGCCAGATTGAGCGCCGCAGTCGCAGCGGCTATCGCCGGGTCCGGCTCCTTGCCCGGCGCCGGCGGGGCGGCCATCGACAGCACCGCGCGCGCCGCGTCGAGATCGCCGGCCTCGACATGCAGCCGCGCGAGGCCGCCGATCGCCTTGGGATGGGTCTCCTCCTCGGTCAGCACGCGGGCGTAAAGCTCCGCCGCGCCGGCCGCGTCGCCGGCCTGCGCGGCCGCATCGGCCTCCGCGATCAGCGCATCGAGCCCGGCGCTCAACGGGCCGACCAGCCGCTCGATGAAGCCGCGCACCTGGCTCTCCGGCAGCGCGCCCATGAAGCCATCGACCGGTTGGCCGCGGTCGAACGCGATCACGGCCGGGATCGACTGGATGCCGAGCTGGCCGGCGATCTGCGGGTGTTCGTCGATGTTCATCTTGACCAGGGTCGCCTTGCCCTTGGAGTCGGCGACCGCCTTCTCCAGCATCGGCGCCAGCTGCTTGCACGGGCCGCACCAGGGGGCCCAGAAATCCACCAGCACCGGCTGCTTGGTCGAGGCCAGCAGCACGTCAGCCTTGAAGCTCGCCGTCGTGACGTCCTTGACCGCCGTTTTTCCGGTCGCGCCGTCCAAAGCCATGATCGTCCATTCCCTGCCGCGCGCCCCCGCGCGCCGCCCCTAAATGGGCCCCCGCGAAGATTTATTCAACGGCCTTCAGGGCCGCCACGACCGGCTCGTGCCCCGTCGCGCGCAGAAACGTCATCAGGCCTTCGGGCGACACGCCGGTGGTGCGGGTGTTGACCAGCGGGTGGAAATTCACGCGCGCGTGGGTCATCAGCTCCGAGTCCAGCACCACCGTCACCCGGCCGGCCTTGTCGTTGATCGCCCCGAACGGCGTCACCGCGCCCGGCTTGACGCCCCAGACCTCCTCCAGCAGTTCGCCCGAGCCGAACGAGACGCGGCCGCTGGCGCCGATCTTCTCATGCACGCGCTTGAGGTCGATCTGCGTCTCTTCGCCGAGCGTGAGCAGGAACAGCCGGCTCTTCTTGTCCTTGACGAACAGGTTCTTGCTGTGCCCGCCAGGGATCTGGCCGCGCAAGCTCTGGCTCTCCTCGACCGTGTGCAGCGGCGGATGCTCGACCGTCTGCGAGGCGACGCCGAGGCTGTCGAGAAAGGCGATGAGGTCTTCGGGCGAGGCGGGCATGACGGTCCTTTTTGTGCGACGCTTCGCCCGCATAAGCCTTCGCCGCACCGCACGCAAAGCCTCGCGCGCATGCTAGAACCGCGCGCGGCGCAACGCATGACGACGAGCCCTTATCGATGAACCTGACCGGCAACTGGAACTATCCGACCTCCGTCCGCTTCGGACCCGGGCGCATCCGCGAACTGCCCGAATTCGCCGCCGCGGCCGGGATGAAGCGGCCGCTGCTGGTCACCGACCCCGGAATATCGGGCCTGCCGATGATCGCCGCCGCGCTCGCGTCGCTTCGCGAGGCGGGGCTGCCGGCGGAGAAGTTCGACGGCGTGCAGGCCAACCCCGTCGCCGCCAATGTCGAGGCCGGGCTCGCCGTCTACCGCAGCGGCGGCCATGACGGCGTCATCGCCTTCGGCGGCGGCTCCGCGCTCGACGCCGGCAAGGTGATCGCCTTCATGGCCGGGCAGACGCGGCCGATGTGGGATTTCGAGGACGTCGGCGACTGGTGGACCCGCGCCAACCCGGACGGGATCGCGCCCATCGTCGCCGTGCCGACGACGTCGGGCACCGGCTCCGAGGTCGGCCGCGCCGGCGTCATCACCGACGAGACCACCCACACCAAGAAGATCATCTTCCACCCCAAGATGATGCCGCGCACCGCGCTGCTCGACCCGGAGCTGACCGTCGGCCTGCCGGCGACGCTGACGGCCGGCGTCGGCATGGACGCGCTGTCGCATTGCCTGGAGGCCTATTGCGCGCCGGGCTTCCACCCGCTCGCCGACGGGATCGCGCTTGAAGGGATGCGCCTCGTCAAGGATTACCTGCCGCGCGCCGTGCGCACCGGGACCGACATCGAGGCGCGCGGCATGATGATGGCCGCCGCGGCGATGGGCGCGACCGCGTTCCAGAAGGGGCTGGGCGCGATGCACGCGCTGTCGCATCCCTTGGGCAGCCTGCACGGGACGCATCACGGCATGACCAACGCCGTGTTCATGCCCTATGTGTTGGAGCACAACCGCGCGGCGATCTCCGAACGCATCGCGCGCGCCGCGGCCTATTTGGGGCTGGCGGGCGACTTCGACGCCTTCCTCGATTGGGTGCTGCGCCTGCGCCAGGAGGTCGGCGTGCCGCACACGCTGATCGCACTCGGCGCGCCGGTGCACGCGGCCGCGACCATCGTCGAGATGGCGCTGGTCGACCCGACCGCCGGCAGCAACCCGGTCGAGCTGACCCGCGAGGGCGCGCGCAAGATCTTCGACGCGGCGGCGACGGGGACGTTGGCGAGGGGGTAGACCTTGCCAACGCGGCTTGAAGAGAACGCCGCCGTCATGGCCGGGCTTGTCCCGGCCATCCACGTCGGCAAGGGATGGGTCGCGTCCTTTTAGGGCGGCGAAGCGACGGGACGTGGATATCAGGGACAAGCCCGGGCATGACGGCTAGCCGACGTGAAACTCGTCCGCGTTTCGGCGCTTAACTCACTCCAGCGCCTGATACGCCAGCGCGCGCAGCTCCAGTTCCGGCAAGTCGAAGCTCAGCATCGACTGGGTCATGAACAGCCCGACGACCTGTTCGCGCGGGTCGACCCAGTAATGCGTTTTGGCCGCGCCCGACCAGCCATATTCCCCCGCCGTCCCCGGCGCTCCCGAGGCCGCCACATCCAGCAGCACCCGCGAGCCGAGCCCGAAGCAGTAGCCCGGCAGCGGCATGCCGCCGATCTCGATCGGCAGCAGCGCCAGCGGCAGATGGTTCGAATGCATCAGCTCCAGCGTCTTGCGGCCGATCACCCGCACGCCGTCGAGCGCGCCGCCGTTACCCAGCATCTGCGCGAAGCGGAAGTAATCGCCGGCGGTGCCGAACAGCCCGTGCCCGCCGCGCTCGAACACGCCCGGCGCGTCGACGGGATAGGAGGTCTCGACGCCGTCGATGCGCTCGTTATAGCCGGCCCGCCATTGCTCGAACGCGGTGCGTGAGGTGACGCCGGCCTGCGTGATGTCCGGCCGGCCGTACATCGCCGCGACCCGCGCGCGCTTGGGCGTGGGCACGACGAAGGCGGTGTCGTTCATCTTCAGCGGCGCGAACAGCCGCTGCTCCAGGAACCGCCCGAGCGGCTGGCCGGAGACCACCTCGACAATACGGGCGGCGACGTCGACGCCGACGCTGTAATGGAAGCGCTCGCCCGGCTGGAAGGCGAGCGGGAAGCTCGCGAGATCCTCGATGGCGGCCGCCAGGGTGGCGCGCGCGTCGAACAGTTTTCCCCGCGCGTAGTCGCGACAGACCGGGGAATCCTCCAGGAACCCATAGGTGAGGCCGCTGGTGTGGGTCATCAGATCGCGCACCGTCATCGGCCGGTTGGCGGCCACGAGCTTGCCGTCCGCGCCCAACACCTGCGCGGCGGCGAAGGCGGGGATGTATTTCGCCACCGGATCGAACAGCGTGAGCTTCGCCTCCTCGACCAGCGTCATCAGCGCGGTGCAGACGATCGGCTTGGTCATCGAATAGAGGCGGAAGATCGCGTCTTCCGTCATCGGCGCGTTCGCCTCGCGGTCGCGCCAGCCGAACTGGCCGCTGTAGGCGACCTCGCCCCTGTGCGCGACCACCACGCCGACGCCGGCGTAGACGCCGCGGTCGACGTAAGCCTGCATCGCCGGAGCGATGCGCGCGAGCCGGCCTTGGTCAAAACCCATTCTGCTCTCCCTGGGTGGGGGTTATGCGGAACCGCAGAAATCCATCCGGCCCGGGGCCGAGCGGCGCGGCGCCGACCCCCGGCGGCGGCGCGAATCCGGCCGCGGCCGGCGGCGCCAGCAGCGTCGCGGTCACCGACGCCGGCCAGCCGCCGAGCCGCCACCCCCCGCCCGCGCTGACGCCCACGCGCGCCCGGCTCTTTACATATTGCAGCAGCGCGTCGAAGTTGGAGTCCGGCGCCTCGTAGACGACGCTGGCGCCGTCGCAGCCGGGAAAATGGCCGCCGCCGCCCGCGCGATAGGAGTTGGTGACGACCAGAAACGTCGCGCTTTCGTCGAGCGCGCGGCCCTCGAAGCGCAGGTCGAAGACGCGGCGCGCCTTGGCGCCGACAACGCGGCCCTGGTCGTCGTAACGCGGCGGCTGGGTTAGGTCGAGGCGGTAGCTCACGCCGTCGATGGAATCGAAGTCGAACGCGGCAAAGTCGGGCGCCAGCAGCGGCTGCGGCGCGGTCACGGCGGGATCGAGCGTGGCGAATACGCTGGCCGCGCGCTCCAGCCATTGCCTAATCATCGCCCCGCTCGCCTCGACCACGCGCAGCCCGTTGGGGTAGACGTAGAGATCGGCGACATGGCGCAGCGCAATCGGCCCGGCGGGAACGTCGGTGTAATAGCTCACGCCGTTGCGTCCGCCGCATTTGAACGGCGCGGAGGCCGATAGCAGCGGCGCCTTGCGCAAGGCCGCAACGCTGTCCATCAGCCGGCGCACGTACCACAGCTGGGCGTCGTGGACGATGCGCACGCTTGCGTCGTCGCCGACCATCGCGAACCACGACGCCAGCGGCGCCTCCATTTCGCCGACCGGCGCGCGCACATAGGCGAGCGTCGCCTGATGCGCGGCGTCGGTCGCGGCGAGCACATCCGGGTCGGCCGGCGTCGCCGCCTCGACCGGCCGCAGCTGCGCTTTCGCGCCCGTCACCCGCCAGCCCGCCGTCTCCAGCGTCAGGTCGATGACGCCGATATGGCCGCCCCAACACCCCGCCATCGCTGCGGGAACGCCCGCGAGCCGGCCCGCCGCCGCGTCCACGCCCGCAATCCCGGCGAAATCCTCGCCCGGCAGCTTGAGATGCTGGTGGCCGACGAAGATGGCGTCGACGCCGCCGGCTTGCGCCAGCGCGAGGCCGGCGTTCTCGCCTGCGCCCGCCGGGCCGATCTTCGATATCCCCGCGTGGCAGAGCGCGACCACGACATCCGCGCCCGCAGCGCGGCAGGCGGCGACCTGAGCCCGCGCCGACTCGACGATGCCCGAGGTCGTCGCCCGGCCGGCGAGCCAGCTCATATCCCAGCGCACGATGTCGGGCGTCACGAAGCCGACGACGCCGATCTTCAGCTCATGCGCCGCCCCCTCGGCGTCGCGCGCCTGTCTGGTAAGGATCGTCCAGGGGGTGAAATAGGGCGCCCCGTCCGGCTTCAGCACGTTGCAGCAGACGAAAGGAAAATCGGCGCCCGCCAGCGCCTTGGCGAGAATCTCCAGCCCGTAGTTGAACTCGTGATTGCCCACCGTCGCCGCGTCGTAGCGGACCGCCGACATCGCCGGGATCATCGGATGGTTGGGAATCGCGCCCCGCGCCAGCGCTTCGGCCGCCCAGTCGCCGAGCGGCGAGCCCTGGATCAGGTCGCCGTTGTCGAACACGAGGCAGTTGGGCGCCTCGCGCCGGGCGCGCGCGATCAGCGTCGCGGCCTTGGCGAGGCCGCTGCTCTCGTCCGGCGCGTCGCGATAATAGTCGAACGGGTGGACATGCGCATGCACGTCCGTCGTCGCTATCAACCTCAGTACGACTGTCGCCACCGTCGCCTCCCCGCCCGTTCTGGGCGAGGCGGCGGGGCGGCGTCAAGTCGGCGGCGGCCTCATCCCTTGACGCTGGTGGCGGCTTTCGGCGCAGGGTTCGCCGGCGGCGCATCCGACGCGGCGGCTGCGGGCGCGGGCGGGGGATCGTTGACGGCGGGATCGAGCGTCTTCGGCTTGAACTCGTCGAACAACTTCTTGGCCGTCGTCATGGCGCGGCCGTCCATCCGATTGGCGACCTCGTCGCGCTTGCGCGTCGCGTCGGCGTCGCCCTGCTTGGCGGCGAGCGAGAACCAGAGCCAGCTCTGCGCCATGTCCTGCGGCGCGCCGAGCCCGCGCCCGTACAGCACGCCGAGGTTGAACTGGCTGTCGCGCACGCCGTAGCTCGCCGCCTTGCGGAACCATTCGAGCGCGGCGGCGTAGTCGGGCTTTCCGGCGCCGCCGTCCTGGGCGTAGAGCACGGCGAGATTGTGCATCGCCCGCGCGTTCCCGGCTTCAGCGGCCTTCGTGTAGAGCTCCCGCGCCCGCGCCGCGTCCTTGCTCACGCCGACGCCCTTCTCGTACAGCGCGCCGAGCCGGTATTGCGCGAATGCCGAGCCCGCGTCGACGGCGGCCTGCAGCCAGTCCGCGGCGGCCTTGGGATCGCGCGGCACCGTCCGCGCTTCGAGGAAGCGCTGCGCGATCTCGATCTCCGCGCCGACGTCGCCGCTGGCGCCGGCGAGCGCCAGCGCGCTGTCGAGGCCGGCGGGCAAAGCCGCGACGATGGCGGCGGCGGGCTTGCGGCCCGCGGCGGGATTGGCGGGGGCGGCGGGCGCGGCGGGCGCGATCGGGGCGGCGATGACCTGGGGCTCGCGGCCAATGGCGCCGGTCGGCGTGCTGTCGAGCGCCGTCGTCATCGCGTCGCGCGGCGCCGGCAGACTCGCCAGCGGCGTCGACGCAGCGGCCGGCGCGTCCAGCTCCGACTTGCGCTCCGGCGGATGGCCGCGCCATTCGAGCACCGCGACGCCGGTCAGGATCGTCAGCGCGCCGGCCGCGCTGAGCAGCACGGGCCGCTGGTGCTGCCTGAACAGGGTCTGCGCCCGCTGCGCCAGACCGCCGTTCGCGCCGACGGCGGTTTTGCGCGCCTCTTCGACCAGCTCGCGCCGCTCGGTCTCGACCGCGGCGGCGTTGGCGGCGCGCCGGGCGGCGGCGATATGGGCGTTGATCGCCGTCGATTTCGCCTGCGCGGCGTCGCCTTCGCGGGTGCGGCCATGGGCGGCGATGTCGACGGCGAGCGGATCCGGCTCGGCGAGCGCCGCGCGCGCGTCGGCGCCGCTGCGGTCGGGTATGTCGGACATCGCCGGGCGGTTCGCCGCGGCGAAGCCGGGCGGGCGGACGGACGGCGCCGCCGGCGGGCGCGGCTCGGCTTCCGAGGCGATCTCGCGCTCAAGCCGGCCGAGCCGGTCGACCACCTTTTCCAGCACGTCCTGCACGCCGGAGAAGCGCGCGTCCATGCGGCGGTCGATCTGCGCCTGCTCGGCGCGCATGTCGGACAAGGTCGCCACGCCGCGGCCGACCAAATCGCGCGAGGCGCGCAGCGCCTCCAGCTCCTCGGTCAGTTCGTGCATCGCGTCTTCCAGCGCCGCCGGCGCCGCGCGGGCGGAGCCGATCAGGTCGAGCCGCTCGTTGATATCGGCGAGATGGCCGATCAGCGCGTCGGGGCTGGCCGCCGAGATGCGCGCGCCGACGTCGCGCGCGAGCGCCTGCGCCGCCTGCTCGACGAAGGCGTTGGGCAGGGCGTGCGCGTCGGCGGCGTCGTCGATCTTGTCGTGCAGCCGCCGCACTTCCTGTTCGAGCGCGCGGGTGTCGGCGGCGGCGCGCACTTCGCCGAGCTTCTCGGTGAGTTCGCGCACCGCCAGTTCGAGATGGGTCCAGTTCTCCGACGCGCTGGTGTCGCGGGCGCGGTCCTCGATCTTGGTTTCGAGCGCGTCGAGCCGGATCGAGACGTCGCGCGTCAGGTCCTCCAGCAGCGAGACGTTGAATGCGCTGCCGCTGCGGTCGACCTTGTCGCCAAGCGCCGAAATCGCCCCCGCCAGGGTCCCGATATCGGCGGGCTCGACGCCGGGCCGCTCGACCCGTTCGGCGATCTCCGTGAGCAGCGCTTCGACCCGCCTGCCGTCGAGGGTGGCGCCGCTGACGTTGGCGGCCAGCTTGGTGACCGCCTGCGTCAGGGCGGTGAAATCCGCGGGCTCGACGCCGGGACGCCCGACCCGTGCGGCGATCTCCGCCAGCAGCGCTTCGACGCGCTTGCCATCGAGCCCGGGGGCGCCGGCGTTGGCCGCCAGCTCGGAGACCGCATGCGTCAGGGCGGCGAAATCGGCGGCGTCGACGCCGGGATGTTCGAGCCGGGTCAGCGTCTGGTTCAGCAGGTCCTCGATCCGCTCGGCGTCGAAGCCGGCGGGGCCGCGCTCGATCTTGGCCGCCAGCTTCTCGATCGCGGAAACCAGCGAGGCGGCTTCGACGCCGCCGATCGCCGGCCGCTCCAGCCTCTCGACCGCGCCGCGCACGACCTTCTCGAGCCGGCCGGCGTCGAACTGCTCGGTCTGCCGCTCGACCGATTCGCGCACCTGTTCAAGCCTGGCGGCCAGCGCGTCGATCGGCTCGCGGTCGATCCCGACCTGGGCGGGGCGGCGGAACGCCTCTTCCAGCCGCGCGTTCATCGCCGCCAGCGTCGTATTGATGCCGTTGGCGTCTATGATCGGGCCGGCCCGATCGAGCTTTTCCGAGACGGCGCCGAGCGCCGATTCCAGCCGGGCGACCTGCGGCGAGACCGCCGGCGGCTTCTCCAGGCTGGCGCGCACGCTCTCGATCCGGCGGGCCAGATCCTCGATCGGCTTGGGGTCGAGCGTGACGGTGGTCGGGCGGCTGACCGCCTCGTCGAACTTGGCGCCGAGCTGGCGCAACGCCGCGTCGAGCTCCGCGGTCGCCGGCGACTTGTCGAGCCGGGCGCGGATATCGCCGAGCGCGGCCTCGAGCCGGGCGACGTGCGGCGCAAACCCGCGCTCCGCCACGCCTTTGACCGTCTCGATCCGCCGCGCCAGCTCCTCGATCGGCTTGGCGTCAAACGTAGGGGCGGGGCGGCTGACCGCCTCGTCGAACCTTTCGGCGAGCTGGCGCAGGGCCGCGTCAAGCTCCGGGGTCGGCGGCGATTGGTCGAGCCTTGCGCGGATATCGCCGAGCGCGGCCTCCAGCCGGGCGACATGCGGCGCAAACCCGCGCTCGGCTGCGCCTTTCACGCTCTCGATCCGCCGCGCCAGCTCCTCGATCGGCGTCGCGTCGAACTTGGGAGCGGGACGGCTGACCGCCTGGTCGAATTTGGCGCCAAGCTCGCGCAAGGCGGCGTCAAGCTCCGGGTTCGCCGGCGCCTTGTCGAGCCTTGCGCGGATGTCGCCGAGCGCGGCCTCGAGCCGGGCGACGTGCGGCGCAAACCCGCGCTCGGCCACGCCCTTCACGCTCTCGATCCGCCGCGCCAGCTCCTCGATCGGCGTCGCGTCGAACTTGGGGGCCGGACGGCTGACCGCCTGGTCGAATTTGGCGCCAAGCTCGCGCAACGCCGCGTCGAGTTCCGGGTTCGCCGGCGCCTTGTCGAGCCTTGCGCGGATGTCGCCGAGCGCGGTCTCCAGCCGGGCGGCGTGCGGCGCGAAGCCGCGCTCGGCGACGCCCTTGACGCTCTCGATCCGCCGCGCCAGCTCCTCGATCGGGGCTGCGTCGAACTTGGGCGCCGGACGGCTGACCGCCTCGTCGACTTTCGCCGCGAGCTTTTGCAGCGCCGCGTCGATCTCAGGGTTATGCGCCGCGCGGTCCAGCCGGGTCAGGATTTCGGCCAGCGCGTCCTCCAGCCGCTCGACCTGCGCCGAGGGCGCGCCTTGCGCTTCGACCGCCTTGCGCACCGCCTCGATGCGGCGCGCCAGATCCTCGATCGGCTTCAAATCGACGACGCCGCTGCGGGCGAGCGCGGCCTCGACCTGGGGCCCGATCTGGCCGAGCGCCGTCTCCAGCCTGGCGATCTCCGCCGCCGGCGGCGCCGGACGCTCGACCCGTTGTTTCAGCTCGCCGACCGCGGCGCGCAGCTCGTCCATCTTGGGCGCCAGTCCGCCCTGGCGCTCCACCGCGCCACGCACGCCCTCGATCCGGCGGGCGAGGTCTTCCAGCGGGCGGGCGTCGAGCGAGACCGAGGTCGGCCGCTGCAGCGCCTCCTCCAGCCGCGCCACCATGCCTTGCAGCGCCGTCATCGTCGCGGCCGATTGCGAGCCGGTGGCGAAGGCGCGGTCGAGCTTGTCGTTGAGCGCCTGCAGCGCGCCGGTCAGCGCGCCCGCGTCGGGCCGCGTCGCCGCCTGCCGCTCCAGCGTCACGCGCATCGTCTCGACGCGCCGGGCGATGTCTTCGAGCGGGCGCAGATCGACGGCGGGACGGCGCGCCGCCGCCTCGACGCGGGCGCCAAGCTCCTCCATGCGTCGCTCCAGCCCCTGAAACGCGATGGCGGGGGCGTTGCGGTCGATTTCGGCGCGCGCCTCGGCGAGCGCCCTCAGCGCCTGCGTCATCTCCGCCGGGGCCGGCGAGGCGCCGACCAGCTTTTCGATCTGCGCGGCGAGCTGCGCGACCTGGCGCTCCATCTGCTCGACCGTCGCGGCCTTGTCGGAAGCGGCCGATATCGCGGTTTCGATCTCGCGCGTCTGCAGCCGCAGCGCGTCGAGCGCGCTCGGGCCGACCGCGGAGCCGGCGAGGTCCTCGACCTTGTCGGCGAGCCGGCGCAGTTCGCGCTGCATGTCGGCGACGATGGCGGTGAAATCCGGCGCGGCTTCGGGGCTGCGCGGCGCCGGCGTTGCGGCGTCGCCTGGCGCCTCCGGGCGGGTCTTGCGGCGGCGGGCGAGCCGTTCGGCGACCAGCCGGAAGGTCTCGTCGTCGCCGTCGCGCGGCGACTCCTGAGCGCGGGCGGGCGCCGGGGTGCGAGACGCCCGCCGCGCCAGCTCCTCCAGGCGCGAGGCGACGGCGTCCTCGCGCTCGCTGCGCGGCTCCGGCGCGGGGGCGGGGGCGGGCCGCACCAGGGTGGTCAGCGATTCCAACGCACGCGCGGTGCGCGCCTCATTCTCCTCCGTGCGTTTGCCGACCCGCTCGATGGCGGCTTCGAGGCGCTCGCGTTCGCCCTGGCGCGCTTCGACCAGGCCGCCGAGCTTCTCCAGCGCCTGGGCGGTGCGCTCCGCATTGCGTTCGGCGCGCGCCTCGACCTCGGCGATCGCTTCCTGCAGTCGCTCGCGTTCGCCGCCGCGCGCCTCGACCAGGCCATGCAGCGACTGCAACGCCTGCGCCGTGCGCTGTTCGTTGTGCGAGGCGCGCTGCTCGATCTTCTCGACCGCCTGCTCCAGCCGGCTACGCTCGACGCCGCGCGCCTCGACGAGCCCGCTTAGCGCTTCGAGCGCGCGCCCGGTGCGCTCCTGGTTGCGTTCGGCGCGGGCCTCGATGTCGGCGATCGCCACCTCCAACCGGCTGCGCTCGCGCTCGCGGGCGCCGGCGGCCGATTCGAGCGCGCGCGCCGCGCGCGTCTCGACCAGCGCGGCGCGCTGTTCGATCTTTTCGATCGCATCGTCGAGCCGGCTACGCTCGGGCCGGCGGTTGTCGGGTTCATCGCCGGCGGCAGGGCCGCGCGGCGGGCGGCGCTCGTCGCGCGGTGATTCGCCACGCCCGGGGCGAGGCTCGTCGCGGCTGCTGATTCGCTCGAAATCGTCTTCGCGCTCGACGCGCGGGGCCGGTTCCGACGCGCGTCGCGGCGTCTGGGACACCGGGCGGGCGAGGCGGTCGATGCGCTCCTCGATCGCCTCCAGCCGCTCGCGTTCGGTAAGCTCGCCGGGATCGGCGCCGAGGTCTTCGGCGTATTCGGCGATCGCCTCCTCGACCCAGGCGTCGACGTTGACGCCGGCGCTTTTCGCCAGCTTTTCAGCGATCTTATACGCTGAGCGCTCGCTCCCGCGTCCGCCGCGCGCCGCTGCCGTTGTCATTGCCCCGTCCGTAGTTCGCGAACCTCGCCGCAACGGGGATGTTTCCGCGGATGTGGTGAACAAACCGTTAAGCTGTGCCGAAACGGGGCAACGCTCGTTTCCATTGTTGCGCGAGGCTGAGGTTGCATACACGTATGAGTTGCAAATCCTGCGTGATCGCGCTATCGCTAAGGCCGGCGGCAGACTCGTGGGGGGTCTTGAGCCCAGTAACTCTAGGGCGCCAAAAGTAGATTGGGAGCATGGGCGATGACGACTTTAGGTAATCAGCTGACGTCTCGAGTCGAAGCAGAGGGCCTCGCTGATTCGGCGGCCAATATCTCCAAACGGGAGATGACGATCGGGGAGATGGCGGCTGAGTTCAATGTCAGCCTGCGGACATTAAGATTCTATGAGGACAGAAAGTTGCTTCGTCCGCGCCGCGAGGGCAACACACGGCTCTATTCCCCAACCGATCGGCAGCGCATGCAGATGATCCTCAAAGGCAAACAACTCGGCTTCACATTGACGGAAATACACGATCTGATCGGAAATTACGAGACGACGGACGATTTCGAAGGCAAGTTGAAGCCGCAACAGATCGTGACCCAGATCGACCATCTGGAGCGCCAGCGCGCGGAAATCGACAGCGCGATCGCCCGGCTTCGGGCGACGCACGATCGTCTCGCCGCCGCATTTACGTCCCAGCACCATCCGCTGGCCGCTTCCGCCTGAGTCGGGGGAAGGGCGTCTGGACGTCGCGACGGGCAGGGCGGGCCCGGCCGGCGACAGTCGCCCGAGTCTCCGGTACGCCTTGGTTATCCTGGGCGCGCGCGCAGGGGCGGGCTTGAATATTCAGGAGCCCGAGCCGGCGCCGTGTTGGCGTCGCTCCCGAGCGGAAGCGCACAGCGACCACACCGGGGCGGCTGCCTCCAGGTCGCCGAGGCGCGCTTCCCAACGTCGCCGGCCAGGACGCCGAGGCGCCCGGAGCGCCGCATGCGCTGGCCGCCGCGCGAAACTCCGCCTGCACCCTAGACGCTTCCGGCCGCCGTTGAAGCAATCTCCGCCGTCTCGGACACGATGTTGCAAATGTGGCGCAGGTTCGCGCTCTCGCCGGGCGGAATCGCGCGGCGGCGCCTTGCCCCTCGCCGGGGACGTGCGCAGCGCGATCTCGGCCGCAATCGTCGCCTCGCCGCTCGGCGGCGGGTAGACCGGCCACGGCAGGCCCGAGAACGCGTCCGCGCGCTCGCCGATGACGCCGCAATCGAGCCCCTCCGCACCCGCCCGCAGAGTCGCCCTCGCCACGCTCGCCGTCCCGCCGGGGCTCAGCTTGCGGCTGGAGAAGCCGACATAGGTCCAGCCGTCGCCTTCCGGCGTAATCGCGTGCAGGACGCGCCCGGCGTCGGGTTGGGCGGGAACGGGCAGGCCGCCTATCCCTGACCCGCGCGCCGCAGGACGCGACCAGGCCAAAATTTCCTTCCTGGAACGCTCGTTCTAGAGTTGCCCGGAAATGGAACATGCGTTACAAAAGCTCTCGTCTGGCGCTCAACGCCAGACGGTTCCGCCGGCGCCGCCGCCAGTTTGGCCGGGTCGGCGGGCCGCGGAAACGGCGCCGCAAAGCACGCCGCCTAGGGAGGGAACGGAACATGAAGCGATTTCTCATTGCGCTCGGCGTGACGACGATCCTGGCGAGCCCGGCGTTCGCCGCCAAGATCGGCGTGTCGATGGACAAGTTCGACGACAACTTCCTCACCGTGCTGCGTAACGGCATGAGCGACTACGCCAAGACCCAACCGGGCCTGACGCTGCAGATCGAGGACGCCAAGGACGACGTCTCCAAGCAGATCAGCCAGGTGCAGAACTTCATCGCCAACGGCGTCAACGCGATCATCGTCAATCCCGTCGACACCTCGGCGACCGCGGCGATCACGCGAGCCGCGGCGGACGCCGGCGTCGCCCTGGTCTATGTCAACCGCGAGCCCGCCGACGTCGAGAAGCTCGGGCCGAAGGCGGCGTTCGTCGCCTCCAACGAGAAGGAATCCGGCACGCTGGAGATGCAGCAGATCTGCAAGCTGCTCGGCGGCAAGGGCGGCATTCTGGTCATCGAGGGCCAGCTCTCCAACCAGGCCGCGGTGCAGCGCACCGCCGACGTGCACGACGTGATCTCCAAGCCGCCGTGCGACGGCATCAAGATCGTCGCCGAGCAAACCGCCAACTGGGACCGCACCCAGGCGCAGAACCTGATGACCAACTGGCTATCGAAAGGCCTCAAGTTCGACGCCGTCGTCTCCAACAACGACGAGATGGCGATCGGCGCCATCCAGGCGCTGAAGGCCGCGGGCGTCGACACCAAGAAGGCCATCGTCGGCGGCGTCGACGCGACCCAGGATGCGCTCGCCTCGATGAAGGCCGGCGATCTCAAGGTCACCGTGTTCCAGGATGCGGCCGGCCAGGGCAAGGGCGCCGTCGACGCGGCGCTGGCGCTCGCGGCGGGCAAGATGGTCGACAAGAAGGTCTACATTCCCTTCCAGCTCGTCACGCCCGAGAACATGGACAAGTTCGCCAGGAAGAACTGAGGCGTTCAGTCAACCGTCGTCCCCGCGCAAGCGGGGATGGCAAGGCGGCTCGCGGCGGCGAGAAACGTGAGGCAAGTGATGGCGACTCTCAGCCCCACCACTGCAGAGCTTCTGCGAAAGAGCGGCGTCATTCCGGGGGCCGAATATCTGCTCGAAGTCGAGCATGTCCGCAAGGCCTTCCCTGGCGTTCTCGCGCTCGACGACGTCGAGTTCCGCCTCAAGCGCGGCCATGTCCATGCGTTGATGGGCGAGAACGGCGCCGGCAAGTCGACGCTGATGAAGATCATCGCCGGCATCTACACGCCGGACTCCGGCTCGTTCAAGCTCAAGGGCCAGGAGATCAAGCTCGGCTCCCCGCTCGACGCGTTGCGCTACGGCATCGCGATGATCCATCAGGAGCTGAACCTGATGGCCTTCATGACGGTCGCCGAGAACATCTGGCTCGGCCGCGAGCCGCGCAACGCGCTCGGGATCATCAACCATCGCGAGATGCGCCGGCGCACGCAAACCCTGCTCGACCGGCTGGAGATCGAGATCGACCCCGAGATCGAGGTGCGCGACCTCTCGGTCGCCAGCCGGCAGATGGTCGAGATCGCCAAAGCCGTCTCCTACGACAGCGACATCCTCATCATGGACGAGCCGACCTCGGCGATCACCGAGAAGGAGGTCGCGCATCTGTTCCGCATCATCCGCGCGCTTAAAAGCGAAGGCAAAGGCATCGTCTACATCACCCACAAGATGAACGAGCTGTTCGAGATCGCCGACGAGGTGTCGGTGTTCCGCGACGGCCGCTTCGTCGGCGAGCATCCCGCCCACAGCGTCACCCGCGACGACATCATCAAATTGATGGTCGGGCGCGAAGTCACCCAGATGTTCCCCAAACAAACCGTCCCCATCGGCGACGTGATCCTGTCGGTCAACAAGCTGAGCCTGGAAGGCCGCTTCCACGACGTTAGCTTCGATCTGCGCAGGGGCGAGATCCTCGGCCTCGCCGGCCTCGTCGGTTCGGGCCGCAGCAATGTCGCGGAGACGATCTTCGGCGTGACGCCGGCCACCTCGGGCCAGATCTTCGTCGACGGCCGCGAAGTCGCCGTGCGCAATCCCGGCGCGGCGATGGATCTCGGCATGGGCTTCCTCACCGAGGACCGCAAGGAATCCGGCTGCTTCCTGTTGCTCGACATCACCGCCAACATGCAGGCGGCGATCCTGCGCAACGGCTACGCCACTATGGGCGTCGTGCGCGAGCGCGAGATCGAGCGGCTCTGCCAGCAGCAGAAGGCGAGCTTGCGCGTGCGCACGCCCGATCTCGAGGAGCCGGTCATCAACCTCTCCGGCGGCAATCAGCAGAAGGTGCTGATCGCGCGCTGGCTGCTGACCCAACCGCGCATCCTCATATTGGACGAGCCGACGCGCGGCATCGACGTCGGCGCCAAGGCCGAGATCCACCGCCTCATCTCCGAACTCGCCGGCCAGGGCGTCGCGGTGCTGATGATCTCCTCCGAGCTGCCGGAAGTGCTCGGCATGAGCGACCGGGTGATGGTGATGCACGAGGGCCGGTTGACCGGCATACTCGACCGCAAGGACGCGACCCAGGTCAGCGTCATGGAGCTTGCGGCGAGCTAGAGGCGGAGGAATCTGATGTCCAGCCAATCCCTGCCGGTGAGCGAAGCGGTGGCGCGGGCGCGCCGCCGCCTGCCGCCGGAGATCAGCATCCTCGGCGTGATGATCGGCATGATGCTGTTGTTCGAGGCGCTCGGCTGGATCTTCGTCGGCCAGAGCTTCATCGCCAATCCGCTGCGGCTCAAGATCATGATCCTGCAGGAGAGCGAGATCGGCATCATCGCCGTCGGCGTCACCCAGGTCATCATCATGGGCGGCATCGACCTGTCGTCGGGCTCGCTGGTCGGCATGACGGCGATGGTCGCCGCCAGCCTCGCCCAGGTCGCCGGCTACAGCCACGCCGTCTACCCGGGCCTGACGGGGCTCAATCCGATCTTTCCCGTGGTCGCCGGCCTCGTCTGCGGCAGCCTGGCCGGGCTCGTCAACGGCTCGCTGATCGCGCTCACCAAGATCCCGCCGTTCATCGCCACGCTCGGCATGATGGTCTCCGCCCGCGGCGTCGCCGATTGGTACACCGACGGGCAGCCGATCGGCAATCTCTCCGACGAGTACGCCGCCATCGGCTCCGGCTGGTGGCCGGTGATCATCTTCCTGTCGATGGCGGTGTTGTTTCATCTGGCGCTGCGCTACACGCGCTACGGCAAGTTCACCTACGCCATCGGCGCCAATCCGCTCGCCGCGCGGGTGTCCGGCATCAACGTCGAGCGCCACATCATGCTCGTCTACACCATCGCCGGGCTGATGTCGGGGCTGTGCGGCGTCGTCCACACCGCGCGCGCGATATCGGGACAGGCGGGCGTCGGCGTCGGCTTCGAGCTCGACGCCATTGCGGCCGCTGTCATCGGCGGCGCCTCGCTGTCGGGCGGCGTCGGGCGGTTGACCGGCACCATCATCGGCGCCGTCATCCTCGGCATCCTGACCTCGGGCTTCACCTTCCTCAACGTCGACGCGCATTATCAGGAGATCATCAAGGGCGGCGTCATCGTCGCCGCCGTGATCGCCGACCAGTACCGCCAGCGCAAGCGCCGCACGATCTGACGGTCGTCGCCGCGGGCGGTTCCCTCTCCCTTTCGGGAGAGGGGCGCTTCCCCGGCACTTCGCTTCAGGACGCCGCTCTGCTTCCCATCGCCTCTTTCACGGCGTCCGCGAGTTCGGCGAGCGAGAACGGTTTGGCCAGCCGCAGCAGCTTCTGCCCGCCCGGGGGCAGGTCGGCGTAGCCGGTGACGAGCAGGATCGGCAGGTTCGGCCGCGCCTCGCTCGCCCGGCGCGCCAGTTCGACGCCGGTCATCTCCGGCATCATCACGTCGGTCAGCAACAGGTCGACCGCGCGCAGGCGGCGCAGGATCTCCAGCGCCTCGGCGCCGCGCGACGCCTGCAGCACGCGATGGCCCATCTCCTCGAGCATGGCGACGGTGTTCATCAGCACCAGCGGATCGTCGTCGACCGCCAGAATGCTCAAGCCCCCCGCCTGGCGCTCCTTTTCAGCCTCGTCCGCTTCGTCGACCTCCGGCGGCGCGGCGGGCAGCCAAAGCTCCGCCGTGGTTCCCTTGCCGGCCTCGCTCTTCAGCACCAGCGCGCCGTTCGATTGCTCGGCGACGCCATGCACCATCGACAGGCCGAGGCCGGCGCCGTCGCCGATCGCCTTGGTGGTGAAGAACGGCTCCTTCGCCTTGCGCAAGGTGTCGCGGTCCATGCCGGCGCCGTCGTCGGTCACGCTGAGGCAGACGTAGCGCCCCGCGGGCAGCGCTCCGGCGAGCGCGCCGATGCGCTCCTCGCGCGCGTCGATCCGCACCGTCCCGCCCTTCGGCATGGCGTCGCGCGCGTTGGCGAGCAGGTTGAGCAGCGCCAGTTCGAACTGGTTGGCGTCGAGCACCACGCGCGGCAGCGCCGCGGGCAGGTTGATCCGCAGCCGGATCGTGTCGCCGAGCGAGCGCTTCATCAGATCGCCCATGCCGCGCACCAAGGCCGCAAGATCCACCGCCTTGGGGTCGAGTTCGCGCCGGCGGGCGAACACCAGCATGCGCTGGGTCAGCGAGGCGCCGCGCCTGGCGCCCTCGACCGCGCGCGCCAACAGACGCTTCAGGCTCGGTTCGTCCGGCAGCTTGCGCTCCAGCATCTCCAGGCTGCCGAGCACCACGGTCAACAGGTTGTTGAAGTCGTGCGCGACCCCGCCGGTGAGCCGCCCGACCGCCTCCATCTTCTGCGACTGGAACAAGGCCTCGCGCGCCTCTTCGAGCCGGCGCTCGGCCTGCTTGCGTTCGGTGATGTCGCGCACGACCTTGGCGAAGCCGACCAGCGCGCCGGTCGCGTCGCGCACCGGCTCGATCACCACATTGGCCCAGAAGCGCGACCCGTCCTTGCGGATGCGCACGCCCTCCTTCTCGAACCGGCCTTCGCGCGCCGCCGTCTGCAGCCCCAGTTCGGGCAGCCCCGCCGCCTTGTCCTCCTCGGTGTAGAACTTCGAGAAGTGCCGCCCGACGATCTCCTCGGCGGAATAGCCCTTCAGCCGCTTGCCGCCAGCGTTCCAGTTGGCGACGCGGCCCTCGGGATCGAGCATGTAAATGGCGCAGTCGGTCACGCTCTCCATCAGCAGGCGGAAGCGCTCCTCGCTGAGCCGCAGCGCCTCCTCCGCGTTGCGCCGGTCGGTGAGGTCGCGCGTCACCTTGGCGAAGCCGACCAGCCGGCCCGAGGGATCGCGGATCGGGTCGATCACCACATTGGCCCAGAAGCGCCCGCCGTCCTTGCGCACGCGCCAGCCCTCGGCCTCGAAGCGTCCCTCGCGCGCCGCCGTCTCCAGCGCCTTGCGCGGCATGTCCTCGGCGAGCGCCTCTTGCGTGTAGAACAGCGAGAAATGCTTGCCGAGCACCTCTTCCGCCTCATAGCCCTTGAATCGGCGCGCGCCGGGGTTCCAGCTCGCCACCCGGCCCTCGACGTCCAGCATGAAGATCGCGTAATCGAATACGCTTTCGACAAGCAGGCGATATCTTGCGTCCTCTGACACGCCCAAAGTTTCAGCGCTCGATTGTTTATGGTTCATCTGCGGCCGCTTCGGAATAGGCGGTTCTTTCCTTTGCGCGCGGCGAAGGCAACTCACGACATTGCGAGGCGGCGGTTGCGGCCGCACTACGCCGCGGAATCGCCGCAGCGATGACAGCACTTTGTCCACACTTCGCTTGCCGGGCCGGTATAGAGCGCGCGGCTGAGATGGAGAGCGACATTGGCCGGCGACGGGCGCCTGAGCGAAGACATATTCATCGGCGGCGGCGAGGTCGCCGCCCTGATGCGACGCACCGATTGGGCCAAGACGCCGCTCGGTCCGGTCGAGACCTGGCCGGAGGCGCTGAAGCTCTCGCTGCGCCTGCTGCTCACATCGAAGTTCGAGATGTGGCTCGGCTGGGGCCCCGAGGTCGCGTTCCTCTACAACGACGCCTACCGCCCGACGCTCGGCCGCAAGCACCCGGACGCGCTCGCCCAGCCGACCCGGCGGCTGTGGGCGGAGATCTGGGACGACATCGAGCCGCGCATCCGCTCGGTCTACGAGCGCGGCGAGGCGACCTGGGACCGCGCGCTGCAGCTAATCCTGGAGCGCAACGGCTACCCCGAGGAGACCTACCACACCTTCTCCTACAGCCCGATCTTCGGCGACGGCGGGCGGGTCGAAGGCCTGTTCTGCGCCGTGAGCGAGGAGACCGAGCGCGTCATCAGCGAGCGCCGGCTCTCGACCCTGCGCAAGCTCGCCGAGGGCCTCGCCGTCTCGACGACGCGCGACGACGTCTGGCGCGCCGCCCGCCGCGGCTGCCAGAGCAATCCGCAGGATCTGCCGTTCGCGCTCGGCTACGCCTTCGCCGGCGCGAGGGCTTCGCTCGCCTTCGCCGTCGGGCCCGAGAGCGGCGGCGCGCTAGCCCCGGAAGCGGCGCCGCGCGAGGCCGCCGGGCCGTGGCCGCTGACCCGCCCGCTGGTGATGGACGTCACCCGCCTCGAAGGCCTGCCGACCGGCGGCTGGAGACGGCCGCCGCGACAGGCGGCGGTGATCCCGCTCGCCGGCCACGGCGGCGACGCCGCGGCCGGCGCGCTGGTCGTCGGCCTCAACCCGCACCGGCTGTACGACGAGGATTATCAGGCTTTCCTGCGCCTGTTCGCCGGCCAGATCGCCTCGAGCCTGGCCAGCGCCGACGCCGCCGCGGCGGAGCGGCGGCGCACCGCCGCGCTCGCCGACGCCGTGCGGCTGCGGCAGGCGGCGGCCGAGGCGCTGGAGCGCGCCAACGTGCGGCTGGCGAGGGAAGTGCGCACCGCCGCGGCCGAGCGCGACCGGCTGCGCGACCTGTTCCAGCGCGCCCCCGGCTTCATGTGCCTGCTGAGCGGCCCCGATCTCGTGTTCGAGTTCATGAACGAGGCCTATCTGCAGCTCGTCGGCCACCGCGACCTGATCGGCCAGCCAGTCCGCAAGGCGCTGCCGGAAATCGCGGGCCAGGGCTTTTTCGAGCTGCTCGACGAGGTCTATGCGACCGGCAAGCCGTTCGTCGGCAGCGGCCTCGCCGTCGATATCCAGCGCACGCCGGGCGCGCCGCTGGAACAGCGCTTCCTCAATCTCGTCTACCAGCCGATCTACGACGCGGACGGCGCCGTCTCCGGCATCTTCGCCGAGGGCTACGACGTCACCCACCAGCTACGCGCGGAAGCCGCTTTGCGCGCGCTCAACGCCCGGCTCGAACAGGAGGTGCAGCAGCGCACGCAGGAGCGCGACGCGGTCTGGCGCGTGTCCGAGGATCTGTTCGCGCAGATCGACCGCGACGGGCGCATCTTGAGCTGCAATCCCGCCTGGGGCGAGGCGCTCGGCTACGCGGCCGCCGATCTCGTCGGCCAGAGCCTGCTGGCGCTGGTCGAGCCCGCCGCCGCCGCGATGCTGCGGGAGCGGCTCGCCCAGCTCGTCGAGGGCGGCGCGTTGCGCGATCTCGACCTCGCGCTTTCGCCCCGCAGCGGTCCGCCGCGCTGGTTCAGCTGGAACGCGGTCTGCGAGGGCGAGCGCATCTACGCCGCCGGCCGCGACGTGACCGAGCGCCGCCAGTTCGACGAGCAGTTGCGCCGCGCCCAGAAGATGGAGGCGCTCGGCCAGCTCACCGGCGGCGTCGCGCACGATTTCAACAACCTGTTGCAGGTGATCAGCGGCAACCTGCAACTGCTCGCGCGCGACGTCAGCGGCGACGCGCGCGCCGAAAGCCGCGTGCGCAACGCGCTGGCCGGCGTCTCACGCGGGGCCAAGCTCGCCAGCCAATTGCTCGCCTTCGGCCGCCGCCAGCCGCTCGAACCCAAGGTGGTCAACATCGGCCGCTTCGTCCAGGGCCTGGACGAGATGCTGCGCCGCGCGCTCGGCGAGGAGATCGAGCTGGAGACGGTGGTCGCCGGCGGCCTGTGGAACACGATCGTCGATCCCAACGGGATAGAGAACGCCATCCTCAATCTCGCGATCAATGCGCGCGATGCGATGGACGGCGCCGGCAGGCTGACCATCGAGACCTCGAACGCCTCGCTCGACGCCGATTACGCCGCGCAGAACGAGACCAATCCCGGCCAATACGTGCTGATCGCGGTTAGCGACACCGGCTCAGGCATCGCGCCTGAGGTCCTCGACCGGGTGTTCGACCCGTTCTTCTCGACCAAGCCGGAAGGGCGCGGCACCGGCCTCGGGCTGTCGATGGTCTATGGCTTCGTGCGCCAGTCCGGCGGCCACATCAAGATCTACAGCGAGCCGGGGCAGGGCGCGACGGTCAGGATCTACCTGCCGCGCGCGCTCGAACCGGAGGAGCCGCTGACCGACATCCGCTCCGCTCCGGCGCGCGGCGGCTCGGAATCGGTCCTGGTGGTCGAGGACGACGACGAGGTGCGCGAGACCGCCGTCGGCCTGCTGTCCGATCTCGGCTACCGCGTGCTGAAGGCGCGCGACGCGGCGAGCGCGCTCAGCGTGATCGAGAGCGGCGCGGCGGTCGACCTGCTGTTCACCGACGTGGTGATGCCCGGCCCGTTGCGCAGCCCGGAGATGGCGCGCCGCGCCAAGGCGCTGCGGCCGCAACTGGCGGTGCTGTTCACCTCCGGCTACACCGAGAACGCCATCGTGCACGCCGGCCGGCTCGATCCCGGCGTCGAGCTGCTGGGCAAGCCCTACACGCGCGAGGCGTTGGCGCGCAAAGTGCGGCGCGTGCTCGCCAACGAGCGGCAGCGGTTCGCCGCGCAAAAATCTTCGGGCGCGCTCGGCCGGCCCGGCGCGAACGGCGTCGTGCTGATCGTCGAGGACGACGAGCTGATCCGCGAGAGCACGCAACAGACGATCCGTAGTCTCGGTTATGGCGCGGTCGCGGCCGAGAACGCGGCCGAGGCGCTGCGGGTGATTGAGACGCGGGAGATCGACGTTCTCGTCGCCGACCTGAGGCTGCCGGGCGCTTCGGGGGTGGAGCTGGCCGAGCGGGCGCGGGCGCTGCGGCCGGGTCTGCCGATCGTGTTCGCCACCGGCGACGAGGCGGCGCTGGCCGGGACGGGCTTCGCCGACGCGATCTCGCTGCTGAAGCCGTATTCGGTCGAACGCATGCGCGAGGCGCTGGCCGCCGCGACGCGCCCGTCGGCTGCAAGCGAGGCGGCGGGTTAGGGCGTCTCGCGCATGCGTCGACGCCAGCGTGTCATTCGAGCGAAACCCCTGGGGCTGGCGCCGCTCACGCCTCCAGCGCCAGCAGCGCGAAACTGGCGAGCCAGTGTTCGCCCATGTAGTCGGCTTCGATATACGGCAGGCTGGCGGCGAGATGGCGCTCCGCCGCCTCCAGCATGACGCCGCGGCGCTCGTCGTCAACCGTCCGCGCCAACGCGCGCAAGCCCCAGGCCCGGCTCAGATTGAGCCCATCGAGATGGGCGATCTTGCCGTCGCTGCGGTCGCCGGCCTCGACGGGCGCGAACAGCGCCGCAGGCTTGCGCCGCCGCAGATCCGGCAGGAACCGGTCGAACCAGGGTCGGAACCGTTCCGCCGGCGACAGCCGGCGCAAGGCTTCCGCCTCGACCAGCGTCGGCGACAGGAAATCCTCGCCGCCGGGTTCGCCCCAGGCGGGGCAGTCTGCGTCGTTGGCGTACCAGCGCTCCGCCGTCGCGCGCAGCAGGCCGAGCAGCGCATCGTCGCCCAGCGCCTCGGCGTAGTCGGCCGCCAGCCGCAGCGCGAAGGCGCTGTTGGCGTGGGTTCCGGCGCGAACCGGATAGCCGGCGCGGGGCAGAAATTCGCGCAACCGCTGCGCAAAGGCCGCGGCCAGCGGCGTCAGCGTGCGCGACCAGCGCGGCTGCGGCAGTTGCGCCAGCTCCGCGGCGAGTTTCAGCAGCCAGCCCCACCCGTAGGGCCGCTCGAAGCCGCGCGCCGTCGGCGCCGCGAGGTAATCGCATTCGCCCGCAATGGCCCGCGCCGTGAGCCGCCGGTCGAACAGTTCGGCGATTCCGGTCAATGCGGGAAAGCGCCGCAGCAGCCGCGCCAGCAGCCAATAGCCATGCACGCAGGAATGCCAGTCGAAGCTGCCATAGAACACCGGATGCAGCGCCGACGGCGTCAGCGCGTCGCCGGCCCCGGCGAGGACGTGATCGAGCTTGTTGGGATACTCCCGCTCGACGTGGCCGAGCGCGAGGGTCGCAAAGCGCGCGGCGAGGTCCGGCGTCAGCTCGTGCGGCAATTTGAACCTCCAGTTCCGCGCCGGCGCTCAGCGCCAAGCCGCCTGTCGCTTACCGCCGCGCCGGGCCCGCGGGAAGCGCGGCCTCTCGCCTGGCGCAAGCAGGATGCAGCCGGCTCTCAACGAAAGTCATGCATTTTCAATATGTTGAATAGATTTGCCTGAACTCGCGCACGCCCTCGGCGCGGCCGAGGAGGGACACATAATGGCGCCCAACCGTTTGAAATCGCCGCATCTCGTGCTGTCCTTGCGGTCTGCGGCGGGTCCGCCCGGCCGCCCTCCCGACGCCGCCCCGAATTGACGCCGGGCGCGCCGGTCAGCAGAATCAGGGCGAGGGATCGGGCGCGCGCCTGATTTTCGGCGCATGGCCGCCATAGGCGGCTGCTGGCGTCGCTGTCGTCAGCGGTTCGGCAAGCCAAGAGGGTATCGGCAGTGATAAATGAATGCGCCGGGGAACAGGTCGAGATCGACGGACGCTCGTTCGTCAAGACCCAGCCGGGCTTGATGGGCCACGCCATCTACGGCCCCTACGAAACTCTCGAACCCGGCAAGTACAGCGTCGAGTTCCAGATCAAGCCGCTTAGCGAACACGCCGACGGCCGCGATCCGCTGGTCGCCCTGGTGGACGTCGTCGCCGGCCCGCAGGTCCGGCTCGCCGAAGCTCTGGTGTTCAGCTCGCAGCTCGGACCCGACGGGCGTTACGTCGTTGGGTTCGAGACCAACAAGAGGCGCAGCAACGTCGAATACCGAATTTACGTCAACGGGGTGGAGTCGCTGCTCGTCGGCGACGCCCCCGTCGTGCGGCAGGTTCAGCGGCTGGAGCCGCCGCGGCAGCCCGCTTCGCTCCCCGGCTTCCTGCGCGAGCACCTCGGCCACTTCGGCGGCCTTTTCGCCGCCGGCGTCGGCCTCGCCATTCTCGACGACGACGTGCTGGCGATGTCCTGCGGTTTCTCCTTTTACGCCCGAACCCCGGACGACCTCAATTTCGTCGACGAGGTCCTGCTCAAGGGGTCCTACAATGTCCTGACGCCGTCGCCCGCCTGCGTCGTCGACATCGGCATGAACATCGGGCTGACGGCGCTGCGGCTTGCGGGTTCGCCCAACGTGCGCGAGGTCCACGCCTTCGAGCCGTTCCCCGCGACCTTCGCCCGCGCGACGGCCAACGTCGCGCTCAACCCGGCGCAAGCGGCCAAGATCAGGATGAACAATTTTGGCCTGTTCGATTCCGAGACCCAGGTGACCACCCGCGTCAATTCCAGCGATTCCGGCTCCTATTCCGTTTTCGGACCCGAGCGCGGCGAAGCTGTGACGATCCAGCTTCGCGACGCCGCAGCGACGCTCGGGCCGATCATCGACGCCGCGCAGGCGCAAGGGCTTCTCGTCGTCCTTAAGGTGGATTGCGAGGGCTCCGAGTTTGCGGTGTTCAGGTCGCTGGCGGCTGGCGGCTTAATCCGCCGCGTCGGCGCCTATATGGTGGAGTACCATCGCGGCCACGGGGTCGCGAGCGAACTGACGTCGAGGCTGAGCGAGGCCGGTTTCGTCGTCGTCGATCTGGGGTATGTCGGCGCCAATGGATTTTTCTATGCGGTGCGGCTGGGGGGCGATCGGCCTGACGCTTCGTGATCTCACCGCGGGAAGATCGGTAGCGTCGGCGGGGCGAGGCGTGTCGATCCCGGCCGGCCGCGCGGGCCACGTACAGTAGGAAGGCGATGCTGGTCTCGGTCTTGAGTACGCCGACCTCGTACGGATATTGGGGCTATACGCTGGTAGGCCATATCCTGGACGCCATGTACGGCGCCCACCTGCATATCCATTGCCTCGATCTGGAAGGACTGCGCGCAGGCTGGAGCGCGGCGAAGGACAAGCCGGTCGTGGTGACCTCGGATCGGCCCGACACGCCGTTGTCCTTTCTCCTGATCACGTCGAGCTTTCCGGTCGTGGCGTTCTTTGACGAGCCGCGCGACGCGCTCGCCAACGCGGTCATTTTCGACCGGCTCGCGTTGCCGGAGGCGATCCGCTTCTGCGCACAATACTTCTCCTGTCTGGCGGGCGGCGCCGGGTCGGAGCACGTGCGGCTGTTCGGCGCGCAGTGGCGCCAAGCCAGCGTTTCCGAGCTGGTCGCTGCGGTTGTCGCCGCCATCGGCCTGGAGGCGGACGCGGCGCTGGTCGCCGAGGCGGCGCGGCGGGTCGCCTCTGAGCAGGGGCTCGGCGCCGACGCAACCGTCGAGCAGGTGATGCGCCGCCGGCTGAATGGCGAAACCCTGACGGAACTGGCGCTGCGCCGGTTCCAGGGGCCGGAGCGGGCGCTGGTCGACTGGTTCGCCGCCAGTTACGGCCCGGTTCTCACCGGAGGCGAGCGCGACATGCTGGAATGGCCGCTCGACCTGTTCTCGGTCGAGCGGAAGGGCGATTCCGACGCAAAGAGCGTCGAGCTGATCGGCAGCGCGCGACATATTGTCTGGGGGCCGTATCTGCATCTGCCGGTCGGCGGATGGCGCGCCCGGGTGCAATTCGAAACCATCGGCAACCTCTCGGGCAACGAGATCGAGGGCGACATCTGCACGCAGAACAAGCAGCTGGTCCGGGTCAACGCCAAACTGCCGGTGCACGGCTACTTCGAGTTCGCGCTCGATTTCGCCATCGCCGATCCCAACTCCCCGATCGAGCTCAGGGTTCGTCTGCTCAAGGGCGCCATCGAAGGCCGCTTCGGGCTTCGCCGGGTCACGATCGAGCCGATCGCCGATCCCGGTCAGCTTGCCAACGGGCCGATCTCAAAGCATTTCGAGGCGCTGCAGCATTCGCTTCGCTAGGGGCCGCGACAGACGGACGGAGACACGGATATGCCGGCATCGGCGGCGGACGACGAAGGTCCACTGAAAGCTGAAGACGTCTATCTGAGCGGCGACGCGGCCGACGCGGCCGCGCAGGGGCGCCGTCTTCCGGTGACGGTCTACGGCCACGGATGGCATCCCGCGGAGCACTGGGGCGTCTGGGCGTCTCACCGCGACGCCCGCATCAAGGCGCTTACCGGCCTGCCGAGCGGGGTCAAGGCGCTGGTGGCGCTGCGGCTGCACGCCCCGCCCGGCAGCGTCGACCCGCGCTGCATCGTCGAGATCGGCGGCGTGGAGGCGCCGGCGCAGAAGCTGACCCACGTACCCCGTTGGTTCGTCTTCGAGGGCGAGACGAGCGGCGCCGGCATTCTCGCGATCGCCTTGCGCGCGATCGGGGTTTACGGCCGGCCCGATCCTCGCGAGCTATACGTCGGTCTGGAGGGGCTGGCCTATTGCGTGGCCGACGCCGCCGCGCGGGCGCGAATGCAACGCAAGCTGCGGACCGGGGCCGCCAGACAGGCGCAGCGGGCCTTTTCCCGAGTGGCCAGGGCTCTGCGGCTGAGCCCGTCCGCCCGTCCCGGGATTGCGCGCGCCGCCAACGCCGCATTTGCCGAAAGCCTGGAGCCGCGGCCTTCGGACCCGTTGCCTTCGGGCGAGCCGCTGGCCGCGAGCGCCGCGGACGATCTGTCGGCGTTGGCGCCCGAACTGGCGGGGCGTCCGTTGCGCGACCTCTTCCACAACCACGCCGAAGAGATCGAGGTTCGCCAGTTCGGCGTCGAGGAGCGCACGCCCTGGGGCTGGCTGCCGACGCTGCGCGGCGTGGAATCGCTGCGCGGCTTCTGTATCTCGCGTCATCCGGTCGTGACGACGCAGATCGCGATCAACGGCTTCACCCTCTATCGCGGCCCCGCGACCGTCTGCGATCTTCCGTTCGAGCTCGACAGGCGGGTGCGCAAGTACGTCTTCAACGTCTGGCGCGACTTCTCGACCCTGCCTTACGGCCGCTACGAGATGGAGTTCCGCTTCGTCGATACGGAAGGCGGTGTGCGCTCGCAGCGCCGGCAGGTGGTGATCGCGCCGCCGCGTTCGGCCGAACTGTGCGGTTCCTCGGATCGCTTCGTCGCGCTTCCCGCCGAGCGCGCCGGCTCTGTGGAGGAAGCGGTCAACGCGCTGCCGAGCATGGTCCGGCCCGGCCGGCGCGCCTTCTTCCAGATTCCGATCCGCAACGTTCTCGTCATGCGCGCCGACCAGCTCGGCGACATGGTGTGCTCGCTTCCCGGATTGCGCCGGATGCGCCAGATCCTTCCCGAGGCGCGGCTCGTCGGCATGCTCTCCGCGGCCAACGAGGCTCTGGCGCGCAGCCTCAACCTGTTCGACGAGATCATCGTCGTCGATTTCCCCGACGATCCCCTGCAACGGGTCCGCGTCATGCCGCTCGAGCGGCAGGCGGCGTTGAAGCGGCAGCTTGCGCCCTACAATTTCGATCTCGCCATCGACATGTCCGACAGCGGCGTCTCCCGACCGGCGCTGTTTCTGTCCGGCGCCCGTTACAAGTTCGGCTTTCGGCCGGGCGAATTCCGCTGGCTGTCCTCGGCGTTCGAAGGCGTGACCCGCGACCCGCTGAACGGCCTCGAATGCGTGCCGCACACGACCAAGATCATGGGACTGGTCGAATGGCTCGGCGCAATCAGCAAAAGCCATGGGGAAATCGTCGTGCGCGACGATCTCAGCAAAGACATGCTCGCCGAGTTCGGCCTCGGCGAGAACGAGCCCTATGTCGTGCTGCACACCGGAGCGCGGATCAGGTTCAGCCGCTGGCCCGGCTATGGCGAACTCGCCGAGTTGATCCTCGCCCGCACGGGACACAAGGTCGTCATGATGGCCGACGAGCCGGAATATCGCGCCACGCTGGCGCCGGCGCTTCAGAGTTCGCCGCGCTTCCAGCTGATCGACCGCCGCCTGTCGTTCGATCAGTTCGACGGCTTGCTGTCGTTCTGCGCCGGCTTCGTCGGCAACGATTCCGGGCCCAAACATCTGGCCTCGCTGCGCGGCGCCAATGTCGTCAGCATCCATCTGGCGCGCAACAACTGGAACGAATGGGGCCAGGAGAACAAGGGCTTCATTGTCAGCCGGCGCGTGCCTTGCGCCGGCTGCTCGCTGCACCACGACCCCGGCGAGTGCGGCAAGGATTTCGCCTGCATCGCCAACATCAGGGCGCCGGAAGTGTTCGACGCGCTCATGCGCGCCATGCGCGGCGAGCCCGCTTGACCGCATCGCCGGGCAGGCGCCATGATGGCCGCGGCGGGACGGAGAGCTCGCAGCGGAGGTAACGCCCATGGCGATCCGAACGCGACGTCGCGCCGTCGTGCGCCGTGCTTGAGGCGCGCAACGTCTTCAAGCGCTTCGGCGGCACCCAGGCGCTGAGCGACGTCAGCATGAGCGTCGGCCCGGGCGAGGTCGTGGCGCTGCTCGGCGAGAACGGCGCGGGCAAGTCGACGCTGATCAAGATCCTCGCCGGCGTCTACGCGGCCGACAGCGGAACGATCTGCTACCGCGGCCAGGATATGACGCGCTCCGTGCGCCGCATGCCGGTCTCGTTCATCCACCAGGATCTCGGGCTGATCGACTGGATGACGGTGACCGAGAACATTTCGCTGACGCTCGGCTACTCGCGCCGTTTCGGCATGATCGAATGGGACTGGGCGCGCAAACGCGCGGCGCGCGCGCTCGCCAAACTCGGCGCCGACATCGACCCCGATCTGCGCATCGGCGATCTCAGCCGCACCGAGAAGTCGCTGGTCGCCATCGCCCGCGCGCTGATGACCGACGCCGAGATCCTGGTGCTCGACGAGCCGACCGCGAGCCTGCCCGCCGACGAGGTCGCCCGACTGTTCGCGGCGCTGCGCCGCCTTCGCCAGCAAGGCGTCGGCATGATCTATGTCTCGCATCGGCTCGACGAGGTGTTCGAGATCGCCGACCGCATGGTGGTGTTGCGCGACGGGCAGGTGGCCGGCGAACGCGTCGTGGCGCAGGCGACCCCGGACGAGACCATTTTCCTGATCGTCGGCAAGGAGCCGAGCCAGGTGTTCCGGCGCCCGACCGAGCGCGCCGGCAAGTCGCGGCTGGCTTTCGAGCAGACATGCTTCGGCGCCGTCGGTCCGCTCGACGCCAGCATTCACGCCGGCGAGATCGTCGGTCTCGTCGGCCTGCGCGGCGCCGGCCAGGAAGCGGTCGGCCGGGCTTTGTTCGGCATCGAGCCGGTCACCTCGGGCGCGATCCGGCTCGACGGCGAGGTCGTCACGATAGGCTCGCCGCGCGAGGCGATGGCGCTCGGCGTCAATCTCGTCTGCGCCGACCGGGTCGGCGAGTCGATCCTGCCCGGCCTCTCCGTGCGCGAGAATTTCTTCCTCAATCCGCTGGCGGCGGGGCGGTTGCTGGCGTCGTGGCTGGCGCCCGGGCGGGAAAGCGCGGAGGCGCGCCGGCTCGGCGAGCTGGTCGGACTGCGCCCCAACGAGCCCTCGCTCGCCATCGAACTGCTGTCCGGCGGCAACCAGCAGAAGGTCGTCGTCGGGCGCTGGTTGAATCTCAAGGCGAAGGTCTACGTGTTCGAGGACCCGACGGCGGGCGTCGACGTCGGCGCCAAGGCCGAGATCTACAAGCTGTTCGATCTCGCGCTGAAAGGCGGCGCCGCCATTCTCATCGTCTCGACGGATTTCGAGGAGGTCGCCAAGGTCTGCCACCGCGCGCTGGTGTTCGACCGCGGCCGGGTGCGCCAGGAGCTGCACGGGCCCGACCTCACGATCAGCAATCTCATCGCCGCCGCGTCCGCCGGCATCGGACGCAACGCCGCCGAATAGGCTCCCTGGGAGGCCGCCGATGCAATCCATCAAGTCCAATGCGCTTGAGCCGACCCGGGCGGAACTCGCCACGCTGACGACGGCGCAGAAAGTCCTCCGCCTGCTGCCGGTCTACGGCCTGCCGATCCTGACGTTGCTGCTGATCGCGCTGTTCTCCATCCTGCTGCCGGACACGTTCCCGACCTGGCTCAACTTCCGCTCCATCCTCGCCGACAAATCCATCGTCGCGCTGCTCGCGCTCGCCGCGACCCTGCCGATGATGGCGGGCCGCATCGACCTGACCGTCGGCTTCGGCATCGTCATGTGGCACATCCTCGCCATCAGCTTCCAGGTCAGGTACGGCCTGCCGTGGCCGGTCGCGATCGTGCTGGTGGTCGCCTGCGCCGGCTTCGTCGGGCTCGTCAACGGGGTGCTGGTCGAGATCGCGCAGGTCGACGCCTTCGTCGCCACGCTCGGCACCGGAACCATCCTTTACGCGCTCGCGCTCTGGCATACCGGGGGCCGCCAGATCATCGGCACGCTGCCGCACGGCTTCATCGCGATCAATACGACTTCGCTGTTCGGCGTGCCGATTCCCGCCTTCTATGTGCTGGGCCTGGCCTGCGTGCTGTGGGTCGTCACCGAGCGGATGCCGCTCGGGCGCTTCATCTACGCCATCGGCGCCAACGAGAAGGCGGCGGCGCTGAACGGCATCCCCGTGCGCGCCTATGTGATCGGCGTGTTCGTGGCATCGGGGGTGATCTGCGGGCTGGCGGGCTGCGTGCTCGGCGCCAAGCTGCGCATCGGGCAGGCCAATGTCGGGCTCGACTTCCTGCTGCCGGCGCTGGTCGGCGCCTTCCTCGGCTCGACCACGATCAAGCCGGGCCGGGTCAATGTCTGGGGCAGCGTGTTCGGCATTCTCATTCTCGCCGTCGGCATATCCGGCATTCAGTTGTTCGGCGGCGCCTTCTTCGTCGAGCCCTTGTTCAACGGAACGACGCTGGTCGTCGCCATCGCGCTCGCCGCCTTCGCACAGCGCCGCCGGGCGATCGTCAAACCCCCTCGCGAGGCGTCCGCACCGGCGGCGTCAGGCGAGGCCGCGAACGCAGCCAAGGCCGCCTGAGGTCTTCAAGCGTAAACGCCGGCAAAGCCGGCCTGGCGCCTTTGTGGCGGCCAGTCATCAGGGAGAGAAACATGGCGATGAACAAAGCCTATCTGGGGGGAATGCTGGCCTTGGCGGGCCTGCCGGCGTTGAGCGCGAGCGTCGCGCGCGCCGACGACGACGCGGCTTACATGGAGAAGGCCAAGGCCTATCTGCAGAACGTCGCCGCGCCGGTGACCAAATGGGACGGCCCGACCTCCGGGCCGAAGGCGCAGGGCAAGAAGCTGATCGTCATCGTCGTCACCGACGGGCGCAACGGCGGCGCGCAGGGCGCGGCCGACGGCGCGGCCGAAGCCGCCAAGGCGCTCGGCTGGGAGACGCGCATGCTCGACGGCCAGGGCACCGTGCCGGGCCGCGCGACGGCGATGACGCAGGCGCTGGCGATGAAGCCCGACGGCATCCTCAACGCGGGGATCGATTCCAAGGAGCAGGAGCCTTTGTTCGAGCAGGCGGCTAGCGCAGGCGTCAAGGTGGTGGGCTGGCACGCCGGCCCCAAGCCCGGACCGGACAAGGACATTCCCTCGGTGTTCACCAACGTGACGACCGATCCGGCGGAGGTCGCCCAGTCCGCGGGCTTCGAGGCCGTCGTGCACTCGGGCGGACACGCCGGGGTCATCCTGTTCACCGACTCGATCTACGCCATCGCCATGGCCAAGACCGCGCTCTCGAAGCAGGCGGTGGAGGGCTGCAAGGGCTGCAAGGTGCTGGAAGTCGTCGACACGCCGATCGGCGATCTCTCGAACCGCATGGGCCAGCTGACCACGTCGCTGTTGTCCAAATACGGCAAGACATGGAGCTACTCGATCGCGGTCAACGATCTCTACTACGATTTCTCCGCGCCCTCGCTGGAATCCGCCGGCGTCGATCCCGCGACCGGGACTCCGTTCCAGATTTCGTCCGGCGACGGCTCCGAACCGGCGTTCAAGCGCATCCGCGACAAGCAGTATCAGCTCGCCACCGTCGCCGAGCCGCTCAACCTGCAAGGTTGGATCATGATCGACGAGATCAACCGCGCCTTCGCCGGCGACAAGCCGAGCGGCTACGTGCCGCACGTGCATCTGTTCACGGCGGAGAACGTCGACAAGGACGGCGGCGCGCAGAACAAGTTCGATCCCGGCAACGGCTACCGCGACGAGTACAAGAAGATCTGGGGCGTGAAGTAGGCGCCTCGCGCGCCGCGCGGCGCCGTCATGGCCGGGCTTGCCCGTGATATCCACGTGGTTGAGAGATGCGTCCTACCCTGAGAAAGCGCTGCGCGTCCGGGCGTGGACGCCCGGAACAAGTCCGGGCATGACGCGCGCCGCGCTCAAACAAACAGCGAGACCAACCGATGACCGATCTACCAAAGCCCGACTATTCAACTCCCAACATGCGCCTCGTCGGCTACAGCGACCAGGGCGGGCGCTGCGACGGCGTGCAGATCATGGTCCACGACGGCTTCGCCTATGTCGGCCATATCTTCTCCAAAGGCTTCTCGGTGATCGACGTGCGCGACCCCGCGAACCCGAAGACGCACAAATATGTCGCCGCGCCGCACAACACCTGGACGCTGCATCTGCAGGCGGCCGAGGACAAATTGCTTGTCATCCACAACAAGGACATGTTCGCGCAGGCCGAACTCGCCGACGAAAGGAACTATTACAAGGGCTCGGTCGATCACCATGCCGAGGAGAAGCAGGCGACGCGCGACTGGTCGGCGGGCCTCGCCGTCTACGATCTCTCGACGCCGGGCGAGCCGCGCCAGATCGGCTTCATGCCCGTAGAGGGTACGGGGCTGCACCGCGTCTACTGGACCGGCGGGCGCTGGGCCTACGCCTCGGCTTTGCTCGACGGATTCACCGACTACATCATGATCGTGATCGATCTCGCCGACCCGACCAAGCCTCAGTTGGTCGGCAAATACTGGCTGCCCGGCATGAACAAGGCGGCCGGCGAAGTCGCCGACTGGCCGACCAAGAACGGCCGCTTCGGCCTGCATCATCCGATCGTCCAGGACGACGTCGCCTATTGTTCCTGGCGCGACGGCTGCCTCGCGGTGGTCGACGTCAAGGACAAGGCCAATCCGAAGCTGATCACGCATAAGATGTGGGCGCCGCCGTTCGGCGGCGGCACGCACAACGCGCTGCCCTTAAAGAACCGCAACCTGCTCGTCGTCGTCGACGAGACCGTGCTCGACAATCAGGAGGACGGGTTCAAGCCGATCTGGATCTTCGACAATCAGGTGAAGTCGAACCCAATCAGCATATCGACCTTCCCGCCGCCCTCGGACAAGGATTATCTGAAGGTCGGCGGCCATTTCGGCCCGCATAACGTGCACGAAAACCGGCCGGACAGCTTTTATAGCGAGGAGACGATCTTCGCGACCTATCAGAACGCGGGCCTGCGCGTCTATGACATCAAGGACCAGTTCCGGCCGAAGGAGGTCGCCGCCTTCGTGCCGCCGCCGCCAGCCAAATGGGTCGATCCGCGCCCGAACCGGCCAGTGGTGCTGCATTCGGCCGACGTGTTCGTCGACAGGAACGCGCTGTGCTACGTCACCGACTTCAGCGCCGGGCTCTATATCGTGGAGTACAAGGGATGAGGCCGGGCCTCGCGGCCCGGCGACGCCCAGCCTAAGCCGCGAGCACGCGCTCCGCCGGCGTGTAGGCGAGCCCGAGCGCCTGCGCGACCGGCTCGCACGCGATCAGCCCCTCGTGCACGTTGAGCCCGGCGCGCAGGTGCGCGTCTTCGCTCAACGCGCGGCGCCAGCCCTTGTCGGCGAGCGCCAGCGCGAACGGCAGCGTCGCGTTGTTGAGCGCGAAGGTCGAGGTCCGCGCCACCGCGCCCGGCATGTTGGCGACGCAGTAATGAACGACGCCGTCGACGACAAAGGTCGGGTCGGAGTGGGTCGTCGCTTTGGACGTCTCGCAGCAGCCGCCCTGATCGATGGCGATGTCGACGATCACCGAGCCCGGCCGCATCGTCGCCAGCATCGCGCGGGTGATCAGCTTGGGCGCCGCCGCGCCGGGGACGAGCACCGCGCCGATGACGAGATCGGCGTGGGCGACGAGATCGGCGATCACGGTGCGGGTGGAATAGGCGGTGTGGATCGAGGCGCCGAACTGCGCCGACAGCCGCCGCAAAGCCTCGCTGGAGCGGTCAACCACGGTGACGTGGGCGCCCATGCCGACGGCGATGGTCGCCGCATGGGTGCCGGAGACGCCGCCGCCGATCACGACCACGTCAGCTGCGGGCACGCCGGGCACGCCGCCGAGCAGCACGCCGCGCCCGCCCGCCGCCTTTTGCAGCGCATGCGCGCCGACCTGCGGCGCCAGCCGGCCGGCGACTTCGGACATCGGCGTCAGCAGCGGCAGGCCGCCGGCGGCTGAGGTCACGGTCTCATAGGCGATACAGGTGGCGCCGCTCTCAATAAGGTCGCGCGTCTGCGCGGGATCGGGCGCGAGATGCAGATAGGTGAACAGCACCTGGCCGCGCCGCAGCAGCTTGCGCTCCTCAGCCAGCGGCTCCTTGACCTTCACCACCATCTCGGCCTCGGCGAAGATCTGCTCGCGGGTCGGGACCAGCCGAGCGCCGGCGGCCAGATATTCGGCGTCGGTGAGGCCGGAGCCGAGACCCGCGCCCGCCTCGACCATCACCTCGTGGCCGTGGTCGGTCAGTTCGGCCACCGAGCCCGGCGTCAGCCCGACGCGGAATTCGTTGTCCTTGATCTCCTTCGGCACGCCAATACGCATTCTCGCCTCCTTTTCGCCGGATGACGCCAGCATATCGCGCGTCGAGACGAATTTCCCGTCGAACATGAGCCGCGCGTAGTCTAGATTCGCATTTCCTGCGTCCAGCGCAGCATTGGCGCGACAGAAAATGCGAAGCTTCGAACTCGACGACCGCGACCGGGCGATCCTGCGCGAACTGATGCGCGACGGCCGGCTCTCCAACGTCGACCTCGCCGAAAAGGTGGGGCTGTCCGCCTCCGCCTGTCTGCGCCGGGTGCGGCTGATGGAGGAAAGCGGTCTGATCGCCGGCTATGTCATGCTGCTCGATCCCGTCGCCGCCGGCGTCGAGGGCGTCGCCTATGTCTCGGTGACGCTCGACCAGCAGGGGCGGGGGGCGCTCGAGCGGTTCGAGGGCGAGGTGCGTCGTCATCCCGAGATCATCGAATGCTATCTGCTCGCCGGCCTCGCCGACTACCTGCTGCGGGTGGCGTTCCGCGACGCGCGCGATTTCGAGCGCATCCACACCGAGATCATCACCGGGCTGCCCGGCGTCTCGCGCGTGCAGTCGACGCTGGCGCTGCGCACGGTGAAGCGGACGACGGCGCTGCCGTTATAGCCGCGTCGGATCGAAGCCGCGCTTCAGCGACTTGCCGTAATCCTGATAAGCGGCCTGCAGCGCCGGCGTCTCCGCCGCGAATTTCGTCAGCCGCTGCGCAAACCGCGTCTCGAACATGAAGGCGAGCGTGCCTTCGAGCTTATGCGGCTTCAACTCGGCGTTGCTGGCTTTCTCGAACGCGTCGACATCGGGCCCATGCGGCAGCATCATGTTGTGCAACGAGATCCCGCCAGGAACGAAGCCGCCGCCGGTCTTGGCGTCGTAGACGCCGTAGACGAGGCCCATGAACTCGCTCATCACGTTCATGTGGTACCACGGCGGCCGGAACGTGTTTTCCGCCACTAGCCAGCGGTCGCAGAACAGCACGAAGTCGATGTTGGCGGCGCCCGCCGTTTCGCTCGGGCTGGTCAGCACCGTGAAGATCGAGGGGTCGGCGTGATCGTACAGGATCGGGCCGACGGGGGAATAGCGCCGGAGATCGTACTTGTACGGCGCGTAATTGCCGTGCCAGGCGACGACGTCGAGCGGCGATTGCGCGATGTCCGCCGCGTAGAGGCCGCCGCCCCATTTGACCAACATCTTGGCTTGCGTCTCCCGGTCCTCGTAGGCCGCGACGGGGGTGAGGAAGTCGCGCGGGTTGGCCATGCAGTTGGCGCCGATCGGGCCGCGCTCCGGCAGCGTGAACGCGCCGCCGTAGTTCTCGCACAGGTAGCCGCGCGCCGGGCCGTCCTTCAGTTCGACGGCGAGCTTGACGCCGCGCGGTATGACCGCGATCTCGCCGGGCTCGATCTCGATGATCCCGAACTCGGTGCGCAGCCTTAAAGCTCCCTGCTGCGGGACGAACAGCATCTCGCCGTCGGCGTTGAGAAAATACTCGTCCCGCATCGAGCGGGTGGCGATATAGACATGCGCGCCCATGCCGGCCGCCGCGCCCGCGTCGCCCGCGGTCGTGATCGAATGGACGCCTTCGACGAACGACAGGCTGGCCTGCGGGATCGGGATCGGGTCCCAGCGCAACGGGGCGATCGGTTGCTCCGCCTCGGGCGCCGGCGCCGTGCGCCAGAGCCGCTTGTCCGTCGGCTTGAACTGACCCCAGTGCGCCACCGTCGGGCGGATGCGGTAGAGCCAGCTGCGCTCATTGCTGGCGCGCGGCGCGGTGAACGGCGAGCCGCTGAGCTGCTCGGCATAGAGCCCGTAGGGACATTTCTGCGGCGAGTTGCGCCCGACCGGCAGCGCCCCTGGCAAAGCCTCGGTCTCGAAGCCGTTGCCGAAGCCAGTCAGGTAGGACGGCGCGCCCTCGCGGGCGGCGGCGGTGAGGGCGAGATCAGGACGGGTCTGGTCGTTCATGACGAGCCTCCTTCGGCAGGCGATCCCCTCCCAGGCGCCGAGTCTAGCCAGACTGCATGGCGCCGGCAACCAAGCGTCGCGTTAGCGAATTTCGTAGCAATTGGTGACGACGCGCTCCGTCCGCTGGCTGCGCGTAGGGTCGTACACCGCCGAACACTGTACGAAATAGTTGCGGTCCTTGTGCTTGAACAGCATCACGGAGCCGAGCACATAAAGCGATGGGGCGAAACCGGCGATTTCCCATCCATCGGCCAGCAATTGCCCGACCGTAAGGGGCGGCGAGTCCGCGCCGGCGGGCAGCGCCGCAGTCAGCGCAAGAATGGCGAGGGATCCGCGCCGCAGGGCTTTGCCGATCGCCAGCATCGTCGCCACTCCTAAGCCTCATGTCGGGCGCAACCGCCACGCCGGCCGGAATCTACCCGCGGGGCCGCAGCGGGCAAGCGCGATCCCGCGCGATAGCTCAGGCGAGCTCGCCCTGCCAAAAGCGGTTGGCCTTGCGCAGCTTCTTCCAGGCGCGGCGCAGCGCCGGTTCGTCGACCAGGCCGCCGCGTCCGCACCAGCCGACCACCGCGCCGGCGGCGAAGGCGAGGGCCGGGTCTGCGGCGTGGTCGAGGCTTGCGATCAGCCGGGCGGCGACGGCGGCGTCGTTGGCCTCGCCGAGCATGTCCTGCAATCCGGACGCTTGGGCGGCATAGGCCTTCGCGACGTTGGGGCCGAACAGGTGGCCGAAGAAGTCGACGGCGTAGCGCATCTGCTTGAGCGCGATGCGCACGTTGTGGCGATGCTCGGCCGACATGTCGTCGAAACCGTGCGCGCGCTTCTTGAGCCGGCGGAAGCATCGTTCGAGCGCGCGCGCGGCGAACGCGGCGGCGGGCTCCAGCAGCGCGCGCAGCTCCGCTTCGGGCGCCGCGTTGCGCCAGCCGTTGAGGGCGATATAGAGCTGCAGCGTCAGCACGAAGCGGGTGGTCGCCTCCGCCGTCAGCGTCTCGATGGCGCTGGCGAGGCCTGCGTCCGCCCGGTCGCGCGCCTGGGCGATCAGCCCGGGCAGGCCGCCGATGTCGGTCAGCCCTTGCGCCGGCCCGGCCTCGATCAGATCTGCGAACACGGTCCAGTCGCGCGCGTCGCCGAAGGCGTCGGCGATCCGTTTGGCCTCGGCGCCGAGATAGGCGGTCTCGGGCGCCGGGAACGAGCGGCCGAGCAGCTTGATGAGCGAGCGCAGCCGCCGTAGCGCCACGCGGATCTGATGCACCGCCTCGACATGGTCGGCCGATTCGCAAGCGGGCCAGTTGGCGAGGAAATGCGCCAGGCTCTGCTTCAGCAGGGCCGATATCGCGGCGTCGAGCGTGGCGTCGTCGCCGAACTCGGGCGGCGCGGCGCGCACGGACTGATGCGTCGCGAACGGCGCGCGGCCGACGCTCAGGCGCAGCGGCCCCGCCTCGAGCAGCGCGAGGCCGAAGCGGTAGAGGCTCGCGGGCGGGCCGGCTTTCAGGACCAGCTCGATCTCGCGCACCGGCGTCTTCTCGGGCCCGGCGACGAACTCGCCGTCGTCGAAGGCGACGGCGATTTTCGCGTCCTCATAGCCGACGAGCCGGGTCGCGCGGCGCAGGCGCGAGAAGAAGAGGGCCTTGAGCGGGCGCTGCGCCGTCGTCTGGTCGACGAGATCGCGGGCGGACGGCGGCAACAGGTCGATGCGCGGCTCGGCTTCCTGCGTCGCGACTTCGAACCGGTCCGAGCCTTCGTGCGACAGGTTCATCACATGCTGGCCGCGGGCGCGCCGCACGCTGAGGGTGAGGCCGGCGTGCTGCAGGTCGGCGGCTTCGGTGTCGTAGTAGACGGCGCGCCTGTGGCCCCATCTCAGCTTCGCCGGCCCGCCGAGCAGCGGATGCGACGCCAGCGCCTCGAGGGCTTGCGCGTCGACGAGGAAGCTCAGCTGCGGTTCGCAGCTATGCTGGGCCGCCGGAGCCTCAGCGGCCAGAGCGCGAATGGCGGCCGACGCGCTGGCGGAGTGTGTCCGCAGCTCCGCCTCTTGACCCCGCACCGCCATTGCCGCCTACTTTCGCCTCGCGGGCGCCAGGATAGCCGGGCCGCCCGCGAGGCCGCAAGGCCCCGGCCGCCGCCGGGGCGCCGATCAGCGCGAGAATTTCTTGTACTTGAGTCGATGCGGGATGACGCTGTCGATGCCGAGGCGGCGCTTCTTGTCCTCCTCGTAATCGGCGAAATTGCCCTCGAACCACTCGACATGGCTGTCGCCCTCGAAGGCGAGCATGTGGGTGGCGATGCGGTCGAGGAAGAAGCGATCGTGGCTGATGACGACCGCGCAGCCGGCGTATTCCAGCAGCGCGTCTTCCAGCGCGCGCAGCGTCTCGACGTCGAGGTCGTTGGTGGGCTCGTCGAGCAGCAGCAGGTTGGCGCCGCTCTTCAGCATCTTGGCCAGATGCACGCGGTTGCGCTCGCCGCCCGACAGCAGGCCGACCTTCTTCTGCTGGTCGGAGCCCTTGAAGTTGAACGCGCCGCAATAGGCGCGGCTGTTGATCTCGCGTTTTCCCAGATAGATCACCTCGGCGCCGCCGGAGATCTCCTCCCACACCGTCTTGTTCGGGGCGAGCGTGTCGCGCGACTGGTCGACATAGCCGATTTGCACGGAATCGCCGATCTTGAGCACGCCGGAATCCGGCTTCTCCTGGCCGGTGATCATGCGGAACAGCGTGGTCTTGCCGGCGCCGTTCGGGCCGATCACGCCGACGATGCCGCCGGGCGGCAGCCGGAAGCTCAAGTCGTCGATCAGCAGTTCGTCGCCGAACCCCTTCGACAGATGCTCGAAGTCGATGACGTTGTTGCCGAGTCGCTCGGCGACCGGGATGACGATCTGCGTCGTGCTCGGCGCCCGGTCGTTCTGCTTGTTGACCAGCTCCTCGTAGCGCGAGATGCGGGCCTTGTTCTTGGCCTGCCGCGCCTTGGGGCTGGCGGCCATCCACTCGGCCTCCTCGGCGATGGCGCGCGCGCGCGAGGCGTCCTCGCTCTTCTCCTGCTCGATGCGCTTCTGCTTGGCCTTCAGCCACGCGGTGTAATTGCCCTCGTAGGGGATGCCCTTGCCGCGGTCGAGTTCGAGGATCCAGCCCGTCACATTGTCGAGGAAGTAGCGGTCGTGGGTGACGATCAGGATCGCGCCGGGATAGCTGCGCAGATGGCCTTCGAGCCAGTTGACCGTCTCGGCGTCGAGATGGTTGGTCGGCTCGTCGAGCAGCAGCAGCTCCGGCTCCTCCAGCAGCAGGCGGCAGAGCGCGATGCGGCGGCGTTCGCCGCCCGAGAGCTTGGCGACGTCGGCGCCGTCGGGCGGGCAGCCGAGCGCGTCCATCGACTGGTCGACGCGGGAATCGAGATCCCACAGGCCCTTGGCCTCGATCTCGTCCTGCAGCCGCATCATCTCGTCGGCGGTCTCGTCGGAGTAGTTCATCGCGAGTTCGTTGTAGCGCTCGAGGATGGCGGTCTTGGCCGCGACGCCGAGCATGACATTGCCGCGCACGCCGAGCGCGGGATCGAGCGGGGGCTCCTGCGGCAGGTAGCCGACGCGGGCGCCCTCGGCGACCCAGCCCTCGCCGACATATTCCTTGTCGATGCCGGCCATGATGCGCATCAGCGTCGACTTGCCGGAGCCGTTGATGCCGAGCACGCCGATCTTGGCGTCGGGGTAGAAGGAGAGGTTGATATTATCGAGGACCTTCTTGCCGCCGGCATAGGCCTTGGTGAGGCCTCGCATGTGATAGATGAACTGGCGCGGGGCCATGGGAAATCCTTGGGGGGGTGAGCGCGGGAAACGGGATTGGGGCGGGGGATAGCAGGGGGGAGGGGTAAGGGGCAAGCGGGGGGTGCGAAGGCGGAGGAGACCAGCGGCTTCGGCGCCGGTTTTGGTCCCTGAGTCTATCCCATCGGGCGCCGTCGAGTGTGTTTTTCGTCGCGCCAGCGGCCGAGACCGTCGCCCGCCCAGGGAAATCAGCGGTCGCCTTTTGCCGCCAAGACAATTACCGCCAAGACAATCGCAATGCTTCGAAAATCGGGCTTTTGGCTAGGGTTGCGAAAGCCGGGGCCTGAACCAGGCCCCGGCCCGGTTCGTTACCTGCGACGATGGCCGCCGCCCCCGCCGCCGCGATGTCCGCCGCCGCCGCCGTGACCGGGCCGATGATGCCCGCCGCCGCCGTGGCCGGGCCGATGATGCCCGCCGCCGCCGTGGCCGTGACCCGGTCGATGTCCGCCGCCGCCGTGGCCGGGACGATGATGCCCGCCGTGGCCGGGGCGATGATGCCAATTGTTCCAACCGACGCCGCCGCCCCAGCCGAAACCTCTGCGTAACTCGTATCCGCACCAGTACCAGCCCGGACCGCGCCAACCGTTGTCATACCAACAATAGTTGCGGCCGCCGAATATGAACTGGGCTTCGGCGATCGATGAATCTTGCGCCACCGAATCGCGAATGACCGACATTCCGTTGCTGATCGCGGCCGAAGAAGGACTCGCCGCCTGCAGAATTAGACCTGCGCCAAGCGCAAACGAGACAAGCAGTTTCTTGAGCATGCCGTTTCGCTCCCATACCGTGCAAATATATCGTAGATGCTCGGCATGAACGGCGGATGAACCGAAGACGGATAACCGGCAAGCCACTTGGAAGCGGGCGACTTAACCTTTGCGGCCCCACCTTCTCCCGCTCTCCCCCCACCACATCGCCGCCAGCGCCCCGATCAGCACCAGCAGCCCGCCCCAGCCGGACGCCAGCGGCCACCTCGAAACCCCGATCAGCGCGCTCGCCCCCGTCCGTTTGATCCCGACGAACCCCGCCCCCGCATAGATCGGCGACTCGCGCAAAGCCACGATCCGCAGCGCAGCCGGATCGCCGAGCCGCCGCGCCGCCCCCCCCGTCGCCGCCGCCAGCGGCCGCAGATGCTCCGTCGTCGAGACGACCTCCTGCAGTTCCAGCGGGTTCTCCGGCCCGACGTTGACCAGCGCGACATGCTCGCCGTCGCTCGCCCGGTAGAGGCCGTTGTCCTCGACATGCACCGTCGCCCGCGCCAGCCCCGGCTCGGCCGCCTGCAAGACAAGCGGCCGCGTCACCCCGTCCGGGCCGGTCAGCGTCGCCGGCGGGATCGCGTCCTTCAGGCTCTGGCGCTCGACCGTCACCTCTTGCCCATGCGCGCGGGCGCGCAGCGCCTCTTCCTCAAGCTCCGGCTCCTTCATCAGCCAGTGGGCGGTACGGCGCAGCACGTCGAGATACGGGCCGCCGCCGTCGTAGCCGCGCGCCCAAAGCCAGATCTGGTCGCTGAGCAGCAGGGCCACGCGGCCCTTGTCGACGCGGTTCAGCGCCAAGAGCGGCGTCGACGGGCCGGCCTGCATTACGTTGACCCCCGTCGTCAGCTTGGCGCCGATGGCGCGGAACCAGCCGCCCCAGGCGGGCGGCTTGACGTCCGAGCCGGGCAGCGCGCGCGCCACCGGATGCTTCAGCCCGTCGGGCGAGATCTCCGGCCTGAAGCCGCGCACGACGTCCTCGCCGGTCGGCTGGGCGGGCGAAATCTCGCCCAGCGGCGTGTTGTAGAGGCCCTCCGGGGTCTCGAACTCCGGCCCGACCGCCAGCATCAGCGCGCCGCCGTCGCGCACGTAACGCACGATGTTCTCGAGATAGACCTGCGGCAGCACCGCCTGCGTCGAGTAGCGGTCGAAGATGATGAGATCGAAATCCTTGATCTTGCGGCCGAACAGGTCGGCCACCGGAAACGCGATCAGCGACAGCTCGTTGATCGGCGTGCCGTCGGTCGATTTGTCCGGCGGGCGCAGGATGGTGAAGTGGACGAGATCGACGTTGGCGTCGGATTTCAGGATATTGCGCCACATCCGCTCGCCCGGATGCGGCTCGCCGGAGACCAGCAGCACCCGCAGCTTGTCGCGCACGCCGTCGATGGTGACGACCGCCTTGTTGTTGGCGGCGGTCAGCTCGCCGGGCAGCGCCGCCACCTCAAGCTCGAAGATGTTGTCGCCGGCGTGGTCGATCGGCGCCGGAACGTCGAGCCGCTCGCCGACTTTGGCCGGCAGCGTCTCCAGCGTCTGGCCATCGCGCTTGACCGTCACCGTCGCCGGCTCGCCCTTGTCGTCGCTGTCGAGCACGCGCAGGCCGATAGTCTGCTGCTTGCCGACGATGCCGTAACGCGGCGCCTCGACCAGCTCCAGCCGCCGGTCGCGCTCGCCCTCGTGGCCGGTGATCAGCGCCTGCAGCGGCGCATGGAAGCCGAGCGCCGCGGCGTCGGCGGGCATGTCGTGCGGGATTCCGTCGGTGATCAGGATCGCGCCGCCAACGCGTTCGGGCGGCGTGTCGGCCAGCGCCGAGCGCAGGGCGGCGAACAACTCGGTGCCCTTGTTGTCGGGGTCCTCGCGCGGCGTGTCGACGAAGTGGGCCTCGACATTGTCCATGTGCGAGAGCTGCTCGGCGATCGTCGCCCGCGCGGCGTCGGTCTGGGCGGCGCGCTCGCCGATGCGGTTGGAGGCGGAGCGGTCGGCGATCACGGCGACGACATCTTTCAGCGGGCGGCGGTCCTCGCGCTTCAGCGCGGGATCGGCGAGCGCGAACAGCAGAGCCGCGGCGACGATGGCGCGGCCGAGCGCCGCGCGCGGCCGGGTCCAGGCGGTGAGGGCGACCACCGCAATCGCCGCGAGCGCCAGCGCGACGAAGCTCCAGAGCGGCAGGACGGGGGAGACGCCGAGGGAGAGATCGTTCACCGCGCCAACCTTTCGAGCAGATCGCGCGCATGGACCTGATCGGCCTTGTAGTTGCCGGTCAGCGCGTACATCACCAGATTGACGCCGCCGCGCAACGCCATCTCGCGCTGGCGCGGGCCGCCGGGGGTCAGCGGGTGCAGCGGCGAGCCGTCCTCATGCGCGGCCCAGGCGCCGGCGAGATCGTTCGACGTGATGATGACCGGGGAGACGCTGTCGCCGGCGCGGGCCGGCTTGTTGACGCGATCCCTGGGGTCGATCGGCGGCAGCGCCTCGATCCAGGTCTGCCCGTTCTCGGTCCGGCCGACGAAGGCGTCCAGGAGATAGAACGTCTTGGTCACGACATGGTCGCGCGGGACCGGCTCCAGCTCCGGCAGGTCGACGCCGGCGAGCAGTTTGCGCAGCCATTGCGTCTCCGCGGTCGGGGCGCCGCCGGGGCGCTGACTCAGCGCATCGCGGGTGTCGAAGATCACGGTGCCGCCGTTGTGCATGAAGGCGGCGGTGCGCGCGATGGCCTGCGCGCTCGGCTGCGGCCGCCCGGCGGCGACCGGCCAGTAAATCAGCGGATAGAAGGCGAGCTCGTCGCGCGCGGGATCGAGCGCGACCGGATCGGCCAGCGCCGCCGAGGTGCGGGCGTCGAGCGCGCGGGTGAGTTGCTCCAGGCCGAGGCGCGAGGTCTCGTCGACCTCGGCGTCGCCGGAGGTGACATAGGCCAGCCGCGTCTGCGTCGCCGCCTCGGCGTCCGAGATCGAGGCGGCGCGGGCGTGCGGAGCGGGCAGCGCGAGCCACAGCGCCAAAGCGAGCGGGGCGGCGGCGCGCCAGCGCCAGGAGGCGCCGCTGAGTTGCAGGCTCGCGACCGTATCGACGAGGAAACCGAGCAGGGCCGCCAGCAGCAGCCAGGGCTTCAGGTCGAGCGGCGCGGCGATGTCGAGGCCGCCGGCGCGCCGCTTGAGGCCGGAATAGTCGGCCGCCCGCAACGTCGCGCCTTCCGCCAAGGCGTTGACGGCGGTGGCGCTTTCGGGCGCGCCGTAGAAGCCGGGGGGATGCTCGGGATCCGCCGCGCCGGTGGAGCCGGCCGGCAGCGGCTTGGCCGAGGCGGGCGGGTCCTCGAGCGCGCCGAAACCGTCGAGCGTGCGCCACGGCGGCAGCGCGACCTTGGCGGCCGCGGCGGCGGCGGCGGGCGCGGCGCTGGCTTCCGCCACGATGCGGCGCAGCATCTCGACGAACAGGCCGGAAAGCGGCAGGTTCGACCACGTCGTGTCGGCGGTGACGTGGAACAGCACGATCAGGCCCTTGCCGCGCCGCGTCGCGGTCACCAGCGGCGTGCCGTCGGCGAGCCGCGCCCAGGTTTTTTCGGTCAGGCCCGGCGTCGGCTCGGCGAGCACCTGGCGCGACACCGTGACCTCCGCGGGCGCCGCGAGACCGACGAACGGGCTCGGGGGTTCGAAAGGCGCGACATGCTTGGGGCTTTCCCACGACAGCGCGCCGCCGAGGGTGCGGCCGCCGCGCCGCAGCGCGGTCGGGATCAGGTCGTCGTCGCTCGCCGCGGTGCGGGCGCCGGCGAAGCGGATCAGCACGCCGCCGGCGCTGACGTAAGCGGCGAGGCGGTCGTGGTCGGGGCCGGCGGCGACGCTCATGTCGGCGAGCGCGACCGCCGAGGGCTGCTCGGCGAGCAGGTCGCCGATCGGATCGGACGCGCCCGGCTTGGCCAAGCGGACGTCGGCGAACGGGCTTAGCGCCCGCGCGACGTAATAGGTCGGGGCGAGCAGCGGCTCGGCGAGATCGGCGCTGCCGCCCGCCACCACGGCGACGCGGCGGCGGCGAGCGCGCTCGTCGACCAGAAGTACGGCGCCGGCGGAGCGCTCGCCGTCGATGGCGAGGCGCGAGATGTCGTTGCGCAACTCGACGGGCAGCTCGAAGCGGGCCTTGGCCGCATCGGCGCCGCCGAAGTCGAACGGCGCCTCGCCAATGCTGCGGCCGCGCCCGTCGAGCGCCTCGACGGTTCCGCTCTGCCGGCCGCCGGCGGCGCGGGCGAGCGAGATTTCCAGCGCGGCGGGCAGGCTGTCGGCGCCGACGAGGGCGAGCGGCGTCTGCGCGTCGGCGGCGACCTCGACGCCCCCGCCTTTCAGGAAGTCCGGGCCGGCGTCGAGACCGTCGGCGATCCACAGCGTCTCAGCGTCCGGGTGGGCGGAAAGAAAGCCGGCGATGGCGACTTTCGCAGGCGCGCGCGGCGGCATGTAGGGGACAGGGGTCAGGGCCGCGATACGGGTCTCGATCGCCTCGGCGTCGGCGGCGGCGATCTCCTCGCCGCCCTTGGACAGCGGCGCCAAAGCGACGGGGCGGCCGGACCGGCCGGCCGAGCGGACCGATTCGCTGGCGAGCGCGATGCGCTTGTCCCAGCTCGGCGCGGCGGGCCAGCCGTCGTCGAGCACAATCAGCAGCGGGCCTTTGGCGCCCACGCCGGCAACGGCGCGCCAGACCGGGCCGGCCATCGCCAGGATCACCAAGGCGGCGATGGCGAGGCGCAGGAGCAGCAGCGGCCAGGGGGTGCGGAAGGCGGTCGGCTCGCGTGGATCGAGGCCGATCAGCAGGCGGACGGGCGGGAAGATCTGCCGGCGCGGCCGCGGCGGGGTGACGCGCAGCAGCCAGTAGAGCGCGACGAGGCCCGCCAGAGCGGCAAGGGCGGCGGGCGCGGCGAAGGCGAGGGGCAGGCCGAACATGTCAGCTGAGCGATTCGGCGAGCCGCGCGTGCAGCGCGAGCAGCGCGGCGGCGGCGGAGGCGTCGGTGCGGTGGAGCGCGAAATCCCACCCGCGCGAGCGGGCGGCGGCGCTGACGGCTTCGCGCTGGGCGGCGAGGCGCTCCTGGTAGCGCTCGCGGAAATCCTGCGCCCGCGGCGCCCGCCAGCGCGGCGTACCGCCCACGTCGAGGAAATCCAGGTGGCCCTCGAAGGGGAAGATCTCCTCGACCGGGTCGGCGATCATCAGCACGTGACCCTCCGCCCCCAACCCGCCGAGACTAGCAAAGTTCGCGCCAATTTCTTGCCGGGCCGAGAGAAAATCGCCGATCAGCACGAGGCGCGAGCGCGCTGGGGCGGGCTCGGGCGGCGGCAGCGGCGACGGCGGCGGGCCGGCATGGGCGAGAACTTCAGCGAAACGGTCGATCACGTCGCGCGCGGCGAGCGGCCGCGTCAGCCCGACGAGGCCGACCCGCTCGCCGCCGCGCACCGCGAGATCGGCGAGCGCGAGAACTAGCACGGCGGCGCGGTCGAGCTTGCTTTGGCTCGCCATGTCGGAGCGGAAGTTCATCGTCGGCGAGCGGTCGAACCACAGCCACAGCGTCTGCGCCGCCTCCCATTCACGCTCGCGCACGAACGCCTGGCCGCCGCGGGCGGAGCGGCGCCAGTCGATCCGGTTGGCCGGCTCGCCGGAGGCGAACGGGCGGAACTGCCAGAAGTTTTCGCCCGGTCCGGCGCGGCGGCGGCCGTGCACGCCGTGCATCAGGCTGTGGGCGAGGCGGCGGGCGGCGATGACGAGATCGGGCAGCCGGGCGGCAAGCTCGGAAGCCTGTTCGCGGGGCGCTCGGGCGGTTGCGGCCACGTTCAGCGCACGTATTTGGCGACAAGCCGCTCGACCACGGCGGTCACGGTCTCGCCCTCGGCGCGCGCGGCGTAGGTCAGCGCCATGCGGTGCTTCAGCACCGGCTCGGCGAGCGCGACCACGTCGTCGCGCGACGGCGCGAGCCGGCCGTCGATCAGCGCGCGCGCGCGCGACGCAAGCGTCAGCGCCTGCGCCGCGCGCGGGCCGGGACCCCAGGCGATCGGTTTGGTGAGTTCCGCGTCGCCGCCTTCCGGCCGAGCGGCGCGCACGAGATCGAGGATGCTTTCGACCACGTTCTCGCCGATCGGGGCGGCGCGCACCAGGCGCTGGGCGGCCATCAGATCCTCGGCCGTCATCGCCGGCTTCGGCTTGGTCTCGGCGACGCCGGTGGTCTCGATCAGCACGCGGCGCTCGGCGGCGCGGTCGGGATAGCCGACGTCGATCTGCATCAGGAAGCGGTCGAGCTGCGCCTCGGGCAACGGATAGGCGCCCTCCTGCTCCAGCGGGTTCTGAGTCGCCAGCACATGGAACGGGCTCGGCAGGTCGTGGCGGGCGCCGGCGACGGTGACGTGACGCTCCTGCATCGCCTGCAACAGGGCGGACTGGGTGCGCGGCGAGGCGCGGTTGATCTCGTCGGCCATCAACAGCTGGGCGAAGATCGGGCCGCGGATGAAGCGGAAGGCGCGGCGGCCGCCCTCGCTCTCGTCCATCACTTCCGCCCCGAGGATGTCGGACGGCATCAGGTCGGGCGTGAACTGGATGCGCAGGGCGTCGAGGCCGAGCACGATGCCGAGCGTCTCGACCAGCTTGGTCTTGGCGAGGCCGGGCACGCCGATCAAAAGGCCGTGGCCGCCGGAGAGCAGGGTGGTCAGCACCTGCTCGACGACTTTTTGCTGGCCGAAGATGACGGCGCCGACGCCGTCGCGCGCGGCGCGCACGCGGGCGAGCGTCGCCTCCGCCGATTTGGCCAGCGAAGCGTCGAAATCGGTTACCGGCATCTAGAGTCTCCGGGGCGGCGTCTTTGGCTTCCAAAGCGGCTTCACCGCCCTAGATTAGCAATTCGCGCGCCTGAGCGTTGTCATGTTCAGGTGTGGCGCGCAATCTACGCGAGAATATGGCGACGTCTCAGCAAAACGGGAATAGGGCGCCGGACGCGGCGCTGGCGGGCCTCGGCGAAGCGCAGGCGGCGTCAAAACGCGGGCCGCCGCCGGTGCATCTGTGGAATCCGCCATTCTGCGGCGACATCGACATGCGCATCGCCGCCGACGGGACGTGGTTCTACCTGGGCTCGCCGATCGGGCGGGCGCCTCTGGTGAAACTGTTCTCGTCGATCCTGCGGCGGGACCCCGAGCGCTATGTGCTGGTGACGCCGGTCGAGCGGGTCGGGATCAAGGTCGACGACGCGCCGTTTCTCGCCGTCGAGATGATGCGCGAGCCGGGGCGGATCGGGTTTCGCACGCAGGTGGACGACTTTGTCTGGGTCGGGGCGGAGCATCCGCTGCGATTCGAAGAGGGCGCGGCGGAGGGGATCAAGCCTTACGTGCGGGTGCGCGGCGACCTCTGGGCGCTGGTCAAGCGGGCGTTGTTCTACGATCTCGTGGAGTTGGGGGTGACGGAGGTTTGCGAGGGGGAGGATTGGTTCGGGGTGAGGTCGGCGGGGGTGTTCTTTCCGATGCGAAGGGCGAGCGAGATCGAGGGGCTGTGAGGGGGCGGAGATCGCCGCTTGGCGGCTGCCGTCGTGTTGGGGATGAGCCGTTTTCGACCCAGAGCAGACTTCGGCCAACGAAGCTTTTTGGGCGCCGCGATCGGCCGACCGATTTCACTCAGCCCGGAAACCGCGTCGCCTCCAGCGGACAGTACAGGGTCGAGGTCGCGTTCATTCGCCGGCACTCTTCAACCGCGTTATAAAACGTTTCCTCGCATGGCGCCGGTGCGCCGACGACCTTCTTCCACTTGATCACCAGCGTGTTAGGTGAAGTGCGCCACGTACCGGTATTGTGTATTTTTCCCTTGGCGGGCGGCTGGGTGCTGGACGGCGGCGATGGCGCTGTCTTGCTTGACATCGCAATCCCCCCGTCGGCGAGGTAGTAGTACCATGCGCCGCCGTCCCACACGCGCCACCAGCCCCTCGGCCACGGCATCGGGTATTTCTTAATCACTCCGTCCGACGCGAGAGCGAGGTCTTCTTGCGGAGTGTACGCCCAGCGCGCTCTGGTGCCCGGGTTGCGAATTAGGTTTGCGCCGCTACTGCCGGTAAATCCGGCCTCGGTCTTGCTTACGAACATAGCCATCGACATCCTCTGATTGGGGCCGATGTTAGGATCATGGTAGACTATGTCTGTGTCCAGGACAGCAACGATCACCGACGCGTGTTCGCCCTGTGGGGCGCGCCAATTGAATATGATCGGCCCGTAGGTGGTCAGGCTTGCGTCGATAGCTTCAGGCGAATCCAACTTCGTCGGCAGAGCCGTCAAATTTTCATTCTTCAGGAATACGGCTTTCTCCTGCCCCGGCCCCAAAGGGCGATGCGTGCCGTCCGGGTTGACGAGCCCCGCCACGTCTTTGGCCGGGGTAACGGGGCCGCCGTAGTACACCCTGAGCATTTTTGCGCATGCGTACCAACACCCTGTGGGGTCATCGATCAGAGGCCCGTCATCGCCAGCGTTTTGGGAGAAATATTGCACCGGGCGGTCTAAGGGCACGATCGGCCACCCTTTCTACAATAATACTACGCCTTAACTAAGCTATTAAACTATCTCGGAAATCGCGCGATGTCCGCTTGAATTTAGTCAAGCTGAGAAAATTCAAAATTTTTAATCGAAACCCATATTTTGTTCGGCAAAGCACGGCCGCGGCGGCGCTGACTTAGCCAACACGGATCGGAAACGTCTGACAGAGAAGCGCGCCTTCGGTCGGCGTCATCGAAGCGAGCTGTTGGTCTCGCAGTCTTGAGCCCAAGACGTTTTCTTTCCGCCCATCGGCGACCTTCTCAAATGAGCGCCGCGTCAGGTTTCGGCCTACCCGCCGGTTTCCTTTTCCCGCCCGTATCTCAACGGCAAAACGTTTCCCCCCGCGACGAAATCGCGCTAGACTGCCGCAACCGTTTCAGACGCGCCGGCCGGGCTGTCGAGGCGCCCCCCGGGGTATGACAGGTCTTGGCGCCTAACACTTTGAAATCCCATGTGCAAAACGCGCCTTTCGCCACGCATTGCACGGCTAAGTGCTTGATCTTAGGTCGCACGGATCGCCGCTTGCGCGCCATTTCCCCTCGTATAGGCGCCAAAATCCACCGCTTGCACACGCCGCGCCCAACCGCCGCGCCGCCTCGCCGATGATCCCGCAAACTCCCGACGCCTTCCGCGCCTTCGCCCGCGCGCGTCTAGATCCCGAACTCAGCCCCGACGCCTTCACCGCCGCGCGCTCCAGCGACTTCGCGCTGAACGGCGGCCCGCCGCCGAACCTGCCCGTTCCGCGCCCCGCCGCTGTGATCGCGCCCATCGTCGCCCGGCCCGACGGCCTGACCGTGCTGCTCACCCAGCGCGCCAGCCACCTGCGTTCCCATTCCGGCCAGGTCGCCTTCCCCGGCGGCAAGCTCGATCCCGGCGAGACGGCGCTGGAAGCCGCGCTGCGCGAGGCGGAGGAGGAGATCGGGCTGAGGCCAAGCTTCGTCGAGCCGCTGGGATGGCTCGATCCCTATCTCACCGGCACGGGATTTCGCATCGCGCCGCTGGTGGCGCTGGTCACGCCGGGCTATACGCTCGAGCTCAACGTGGAAGAGGTCGAGGCCGCCTTCGAGACGCCGCTCGCCTTTCTCATGGACGAGGCCAACCACCAGATCCATGAGCGGGAATGGGCAGGCAAGAAGCGGCGCTATTACGCCATGCCGCACGACGACCGCTATATCTGGGGCGCGACGGCGGGGATGCTGCGCAACCTCTGGGAGAGGCTCCGCCGCTGATGCGCCCGCTCGTGGAGTCGCTCGGGCTGTTCCTGCTGCCGTTTGCGGTGTTCGCCGTCTATCTGGCTTTGCGGCTCAAATTCCCGCTCGCCATCGAGCACTGGACGCGCGGGCGGCTCAGTTGGCTGGCGCTGGCGGGGCTGGTCGCGGCCGCGGTCGGGCTGGTCGGGATCAACGCCTTGGCGCCGCGCGGACATGGCCGCTACGTTCCCGCCCATCTGCAGAATGGCGTCATCGTGCCCGGGCGGTTCGAATGAGCCTGCGGCTGAGCGACGGCCGCCTCGCCGACCTCTCCGCCCTCGATGCGCCGCCGCTCGCCCGCGCGCTGGCGCTGTTGAACGGCAAGGGCGAGCAGGCGCGGCTGGTCGGCGGCGCGGTGCGCGATTTGCTGCTGGGACAGCCGCCGGGCGATTTCGATCTGGCGACCACCGCGACGCCCGACGTCGTGATCTCGCGCGCCAAGGCGGCGGGAATCGCCTTCGCGCCGACGGGGGTCAAGCACGGCACCGTGACGCTGATCCTCGACGGCCGGCCGATCGAGGCGACGACGCTGCGCCAGGACGTCGAGACCGACGGGCGGCGCGCCAAGGTGCGGTTCGGCCGCGACTTCGCCGCCGACGCGCGGCGGCGCGATTTCACCATCAACGCGCTGTCGCTCGACGCTGACGGGGTTGTTCACGACGAGGTCGGCGGGCTTGCCGATCTCGCCGCCGGGCGGGTGCGGTTCATCGGCGAGCCGCGCCAGCGCATCCGCGAGGATTTCCTGCGCATCCTGCGGTTCCTGCGGTTTTCCGCCCGATTCGGCGAGGGCGGGCTCGACCCGGCGGGTTTTGCGGCGGCGATTGGCGAGCGGGCGGGGCTGGCGACGCTGTCGGCCGAACGGGTGCGGGCGGAGCTGCTGAAGATCCTGATTGCGCGGCATGGTCCGGCGGTGGTGGCGGAAGCCGACGGGGCGGGGCTGCTGGGGCCGCTGCTGGGCGGTGTGCTGCGTCCGGCGCGGCTGGCGCGGCTGGCGGCGTTCGAGGACGACGCGCTGCTGCGGCTGGCCGCGCTCGCCGTCGTGGTGCGCGAGGACGCCGAGCGACTGCGCGACCGGCTGCGGCTCTCCAACGCGGAAAGCGAGCGGCTGGCGGCGGCGGCGCGCACGCTGGAGACGCTGCACGGGCTCGAGGCGCCGCCGTCGCTGGGCGATTTGCGGGCGCTGCTGTTCGAGCGCGGACGCACGGCGGCGCTCGACGCGGCGGCGCTGGCTCAGATCGATGCGGGCGCGGCGGCCGATGATTCGCGCTGGACGGCGGCGCGTCGCTTTCTCGCCGACACGCCGCAACCGCGGCTGCCGTTCTCCGGCGCCGATCTCGTCGCGCGCGGCGCGCAGCCGGGGCGCGGCGTCGGGGCGGCGCTGAAGAGCCTACAAGCCAAATGGATTCGCGCCGGCTTCCCGCGCGAGCCGGAGCGGCTGGCCGAGCTGCTAGAAGAGGCGATGGCGGAGCTTGGCTAGGGCGAGATTTCGTCGAGCCGCAGCCGGCCGACTTTTCCCGGCGCGGGCGGGAGAGTGGGGGTTCGCCGAAGGCGGGGCTTGCGTCGGCGGGTGGCTGAGTGTTATGCGCGCGGCTTCGCGGAGGGGTGGCCGAGCGGCTGAAGGCGCACGCCTGGAAAGTGTGTATGCGGGAAACCGTATCGCGGGTTCGAATCCCGCCTCCTCCGCCATTTGGTTTTTAACCGGTTGATTTTGTTTCGGTATTTCTAGCTCCACGGCTGAGCCCCACATCTAGCCCCACATTTGTTCGCGCCTTTGACCGGTTGAGCGGCTTCGTCAGTCCGCGCGGCGGCGCGCGTTGAGGCTATCCCGGGTGCCGCAACTGGAGCCACTGGATCACGTCGATGCCAACTCGTGATGTTCTGTGGTCCGCGCGCAGGGGTCAAGGCGCGCGAAGCGCCCCGCGTAGCGGGCTTGGGCGGATTCGTGTAGCGACCAACGACTTCCCCGACTATTTCGACGAACTGGGGATCGTTGGAGCGCTTGAACGAGCGCATGCGGTGGGGCCGCAATCGATGCGCTTCCCACAAACGTTGAACGGCGCGCAGGCTCACGCCGACGGCTTCAGCCATGGCGCGGCCGGTCCAGTGCGTGGCCTCTCCCGGCGGTTCGGAGCAGGTCAATTGCAGGATCCG